>OIZT01000004.1_pt1 | contig 241822 bp, 160 predicted proteins | sample 1588611 | NCBI WGS metagenome assembly OIZT01 (sample SAMN03283278) | human gut metagenome | biome: human-associated habitat; material: feces | host: Homo sapiens | place: Peru | collected 2012
TTTCTTTATATGACAAAGCATTTTGATGTCCAATTATCAAGAACTTTTTTCCATATTCCATCAACTGTCCCACATATTCCCTAAACAACGAGAATGGTGGATTCGTCACCACGATGTCAGCCTCTTTCAGCAATTCGATACATTCCTTGCTGCGGAAGTCACCGTCGCCCTTCAGTGGCTTGACGCCAATCTCCTCGGCATCGGGAATATGGTTGCCGCTTTTGTCGCCTTCATAGACGAGATACACGGCCTGCTGGCTCTTGTTTTGACTGAATAGATCCATGTCTTGGTTTTTGTAGCAGGTGGTTATGAGTTTCTTCAATCCGAGAAACTCAAAGTTGTAGGCGAAATAAGTGAAGAAGTTGCTCACGCGCGGGTCGTCACAGTTGCATAGCACTGTCTTTCCGCGAAAATGCTCACGGTAGTGGCGCAGTTCGTTGTTGATGTCCTCAAGCTGGGTGTAGAATTCGTCCTTCTTGGCTGCCTTTGCCCTGTCTATGCTTCTTTTTGCCATAAACATATATGATTGATAGTTATGTGAAAGTTACGAGCACGAACTATCAATCACGCCAAGACGCAAAAAGGGCGTGATGCTCCTTATTACGTTCAGCTATGAGGCAGCCTCGGAATGGAAACCTCAGACAACTTATAAAGATACACCACGCCTATGCGCGATGCATTTCTATTATACAAGTTGTCCAAGGCACTCCATATCGAATGCCTTTTCACAATTATTTCTGCTACGTTATTTCCAATAAGTTTCCGAGGCTTTTGGCTGAACGTGAAATAATAGCGAATGCTTTGTTTTTTACCAACGATGTCATGAGCGGAATTCTGTTGTCGGCATTACGCCAAACGCGGAAACTCCGTCACTCTGCAAAGTTACAAATTATTGACGAAATAGCTTCTTGATTATTTGATAAATAACCAGAGAATGCACTTGACACGCATACTACAACGGCAACATCCACTTATAGCAAAAAGAGGATGTTGTTGTTTTTTAAGAGGAAAGAGAGAGATTTCTTGGTATTTAGCAGATAAAGATGTAAGTTTGCATAACCAATAACTCTATAAAAGGCTTATAACAATATAAACAGAAAAAGGACTCTCATTAATGCCAAGATACATACACCTGATAATAATATTGCTCTCATTCTTTGCTGCCACAGCAAAAGGAGCACAGGCTTCCTACAGTCTGTCGGAATACGAGCGGTGGGCAAAGCTCTCTACCGACTCGCTGATGAACCGTGGCAGAAAATACCTGCTCAGCGGTGAAAAGCCAGACTCGGCACTCATCTGCTACACCATCATCACTTCGAGATATAAAAGCGGGGAAGCATCACGCCACGAACTCTACCAGTATGCCAAGGCTCTTAACAATATGGGATTTCTCTTTGCCGGCCACTATCTGGACTACGAGAAGGCATATGCATATCTCACACAGTCGCTGAAGCTATCGAGGGAGAAGGGATTCAGCGACAATCTGCCCTACGTTTACCTCAATCTTGCCGCCGTTTACGAGAACCGCAAATCGGTTTTCGGCATCAACGACCCTAAGCACGACGCTCTGAAGAACATGCGCCTTGCCTTTAAAAGCGCCACTAAAGAGAAAGAATGGAACGTGGCATACACCTGTTTCACCAACCTACTGAACATGGCGGCAGACGATAACACACTGCACAGCATTCAGGGAGAAATAAAAATCTTCAAGTCTATCGCCCATCGTCACCCTACCCCAATGGGAAAGTTTGCCATGGAATTGCTCGTATATGAAGAGGCCTATGACAAAGGAGAGTACGGCAACGCCTTATACCATGCCTTACAGATGAAGACCTTGGCGGCTAACATTCCCGACATAGGCATGGAGTGTGAGCTTAGTGCACGGTGGAAAGTGGCAAAAGCTCTTGCTGGGATGGGAGATTTCAAGACGGCAGAGACGACTTACGAACACATTGCCGACTTTATCCGCGAAAAGGATCTGGACAACGAGATGGTGAACCTCTACGAGGCTTACAAGGAGTTGTATCAGCAAATGGGCGACCAGGAGAAAGCCCAACAATACGACTACCTGTATCTGAAGGAAAAGGACAACCTGTTTCACCGCAGCAACGTGGAGAAGATGGAGCGTTCCCACTTTGTAAGCGAGATAAACAACGTGAACGAACAGATGGAACAACTGAATGCCAAGCGCCGGAACTTGTGGATAACACTTGTCGTTGTCATCCTGTTCTGTGTAGTAATCGTAGCGGCATTGGTCTTTATCATCAGAGGATTCTTCCGACAAAGGACTTACATAAAGATTCTCTACGAAAAGAATCTGGCTCTCGCCAAGGCGGAAAAGCCGAAAGAAAAGAAAGCGGCAACACTCGACGAGGACCGCATCAATGAACTTTGCGACAAGATAGACCGGGCACTGCTCGACAATTCGCTCATCTGCTCGCCTGATTTCTCCCTGCAGCAGCTTGCCGAACACATCGGGTCTAACTATAAATATGTGTCACAGGTTATCAACGAAAGATACCAAAAAAACTTCCGCCTGCTCGTTAACGAGGCAAGAGTGAAAGAAGCCTGTCGCAGACTTGGCGACCCAGAGCACTACGGAAACCTCACAATAGAGGCCATATCAACAGGACTGGGCTTCAAGTCAAGGTCAAACTTCGCCGTGACATTTAAGAAAATAACAGGTCTATCGCCCTCTGACTTCCAGAAAATGGCAAAAGAATAGCACTTACAAAACGCAACTTATAATGCATAAAGGCTTGCAGAAAACCTTCAAAATGCAAGTTTTTATGCCTTTTCATGTTCTTATTCATGTTTTAGAACGACCGCAAGGAATTAACCATACACTTTTTTCTGTCATTTTAATATCTTTGCCACTGCTAAGTGACGCAAAGAAATAAAACGTATTATGCCAAGACGGCATCGGCTTCATACCCATTTATTTTTCCGTCGCCAAGACACAAAACAAGAATATCAACTTACACCATTGTATTATGAAAAATGGATTACACCTTTTATGGGCATCGCTGCTAATGGGCACGATGACCGTTTCGGCAAACCCGATTGACGTGGCACAAGCTCAAAGCATAGCCAAGAAGTTTTGCGCTGAAGCCGTAGTAAAAAACAAAATGCGCAAGGCACCGGCAAATGCAAAGATGAAACTGGTATACAAGTCGCATGGCAAGAAAGCCGACAACAATCTTCTCTATGCCTTCGACCGCGGAACAGCAAACGGCTTTGTTGTAGTTGCCGGCGACGACCGTGCACCACAGATATTGGGATATACCGACACGGGATCATTCGACATCAGCAACATGCCGGAAAATATGCGATGGTGGATTCAACAATACGAACAGCAGATGCGCTATCTGCAGGACAACCCGAAGGCAAGGCTGACGACACCGAAAAGAAACGTGAACGTTGTGGCTCCGCTGCTCGGAGAGATTGAATGGAATCAGGAGAGTCCATACAACGCCAACTGCCCGTATATGTCGTATTACGACGAGGACAATGAGGAAACCGTGAGCGGAAAGGCTCCTACAGGTTGTGTAGCAACAGCTCTCGCCCAGGTGATGCGCTACCACAAGTGGCCTAATGAGAGTAAAGGCAACATCTCGTATACTACATACACGCTGAAACAGAACATCACGGCAGACCTTAATGCTACATACAATTGGGACCTGATGTTGCCTACATACACTGGAGTGACGGCAACCGACGAACAGAAGGCTGAAGTGGCAAAACTGATGTATAACGTAGGAGCGGCTCTACAGAGTGACTACACGCCTTCGGGAACAGGAGCAACGGACGTTGACGTGGTGCCAACGCTCGTCAGATACTTCAACTACGACCCAGGGGCTCGTTACGTGCAGCGCGACTATACAGCGGTGAACCTCTATGAGCAGGGGCTCATCAACGAGATTGAAGCCGGCAGGCCAGTGCCTTACGGTGGTGTAACAAAGAAGAACGAAGGCCACTTCTTTGTGCTCGACGGCATCAACGAAGACGGCTACTACCATATCAATTGGGGATGGGGCGGACTATCAAACGGCTACTTCCTCATTTCTTCCCTCGACCCAGACGCACAGGGAGTGGGCGGTTCCACATCAACTTACACGGCGTTTAAATATCATCAGCTCTATATCTCCGGACTGCAAAAGCCTCAGGAGGGATCAAAGACGGGTTGGAACATTATGGCCGACGACATCTCAAAGATTAACGACACATACGCTAAGGGAGACGAGATAAATACAACCATATATGACGCTTACAACAATTCCTGCTCCTATGACACGTTGAAGTGCAAACTCTACTGGGACATCTATGACTCTGAGGGAACTATTATTGAAAAGAATTTCATCAAGAACGACACACTTGCCCTTAACTATGGCTTCGACAAGCTCACCACGAACTTTAAAATTCCTGCCGACATCGCCGATGGCGAATATACAGTAAAGCTCGACTTCATACAGGCGGAAGATGACTATACCGAGATACACAATGTGGCGATGAAGGCTGGCGCTAACAAATACTACAAAATAAATGTAGAAGGCGACGAAGTGAACGTTTCTACCGCTGCAGGCTTGAAGCTCAGCATCGAAAGCGTTACACCTGAAAGATTAAAGGCCGGTGAGACTTCCGACCTGAAGGTGACGTTCAAGAACACAGGCGAAGACTATGTGGGCGATTTCTATTTCTACCTCTACGTAAACGGCAAGAAGAATGTTTACCCGAACTATACCAGTCCGCGACGCATCGTGTCGATTCCAGCAAATAGCACAGTAACCTTGAAGTTTGAGGAGAACATCCCCGAAAAGCTCGTGACCGATGACGACTACGTGCTTCAGTTCTACTACTACACCACAGACGAAGACGAATATACAGACCAGGTGAAAGCAGGCAAGACAACGATTGGCGTGGACGGTGCGGCTAAGCCGGCAGCCCTATATATCCTTGACGATATACAGGCAGTTAACGAGACCGATGGCAAAGTACCAATGAATGACATCCAACTGGGTGTGAACTTCGAGAACGAGGGCGCAGAATATAACGCTCCCATCATCGTCAAGGCCACATCCGATGATGACTGGTCGTTTGAGGACTCATTCACAACCGACACCATCAACGTGCCTGCCGACTGCAATGGTAAATATGTTATCCTCAAAGGTGCGCTGACAAACGTTGAAGAGGGAAAGACCTATGAACTCTGCATCTATACCAACGATAATGAATTTATCGACCCGTCATACTGCAACGGCGTGAATGTTACAATAGCTTCCAACACTACAGCAATCAACATGACCATAGTCGGGAAAGGCATTATTCTCAGCAACAACACGGTCAGCGCAGCAGACGCATCGCAAATTGCGCTCTTCGATATCAACGGTTCGCTCATCAACAAAGTGAACGGCAACAAGCTTTCAATAGAAAACGTACACAAGGGATGTTATCTCATAAGAGTAAACGGAGAGAACGGCACAGAAGTGAAGAAGATTATCGTGAAATAGCAAGTGTTCATAAGGAAGTCAAATGAGAACACTTACCTCCTTATTTTAAAATAAAAGAAAACATCTAACATAATGATAAAGAAAAGCATAAAGCATTTATGGCTTTGTATGATGTGTTTTGTGTTAGCGACTTCAATGCCGGCTACATCACAAAACACCACATCAACTCAACCATTTATGGCTTCCCACTATGGTGTAGCTATTCAGGGAGCGTGTATATACTCCGCGCCATGGAACAATCTGCCCGAAGACGAACTCACCCCGATGGGCATCTACCAAATGGAACAGAGCGACGGATATGCAATAAAACCGTTTCTCATCAACAGTGCCGTATATTCCAACGGCGGCGGTGCATTCATCGGCAACGACTTCTGGTTCGTCTGGAAACAACGTGACCCTACAGGGCAGATTACACTGTGCCAACGCGAGAAGTTTGACCTGACTACCGGCAAGCGCGAAAACCTGGGTTTATGCACCAACGACCTTATAGCTACTGCTGCCGGGACAGCCGTAGACCCTACAACAGGCGACGTGTACGGTATATTCTGGGACTCTGAGAATATGTCGAGCCGTGAACTTGGCATCATCGACTATCCCAACGGTACGCGCACAACGATAGCCACCATCAGCCAGCCTCTCTATGCCCTCTGCTGCGACAAGACGGGACAACTCTATGCCGTTACGCAGTCGGGTAAACTGGTAAAAGTGGACAAGACCGATGGCATGCTGACCGAGGTGGGCAACACAGGCATCAAGCCTAACGTGATGCAAGCTGCCGCCATCGACACCTACACGAATAAGATGTACTGGACGGCTATCTATAAAAATGCCGCTGGCAAAGACGAAGCTGGCCTGTATGAAGTGGATCTCGCTACAGCACAGGCAACAAAACTTGCCTCCTACCCTAACCTCGATGAGTTTTCTGCCTTGCGCATCCTCGCCCCAAAAGCGAAAGATGACGCTCCGGCTCCGGCAACCGACCTTACTGCCGTTTTCAACAAGGCTTCAACAAGCGGAACCGTTTCGTTCAAGCTTCCGACAGAATCGTTTGCAGGAATAGCAATCACTGGCGAACTGACGTATAGCGTGAGCATCGATGGCGAAAGTAAAGCTACGGGAAATGGCGAAGCTGGCAAGGAAGTATCTGTAAACGTTTCAACATCTACCGGTCTGCACAGTATCTCAGTAGTGGTGAGCAACAACGTAGGCAATAGCCCTGTAGCCTCTATAAGCAAATACACGGGCTACGACAAGCCTTTGGCGCCAACCAACGTAAAACTGTCTATCGACGAGGCTGCGAACAAGGCTCACCTATCGTGGACTGCTCCCACACTGGGTGAGAACAACGGATATATAGACACAGAGAACTTGACCTACAACATCGTTCGCCATCCTGACGAAAAGGAGCTGAACAATATCAGTGCAACATCTCTCGACGATGAGCTAACGCCAGCCACAGCAATGATGTACAGCTACGACGTGATAGCCGTGAACCACTCACACAAAGGCAAGGCGGCAACCTCCAACGCTGTGATGTACGGCAACGGATACGAGGTGCCATGGACGGAAAAGTTTGATAATGCCTCGTCGCTCAACATGTTTACAATCATCGACGCCAACAACGACGGTTCAACATGGGCATGGTCAAGATTCAAGACAAAAGCTGTTACCTATACCTATAACAACAAGAATGCAGCAGACGACTGGCTCATCACTCCACCGATAGCCCTGAAAGCCGGAAAGAAATACAAGTTGACATTCGATGAGCACGTGACGAACTCAAAATATCCGGAAAAACTGGAGATTAAATATGGCAAAGGCACAGACCCTACAGCATACACCGTGGCAATGCAGAAGACCACATACACAAACGACAGCTTTGAGCCTCAAACTGTTTATATCACCCCAGAGGCTGACGGCAACTACCACTTTGGCATTTCATGCCTGCAGTGATGCCAATAGCGGACTACTGTATCTCGACAATATGGCTATCGACATTGAACCAGAGGTTACCGCACCTGCTGCCGTGGACGAGGTGAAGGCGAGTGCTGCAGAATATGGTGCAAACCCTGTGACGATTTCCTTCAAGGCTCCACAGAAGGCAATCAACGGCAGTATGCTTCAGTCAATAGAAAAAATTGAGATGAAGGTGAAGAATGGCGATGTAATAAAGGATTTTGAGTCACCAGCTCCTGGCGAGCTCCTTTCGTGCAACGACGAAAATGCATCTAAAGGTATAAATAGCTATATCATCACGGCATACAACGAGAGTGGTGCCGGCATCCGCACTGAGGTGACAGCCTTTGTAGGCAACGACGCCCCGTCGGCTCCGCTAAATATCACGGCAAGCGGAAACGAGGACGGAACGTTAAAACTCACATGGACCGCCCCGGAGAAAGGCAAGAACGGAGGATACATCAATAAGTCGCAACTCTCTTACTCTGCATATACCGTGGACGACGAAGGTTATGCTGACCTGTTTGAGGAAAACATTAAGGGCAACAGCATCAGTCTTGCTGAACTCGACAATACCGGTGACCAGCGCTTTGAATTCTTCGGTGTATCGGCTACAAACAAAGAGGGTGAGAGCGACATCATGCCGTCAAACGTTGTCATTATGGGAGACGCCTATACGCTTCCTTTCGCCGATTCCTTCGCTAATGGCAAACTTGCCTATGACATGTGGTATAGCGAGCGAACCGGGGCAAACGGCTTTGCACTAAGCAGCAACACCTCTGCCGACAACGACGGTGGATGCATTGCTTTCCAGGCTGCCGAGGCAAAAGCTATTGCTTCGTTCTGTTCTGGAAAGATTGTATTGGGCAATTGTGATAGCCCTGTGCTCACATTCGACTATTACGTTCAGCCAGGGGTTGAAGATATTCTCCTTGCCGAGATTAACCGTGCCTATATTGACACAACGATAGTAAAGACTATCGATGTTAGTAAGGAAACGGGAGCTACCGGATGGCGCCACGCTGTGGTAAGCCTGCAACAATTCCGACAAGCACCTTACATCCAACTCGCATTCTTGGCTCAAATAGCCAAAGTTGGCGACACAATGATGATAGACAACATCAGAATTGAAAACAATCCGGCACTTTCTGTCAATGGTATCATAACAGAAAAGACTGGTTGTGACAAAGTTTACGACCTTAACGGAATACAACAAAATGCCGGTAATTTACATAAGGGAATATATATAATAGGTAATAAGAAAATGGTGTTGAAATAAAACATACCCACACTACTATTGATGAAAGTTGGAGGAAAACAGTCTTGTTTTCCTCCAACTTTCGTTTTCTAACCTCTCACAATATAATTGATGGGTGGGTGAATAGCAAAGAGATAAGCGGGCAAAAGATTTTGCACCGTAACGTCTGCCCTTCGGCAAATTTGTATTAACTTTGCTCAAAAGCTATTCTCACGCAGAAAATCACAATACACAAGACAAACATGAAAAGAAACATAGCCATTATACTGGCTCGAGGCGTGGGGTCACACCTCTTGCCCACACCAAAGCAGTTCTTAAAGGTGGCGAGCAAGATGGTGATGGAAAGTGAGCAGACGAAAGAAAACGGGTGAAACGAAACAAGAACTCACAAAATGAAGAATGAGTAAACACAGAACTAAAATGTTGTCGGCACTGCTTGTCGTAATTGCGGCATCCTTATCATTAACGTTCGCCTGCTCGGGCGACAGGCATCCTACAGACATCAATGAAAAGATTGCGGACAAAAAAAGGGCATGACCATCGACATGCTCATGGCGCAAGGAAACGAGTGCTACCACAAGGGACAACTCGACTAGGCGCTTGTGTGCTTTACCACAATAGCAGCACGCTACAACCCAGAGATACACGACTCGGCATATCAGGCCAAGGCTGGCATTGTATTCAACCACATGGGACATCTGCTCATCATGAAGTCCGATTATCCAGGGGCATTCAAATGTTTTCTAAAGACACAGCAGACCAATGACTCGGCGGCATGTAGCCGCGCTGACCTCTACTGTGGAATAATATTCGCACTCTACGGCCACAAGGAAAGCAGCGCGGATTACTACAAAAGAGCTTTTTACTACGCGTTGCGCCACAATAATGTGCCAGATGCCGTGACGGCTTATTTCAATGTGGCAAGCAGCCCACACACACGAAGCCAAGTACTATCCTAAGGGAGTTGACGGATGCCGCTACCCAGTATATGTAGGAGGCGGATACAATAAGGACGATGCCACAGTGGCTGTACTGACCTTCCGTGGCGGCAAACTTAGCATGCGTGTATTGTCAGACAATCCCGACACACGCTGGACTCTGAACGAATAATAATAAAGCTTATCCCGAACGGTTCCCGAAGGAATACCCAATAAAAATACAATAAGAAAAAAGGTAACAGTTCAGAATTATCTTTACTTATTGTAGGAGGGTATGGCAAGGATGCCATACCCTCCTACAGATTGTCGCTCATATATTAAAAATATGAACTGATTGCTTTTACTTGCGCTTAGCCACGCCAGCCACACGGCCATTCATCGGAGCCATGCCCTTGGTGGCGCTTGCCTTGGCAGAAGCCTTTACGGGGAAGGTGCGTGAGAGGATGTCCCAGTTCTCTTCCTCGCCGAGGTGTGAGTGGAAGGTTGCGCGTGTTACTGTTGTGCCGAACTCATCGGTCACAGCAAGCACAGCCACATACCATCCGCGCTCGTCGTCGGTGAAGGTCTTCTTATAGCTGAAAGTGTTGCCAAGGGCCTTCACAGAGTCGGTCACGTCAACAGCCTGGTCGGCTGTAGCCATATAGTCGGCCCATGCATCCGACGGCTGGTTGTACTTGTAGTCGTCGCCTTCCTTGATCTTCATGAGTTCGTTGAGCGCGTCGTCCCATTCGTCAGACTTCATAAGCAACATCTTGGCAGACTTAATCTCCTCGGCCTTCGACTTGATGCTATACTGGATGGCAAGCTCACCATCCACACACATCTTGTTGGTGATGTCCACCACGGGGCAATCGTTGCTTACCGACGGCTTGAGGTGGAGATTCTTGATTTCAGCCTTCACCCAGTCGCCGTTGCCGTCGATGCCGAGAGCATAGAAGTTATAGTCGGCTTCCTTGCCCACATTCCACACATGCTCATCATCGGTGAGAGTGTTCCACTGCTCGCGTGTGAACTGGTTCGACTGTGTGAACATGAGGTAGTCGTAGCTGTAGGTGTTGATGAACTCGTCGATAGAGGCTGATGTGCCGAACACGAAATACAACGAGCCGATGCCCTCGCCCGACTGCACGTCAAACCAAGCATTGCCATTGTCGTTCACGCCCTTATACTCCACAGTAAGAGTCTCGCTGCTCACGCCAGGGTCCTTTGTGCGCACCATCACGTAGTTGATGTCGTTGTCGAGCGAAGGCTCGTCGCCATTCATTGTGATACCTGCGGTGACGAGATAATACTCCTGTCCGCCTGGGATGAAGTTGATTTCGCCTGAAGAATCCTTCTCGCCGTCCTTGATGGTGAACGCCTGAGTACCCATCGACACCTCGCCATATCCTGCATAGATCAGAGTGCGGAAGATATTGTTGAGAGCCTCCTTGTCGTTCTCGTCGAAGTAGTTGTTCATCTGGATAGAGAGCAACTCCACATACGACTTCTTGAGCAGCACGTGGCTATACAGTTTGTCGGCCTCCTTAGTCTCCACCTTGTACGACACGTAGTTCTTGCCCACCTCAGTAGACACAACCTCCACGTCCTTCTGTACGGGTACTCCCTCGGGGCGTCCGAAAGCGATATAATCGTCGGCGCCGAGCTTCACAGTCTCAACAGTTTGATCGCCCTTGTTGAGCATTACCTTCTGCTGCGCCTGTGCGTTGCACGCGAAAGAGGCGGCAGCGAGTATGATAGCTGAAAATATTGTCTTTTTCATTGTCTTTTATCTCCTTTACTTTGTAAGTTTTGTGACCTCACCCTCATAGTGTCCCTTAATGTTGCCTCCAAACTTGCTTGCTCCGAACACCATGAAGTCGAAGTTGCCCTTTCCGGCGTTGAGGGTAGCCTTGATGTTACCGCCTACTGCTATAGATGTGACAGGGTCGCTTGTTGTAGCCTGGCAATATGTATCACCGCCGTATGCGATAGAGAGCATGGCGTTGATGTCGGTGCCAGAGAATCCGTGGGTCATGTCGTCGTTGATGAAATCATCGGGCACGGTGAGTACGATGTCGGCGTCGGCCATTCCCTCAACAGTTGTCACGCCCTCCTTGCTTGAGAGGTAAACGGTGTACATGTCGCGGTCTTCGTCGCTGCTGTCAACCACTACCACGCACGACTTAAGAGTGACGGGCTCGCTGCCAGCCACGGTATACTCGTTTGGCAATGTGAGGTCGTATACGGCAGGAGTGCCACGATAGAAAGCCTGGAAGCTGCGGTTGCCCTCATTGCCCATGTTCTCAACGTCGATGGTGAGAGTATAGCTGCCGTCGCCACGGTCGAGCACACTCACGTATCCAGTAGCATTGCCTGTCTTACCGTTGCTGAGAGAAATCTGCTGCGGGTTGTTGATGTCGCTCACGTTGTCGTAGAAAGTAAGCTCATACTCGCGGTTGCCGTTGATGTCGATGTCGGTGCCGTCCATCTCCTTTGTAGGCACGAAGAGACGTGCATAGTAATATGTATTCACAAGGTCGGTGGCATTATCGATGTTGCCCGGAGTGAGATAGAAGGCGATGCCGTCTGCCACCTTCTCCTGGAATACAGAGCGCAGCTCCATTGACTTGCCGTCGACATTGAAGAAGTAGGGGTTCTGAGCCACCTCAACATACTCACCCTCATACTGTCCGGCAAAAGCCTCGCCGTTCTCAAGAGGCTTGCAGTCGAAGTTCACCTTCAGGTTGTCGTCCTCCATGTTCACATAGAGAGAGCCGCCGCTGAAGTAGTCGCTCCACTCGTCAAACGAGAATACGATAGGCTCGTAGTCGTCGTCCTCCTCATACTTCACGGGGTCCATGTACATCATCTGGAAGAAGTCTTCTTCCTCGTCGAAATCGTCGGCGAATGTGTCGAAGTTGATGTTCTCGTCGAGCAGGCTCGGAGTCATCACGATCTGCACATACTTGTCGGTAGCCACATCAGCCACAGAGCTTACCGACTCCTTCACCGAGAGGTACACATACATATACGCGCCCTGATAGGTTACGAGAGCCGACTTGAGATTTACCACCTCGTCGCCCACTACCAATGAGTTGCCATCAAGCACCGCCTTCTTGGCGAATGTGATATTGTCTACATCCTTGCCCACCTCATAGGCCGACACGATACGTCCGTTCTTCACGACAAACACGCTGTCGGGTACTGCCGCCTTTGCCGCCATAGTCTGCATTGCGAAGCCTAAGATCATAGCGAAAAGGAATAATATTTTCTTTGTCATTGTTTTTTCAGTCTTGTACGTAATAAACGATATTTTTCTTTGTACACACTATGCCTTCGTGGCATGGCCTTATCGCTTCATCATCTTGAGCGACTGTCCCTCGGCCTTAACCACGTATACTCCGGCTGCGAGAGCCGACACGTCGATAGTGGCCTTGCCGCCACGAGCCACAGCCTTGGCTACGGCTGCTCCGTCGGCAGCATACACGTCGAGAGTCTTGCCGTCGGCTATTCCCTCGGCTGTGATGGTAGAGCCGTTGTAGCGGATGGTGATAGCCTGCTTCTTGTTGAGCGAGGCAACAGATGTAGCGATTGACGTAAGCTCAATCTTGTCGATGTCGGCAATCTTGTGCGTGGCAACAGCCGAACCGTCGTGAGCCAAAAGCGATACGTCGTCGCCCGACACCTTAAGTTTAGCCACCTGTGACATCTGCACCACATGGGGCGTACCGTCAAGGTAGAGCACGTTCACCTTAGTGTCCTGTGCATTTGCCATGAGCGAAACGCCACAGAACAGAAGTGCTGAAATGAAGTAATTTTTAATCATAAATATTTAGTTTAAAAAATTAAGATACAAAAATAGTAAATAAATGTTAGGCTGACAAATAAAACATATAAAAAGAAGCCCCTCCCCCGACCTCCCCCGCAGGGAGGGGTCGGGGGAGGGGCTTCTGCTTGGATGTGGGGCTTCTTTTTTTATCCTACTCCACTACCATTTTCCCCGTCTTCACCTTACCGTCGCTCATGACAGTCTTCTTTACGAACACACCGTGCTTAGGATTCTGCACCTTGCGTCCGCTGAGGTCGTAGTAGGTCACGCTCGTCGCCGTTGGCATACGGTGGATTCGTAGATACCATTCAGTGGGCAGATGGTTAGCCTTTTCTCCTATCGGGACATGAACGGCATTGACAACCCCAACCCTCGCTGGCGAACACGTTTCTCTATACACGCAAAAAGCAAGCAGATAATGGTTACACCAAACAAAATGTAGTCGTTTTTAAAATTATTCTTTAAGTTTGTTATCTATTTAATGAAATTATTATACCTTTGTATTCGATAATTTTATCGACGAATATAACCCATTTAAATCATATTTGCATATGAAGAAACTTTTACTTCTTTTCAGTGTTGCACTACTCAGTTCTGCAACTGCATCGGCCCAATCGAGCAGACTAAAGTCCATCACCAGTTCGGACGACTATATTCACTTCGAATACACCTACGACGACAAGGGCCGTTTCAGTAAGGTTTACCGTGAGGACTTCGGTGGCACTACCTATTATGATACACTTAGCTACAATGCTAAAAGCCAAATAGAGTCTGACATTACCTACCAATATTTTGAGGATGACGACAAGTTCAAGCTTGTGTCAAAGTGCTGCTACGGCTATGACGACAATGGAAATGTGGCTTGGCGAGACAACTACAATTCCTACGGAGGGTCAGAGTTGTCACAAAGTGCCCACATCACCTACGACTATGATGCAGACAACCACATGATAAAACAGTCGCAGTATTGGTCTTTCGACCTGGACAACCCCTTCGCCATCATTGAATACACCTACAACGAAGCCGGACAACATGTGTCTACCTCTGAGAAATATGCCGATTTCTACAACCCGTCCTCTTTCGAAGAGTCTGGCAAGACAGAATATACATACAACGATTTGGGGCAGCTTGTCAATGTCAAATACTATAGTATCTATCAAGGCGAGACCACACTGAACAACACCGAAGAATACGATTACGACGAACTTGGCAACGTCAAGGAACACCGTTCGGTGGCAGCCAACCACGTCACGGCAAAGAATGTCTACCGCTATGATGCCGATGTTCCAGCCTCAGAAGTGCTATACCCCGTTTCCAACGAGTACAACATCGGTCTGACCTTCGGACTCAACAACAAGCTCACCGAAGAGGATGTCTATGCCGACGCCGACAACGATGATGTGGACGACGTCGTATATGCCTATACCAACACTTACACCTACGAGTCTTGTGGCACTGCCGACGTCTCATGGGTGAAAGGAAACGCCCCATTCGTTGACGTCAATGGAAAGGTGCTTAACCTCGGTGGCGATAGCAACTGCTCTGTTTGGGTGTATGGTCAAGGTGGAAAACTCGTTCTTTCGCTCAATGCCCACGGCACGGCCGACCTCTCGGCGTTGCCGGCCGGCATCTACATTGCCAAGGTAAAGGAATTCAACGGAGAAGCTTCCTACCACAAGTTCTTGATAAAATAAGAAATACCATCCCACTACTTCGGCGCAGACTTTTTTCTGCGCCTTTTTTGTTTGTTTGAATATAGCAGCCCATGACACCAAGAAGAGCCAATGGTTTTGGCACAAAGAGCGATGACCTTATGGCAAAGTCTTCACTTCATTTCTCTGTTTCCACTTATAGCCGGCACACCTTTATTAATCGAAACCTGAAGCTTTGTCTTTGCCAATAAAATAAAAATGACTATATTTGCCAATGAATAAGACTAATGATTATGGGTGAAAGCAAATATATACGTTTTGACTGGGCGATGAAACGCCTGCTCAGACAGAAAGCAAACTTCGGCATCCTCGAAGGATTCCTCACAACGCTGCTCGGCATGAAGATAAAAATAAAGAACATGCTTGAAAGCGAAAGCAATCAGGAAGACGAAGACGACAAGTATAACCGTGTGGATATGCTTGCCGAAAACGAGAATGGAGAGCTTTTTCTCATTGAGGTTCAGAACAATACTGAGTACGCCTACTTCCAGCGAATGCTCTTCGGAACATCAAAGCTTGTTACCGAATATATAAAGAAGGGCGAAGGCTACGAGAACGTGCGAAAGGTATATAGCGTAAACATCGTTTACTTTTCACTCGGCAAAGGCACAGACATCGTCTATCACGGCAAGACGGAGTTCCGCGGCATACACAACGGCGACCTGCTGGAACTAAGCCCGTTCCAGAGACAACAGTTCAACGTTGATGCCGTCAGCGACCTCTACCCAGAGTATTACATTCTGAAGGTGGACGACTTCGACCGTGTAGCCAAAAACTCCCTTGAAGAATGGGTCTATTATCTCCATACGGGTAATGTTCCTAAAGACGCAAAGGCTCCGGGAATGGAAGAGGTCAAGGAACAACTCACTATCGACCGTATGAACAAGTCAGAACGCACTGCCTACTACAAACACCTTGATAATATTGTCATCCTACGCAGCAACATTTTTACAGAACGAGAAGAAGGAAGGCTGGAAGGAAGAGCAGAAGGAAGAGCAGAAGGAAGAGAGGAAGGAAGAGAGGAAGGAAGACTTGCAGAACGTAAAGAAAATGCCAGAAAGATGAAGGCTTTGGGCTTTCCGGCAGACACTATTTCACAAATAACCGGATTGCCTGCCAAAGACCTTGAAAACCTATAAACAGGAGAAAGCAATATTTCACATTATATTATAAAGTAGAGCTGGATGATTTCTTGCATCCAGCTCTACTGTTTGTTTTCACCACCTTATTTCTTTTTCTTGAATATTCCTTTCACCTTTCCAAAGGCGTTTTTAGCGGCACCAGTCACTTTTCCTGCAACCGTTTCGCCAGCATCTGCATTGGCTCCGGGAATGGCTGCAGCTGGGGAATCAAGTTCGGGCGTATTGGGATTTCCGGCCAACCCATTGAAATACCTTATCAGTCGGCGGTCTTCGTCGGCACTGCCTGAGGTGGTTTTCACCGAACTGGTAGTCTTTCCATAGTCCTTGTGGGAGAGCGAAATCTGTACGGGCTGACCACTCCCGTCAAGCGACATCACCACGTTGTACACATCGTTGGGATTTTCTTTGCCTTTCAGGGTGAACGTTTCCTTATTGCCGCTCTTCTTGTAATTGAGGATGTTATAGCACGGATCATCATCACCATCCATCCAGTACATCTTCTTGTTGCGGTCAATCACATTGCGACCTCCTTCCATAAAGAGCAATTGAACTTGGGCTGAAGCCGACAAAGCAAACATCATCAGCAAAGCAGTCAACAGTTGTTTGATTTTCATAACGTAGTTATTTGAGGTTAATAATATAAAACGGTTAATTCTTTATTAGGTTCTTTTACTTTTGCAAATATAGTTTTTATTTTTCAATATTACAACAAAAGTTTACAAAAAACTTCACCTTAGAACACAAGGAAAACCAATTGAAACAGGATTTTAATAACAATATTATGAGTCGTTTAAAAAATAAATGTTAATTTTGCAGCGTAAAAAGAAATTGGATAACATTCAAATCTAACATTAAAATGAGAAAAAGAATTCTATTCACTTTTGCCTTGCTGGTAGCAGTGGTCTGCACGGCTATGGCACAAGTAACGACTTCTGCATTAAGCGGAAAAGTGGCAATGGCTGCTGACGGCGAGCCCGTAATAGGCGCAACCGTCCAGGCGGTACATGAGCCTTCGGGCACACGCTACACCACGGTCACCAATGTAGACGGCCGCTACGCCATTCAGGGTATGCGTGTCGGAGGACCTTACAAGGTGAGCGTTAGCTACATCGGCTACAACAAGAAAGAGTTTACTGGCATCACCCTCCAGCTCGGCGAAACCTACAACCTCAACGCCAAGATGAGCGAGGACGCCAGCCAGCTCGAAGAAGTGGTTGTGAGCGCCCATGCATCCAAGTTTGCCGGTGAGAAAACCGGTGCCAGCACCAACATTTCGCAGGTGCAGATGCAAACCATTCCAACCATCAGCCGCAGCATCTCCGACCTTGCGCGTCTGTCTCCTTACGCCAACGGGATGAGTTTTGCTGGTGGCGACGGCCGTTCCACCAACTTTACGCTTGACGGTGCCAACCTCAACAACAACTTCGGACTCACTTCCGGTCTACCCGGTGGTGGCAACCCAATCTCCATGGACGCCATTGACGAAATGCAGGTAGTGGTTTCTCCGTTTGACGTTCGACAGACCAACTTCATCGGTGGTGGCATCAACGCTGTCACAAAGTCGGGCACCAACACCTTCAAAGGCTCTGCCTACATCTACTACAACAACGAGAACATGCACGGCAACCGCGTTGCCAACACCGACCTCGGCGAGCGAGGAACAAACCGTTCCACCACTTATGGCTTCACCCTCGGTGGACCCATCGTCAAGGACAAACTGTTCTTCTTTGCCAACGCCGAATACACCACCATTCCGGCAGTGGCCAACCGCTGGGCACCTTCCGACAACGGAAAGGCCAACTTAGACCAATACATCTCACGAACCACCAAGAACGACCTTGACCGAGTAAGCAAATTTCTCAAGGAAAAATACGGTTACGACCCAGGTTCCTACACCGACTGGGGTGCCGACGAGCACAATCTCAAGCTCCTTGGCCGACTCGACTGGAACATCAACAACAACCATCACCTTGCCTTGCGCTTCAACCACACTGCCAACAAAGCCTGGAATGCGCCTAACGGCAACTCTTCAGACACTGGCTACCGCCTACGCGGCATGGACCGTCTGTCACAATACTCCATGTCCTTTTCCAACTCTATGTACTCTATGGACAACAAGGTCAGCTCATTGTCTGCCGACCTCAATAGCCGGTTCAGCGACAAGTTTGCCAACCAGTTGCTGTTTACCTACACCGATATCACCGACGAACGCGGTTCCAACTCTTCCGACTTCCCCTTTGTAGACATCATGAACGGCTATGAAACATTGGCCGACGGAACTGTAAAACAAGATCTTTCGCCCTACATGAGCTTCGGCTACGAACTCTTCTCCTACAACAACCGTGTGCAGAACAAGATTACCAGCCTTACCGACAACTTCACATGGTATGCTGGAAATCACAAGGTGACCGCAGGATTCAACTTTGAACACCAGCTCGCCAACAACTCCTATATGCGTGGCGGAACAGGCTACTACCGCTACCGCTCTGTAGACGACTTCATCAATGGCGCTGCTCCCGAAACCGTTGGCCTTGCCTATGGCTACAACGGAGTCTCCCACCCCAATGCAGAAGTGAAATTCAGCCAGTACGGCCTCTACCTGCAAGACGAATGGAACGTCAACGACTGCCTGAAACTCACTGGCGGCATACGTTTCGACAACATAGCTTTCGACAACGGTGACATCATGACCAACAACGCCATCAAGGATCTTGACTTCGGCGGCCGCCACATCGACACTGGCCTATGGCCAAAAGCCAACATTCAGATTTCACCCCGTGTAGGCTTTGTATGGGACGTCCTCGGCGACAAGAGCCTGAAGGTGCGCGGCGGAACGGGCTTGTTTGCTGGCCGTCTGCCTTTGGTGTTCTTTACCAATATGCCCACCAACTCCGGCATGATACAACAAAACCCCTACAATGCCGTTACCACCTACAACTCTGATGGTACTGTCAAGAGCTCCAACCCCACACTCGACAAGTTCAAAGGTGGCCTCGTCACCGACCCCAACCAGATACGTGACCTGCTCGGAGCTCCTGCCTCCATCACGCCCGAACAGGGCACCGTGGCCAAGACCATCGGCGGTGTAGACCGCAACTTCAAGATGCCACAGGTTTGGAAGACTTCCGTTGCCGTCGACTACCAAGTGCCTGTCAGCTTCCCGTTGACGCTTACAGCCGAGTTCATCTACACCAAGAAGATTAACGACGTGATGCTCAACAACTACAACATCAAGAACAACACCTCCGAATGGGAGCACCTTAACGGAGCCGACAACCGTCTTATCTATCCGAAGGACTTCACCTACTACTCCAACCTCAACGATGCTTGCGTGCTAACCAACACCCACAAGGGACACGGCTACACGTTCAACATCACCGCAACGGCCGAACCCATCAAGAACCTCAACGTTATGGCAGCCTACACCCACACGGTGATGAAAGAAATCTCTGGTATGCCGGGCAGCAACGCTTCGTCGGCTTGGTCAGGACTCTACACTGTCAATGGGCCTAACTTCCCCACGTTGCAAAACTCTGCCTACGTCATTCCCGACCGTCTCATAGCAAGCGTCAGCTACAAGTATGCCAAGGAGCATTTCAGCCTGTTCTACACCGGCTACTCTCCTGCCGGCTACAGTTTCTTCTACAACGGCGATGTCAACGGCGACGGAATCAAAAACGACCTTATGTACATTCCCAAAGACGACTCCGAGATACAGTTCGCAAGCGATGCCGACCGTCAGGCTTTCTGGCAGTTTGTTGAACAAGACAAGTATCTGAAGAACCACAAAGGAGAATATGCCGAGGCTTACGGTGCACGTGCTCCGTTCGTTCACCGCTTCGACTTCCGTTGGGCTCACGACTTCGACGTGAAGATTGGCAACACGCTCAACCGCCTACAACTCAGCGTAGACATCATGAACGTAGGCAACCTCTTCAATTCTAAGTGGGGTGTAGCCAAGAACATGGGCGTCTGCAACAACGGACAAATCCTCAAACTCAACAAGATTGAGAACAACACACCCGTATTCAGCATGATGAAGAGCAACGGCGAATATCCCACCAAGACGTGGGACTTCAACCACAACTACGACCAATGCTGGAAAATGCAGGTTGGCTTGAAATATACTTTCAACTAAACCTATCATCAATTTCACAACAAGCAGGAGCTTGCCACGGCTGAACAACAGCCCCGCAAGGCTCCTGCTTTTTTTGTCTGAACAATATTCAGGCAACTAACACGTTATTCAGAATGTACAACAGAAAGTAAAACACCATCATGAGAAAGTTCTTCTTCACCCTCACTTTGGCTCTTGCCGTAGCAATAAACATTCTTGCCGGCGAGCACATCACCGTCATCATCTCTCTCGACGGATGCCGTTGGGACTACCCGTCCCTTTACAACACGCCCTTTCTCGACCAGCTCGGCAGTCAAGGCGTTCAGGCCGTGATGCAGCCATCCTACCCTTCTTCCACCTTCCCCAACCACTACACGTTGGCCACTGGGCTCGTTCCCGACCATCATGGAATCATCGGCAACCGCTTCTACGACAAGCGAACAAAGACCTACTTTGCCATCGGCAAAAACCAAAACGACCCGCTGTTCTGGGGAGGCGACCCCATCTGGCTCACCGCCAAACGTCAGGGCAAGCGTGTGGGAGTGGTCTACTGGCCCGGCTCTGACGTTGCCATAAAGGGCGACTATCCCGACTATTGGCAGGACTACTCACAAAAGCCCCTTCTCACCTTCGTGGAACGCATTGCCAAAATAGAAGAAATGCTGAAGATGCCGGCCGAGAAACGCCCACAACTCGTCATGGCCTATTTCAACGAACCCGACCATAGCGGCCACACTTTCGGCCCCGAAAGCCGGCAAACACGCCAACAGGTGGAAACGCTCGACTGCCTGCTCGGACAGTTGTGGAACGACATTCAGCACTTGCCCAACGCTGCCGACATCAATCTTATCGTCACCTCCGACCACGGCATGACCCGCATCACCAACGAACGCATCATACGTCTCGACAAGCTGCTCGACAAGTCATGGTACACCAACCTTGCCACTGGTTTCCCTTCTATGGTGTTTGCCAAAAAAGGATGTGAGGAGAAAATCCTCAAGGCGCTCTCTGCCGTTCCTCATCTCAGGGCTTACCGCCGATCGGAAGTTCCCGCCCATCTCCATTTCGGAACTAACAACAACGTAGGCGACATCGTCATTCTGACCGACATCGGCTTCGTCACCTCCACCCACGACACCACCAGCCCCGGCACCCACGGCTTCGATCCCTCCTACAGCGACATGAACGTGCTGTTTAGGGCTGCAGGTCCCGACTTCAAGAAAGGATATAAAAGGGCAACAAGCTTCCAGAACGTGAATATCTATCCGCTCTTGGCCCACTTGCTCGGCATCGCTCCTTCTGCCTGTGACGGCAAACTGGAGAATGTGGCCGACCTGTTGGCCAACTGATTCTTCCACCTTCCGAAGCCGGCAAACCTGTCTGTTCACAGGTTTACCGTCACTTCAACGGTTCTACATGAATGTTGATGTGGGTATTTTCGCCGAAGCGCTGACGCAGTTTGCGTTCAATGTTGGAAGCATGGCGGTGCGACTCATAGAGCGAAATTTCGCCCGGCATCCGCAGGTGCATCTCTATGGCAATGGTGGTACCGATGCTGCGGGTGCAAAGATTGTGCACGCCGCTCACCTCCGGCTCACTTTGTGCAATTTGCGTTATCTCTTCTTCCTCGGCAGCGGGCAGACTCTCCTCCAGCAACTCGCCCACGGCGCCACCCACAAGATGCAGGGCAGTGCGAATGATAAACACGCTCACCACAATGGCAGCCAAGGGGTCGAGCACCGCCCAACCCTTTCCTAAGAAGATGGCACCGCCTATGCCCACGGCAGTACCGATAGACGAAAGGGCATCGCTGCGGTGATGCCACGCATTGGCCACCACAGCCTGCGAATGTTCCTGACGGCCCACTTTCAGCGTAAACCGGTATGTCCATTCCTTCATTAGGATACTTACGACTGCTGCCACAAGGGCCACCACACCTGGCCTTTCAAGCTGAACACCATGAAAGGCTTCCCACGTGCGATGGGTTCCCCCATAGAGGATGTAAGCGCCCACCACCAACAAGGCAAGCCCTATGAGCGATGTGGCCAGCGTTTCATACTTGCCATGGCCATAGTCGTGGCTTTCGTCTTTCGGCTTGGCACTGATTTTCACAAACACCAGCACCACAATGTCGGTGAGAAAATCCGACAGGGAGTGAACGGCATCGGCAATCATCGCTGCCGAACCTCCCAAAAAACCTGCCATAAACTTGAATACGAGCAGCACCACATTCACCACGCTACCCATGAGTGTGACCTTATATATCCGCTTTTCTCTGCCTTTCTTATTCATAATGTCTTATTCTTTACTCCTGCATTCAGCCAAAAAAATCCTCCCGCAACCTCGCTCCTGCCCTATTGGGCAAAGGTTAACGAAAGGAAATTCAAAAGTAATGTTTTTTCCGTTCATAACATAACAAAGCGCAAAAATTTTCCGGTTTTTCCGTAAAAGATAGCTCTTCTAAACCTATGTCAAGCCTCCTCTGACGGCCCGACGGCCGAAACGCTTGCTTGCCCACGCCGTGGGCACACCATGCCCAGGCCTTGGGCAACACGTGAACAGGTGCTGGGCAGCAAATGCCAACGGTTTGGGCATCGGCCACAAACGTTAGCTTTTAGTCAGGTCGAGCTCATCAACAAAGTGGTCGAACGACACATCGGCATAGCCCATGGCGGCAAAGAGCTGCCTTACCTGCTCCTGCTGTTCGGGCAAGAGCTTCAGTTGGCCCAGCTTGTAGCGATAGTACTGGCCCTTGCTGCCGAGGATGCGGCGCATCTGCTGCCGCAGCGTTGGAGCGTCTTTCAGCTTTACTTCCGCAAAAAGGCCGTCAAAGCCCCAAGCCTTTCTGGCCATGCGCAACCGCACATAGTAGTCACACTCGCCGTCGTGGAGGGCATCTGGAAAGACGGAAAGGCCGCTCTTGGCTTCCGTTGGCTTACACTGTCCGTACAGAAAGTGCAAACAATCGTCCTTCTTCGGACATTCTTTCTGAAAACAATAGGTAACAGCCTTGGGCCATTTTCCCTCATCAAACGCTTGACGAAGCAATTCTTGGTTTTTCATGATAGATGTTGTTTGATTGGTCTGCCGGACAGGAAAGGCGTCGTTGCCTTCGGTCCGGCAGATGCAAAGGTACAACATCAAGAGCCGGAATGCAAGTGCAGCAACCTCTTAAATGGCGGGACAGGTCGCATCAACACCTTTCAGGTTGGTGGCAAGCTGAGCGGTTGAGCTGGCACCCACCAGCACACTGGTCACTCCCTGTTGCTGCAATATCCACGAGAGCGCCATTTCGGCAAGCGATTCTCCCCGCTCTGCCGCCATTCCGTTCCACTGTTTCAACTGTGCCAGCAGCTGGGGCGTCAGAGCTTCATGCGTCAGGAAATGCTCTTTTGCCATGCGGCTGTCGGCCGGAATACCGTTGAGATAACGGTCGGTAAGCAGCCCTTGGGCCAAAGGCGAAAACGAAACAAAGCCAATGCCATGGTCGGCACAATAGCTGGTGATGCCTTCCTTTTGCGGATCGCGGCTGAGCAGGTTCAGCTTTCCTTGGTAGACAAGCAGCGGACAGTCGTGTTCTCTCAGATACTTGTCGGCAAACTGCAAGGCCTTCAACGGCCAACGGCTGACGCCCAGATACAGGGCCTTGCCCTGTCTCACCATGTCCACCATTGCCTGAAGGGTTTCTTCAAGCGGTGTGTCGGGGTCGTATCGATGACTGTAGAAAAGGTCTACATAGTCGATGTTCATGCGGCTGAGACTTTGGTCAAGGCTCGCCATAAGATACTTGCGTGAGCCCCAGTTGCCGTAGGGGCCCTCCCACATGTCGTAACCCGCCTTGGAAGAAATGAACAACTCGTCGCGATAAGGGCGGAAGTCGTCTTTCATCAATCGCCCCATCGTCTCCTCGGCACTGCCGTAAGGGGGCCCGTAGTTGTTGGCAAGGTCGAAGTGGGTGATACCATGGTCGAAGGCATAATGGGTGATGGCGCGGCTGCGCTCGTAGGAATCGGCTCCTCCAAAGTTGTGCCAGAACCCCAAACTCACCTTTGGCAGCATCACGCCACTCTTGCCACAACGGCGGTAGAAGGTAGCGGCGGTGGCATAACGGTCAGAACTGGCCGTGTATCTTTCTCTTGTGTCCATATTTTAAAGTTCGTAATCTTGTTAACGCTGCAAAGATAATAAAAAACCCAACGACGGCACAAGGATTTCTTGCACCAGTTCGTTGGGTCCGCTTATTGTTGTTCTTAAAATTATTTCACAACAAACTTTCTGCCGCCGGCTATATATATGCCTTTGGGCAGGACGGCTGCCGCGTTTGTTCCGTTAGGAAGCGTTGTCACGAGGCGGCCTTGCAGGTCGTATATTGCAACATCGTTCGCAGCAAAAGGCAAGGCACGTATGGCATCGATGACGCCCGTTGTGTCCACACCGATGGTATCAGACACGATGGAGAGGCGGTCGCCAAGACGTGCCTGCACGCTATAGGCATAGACGTTCTGAGGTTGTAAACCAGAAACGGTATAGCCCAAGGTGGTTCCATCGTCTGCCACAACAAAAGCGTTGCTGCCCGTCTCAGCGGTGGCTATGGTCTGCTTCCATGTGTAGCGGTCGAAAAGATAGGACAGATAGACATCGTCGAGCAAGGCATAGCCGCCTGTTGTCCCTTCTGTACGGGTGAGCACAAAGCGCAAGCTATCGGCTTCGCCTGCATAGAGCTGGACAGATTGCGAAGCCTTCTGCTCTGCCTGATACTGCCACAGGCTGCTCCATGTGCCGTCTACACACTTGTCAATGTTGAGCACAAGGCCTGGCGTACTCTCGTAATGCCAGAAGCTTACCGAGTCGATGCGGTTGCCAGGAACGGCCACCACAAGGCTGGCACTGTCGGCACGCAGTCTTATCGAGGGAGCTGCCTGTCCGTAGGTGTTGTCGTTGCGTCCCTGTTTGGGGGTTATACTCCAGCCCTCGGGCAGGTTTGGAGAGGACGTAGTGAAGTTGTCAAATCCTGTGCCCGTCTTGCCGTGGGCGTCATGGGTGCGGGTATATATCGCCACATCATAGCTGTCAGCATCTGGCACAGCCTTCCAGTGTGCCGTGAACGAAGTCTTTGTAACGTCTGTTGCAGCAAGCACTTCGGGCTTCTGCTCCTCTATCTGTCGCTGCAATGTGGTAAAGTCCACGCTCACGGTGTCTGACCGCACTGTCGAGAGTTTGGCTACCACACGGGCTGCATAAGTCGTTTCGGGCTCAAGACCGGTGAAAGTGGTCTTGCCCGGTGCAGTGGTTGTGATGCTGTCCACCATGGTGTTTCCCTTGAAAACCATCACATCGTAAGCCGTAGCTAAATGGCTTTCGCCCCATTTCACGCAAGCTGACGTGCCCATCAGGCTGTCCACTTCCACCTTGGGCGAAGGCAAACGGTAGTTGGAGTTAGAGAGAATGCACGAAATCTGGCCGTCAGCGTCTTCATCCACCCATTCAAAGCCGAAGCTATTACGGCCTTTCCAGTCGGTAAAGCTGAAGTTTCTCACGTTGGCTGCACCGGGGAATGGGTCGGTGGGTAGTCCGTTCATCGACACTGTACGCCCAGCCTCAACTATGTCTACGTGCTGATGGCTGGCATCGGCATTGGGTTGGTTCTGATCCCAAAGGCTCTGGTCTTCATCCAAGTGCCAGACCAGCAAGCCGTGACCGGGCAGGTAAGCGTCCCACGATTGTTGCTGACGGTTCTCCAAGAGGAAGTACTCGTTGGTCTTTCCTGAAACGGAAACGCGGTAGCATTGGCCTGTTTCCTCGTAGGGGGAAAGGGTTACAAGGCTGTCGGCTGTGGTAGAAAGCTCCACCGGTGTTTCCCATCCGAGGCTATAACGCTCGAAGGCCGAGAAGGTGGGAGGACAGTTTTGGTCGTCGTTATACGAACCGCTTGCCATCACGTCCCACTTGCCCACATTGTTGGTATATCCCATTGACGCCGTAGGGCCGTTGTTATAGTGGTCGGCAAGTCCCAACACGTGTCCGAACTCATGCACAAACGTGCCGATGCCCACGGGCACATGGGTTTGTCCATTCACCTCCTGCGACACCGTGTAGCGGTTGATCTTCACACCGTCAACGAGGAAAGAGCGGTCGCGTCCCGTACCCAAGTCGAGGTTGGAGCTATGGGGCCAGATGGTGCTGGAGTTGCCCGAGTCGGCCTGTCCGTAGCCGGCATAGATGCAGTAGACGTTGTCTACCACCCCGTCGCCGTCGGTGTCAAAGGTACTGAAGTCTACATCATACTGGCTATTCACCAGTGGCACCGCCTCCTGTATGAGCTTATAGGTCAGTGCGGTTCCGCCCGATCCGGCATAGTCTGACGCTTTGCCGCTCAACGTTACCGGCCCGTAGACCTTAAACTGAGGGTCGTACTGGTTTTTAGAGGCAAAACGGTAGAAGTCGTAGGCAGAGCCTTTGCCACCATGAGACGAGAAGCCCTCCTCATGGAAGAAGCGATCGTAGTAGTCAACAGGATCGCTCATAACACCGTCATCGGTGAATTTGGTGTCTGAAAACTGAACGAGTATCACCAGCACGTCATGTTTTCCAATGGTTGGCACATCGCTGATGCGCACGGTACGGGCAGGCGACTTCACACCGAATGTAGCCGTGCGGGCAGCAGCAGCCTCGGAGCGAGCCTTGGTCCATTGGGCTGAGAAAAGATCCATGGCCTTCGGCTTGTCTACAGAAGCCAGCAACTGGCGAGCAGCAGCCGGACGATGGGCCTTGTCGGTAGCCGCCATACCACTGGCTTTCAACTCTCCGCCAACCACTACGGCATACTCATAGTTGCGTGTAGAGGCATTGAAGAGAAGCGGATAGCCGTCTGCCGTCATGGCCATGTGGCCGTATTCGTCACCAATGAGCTGGATAGAAAGTTCTGTACCATCAGCCTGTTTCACCGTCATCTTGCCCGGATAGGCCGGTATGGCCGAGAGATTGGCAGGCGTTGACAGCAACAGAGCTGATGCAAAAACTGGAAACAGTTGTTTGAAAATTCTCTTCATCTTATTCTTATTTTATGGCTATTTTCTTAATGGTACCGTCATTAAACCTCACAATGTTGATGCCACGGCGTAGCGAACTAAGCTTCGTTCCTTGCACGTCGTAAACCGACTGCACCGTAGCAGAGGAAGACACCTGTACCGAACCGATGCCGTCAATGACGTCGTTGCCCTTCAGAGCACAGCTTTCGGCATTGTAAACAGGGCAGTTGTCGCAGTTTTCAGCATCATAATTGCCCACAAAGGCCACTATTTCCATGTTTTCGGGCTTCCATGCACTGTTGAGCGTGGTGGAGAAAGTGGCAGAAGTGGTGTGGTCGGTGGCGAGGTTGACAGGGTCGCCAAACTCTCCTGTGAGGAAGATGCGGTTGGCTTTCTGGTGTACATAGTTGTCTCCCACCGGATTTTGGTAGGCCACGATGTCGTTCTCTATGAGGCAAAGCGTAAGTGTGGGGTTGGTGTCTATCTCCAAACCTTCCACCTGCTTCATGCTCACCTGCACAGTTAGCTCGCGCGTAGAGGCATCATAGTTTCGCTTCAAGTCGATCGAAACGGGTGCTGCCTTTTTGCTCTCGGCGTTATAGAGCGTCTTGACAAGGTCGGCTGAAGGCACAACAAACAGTGGCGTTGGTTTGGTATTGCCGTCGGTATCCACTCCATAGTCGGAGAAGTCTTTGCGGTCTATCATCATTCCGGGGGCAAATGTCATCGAAGAATTGTAGAACCAATTGAGCTTTGATGAGCCTGGTGCCGTCAGTTTGTCTGTTCCGAAGCCTGTATGGTGGGCTATCATTACATAGTTGGTAGCGCCTTTAAGTCCTTCATGAATCCGTTCTCTGCCCCCAGGACAGTTTGAACAGTTCTGACCGGTAAACTCCTCTATGAGCACTTTGCGGCTTACGTTCTCGCTAAGCACGCGCAGGGGGGCTTCAAGACGGTTGTTGAAACTATATTCATCGGCCTTTCCTCCAACCGTTACAACCGTGAGTGGTATACGGAAACGGCCTATCGAGGGAGCTCCGTCCACAGCGAGCGAAAACTGTCCGCTTTCTCCCGGCAGCACATCATCCACCTGGGCATCAGCCTCTTCCAGTCCGTTGCCCAAGTCATAAGTGAGTCGCATTGTGCTCAGCACTTCGTTGGTGTTGTTGCGTACACGACCTGTAAACGAGAAGGGTGTTCCCACTGCCACCGTGGTAGAGTCTACCGAGAGCAGGGCGGCATCGGTACGGGTATACGAACTGCCACTGACGAGCAACTCCACACATAGTGGTGCTGTGTTGAGAGGGGCAAGATTCTGCCACCGGTTGTCCTTCAACGCCCAGCAACTGTTGGCAACAGGCGTTCCGGAAATGCCTGGCTTTAAACCCGTCGTAACGGCATAGCCCACACAAAGTGTGGTATCGGGATAGGTGTAAGGGGTATCGAAGTAGACGTCGTTCCACCCTGCATAGAGGGCTGGAGTTTTGAAAGAGTAGACATTGTCGCCCTGAAGACTGTTGCGCAAGAACACGGTCACACCTTTGGCATAGTCGGCTGCCACGCCAATGCGCACGCCGATGATGCTTGCCCCACGGTACATACAAAACTCTTCGGACGGAAACATGACTGCCACCTCCGTAGCCGAGCTGAGCGATGCATCCACCTGTTGGCCGTCGCAGTAGCCCAACGAGACATCGTCGGCCAAGATAGGAACGGCTGCCAAAAGGGAGAGGACAAGGGTAAATAATTTTTTTCTCATTGTTTTATTATTATAAAAGGGCTTTTTAATAGAACAAAGAGACCGGTGAACCCACATTGCTGCGAGCTCCCGGTTTCTATATTTTAAGAGAAAATACACATTACTTGGTAACCACTTTCTGTACTTTGTGGAAGCCTTCGGCGTTGGCGCTGAAGATGTAGACGCCACGCGGAGCGTTTAGTCTCACTACATTACGTCCTGCCTGAAGCTCCTGACTGTGTACTTCTGCACCGGCTGTGGTGTTGACGGTGAGTGTGGCAGCCACAGGTGAGGACACTTCGAAGATGCCTTCTGAGAGTTTCTTCACGCCGAAGCTAACGGTCTCGGTGCCGTTGATGCCCACAGTACCGTTGCTGTTGAACCAATCTGTGAACACTGGTTCTGAGTTGCCGCTTACATAAGTAGCCTTGACAGCCCAGAGATACTGCTTGCCAGCCTCAACGCTCGACCATGTGTCATCGACAAATGTTGTTGCGGTGACAGGTGTAGCCGTAAGTGCAGTCCAACGGCTTTCGTCGTTCTCGTCACCTGCTACAAGACGGTATACAAGGTAGCCCTGTACAGGATAAGTGTAGGCGAGTTGCGGATGAGAAGCAGCGGCCTTAGCTGTCTGGGCGGGCTTCAACGGAGTAACGCCGCCGGCGATAGCTGCCTTGCCACCAATCTTCTCGGCAGGAGCAAGAGCTGGAGCTACTGTTGTAGTGGCAGACTCAGCCTTTTCGAGATAAGTGTGTACAAGAATGTTGAAGTCGAAGCCGCTTACAGCAGTTGAAAGCGTTGTCCAACCAGAGCCGAAATTAGCCCAGTCGGCCTTACCGGTAACAACCGGACCAGCATCAACACCGAATGGTGAACCTGTTCCATAGAAGGTATAGCCAACGAGAAGCGTCTCTTCACCGCTCACATGGTAAGGAGTGGTGAGTGTAACCTCGTTCCATGCATCCTTCTGAGCGTCGGTAACATCCTGCGAGTAGACTTCCTCGAAGTTGTCGCCATTGGTCTTGCGCCAGATTTTCACTCTCCAACGAGCACCATCGAGCACAGGGTTGTTGCTCGGATTGGTGGTAAAGAAGGAAACCTTGGTGATGTCGAGATCCTTCATGCCCTTTTCTGTCTGGTCGGCAGGAGTAAAGAGCTGGCCTACAGAAGCTGTTCCAGTAGAGGTTCCGAAGCCTCCATACACCTCGTTGTTGTCCCAATAAGCCCATCCTTCAGTTGGCACATAAGAGCCTGGAGCAAGCCAGTTGAGTTCTACTGACGAGTTGTCGGCAGCAGCCTGAGCGGTGAGTCCAGCTGGTACAGCCTTTATTTCGGCAAGCTGGAAGTTGAGTGTATCCTTGGCATTGGCAAAGTTGTGCACAACGTTCAGGGTGTCGTAGCCTTCCTTGGCTACACTAATTTCATAATCGTTACCTTTGAGTATCTCTGGCACTTCTGCAATTCCGTTGTTGCCTACAACGGCTTTATAGCTGAGCGAACCAGAATGTAGACGTATCACTGCACCAGCAGCAGAAAGGTTGTTGTTGGTCTGTACATTGGCGGTGAACAGAGCTACAGAGCCCTTATCCATAACCTTGCCAAGGGTAGCAGCCGACTCCGTATTGTCGAAGAAGACGCTCTTAACGGCATAGCGGTAGCTTGTGTTGTCGGCAAGATCCTTCCACGTAGCATCAGCATAGTCGGTTGATGACAGCGGAGAGGCATTGACCTTTGTCCAAGCAGCAGTGTTGGCAACGTCGTCTGCCTTCATGCGGTAGAGGTTGTAAGCCACATTGTCTACCGTTGCCTTTGCTGCATCTGGCGTATCGGTGATGTGTGCACGTACCATCCAGTTGCCGTAGTTGGCCACATGGTACCAACCGTACTTGTTGTTCATCTGGTCCCAACCATACATATAGCAACCGTTCCACGAGTCGTAACCGCTGTTGTCGATAGGCATCGGGTATTGTCCGGCCTGGCATGTGACGGCATAACCCACATAGTAGGTCTTTGTTGGGTCGAGTTTTATAGGCTTGTCGAGTGTAACACCCACCCACTTGTCTATGTCGTCCTCAGACACGGTGTAGTCTTTGCGGAACACCTGCACTGTCTGGTCTGCGTCTGGGCCTCGCCAGAGGAGTGGCGAATAGGTTGTGGCAGTATTGGCATAGAACTCGATACGGTCGATATAGAAGTCATTATTGGTGTAAGCTTCCATTAGATCGGGCGTAATCTTCTGTCCGCAGATATACTCCGTACCTGTCTGGAAGGCATAAGCGTTGCTCATAGAGTCCTTCGACACGGTGAGATAAGCCGTAGTGGCTGCAGAAGGAGCTACCCAGCTGAGGCGAGCCTCGCTGATGTAATCGGTTGAAGAGAGCTGCTCAGGTGCCTTTGAGTGGAAGGTAAGGTTCACCACATCGGTAGCTTCTTTGTCAGAAACGGTGATGTCCTTTGCGTAATAGTCGTAGAGGGGTTTCAGCACAGAGAGCTTGTAGTCGGTGAAACGCACGTTGCTGAACGTGACTTTTCCGCCTGAAACAGTGGCCTTGAGCACCTTGTTATCGCCTGCAAGACGCACGCTGGCACCCTCGGCATCGCCGTTGTCGGCATTTACCGTGACGGTGAGTGTGGCATAACGGCCCTTGTCTACACCGTCTGAGAAGGTGGCATCGCTAAGAACACCATCACCCCATGAATTTGGATTGCCGTAGAAGGAACGCACGGCATAACGGTAAGGCTTGTTGTCGAGCGAAGTCCAGGTGGTGTCGGTATAGCTGAGAGTGGTCACGGGCTCGCTATTAAGCTTCTGCCAATACCAACTGCTCGTTTCCTGACCTGGCTCAAGACGATAGACGTTGTAGCCTTTTATGGTGTTCAATGGTTCCACTTTGGCAGGAGCCAACGGACGAACGGAGCTCTCAAGCATTTTTGATGCATAGTGGGCTGCCTTAGCTTCAGGAGCAACGGCCAGCAAACGACCTGCCACCGAGTCAACGGGGATGGTGTTGCATAGATTGGTGGCCTTAGCCTTGTTCTGTGTGTCTGTAGCCCAAGCTACCTCAGCAGAGTTGTTGTCGTTGCCAAGCACGGCCTTGATGGCCCAGTTGTAGTTCATCGATGAGAGTTGTTCGCTTGCTGTAGACCACTTGTTCATTGTCGGGTCGAAGAGGCAGTCGCCACCGTCAACAACGGGGCCTGCATCAAATCCGATAGGATAAGCACCTACATTGGAGGTTACTGTGTAACCCACAATAAGGCTCTTGGTTGGGTCTACCTTAAACGGTTCAGAGAGATTAACAGTGATCCATGCTCCATACTTTTCGGGCGTGAAGCTTTGGTCGTACACTTTCTCTTCGTTGCCCTCTTCGCCTTGCCATATAGACAGATGGAAGGTGGACGAAGCCATAGGAACGAGTTTCACAGCCTTGAGATAATAGAGACTGTCCACACCGAGTGTTTTCAGTTCTGCAGGAGTAAACCTTTGACCGATGGCCAGGTTGTAAGCACCACCAAACTGACCCACAATGTCGTCAGAGTTCTTTGTGAGCGTGATGTTTTCGATAGGTTTCTGCCATGTGATGACCGCCTTGTCGTCTGCGTCAACAGCCTTTACACTATAAGGCGAAGCGGTTGTCGGGGTCAGGTTTACATTGTATGTGGAAGTACTGTCGTCTGAAGTGTAGAAAGACAGGGAGTAACCTCCGTAGTAGTCGAACACCTCATAGCCAGGGGCTGTTACCTTGATGGTGTATCCCTTTTGGGCATAAACGCCACTGATAGAGTAGTTGCCCTCAGCATCGGTGGTGGTAGTGAGCTCGTTGTCACCCGAGATAGCTATCGTTGCACCTGCCACTGGGGTGGCATTGTCGGTGGCGCTGGTCACCTTTCCAGACAGTCTTACCACGGCACACTTCTGCATGGTGATGTCGAGCGTGTTGGTCTGACCTGCTGAGATGGTTGCATAATTGTTGTAATCGCGGTAGCCCTTGGCTTTAGCAGCCATCTGTGTGCTATACGTCTGAGAAGGGAAGTACTTGATAAAGTATTTGCCCTGGGCATCGGTTACGGCCTTGATGTTCTTATATCCGCTATACTCGCCGCCTGACACCGTAACATCCTTCAACGGATTTCCGTCGCCATCGGTAACGGTACCTGAGATGGAACCACAGTTGGACGGATTGAAGAAGAAGATGGCATTAGGCACATAGCTATAGAAGTTGCCTCTTGAATTGTCGAGATTGTCCAAATCGGGATCGCCCAATCCTGCTTGAATCCATGTACGGGAAGCCCCCATACCATAGTCGGTGACGTAAGTTCCCATGCCGGAACCCTGCTGCAAGAAGAGCTGACCATCCTCTGGCCCTACCACGAGCACGGCAAGATTGCCGCCAGTGTAGCAGAACGGTTGGCTGAAAGGTATAGTTAGGTCGTAGGTTCCAGTCTTCAAATCGATGTTGCCATCAAAGACTTTAGTCATCGACTTGTACTGAATCCACCCTGTATTGAGGTCGTTCTGGTCGGTATTGGCAACATAAATCTTGAAAGGAACGTTGAGGTAGTCACGCTCCATGCCCATACGTACGGCGAAGGACAGTGAGTCGATATTGCCAGCCATGCCCTGGAAGTCTTCTGAGCGATAGATGCTCTCGCTGACAATGCGACCGTAATACTTGAAAGGAACTGCGTTTGAAACGTCAGAAGCGGTGCCGATGGTGACGGCGCGTAGGTCGTTGCCTTGTACATTAAGATATGCGGGCGCTGTCTCATTGTCGCTTTCACATTCGTCGCCTGCCATAATCACCTTACCGCGAACGGCAAACGAGCCCTCCACATCGGGCACAGTCCATGTGATATTGGCTGTGCCGGTGGCTCCGGCAGCGAGCGTACGATTGACTTTAGTCGTTCCAAGCACGTTGTTGTCGTTGTCGAGCAGCTGCACACTGAACGATTTTGCGCTCTTTGAACCACGGTTGGTATAGACCACGCCGGTGCTTATCTTGTCGCCGGCAGAAGGATAGTTGTTGAGATTGCGCACGCTTGTCGCCTCGAGGTTGTTGTCAAGCAGTTCCTCAATGCGGAAGTCGTCGAAGTAAACATAATTTGCTGGAGTGTCGTGAAGCCACCATGAAAGATAGTAGCGACCAGAGTTGCTCACCTGGAAGGTGTCTGCCAACTGGGCATATTCGCCTCCGGAGGTTACCGAGTAGTAGCTCTTGATGGTATTGGTCTGGGCTGCCTGATTGGCGGCAGTGCCGTAGGTGATGTCGAGGGAGAAAGAAGAACTATAGTTGTTGCAGACAACACATGAAACTTTATACTTCTTTCCAGCAACGAGTTCAACGGGAGGTGCATAGAGCGACTCATCCTTATCCTTGTCAACATTCTGGCTATAGTAGTGCCAACCTATGGCCGACGCACTGTTGTAGCCGTTGCCATGGTCTATGGTAAGCGTACTGCCGTCGGCATTGTTGTCGACAACCTGCCATGTGGCATAGGTCGTACTGTCTTCCCAATTCTGAACAACAGGCAAAGAAGCCGTGTTTCCAGCAATAAAGCTGCTGGAGGTTGCAGTGCCACCGAGACCTGCGTTAGTGCGGGTGGTCACTTCATAGTAGTAGTTGCCATAGCCATCGAGGTCGTCATCTTCAAACTGATTGGTTGTGAGATTGTTTGCCAAGACTTTGCTGCCCGGCTGACGAACTACACGATAGGTGATGCCTGTGGCATCAAACCATCCGCCTTTCATACCAAAGTGTGGCTTGTCCCAGTCGATGGTGGCCACTTCAGCGTCTGCATCATAGTCGACCGAGAGGTTTTCTGGGGCTCCCGGCTTGTCGATACCGATGAATGTATTCACAACGGCAGCATCGCCGTCACCGGAAGAGTTGCCCACGAGCACACTGTAAGTATGCTTTCCGGCAGTAGGGTTGGGGTCGGTCCACTCCATTTGGCTGCCTGGCAATACACCGTCTGTAAGAACAACGGAGTCTTTTCCGTCTTTGAAAATCTTTACATAGTTGAGGAAGTCGAGTTGTTCACCCTTCTTGCTGAGCGTAGGGTTCTTCCATTTGAGCGACATGGAAGCCGCTCCATTTTCGCCCGGAACCTGCGTCAAGCCTGTTGGAGCGGCGGGCAGAGCGTTGTTGCTCACAGCCTCAACCTTGATATTGTCCAATTCGGCCGAATAGCGCAAGGCAGTATCGTTATGGCGATGAGGCGTATCGTCATGGAAAGCGAGGTAGTAGACACCGTCGGCAGGTATCTCCACGTCGCCACTGAAGTTGTCGGTTGTGGATGCATCCTTAATGATGTCAAGCACCTTGATGCGCCCCGACACGGTGTCGGTGGGCGAAGTGAGAAGATAGACATGGTGGGTGGGAGCAAACCAGCACTGAAACCAGAAGGAAATGCGGTAGGTCATGCCGGCCTTAAGGTTAAGAGCCGGAGAGATGAGCCATGTGTTTAGGCCCACACCATGTTTCTGATAGACTATTGCTGAGCCCTTATAGTCAGGGCCACCCCATTGGTAGCGTTCCCAAACATCCTGATCGTTGGCAGATAGCCACGTCTGGTTGTCGATTTGCGACCAGTCTTTCCACGAGACTGTGTCGTTGAAATTCTCATTGTAGGGGATGTTCTTCGCTTCGCCCTTCAATGGAGATGCCTTGGCTATCGGCTGGTGGGGAGATGCCAACTGCCTCTTTTGCAGTTCCAGCCCGTCCTGGGCAGAAAGCGTGAGAGGTATGGCTCCCAAGAGCAAGAAAACCAAAGCTAAGAAATGGACAATTCTTCTCATAAGCTTTAAATTTTGTGTTTTTGTTGTTATAAATTGTGAACTTAACGCTGCAAAATTAAACGAAACTATAATGAATGAGCACTTTATACAAACGCTTTTTCTATATTTTCAAGAAAATGGAGAAAAAGATGGCTATCTGACAAGAAAACTGTACCTTTGCAGTATGTTTGGCTTACAACTTCATCTGTATAATAACAATATGCCTGATTTTTGGGGCTCAATATATAATAATAGGTATACTTCTCACTTAAAATGGCTTTTTCGGTGCTTGTTGCCGCTATTGATGATTATTCTTCCCGGCAATGCATGGGCGTTGGAAAGGGAATTGGGTGATGGCTTGAAACTGAAAGCAAAGGCAGACAAGTATTTCTCTAACGAACAGTTTTCGGAAGCCCTGAAGCTCTACACCCAGGCTTTGGAGGCCGCACAGGCCGACAAAGACAGGCCAACACAACTTGCAAGCCTTGGCAACATCGGCAACGTCTATGCCTATATGAGCGACTACACCCGTGCAGACTATTATTTCAAGAAAGTTTACAAGATGGCCAAGGAGGACCATAACACCGATATAGAACTCAAACTGGCAATAAACCTCACACAAGTTAGTTGTCTGAGGGGAGACCCAGCGGAGGCACGCCGCTGGTATAAGGTGCAGATGGAATTGCCCTACCGCAACACCCCACTCACCCACTACTATGCCTTGGCCAACAAGAGCCTCATCGCCAAGACTGAAGGAAGCTACGGCCCAGCCCTATTCTATCAGCAGCAGGCACTGCAACTGGTGAAAGACGAGAACTTGGGCTTTCGCTACGAAACGCTTTCACATCAGGAAATGGGGTCTATTCTCTTCAAGCAAAAGAAGTTTTCGCAAGCCATTGACGAATACAAAAAGAGCTATGACATTGCCCAAAAGGGCCACGACCACTCGGCTGAGATATCAATCTGCCAAGACCTCTACGTCGTTTACCGACAGAGGGGAGACTCAGTGAAAGCTGACGAATACAAGAAACGATATCTGGAACTCAACGATTCGGTGTTTGGCCATCAACGGATGAATGCCGCACTCAACGGACTTTTTGACTATGAAAACCGGCAGAACAATGCCATCATAGGCGGACTAACGCAGCGCAACTATTGGCTCACCGTGTCCATCTGCATATTCGTAATCTTTTCCATCACTGTCATTGTGCTCTATTTCAAACTTCACCGACGCACACGCCATTTGCTTGAATCGCAAAAACTGCTTGTGAACAAGAGCGAAGACCTAATGAGGCAAAACGACAACGCACAACAACTGCGCAAGCGATACCTTGAAGCGGTGGAACAGGAGTCGCAAAAACACTCGGAAAAGAAGCCCGAAAAAGCAATCACTGCCACAGATGTCACCACGAAGGAACCGGAAGCCGAAGGAGATAACCACGGCGATGCGGCTGGCAATAGTGGGCTGAGCGATGAGCAGTCTACACGATTGCTCGAAAAGGTGAACAGTGTGCTCGAAGACGTGAACGTGATAAGCCGAGACGATTTCAGTCTCGCCATGCTGGCAAAAATGGTGGAATCTAACACGAAGTATGTGTCGATGGTAATCAACGAAACCTACGGAAAGAACTTCAAGACCTATCTCAATGAATACCGCATACGCGAGGCCTGCCGGCGTCTTGCCGATGAAGAGACCTACGGCAACATGACCATTCAGGCCATCTACGAGCAACTGGGCTACAAGACAGCCACGAGTTTCGTCAACGCTTTCCGCAAAATCAACGGCATGACGCCTTCGCAATACCAGAAATTGGCAAAGGAAGGAAAGAAAGCACAAATAGCTGACGGGGGCAACATTCAGCCTAACTGACCGCTAAATTGCTGCAACGGCACTCACTCGAGAAACGCTTTCACCCGCAAAGTGTACTCCCTATGATGGTCGCGGTAAGCCATGGCATGAACGGAACCCTTGGCCACGTACATCGCCTTGCGCCCTTTTGTCTTTGCATCATAAAGGGGGCGCAACATGGAAAACGGCACAAAGTTGTCTTTGTCGCCATGGATGAAGAGCATGGGCTTGGTGCTTTTCCTGACCTGAGCTATCTGTCGGGCTTCTGCAAACGACCACCCGTAACGATGGTGGCAAAGCCATGAGGTGGTGTGCATCAACGGAAAGGACGGCAAGCCGAACTGTTCCTTGAGTTGAGCGGCAAACTCTTCCCAAACACCTGAGTAGCCACAGTCTTCCACAAAGCACTTTATGTAAGACGAAGTGGGCTCTCCCGATACTGCCATTGTGGTGGCTGCGCCCATGGAAATGCCATGCACCACCATACGTGTTGATGCAGCTCGTGAAGGCCGGAACAATGCGTTGGCCACTTCCGCCCAGCGCATGACGTCCCAACGGTCGTCCCACCCCATCTGAATATGGTTACCCTGACTTCTGCCATGGCCATAGAGGTCGGGCAAGAGCACGTTATATCCCAGGTCGTGATTGTACATATAGGCGATGTGCAGCATTCCCTCAGCCCTCACCTTGTAGCCATGCACCACTACAGCGGTGTTTGGTGTAGGCTTGGGAGCAAACAGATAAATGGCATGGGCTCTGTAACCAGAAGGCATAATGACGAAAGTGTCTTTGACGCAACGGTGCTGATACACCGAATCTATCCACCCCACAGTCCACGGACACTCCCTTTTCATCCTGCCACGCCAGTAGTCTGCTGAGTTGCGTTCTGCCTCTGCATAACCAATCGAATAATTTAACATATAGTTGCTTGCAAAATACAAACCTAACAACACCGCAACGACAAGAGCGAGCACCGCCCCTACCGCCAGTCTGGATGTTTTTATTTCTTTTCCCATACACCTTATTATATATATACTTATTGGAAACTCCTTTTTTCGGAAATCTCCTTCTTTGCCACACCAAAGTTAAGCAAAAAAGCGGAACAGACAATAGGCCATTGGGTGGAAAGCCGACTAAAACAAAGCAAAAGACGACTGTCCTAACAAGATATTGGTAAACCTGTAGGTCTTCTTCATCTCCGAATACTCGAGCGTTGCGGGCTCTTGATAGGGCGTGAGGTCGTCATCGCCCCAGAATTCAGAGTAATAATTGCCAGTGTACATACCCGCCAAATCTGCTTTAACACGCTCGGGAATGGCCTCAACGGTTTGGCTTTTCTGTTCGTCGGTAATGACAAATCCCGCAGGATTTTGGTCGTCGATGTCGGAGCAACCGGCAAAGGTGGCTGCAAGGACGAACGACATCATTATATTAAACCCTTTTCCACCTTATTATATTATATCGCTCCAGAAATAAAAAATTGCCAACCAGCATCCGCTGACAGAAGAAACCGAGAAAAAAAACAGAATTCAAAGAAACAAGTTTTGTCATTTTTACAGATATTTCATAACTTTGCAACAAAACATCAATTAGCTCGCATAACTTAATAAACAACCTTACGTCTATGAAGACAAGAGAAGTAGTTATAGCATTAACTGTTATACTCTGTTTTGTTTTATGCGCTTGCGGCCAGCGCAAACCCCATTACGTCATCGGAGTGTCGCAATGTAGCGACGACATTTGGCGGGACAAGATGAACGGAGAACTGCGCATTGCCACGTATGCCCACGACAACGTGGAACTGAAATTCGCTTCTGCCAACGACAACGTAAGTCGCCAGATTGAACAAATAGACAGGTTTGCAGACATGGGAGTAGACCTGCTCATCGTTTCTCCTGTCCAAGGAGAAGTGTCGAAGGCCATAGACCGCGCCTACGACAAGGGCATTCCAGTGATTGTTTTCGACCGGCGCACGCCTTCCAACAAATATACGGCTTACATAGGTGCCGACAACAAGGAGATGGGACGCAACATTGCCAGATTCCTTGCCTCGCAAACCAACGGAAACGCACGCATCATCGAGATTTGCGGTTTGCAGTCGTCATCACCTGCCAAAGACCGGCAGAGTGGATTTGACCAGGAAATTGGACGGCATGGCAACCTTACAATAGTGGAACACCTTCAGTCCGACTGGACCGAAGAAAGAGCCTACCAACAGATGGACTCTCTGCTTTCAACAGACCATCCTTCCTTCAACATCGTCTATGCCCACAACGACCGCATGGCAAAGGGAGCGATGAACGCAGCCAAAAAGCATCACCTTGACCTAAACAAGATAAAGTTTCTCGGAACCGATGCCGTAGCCGAAGACGGTGGAGGACTGCAAATGGTGAGGGACGGCAAGCTCTTGGCTTCATATCTCTACCCCACTCGCGGCGACAAGGTGATGGAGTTGGCCTTTGACATCCTCGAAAAGAAAAAGTTCAAGCGCGACAACCTGCTCTCATCGGCTCTTGTAACAAGCGACAACGCCAATGTGCTGCTCATGCAGAACGACGAGATGAGACGCCAAACTGGCGACTTGCAGTCGCTGAAAAAGCGTGTGGAAACCACCACCAACGCCTTCGACACCCAGCGCAGCTACCTGCTGATGCTGCTCTTCATGATGACACTGCTCATCATAGCGTGCGTTCTGGCCCTGAAAGCCTACCTTGCTAAAACAAAATACAACAAACGGCTAAAGGCAAGCATCAGCCAACAGAAGAAGCTGACCGAGGACATGGAGCAGATGACACAGAACCAACTGCGCTTCTTCACCAACATTTCCCATGAACTGCGCACCCCGCTCACGCTCATCTCTGGGCCTGCCGACATGCTTGCCGAAGGCAACAACGTTAGCAACGAAGGACGAGAACAGGTGGAAATGATACGAAGAAACGCGAGCATTCTCACACAGATGGTAGGCGAAATCCTTAAGTTTAGAAAAATACAGAACGACAAGGCCAAGCTCACCCTCAACCGCTTTGAGCTTTCTTCAGAACTTGCCACATGGAGCAACGACTTCAAAATCGTGGCGGAAAGAAAGAACATCACCTTGAAAGTAGATATCAAGACAGAAGGAAACGCCATTGTCATAGCCGACAAAGAGAAGATAGCACACATCTATTTCAACCTGATGACCAACGCCATTAAGTACACCCCCAACGGCGGAAGCATAACCTCCACTCTCGAACACGCCAACAACAAATACACCATTGCCGTAACCGACACAGGAAAAGGACTGACAGAAGACGACCGAAAGCACATTTTCGACCGCTTCTACCAAGCCAAAAACTCCGTGGGAGGCACGGGCATAGGACTCGCCATTGTAAAGGCATATGTGGAACTTCACCACGGAACCGTGGGCGTTGATAGCGAACAGGGACACGGAAGCCGCTTCTTCTTCTCCATTCCCGAAGAGCAACCGGACTACAACCCCGCCGAAGACATACAAGAAGAAATAAAGAACGAGCCGAAACTTGCCGACGACTATTCGGTGAAAGACATCATTACCCAGCAAAACCTCTCGGCCATTACCAGCACGGAAGACTACGACAACAACCGGCCGCTCCTGCTCGTCATCGATGACAACGAGAGCATGAGAACCTACCTTAAAGGCATCCTGCGCGACAAATACAACGTGATAGAGGCACAAAACGGCGAAGAGGGTCTGAAAATAGCTCGCAAGACCGTGCCGCAACTCGTGGTGAGCGACGTGATGATGCCGGTAATGGATGGACTGGAGTTCTGCCGCCACATGAAGGAAGAGACCTCCACCTGCCACATTCCCGTCATCCTTCTCACAGCCAAGTCGCTTGAAGAGCAACGCATAGAAGGTTACAACAAGGGAGCCGACTCCTACATCACCAAGCCTTTCACCGCCGAAACCCTGACGGCTCGCATCAGCAACCTGCTCAAAAACCGCCGACAACTAAAGAAAATATTCTCCGACTCGCTACAGGAAGAAAACGAACAAGACGTATTGGGCGAGAAAGACCAGACCTTTGTGGCACAACTGCGCAAGGCAATAAAGCGACATATCCCCGAAGCCGACTACTCAGTGGAAGACCTCGGCAGCGAAATGGGACTCAGCCGCATACAACTCTACCGCAAGGTGAAGGCGCTGACAGGCTACTCGGTAGTAGACCTGCTACGCAAAGCGCGCCTTGCCAAGGGAAAGCAGTTGCTCCAAACAACAGACAAAAACATCTCGGAAGTGGCCTACGAAGTGGGCTTCTCCACCCCATCCTACTTTGCCAAGCGGTTCAAGGAAGAATATGGCATCAAGCCTGGCGAGGTGAAATAGACCGATAGTCACCACAAAAGACAACATGAAAACAAACGGCAATGCGCTATTGCTGGCCGTTGACATAACCACCCTTCTATAGCGCGCATCACCGTAAACGGACACTCGCCTACTGTCTTACGCCTCGTTCGGGAATGAGAACTGAGGCACCTATGCTCACCGCAAGCACTGCAAGGATGAACACCAACGAACTGACCGCCCCTATCTCCACATAGTCGTGGATGAGCATCTTGACACCGATAAACACCAAAAGCACGCTCACGCCCACCTTCAGATACCGGAACTTGTCGGCCACAGCCGCCAACAGAAAGAACAAGGCACGCAGACCGAGAATGGCAAAAATGTTGGAAAAGAACACCACATAGGGGTCGAGCGTTACCGAAAAGACCGCCGGAATGCTGTCGAAGGCAAAGATTAGGTCGCAAAACTCTATGAAAACCACCGTCAGCACCAATGGGCTCAACCGGAAATGGCGGTTGAGAAACCTCACCACAGGGTGGTTCATGGCGTTCACTTCTTCCTTCTTGTTGCGGTTGAGGAACATCTTCAAGCCACTATAGAGCAGAAAAGCACCGAACAACAACAATATCCAAGCAAAACGACTGATGAGCGCTGCACCAGCAAAGATAAAGATGAAGCGCAACACAATGGCCCCTATGATGCCCCAGTTGAGTGCATGCTGATAGTCTTTCTTGGCAATGCCGAACGATGAGAAAATCATCATCATCACAAAAAGGTTGTCCACCGAGAGCGTCTTCTCTATGAGATAACCCGATATGTAGGAGATGGTCATGTAGTGACGATACTGCTGAAGGCTGGCTTCAAAGTCGTCGGGATTGAGCGAAAGGTGGGCAGCATAGCGTGAGGCCACCGCTTCAAGGTCGTGAAAGCTACCGATGCCGTGCACCATATCGCCGTGGAAATAGAGGAAAATCGCAAAAGCCAGCGCCAGTCCTATCCACACCGCTGTCCATGTACCAGCCTCCTTGATAGAAACCACGTGCGCCTTACGGTCTATCACCAGCATGTCCAACACCAATATGGCCACTATGAAAACCACAAAGCCAGCCAAAAAGAGCATTTCTGTTGTTGTCATTCGTTCTAAAGTCTTTTCTGAAAATACTTGATGCCAAGGGAGAGCTATACAGGAAAGCCCCCAAAAGGTGCTGCAAATTTACATATTATGTCCGAAAAACACACCATTGATGGACAGAAATGATTGGAAAAGAGTTCTCGGCAACAATACGGTTGCAGACTTCAACGGGCTATTTTTGGCAGTTTGCAGCGTTGGTCAGGGTTTCAGAAATTTCTTCATTGCGTGCAATGACGGCAGAGCTTTGCCGGTGGTATTATCAAACAGGCCCCGGTTGAGCCAGCTTTTTATCTGCGAACTACCCGAAGCGTTTTCCTCGGGAAACCACCAGAACAGGCCCGTCACCTGCGGATGGCGGTTGAGCTCGGCCACCAATTCCTTGGTAAACTGCGTCTGTCCCTCTACGCTGATGGGATAAAACTCCGAAAACTCGTCAGCACTCTTGGCCCACCTGTCGTTCTTGTGGGAATAGTAGGCGGCCGCTTCCACTATCATCACCTGCTTGTCGGGATAGCATCGGGCCAGGCTGTCGAGCGTATTGTGTAGCACTGGGATGCGCTCATGCCACATGGGATAGTAGCTCAGGCCGATAATGTCGTAGTCGAGTCGGGCTGCTTCCAGTCGGTCGTAGAAGGCCTTGGTGTTCGACCAGTTGCCTGCCTGCTCGGTATGGATGATGATTTGTGCCTTGGGACATATCTCACGGCAGGCCCTGCACCCCTGTTTAAGCATGGCGAGAAAGGCTGGCCAGTTGGCGTCTTCGGTGGGAAGGGTCTTTGCCATAGGCCAGAGCATTCCAAAACTTATCTCGTTGCCCACCTGTATAAGGTCGGGTTCGGCCCCTGCCCGCTTCATCGCCTCAAGGCTACGGCGGGTGTACTGATACACGCTATCGGCCAATGCTTCAGCCGAAGCACCTTTCCATGCTGAAGGAATGAACTGCTTTCCAGGGTCGGCCCATGTATCGCTGTAATGGAAGTCGAGCATCAACCTGAAGCCTTCTTCCTTGATGCGCTTGCCAAAACCCATGACATAGTTGAGATTCTGGCACACGCCTTCGTCCTTGTTTTCGGCAGGTGCCTTGTCGGGATCGACAAAGAGGCGGAGCCGTACGGCGTTCCAGCCTTCCTTCCTGAACAGGTTGAGGGCATCCACAGGCTTTCCTTTTGCGTCACGGTAGACCGTTCCTGCCGCTTCATACTTAGGTAGCATGGACAGGTCGCCGCCGAGCAACCGCTGCTGGGCCGTTGCCCCTAAGGAGCAAAGGGCCATAAGGGCTATTGCTATTGTCTTCATCTTCATTGTTCTTCTGTTATTGACTGTTTTGTTGTTTTCCGCTCATAGCGTGTTGGCTTCCGCCCTTACGGGTGACAGAAGCTGCTTTCGGTGGGTTACAGATAGAAGCGGACGGGCAGCTTGAACCACACATCCACATTCTGGTTTCTGTGACGGGCAGGCATGAACGGGCCCAAACCACGGACGGCCTTCACGGCAATGTCGTCGTAGGTGTCGTCATACGACTCGTCAACCTTTATCTGTCCAACCGTTCCGTCCTTTCTTATTTCTATCTTCAGCACCACATACACCTGCTTGCTATCGTCGCTATAGTTGGGCGTGTAGGCGAGTTGCTTCTGCAAGTCATCGTAAAGTTGCAGGCTTCCGCCTTGATAACAGGCAGGCGTATCAACGAGATCGTTGTCGTTGATATGGCCGTCCGACACATAACCGCTGACAGGACTCGCCATGTCGGTCTCGTCCATATAGTCGTCGGTGTCGTCAAACTGGATGTTGCTGGCCGTAAGCACCTTCTGCGAACCATTCATATAGGTAAGGATGAGCTTGGTTATCTTCATGTTGGAAGCATCGCCTGCCACAAAATAGCTGGACGTGTCCCACTCCCAGTTGGCCGTTCTGTATTGGGCCAATGGGCCTGTTCCCTTGAAATGCCCCGTACACCTGAGGTCGTTCACATCGTTGGTAATTTTCCAATAGACGTCTATATACTTGATGGTACGGCTGTTGAGGTTGGCATATTCGAAATGGAAATCAACGACTCCATAGTCACTTCCCCATCCCCAGTCGGCCATATAGCCGTAGGGCGCCATCTTCTTTACACGCTGGTAGTGGTCGCTCTCCTCTTTGTCATTGTAAGCTTTCAGAATCACTCTGTTTAATAGGGTGTCTTTACAGAGGCTGTCTTGATAGGCCATGACATGATAGACAAAGTTGGGATCGGTCTTGAGCACCTTGGGAATGGGGGCCACGTGCATCACGCCGTAGCTATCGCCAAGTTCCTTAGTGACATTGCTAACAAAATAGACAGAGTCGTTCTTGACGGCGGCACATAGCATGTTGCGATTCTGATAGTGCTTGTCACACTCGGCGCAGGTAAGCACATAGTCGTCAAGGGGCACGATGTGGGGTGGCAGAATATATTCCCTATAGTCGTAGAGGCGACGGGCCCGTTCCTGCTGTTCGCGCTTCTTACGGGCTTCCTGCTCCAGTCTTATCTTCTCCAAGGCTATAGAGTCTTCTATTTCCTGCTCGCGCTTGCGGAGGAGTGCCTCGTGTATGCTGTCGTTCTTGGCAGTGAAAAAGCGCGTCAGCTCTCGGTTGACATCCCTCACTAAGGCCTCTCTCCGCTCTTCGGTGGGCTGCGGAACGTTCTTGTCTTTCTTGAATATGTTTGCGATTTCCTTGTTGAGAGTGACAACATAGTTGCCGTTACGGGTCCTAACATACAGGTTGCGAGTGTGTTTGTCGTAGGCATAGATGGACGTAATGCCATAGACTACTTCCTCCATAACGTTCTCACGGCTAACGTAAAAGCCATTTTTGTCCAAGTCATACTTCAGCAGCGCCTTGCGCAAAAGCGAGTTGTCACTTGTAAACTGTGCACTTGCCGTGAGGCAAAACAATAGGAAACAGGCCAATAGCCATAACGGTTTCGTTTTCATGGAAAGAAGTTTAAGTTGAACGTTCTTGCCTACAAAGATAACAAAAATAAGCCAATGGGCTTATCCCTTCCCTGAAAAGTTTCTCCTTTCAGGTCAATTTGATAATGTCGTTCCACCGTGTTGTGGGGCAAGGACTGCGGTGGGCGTGCCTAATGGCATCGGCAAACTTTTTGCCATCGGCATACTGTTGGGAGGAAAGGATGACGGTTTCGGTTCCTTCCACCTTGTTTATCTTGTCTACGGCATGGTCGAGTCGGGTCATACGACTGTGTTTTTCGGCATCGAAGGAGAACAGGTCGGGCTGTATGGCAGTGGCGGGTTCCACGCCCATCAGCAACACTCCAGCCCGTTTGTAGAGGATGCCGGGGCGATAGATGCGCTTCAGACAGGCAGTGGCGGCCTTTACAATAGCGATGGTGGACGACGTGGCGGTGGGAAAAGTCAGTTCGGTCATATTCCCATATTGCGGCAGGTCTTCCCTGAAATGGTTGGAATCGACAAACACGCCCACCAAATTGGCTACCGACTGCTGCTTGCGCAACTTCTCGGCACACCGTGCTGCAAAGTTGGCTACGTGGGTGCGAAGGGTTTCATAGTCGCCCACCATGCCGTCAAAGCTACGGCTTGTGCAGATGCTTTTCTTCTTGGCAGGCTCCTCGTCGGGGATGCTGTCGATGCCGTTAAGCTCTGCCCACGTGCGTTCCACCACGATGTTGCGGAACGTGGCGGCCACCCATGTGCGCGAATGGTGAAGAAAGTCGTAGGCAGTTTCTATGCCCAAGCTTCCCAACCGGGCTGCATAACGGCGTCCTATGCCCCACACCTCGCCTATGGGATAGAGCTTTGCGGCCTTCAGACGCCGCTCATCGGTGTCTATAAGGCACACGTGGCGATAGGCAGGATACTTTTTGGCAAAGTGGGAGGCCATCTTTGCCAACGTCTTCGTGGGGGCGATGCCTATGCTGACGGGCATACCCACCGATTGCCAAATGCGGTCGTGCAACTGTGATCCCCACGTCTGGAGCTGATCTGTGCTGAAACCTTCGAGCACGGCAAAGGCTTCGTCTATGGAATAGCGAAAACTCTGGGGGGCCATATCGCGGATGACGGTCATCACGCGTCCCGTCAGTTCGCCATAGAGCTCATAGTTGGAGGAGAAAGCTTCGATGGGTGTGTTGGGGAAAAGCTGCTTCAATTGGAAGAAAGGTGTTCCTGCTTTCACGCCCAAACGCTTGGCTTCGGCACTCCGAGCCACCACACAACCGTCGTTGTTGGATAGCACCACCACGGGCTTTCCTTCCAAATCGGGACGAAAGACACGCTCACAACTGACATAGCAGTTGTCGCAATCGCAGATGGCATACCACTTGTTCATCTATCGCCTCCACCTCTTGATGGTCCATACCACCACGCCCCACACGCGAAAGTCGTCGCTGACATTGACGCGTATGGGAGAATAGTCGGGATTGGCTGGGCGCAATTCGATGTAACCCTCTTCCTTATGGGTGAGGTCTAAAAACTTTATGGTGTACTCGCCGTTGACAAACGCCACGATGATATCGCCGTCCGATGGTTGCAACGAGCGGTCTATCACGGCTATATCGCCGTCGTTGATGCCGGCATCTATCATAGAGTCACCCGAAACGCGGCCATACAAAGTGGCTTCCGGGTGCTTTATCAGGTCACGGTTGAAGTCAAGGCTATCATGCAGATAGTCTTCCGCCGGACTGGGAAAACCGGCTTTTATCGTTGGGGCAAAGGCCAACGAGAGTTTGCTTGAGAAGTCGCCTTTGAGTAACTGTATCTTATCCATTCTTCTTTTTGTGGAGGAACATGCATTCCCCCATTGGCTTTTATTCATGCAAAGATACACATTTTCTGGCTTTCTCACCACCCGTCAGCCACGAAATAACGGACTGACGGGGGTTGGGCGACTTAAAGGATGCGACCCACAAGAGAGACTTTCAGTACGGGATAGCAGGTCCATTTCTCCACAAACTTCGACAGGTCGTCATCGGCACCGGCATCGTTGAGCATATGCTGTAAGTCCACTTGCTCGTCGTTTTGGTAGACTTTCATGTGCCCCATAAACTGGCAACCCAGTTCTACGCGCACACCCACACGGTGTTTGGGTATCAAACGGCCGTAGCCAAGGCCGAGATAAGGGCGGAAACCATTGCAGCGGATGTCGCCGATGATGTCGGCATTGTCGTTAAACTTCACGTTATAGTCGCCCAGGGTGGCACCCACACGGTTCAAGATTTCGTCTTTAAGGTCGGGATAGTCTTTCAATAGCTGTTGCAAGTCGTCGCTATGACCGCTCACCTTGGCTATCTTGCGTCCTCCGAACGAGCAGCCAGCGGTCATGAAGAACTTGCTATTGCCCCCGAAAGGATAGACATGGGCCTTGAAGTGGAAGGTGGTGCGCGAGAACTTACCCTTTACGTTCACTTTGGTGTTGGGTATCTGAATGGTCTGTCCGTTGGCTTCCAGCGTTCCTTGCGACTCTATGGGAAGGTCGCCGCTCACATTAAAGCCCGGCATAACGCTTAGTCCGGCCTCCAGCTCCAGGTAGTTGGTTACTGGTGCGGCCAGTCCAAAGCCTATACCTTCCGTTCCTACACTGACGTTGGCAGAGACATGATTGAACACTTTGCGTTGAAACTCATTGCTTTCCTGTGCAAAACTGCTGTTCACGAAGGCTGAACAAAGCAACATGGCAAGTAAGGTTTTTTTCATAACTTGTGCTTTTTAAGGGTTATTTTTACTTGTGTTTTAGGGCAATTTTCTGTTCTTTATAGAAAGGAGAGGCGTTCTCTGCACAAAAAAAGCAGAAAGAAACCATCTTCCTTTCTGCTTCAAAAATAGTAAAAATCGTTTAATTGTGCAACCTTTCGGTAAATTTTCTGCTTGTTTTGTAGCTTTTTTTCAGCATAACTACCTTTTTCTTCAGCAGTCTATGCCAAACACACGGGCTACATTGGCATTGGTCTGGCGAGCCACCTCGTCGGCACTCACCCCATAGCTTTTAGCCAACTGCTGCTGCACCAGTGCCACAAAAGCGCTCTCGTTGCGTTCGCCTCTATGTGGAACGGGGGCCATATAGGGGCTGTCGGTTTCGAGAACAATGTGGTTGAGGGGCACACTGGCGGGCAGGTCTTCCCTGAGATGGCTGCTCTTGAACGTCAGAACGCCTCCTATGCCAAGCACAAACCGCTGGAAGCAAAGCAGTTGTTCGGCTTCTTGAGGGTTGCCGGTAAAGCAGTGGAACACCCCTCCGGGCAGGTCTCGCTCGTAATGACGCAGTAGCGTCACCATCTCATTTTGGGCTTTGCGGCAGTGTATCATCAGTGGGAGGCGCGTTTCTATGCTCCACTTCACTTGCTCTTCAAAGGCGGCAAGTTGTTCCTTTTCGTACGTCCGGTCCCAGTAATAGTCGAGTCCCACCTCTCCTATGGCTATGAAACGGTCGGAGGTGGCTGTCTGCAGATTGTCGGCAAGCTGCGCATGAAGGACTTTCAGCTCGTCTTGCCAGCCTTCTTTCACCTCTTCGGGGTGCAAACCAAGCATGGGATAGGCATAACCGGGGTAGCTGCGGCACACGTTGAGCACGGTGTCAACGCTTTTCCGATCGATAGCGGGCAGGAACACCTTCCCTACTCCAGCTTCTTTGGCCCGCTGGACAACTGCGGGCAGATCGTTGACAAATTCTTCACCGTCAAGGTGGGTATGGGTGTCTATAATGTTCATTGCTTATGATTGAAGGTCGATAGAGAGGCGGGGCTCGTGCCGCCGGTAATAGTAGATGATGCCGAAACGTCTTCCTTCGGCCACACGTTCCTCCAGCGGACGGCCGGCAAAGTGCTCTTCAATGGCATTCCACAACTGAAGAATGAGCTCGTCACAGGCAGGACGCAGTCGGTTAATGGCTTCGGCAGCCTGAGCGGTACGCTGGCGCAGAGCCTGTTGGTTCTTGTAGGCTTCGGCAAAGATGTCGAAATGGGTACTCACCATGCCTATGGTGGGATTATAGATGGGTCGGCCGCCTTGTGCCATACGTGCCCGCTCGCCTGCTATCACCTTGGGTGCCCATTCCAGCAGGGCATCGGCTGACTTCAGGTTGGGCACAGTAGTGGTGTCTTCGCCCAGTCCGTAGAGGGGCAGCTTGGCGCGCTTCACCTCTCCCCGTTCCACCGACAGGAAGAGCACTTGCAGGAAATGGCTCACATACATGGCTGCCTTGTGCTGCAGTTGCAGGCATTTAGGGGCATGACGAGTTTGGGTGGCCAACGTCACACGGTGTTGCTGGGTGGCGGTAAGCAAGCGGTCGTAGAGCGGTTGCGCCTCGTTGATGTACTTCCAGTCGATAAACCGGTTGCGTGCCGTGTAGATGTCGTTGTTGTCCAACAACACCTTGAGGGCTTTCAGCCTTGCTGGGTCGCTCTTGGGAAGTCGTCTGTAGGGCATAGTGCAAACGGTTTTTGGGGTTTCTAATGGCTACGGTTCATCATGCGATGGGTGTAGGACAACAACTCTTGCTTGCGTTCTGAGGGCACGCCAACGGCTTCCAGATAGCGTTGGCTCTCGTCAAAATAGTAGCGAATCTTGGCTTGCGCCATCTTGTCTATACCTATTTTATTATATAAGGTGGTGACGGCAGCTATTTTTTCTTTCGGATCGTAGCTTTCGGCCGTGAGCCAATGGGTGAGCTTCCTGCGCTGTCCTTCGTCGGCTTTGGCCATGGCATTGATGAGCATATAGGTCTTCTTGTTGCAGAGGATGTCACCTCCGATGGCCTTGCCGAACACCTTTGGGTCGCCGTAGACGTCCAGATAGTCGTCCTGCAACTGGAAGGCCAGTCCTATTTTCTCGCCAAAGGCATAGAGGCGGTCGGCATCTTCTGGGCTGGCATCGGCCAAAACGGCTCCTATCTTTAGAGCACAGGCCAACAACACACTGGTCTTGAGGCGTATCATCTCTATATATTCGTCCTCGCTAACGTCCATCCGCTTCTCAAACTCCATGTCGTATTGCTGCCCTTCGCCTATCTCAAGGGCGGTCTCGGTGAACAGGTCGAGCACTTCCTTCAGCTTGTCTTGCCGGCAAGAGGCCATGCGCTGATAGGCCAACACCAGCATCGTGTCGCCCGAAAGCACGGCAGTGTTCTCGTTCCAGCGTTCGTGCACCGTCTGATGACCGCGCCGCATGGGGGCATGATCCATCAAGTCGTCGTGCAAAAGCGTATAGTTGTGGTAGGTCTCGAGGGCGCAGGCAGGGCCCAGAATGTCGGCAGGCTGCTCCTTGAAGAGGTTGTATGCCAGCATCATAAGGGTGGGACGGATGCGTTTACCGCCCATCGAGAGCACATACTGTATGGGCTCGTAGAGGGTGGCGGGTTGCCGGTTGTAGGGCATTGCGGCCAAATGGTCGTTGACAAGTCGTAGGATTTCGTCTGCAGTAAGCATATCTTTGAGTGTTAGTTACAGGTTAAACGAGACGGGAAGCTCAATGTAGCTCTTACAGGGAGCACCATTGCGGTAGCTGGGTTTCCACTTCCCCATCATGCGTATCACGCGAAGGGCTTCGTCGTCAAAGAGTTTTCCGGCACTCTTCACCACCTTCTGCTGGCTGACAGTGCCGTCTTCGGCCACCACAAAGGCCACCACAAGGTCGCCGTGCTGCTTGGCATTGAGGGCCTGTTGCGGAAATTTCAGGGCCTGCCCCATCCATTTGTTGAAGTTGGCCCAACCACCTGGGGGTACCGCCAGATTGGTGGCGTCTTCCGTAGCGGGCGCTACCGGATCGAGAGGGGCAGGTGGCGACTTCACCACTTTCTGCTCGGGATCGCTGGAAACGTCCTCGGGCTTGGGGGCTTCTTTCACGGTGGCAAGCTGTTGAAGCCCTTGTCCGGCCTGTGCCTCGGTGGCTTCCTTTGCCTTTTCGGGGGTCTGGTCGGAGCTTTCTTCCACCTGTGGGGCCTTGTCGGAGGCTTCGGGAGAATGTATTTCGTTCTTGAGCTTGGTTTGGGGCTTATTGGCTTGGCGGTCCTGACGGTCTACGGCAGGGGTGGCCAAGTCCTTCACCAGATGGTCAAGGGGCTTGTCTTCGTCAGTGTCGGGGGCCGAACCAGAATTAAACTCAATGACCGTGATGAACAAAGCTACCGCCACAGCCAACGCCAGCAAATAGCGTTGGGCGCTATGACGCTCCAAATCGGCTTTCTTCGATTTCTTTATTTCCACGTTACACTAAAGTCGTCGTTTTCTCGTTATAAACGTATAAGAATGTCTCCTAAGGAGAAATTCACACTGCAAAAATAGCATAGATATTTGGAAAAAGCCGTATCTTTGCCCATAAATTATACTACATTAAATGAAAAAAATGGTTTTTGCCCTCCTGCTGATGCTTCTGTCAACACCCATTAGAGCGCAGGAGAGCCAGACAGCATACAACTTTCTGCGGCTGCCAGTGAGCGCACATGCGGCTGCTCTCGGCGGTGAGAACATCTCAATCATTGAGGATGACCCCTCACTGATGTTCTCCAACCCTGCATTGGCGGCATCGGTGAGCGACATGACCATCGGATTCAACTATATGAACTATATGAGCGGGGTAAGCTACGCCAGCGCTTCGTTCAACAAAGTGTTGCGCGACAAGCTCACAATGGGCGTTGGTGCACAATACATCAACTACGGAAAGATGAAAGAGGTGGACGAGAACAACATCCAGACAGGGGAGTTCTCGGCCAGCGACATCGCACTCTCGGGAGTGCTGACCTACGAGTTGGCCCGCAATCTGGTGGGCGGCATCACCGCAAAGTTTGTCTACGGACAGATGGGTGGCTACAACTCGCTGGCCATGGGCGTCGACCTCGGACTCAACTACTATAATCCTGAAACCGAGCTGTCGGTGTCTGCCGTAGCTAAAAACCTGGGCGGACAGCTCAAGGCCTACGACCAACAGTTCGACCACATGCCCTTCGACCTGCAAGTGGGGGCCAGCAAGATGCTTGGAACGACACCGTTCCGCCTTTCGCTCACCCTCGTTGACCTCACCCACTACAACTACCGCTTTGTCAACCACCTCAACCTGGGACTGGACGCACTGCTTTCCGAAAGCTTCTGGGTGGGTGCTGGCTACAACTTCCGCCGTGCCGACGAAATGAAAATACAGACGACCGACAACGACGAAAGCACCCATGGCGCCGGACTGAGCTTAGGGGCAGGCCTCAACCTCGAACGTTTTCACCTTAACTTGGCCTACGGCAAATACCACGTTTCGTCAAGTTCTATCATCATAAACATCGCTTACGCATTATGAAAAAGATTGTGATAGCCATTGATGGCCACTCGTCGTGTGGCAAAAGCACCATGGCCAAACAGTTGGCACAAACCATTGGATACATCTATGTAGACACAGGTGCCATGTATCGCAGCGTTACGCTCTATGCACTTCGCCATCACCTGTTCAACAACGACGGCTCTGTCAACACCGAAGACCTGCGCACACAGTTGCCACAGATACACATCTCGTTCCGACTGAACCCCGAAACCCAACGCCCAGAAACCTATCTCGACGACGAAAACGTGGAACAGGAAATACGCCAAATGGAGGTTTCCAACCACGTCAGCCTCGTGGCGGCCGTGCCGTTCGTCCGCGAAAAACTTGTGACCGAACAGCAGCAGATGGGAAAAAGCAAGGGCATCGTCATGGACGGACGCGACATCGGAACCACAGTGTTCCCCCATGCCGAACTGAAAATCTTTGTTACAGCCTCTGCCGAGGTACGGGCACAACGCCGTTATGACGAGCTCACCGCCAAAGGAGTGGCTGCCGACTACCGTGAAGTGTTGCAGAACGTCAAGGAACGCGACTATCTCGACAGCCATCGAGAGGTATCTCCGCTCAGACAGGCTCCCGACGCCATCGTGCTCGACAACAGCACCATGACCAAAGCCCAGCAGGACGCATGGCTTCTTGACCGCTTCCGCGAGGCCACAGCCGGATAGGCGATGGTGCCATAACCCCTTACGGTGCACTACGCAACCTGCCTCTCTGCACCTTCGGTCAGGGTGTTGAAAGACCCCGAAGCGGAAACTTAGAACAAAAAAACGGTTTTTTATACACAAATCTGACTTTTTTGTGTAATTTTGCAACTGTCATTAAACACGAACAAAAATTATTTACCCTATTAGAAAGAAAACAACAATGGCAAAACTAACCGTCAATTCATACGACGAATTTGCAGCCCACAAGGGCGAAATCATTGGCGAGTCTGACTGGCTCACCGTAGGCCAGGACATGATCAACAAGTTTGCTGATGCCACACTCGACCATCAGTGGATACATACCGACCCCAAACGCGCAGCAGTAGAGAGCCCCTACAAGAGCACCATCGCCCACGGCTATCTGCAACTGTCGCTCCTTCCCTACCTGTGGCAGCAGCTCATACAGGTCAACAACATCTCCATGATGGTCAACTACGGCATGGACAAGATGCGGTTCGGCACGCCTGTGCTCTCAGGCAAGCGCGTGAAGCTCGTTGCCAGCCTCGAAGACATTGCCAACCTGCGTGGCATCTGCCGTGCACAAATAAAGTTCCGCCTCATGGTGGAAGGCGAAAAGAAGTTTGCCTTAGAGGGTCATGCCACCTTCCTCTACTACTTCAATTAAGCTTATGGACAACTCCCGACCCCTTAACACAAAACAACAAGCCGACACGGAAAGCCCTTCCCGTCAGCTCACCAAGGCCCAAAAAGACCAGTTGGTGACCCAAAACGTGGGCTATGTGGTAACAATGGCCAAGCAATATGCTGGCAGAGGCGTCGACTTTGACGACCTCGTGAGCGAAGGCAACATGGCTATGACCATCGCAGCCACCAAATACGACCCCACAAGGGGCAACCGCTTCGTCAGCTATGCTGCCCCCGTCATACGCCACGCCATGGAGGAAGCTATCGAACGGCAGGCTGGTCTCTACCGCATACCACGCAACGACGCTTCCCGAGAGGAAAAGAAACGCAAGATGCCACTATCGGTGGACGAACCCATTCCGGTTGGAGCAAAAACCAACTTCAACCTGCTGAGCGTCTTACAGGACCTAAACGCACAACCAACCGATGGCAACATGGAAAGCCGCGAGCAACTGCAGCGCGTTCGTAAAGCCCTCGACACCCTCGACGAACGAGAACGCGAGGTGATGAAACGCTACCTCGGACTCGACGGCGAGCACCTCACCATGGCGCAAATAGGCGAAATGATGGGCTTGAAACGGGAGCGAATAAGACAAATACGCGACAAAGCAATACGCAAATTGCGCCGGATTTTTTCATAAAAAAACTTAAAGCGCATGGGAAAACACCCCTTAACGGAAAAATGTGCAACATTTTCCGACTAAATAAGTATAGGGGGGGTAATTTTATTTGTAATTTTGTAACGTATTAAAGATTAGTTTTTTTAGTGGTTAATTTAGTTTTAGTAAGTATGTTCCCCCAGATGATGTGAATCATTTGGGGTTTTTTAATTTCCTTACTGCCTATGAAACACATTTTAATCCTATTGTTGTGCTGGACGTTCACCCTGTCGTTGACCGCCCAGCAAGTTGCCGGAAACCATTCAGCTCGCCCAAAAGTGGGGCTCGTGCTCGGAGGCGGTGGTGCCAAAGGTGCTGCCGAAGTGGGTGTGCTCTATGCCATCGAACGCTCTGGAGTGCCCATCGACTACATAGCAGGCACGAGCATAGGCTCCATAGTAGGTGCCCTTTACAGCATGGGCTATCGCGCCAAAGACATCGACAACATGTTCCGTTCGCAGCAATGGCTTGACTTGCTCACCGACAGAGCTACCGACCTGAAAGCCACGCCCATACGCAAGCGCAACGGTGTGACCTACTTCTTCGGCTTCCCCATCAGCAGAAAAAGCAACAAGCAGGGAGCCATCAGTCACACCGGACTGCTACGTGGCGACCAAATAGTGTGCCTGCTCGACTCGATGATAGCCCTACAAGACTCGGCAGTAGCCCACAACGACAGTCTCGACTTCAGCGCTCTGCCCATCCCCTTCCGCTGCGTGGCAGTGGATATCAGACAAATGAAAGAGGTGGAACTCACCCATGGCAACCTCGCCATGGCCTTACGGGCGAGCATGGCCATTCCCGGAGCCTTTAAGCCTGTAGAAAAAGACTCGGCGGTGCTCATCGACGGAGGCGTGCTCAACAACCTTCCGGTGGACGTGGTAAGACAGATGGGAGCGGATGTGGTGATAGCTGTCGACCTAACTCAGAACAAACGAGCCACACGCAACAGCAAGATGAACCAACGCGGAACAGCATTGGGCAAGATGCTAAGGTGGCTGAAGGTGCGTCCCGACCTGGAGAAATACAACCGTAACCGGCAAGACTGCGACGTGTACATCAACCCCAATCTGAAAAATTATGACGCCACCGACTTCCAAAGCGACAAGATAGACGAGATGATTTCGCTCGGCATAGACGCTGGCAACGATGCCCTTCCCGCACTGAAGAAACTGCGCAAGTGCGTCATGAAGCACTCCAAACGGAAATAAACGTTTTGCCAAGCCATGGAAAATTAGTAAATTTGCAAGAAGATAGCAATCTGCAAAGAAGTGAAATGGAAGAACAATACATCGAAATAAAGGGCGCACGTGCCAACAACCTCAAGAACATCAGTCTGAAAATACCGCGCAACAAGTTCATTGTCATGACGGGCGTGAGCGGCTCGGGCAAGTCGTCGCTGGCTTTCGACACCCTTTATGCCGAAGGTCAACGCCGCTATGTGGAAAGCCTATCCGCCTATGCACGACAGTTTCTCGGCCGCATGACCAAGCCAGAGTGCGACTATATAAAAGGATTGCCACCTGCCATAGCCATCGAACAGAAGGTGACAGCACGCAACCCACGCTCCACCGTGGGCACTTCTACCGAAATCTACGAATATCTGCGTCTGCTCTATGCCCGCATAGGCCACACCTTCTCGCCCATCAGTGGTCAGGAAGTGAAGAAACATTCCATTGAAGACATTCTGGCCTGCACCCGCCAATATTCTGACGGCACCCGCTTTATGGTGCTGGCTCCTTTCCGTCAGCCGGAAGGGAGAACAGTCCAGCGACAACTGGAAATGTACTTACAGGAAGGGTATGCCCGTGTGTTGCTCAAAGGAGAGGTCGTGCGCATCTCCGACCTCATCGAACAGCCACAAGAAATAGCGGCACAAGACCTCTATCTGGTGGTAGACCGCCTGTCGGTGTCGCACGACAAAGACGAGCTGGCACGCTTCTACGACTCTTGCGAAACGGCACTCTACGAAGGCGACGGCGCCTGCCGCCTGTCGTTTCTGCCTTCCGGCATCTGCTATGACTTCTCTACCCGCTTCGAAGCCGACGGAATGAGCTTCGAAGAACCCAGCGACAACCTTTTTGCATTCAACTCGCCGATGGGCGCCTGCCCCGTTTGCGAAGGCTTCGGCTCCATCATCGACGTGGACGAACGGCTGGTCATCCCCAACACCACCCTGTCTGTGTATGACGGCTGTGTGCAGTGTTGGCACGGAGAAAAAATGAAAGGATGGCTCACCGAGTTCTGCCGACGGGCCGAAAAAGACAATTTCCCCATCTTTAAGCCTTACCTTGAACTGTCACAGACCGAGAAAGAACAGCTCTGGCATGGACTGCCGAGCGAACAAGGCCTTGACCTGAAGGACAAGGTATGCATCGACGCGTTCTTCCAGATGGTGAAAGACAACCAATACAAAATACAGTATCGCGTCATGCTGAGCCGCTACCGCGGTCGCACCACCTGCCCCACCTGTCACGGAACACGCCTACGCAAAGAGGCTCAGTGGGTGAAGATAGGCGGAAGAAGCATCACCGACCTGGTGGAAATGCCGATATGGACGCTCGAAAAGTGGTTTGCCGGCCTGCAACTCCCCTCACACGAAGAACAGATAGCACGCCGACTGCTCACCGAGATACGATCGCGACTGGGCTTCCTGGTGGAAGTGGGACTGGGCTACCTCACGCTGAACAGGGCCTCCAACACCCTTTCGGGCGGTGAAAGCCAACGCATCAACCTCACCACCAACATCGGAAGTCCGCTGGTGGGATCGCTCTACATCCTTGACGAGCCGAGCATCGGCCTGCACAGCCGCGACACCCAACGGCTGATAAACGTGCTGAAAGAACTCAGAGACGTGGGAAACACTGTCATCGTGGTGGAACACGACGAAGAAATCATGCGGGCTGCCGACTGGATTATCGACATCGGACCAGATGCTGGACGCCTCGGTGGCGAGGTGGTGATGGCTTCCGAAAACCCCGCAAAGGCCGACAAAGCCCACTACGAAAAGCTTCTTTCTACCTTCCCACGCTCCTACACGCTGCGCTACCTCACTGGCAACGACACCATAGCCGTACCACAGAGCCGCCGACCGTGGAACATGAGCATCAGCATAGAGGGTGCACGCATGAACAACCTCAAAGGCATCAACGTGAAATTCCCCCTGAACGTGCTCACCGTGGTTACGGGCGTGAGTGGCTCGGGCAAGTCATCGCTGGTGAAAGGTATCCTCTATCCAGCCCTGAAACGCCGTTTAGACGAGGTGGCAGACATGCCAGGAGAGTATCTGCGCCTGTCGGGCGACTGCGATGAGGTGCGTCACGTGGAGTTTGTCGACCAGAATCCCATCGGAAAAAGCACCCGCTCCAACCCTGCCACCTACGTCAAGGCTTACGACGAGATACGCAAACTCTTTGCCGAACAACCCCTCTCTAAGCAGATGGGCTACACCCCACAGTACTTCTCGTTCAATGCCGAGGGCGGACGATGCGAAGAATGTAAGGGAGCAGGCGTCATAACGGTTGAGATGCAGTTTATGGCCGACCTCGTGCTGACGTGCGATGCTTGTCACGGACAACGCTTCAAGAAGGAAATACTGGACGTGCGCTATCATGGAAAAAACATCAACGAGGTGCTGGACATGACGGTTTCGGAGGCCATAGAGTTCTTTGACCAAAACGGAGCCAAAACTGTGGTCAAGCGGTTGAAGCCCCTCCAAGACGTCGGACTTGGCTACATCAAGCTTGGCCAGAACTCTTCCACCCTCTCGGGAGGCGAAAACCAGCGCGTCAAACTGGCCTACTTCATCGGACAGGAACGGCAGGAGCCCACCCTGTTCATCTTTGACGAACCCACAACAGGACTGCATTTCCACGACATCGCCCGCCTTTTGGAGGCTTTCAACGCCCTCATAGCCCGTGGCCACAGCCTTATCGTCATCGAGCACAACCTCGACGTAGCGAAATGTGCCGACTGGCTCATCGACTTGGGGCCCGACGGAGGCGACCGCGGAGGCCAGTTGGTGGCAGCAGGTACACCCGAACAGGTGGCAGACTGCCCCGAAAGCCTTACCGGACAATACCTTAAGCCCTATCTTTCTGCCAACAAAAACACCGGAAAATAGTCGCTAAAAGGTTTTGTCGTTATAGAAAATATTCATAACTTTGGGCATAGATTAACATTATGTACAAAGCTATGGAGAACATACGGAAGTTTGAAGACATGATAAGTTGCCTCCGCCAGCGAGGCGACAAGAAGCGCGTGGCAGTGGTTTGCCCACGCGACGAGTCAACACAAGCCGCTCTGAAAATGGCGGAAGGTGTAGGGTTTATCACACCAGTAGTGGTGGACGACGACGATCCTGACCGTGCCTGCCAGGCTGCAGTGGAGCTCATCCGCCAAGGCAAGGCCGACATTCTGATGAAAGGACTGGTGGGCAGCGACAAGATTCTACGCGCCATACTCGACAAGGAGCACGGCATCCTGCCCAAAGGGCACATCCTCACGCACATCACAGCGGCACAAGTGCCCACCTACCCCAAGATGCTCTTCTTCGGCGACTGTGCCGTCATCCCCTATCCCACCGAAGAACAACGCATCGAACAGGTGCGCTACATCACCCACGTGTGCCACCTCATTGGCATAGAAGAGCCTCGCGTGAGCCTCCTCCACTGCACCGAACATGCCGACACACGCCATTTCCCCTTCACAGCATGTTATGAATACATCAAGCAACTGGCCCAGCAAGGCGAGTTCGGACGCTGCATCGTGGACGGACCACTTGACCTCAAGACCTCGTGCAACCCTCATGCCATGCACATTAAGCACATTTCTTCGCCCATAGAGGGACAAGCCGACGCCCTCATCATGCCCGACATTGAGGCAGGCAACATCTTCTATAAGACGATGGACTTGTTTGCCCATGCCACCATGGCATCCATCCTGCAAGGCCCTATCGTGCCCGTGGCCATGCCGAGCCGTGGCGACGACGCCCTCTCAAAGTATTACGGACTGGCCATGGCGGCCGTCTAAGGCTTCCATCATTCCTGTTCTAACAAATCTTTTGACCATTTCCCATGAAACGCATTCTTGTTATCAACCCAGGTTCCACCAGTACCAAGGTGGCCGTCTACGAAGACGAACATGACAAATTCTCGGCTGACATTCCCCATAGCATGGAGGAACTAAGCCGCTATTCGGAAGTAACCGACCAATACGAGTTTCGCAAACAACTCGTCATAGACACGCTTGAGAAGCTCAATCTGCCGTTGGAGTTTGACGCAGTGATAGGTAGGGGTGGCCTGTCAAGACCTGTCGAAAGCGGAGTGTACGAGGTGAACGACGTCATGCTCAACGAAATAAGGCACGTCCAGCACAAGCACGCCTGCGACTTGGGCTGCATCATCGCCCACGAGATAGCACGGCAAATTCCAGGATGCCGCAGCTTCATTGCCGACCCTGGCTCGGTGGACGAAATGGCGCCAGAAGCCCACATCAGCGGATCGCCCCTCATGCCACGCATCTGCATTTGGCATGCCCTCAACCAGAAGGCCATCGCTCGCCGATTTGCCAATGAACGCGGTCTCCACTACGAAGACCTTAACCTCATCATGTGCCACCTGGGGGGTGGCATCTCCATAGCCGCTCACGACCATGGACGGGCCATCGACGCCAACAATGCCCTCGACGGCGAAGGACCTTTCTCGCCCGAACGTGCTGGCAGTCTGCCTGCTGCCGACCTGATTCGCCTGTGCTTCAGCGGAACCGTCAGCGAGGCAGAAATGCTGCGCCGCATAGCGGGCAAAGCAGGACTCATAGCCCACCTCGGAACCAACAACATGCGGGAGATAGAAAAACGCATAGCCAACGGCGACGACCATGCCCGCGCCATTGTGGACGCCATGCTCTGGCACGTGGCCAAGAACATCTGTGCCGAAGGGGCTGTGCTGGCGGGACACATCGACGGCATCATCCTCACGGGCGGAATGGCTCGTTCGGAATATGTGGTGAGCCGGTTGAAACAACGAATCAGTTGGATGGCGCCCGTCTATGTCTATCCGGGACAGGACGAAATGCTGGCTTTGGCACAGAATGCATTGGCTGTGCTAAGAGGCGAAAGACAGGCCAAAATGTTTGAAGAAAACGGAAAGCCATCCAAAAGCGGCTCTTTCGGGAGATAAAACAGGCGCTTTCAGCGCTTAAAACACAGGGTTTTAGAAGACAAAAAGGCCGGTTTTAGAACGCCGGTTACAAGTGGCTGGTTGTCAGAAGGTTACAAAAGCCATCCTAAGACTGTCCCCACTCTATGACCGATGAGCGGGTGTTGTTCCGATTTCTTTACAACATTTTCGGCAGAAATACATTCATGGATGAGAGAAAAAGATGAAGGAGAAACCCCGAAAGGCTTCTCCTTCTTTGATATATAAAGGGTAGTTTGTACTTCTGAGTAGGTCTGCTGACCTATGAAAACCCGTTATTCGAGAAACTTGTCAATCTCTTTGGTCCAGTCACAGCCATTGGTGGCGAGCATGGTTCGTATGCCCATCTCGCTGGCCGAAGCCACGTTGCGTGCCCCATCGTCAACAAATAGCACCTCAGCGGGCAAGACATTTTCGGCTTTCAGTATGCGGTAGAAAAATTCGTCGGAAGGCTTCATTGCCCTCAAACGGTAGCTACAGTAGAGCGCATCGAAGTAATGGGCAATGGAATGGCCGTGTCCGTCGAAGTCATTGCTTTCGGCCCACGACATCATATAGGGATTGGTATTGCTGGTGAGCACCACACGGTAGCCTCGTTGGCGCAGTTGGAGCAGCTTGTCGAGGTTGCGTTGCGGCACATCTTGGCGGTAGCCAAGCCAGCCCGAGCGACATTCGTCGTGCGAAACCTCGTAGCCCAAAAGGCTGGAAAGTCCCAAACGAAACTCCTCGTCCGTAATCTTGCCGGCTTCAAGGTCGCCAAAGATACCAGTCTGAGTGTATGAATTGAGCATGTTGTGGGCATCTTTCAAGCCTAACGCCTGAAACTTGTCCACACCGCCTTGCGGATTGATAGTCATCACAACGCCGCCGAGGTCGAAGAAAATAGTACGTATCATATAATGACAGTTATCGTGAATTCTTTCCTTTTACATTGCAAAGGTAAGAAAAAACTTGCTCTGCACCAAACGTTAAGGGCGCATATGAAAAGAAAACCGGTCGAGACTCACATCCCGACCGGTTTATTAAACCTGAAAAAATAAATCTTTTACTCTTATTTCTTAAAGTAGTTGTTTCTTAAAAATCGATCTTTTACTGATGCAAAGATAACATTGTTTGGCGAATTAGCAAGCTTTTCGGTCAGAAAAAACTACGCTAACGTTTACGTAATTGTTCGTCTTACACTCATTTAGACAAGAAAAAGGGCACCCCGAAGGATGCCCTTGACTTATAATAGTAAAGTTGTTTATAAGCGTTTAGAAGAACAGGTATCTGTTGTCTACCACATTTGCAGCCATATAGAGGTCGCGCTGGTAAGCGCTGAGCACCTGATAAGCCTGCTGAATGCAGTTCTGCATCATCATCTGTTCGTTGTATTTGGCTGCGCCCTTGGTCTTCTTTACAACCTGGAAGACATATACACCGGCGTTGCCCTTTACAGGATGGCTAACAAACTTGCCGGCTGCGGTAGCTGCAACGGCACCGCTGAGGGCTGGCTCAATGGCCTGTACGGATGGAACAGAGACGGGCTGGGCAAATGTAACCTTGTCGAGGGTGGTAACCTCAGCACCCTTTGCCTTTGCACCTGCTATGCTATTAACGCCCTTGAGCTTGGCAATGAGCATTTCTGCTTTCTTGTCTTTCAATGCCTCACGGCGCACAATCTCCTTCACCTGTGGATCGTCGAGTGGACGATAGCCTGCCGGATGAATCTTTTCGAGGTAAACAACGAGCAAGTGGTCGTTGTCGCCTGCCTCATAAAGCGGTGACATTTCGCCTTCCTTAGCAGAGAATACCCACTTCAAGGCATCCTTGATGCCGGAACCGCCTACCTGACCTATGGTGTGGGTAGAGGTGGAAAGGTCTTTCAAGTCCTGAACAGTATAACCGAATTTCTTAGCATTCTTCTGGAGAGAAGCGAGGTCGGCGCTGTTTGCTACAAACTCGCTGAACTTGTTGTAAGCCGTAGAACGGGTGTTCTTGCTGAAGTCTATCACCTTCTTGATGACGGCTGCTGTGTACTTTTCGGTCATGGCACGGCGGTCAAGAACCTGAAGGATGACGTTGCCTTGGGTGAGAGCTACATTCTGAACACTGTTTACTTCACCGTTGAGGAAGGCGTTGATCATGTCGCGGCTATCCTGATTCATGGTGTTTGCGCCTTCATAGTCGCGGCCGGTGAACCAAGCCTTTTCGCCTGTCTGACCGTACTTCTTAGCCAGAGCCTCAAAGTCTGCACCGCCTGCAAGAGCTTTTGAAATGCTATCAGCCTTGGTGCGAGCCTCGTCAGGAGTGTTGGCTACTACCTGAATTTGACGATATTGAACAGAGTCTGGCAAAGATGCCTTAGCAAGGATGCGTACTATGTTGAGCGTGTTGTCGCCAGTTGTCTCGAAAACTGCGCTTGTTCCAACCTCAGCAGAGTCTACCTTGGCTGCTATGTCCTGTGGGAAAGCCTTTGCCGATACGGGAACGCCAAGATAAGGAACGGTGCTTCCGCTATGGCTAACCACTTGTGCAGGGTCGGTAGCGGCAGCAAGCTCTTTCTGATAGCCTGCCATTTCTTTGTTGATAGCTTTGCGGTCGGCTGCAGAAGCCTTTATCTGGAAGTCTACATACTTCAAGTCACGGGTTTCAACTGCTTGCTTGAAGGCTGCTTTCAGCTCTTCATACTTGGCCTTGAGATCGTCTTCGGTCAACTTGACAGAAGCATCTTTGATGCTGCTATAAGGCAATGTAGCAAGTTGGATGGTTGCTTCTTCGTTCTGATCGTTGAACGCCATCTTGGCTTCTACCTTGTTTGAGAGCACACAAGCCTGCAAAAGACCGTTGTACTTCTCCTGCAAGAGGTCGTTGCGCACTTGCTTCTCGCAGTAGAGCCAAAGGTTGTACATCGTGGTGAGCTGCTCGGAAGCCTGAGGATCGCTATCCTTTACCTTGTTATATTGGGCAAGGAACTGCTGAACAGTGCTATAGTCGAAGCGACCCGTCTGCTGGTTGTAAAATTGCGGAATGGGGATGTCGCGCTGAAGAATGGGGTTAACACCTTGCTTGAGCACGTTTTCCACCTCGCCGTCGGTAACGGTGAGACCCACCTTCTCGGCATCGTTCTCCAATATCTTCTGGCCTACATACTGTTGCCATACCTGATCGCGGAGCTGGTTTTGTTGTTGTTCGGTGAGATTTTGGTTGCCGGCAAGAAGTTTCTGGGCGTCTTCCACTTCCTGAACAAGCTTCTGAAAGTCCTGAACGCTTACCTTCTGGCCCAAGACTTCGCCGATTTGCTGGCTTTTCTCGCCCTTGATACCATTACAAGAGCGGAAGGCTTCTTCGGCAATGAATGCAAAAAGGCCGAGCGCAATGATGATAACAAGCGTCACGCCTTTGCTTCTGATTTTTCCTAATGCTGCCATTTGATTTTTTAATTATTTTGTTTTTATTCTTTCCTTAATTGGTTCTTAACCTGTCATTATCAGGCTACCAAATCAGCGTACAAAGTTAGTAAAAAGATATGTAACTCGTGAATGTTTATCAAGAAAAGTGGTTTTTTCACGACACTTTGAGCCTTACAAGTTCTATTTTTGTCATCGTGTTCTTGATAATCTTAAACTCGTAATGGCCAATTCTGACGATTTCGTTGAGCTTGGGGAAACTTTGGTACTCGTGGAGGATAAGTCCACCGACGGTCATATACTCATCGCTCTCTGGCAAATCGAGGTGGAACTGCTCGTTCACCTTGTCTATTTCGAGTCGGGCAGACAGTAAATACTCGTTGTCGGACAACTTCTTGGCTACAAGATTGTTGCTATCGTGCTCGTCTTCGATATCGCCGAAGATTTCTTCCACTATATCCTCCAACGAGACAATGCCGCTTGTACCGCCAAATTCGTCCACTACCACACCGAGCGACTTCTTCTGTTGAAGGAAGGTGCGCATGAGTTTGCGGGCCGACATGGTCTCGGGCACGAAGGGCATGGTACGTACATGATTGCGCCAATGTAGGGCGTCACGAAACATTTCCGACGAGTGGATGTAGCCAACGATATGGTCTATATCGCCGTCATAGACGATAATCTTGGAGTTGCCGCTCTCTATGAAACGTTGTTGGAGGTCTTGCAGCGAGCAGTCTTGTGGCACGGCGTTCACCTCTGTACGGGGTACCATGCAGTCACGCACCTTTATTTCGGAGAAGTCGAGGGCGTTCTGAAAGATTTTTACCTCGTCTTCCACTTCCTTTCCTTCGGGCGCATTGTCGAGACTTGTCTGGAGGAGATAGTCAAGGTCTACCTTGGTGAACGTGCCGTCGCCAGTGTTTTGCTCCATGCGAACGCCAAAAAGGCGCAACAAACTGCGCGAGAGGAACGTCGAAAAGCGGCTGATGGGCCACAAAACGATGTAGAACACGTAGGCCATGGGGGCGAAAAGGGTGAGCAGTCGGTTGGGATTGCTCTTGAAAAACGTTTTGGGCAGAAACTCGCCTGTGAACAGGACAACAATCGTTGAGCACACGGTGTCGAGCAGAACACGGGTGGCCTGGTCGAAAGGAGCGAACAACGTGGTGTCGAAAATCTTGGCAAAGAGGATGCCATAGAGCACCAGCACGATGTTGTTGCCCACGAGCATGGTGGAGACAAAGGCGTTGGGGTTGCGGTAGAACGTGGAGATGCACTTCTGGGCAAGTCCGTTTTTCTCTTTATCCATCTCGGCAAGTAACCGGTTAGACGAGACGAATGCTATCTCCATGCCCGAGAAAAAGGCTGACAGGAGCATCGTTATGACGATGGAAATCAGGTATGTTATGTCCAAATTTGTTGGTATTTAGATAATTCTTTTTAACGTCTCTGCAGCTGACGGCGTGGGGGTTGTGGGCCCTTTTGCGGTCCAGAGGCGGCGGCTTTGCGGGCGGAGTCGGTTTTGGCCTGTATCTGTTGGGGCGTCAGTCCCTGCCCGATGGGTTGTGGTTGATCGAGGTCTACGCGCCGACGCTCAAACGATCCGCGGGTCTGACGTATCTCATAGCACGTCATACGTTCGTCGCTCTTGAACCAGTTGCCCTCCATTTCGCGGTCAGGCGTGACGATGCGGGAGTAGCGGTGCGACCATATCTGATGGTTTTGTTCGTCCCAATAGAGTTCGGAACTGCGGAAGTCGATGCTATCTTTGGTGTGTATGTGCACATGTCCGTGTAGCTCCCAACGCCGTTGCTGGTCGAAATAGTAGGCGGTATCGCACGTGATGTAGCCCAAGACACGCTTTTTTAGGTCAAATTGTGTCAGCACTATGCCCTTATCGAATATCCATTTAGAGGGTCGTGTTTTGTCGCTCACCTCCCACCGTTCGGCCACTATGCGGTATTTGATGACGCCCGAGTCGGAGATAAGGGTGTTCACACCATAGGTAACCATGCTTGGCACCGAGTCTTTATCGTGTATGGCAGGGGCCGTATGCTCCTTTTCCTCTTGGCACGACTGAGTGGCCGAGAGGAAAAACAGTAGCAGCAAGAAGATAAAGGTGTGCTTGGCGTTCATTTTGGTGACGGGTGTTGCGTTGCAAAAGTTACTCAACCTTGAACTTTGCAAACCACCGTTCGTTGAACGTCAGGCCGACGTTGATGCGGAAGGTGTTCTCCTTGAGGAAACCATTACCGCTTAGGTTCACCCATTGGGCACTGATGTTAAGAACCGATCGGTTGTTGTAGTTGTTGACAATAGGGATGCCCAAGCCTAAGGTGGCCGATAGCTCGCGCGGTCCGTTCTGGCCATTTATCTTCTGATAAGGTGTGGCATAGGACACACCAGCACGGTAATGAAGCCGTCTGAAGAAACCACGGTAGCGCTCGCCTTGACAGTATTCGCCACCAAGGGTGAACTTGTGGCGGTCGTTAAACTGGCCGGACTGCAACACATAATCCGTTGCTGCCCCTTCATTGATGAGGTTGGGCCATTCAATGTTCTTCCATTTCTGGTATTGGTAGTCCATTCCCACCTTCCATTGGTTGGCATGTGTCCACAACAGACCGGCCCCGAAGGTGTGGGGAATGCGAAGTCCTTTATTTACCTTATATATTGATGAGTCTTGAACACCGGTCTGGCTATTGGACGAAATGAAGTCACATTCAGGGTCGCCGCTAAGCTCATGGCCGAGACCATAGGCTAAACCAAGGGTGAAATTGTCCTTTTTGGTCAGGTCGAAACTGTACTGCAAACCGAAATCGAGTTTATAGCTGGACACTTCTGCCTTGTAAATCTTTGACAAAGTGTTGACTGCTGACTCGCTATAGGTATTCACCACCTCTTTAGTATAGTCGCCCCAAAGGTAAGAAACGTTCGCTCCCACCGACAATCCTCGCAAAGGCTCCCAGCCGGCACCGACAAACACTTGGCGTGTTCCACCCGTTCCGGCATACGTATTGGTGTAGGTGGCGTTCTGGCTTTCAAGAGACGGGAACGCATTGACATTGTTCTTGTTGAAATAGCTATAGCCGATGGCGGTGTAAGGAATCACTCCAAAACTCACTCCCACGTGCTTTGCTGCGCGGAACAAGCCCACGGCATACTCAAAGACGGCACTGTTGGCATTCTTCTTATTGCCTTTTTCCTCGAAATTGGTGGCCTGCAGACTCATCGCAACATCAAAGATGAACGACAAAGAGTCTACTGCCGAATAGGAAGCGGGGTTGGAAAAGTTGACTTGATTGTGCTCGCGCAGACCGTAAGAGAGACCGTTCATGCCACGACTGGAGCCTGTGCTTTGGTCGGAAAGCAGTCCCAAACCTATCTGACTATAAGGAGAATTGGTACCACTTTGGGCAAAAACGCCCACTGCCGAAGCCAGCATCAAGGCTGCTATAAGGGTTTTCTTCATGTTCAATATGTGATAACCGGCTGGTAAAACCCACCGTTTTAAATAATCGTTTTTTGGCTTATATGGCTGCAAAATTATCAAAATATTTCGACATAATGGCATTTATGTGCAAAATAAAGGTTAATTTTGCATCGTGAAACGTTTCAGACAAGCTCTTCTCTGCCTGTCGCTACTCTTGTGTGGAGTGGCGAAAGGACAGATAGTTCCCGTGCCAACAACAACTCCCGACTCTGTTGTGATAAGCCTGCTCACTTGTTCTGCTGGACAAGAAGTATGGGCGCAATATGGTCATACGGCATTGCGTGTGCACAACAAAGCCACGGGAAGCGACCTTGCCGTCAACTATGGCGTGTTCGATTCCTCACAACCCAACTTTGTCCTGCGCTTTGTTTTCGGCCTAACCGACTACAGTATGGGTGTGATTCCGATGGAGTTGTTCCTTAAAGAGTATGCCCTTGAAGGGCGTGGCGTTACCGAACAGGTGCTCAACCTCACCCCGAAGGACAAAGAAGCCATCTGTAAGGCCTTGCAAGACAATGCCCGTCCCGAGAACGTTGTCTACCGTTACAACTTCTTCTACGACAACTGCACCACCCGAGCACGCGACATTGTGCTTCAACACCTTGGCGGTAAAGTGGCCTACGGGCCGTGGCAAGACCACGGGAAGAGCTTCCGCAACCTCATTCACCGCTGCAACGGTAACGACCCTTGGGCGCGGTTCGGCGAAGACCTGCTGCTCGGCATCGGGGCAGACCGCCCCATCACACGGACGCAAGCCCAGTTTCTGCCCGACAACCTGCGTGCCGACTTTGCCCAAGCAACTTATCACGGACAACCATTGGTGGCCCAAACCACTCAGTTGCTGCCTGCCGTTACGCAAAGCAATGCCTCTTATAGCGGCATCGACCCTAGATGGAGCATCATCATCTTTGCAGTGCTGAGCTTTGCAATAAGCGTTATTGAAGACCTGAAAGGCAAAATCTACTGGGGTGTTGATTTGGTGTGTATGCTGCTAAGCGGCATTCCCGGCATCATCCTTACGGCCATGTTGTTCTCCCAACACCCTACGGTGAGAGTCAACCTGCTGCTGCTCATCTTCAACCCGCTACCCCTTCTGATGGCATGGAGGGCCACACGGCGCACCATAAAGCACCGGAAAGACAGCTGGTGGGCTCTTTGGGCAATACTGTTGGTGGCTGGAATGATTGGCGGAAAGTTCCAGTCTTATCCTGACAGCATGGTGATTTTGGCACTGTCTTTGCTATTTAGACCCATAGCGCACCTCTTGTCAATGTATAAAAACAAGCAAATAGCGACGCAACAATGAACAGATATCTCACAGCCCTCTTAGTGGTGCTTGCCGCAACCGGCATGGAGGCGCAGACTTACGAGTCGGCGCTGAAGGCTGCTTTGGGCCATGAGAGTTTTGAAGAAATTTGCCGTCAGCCGGCCTTTAAGGACTTGGAAACCGACATTTTGTCAGTCATCAAAGCCTTGAAAGCCACCAACGACCAACAAGAGCATGAGCCTTCTACGTGCAAGACGTTCTTTGCCTTGCCGTCAACGGCCGTCAACGCCGACAGCAAGCGTTGCACCATATCAGACAACCTTCCTTCACCTGTAAGGTGGAAAGACCCTGCCACCGATGGTGTTATCCACATTCGCGCCCCCAGTTGTTAGGCGCCAATGACTTTATGCGCTTGCTCAATGCTGGCAATAGCGGCCACTCTGAGCATCGCAATGCAGCATAAAGCACCATCACACCCCCACACCCCACAGATAACACCTATATATATAATATGGTGGAAGCAGGGTGACACCGTTCAGTGTGCACCTCCGCCCATCACGAAAGTAAAGAAATAAGTAACAAAACAATGAATATCAACAAATTTCTAAAGTCACTTTTCGGTGACAAGTCCACACGCGATATGAAGCATATTCAGCCGCTTGTAGAGAAAGTAAAGGCCGAATATCCTAACATCAAAGCCCTGAGTAACGACGAACTCCGTGCCAAAACCAAGGAGATACAGGCTTACGTGCAGAATGCCGCCAAAGCAGAGAAGGAACAGATTGCCCAACTCAAGAGCACCATCGAGGACACTCCGCTCGACCAACGTGAGGCTATCTTCACCCAAATAGACAAACTTGAGAATCAAGCACTTGACAAATACGAGGACGCTCTCAACGAAGTGATGCCCGTAGCCTTCTCCATTGTGAAGGACACTGCCCGCCGTTTCGCTGAAAACGAGGAGACCATAGTCACCGCTACCGACTTCGACCGCCAGTTGGCTGCAGACCCCAACAAAGACTTCGTCAGCATAGAAGGCGACAAAGCCTACTATCACAACCACTGGACTGCCGGTGGCAACGATTTGAAATGGGAGATGATACACTACGATGTACAGCTCTTCGGTGGTGAAGTGCTTCATCAAGGCAAGATAGCCGAGATGGCAACAGGTGAAGGAAAGACCCTCGTAGCAACGCTACCTGTATTCCTTAACGCACTGACAGGCAACGGCGTGCACGTTGTAACCGTCAACGACTACCTGGCAAAGCGTGACTCCGAGTGGATGGGACCGCTCTACGAGTTTAACGGACTATCCGTAGACTGCATCGACAAGCACCGTCCCAACTCCGAAGAGCGTCGTCGTGCCTATCAGGCCGACATCACCTTTGGTACCAACAACGAGTTTGGTTTCGACTATCTGCGTGACAATATGGCCACCAACCCGTCCGACTTGGTGCAGCGACAACACAACTATGCCATCGTAGACGAGGTAGACTCGGTGCTCATCGACGACGCCCGCACCCCTCTCATCATCTCTGGTCCTATCCCGAAGGGCGACGACCAGATGTTTGAAGAGTACCAACCACTCGTTGAACGCCTCTATCAGGTGCAGCGCAAGCAAGCCACCGAGCTGCTGGCAGAAGCAAAACAGAAGATAACAAAAGGCAAGGAAGCCAACGACCAGAAACTTACCGACGAAGGATTTCTGGCTCTTTATCGCTCATTCAAGGCTCTTCCAAAGAACAAACCGCTCATCAAGTACCTCTCAGAAGACGGTATCAAGTCGGGAATGCTCAAGACCGAAGAGTATTATATGGCCAACAACAACCGTGAGATGCCGAAGGCAGTGGCCCCACTCTACTTTGTTGTAGACGAAAAACTCAACTCTGCCGACCTTACCGACAAGGGAACGGAATGGCTGGCACGCCAGGTGGATGACAAAGACCTCTTTGTCTTGCCCGACATCACCAGCGAACTGTCGGCATTGGCCAAGGAAAAAGAAGACAAGAAGCTGGACGAACAACAATATGTAGACCGCAAAGACGAGCTCTTGAGCCACTACGCAGTACAGAGCGAGCGCGTGCACACCCTGCAGCAACTGCTGAAAGCCTACACCATGTTCAACGTCAACGACGAATATGTGGTGCTGGACGGAGAAGTGAAGATTGTAGACGAGCAGACAGGACGTATCATGGAAGGACGCCGCTGGAGCGATGGTCTGCACCAAGCCATTGAAGCTAAGGAGCACGTAAAAGTGGAAGCAGCAACCCAAACCTTTGCCACCATCACCCTGCAAAACTATTTCCGCATGTATCACAAGCTTGCTGGTATGACAGGTACTGCCTCAACTGAGGCTGGCGAGTTCTGGGACATCTACAAACTCGACGTGGTTGAGATTCCAACCAACCGCCCCGTGATACGTAACGACATGAACGATCGCGTCTACAAGACTGCCCGCGAGAAGTATAAAGCGGTCATCGACGAAATCATCGCCATGCGCAACGCAGGCCGTCCTACCCTCGTTGGTACGACGTCAGTCGAGATTTCAGAATTGCTCTCGAAGATGCTCGACATGCAGAAGATACCCCATCAGGTGCTCAACGCCAAGCTCCACCAGAAGGAAGCCGACATCGTGGCAAAGGCAGGACAAAGCGTAGACGGCAAAGGTGCCGTCACCATTGCCACCAACATGGCCGGTCGTGGTACCGACATCAAGTTGTCGCCAGAGGTGAAAGCTGCCGGCGGTCTTGCCATCATCGGCACAGAACGTCACGAAAGCCGCCGTGTAGACCGCCAGTTGCGCGGTCGTGCTGGCCGTCAGGGCGACCCCGGATCATCTGTCTTCTATGTTTCGCTCGAAGACAAGCTGATGCGTCTGTTCGCTGCCGACCGCATTGCCAAAGTGATGGACCGCATGAAGTTTGCCGAAGGCGAACGTTTGGAGAGCCCGCTCATCTCGCATAGCATCGAACGCGCCCAGAAGAAAGTGGAAGAAAACAACTTCGGCATACGTAAACGTCTGCTCGAATATGATGACGTAATGAACAAACAACGCACCGTTATCTACGAGAAACGTCGCCATGCCCTCATGGGTGAGCGCATCGGCATGGACATTGCCAACGTCATTTGGGACCGCGTGGTGAACATTATCACCAAGAACGACTACGTGGGCTGCCAGGAAGCGTTTGTCAAGGTGCTCGCCATGGAGTGCCCATTCAGCGCCGAAGACTTTGCCAACAAGAACAAGGACGAGCTTTGCGAAAGCACTTATCAGGCTGCAATGGAGGCATTCCAGCGCAAGACCGAGCGCATACAGGCCGTTGCCTACCCTGTCATCAAGGATGTTTTCGAACGCCAAGGCGCTCTCTACGAGCGCATTATGGTGCCCATCACCGATGGTAAGCGCGTCTACAACATCGCCTGCAACTTGAAAGATGCCTACGAAAGCGAAGGCAAGACGGTGGTAAAAGAGTTTGAAAAGCAGATTCTCTTGCACATCATCGATGACAACTGGAAGGAGAACCTGCGTCAGCTTGACGAGTTGAAGCATAGCGTTCAGAACGCATCCTACGAACAGAAAGACCCATTACTCGTGTTCAAGCTCGAGAGTGTGAAGCTTTGGGACGCCATGATTGACGAGCTTAACAACCGCACCGCCTCCATTCTCATGCGCGGACAAATACCCGAGATGAGGCAGGAAGAGGTGAAAGAGGCTGCTCCCGAGGAGCACTCACAACGTTACACCGAGCAGAAAGAAGAACTGGTTGACCAAAACCAGCGTGCAGCTGCCCAACACGACACCCGTGAAATGGCTCAGGAAACCAACCACGTGCCCTACCGTGCCGAGAAGATGCCCCGTCCCAACGACCCTTGTCCATGCGGAAGCGGCAAGAAATTCAAGAACTGTCACGGGCGCAACCTGCGCTAACCACATTTAGGTATTTAACAAGAAAAGGTCTAAATAGTACCTACATATAGGTATTTATCCTCTAAATGGCAACTTCACAACGAGGTTGCCATTATTTATTAGTAAATTTGCCAAAAGTGAACTAACAAGGTAGAAAAGCATGAAACTATCCGAACTGAAAACCGGCCAAAAGGCTATTATCGTCAAGGTAGCCGGTCATGGCGGCTTCAGAAAGCGCATCATAGAGATGGGATTCATCAAAGGAAAGGAAGTACAAGTACTTCTCAACGCCCCATTGCAGGATCCCGTGAAATACAAGATTATGGGTTACGAGGTATCGTTGCGCCACAGCGAAGCCGAACTGATAGAAGTGATGTCGAAAGAAGAGGCCAAACGCCAAGCAGCCCTCCAGCAGGAAGAGCCCCAAACCGCCGTAGTGGTAGACAGTCAAGCAGACGACGAGCAACCCATCACCGACAAGCAGCTACAGGAAGCGGCCGAACAAAGGCATCACATCATCAATGTGGCACTGGTGGGAAACCCCAATTGCGGCAAAACATCGCTCTTCAACTTTGCATCGGGCGCCCACGAACGCGTCGGCAACTACTCGGGCGTGACCGTTGACGCCAAGGAAGGGCAAGCCAACTTCGAGGGCTACCAGTTCAACCTGGTAGACCTTCCCGGCACATATAGCCTCAGCGCCTACTCGCCAGAAGAACTCTACGTGCGCAAACAAATCATCGAGAAGACCCCAGACATCATCATCAACGTCATAGACGCCAGCAACCTGGAGCGCAACCTCTACCTCACCACACAACTCATAGACATGCACGTACGCATGGTAGTGGCCCTCAACATGTTTGACGAGACCGAAAAACGTGGCGACAACGTCGACTACAACCGCCTGTCCGAACTGTTCGGAGTGCCCATGGTGCCCACAACGTTCACCTCGGGAATGGGCGTGAAAGAGCTCTTCCACCAGATCATACAACTCTATGAGGGAGCAGAAGACGAAGAAATCCACTTCCGCCACATCCACATCAACCACGGACACGAAATTGAACACGGCATCAGCGAAATACAGGAGCACCTGAAACTCGAGCCCAATCTGCGACAACGCTACTCCACCCGTTACCTTGCCATCAAACTGTTGGAAGGCGATAGCGACGTGGAAGCCTATATAAAGCAAATGGCAGACGCCAAAGAAATACTCCACCATCGCGACACGGCAGCCGAACGCGTAATGGAAGAGACTGGCAACGACTGTGAAACAGCCATCATGGACGCCAAATATGGCTTCATCAACGGCGCACTGAAAGAAGCCAACTATCACACCGGCAACAAAAAAGACACCTATCAGGTGACCCATCTCATCGACCGTGTCATCACCAACCGCTTCCTTGGGTTCCCCATCTTCATCCTCTTGCTCTTCGTAATGTTCTCGGCTACGTTCGTACTGGGGCAAGTGCCCATGGACTGGATAGACAACGGCGTGGCCGCACTGGGCGAAATGCTGAGCAAACACCTGCCCGATGGCCCTGTCAAAGACATGCTTGTAGACGGAGTGATAGGCGGTGTGGGGGCCGTAATCGTCTTCCTGCCACAGATTCTCATCCTCTACTTCTTCATTTCCTTCATGGAAGACAGTGGATATATGGCACGCGCCGCCTTCATCATGGACAAACTCATGCACAAAATGGGGCTTCACGGCAAGTCGTTCATCCCTCTCATCATGGGATTTGGCTGCAATGTGCCTGCCGTAATGGCCACACGCACCATCGAAAGCCACCGCTCGCGGCTCATCACCATGCTCATTCTGCCCATGATGAGTTGTTCGGCACGCCTGCCCATCTACATCATGATGACCGGAACGTTCTTCGCGCTGCGCTACCGGTCGGTAGTGATGCTCTCACTCTACCTCACTGGCATCGTCATGGCTGTGCTTTTGAGCCGTCTCTTCTCGCGTTTCCTCGTCAAGGGAGAAGATACACCGTTCGTGATGGAGCTTCCACCCTACCGCTTCCCCACCTGGAAAGCCATGGGCAGACACACTTGGGAGAAGGGCAAGCAATATCTGAAAAAGATGGGAGGCATCATCCTCGTGGCAAGCATCATAGTTTGGGCTTTGGGCTACTTCCCCCACAACGAACAACTGTCGCCACGCGAACAACAAGAACAAAGCTACATCGGGCGCATCGGCAAGGCCGTTGAACCCGTCTTCCGCCCCCAAGGCTTCGACTGGAAACTGGATGTGGGCCTTATCTCAGGCGTAGGAGCCAAAGAAATAGTCGCTTCCACCATGGGCGTGCTCTATAGCAACAACGACTCCTTCGGCGACGACAAGAGCTATAACGACCAAAGCGGAAAATACGAAATCCTGCACAAGCAGATGACCGCCGACGGCATACGACCGCTCACGGCCTATTGCTTCTTGCTGTTTGTCCTGCTCTACTTCCCCTGCCTGGCCACCATAGCCGCCATCAAGGGCGAAACGGGCTCTTGGCGATGGGCCGGATTTGCCGCCATCTACACCACCTTGGTGGCATGGATCGTGAGTGCTGCGGTCTATCAAGTCGGTACTTTCTTCGGCCTTTAAAGCTCCTTTTTAGTCAATTCATAATATTAAAAACCTAATAGCTACGATGAGAAAGATTATTCTTGCCGCCTTGATAGGCTTTTCGTTCATCTCTGCCAAAGCGCAGTTCAGTTTTCAAGCAACCATTCCGGCCGACCTGCAACTCGTTAAGGTCAATGCCACCAATGTCAACCTGCGTAAAGCGCCCAACGCACAAAGTCCACGACTGATGTGGAGCGCACTCGAAGGCGAAGAGTATGACGCCATCGAAGCCGTATGGTCCAACCAGCCCGGTCGCAAGTCGGGGCCGTGTCAGGCCAACAAGGGCGAAGCCTACCGAAAGACTGGCCAGACTGGCGAGTGGACACGCATCAGTACGCAAGGCCACCAGCCCTATCTGCTGAGCAAGTTTGTCACCACCCTGCCCGAAACGTTCCGCCCGCTGACCACATCCGAGCGGGGCACCAGAGGCATCTACGAACGTTCCACCGGCCAATATGCCGGCTATTGCATCCTGCTCGACGGCGGCGGAATGGACACAGAGCCCAACATCTACCTCGGACGCAAGGACGGCAACGCCTATGTATTCTGCTATAAGCTTGAAGGCGTCTACCCACAATACGACGAAAGCCAGCGTGAGCCCCTCGTGGTGACCACCGATGGGGGACAAGTGACAGGCGTAACCTACAACAAAAGCCTAAACAAAGAGGTGGAATACTTCAACCGGCAGGGCGAAGTGACGTTCGCAGCCTCCGAATATCCTGCCTTTGAGCGCTTTACCGACCGCCAGCTGGAACAGATTTTCACGCCCATCACCCGTCAGCGCCCCAACGCTCGCCTCGTCATACTGGCTCCACAGGGCAGTGACGTGATGGAAATAGCGCTTTAAAAAGCTGCCAAAATGGCACTTCCTGGTCACCCCTTGACATAGCGCAAGGGGTTTGACTCGTATCAAGAAAACCAAAAAAAGGTGGCATTTTCTTGCCTTTTTGCTTTCATACATCCTACAATGGCCTTAACTTTGCACTCGGATAACAGAAAAGATTGTAGGATAACAGGGCTGGCCCTAAGCCCTAATTAGTATGAATTAAAAAGGTAAAAAGATGAAAAAGTTAATGAAAAATCTAAGAAAGCAAATGAAGCGCGTCGCCAACTACTACGTAGAAGCCATGAGCGTCTACGGTGAAGCACTCCTCAAAGGAGGCTCTTACGGATGCGCTTAACAAATGAGAATTGAGAGAGTCACTAATAATTGAAAAGCTGCACGCTGCGGAACAACTTCCCTGCGTGCAGCTTTTTTCTTTGTTACACCTTATTATATAGTAGGCTTCAGCACCCTTTCCGCTCCCACTCGCCTACCTGTCGTCCACAAAAAACCGCCCGCCAGAGGAAAGCATGGCTAAATTTGGGCTTTTCATAGAAATGTCGTAATTTTGCAGAAATGCACATATCAACAATATAGAAACCAACAAAACACAAACATGATAGAAAGTGCCAAACGCCAACAGATAGCCGACCTCATCGCCAAAGAGGTTATTCCAGCCGTTGGCTGTACCGAACCTATGGCCGTAGCCCTATGCGTAGCCCGTTCAACCGAGCTGCTGGGCCAACGTCCCGAACACATAGAAGCTCACCTTTCTGCCAACATTCTGAAGAACGCCATGGGCGTGGGCATTCCCGGAACAGGCATGATAGGGCTGCCCATCGCCGTTGCTCTGGGTGCCATCGTGGGCAGATCGGAATATGAACTGGAAGTGCTTCGCGACCTCACCCCCGACACCCTCGAGGAAGGAAAGCGCTATGTGGCAGAAGACCACATAGCCATCGCCCTGAAAGAAGGCCAATGTGACAAGTTGTTCATCGAGACTACCTGCAGTGCCAACGGCCATTCCGCCACTGCCGTCATAGCCCGTCATCACCGCAACTTCGTCTATGAAGCCGTTGACGGAAAAGTCATCTTCGACCACATAGCCGGAAACGACAGTTCCAACAACGACAGTCAGGAGCTGCAACTCGACCTCCACACCGTCTACGACTATGCCACCACCGCCCCCATCGACGAGCTGCGACCCATTTTGCGCACCCGCGACTACAACCTAAAAGCCGCCACCGAAAGCATCAAGGGCAACTACGGCCACTGTCTGGGCAAGACCATGGATCGCCCGCTGGCCCACGGCATCTTCGGCAACAGCATCTTCTCGCACATCATCTCTAAAACCGCTTCGGCCTGCGACGCACGCATGGGAGGCGCCATGATACCGGTAATGGCCAACAGCGGATCGGGCAATCAGGGCATCTGTGCCACCAATCCCGTGGCAGTGTACGCCCAAGAGAACGAAAACACCGAGGAAGAGCTCATCCGCGCCCTTACGCTGAGCCACCTAACTGCCATATACATCAAGCAAAGCCTCGGCGAGTTGTCGGCCCTCTGTGGCTGCGTTGTAGCAAGCATCGGCTCCAGTTGCGGCATCACCTACCTCATGGGAGGCAACTACGAACGCATCTGCCACTCGGTGAAGAACATGATTGCCAACCTCACAGGCATGATCTGCGATGGGGCCAAGCCTTCGTGCTCGCTCAAGATATGCTCCGGCGTGTCCACAGCCCTGCTCTCCGCCCTGCTGAGCATGGAGGGACGACACGTCACACAAGCCGAAGGCATCATCGACAAAGACGTCGACCGCTCCATACGCAACCTCACCAGCATCGGCAAGGAAGCCATGTGCGCCACCGACGACATGGTGCTTGACATCATGACACACAAATCCTGAAACTTAAAAAAAGCCCTAAAATGCCACAAGAACAAACAGCCGTAAAAGAGCACCAGCACGTGGAAGTGAAACCCCCAAGGCGCTTCAAGGTCATCCTCTACAACGATGACGTCACCACAATGGACTTCGTTGTAGAGGTGCTGATGAAGATTTTCCTCAAAACATCCACCGAAGCATACATCCTGATGCTCAAAGCTCATCAGGAAGGGAAAGCTGTTGTCGGCACATATAGCTACGACACGGCACGCACCCGCGTGGAAACCACCACCCAAGAAGCACGCTACCAAGGCTTCCCTCTGATGGTGGAATACCAGCCCGAATAACCTTTTAACGATTGAAAATGGCTTACACCTGCTACTATATCCTCTCTTACAAGAAGGCTTACGATATGGCTGTAGTATACCGCAACCAGTTTGTAACCCCCGAACTCCTGCTGCTTGCCCTGTTCGAAATACCCCGCTTCGTTCAGGCTTTCAAGATTACCGGCATCGACCCCACCCCCATCATCGACGAACTGAAGGCATGGCGCGAGGAACAATCGGTCAGCCCGATTTTCAATGTCTCCCATCCCGACAACTCACACCAGCTGGACGAGGTCACCACCAATGCCTACCGCAACGGCAAAAATAGCGGCATCTCTCAACCATCACTCGGAGACGTGCTTGCAGCCATCCTCAATTTGACAGACTCATTTGCCGCCTACACCGTGCTGAAACCGGTGAAAGACCTTAAAGACGACCTGCTCTGGAACGTCTACTGCAAGTTTATGCCCACCTTCATCGCCGTCGGCAACGGAAAGGAAAAGGAGATTCCAGTCGAGCTGATGGACAAATACAACCTTGAAGAACGCATCAAGGAAGAAGAAAAAAAGATACAGACGATGCGCGAAGAAGCCTTCAGAAACACCGGTAGTGCCGATATAGAATATGAGAGCGAGCTCTCCAAGTTTGTAGAAACGCTCGACGAATATGACGACTACATAGAAGGCTTCGACCAGGAAAAGCAACCTGCCAAGGAAAAATGGCACAAACTGGTTACACCCATCAGCGAACTGGCACTCAACCACACACCCGTCATAGGACGACAAGCCGAACTCGACCGCACCGTTCAGGTGCTCTGCCGCAAAGACAAGAACAATCCGCTACACATTGGCGAGCCGGGCGTGGGCAAAACAGCCCTCGTCTACGGACTGGCTAAGCGCATCTTGAGAGGCGACGTGCCCAAACGGCTCAAGTCGGCACGCATCTATGGCATGAACATGGGGCAGCTCCTGGCCGGCACACAGTACAGGGGCGACTTTGAAAAACGCCTTCAGGACATCCTCGAAGGAGCCGCCGAAGAGGAAGGAGTCATCCTCTACATCGATGAACTGCACAACATCGTGGGCGCAGGAAGCGGTGCCGAACATGGCCCCGACGCCGCCAACATCATCAAGCCCTACCTCGAAAGTGGCAAGATACGCTTCATCGGGGCTACCACCTATGCCGAATACAACCGCTCGGTGGCGCGCGACAAAGCCCTGTCACGACGCTTCCAGCAAATAGACGTGCCCGAACCGAGCATCGACGAAACCCTCACCATCGTCAAAGGCATCCTGCCCGACTATGCCAAATTCCACCACGTACAGTATGACGACGACGCTGTCGACTATGCTGTAAGGGCAAGTGCCAAATACATCACCGACCGGTTTCTGCCCGACAAGGCCATCGACCTGATAGACGAAGCCGGTGCCTACCTCGAAAGCCACTCTCCAAAGGATGACGGCATCATGCCATCGGTAACCCGCCAGCTCGTACGCCAGGTGCTCACAAAGGTGTGCAAGATAGACGCCAAAGCCCTCAGCGACGAACAGGACACCCGACTCGAAAGTCTGAAAGACCGCATTTTGTCGCAAATCTACGGTCAGAACAAAGCCGTGGAAGAGGTGGTGGAATCCATCATGATGGCCAAGGCAGGGCTCACCGACGACGAAAAGCCCATCGCCTCGCTGCTCTTTGTGGGACCGACAGGCGTGGGCAAGACCGAAGTGGCACGCACCCTGGCACGCGAAATGGGCATCGAACTTGTTCGTTTCGATATGTCTGAATATACCGAACAGCACGCCGTGGCCAAACTCATCGGCTCGCCGGCTGGCTACGTGGGCTACGAAGAGGGCGGACTGCTCACCGATGCCATCCGCAAAAAGCCCAACTGCGTGCTCCTGTTGGACGAGATAGAAAAAGCACATTCCGATATCTACAACCTCTTGTTGCAGGTGATGGACTATGCCCGCCTCACCGACAACCATGGGCAACGGGCCGACTTCCGCCATGTAGTGCTCATCATGACCTCCAACGCTGGCGCACAGTATGCTTCGCAGGCCTCCATCGGCTTCCAGAACAGCACCTCGCGCGGTGAAGCCATGATGAAACAAGTGAAGAAAACCTTCAAACCCGAATTTCTCAACCGCCTCTCCGACATCGTGGTCTTCAACGACATGGACCGCCAAATGGCATCGCTCATCCTCCGCAAAAAACTCAACACCCTGCAAGACAAGCTCTCACGCCGCCACGTCACCATGAAGCTGACACCCGAAGCCGAGCAGAAAATGCTGGAATGGGGCTTCACCCAGGAATATGGCGCTCGCGAAATGGACCGCGTAATAGCCTCCCGCCTCAAGCCGTTGCTCATGCGTGCCATGCTCTTCGGCAGCCTAAAGGAAGGGGGCGAAGCCGTTGTCGGCGTCAAGGACGGCGGACTCACCCTGCAACGACCCGACCGATGATTTTCCGTCTCAACGATACCATCTCTTTTCCCGACCCACATTTGGGAGACCCCGATGGCTTCTTTGCCGTTGGCGGAGACCTCAACATCGACCGTTTGCTGCTGGCCTACCAATGGGGAATATTCCCCTGGTACAGCTTCCGCGACTGCCCAGAACCGCTCTGGTGCTGTCCTATGGACCGGTTTGTCATCTTTCCCAACGAAATACACGTCAGCCACTCCATGCGTTCACTCATCAACAAACACCTGTACGACGTTACGTTCAACCAAGACTTTGACGGCGTGATACAAGGATGCAGCCAACTGCGCATCAACGAACGTGGTGCCTGGCTCGGACCACAAATCATTGAGGCCTACACCGAGCTCCACCGACAGGGCTTTGCAGCAAGCGTGGAAGTGTGGAACCACGATGGCCAACTCGTGGGCGGACTCTACGGAGTGAACATCGCACGCTACTTTGTGGGCGAAAGCATGTTCTCGCTCGAGCCGTCAGCCTCAAAACTGGCTCTCATCACGCTTGCCCGCTACATGCAGAAAGCCGGCGGTACACTCATCGACTGCCAATGCGAAACACCCCATCTGCGCTCTATGGGCGGACGTCACATCCCCTACGACCAATACATACGCTTGATACAAGAGCGCTAAAATTACCAGCTACACACCCCACCACCCCCTTTTTCTCGCCCTCACTACTACCCATTAGTGATTACTAACACGCTTTCAAACGTAAAAAAAAGCTTTATTTACCGATAATAATACTAAATTTTAAGTATTGTCGGAAAATTGGAAAGTTTCTACTTTTGCACCCATAAAAAGGCAAAAAGACTATAACACACAGATAGAAACTATATATTTACGCAATATTTTATGACTAAGCATCTTTTATTATTAGGTTTGTTAGCTTGCAACATGGCCACCGAAGCAGTGGCACAGGAAAGTTGCTGCAAAAAAGAAAAGGCAGAATGTCCCGAAAAGACAGAAGACGTTGCTGCCCCACAGTCTCGTTTCACCATCGGCGGTTACGGAGAAGCAGCCATGAGCCGCAACTTCTATAGCCAACACTTCAACCGTTACAGAGACCCACAGACCTACAAAGACGACCCCAGCCACGGACGCTTCGACCTTCCCCACGTCACCCTCAACCTCGGATATGACTTCGGTCACGGGTGGACCATGGGCATGGAGATAGAATTTGAGCACGGTGGCACCGAGAATGCCGTAGAGATTGATGCCGACGAAAGCGGCGAATATGAAGCCGAAACCGAGCGCGGCGGCGAAGTGGCCCTTGAACAATTTTGGCTGAACAAAGCCTTCTGGGGCGGCAAGTTCAACATCAAAGCTGGAGAAATTATTATCCCTGTGGGCGAAATCAACGCCTACCACATGCCCAACAACTTCTTCTCAGTCTACCGTTCAGAGGGAGAAGCCAAGATGCTTCCCAACACATGGCACCAAGTGGGCGTATCGCTTTGGGGCCGATTGAAGGACTGGCGCTACGAAGCCATCTTCACTTCAGGTCTCGATGCCGAGCGTTTCGGCCACAATTGTTATGTCCACTACGGTGCAACAAGCCCCTACGAATATAAGTTGGGCAACGTTTATGCTGGTGCAGCACGTATCGACAACTACTCGGTTCGCGGCCTTCGCCTCAGCCTTAGCGGCTATTACGGCTACACATTCAAGAACACCGAGAAGAAAGCCAGCGCCTCCTACGACGACTGCCACGGAGCTTTGGCCATCGGAAGTTTCGGCTTTGAGCTCAACCGCTGGAACTGGATTGTACGCGGTAATGCCACTTACAGCCACCTGAGCGATGCTGCCCGCATGACCACTTTCATGAACACGTTCCCCAAACACACCCAGCAAGACGGTTCACCCTCAAAACATTCGCCTATAGCAAGCAACGCCTATAGCGTCGGCATAGAGGCGGGCTACAACGTTTTCTCGCAAATACAAAGCCTGCGCAGCAAGCAGTCGCTCTATGTCTTCGGCCGTTTCGAAGACTACAACACCTATGCTGCCGGTAACAAAAAGGTGGCCTACGACTACGACCACGTGAAGCGCATGGCCTTCGGTGTAAACTATTCGCCCATCAAACAAATCATTGTGAAAGGTGAATACAGCCATCGCTTCCTCGACAAAGCCTACAACAACGAGCCAAGCCTCAACCTTGCCATCACCTTCAACGGCCTGTTCAACACCGCACACTGGTATAAGAAGTCGGCTTGCAAGGACGCCCAGCTCTCTTCCGACTTGCTCGAACGCATCAACGAGCTCTCTCGCGAGGTGGAACAACTCAAACAACAACAGCAGGAAAACAAATAAGCAACTGACAGCTACCCACTGGTCGACTGGCTGCTGACCGCAGACAGGACCGGAAGCAGCTGCCAAGGAAAAAGTCATTTCAAATTCATCAAACAATAATAACACAACAATGAAAAAGATTTTCAAAAACTCTTTGCTCTTTGCAGCAGCCCTCACGCTCTCTATGGGAGCCGTTAGCTGTAGCGACGACGACACTCCTTCAACGCCCAGCACCAACGCCCAGCTCAACGGTAGCGACGCCGACGTAGCTGAAGCATGTAAAAACTGGAAAGCAGCCCGCCAAGACTGGGAGTGGTCAGAGGCCTTCCTCTTCGGCGCAGCTACCGACTATTCACTCGACCCACACACCGATACATGGCCGTTCGACAAGACCCAGTTTGAGAAATACATGGCTAAATACAACCCTGCAACCAACGACGACGATGCAGCACTTATCGATGACGCCATTGCAAACGGCCAGAACCTGACTGGTTTCCATGCTGTTGAGTACCTCATCTTCCGCGAAGGACAGGCCCGCAAGATAGCCGATTTGACCCCAGACGAGGTCTATTTCGCACAGAGTGCCGCACAAGACCTCTACCTCAGCTCGCTGAAGCTTGTCAACGCATGGGGCGGTGACGTGTCAAAAGCAGAGCAGAAGTTGCTCGACGACGTGGAGTTTGAGTCAAAGAACTACGGTGAAGACTTCATCAACGCTGGTCAGGCTGGTTCAGGCTACTCTTCTGTAACCCTCGCTACCCGCCAAATCATCGCCGGCGCACAAGATATCATCGGTGAAGTGCGCGACTCCAAGATTGGAGCACCTGCCACCGGAGAAGACGTCAACTACATTGAGTCGCCTTATGCCTACAACTCTATCGTTGACTTCTACGACAACATCATGTCTTGCAAGCACGCTCTCTACGGCGGATGGACCATTACCGGCGAGCCAACAACCACCTCTTTGATTGGCGTTTGCGCCCGCATTCCACAGTTCCAGTCACAAGTTGAAACCGTAAAGCGCACTCTCGACATCGCATTGGCCAAGATTAACGCCATGAAGAAGCCCTTCGTTCTCTACTATACCGACCAAAGTGCAAAGGACGCCATGAGCGCATTGCAGGATTTGGACGACGCTCTCTCGGCCCTCGACGGCGAAATCGAGAAGTATGACGGCGACGCCACTCTCGAAGCAGCATTCAAGACAGTGAACGAAGACTTTGTCAACAAGACCATTCTTCCCACCTATCGTGCACTGGCTGACAACAACTTGAAACTTGTCAACTCACTCAAGAAAATCACTTGGACAAAATAAGCAAGACAGAACAACCAAATAATTAGAACTTGTTGGTGGCTTATAAGACAATAAGCTACCAACGTTTTCCGTTTAAATCAAAAGTACAATATGAAACAAAAACAATTCATTCCATGCGCATTGGCGGCTTTAGCCATGATGAGCTGTTCGGACGACAAGACCGTTGGAGACATTATCAACATCGGTCCAGGCAACAACGGCGAGCACCCAGCCGAATACTATGCCGGCGGTGAGCTCGGAACAACCAGTCTGCAAAACGCCTACGCCTACCGACAGGCCACTCCTGCGGTAGAAAAAGCTGGCATGACACAGGCTTTCCAGATAGGCGAAAATCTCTTTGAAAGAGAGTATCAGACAGGCACTGACGGCGCTTTTGCCGGCCTCGGCCCTGTCTACGTAAGACGCGGCTGCCTCTACTGCCACCCATCCTACGGCCACGGCAAGCGCCAAACCGAATACAAAGCCGACCAAATGGGCAACGGCTATCTGCTCGTTGTGTACGACAAGAAGACCAACGCCTACGTCTACTCGGTGGCAGGTATGCCCCAGACGGCAGCAGTAAAGCCTTTCAAGGCACAGATAGACGAGAAGCAAATCAAGATAGACTGGAAAGACTACACCGACGAATGGGGCAACAAGTTCCCTGACGGCGAGACCTATTCGCTCATCTATCCCGAGGTGACCATCCCCGCTTCGGCCTACTACTCACCCGTAACGGTGATGCGTGACGGCAAAGAGGTGGTCATCCCCAACGACCAGGTGGCTGACGAAATAGACGTTCGCCTTGAGTCTACCATCGGCATCTACGGTACCGGTCTAATCGATGCCATCCCTGACGCCGACATCACCGCCCAGTGGAAGTCGGAGAGCGACTACTACAACTCCGTAGGACGCACCGATGCCCTCAATCCTGCCATGTGGGACCAAGCCACAGGCGCCTGGAAGAGCTACTATAGCAACTCTTTGCAGGGCGACGGCACCAAGTATGTTCGCCGTTACACCTACGCCTTGAGCCGCGGTCCGCTGCTTGATGCTGCTGGAGCCAACGCCATCTGGAACATCACCAACGTCACCCGCCCCGACCGTCGCTACCATTATCTCAGCCTGGACGGTAAGATTTATGCCAACACCGCCAAGAACGACCCTGACGTTCAGGCCGGTTTTGCCGACTACATCAACACCATCGACCCTGAGAAGAAGCACGCCGACTGGCACACCGACAACGTTGCAGACAACATCTACAACTATTTGATGGCGAAAGACCTCGACCCAGAAATGACCACCGCCCAGTACAAGAACTTCATGATATGGCACCGCGGACTGGCTGTTCCAGCTGCCCGCAACGTGGGCACCGAGCGTTTTGAGGAAGGTAAGAAGCTCTTCAGCCAGATAGGTTGTGCCAACTGCCACCGTCCTTCTTGGACAACGGGCGACGACAACATACAAGACCCCAACAAGCTCTTTGGCAACGACGACATGCCACGCTATCCCCACCAGACCATTTGGCCTTACTCTGACCTTGTTCAGCACCGTCTGTTCATGCCAAACAACATCCGCACAGGCTGGTGCCGCACCACTCCACTATGGGGACGCGGTCTGAGCAAGCTCTGTACTGGCGCCGAAGACCGTCTGCACGACTGCCGCGCACGCAACACCCTCGAAGCCATCATGTGGCACGGATGTGCAAAGAGCGACGCCCGCTACTGTGTCGAGAAGTTCCGCAACCTCTCCAAGGAACAGCGTGACGACATCATCTTCTTTGTAGAATCCATCTAACAACACTGCAAACGACAACAGGAATGGCCCAACAAAGCCATTCCTGTCTTTATAAGCAAGCAACAACATCCTTATGACAATGAACAAACTCAAATACGGCATCCTTCTTCTGACGGCACTACTCATAGCCGTTCTCATGACTGCCACCATCGTCGAGAGCAGCAAGGGCACCCCCTTTGTGGCTGAACACATCTACGGCTCAACATGGTTTGTACTGTTATGGGCCGCCTTAGCTACCCTCTCGACCGTCTACATGGGCTTGAGCAAGCTGCACCGACGCCCGTGGCTGCTACTGCTGCACGGCTCGCTCATGGTCATTCTGTTGGGGGCACTGCTGTCATGGCTCACTTCCGACAGTGGCACCATCCACCTGCGACAGGGCCAAAGCACGTCAACGCTGGTGAAGACGGACGGTCTCGTGCGCGACATGGGCTTCCGGCTGACGCTGAAAGACTTCCACGTAGACTATTATCCCGGCACTGACGCACCCGTCGACTATGTGTCGCGCCTGACGGCTGACCACGAAACGGTGGACATCTCCATGAACCACATCGGCCAATATGCTGGCTACCGCTTCACACAGTCGGGCTACGATAGCGACATGAAGGGCACTACGCTTGGCGTCTATTACGACCCCTGGGGCATCGCCGTCACCTATTTGGGCTATGTTTTGTTACTCGTTTCGCTCATGGGAACGTTGTTCAGCAAGCGCACACGCATGCGCAGCTACTACCATCAGGCCCTGCAGAAGGGTGGAAGCAAGCTGACTGTCGCCGTGCTGCTTGCCCTAACCTGTATGACGGCCAGCCCGACAAGAGCACAAGAGCAAGTGAAGATAGACGAAGGGGTGGCTCGCAACTTCGGCAACATCTGCGTGTTATACAATTCGCGCATCTGTCCTATCAACACGGTAGCCACCGATTTTGTCACCAAACTGTGCGGACGACCCTCGTGGAAAGGCCTCTCAGCCAACGAAGTGTTTGCCGGATGGGTGTTTGACGTGCCCTACTGGGAAACGGTGAAGATGATAGAAGTGAAGGACAAGCACGCCCAAGCCTTGTTAGGACTGTCCGACAAGTGGGCTTCGTTCAGCGACTTCTGGAACCAATACAACGAATACAAACTGGAAAAGCCCTTGAAACAGGCTGCCCTCTCGGGCGACAAAAAGCTGCAAAAGCAGTTGCGCGACGCCGACGAGAAGTTTAACATCGTGCGAATGCTCTATGGTGGCGAGATGCTGAAGATGTTTCCCTACAAGAACCGGCAGGGCAAACTGTCGTGGATAGCCCCTGGCCAACCCATGACCGACGGCACCTTACCCGAGAAGGAACTTTACTTTGTGAAGAAATCGATGGACTTTCTGGCTGAAGCCGTTATCACGGGAAACACGCCTCGCGCCGAAGAACTGGTGGACAAGATTGCCGATTATCAGCAGATACGCGCCAAAGGCGTCATTCCCTGCCGTGCTGCTATCTACACCGAGACGACCTACAACGCCGTCAACGCCCAACGGTGGACAGTGATGGTCTACCTGTCGCTGAGCCTTGTGTTGGTGATTGTCTCCACGCTGCGCCTCGCCGAACGGTGGCAACGTCGCTGCCGACAGCTCACACGTGGGCTGATAGTGGTGATGGTGGTACACACCACGCTGCTTTTAGGGCTGCGCTGGATGGTGTCGGGCCATCTGCCCATGTCAAACGGCTACGAAACCATGCAGTTTATGGCATGGGCAACACTGCTGCTCACCTTGTGGTTGCAACGCCGTTTCGAGGTGTTGGCCAAGTTTGGCCCCCTTCTTGCTGCCTTCGCCTTGCTGGTGGCAATGATTACGGACAGCAATCCTCAGGTCACACAACTCATGCCTGTGCTCCAGTCGCCGTTGCTTTCGGTGCACGTCATGGTCATTATGTTTGCCTATGCCCTGTTCGGACTGATGGCGCTCACCGCCATTCAGGGTCTCGTTGCCCACCGTCAGGGCCATCAGGCCACCGAAGACCAGCTGGCAGCACTCTCTCGCTTCCTGCTCTATCCCGCCGTGGCGCTACTGGCCATAGGCATCTTCATCGGGGCAGTATGGGCGAACGTGAGCTGGGGCCGCTACTGGAGTTGGGACTCAAAGGAAACGTGGGCGCTCATCACCTTGCTCATCTATGCTGCCCCACTACACAACGACTTGCAGTGGATGCGCCCTTCTTGGCACCTGCATCTCTACCTGCTGCTGGCTTTCTTGAGCGTGCTGATGACCTACTTCGGGGCCAACTACTTTCTGGCGGGTTTTCACTCGTATGCTTAAACCGCACAGAAAAACATCTACGAAAAAAGCGCAAACCCTGTTGGGAATGCGCTTTTTTGTTCGCTTTACAGCGGGTTTTTCACCCATTTGTATTATGCTGGTTATCAGCAACTTACGTTTTGCAAACTGAGGGGGCAATGTATGCTTTTCTTACCGCCTTAACAAAGGTGACGTTAGCAGCAGAACGGGCCATCCCCCACCAGTGGTCTATTCCCACGCCGACCAGGGATTGCTGTCTGGCTTGGCAGGGTCTTCCTGCTTCGACCCTCCGTAGCGGCCGTCTGAAAGCACTGGGCCTTTAAACATTCCGCCGTTGAAGAGTTCGTCGTTGGATTTGGTTTCTATCTTGAAATTGGAAATGGCCTGTTTCATCAAGCCTTCCATTTGGGTGGCAACGACCATCGTGACCGGTGCCGAATATTGTTTCTTTTTCATTTGTTGAATTCAGGTAAGAGATTACTTCACATACTTTTTGCCGTTCACGATGTAGATGCCTTTGGGCAAGCTGTCGAAAGACGAAGCGTCGCGAGCCACCATCCGGCCGTCAAGACTGTAGACGTGGCTTGAGAGGGGACGCTCCACGAGGTTGCCGTTGGCGTCTATCAGCAACCCTGGGATGACGGTGGTCTCGCCAGGTGTGTCGCTGCTGGCCATGCCGACGCAGAGTTCTTTGCTCTGGGCTGACGGCGACAGAGCCTTGAGGAAGCCCTTGAAGCCACTGATGGTGACGTCGCCGTCAACGCGGCGGATAACGTCTCCGTGTATGCTGCCGATGTAGTAGTCGCCGTTCTTCACGGTCTGGTCGTTGCTGTAGCTCGACATCCAAGCGTAGTCGTCGGTGGCACACCAGTTGGCAGGTGTGGTGTTCTCGACGGTGACGTAAGGAAAGGCTTCGCAGTCGGCCGTGTTAAGGGTGAAGTCACCGGTGCGTTTCGGCTTGATGAGGAACGGTTTGCCTGCCACAATGGTGTTGTAGGCATGGCGCATGAAGTAGATAGTGTCGCCTTCCACGCGGTCGAAATAGATGATTTGCGTGTTGTCGGCATCGTAAGAGCCGTTGCCGTAGGTCTGTCCGAAGAGGGCATCCACCTGTTGCTTGTTCAGGCTAAAGGGCAGGACGGCTGCATTCCACACACCACCGTGAAAGACACGGTCGAGCTGCACCTTGGCCACGTGCCCTTCTGGGGTGGTGGCAATGGTGTTGGTGGTGTTGCTTTCATAGCTAATGTTGTCGGTAGTGGCTTCTGCCGGATCGAAGCTGAAGCCATAAAGGCCTATCTTCGAACCGTAGTTGAAGATGTAGTAGGTCTTGCCCGGACGCACGTCGAAGGTGTAAGTGACGGGCGCATCGGTCAGCACACACCAGCCATGGGCGCCGGGGAGGCTGCTTTGACTGCTATTGGCAAGCACGGCATTGGGCACAATGTCGGTAGGCAGGTTGCTCTCATAGACTCCGTTCTTGAACTTCCCTTTCACGAAGTTGAGCGAGTTGAGGCCTACAAAGTGGTTTTTAATGAGGGCTGTGTCCGTCATATCGATGGTCTTCAAGTCCCAACTATACTGGGAAAGGTCGAACGTTGGTGGGTTCTTGTCTGCATTTCTACATTCGGCTGACGAGGAAACAAAGTTGCCTTGCTCGTCCATAACGAACACACGGCGCTGGGGACGGTAGGTGTTATTCGATTTTTTTTGGTCAAACACACCGTTCTGGAAAATGTGTACCTTCACCGTACCGGCCGTTGTGGGGGCGATGGCGAGGTAAGAGCCGGATGCCGGCACGTTAAACATGTTGTCACGAATGACGACATTCTGCTTCTCCATCTTGGCATTATAGGTATTGGTGGTCTCCAGCTGCGGGTTGCCACCATCTTCCTGACGGGCATTGTAGTTTTGGGCCTCATCTATATAGTAGGAAAATTCTCCTTGTCCCCACTTGTCTTCCCGGGCAGGGCCCCAATCGCCGGCGCCAAGGGTTTCGGTTGTAAGAAGACTGTTGCCCTTTTTGGGATTTTTAAACATCCATCCGCCAAGGGTTACCTGCAGGGTTTTCGTTGGCGTGGAGAGCACCATGTGCTTGTTATACATGATGGTGTTGTCGTTCTCGTCGCGCTGTTTCACACGATAGGTGTTGGCTTCAGATGCCGAACTTACCGTCACCTGGAACACGGTGGTGCAGGCCGTGTAGAGCTTTGTATCGACAGGGGTAATGTTGGCAGTAATGTAGGTGGTGCCGACAGCCATGAAGTTGACCTTGCCGTCGGTGACGGTGGCCACATTTTCATTGGCCACCTCGTAGCTCACCGTGTACTCGTTGTCCATTTTGAGCACCACGTTGCCAGCCATGACGGTGGGCACTATCTCGTAGGGGTCGTCGTCCACCACGCCAAACATGTCGTCGATAGAGGCAGTGAGCTGAGTCTTTGTGCTTCCAGCATCACCGCGAATGATGGTAATCTTGGAAACAAAGATAGAAACTCTGTTACGGAAGATGTAGAAAGAAGCCTTGCCGTTGAGCACGTCATCGGCGGTAACGGTATAGGTCAACTCCTCTGTTTTATTCTTGTCAGAAAGTTTAGGGGTTGCAATGGTATTGCTTTTCTTGTCGTCTGGAGAGAGAAGCAAGCTTGCGCCCGTGGAGGTCGAATAGCTCTGTAAGAGGATGCGGTCGCCGGGCTGCAACTTGTTGCCTGCTAAATCTACCTTTATATATTTGGTGTCGCTATCCAACTTGTAACCATTTTCTGTAACAGAGGTAGCTTTCTGATAGGTGACTGTACCTCCAGTAGCTGTGTAAGGGTCGGTGGTTACTTCCCCGCTGGTGGGCACGTTGTAGGCAAAGATGGTGCCTGAAGGGGTGGTGTTGCCGCCAGTGTTCTCCTTGACGGTGACCTTGGTGTGGCTTGTCTCGATGGTGGAGCCATTGGCTGTGGCTGTACAGTAGTAGGTGCCAGAAGCTGTCGGGGTGTAGGTGGACAGCGTGGCGTCGGCAATTGCCGTTCCGTCCTTATACCACTGATAGGCTGGAGTTCCGCTGCCCAAGGCCTCAACGGCAAGTTCTCCGCCGGTGGACGTGAAGTCGTAGGCGGGCGCAAGGTCGTAGGCAAAGAGTATCTGATGGTTGTCTTGATATTGGTAGGCCCGCTCATACTCGGTGGCAGCCATGACAAAGCCGCCAAGGGCCTTGCCTTCGGTGTAATAGTAAGAACTATTGGGGTCTGCAGAGGTCACAACTTTGGCATCTTTCCCCGTGATGTAGTAGTCGCGCGAACCGCTGCGGTTATCGCTTCCGCCAAGACCTGCCGAGGTGCAACTCTTTACAATCTGCACCTTTTGGGGGTCTTTGTTGTCGTAGACGACAAACTGTGCCACTGCTCCTTCATAGGCTTTCTTGGCTGTAGCCTCATAGGTGGCTTTGTCCAACAGGCCCAAACGAATAGCCTTGAGGTAGGCGGCAGCAAACAAGGTGGTGCATGAGGCTTCCTCATAGTTGCCCGAAAGGGTGTTCTGCCAGTCGAGCACCTGATACCAGCAGCCGTCGCTGGCCTGCACCTTCTTTAGGCTTGCAGCCAGACTTTCAAGGTTTTGCTTGAGCGTAGCATAGTAGCTGTTGTCTGTGGGCATATATTCGAGCACGTCCACCAAGGCCAGCATATACCAGGCGTTGGCTCTTCCCCAGAAAGCGGCTGAGTGGTAGATGCCCTCATCTTTGGAGATGCCGGCCCAAGACTTTGACGCGTTGTCGCCCGGATTGGCAGTGAAGGCGTGATAGAGCAAGCCGGTAGTGGCATCGTGGCACTGGTTCCACACAATGGTGAGCTGCTTGCCGATGAGATTCCAGTCGTTTTTGGAGTCCAACAGGGTGGTTGCGTTCTTGTTATGTACGAGGTCGGCAAACAGGGCGGGGCCCATATAGGCACCGTCACACCACATTTGATCGAGATAACTGGGCTTGTGCATCCAGCCACCGAGCATGGTCTTCTGCACGTCGTTGGCGTTGGCGGCAGTGATGGCCGACTTTGTTCCGCCGATAGAATAATTGGTATTGTAGAGCTTCAGGTCGTAAAGCACGTTGTCGATGGCGGTCCACAAGTTGTTCTTCGTCTCAGAAGTGGCAAGCGACGAGCGCAGGATGGGAAACGCCATCTTGGCTGCATTCATGTTGTCGAGGGTGATTTTGGAAAGGTTGCTGCTGCCGTTTGGCTTGTAGGAGCAGCCTGTGGCATAGGCCTGAGCTGAATAAAACCAGGGAGCCGACCACGTGTAAGAGCCATAATAGTCGGCTGCTTCGAGCACAGCCTTGCCCACAAGACCGGCAACATAGTCGTTATACTTTTCCATCGACTTGCTGCCATTCTTCCATTGGGTGGTGGCTTTGAGCTTGTTGGATGCATCATAGACGTCGAAACCAAACTGCTTCTGGTTGCCCCGGAAGTCATAAAGACGAGAATTGATGGCCCACTGTGAATAGCGGACGGAAGGATTAAACTTGACATTGGCATTGCCACCAGACGCACGCAGCGGTGTTATGCTACAAAAGCACAACATCACGATTACAAGTAGGTGTAGGCGCAAGTCACTAAAGGGTTTCATCAAACCCAGTAAGTTGGTTGTTTTCATTCTATTAAGTTGGTTCTTTGATATTTTTATTGGTTTGTCTTTAAGCCATAAGATTGCTGTTAAAGGCTTCACAGCCTCTTGACAGGTAAATGTAAATGGTCTTAGTTTTGTTCTATTTGGGGTTCAAAGTTACCTAACTTTCTTGAAAACAAACGGTTATAGAATGCGTGTTTAACGCTATTTAACAGTCTGCTGGCCTTATTTCCATCTTTTTGTCAAGACAAAGGGTCGCAAAAAGACAGATTGCACGGCCATAGGGGCATACAAAAAGTCCCCTCCTGCCAAAGCGAAAAGGGGACAAAATATTTGGAAAAGGTTCTAAAACTGTTCGAGAATGGCTATGCGTTTCTCTGTGTCGGGGTGAGTGGCAAAGAGCGAAGAGAAGAAACTCATGGGCCCGCCTTTCAGTCCTTGCGGATGAACAATGAAGAGTTGGGCCACATCGTCGCGCTTACAACCCTGCAAGCCGGGGTCGCCCGAAATCTTGCGCAGGGCCGAAGCCAGCGCCAAAGGGTTGCCGCAAAGCTCTGCCCCACCCGCATCGGCCATATATTCACGTTTACGCGAGATGGCAAAACGGGTGATAAGGGTGAAGAAATAGGCGATGGCACAACACACAAGTCCCACCAGCAACACCACCACCATGCCTACGCCGTTGCCACGTTCGTCGTCGTCACGGCTACGACGATTGTCTCCAAACCAGAACATATAGTACATCATGCGCACTATCATGCTCATAATGGTGGCCACAATGCCCACAAAGACGATGCTGGTAATGAGCAGACGGGTGTCGTGATTGCGTATATGGGTGAGTTCGTGGCCGATAACGCCGGCAAGTTCCTGGTCGTCGAGCAGGTCGATGATGCCTGTCGTGAGCGTCACGGTGTAGCTATTGCGGTCTATACCGCTGGCAAAGGCGTTCAGCTGTGGGTCGTCCACCACGTTAATCTTGGGCATATCCATGCCAGCCGCCATGGTCAGGTTCTCCACAATGTTGTAGATGCGGGGGTTCTCCTTGCGTGTCAGGGGGCGTGCACCAGTAGCTTGACGCACCATAGCGGCATTGCCGCAGTAGGCTATGGCGAACCACACGGCCACAATTCCCACCACCCAGGGCAGGGCATGTAGAAACCAGGCGTTCACCACGTCGCTGTCAATCTGGTGGACGATGTTGCCATACAGATCGTAAGTGCCTCCTTCAATATAGTTGATGATGGCGAGAAACACCCACACCATCCCCAACATGATGCAGGGAAACGACAACAGCAACAACACGCTTAGGCGGTTGTTGCGGTTTATCTGGGTTTGCATGCCTACGTATGTCATGGCGCTGCTTAGAATTTTACTTCGGGTGCACGGTCATAATCGGCGCGTTCTGCCTGAGGAACCTCAAACATCGGCTCGCGCTTGAAGCCAAACATCTTGGCAAAGAGGTTGGACGGGAAGGTCTCTACGGCATTATTGAGCTCTCGGGTGGCCGAGTTGAAGAAACGGCGAACGGCCGCCAACTTGTTCTCTACATCCGAAATCTCGCTTTGCAACTGCAAGAAGTTCTGGTTGGCCTTTAGGTCAGGATAGGCTTCAAGCGACACTTTCAGTCCTGCCAACGCGTTGCTAAGAGCGTTTTCTGCCACCACCTTGTCGTTGATGGTGGTTGCACTCATGGCAGCGGTGCGCGCTTCGGTCACCCGTTGCAGCACTTCACGCTCGTGAGTGGCATAGCCTTTGACCGTGGCAACAAGCTGCGGGATGAGGTCGTGGCGCTGTTTGAGCTGTACATCGATGTTGGCGAAGGCGTTTTCGCGGTTGTTGCGCAACTTCACAAGGTTGTTATACAAACTTATCGCCCAAAAAACGAGGACGACAACTACGGCAATAATGATGATTGTAGTCATATTCTAACTGTTTAAATCCATCTGTTGATGGGGTTGTTGAGTTGTTTCTGCTGCAAATATAGCACGTTTGTCTGAAACCACCATCAACCGTTATGGTTTTTTAGTAATTCCCCTCTATTGTTTAATACCCTTGGTTTCACACCATGCTTCATAGCCGCCGTCAAGGTTGACCACCTCATAACGCTTCTTGGCAAGCTGCTTGGCAGCCCCTGCACTGCGGTGGCCCGAACGGCAAAAAACATAGACGGGGCGTTCACGGTCGAGTTGCTGCATCGCCTCTTCCAAGAAGTGGGGCGACAGATAGTCGATATTGACGGCTCCCTTGATGGTGCCTGCGGCATACTCACTGGGCTGTCGCACGTCTACAAGCTGAACGTCGGGGTCTTTCAGACCTTTCTCAAACTCGTGTACACCTACGGTTTCAAACGTCTGGGGTGCACATCCGAAGAGTGCACTCATCATTGTGAAAATGCTCATGACTATTTTATATTTATATTTATTCACCTTATTATATATTTATATACCCATAGCCACATCTATCGATAGACGTGCCAGGAGCCTCCATCGCTATTGCAATACTTGCGAAGGAGCGTTTGCAGGAACTCGGCCGTTTGGCCGACGCCCTCTTCCGAGCCATCGTAGCCGTTGACAAGCACCACAAGATGGGTGGTGGAAAGTTGTATCTTGGTGCGCTCGTTGTCGCTGGTGGGTGTGCCAACGCCCCCTACCCTGTCACGATAGACGGGCAGTCCGGCAATATTGATGAGCCCCCTGCCGATACCTTCGTAGGGTTCGCCTTCCCGACCGACGCCCAACGTGAGTGTATCGCCGTCAAACTTGTCGGCATCAAAGCCACCAATGCTATAACCGAAAGCCATGCTTGCGAGGTTGATAAGGTCGACTAAGGTGTCTATCTGATAGAGTTTCTTGCCCGTAAGCACCCTTCTTATGAGGGCTTCGGCAGCCGGACGGTAGCGTGATGGGTCTTTTCCGCAGGCACGATAGACACGCCGTGTGGCAGCAATGGCCGACAACTGTTTGAGCGATTCGGTGGTGAGCGTCTTGCGGTAGCGTTCGGCCAAGACGTCAATCTCGTCCCAAAGAGACTGACTGAAGGCAGAGTTCTGCACCTGCGCTTCCAGGCATACGCCCACAAAATCGGGGCATACGCGCTCTATTTCTTCACTGACAATGATGTTCATAGGCAAAGGTTAAGAAACGAAAAAACCGCAGCCTAATAAAGGCCGCGGCGTTTTCTCTCTGATTTTTTCAGTTCGTTAGAATTACTTCTTTACGCTGTCTTTCTTTACAGAGTCAGCAGGAGCTGCTGCAGAAGTAGAATCAGAAGCGCTATCAGTGCTGTCAACTTGCTCTGTAGAGTCAGTTGCTGTGCTGTCAGCATCAGCTGCTGGTTTAGCGTTGTTACCACAAGATGCGAAAGAGATAGCTGCTACAGCTACGAACATTAATACTAATTTCTTCATTTTCTTTGCTTTTTAAATCTGTAAAACAATCATTTGTTTATTAAAACGATGCAAAGTTAAGCATTTATTTGATAGGCGAATAATTTTTTAAAGGTTTTTTTTGACCTTTCTTGTAACTATTTTCTATGTCGCTGATTGCCAGCTATTTACAAACTGCTAACAAACGTTAAAGTTCTGTTTCAGGGTTTTTCGCATTAAAATAGGCCATAAAACAACTGGCTATACCGAGGTTTTTTCAGTACCTTTGTAGCCTACAAGCAACCGCAATATGATAGATACATCTGCTTTTCAGGGCAAAACTGCCCGTTATTACACCCTTGGCTGCAAGCTCAACTTCAGCGAGACATCTACATTCGCGCGTACCTTATATAATATGGGGGTGCGTGAGGCTGCCAAAGGAGAGCCTGCCGACATCTGCTTAGTGAACACCTGCTCGGTGACAGAGGTAGCCGACCACAAGTGCCGGCAAGCCATTCACCGGCTCGTGCGTGAGAATCCTGGGGCTTTTGTGGTGGTGACGGGGTGTTATGCCCAGCTCGAAAGCGAGACCGTAGCGGCCATCGAAGGTGTTGACCTTGTGTTGGGTGCCAACGAAAAGGCCCATCTCATACAGTACTTGAGCGACCGTTTCGTAGAGAAGAGCAGCGAGGGGAAGGCTTCAGAGACATCCCTTCACGAGTTTCACAGCGTGCGCACAAAAGACATCACCACCTTCCAGCCATCCTGTTCACGGGGCAACCGCACACGCTATTTCCTGAAAGTGCAGGACGGCTGCAACTATTACTGCACCTATTGCACCATTCCTTTCGCCCGTGGCAACTCGCGCAACCCCTCAATAGAGAGCCTTGTGACCCAGGCAAAGCAGGCAGCCAACGAGGGCGGAAAGGAGATTGTGCTCACCGGAGTGAACATTGGCGACTTCGGAGCCACCACCCACGAGCGGTTCATCGACCTGGTGCGAGCCCTTGACGAGCAGGCAACTGGCATACAGCGTTTTCGCATTTCAAGTTTGGAACCCGACCTGTTGAGCGACGAGCTCATCGACTATTGCGCCCGAAGCCGTGCTTTCATGCCCCACTTCCACATTCCGTTGCAGAGCGGAAGCGATGAAGTGCTGCGCCTAATGCACCGCCGTTACGACACAAAACTGTTTGCCCACAAGGTGGAACGCATCAAAGAACAGATGCCAGATGCCTTTATCGGCGTTGACGTGATGGTGGGTTGCCGTGGCGAAAGGCCCGAACTGTTTGACGAGTGCTACCGTTTTCTGGAAGGACTGCCCGTCACCCAGTTGCACGTCTTCCCCTACTCGGAGCGTCCCGGCACCCGTGCGCTTACCATTCCCTATGTGGTTGACGAGCGCGAAAAGAAGCGGCGGGCCCACAAACTGCTTACCCTTTCGGACGAAAAAACCCACAGTTTCTACGACCAACACATCGGACAAGAGGCTGAGGTGCTCTTCGAGAAAGCACCGCGGGGCAAGGCCATGCACGGATTTACCACCAACTACATTCGCGTGGAGCTGCCTGCTGCATCCGCTCGCGAAGAATATGACAACCAGCTGATGCGAGTAAAGCTCGGCCAACCCACCTTCGACCACTCGTCGCTACGTGCCGAACTGCTCGTCTAACACATCTTGAAGCGTTATGAACAAGACTTCCATCGTCATCCTCAACTATAACGGGCGCGCCATGCTGGCACGGTTTCTGCCCACCGTCATCAACTATTCACGACGCACTGCCGAAATTGTCGTTGCCGACAATGCCTCTACCGACGACTCGGTTGTTTGGCTCAAGGCCCATCATCCCGAGATACGCCTCATCCAACTCGACCGCAACTACGGTTTTGCCGAGGGCTACAACCAAGCGCTCCGCCAAGTGGAAAGCACTTATTATGTGCTTCTCAATAGCGACGTTGAGGTCACCCACCACTGGCTGACGCCACTTTTGGAGTTTATGGACAACCATCCAGAGGCCTGTGCCTGCCAGCCCAAGCTGCTCTCCGAGGCCCAACGAGACGCCTTCGAATATGCCGGTGCCGCTGGCGGGTTCCTCGACAAGTTGGGTTATCCCTTCTGTCGCGGACGCATCTTCGACACTATCGAGAACGACAACGGACAATACGACTTCCGCCAACGTGTGCTTTGGGCCACAGGAGCCTGTATGCTCATTCGCAGCGACGACTATTGGAAGGCTGGCGGACTGGACGGTCGCTTCTTTGCACATAACGAAGAGATTGATTTATGCTGGCGGCTGCACCACATGGGGCGCGAAATATGGTTTGTTCCCGATAGCGAAGTCTATCATGTGGGCGGTGGCACACTGCCCAAAGCCAACCCCATGAAGACCTACCTCAACTTCCGCAACAACCTCACCATGCTCTACAAAAACCTGCCAGAGCGCGACCTGCACAGTGTGATGCGGCTGCGCACGTTGTTAGACTGGGTAGCTGCCCTGCAAGCTCTCCTGCAAAAACGCTGCTGGGGTGACTTCAAGGCCATCCTCAAAGCCCGCCGCGACTTCCACAAATGGAAGCACGAGTTTGACAACGACCGGCAAGCCATTATCAAGTTGCAAAGCGATATGCCCTCAGACGGCCGAAAGTCTTACTCCATTCTGTGGCAATATTACGTTCACGGGCGCAAGACCTACAACGAGATTGACAAATAGCAGAAAAACAGAAACGAATATAACAGAAAGCTTGCAGCAACGAGTAAAAAATTGTAAATCTGCCGGCGATGACACAACCGTAAGTAGAAATGCTCCTCATAAATTTTGCCATAACTGCTCTTTTTCTTATTTTTACAGACAGTTATGGCAAAATTCTTTCTTTCAACAGTCCTTTTCCTACTGACTGTTGCCAGTTGCCATACAGCCACCAACAACATAGGAGACAGGCTCTACCGGCTGAAAGACGGCCGAAGAGTGGCTGCTCCTGTCAAAGGCATCAACATTTTGAAGTTTGCAGACGGCCGCAAAGAAGCTGGCTATGGGGACTTTTCATGTCGGCAGACAAACTTAAAAAGCCCACTGCGCAAACGTTTGCGCAATCGAAATCCATTTTTTGACAAAAGTCAATAAATGGTGTTTTAGCCCCAAAAAAGCTTGGCAAACATATTGAACTTTTGGGTTGAACGCTTAACTTTGCAGTCGTGATGAGGTAAAAACCCATCCGTTAAAATGAATAAAGAACAAAGGTAAAAAGAATAGTTATGACAAGCAGTAAACTTGTAAATGTAAACGTAAGCGTGCGGACGGAAGAATGCAATCGCTACCTTCGCATGCGTGAGAGCCGACAGGAAGCTCTCGCTAAAGCTTCTGCAAAGAAGTAATAATTTGGGATAACGACAACGACAAGCGCGCAGGCAAGCTCTATAAGAGTTTGGCTGCGCGTTTTTGTTTATAACAGGTTGCTGACAAGTGCTCTCTCTGCCTTGACAAGACAGGCAGTTGCCGAGGCATTGGCTGCTATTTGCGGTCTAACGGCACGTTCACCAACGTGCGAACAGTGCGTCCGTCGGTGGCTTTCACCACAAGGAAGAGGCGGTCGTCGTCGAGGTTTTTCAGATTGATGTTCAGTTTTTTCACGCCGTTGGCACGAACCACGCCCACGGTCTGTCCCGAGAAGCTCACCATGTCGATGGTGGCCATGGGCACTTCTGCACTCACAGAGATGCGTTTTCCGTTGACAACGGTCTCCACCTTGAAGGCTGGTTCGGCCTCTTCGCTGGCCTGTGCACCTGACGCCGTCTGCAGGCGAGCCGTATCCTGTTCTGCCACGTCATATCCCTCAAGTTTCAACATGCGCAGAGCATAGCGCCGTCCCAGCTGTTCATAGCCCTTATGGGAGAAGTGGGCACCATCGCTGCTCACCTCACATCCCTCGCTGCTAATGGTCCAAGCCGTAGGCAGGAAGTCGTGCATACGGTCGATGGTGGGGTTGGCATGGGCACAAACGCCACCGAGTTCTTTCCTTGCCGTCTCGCCCACGAGCAGCGGAACACTGTCGGCCGAGAGATGAAGGTCTTCCAGCAAGTCGCGATAAATCTTGCACATACGTGTCAACCAAGCATCACTATAGGCATCCGTTTCGCCCTGATGATAGATGATGCCACGTATCACGCCCCGTTGTTGTGCCAGCCTTGCCATGTCGACAAGCCGTTGTCGGGGGTTACCGTCATAGGCATTCACCTCCGCCCTCATCCAGTCGGGCTTTATACTGTCTACATACGCTTTCTGAAGGTCGCGGTCGAAGAGGTTGCTGGCGCATCCGTCGACGCCCACCACCACAAGTCCCACGCTCACACTGTCGGGCAGGAAGCTCACCATGGTGCGCCCGAAGAAGTCGGAAGGACCCATGTGGGTATATTCACGGCACAGTGGCGGCACAGCTTTACGCCATTGTCCCACCTTACGGTCATGGCCGTTGGTGGCGCAAAGCGACAATAGGCGGTCGGATACGGCCGTTGTGTCTTCGCTCAAGATGGGGGCTTGTCCCACCATATTGCTTTGTCCCAGACACAGATAGATGTGTAGGTTGGGGTTGGGCTGTGCCGTTGCGCTCACCCCTGCAAGAGCCATCAGCCCTCCTGCCAAAAGTTGTTTCAAGTTCATTGTGGTTGTTGTTTAAGGTTTCTGAAGCAACAAAAGTAAGACATTTCGCTGAAAAAAGCGAACCTTAGTGCGGTTTTTCGTCCATTAGAAATGTTTTTCATAACTTTGCAGAAAAAGCCGAAACATCTTTCCACCTTTATATATAACAACCCTATGAAGCCCTCCCCCACTCCTTCTCTGCCCGTTGTGGCAGCCCGTCCCGAAGATGCGCCCCAGATAGCCACCCTCATCATGGAAGCCATGAACCACGACTGCTGCCAGTGGTTTGCCGGTCCTCACCACACGCTTGCCGACTTTCATGCGCTGATGACGCGTTTGGTGAGAAGCGAGTGTTCACAGTATAGCTATCTCAATACGCTGGTTTGCCGCGACAACGACGTGGTGGGCATTTGCACAAGCTATGACGGCAGCAAACTAAAGACGTTGCGTGCTGCCTTTGTCAGAGAGGCTCTTGCCACCTTCGGCCGCGACTTTTCAGACATGGACGACGAGACCAGCGCCGGCGAACTCTACATCGACAGTCTGTGTGTGCGTGCCGACCACCGCGGACAGGGCCTCGCACGAGCTTTGCTCAATGCCACTCAGGAGCGTGCACGCGCCATGGGCTTGCCGACAGGGCTCTTGGTGGACATTGGCAATCCGCAAGCCGAGCGCCTCTATCTCGGTTTAGGCTACCGGCAAGTAGGCACCAACCAGTGGGGTGGCCATGCCATGAAACACCTGCAACGCCTTTAATCCTACCATCCAGCTGGTAAGGTTTTCCCCGCCTTTTGCCATCCTCTACAAAGCCAAAATCAAGTGCTTTTTAGCCCATTGCTATCTATTTGATTTCCAATAGGTTACGAATCATATAATAAAACCCTGTGTTTTAGCTCCTAAAACCAGCTGTTTTAGGAGCTAAAACACAGCATATTGGAACGTAAAACACAGGGTATTGCAAACAAAGGGTGTAGGGAAAGAAATTACGGATGGTCGGCAGGAGCCTCTGAGGGGGTCACACGCACCACCAGTCCGGTAACAGGATAGCTGATGAGCCGGTCTCTCACCGTGTTGCCGGCGGCGGTAAGCGCCTGCTCGTAAGTGTCCAGCTGTCCGGCATAGCGTCCTGCAAAATGATTGGAAGCAGGGTCGAAAGCCGCTTTCTCCTGTGGAAAGGTCTTGAAATCGACAAGCACACATCCCTCGCTGGTTTCATAAACATAATCGATGCTGCCCACAACGAGACGTCCGTCGGCCGTGTGGTGGCGGAAAGCACGTTCGTGGAAGGTGGCCACGGCAGGGCCATAGGTCTTCTCCAGAAAGGCGTTGAGCGACTCCCATGCCCGCATGATGGTTGTCGTGTCGGTAAGCGTTGTGGCCAAGCCGTGGGCTTCCACCAGACGCTGAACGCCCTGTTGGTCGAGCTGTTCGATGGCGGCAAAGACATCATGGATGCATGTTCCTATATCAGCAAACGGTACGTCGGCAGCCGTAGAGCTGTTGATGGGAATGCGCTCGTGGCTACGGTAGAGCACCTCCACCTGTAAGGCAACCCCCTTGACGCTGCTGGGCTGGACGTTACGTGCCGGCAAAGGACATGGGGCTTCGGCCTTGTAGGGAAAGACGGTGCAAGTGGGCGAAGGAGCAGGTGCTGCAGCTTCGGTTGTGGCAGCCTCGGCTCGCACGTGCACAAAGGGAGCCCCCACACCCAACACATCGGCAGGAGCCGTCTCGTCGGCGTGCTCAAGGTGAAGTTGGTGCAACCATTCCAGCGGATTTTTCTTCTTGTAAGGCACCAGTGTGAACACCTCTTTGGGACGAGTCATCGCCACATAGAAGAGGCGAGCGTTCTCGTTGCACTCGTCGTTATAGGTGCGTTCGAACATCTCCGAGGCATAGATGGTTTCTGCCAATGCGTCGGGCACATTGCTATTGGCAGATCCGAAAATCCAGGGCAGCAGGCGCAGACACATCGTGGGCGAGATGTTATCGGCCGAAGGTGGTTCGGGATAGTAGTTGTGTAGTCCGTAAAAGGCGTTTTTCAGCACGTCTTTCTGGGATATTGTGGCATCAACCAGGAAGAACACGTAGCGCCATTGCAGTCCCTTCGCACCGTGCACGGTGGACAAGACCACACCGTCGGGGTCGGCAGCTACCTTCACCTCCACCGAAGAGAGATAGGCGGCAAAGCCTGTTGGCGTGGCGGCTTCGGCCAGTTGCTGGCAGTTTCCCTCATAGTCTTTGGCCGCTTTGACGAGTGCTTTCAGCTCTGCCCAATGGCGTCGTCCGTCGTTCCAGCGTGCCACAAGGTTTTTCAGGTCGAGTTCCACCACCAGTGTTTCCACCATAGCACCTATGCCCTGCTCTCTTACGTGCTGCCGCAGACGGTCGGTAGCCTCCACCAGGGGCACCGTTCCGAGCCAGTTGCCGGGGTCGTTGTCGGCAGCGTTGTCGGCAAGATAGTCCAGACGGGTGTCTATAATCTTGCCCATGCCCATGCCGTCTACCGACCAGTGGGCGATGATGGCCTTTGCCTGGTCGTCACGGGGGTTCAACAGGTAGGACAAGAGGGCTATAACCAGCTGGCAGGAGCGTCCGTCGGGGTCGAGCAGTTCCTGCCGTCCGCACGCCACTCCCAGCTTGTCGAGTTCGGCTTGGACGGCATTGAGCGAATTGTGCTTATAAGCCAAAACGGCTATTTGCGAGAGGGGAACGTGCTCGTTGCGGCTCACTTGCAGAATGTAACGCGCCAAATCGCCCATCGGCTGATTGGCCGCACGACTCTTGTCGATGGTGGTATGATCGAAGAAGCGCAGCGGACAGGCAGGCCGTTCCGACAGCGGTGTGTCGAAGCGTTGGGGTTGGGTCTCCATGGCCGATGTGAGTTCTATCTGTTCGGGAGGGAGGTGTAGCCCCTCAAAAGCCTTTACAAAGGTGACATTGACCGCATTCACCAAAGCCGGGACGCTGCGCCAGCTCTCCTTGAGCGTGTCAGTAGAGCAGCCGTTGGTAGCGTCTGCCTGTGCCAACAGGCCGATGCTGTCGCCCACGGCCTTGGTGAGGGCTGTGTCAGAACCGCGGAAGCCGTAGATGGCCTGCTTGGTGTCGCCCACCCAATAGCTGTGTCTGACCACCCCTGCCAACTGTCTGAACAGTTGCACCTGCATGGGCGAACAGTCTTGAAACTCGTCAACAAACACGTGGGTGTAGGTGCGTCCCACCTCGGCTGCCACCTCGTCGTCCTGCAACAGGAGTAGCATATAGTGTTCCATGTCGGTGAAGTCGACGATGTGGAGGTGCTTCTTGAACTCGGCAAACTGCTTGTTCCACTTGTCGGCAAGGGCAAAGATGCGGCGTACATACTGTTCCTGCAAGTTGTAGGCATCGTTGCTCTGCCACACCTGTTGGGCGTGTGCCAGGTCGGCAGCTATCTCCTGACAGGAAGAAGAGTGCAAGAGGTTCTGAGGAAACCTCTCCGTCACCTTGTTGAGCCGTATGCACCACTCTATGTCGTCACAGCGGCGGGCGATGGCTTTCAGCTCGTTAAACTGCTTGAAGTATTTGTTGCGGGTGGCGTTCTCTGTCCATTGCGAGAAGCAATCGTCCAGTTGGCGGATGACGTGCCGACGCTCGTTGTCGGTGGTGTGTATGTCTGTATGTCGGCAAAGCGATTTCAGGGTTGCAAGCGAGTTTTCCAGGCTCTCTTCGTAGTCGGTGATGTGAAAGCTGATAGACTTATCAACAATTTCTTTCAGGTGCTTTTTCCAGTAATCGTCCTGTTGGTTGGCTGCGTTGTTGCCAGCAAATCCTGCTGGGCGGTCAAGAACGAAGGTGGTCTTGAAGCGGGCAAAGAACTGCAAGTCGTCGTCTGAGGCGATGGCAGCAAGGCTCTGGTTGATGTACATGGCCTTGGCGTCGTCGGTGAGCGTTCCGTTCTTCGGAGCCAGCCCAATGGCATACCAATATTTGGCGATGAGCGAATTGGCCACACTGTCGATGGTGCCGATGAGGGCCTGGTCGAGCCGTGACGCCTCGTCATATTTGCCCCGCTTGTAGAGTTCTGCCTTTGCCCGCTCCTTGAAGTCGGCAGCCGCCGAGATGGAGAAGGTGGTGAGAATAACCTGTTCGGGCTGTACCTCGCCCTTCGAGATGAGTTCTGCCAGGATGTTGGTGAGCGTATAGGTTTTTCCGCTGCCTGCTCCGGCACTGATATAAGTGATGTTTTTCATTGCGCTTTGCCCGTTTATTGTTTCAACTGTTTGTAGAGGGAGAAGGCATTGGAGGCCTTGAAGCCCTTCTTGTTGTAGTCGGCTTCCAAAGGAAAGAGGTTTTTCTTTTCGGTGTCCTTTACATAGGCGATGGTGTCAAGGGGTTGTTGTTCGGCGGTTTCCACCTGTCCCTGGTCTATCTGCGAGCGTCGATAGAGATAGCTTTCGCGGATGCGGGGCAGGAGCAACGACAGGTCTTGGGGTTCTTCTACGTGGATGACGCCATCACCAGAGAGGTGTTTGTCATAGGTGAACAGGCGTGCCCACGGCATCACAAAGTAGGCCGTTGCCACCCGTATTCGCTGTTCCTGCTCTTTCAGCAGGGCTGCATAGAGTGCCAACTGGGTGGAGCGGTTCTCCTTGAGCAGCTTTTCGTGCCAAGAGCGCGAGGCCGACCACTTGAAGTCGAACACGTAGGTCTTGCCTGTTTTGTCGCTGAGCACCATGTCGGCAAAGCCCATGACAGAGGGAAACTGGCTGTCTTCAGCACCGAGGGGGTGGCCGTTGAGCGGCAATTCACACCCCTTCACCTGCAAGTCGTTGACGGTGATGATCTGAAGGAGCGTCTGTATACAGTCGCGCAGTTGCTGCCGGAGCTGCCGGCAGTCGAGTTGGTTCTCTGGCAAGAGCAGTATGGCGCCATTTTCTTCCACCACTTGGCCAAACACCTCGTCGTAGGCGGTGTCGAAGCGACGGCATATCTGGTCGGGCAAACCACTGTCCTGAACGTCTTTCTGTAAGAAAAGACGCTGGATGACAGCGTGCGCCACATTGCCCTTGGTGCGTTTCAGGTCGGAGAGCTCCTGCTGGCCGTTGTCGGAGATGCGTGCCACATACTGCAATACATAGTCGACAGGATTTTGCAAGAGGGCATCGATGGAGGTATGACTCTCGTGGTCGCGCCACGATATGAGGCTGGCGTTGTGGAGCTGGACGGTGTCTTTCTCGTTTGGCAACGACAGGCAAGTCACCGTCTGCGCCAGCCCCTCGCCGATGAGGGGTCGGCTTTCAAAGTCGGAATAGTTGGTTATTTGGTTTTGCAGACGCACCAGCAGCGGATGTTTCGTGGCCACCTCGCCGTCCACATTGTCGAAGGCCACCAGCATCATCTGACCCGTGCAGCACCTGAACGGCTGGAGCAAGAAACTATTTTGCTGCTGCCGCAACTGGTCAGCGGTCCACAGGGTGAGCTCAGGGGCAAGGGCCGACTGCTCGGAAGGGGTGAGAAAGGCGGTGGGAAGAGGCTCGGGCACATAGTTCTGCATTCCCCACCACAACACGCGCTCTGCCGGAGCAAGCAGTTGGGCGGGCGTCTGCACCGAGAAAGAACTGCCCACCTGTGGAGCATATTGCACAAACGAAGCCGTGACGTTGAGGGTAGTGAGGTGTTGGGCAACGGTATCGTAGGCAATGGTGTCATGGTCGTTGACGTCGTCGGTGAGGCGAGTGAGGGCCTGACAGAGTTCGATGAGCTTGGCATACTGGCCGTCAAGCTTTTCCTTCTCTATGCCCGTAAGTTCCATTCGGGAAATTCTTGCCCACCGCACAAGACCAGATAGCAGGGCCCGTAGGCGGTCGATGCTGACAAGACGGGCGGTTGAGGGTTGAAAATCGGGCAGGAAGACATCGGCCTTGGCTTGGCGTTGCCGCCGTTCACGGGGCGAAAGGGGTTCGGCATCGGTCGGCCGGTCGCTGCCATCGAGCCACTGGTTCAGCACCTGGCAACAGGTGACTGCGCGTTCATCGTCGTCAATGGCCGTTCCATACCAGCCGCCGTTGCGGGCCAGCCTGTAGGCCAGTTGCCGGCGCAAACGGGCGGGCAACGGGTGGATGGGCGCATAAAGCCACGCCAACAGGGCATGAATGTTGAGCGGACGTTGCAAGAGGGCCACGCCAAGAAAGAAGAGCTGGACTATCTGGGGCGACGAGTTGTCTACCCGCGAGCCGCTGACGGGGCGTCCCATCATAGAGAGATAGTTGTCCATCACCTTGCCGTTGGGTTGCACCACCACATCGTAAGGGGGTTGTTGACGGCTGGCAAGATATTCGGCAGCCTCCTGCTCATCGCTGAAACGGAGGATGCGCAGGGACGCGTCGTGTGGGTCAAGGGTGATTTGTTGCAGGCTGTTGTCGGCAAGCAACTGGCTCACACGGGCGAGGTTGTCTGTTTTTTGTCGTTGGGGAAGATGCAACTGTTCCACCTTCACCCCCACCGCCATGGCTTGCCTAAGCAGGCGCTGACAGGCAGGATGTTCCCATTCAAGGGGAGTGGGCAGGACAACCGTGAGGTCGGCCACGGCTTCGGGATGTTGCTGCATGGCACTGATGACGGCCGAGATGCGCGAAAGCGGTTCGTGGCATCCTTGCTGGCGAAAACTGCGTTCGACGCCTTGCAACACCTGCAACCGTGGCGAAGGGGCTGGAGTGGCTTCCGTCCAGCCGCAAAGGGCAAGCGCATCGCGCCAAGTCAGCAACTCACGGGCCACTGCTAATGGAGCCACCGCATAGCTCTGTGCCAAAGAAGAGTAGTTGCAACCCTGCTGCATATAGGTGCGCAGTGACTTATAGTAGGCCACCAAGCGGTCGAGGGACGACTCGTTGGGGGTGTACAGTCCCAAGCGAAGCTCCAGAGCAGCGAGCAAGCCTTGGGTGTCTACCACCTCACAGTCCATCTTGACGGTGCCCGCAGGTAGTCCAAGCCAGGCTGTGGTGCCTTGGAAACAGGAACAATAATAGATTTTCATGCTATGAAGGGATGAATGGTTTTCTCTACAAAGGTAGCGAAAAAGAGGGAAACGCCAACTTTCTACTCCGCTTTTTGCAGGACTATTCGTTAAAAGACGGACGTTGCAGCCGGAAGTCCATCGGACTCATGCCATACTTACGCTTGAAGGCGGTGCAGAAATGGCTTTGGTAGTCGTAGCCCAAGCGTATGCCTATGTCGGCAATCGGCAAGGCTGTGTCGAGCAGATAGTGGGCAGCAAGGTTCATGCGATAGTCGAAGAGATACTGAAAGACAGTAGAACCAAACTCTTGCTTGAACGCTTTTTTCAGCGTACACTCGTTGGTTCCCACCATCGTGGCAAGGTCGTGGAGCGACGGCATGTCTTGATAACGCGACAGAATAATGTCTCTAACATCGTGCATTTTGTCGCGCACCAGCAGGTTGAACTGGCCAGCTGATGGCGAAATACTGCCCGGAAGAAGCAGCCCCGATAGGCAGTCTATAATTTTTGACTCCAGATATTTATGGGCGTTGTTGCCCATCATGCGTGCCCGCTGAACATCGCGTGCCGACCGCATCACCGCTTTTTCCAGCGGATGGTTCTCCCGAAAAAGTAGGTAGTTGTCGCAAGTGGAGTCGACAAAGACCGACAAGGGGTGGAACACTTCCTCGTTGCGGGCTATGAGTCCCTCGATAAACTGCTGAGGAATGACCATCGACAACATATCGAGCGTAAGGTTGCGGTTGAGGTTCAGACACAGTCCGCCCGGCCCATTCAGGAAGCAAATGTTGGCATCGCCCGTCTTCCATACCACCTCTTTGGTGTGGCCGTTGCCAGAAAAGACGTTCTTGGTGCCGGTGCCACTCAGGGCAATAGAGAGCATCATGGCCGGTCGCACCTCGTGAAGCACCGTAAACTGCGTATTGTCTGCTTTGCCCTGAAAGTGCTGGTTCATGATGCCAAACCTGTCGTAATGCCACTCCTTGAGCGAAGCTTCCATCGTTGTAGACGTGATATGGTTGTAACGCTCAACGCCGTGGTTGTCTGCAAACAGCAGACCTTTGGCATGGTGAATACGATCGGTCACCTTTCCTTCGTGTGTAACTTGGCAGTTTATCATAGTTAAAAAGCACTCCAAATTTACAAAAAATCTGGAGTGCCACATAAAAAAAGCATTAAATAATATAGAGAAGGGGTAAAATGGGGGTTTTTCATCAAATTATAACACTATCTACACCAAAGTGTTACAAGCGAAAAGTATCTTTGCGTAGGAAAAAGAAACCATTAAACGCTTTGGCTTATGCTACTTACTCTGAACCGACCTAACTGTGAATGGGGTTTCCAAAAGTTTGCCTCTCAAGCGGTGGAAAGCGTGTTGCTCACCCTTCACCGAAGCTTCGACTACACCAGCAAGGCTTCTTCACGCGAGCTGCTCACGTTTTTTGTCTTTTCTCTGTTGCTGCAAGGTGTGCTCATACCCGTAGAGGGCTACCCCACCCTACGAGCCGACATTGCCATGCTGACGGCAGCCGGGGTCACCGACCTTGTGGTGTGCCTCCTGCCTTTTGTGGCTTTGGTGTGGCGATGGACGGCCACCTTGCGGAACGGTGAGTGAGAAAAGCCGTCCAACAACCTATCTGCCCATTCGCCCAACGGCCTCATCGGTGGTGTTTTCGCCACCATATTGCTTCTTGGCATGGTTGAGACGCCAGGTCAGACGCAACTCTATGTTACGCGTGTCCGACCACTTGTTTTGCTGGAAACGCATGTTGCCATAGATTCCGTCGCTATGTTGTCGCGACTGGTTGAACAGATCGTTAACATTCAGACTGAGCGAAAGACGGTCTTTCAGGAAGCTCTTGTAGACCTGAAACTGAAAGGTGTTGACGCTGCAAATGGTGAGATAATCGTAGGTTCCGCTACTGCGATAGCTATAGGAAAGGTTGATATACCATCCCTTGGGCAGGTGGAAGCCGTTGTAGATGTTGAAGATGTAGTAAGGATCGTGGAAACTTTTCATCGTCCCCATATAGGTAGCACGGATAAAGCCCTGTTCTATGCCTGTCTGCACTTGCGGCTCATACCAGCCCCAACGGTGGCGGTAGCCCACAAAAGTCCCCCAGTTCCAGCAATGACCCACGTTGTCCCACGTGATGTAACCCATCTGCGGCTCTTCGGCGAAGGGTTTTAAAATGAACGTGATGTAGTCTTTTACATAGGTGTAGCTGGCTTGCAGGAAAAAGTCGCGGTAGGTAGCTTGATACTGCACCTCATGTCTTTTGGAAGGTTGGAGCTGGTCGTTGCCCATCTGGCGCAGGTAGCGGTTGGCATACACCATGCCTGTGTTGAGCTGAAAGAACGTGGGACGGGTCTCGGAGGAGCGATAACTCAACGTCTGAGAGAACCGTCCTGCCTGATGGCTTAGCGAAAACGAGGGATAGAAACGGTTGCTGTTGCGGTGGATGGAGGTGCCGGTGTCGTCAAGATGGTCCAATCGGCTCGCCACATGTTCGTATCTCAGACCCACCGTAAGCGAGAAGGGATGGAAGTCGAGAGCATATTCTGCAAAAGCTGCGGCGTGGTTCTCCTTGGTGACGCTATGGGTGGAGACGCCCTTGTCGGCTGGCGTATAGGTGGCAAACGACTCGCTTTTCACATAGTTGCACTCGGCACCAAAGATGAGGGAAGCCTTGTCGCTGAACGTGTGACGGGCTTTGGCCTTGGCTCCCCACACGGTTCCGTCGCTCTGGGGCAGAAGGAAGAAGGCGTTGCGCTGCCCGCTCTTCTCTGACAGTTCGTCCACCGTCTGCCCCTGTTGGGTGTGCACCTTGACGTAGTCGGCAAACAGGTCCAGTTTCCATTTCTCGCCATAGTGGCCCTGATAGAAGGCATTGACGTGGTGCTGCCAATCGTAGTAGGAGAACTTGTTGTCGGCTTCCACTTTGTCGTCGACGCGATCGTCGGTAGTGGTAAAGCTGGTCATGTGATAAGGAATGGGCGTGCTGACCCGATAACCGTCATACTTGAAACCAATGGTTTGCTGCTTGGTGACGACCCAGTCGGTGCCCGCACTCCAATAGAAGCGGTCGGTGGTGTTGTGCTTGTTGTCGAGTGTAGAGGAAGAAAAATAGGTGTGGCTATCGTAGTTGGTAGCGATATCGGTTTCCTTCCAGCACCCCTGACCGTTGGCATAACCGACTTTTCCGTAATAGGTGAGACGGCCTTGGCTGAACGTTACGTCGAGATCGTGCTGGTTGCTGACGTAGCTATCAATGCCAATGCCCGAGTTTTCTACAATGGCAAGACCCTCAAGGTGTTTCTTGGTGGTGATGAGCAGCACACAACCTACGTCGTTACCATATTCGGCACCAGGATGGTGGATGACTTTCACCTCCTTGATTTGCGTGACGGGCAGGTTCTCTACCACACTGTAGTCTTGCACCTTCCTGTCGTTGATGTATATTTCGGGCGCCCCACCAATAAAGGCTTGGGGTTTTCCGTCCTTGTTCTTCATCATGCCCGGCAACTTGCAGAGCACGTCGGTGGCGGTTGGTTCTTTCTCAAGCGACGTGCCGGAGATGCGTGCCACAAGGGCTCCATTCTTCTGACGGTACTGCGAACGGGTGGCTTTCACGGTGACATTGGCAAGTTCCATTTCCCATTGTATGCTATCTTGGCGTGCCTGTTCTTGCTGAAGTCGCACACTGTCGGGGGCTGCTACTTGTGCCATCGCGGCCAGTGGCAAACCCAGCACGAGCCAACAGCCGAGGCTGCGTTTCTTTATTGTTTCCATCTTTTTCTGTGGTTATAGTGGTTGAATAATGACGGAGACGGGCTAACGCCTCTCCAAAAAACGACGGTAAAATTACTGGAAAACATTTACACCTATTTTAATATAACGGAATAAGTTAGAAAAACGTTGGTAGAGAGAATGAAAGAACGCCCCCACCGATGACACGGAAACAGGCTTTCGGCAAGTGTTAAATCTTGGAAAAACGGACAAAACATCCACAATTAACCTTGGAAAAACGGACAAAATGAGTTAACTTTGCCTTGGAAAAACGGACAAAACATCCACAATTAACCTTGGAAAAACGGACAGAGAGATGATTAAACGAAAGATAGACAGTTGGTTAGAGCATTTTTTCACCAACAACAAGAAGGCTTTACTGATTACAGGAGCAAGACAGATAGGGAAGACTTTTTCTATCCGACGCTTCGGACGAGAGCATTTCAAACAGTTTGTAGAAATCAATTTCATAGAGAATCCCAACTTAATAAAGATTTTCAGCAAGGCCACTGACCGGCAAGACCTTTTGTTACGCCTGTCCACCGTTACAAAACAAAAGCTGATACCAAGGGACACGCTCATCTTCTTTGACGAGGTTCAAGAGTGTCCGGACATCATTACGGCCATCAAGTTTCTTGTGGAGGAAGGCAGTTACCGCTATGTAATGAGCGGAAGTCTGCTTGGTGTGGAAATAAAAGACCTTCGCTCTGCCCCAGTCGGCTATATGACCGTCAAGGAAATGTTTCCCATTGACTTTGAAGAATTTGCTTCTGCCATCGGCATCAACAGGGAAATCATCGATAAACTTGAAGAGCACTTCAACACAGTCTCCGTTGTAGACGAGTTCATCCATACCAAGATGATGGAGATATTCCGGCTTTATCTTATCGTGGGCGGTATGCCTTCTGTAGTAGAAAAATATTTGGAAACCAACAACTTGCAGGAAGTGATGACCGAACAGCAGTCTATTGTAAGACTATACAAACAAGACATCACCAAGTATGACCTCAACCACAAACTTTATATAGAGGAAATATTTGACAGAATTCCTGCCGAACTGGATGCCAAGAACAAACGCTTCATACTGAAAAACCTGAACGAGAACCTCAAATTCTCCCGCTATGAGAACAGTTTCCTTTGGCTGAAAGCCGCCGGTGTGGCGCTCCCTGTCTATAATGTGAATGCACCCAAGGCGCCATTAGTGCTATCGAGCAGCCGCAACTTGTTCAAACTGTTCATGGCAGACATTGGGCTTTTGGCAAGCATCTACGCCGATGGAATCCAACTAAAGATACTCGACAACGAGCCATCCATCAACTTTGGGGCTATCTATGAGAACGTTGTGGCACAAGAACTCAATGCCCACGGATTTCAACTCTACTATTATAACAACAAACGACAGGGCGAACTCGACTTTGTGATAGAACAGAATGGCAACGTACTTCCACTGGAAGTAAAGTCGGGAAAGGACTATGAACGCCACAAAGCACTCAACAATGTAATGAATTCCACCACTTATAACCTACCGAAAGCCTATGTGCTCTGCAATGACAACGTAAGGCAAACGGGCAAAGTGGCTTATCTTCCTATATACATGACGATGTTTATCAAGAAAGAACAACAACTGCCCACCAACTACAAGATAGACCTTACAGGGCTGAAACCGTAAGTCACGACGCCAACAGCAGCCGTACAGGTCTATCAGACCAACTGATAGATATAGTCGCGACACTCCTCCATGAGCCACTTGGGCGTGCTGGTGGCACCGCAGATGCCAATGGTGGAAATGCCCCGAAGCCATGCAGGGTTTATCTCGTCGGCCCGCTCTATTTGATGAGAGTTGGCGTTGACGGTCTGGCACTGTCTGAACAACACCTTTCCGTTGCTGCTCTTGCGTCCCGCCACAAACACCACGAGGTCGTGACGGCTGGCAAACTGGGCAATATTGGGCAAACGCGAAGCCACTTGCCGGCAGATGGTGTCGAAACTGCGGAAGGTACATTCCTTGCTGATGTGGGCCCCTATATAGTCGATGATGCGATGAAACTCGTCGAGCGACTTGGTGGTTTGCGAATAAAGGAAGATGTCGCGGGAGAAATCGAGGCGGTGAACGTCGTCAAACTTCTCGATGACGATGGCCGAGCCATGGGTTTGTCCCACCAGCCCCAACACCTCGGCATGGCCGTTCTTGCCGAAGATGACAATTTGCGGACAACCCTTCCCCAGCCCATCGGTGACAGACTGGGACGACTCAAACTGCCGCTTGATGCGCCGTTGCAGTTGCAACACCACCGGACAAGTGGCATCTATAATGTCAATATGGTTGCGACGAGCAAGTTCGTAGGTCTCGGGAGGCTCTCCATGGGCACGCAACAACACTTTCACCCCATGCAGACTGGCAAGTTGCTGATGGTCGATGGTGACGAGACCCTTCGAGGCCAGACGTTCCACCTCCATACCGTTGTGTACGATGTCGCCCAAACAATAGAGCGGTTCGCCCTTGGCAAGCTCTTCTTCGGCTTTCTTGATGGCTGTGGTCACGCCGAAGCAGAAACCACTGCCGTTGTCTATTTCTATTTGTAACATGCTTTTTTGAGTGTTTATTTTCGGCCTACCGTGAGGCTGACGGCCTTGGTACGCCCACTATATTCAGGGGCATAGGCACACTGGGCGGAACATGTGCCACTCTGATAGTTGCCTTCGCGGTCAACATAGTATTCGGTTTCAACCTCGTGTGTACCCTTGCTGAGTTTGTCAAAATAATAGGTTGTAGTGGCATCCTTGGGTGCTTCGTAGAAGCCCCAACCGTAACCGCTGGTCTGACGGACGGGTTCCAGACACGAAGCACGGCGATCGACAACTTGCACAAAGTCGTAGTCGCGGTCGGCACGAAGGGTGATACGCACCTTCACACGATCGCCCACATGGAGCGGCTTGCCACCGGTTACCACCTCACGCGTCAGGGTGAGCCCTGCCGAAGCATCGGTGATGGCCGCCGTGGGTTGGAAGTACTGGGCATAAAGGGCTCCCCAACTGGTTCCTTCAGAAGTCTTTTCGGCGGTAAACGTCTTGGCGTCTGGAGCGGTCAATGTGGCTTTGACATAACCCAACCCTGCCGTTGCAGCACCTGTTTCCAGCTCCTTTTGGTCCAGACACAAGCGGGTGGCAGTCTTGGGAGCGAGCTGGCGGAAAGCATGACCAGGCTCTTCGGGGGAAAGGAACGCCCAAATGGCATCGGCACTCACCAATGGTGTATCCCAAGCCTGCGTGCGTTTCTCCTGCAAGAGCCAACGCTGCATCTGCTCGATGGTGGCGGTGTCGGTGGCATCGATGGTCTTCATTGCCTCAATGGCGGCCACTTGGGTAGGTATGCGATAGTTGCGCCAACTGTAATAGGCTCGGGGAGTATCGAAATAGAGTCCCATCTCGGGAGTGGAAACGGCATATTCTTTCAAACTTTGCAGATATTCCTTGGCTTTGGCTATGCGCCCGTAACGGGCCAAAAGCACGGCCGAGGCAGCCTTTCCGTAGATGGTGAGACGTACAGGAGCACTTGCCAGACGGTCAACCACATAGCGTTGGTTGGCAGTAACGGCCCTGCCATAGAGCGAGGAGGCGTAAGTGTAGTCACAAAGCTGGTCGGAGGGAACGATGTTTTTCGTTCCCCGTTTCTCCAACCGCTTCATCTCGGCCACCTCTTTGGCGGCTTCAAGGTCGAGAAAGGCGAAAGCTCGGTCTATCATGGGCTGCACCCTGCTATCTAACGTGCCGGTGAGCATTTTCAGACGAGCCATCATCTTCACCACAGCAGTGGTGAGACAGGGGCTGCCAGACATGCCCGGCCACCACCCGAACGAACCGTCGGCGTGCTGGAGTTGGGCCAAATGGGTGAGCGTCTGCTCCAATTCGCTCTCAAGGGTGTTGTCATCAAAATAGCGGGCGAGGCTCTGACGCTGCTCTGTTTCGCTGAGAGCATCGCTGACCCATGGCGTCTCGGAGAGCAACAAGCTCTTCAGGTCGGCATCTCTGTCAAGGGGCGAAGAGAGGGAAGAGCCACCTGCGGGTTCTCGGCGCCACTGTTCAAACACCCCGCGTACCTGCGGACAAGCCTTGAGTAGCGTGCGGCTGAGGGTGTTGGCATAGAAGGCTGCTGCCAGACTGATGGCATCGCGGTTGTTAGGACGGCCCACATAGGGCAACGCCTGCACCATCAGCCAGGCCGGATTGTCGGTATAGGTTACGGTAAGACGCTGACGGGTGGAACCAGCAGGGAACAGTTTGTCTACCGCCAGAGAGAACGTTCCGGGCTGATGTTGGGTGAATGGGTGGGTGTCGGCGACATATTCACAGTTGGAGAGCAACGGCAGATAGTGTTGTTCGCCATCGCTGAAGCCGTCACCGTGTGCCGTAACCCGCACCACAAGTAGGTCGCCGTCCTGGGCTGTGAGCACCTCGGAAGGCAAGCGGAACGTAACGGCAGCGATAGCTCCTTGCGACAAATTGAAAGGATGTTCCTCGGTATAGACCACACGTTCGTCGGATGGTGTGAGAAGTTCGAGTCGTGAACATCCGCTTACCGCCTTTTCGGAGGTGTTGGCAATGCGGGCCGTAAGCGTGGCATTGTCGCCTTGACGCACAAAACGGGGCACATTGGGCTGCACCATCACCGTTTTCTGTGCCACAACTTCATCGGTGAGCAATCCCGTATTCATCGTTTTGTCGTGCGCCAGTCCCATAAAACGCCATGTGGTGACGCTCTCGGGCAACTTGAAGCGAATGTCTACGCTACCCGTAGCGGGGTTGGTGAGCAGGCAGGGACGGAAGAACGCAGTTTCGGCAAGATTCTGTCGTAGTTGGATAGAGTTGCTGGCGGGTTGCTGGTCTGCCGTTTTTTTTCTGGTGGCACCGTTGTCGGACACCACCATCTCCTCGTTCAAAGATAAGGATCTTTCGAATTTTGCCGCTCCTAAAGGAGCTTCCGACTCAATCATATCCAAACTGTCAGCACTCTCCGCCATCGCCATCATCATCCGAGGACCTCCCATTCTGCCACGAATAGAGTAGTAATTGCGGTTACCGCCAAAGAAAAGAGAGGAAAAATAGCTTGGATTTATCATGCGCAAGCTAAACGGCTCAATGTCTATCTGCGGATATTTGGCAAACGAAGTCTTTTGGTAAGTGGCCTCTTCAAGGTTGCGGAAGCCCCAATAAACATAGGGAATGAAACGTGGGAGCTTGGGTTGCAGGTTCCAACTATGCGGAAGAATGGCCTCAAGACTCTTGTCATAGAGCACCGCCATGAGCTGGGCTTCAGCCGGTCGGCCGTCTGGACGGAGCACAGAGAGCGTCCACTGCTCGTCGTTGCCGGGCTCTAAGCGGTTGCGGAAGGTGGTCCAGCTCAGTCGCAGACGCCTGTCGGGCTCGGGACGGCGGATGGTTGCGGAATGGGAGTGTACCTTTTCGTCTTTCACCCATACGAAGTTGATACGCAGACCATCGCCATAATTCTCCTTATAGGTGAGTTTCCAAGTGGTGAGGGCATTGCTCTGGCGGATAACGCCCTCCTTGATGAGCGTATTGCCAGCAAAGACCGAATAGAGAATGTACTGATCGGCATCGCTTGCTCCCACTTGTATGTAGACGGGATCACCGTTGTTTGGAAACATCTCGGCGCTCTGATAGAACCAGTCGTCGGTGGAAACGGGTGGACGACGGTCGTCCATTGAGAACACCACAAAGTCTTGTTTGAGGGTGTCGGTGCCACAGGTGGCCTCCAGACGGTGAGCTCCCGAGGCAAGCGTTTGCGGAAGACGAACAGGTTTGCCGGCGTCTGCCTGCTGCTGACGACCTCCATCAATGGTGTAGTTTACCACGCTCTCGACATTGTTGCCGGCCGCATTCCGGTAGCTGAAGGTGAACTCCGGAAGACTCTCGCGGCGCATCTTGTCGGGCAAGTCGCTCATCAACACCGTGGAACGGTTGCCCAAGGGCAGGCTGAGACAGGCCGTATGGCTCTCGCCTCCTTGGTCGGTGACCTGAGCTTCTACCTCAAAATCGAAAAACGCCACTTGGTCTTTATGGGATGAAGCAGGCATGACAAGAGGCATACGCACCTCAAAACGGCCATTATCGTCGGTAATGGTGGTGTCTGTGAGCAAGGTGGCTGCATCGTCTGGTTGACTCCTCCACCACCAGAAAGCATGTTCGCGGGTAACCTTATAGCTCACTTTGCCCTTCTGAACAGGAACTCCTGCATAGCTCTTGGCCTGTCCGGTAATTATCAGGGTGTCGCCAGCTTGATAGGAACGGGTGACCTTGTCCAATTCCACTTGGAACGTAGGACGCTTGTATTCTTCCACACTGAAGTTGCAATAGTCTACGTCAGAGGAGAGAGAATAGCGGCCGGTAAGTCCAGTGGGTGGCAGTTGGAAGTCGACAGCAGCCGAACCAAACCCATCGGTAACGGCCTCCTTATGACCCACCTCCTCACCGTTGACATCGCGCAACGTGAAAGTGACAGTATGGTTGCCCATCACCGACACCGTATTGGGCCATTGCTGACGATAACAAACGGCTGCGGCATGTACTACCTGACCTGGTCGGTAGACCGAGCGGTCGGTAAACAACACCTCAACAACCTGTGTGGTGGTGTCACACCGATAGGAAAAATCACGCCACAAATAGTCGGGAAGCGAGGCCTTGTCAGCATCGGTATAGGCGAAAAGCTCGTTTCTTTTCCGCCATTGCTTCTTTGAAAAGCGCATCTCGCCCTGCTCGTTAGCAGAAAGTATTTGGGGAGTTGTGTCCTTGCTGGTGGTGTAAGTGTTGCGAAGGCGCACCTTGGCATGAGGCAAAGGCTGGCCCGTCTGACAGTCAACCACTGCCACCCGCAACGTGGTGTCGGGCTGTTGCTCGTAGAGGGGGAACACATTGCTAACATGAAGCACGTCGTAGAGAGGCTTGACATCGGCATCTGCCGCTTTCGTCTCGATGAGATAGACACCTGGGGACAAAGCTGGCAGGCTGACAGTGTCGGCAAGATATTCATAGTCGGGGTGAGTTTCATAGGTGCGAACAACAGGCAGCTCGGTGCCTTTCTGCCTGCTTTGCTTCAGCTTTTCCAAATCGCTCTTTTCGTTAGGGTTGAGGTTGTGGTCGCCGTCTACGGACAGACGCATCACAGTGAGCACCACCTTATTAATATGTCGGGTGGTCAATGCCAGCTTGGCGGCCGTTCCCTGTCCCACACGCATCCGAAGTAGTTCGGTGGAAAGTTGTGCTGCCGTAAGCTCATTGAGCTCGTTGCGCAACAGGTTGATGCCTGGGCCGTCACCCCAACGGCTGACGGCGTTTTGTGCAAAGCGATACTTTTCACCGCCAAGACGATTGCGGTCGGTAATGTCTTCGTCAATGTACTCATCGTCTTCACCCATGAGTTGGTAACGGGCGATGGCCACTTGCGAGCAAACGGGCAAGTCGCCATAGTCGTTTATCAGGCTATCGAGGTGGGCAACATCATTTTTTCCTTCTTCCTGAAGGGCATAAAGCGACGACAGGCAGGCTGCAGGCCGGTTGCCAGTGGCCACATAATGGTCACGAAGGAGGACCCAGTTGTCCACAAAGTTGCCAATCACATGAAGCAAGTCATCACCGAAATAGCGACTGGCACTGCCCTCACCCACCAGTGGCTGACAGGTGGCAGCGGACGTTCGGGCAAGGAGTGCAGGGTCGGCAAGGGCTTGACGATAGTGGGCAAGTCCCTTTTCTGCATGGTCGTGACCAAGCGAAGTGTTGTGGGAATAGATGTTTCCCAACACGGCATGGTAGACGGCTGCTAACACGGGACAGGAGGTGTCGGCCTCAGCGGCTGCTGCCTCCAGACGGGCAACGGCAGGCTGCAACGAGTCGGGCGTTATCTGACATTGCAAGTTGGCACGTTTCAGCTCGGCAGCCAACAACTGTCCGTAGTCGTTCTTGGCCTTTGCCATGGCAACAATCTTGTCAAGAACATCCATTTGTGTTTTCGGGAGGTCCTTGCGGGCTGCCTTGTCGGCCTCGTTCCACAACGACTCATAACTTTGGGAAAACATATTTAATGGTAAAAACATAACTAATAGAATGGCTAAAAAGACCTGTTTCATGTTTAGGTAATTTCATTATCAACAGGCAAAGTTATTGTTTTTTGCTGACTAAACGAGCAGATTGTCTAAAAAAATCCTTAAATTTGCATATTCATAACTCACTAACAATAATTACTCAATGGACAACAAACACTACGGTCACTTTGATGATGCCCACAGGGAATATATCATCACCGACCCAAAGACACCTTGGCCTTGGATCAACTACCTTGGTAACGAAGACTTCTTCTCTCTCATTTCCAACACGGCTGGCGGCTACTCGTTCTATAAGGACGCCAAATTCCGCCGTCTGACTCGCTACCGTTACAACAACGTTCCGATGGACAACGACGGCCGTTACTTCTATCTGAAAGATGGAGACACCGTCTGGAATCCTGGATGGAAGCCTTGCCGCACACCGCTGGACTTCTATGAGTGCCGTCATGGTATGAACTATACACGCATCACTGGGCGCAAAAACGATGTTGAAGCCTCGGTGCTCTTCTTTGTACCACTACACCGTTGGTGCGAAATACAGAAGATGACGCTGCGCAACCTGGGCACTACCACCAAGACGCTCAAGCTCTTTTCGCTCACCGAATGGTGTCTGTGGAATGCTGCCACCGACATGGAGAACTTCCAACGCAACTTCTCTACCGGCGAAGTGGAGATAGAAGGGTCTACCATCTACCACAAAACCGAATACCGCGAACGCCGCAACCACTATGCCTTCTATCACGTCAACCAACCCATTCAGGGCTACGACACCGACCGTGAGACCTTTGTAGGCCTTTATAGCGAGAAGTCGTTGCCGGACGCAGTGGCTGATGGTAAACCCCGAAACAGCTTCGCCCATGGCTGGAGCCCTATTGCCAGCCATTATATAGAGGTGGAACTGAAACCCGGAGAAAGCCGCGACTTGATTTTCTTGCTCGGCTATGTAGAAAACGAACAAGACAAGAAGTTTGCCGAAAAGAAGGTCATCAACAAGGATAAAGCCCACGCTCTCATCAACGAGTTCGACACTACCGAGAAGGTAGACAAGGCTTTTGCCGAGTTGGGCGACTACTGGAACAACCTGCTCGACGTGTTCCACGTAGAGAGCGGCAACGACAAACTCGACCGAATGGTGAACATTTGGAACCAATATCAGTGCATGGTGACGTTCTGCATGTCGCGTTCTGCCTCGTTCTTCGAGAGCGGAATAGGCCGTGGTATGGGCTTCCGGGACAGCAACCAGGACCTCGTGGGATTTGTACACCAAATTCCTGGGCGCGCACGCCAACGCATTATAGACATCGCTTCCACCCAATTCCCCGATGGCGGATGCTATCACCAGTATCAACCGCTTACCAAACGTGGCAACAACGACATCGGTGGCGGATTTAACGACGACCCCTGCTGGCTCATCTTCGGCACCGTGGCATACATAAAGGAAACGGGCGACTTCTCCATTCTTGACGAAATGGTGCCTTTCGACAACCAACCTGGCTCGGAAGTAAGCCTCTTCGAGCACCTGCGCGTCAGCCTCAACCACGTCATCAACAACCTCGGTCCTCACCGTTTGCCGCTCATCGGGCGTGCAGACTGGAACGACTGTCTGAACCTCAACTGCTTCTCTTGGGATCCTAACGAGAGTTTCCAGACCACAGAAAACAAGAGCGAAGGCTCCAAGGCAGAGTCGCTGATGATTGCTGGACTGTTCGTCGTCACCGGAAAAGACTATGTGGCTCTCTGCCGCGAACTGGCTAAGCGAACCGGCAAAGCCGAATACGACAAGGAAGCCGACCGTATGCAACAAGCTGTTGACGACATGGTGGAAGCCGTGAAACGCGATGGTTGGGACGGCGAATGGTACTTGCGTGCCTACGACTTCTATGGCAACAAGATTGGATCGGACGAAAACGAAGAAGGAAAGATATTCATCGAGAGCCAGGGATGGTGTACCATGGCTGGCATCGGACTGAAAGAAGGACTTGTGGGACGTGCCCTCGACTCGGTGAAAGAGCGCATGGAATGTGAGCACGGTATCGTTCTCAACAACCCAGCCTTTACCACCTACCACGTAGAAATGGGCGAAATATCGTCTTATCCCGAAGGTTATAAGGAGAATGCCGGCATCTTCTGCCACAACAATCCTTGGGTCATCATCGGCGAAACCGTAGCAGGACGCGGTCAGGATGCCTGGAACCACTACACAAAGATTCTTCCTTCCTATGTGGAAGAGAAGTACCAGACGCTTCACAAGGTCGAACCTTACGTCAATTGCCAAATGGTGGCAGGCAAAGATGCTGCCCGCCCAGGCGAAGGCAAGAACAGCTGGCTCACCGGAACGGCCGCATGGATGTGGTATACCGTATCGGAATTCATCCTCGGCATCAAACCCGACTATAACGGTTTGCTCATCGATCCTTGCTTGCCTACCACAGCCAAGGAATACAAAGTGCGCCGCAAGTTCCGCGATGCTGTCTATAACATACACGTTGTCAACCCCAACGGCAAGGAGAAAGGGGTGAAGCGCATCGTCGTTGACGGCCAGCCCGTAGAGGGAACGGTGGTTCCCTACACTGCAGGCGAGCACACGGTAGAAGTAGAACTCTAACAAATAGCAATACAACAGATAAAAGGGTGAACGCAAATGCGTTCACCCTTTTATTGTAGTCTGCAACTGCCTTGGGTTTACGTTGTGGACTGTCAGTGGCTTGAAGGTGTCTTGTCGTTCTCCATATCCCGGCGCGACTTGCTCTTGGTCACCATCCACACACCGATGCACACAAGCACGATGGCCACGCCCTGTGCCGGACTGAACACGCCGATGCCTGTAAGCACACTCACGATGACCGACACCACAGGCTGCACATAGTTGTAGATGCTCACCACGGTAGGCCGCAACGTGGTCTGTCCCACCATCATCAGCATATATGCCACATAGGTTCCTATGCCCACCACAAAGGCTGTTTCCCACCATGTAGAGGTAGGAACGGCAGCGAAGTCGATGTTGGCCACATGATGAGAGGTAAACGGCAGAATAATCAGACAGGCATAGGTAAACATCCACTTGTTGACCGTCACCACCGAATATTTGCGCACCAGCTTGTTGAAAAGCGAAAGATAGAGGGCGTAGCTGAGTTGTGCGCCCATGCAAAGCAGGTCGCCACGGATGTCCCCCACCCGTGCATTGCCCGAAGAAGCACTGGTAAGGATGAGCGTAACTGCTCCAGCGCAGCCTATAGCCACGCCGAGTGCTTTCTTCATTGTGATGGGTTCGTGGAGGATGTGGGCTGCCAAAATCATGGCAAAGATGGGCATCGAGGTGGTGACGATGCTGGCATTGATGGGCGAGGTGATGCTCAGTCCGATGGTGAAGCAACACTGGTTGGTGACCAGTCCGAAGAGTCCGGCACCAGCAAAGAGCAAGATGTCACGTTTGGGAACATGCTCGTGGGGAAGAAAAAGCGAGGTGAGCCAAAACAAGAGTGCTCCTCCTGCCACACGCATTGATACCATGTCAATACCTGTAAGTCCGTGGGTCATGGCATCTTTCCCCAGCGGAGCCATCAGTCCCCAAAAGGCGCCAGCCAGAAAAAGGCTTGCGTGTGCCGCCAATGGGCGGCCAATTTGTAGTTTCATTGGTTGTATATCCTGAATTGTTGTTCCTCGTTCAGCGCTCTTCGAGCGGTGTGTACTGCTGTACACCGAGTATGTTCTTGTAGGCGGGGCGTATGATGCGCCGTCCTTCAAAGTTGAGTTCCTCTATGCGGTGTGCCGTCCATCCCACTATGCGCGACATGGCAAAGATGGGCGTATATATCTCTTGTGGCAGCCCAATCATTTCGTAGATGAAGCCCGAATAGAAGTCGAGGTTGGCACAAGCCGGCTTGTTGCTCTTACGGTGTTCCATCAGGCACTTGATGCCTTCCTGCTCGATGAGCCGCAGGAAGCGGTATTCGTCTTCGCGCCCTTTCTCTTTGGCCAGTTCGCCAGCAAGGCGTTTCAGCTCCATAGCCCGCGGATCGCTGAGCGTGTAGACTGCGTGTCCGATGCCGTAGATGAGTCCTGTGTGGTCGTAAGCCTCTTTGTTGAGCATTCGGCGCAGGTAGGTGTCTATCTCGTCTACGTTCTGCCAGTCGCTTATCTGTTCTTTCAGGTGGTGGAACATGTTGATGACCTTGATGTTGGCACCGCCATGCAGCGGACCTTTGAGCGATCCGATGCCAGCAGCAATGCTGCTGTAGGTGTCTGTGCGGGTAGAGCTGGTGACACGAACGGTGAACGTTGAGTTGTTACCGCCGCCGTGTTCGGCCTGCACAATCATAAGAAGGTCGAGCATACGGGCGTCCAGTTCGGTGTAGTCGCCGTGCTTAATCATGTACAGGAAGTTCTCGGCTATACCCAGATTTTCCTTTGGATGGCGTATGTGAAGGCTTCTTCCCTGAACACTGTGCCGATAGATGTTGTAGGCATAGGCAATGATGGTAGGGAATTTTGCTATGAGTTCGATGCTCTGTCGCATCAGATTGTCACGTGAAATGTCGTCGGGGTTGGGGTCGAAGGTGTACATCTCGAGCACGCAACGTGCCAAAATGTTCATGATGTTGGCGCCTTCGAGGTCGATGATGTGCACGATGGTGCGGTGGTCAAGGGGCATATTGTCGTTGAGCAGTTCCTTAAAAGCTGCCAACTCTTCTTTGTCGGGAAGTTGTCCGGACAACAACAGGAAGGCAATCTCCTCAAAACCGCATCGCTTCTCCTGAAGCAACGGTTCTACGAGGTCCATAAGTTCGTAGCCACGATAGTAGAGTTTGCCCTCTGCTGGGCAGAGCGTTCCATCCGGTTTGCGCTCGTAGCCCACCACATTACCTATATTGGTGAGTCCAACGAGTACGCCAGTGCCGTCGTCGTTGCGCAGTCCGCGCTTCACGCCATACTTGGAAAAGAGCTCATTGTCTATCTTGCAAGAGTTTTTAACCTCGTCGGAGAGCTTGTATATCAGATATTCTTTGTTCATTGGGCGTTGTTTCCTTTCTTGCTATAGTTGAGTGCCGAGCCGGCGCGAAGCCATGCTATCTGGGTATCGTTATAGGTGTGGGTGGCCGGGAAGCTATCGCTGCTACCGTCGGCATGGGTCAGCGTGACGGTAAGAGGGTGGCCGGGAGCCATGTCGGTCAGTCCGCTGATGGCTATCTGGTCGTCTTCGCGAACGAGATCGTAGTTGTCTTTGTCGGCAAAGGTGAGGGCCAGCACACCTTGTTTCTTGAGATTGGTCTCATGGATGCGTGCGAAACTCTTGGCCAAAACGGCTTTCACACCAAGGAAGCGGGGTTCCATGGCTGCATGTTCGCGGCTGGAGCCTTCGCCGTAGTTGTCTTCTGCCACGATGACCGAGCCTATGCCATGGGCTTTATAGTCTTTGGCTGCAGTGGCCACTTCCACCTCTTGGCCCGAAAGTTGGTCGTGCACACGGCCCGACTGTCCGGTGAAGGCGTTTACGGCCCCCAGCAACAGGTTGTCGGAGATGTGCTCCAGATGGCCACGGAAGCGCAGCCACGGGCCAGCCATCGAGATATGATCGGTAGTGCATTTGCCTTTTGCCTTGATGAGCAGTCGCAGTCCGGTCAGGTCTTTGCCGTCCCAGGGGGCAAAGGGCTCAAGGCGTTGCAGGCGGTCGCTGGTGGGCGAAATGACCACAGGGGTGTTCTTGCCGTCATCGGAGGGCGGCAGGAAGCCTTTGTCGTCAACTGCAAAGCCACGGGGTGGGAACACATCGCCCACAGGAGGGTCGAGATGGACGGCCTTGTTGTCGTTGTTGACTATCAGGTCTGTGGCCGGATTGAAGTCCAATCGCCCCGCTATGGCCAGTGCCACGGTGAGTTCGGGACTTCCGATGAAGGCATATGTGTTGGGATTGCCGTCGGCACGACGGCGGAAGTTACGGTTGAAAGAGGTGACAATGGCGTTTTTGCGGTTGTTGTCATCGGTGTGTCTACGCCATTGACCGATGCACGGACCGCACGCATTAGCCATGATGATGCCGCCAATGGCCCGCAAGTCGTCAAGAAGACCGTCGCGTTCGGCGGTGAAACGTATCTGTTCTGACCCTGGGTTGACAATGAGTTGGGCTTTCACCTTCAGGTTTTTGGCTTTCACTTGCCGTGCCACAGAGGCTGCTCGCGCCAAGTCTTCGTACGAGGAATTGGTGCACGACCCTATAAGAGCTACCTCCACGTCCATAGGATAGTCTTCGCGGGGGCCTTTGGCTGGCATTTCGGAGAGCGGTGTGGCAGCATCGGGCGTGAAAGGTCCGTTGAGGTGGGGCTCGATTTGGCCGAGATCGATGTCTATCACCTGGTCGTAGAAGCTTTCTGAAGAAGCACACACTTCGTCATCGGCCCGCAACTCGTCGGCATTGGCGTCGGCTTGGGCTGCCACGGCTTCGCGCCCCGTGTGACAAAGATAGTTGGCCGTTCGCCCATCATAAGGGAAGAGCGAGCAGGTGGCACCGAGTTCGGCACCCATATTGCAAATGGTGGCACGTCCGGTAGCAGAGATAGAGGCTACACCGGGGCCGAAATATTCGAGGATAGCATTGGTGCCACCTTTCACGGTGAGCTTGCCAAGGAGATAAAGGATGACGTCTTTCGGGCTGGCCCATCCGTTTAGCTTTCCTGTCAGGTGCACTCCTATAAGACGGGGCATACGCAGTTCCCATGGTTGGGCGGTGAGCACGTCTACCGCATCGGCCCCTCCTACGCCTACCGCTACCATGCCTAAGCCTCCTGCATTGGGGGTGTGGGAGTCTGTCCCCACCATCATACCACCCGGAAAAGCATAGTTTTCGAGCACCACCTGATGGATAATGCCGGCTCCTGGCTGCCAAAAGCCTATGTGATACTTGGCCGACACGCTGCGTAGAAAGTCGTAAACCTCTCTGTTGAGTTGATTGGCTGCCGGCAAGTCGTGCGCGGCTCCTTCGTCAGCCCTTATCAGGTGGTCGCAGTGGACGCTTGCCGGTACGGCCACACGGTCTTTGCCGGCATTCATAAACTGCAGCAACGCCATCTGGGCTGTGGCATCCTGCATGGTCACTCGGTCGGGACGAAAACAAGCATAACTCTCGCCCCGGTGGTAAGCGTGAAGCTCACGACCATCAAAAAGATGGGCATAGAGCACTTTCTCGGCATAGGCCATAGGGCGACCAAGCACTTTGCGGGCTTTGGCCACGCGTTCTGAATAAGTGGAATAGAACGCTTTCAACATGTTCTCGTCTAAAATCATCTTGCTTTCTCCTTATTTATTATCCGCTAATATTCATTACATTATCCAACTGCAAAGATACTAATAAATATCAAACCGCAACCCGTTTGCCAACAAAAAATTGCAATCTGTCATATTTTCAGCAACGAATAGCATTCAATTGTCGGATAATCGATGATTCACGTTTCGTTAAAAAGGCCTAAAAACGCTCTCGTCCATGCAAGAACACTTGGGGCAGGGCGTTTAAAGGAACAGATAACAAAAACAGAAAAAGCAATGAACAAGAACATCATGAAAGGCCTCCTCGCAGGCACCATCGCCCTGTTCACCGTCTCGTGTGGCACTGCCAACAAGGCTACAACCCCTGACGAAGCAACCAAAGGCGACATTCAACAAGAGCTGGACAACGACTATCTCATCCTAAGCGATGCCCAACGGTCGATGATAGACCGCAACAATGCGTTCGGACTGCGCCTATTTAATAAGGTAGCAGGAATGGACTCGAAAGTGGTTTCGCCCCTGAGCGTGAGCTACCTAATGGCAATGCTGGCCAACGGAGCTAACGGAGAAACGCGCCAGCAGATACTGTCCACTCTGGGATGGAGCGGTGCCGACCTGGCAGAGACCAACGACCTGTGCCGCCTACTTTTAGAGAAAGAGGGACGGCTGGACCCGTCTGTCACCATCAACACTGCCAACTATGTGGCAGTGAGCCGGCAACTCTCGCTGAAAGAAGCTTTCAAACAGGCTGTCGGTAGCCATTTCCAGGCTGGCATAGACGTGCTCGACTTCGCTTCGCCCAAAGCCCTTTCCACCATCAACGGCTGGTGTAACAAGCAGACACACGGCATGATACCAAGCATCATCAACAAACTGAGCCCACAAGAACAGGCCATTCTGATGAATGCTATCTACTTTAACGGCACCTGGAGCAACAAGTTTGACAAGCATGACACACGCACCGAACCCTTCAAAGGCTACACCCGCGACATCAAGCGTGTACAGATGATGCACCAGAAAGATGAATTCCAGTATGCCGAAGACAGCCTGCTGACAGCCATACAGTTGCCTTATGGCAACAACGCCTACTCTATGACCGTGCTGCTGCCCCGCAACGGCGTCTCTACAGGCGAGGTGATGCAGACACTCTCCCCTTCCCGCCTCCACCAATTGGACGACAAAATGGAGAAATGTGTGGTTGATCTGAAACTACCCCGCTTCTCCACAGAAGCCGAAATCCCACTCAACGATGTGATAGCACAACTGGGCGCCCCCATCATCTTCGAAGGGGGATTGGCTGACTTCAGCCTTATGGCAGACGGCGGACTGGCCGTTTCACGCATGTTCCAAAAGGCGAAGATAGACGTTGCCGAGGAGGGCACAAAGGCGGCTGCCGTTACCGCTGCCATGATAGTGACCACTTCACTCTACCAACCCAAACCTCGTGAAGTGAACTTCTATGCCGATCACCCCTTCATCTACCTCATAAAGGAACGCAGCAGCGGTGCCATCCTCTTCATCGGACAATATACAGGCGAGTAAAAAAAGCATCGGGAAAGTTTGGCGGGCTGCAAAATAGTATGTACCTTTGTCAAAAATGGAGGACCAGATTATGATAACACCTGACAATTTCAACACAGACTATATCGACCCCATTGAGCAACGACAGATAGACAAGTTTGTCTGCGACGAGATGAAACGGCAAATCCACCGTTACATCAAGGGGATGTCGGGTTCAAAGGAGACGATGCTGCGCTTCGAGAAGGGACTGGAAAGCCTCTCTGTTCCCGAACGCGAACAGGCCATAGCCCGCTACATCGACCTCAATCGCAAGGCTGTGAGCGGACTGGACATCAAAATGGTGTTGGCAAGAGCCATTGCCAACTACTGCGACACCTACTCCTACATGCGACACATGCTGGGCAACGCCCGCCACATCGTCTTCTATCTGCAACGCATACGCGACAAATACTACCAATTTCACAAGGTGTTTGAAGAGAACGGAAAGTTTGGCATACGCGACCACAACGACCGCATCATCATCCAACCACTCTACGACTTTCTGCGCACTCCCTACATCTATGTGGACGATATGAAGACGATGCCCGTCATAGCACAACGCGATGGCAAAATGGGACTCATCCTTCCCGACTATCACGACACGGTGGTGGCACCCTTCGTCTACGACGATATCTCGCTCAGAGACACCCCACCCTACTTTGAGGCACGTCGCGACGGCAAGACCTACCTGCTGAATACAGACGGCACTTGTTGCGAAGCATAACACAACAATCCCCTCGTCAGGCTATGCACAACAGCATAAAAGCCAGACGAGGGGATTGTTGTATCTAAGAAAAACTTACTTTCTGATGCGGATGCAGGCGTTGGCTATCATCGCCGTAACACCGCCTGTGGTGATGCCACTCGAAAAAATGCTCTTCACCATGGCCGGCATTTGGTCGAGAATGGCTGGTACCAACTCTACGCTCATGCCCATCGAGAAACTAATGGCAAGCACCAACACCGCCTTGCGGTCGAGGGCCGACGAGGCAATGATGCGGATGCCGGCTGCTGCTACCGTGCCGAACATCAGCAGGGTGGCGCCTCCCAGCACACAGTCGGGTATCAGAGAGAAGAACTCTCCCACCACAGGAAAGAGCCCAAGCACAAACAGTGCTCCTGCAATATAGTAGCCCACATAACGGCTGGCCACGCCCGTGAGCTGTATCATACCGTTGTTCTGGGCGAAGATGCTATTGGGGAAACTGTTGAAGACGGCCGCCAGCATCGAGTTGAAACCGTCGGCAAGAATGCCACCTTGGGCACGCTTCATGAAGACCGGCCCCTCAACGGGCTCACCAGAGATAAGCGAATTGGCGGTAATATCGCCAAAAGCCTCTACCGCAGTGACGAGATAGATGAGCCCAAGGGCAATGATGGTTCCCAAGTCGAAGTGCAAACCATACTTGAAAGGCACTGGAATGTTAAGCGGATTGTCGGCAGATATCTTCGAAAAGTCTATCATGCCTAAACAGTAAGCCACCACACAGCCTATCAAGAGACCCAACACAATAGAGCCCATGCGCAGAAAACGGTTGTTGGTACGGTTGAAAAAGATGATGGACACCAACACCAGCACCGCCAACCCCAAATTGTCAAGCGAACCGAACGTATGGTTATCGATGGCGGTCTGCCCACCTCCACACGAGGTGATGCCGGCCTTTATCAGGCACAGGCCAATGAGCGTAACCACAATGCCAGCCACCAAAGGGGTGATGACCTTACGCGTGTAGGGCAACAACCGGCTCACCGCCATCTCCACCACCGAGGCTGCCATACAACCTCCGAAGATGTAGCTCAACCCCAAGCCCACATCCATCTTGCCATTTACCATGCCCAACATACCGGCACCAATGATGGGGGTGATGAACGAGAACGAAGTGCCTTGGATGCAAAGCAGGCCTGTGCCGATGGGACCCACACGGCGAGACTGTATGAACGTAGCTATGCCCGACACAAAAAGGGACATCGACACCAAAAAACCCGTGGTCTGCACATCATACTTCAAGGCAGAACTGATGATGAGCGGGGGCGTGATGATGGCCACAAAGATAGACAACAGGTGCTGCAAGGCGGCAAAACAGGTCTCACGAAGGGGCGGACGGTCGTTCAGGCCGTAGATAAGGTCCTTTTTCTCTTCCATAGCCATCACTTCTTCAGTTTGATTTCACAATTGTCTAACGACTCGATAATGGCCACACTCTCGCAGCGAATGCCTTCTTTCTCTATCACCTCGCGGCCGTGCTGGAAGGCTTTCTCGATGATAAAGCCCATCCCCACAAGGTCGGCACCTGCCTGACGACACAGGTCGATGATGCCTTTGGCTGCGTTGCCATAAGCAAGGAAGTCGTCAACAAAGAGCACTTTGTCGTTCGGTGTGAGGTAGTCTTTGGATATAACCACGTGATACTCACGCTGCTTGGTAAACGAGAAAACCGTCGTCGAGAGCATATTGCCCATCGTCGACGGTTTCTTCTTTTTGGCAAACACCACCGGAAGGTCGAGCAAAAAGCCCATCATGATGGCGGGCGCAATGCCACTGGCTTCAATAGTGATAATTTTGTTGATTTCGGTGGAAGCATAACGGCGTATCAACTCTACAGCAATCTGCTTCATCAGATTGGGATCCATCTGGTGGTTGATAAACTTGTCTACCTTCAAAATGCCTCCAGGATAGCATTTTCCGTCTTTCAGGATGCGTTCTTCTAATACGTTCATGGAATAAAATCGTTAATTTTTGCAAAAGTACGAATTTCTTTCCACATGTAAAAACCTTTTCCGCTTCTTCTCAATCTTCGGCTTTCTCTGAAGTGAAATAGCGCAGCACGGGGGTCATAAAGGGTGATAGTGCGAAGCTGGCTGCCTCACTGAAATTGCCTTTCAGGCTGAGGGGGAAGGTGACGACGAGGCGTTTGCGGGCTCGCGACAGGGCTACATACAGTTTGCGGGCGTCTTCCTGATCTTCTGCCTGACTGGAGTTGTTGCGCGAGGGATATCGTCCAGTTGCCACGTCATAAACGATAACGTTGGTAAACTCCAGTCCCTTGGCCTTGTGGACGGTGGTGACGTACACGCGCTCGGGCACACTGCCAGTATTGCAGAAGTCGGCTTCCTTCATCGTGTTGAGGTCTATCAGGCAACAGCGCAACTGGTCTTGCAGCGGAAGACCTTCGCAACGGTCTTTCACCAACGGACCGCGGACGTGGCGCAACACATGGCCGAACTTGTCTATCGGGGCTATCGTCCCATCGGCAAGCAACGTGTTGTAGCTCTGTTCGAGCGCATCGGCAAGCGGACAACTGCCCTGCTTGGGATGAAGGCGAAGCTGCGAAGCGGTCTGCTGGTAGAGATTGCCATAACGGCCACACAGTTTTCTAACAACCGACTGCACCTGCGGATGACGCAAGAACGTCGTCTGGGCCTGGGCTTGCTCCTTGGCATGACGGTAGCAGAAGGCTGCTAAGTGGACGGTGGCTTCTACGTCATCGATGCTTTGGTGGGAATTTTGTCCTTCAAGGTGGTAGCGTTGCAGCAAACTTTCCAACTTATAGGAACGCAGCCCTGGAAAGAGCAGACGGGCAAGACGCAGCGTATCGATGACAACAGGGGCCTGACGGGAAAGGCCAAAGCCGAGATGGCGTTGCATCTGGGCTTCCACTATGTGGCAGTCGAACTGTACGTTATGACCCACAAGGGGACGATGGCCTACATAACCGAGGAAACGGGTGAGTGCCTCGGCGGGCGAAAGCAACTCGCCAGCCCGCTCTTTCTCGGGATAAAGGGTGTAAAGGGGGTTGGGATGGTCGCCAAGATATTCGGGAATGGGGCGAGTGGTGCGCAGATAGAGGTCGAGGGGCTCGCCCACTGGGTGACCGTCACGCATTCGCATGGCCGAAATTTCAATAATGTCGTCTGACTGTGTGTCCAAACCGGTGGTCTCGGTGTCAAACACCACCAACTCTTCCTGCTCGTAGTGGCGAACAAACTGAAGGGTACAACCGTCTTCTTCTGGATGAAGTAGGTCGAGGGGTGACAGGCTCAGCTGGCGCAACTTGCGCAGGAAACGGCGGGAAAGCGTTTCTGACGAAAACACGCTAAGACCGCTCAACAAACGGGCCCAGTCGATGAAATGCCCTTCTCCGGCTACCACACCGAGGTGGGCCAACAACAACTTCATGCTGTCGGTGGAGAAAAGGTCGGCCCCTGACACCTTGAAATGGGGAAGGCCTATGCGCGTGAGCTCGTTGCTCACGGTGTCGGCATCACGGTTGGTGAGCACAATAACGGCGGTGGTGGCGGCGGCGTCCTGCTGGGAAAACTCCAAGGCTCGCTGGGCAATAAACCTCACTTCGCCTTCTTGGGTGTTACAACCCACCACACTGAGGTCGCCTTTCTCGGCCGAAACGGTGCTTTGGGCGGTTGGCAGCAACTCGGGGGAGATGCCCAACACTTTATGAGCATAGGTGTTGAACACGTCCAACAGGTAGCTGGGCGAACGGTGGTTTTGTGACAGGTGGAACAGATGGCCCTGACAACGCTGCCGGAGTTTCTCAAGAATGTCGAGTTTGGCGCCCATAAACGAGAAGATGGCTTGCTGAGGGTCACCTAAATACATCACCGTGGGGTCGGCGTCATCGGTGAGCTGGTCGACAATGGCCAACTGCAGGGCATTGAGGTCTTGCACCTCGTCCACCTGTATCCAACGGTAGTGTTTGCAGACTTCCGGATGCTCTCGGTAGAGGTCGTAGGTCTTCAGCAACAGGTCGGTAAAGTCTATAAGGTGGTTGTCGGCTTTATAGGTGGCATAGCAATGGGCAAAATAGAGACGCTGCGTGAGCGTGCGGATGGCATCGCGAACGGGAGAGGCCACTGTGGGGGCATAACCATCGTTGATGTAGCTCTCGGCATGGGCATAGAGGTCAAGAAACGTCTCGCGCGTGGGCTCAGTTTGCTGCAACCTGCAGATTTGCCTGAAAGCATTCCAGTCGGATGCCGACAGGATGCCGGGGTGCAAATAGACCTCCTTGGAATGGCAGTGGGCCACCTGAGACAGGTGGTGGGACAGGTCGATAACATCACGATAGACCTTACGCCGCCTGAAATCGGCTTCTACGGCTTGGGCGTCGTCATTCATATAGTCGGCAAGAATGTTGATGGCTTCGCCTTCGTCTATGATGCTCGTGTCGGGGGTGAGGTGCTCACCGTTTTGCAAAAACTTCGAACAATAACGGTGGACACTGCCCACCTGAAGGTGAGAAAGGCCGTCACGGCCCACACGCTGCCCTATGCGCTCTACCATCTCGCGTGAAGCACGGTTGGTGAAGGTCAGACAGAGCATATTGTCGTAATCGACGCCTTGCTCATGGGCTTGACAGATGCGCTCTGTCAACACATAGGTTTTTCCGCATCCCGGTGGGGCCAAAACCAAATAATGGCCGTGCTGGGCCTTGATGACTTGCTGCTGACTGGCGTCGGCACACATTCTGTGGGGTAACGATGGATCGCATAACTGTTCCATAGTGGGGAGGTTATAGATGGTCTTGCAAAGATAGAAAAAACTTCGTAAACTCGGGTGCTTCAACTCGCCAAAAGCGCAAAACGCCGCTCCCCTACCCTTTCGTTACGCTGGCTGAACTGCAGGTGGAAAAGGAACAATGGGCTACTTTTTGCTCCTTGGTCTTGAGCTATGGCGAGGCTCACATACGACGATGTACGCACACGAACCTTAATATATAGGAAATCAGATTTCCATTTCTCGATTTTTCGTCGCTGACAAAGGGGTTTTGGCGACAAAAAAGTGTAAAGTTTAATTATTTTCAGCAATTTCCCTATCTGTCGCATTTTAACCGTTGGAGGAAGATAGGGCTACTTCCCTTTTTGTCGCATTATGCTTTAAAACATTAATAGGCAACATATTACAACGCTAACAAAAAAGTTCTACAAGACAAAACCCAACTCACGGTATTCGGGTTTTTCGTCAAAGATGTTCGAAATATGTAAAGAAAATATCAAACATTGGGCTTTTTGTTCCCTATTTGTCGCACCCATCTTCCCTATTTGTCGATGAGTCATGCTTTTATGCTCCCTATACGTCGGCTGAATCTTCCCGAAGTGTCGCTTCCTTCTTCCCTATCTGTCGGCGCTAAACTCCCTATTTGTCGGGGAAAAATGATGTATATTGTTGACTGTCTGACAGTTGTGGCGCTCTAAATAAATCTATAATAATGATTTAAAATAATGATATCTACTACTTTGACGGTTTTTATGGGGAGAAATTGTTTTTTGATATTGTGGACAAAATAGGTATAGAAAACAGTCAAGAATGACGACCTCATTCGTTTTTTCTTGAACAGGAGGTATCACACAGGCGTCTATGGCATGGGATAAAAGCGTGTAAGGATATTTCATAAACCTCCCTTTTTGTCGCCTTTGAATGGTTTAGGCCTATAAAAAAATGTTACCTTTTTGTCGAAGAGTTGAGTTAATTTATTGAGGATATGTTATTTACGTGAATTGCACATTACATTTAATATTGTATGTAATTGGTGATTAACTACTATAATAGACATAGAAGATAAGCAAAAAACGTAAAGATTATATCAAACACAAGCGTTTTTGTTCCCCATTTGTCGCACCTATCCTCCCTATTTGTCGCCCACTCCCCCTTATAGCTTCCCTATCTGTCGTGGCTACCTTCCTTATTTGTCGGAGTGATGTTCCCTGTTTGTCAGCGCTAATTTCCCTATTTGTCGAAGAAAAGTCTTATAACACGCTGAACATTAGAGAGTTAAGCAGCCTTAAATAATCTTTTATAAATGATTTAATAAAAGATATCTAACTTTTTGACAGGTTATTTTTCATTTTTCTATTTTTTATTTTGATGCTCTTTAGATGGCCTTTCAGCTGTTTCATCACTTGCTTTAAGCACTTCATTCAACATTTTATGTCAAAACATTTTGTGATTTAATATTCCTCACTTTCTGTTATTATAGTTTTTGTTTAACCGTCGTTAAAAGCTTTGAATAATATTTACAAAAACGAGCGATAGTTACTTTTGTTTTCTTTTATTTTATGGGTGACGTTCTAAAACCCCGTGTTTTAGCTCCTAAAAGAGCCGGTTTTAGAAGCTAACGGAGCCGGTTTTACCACCTAAAACCCTGGGTTTTGTTTTTCAATAGCTTTTCCTTTATAATTTAAGGGGCTTTTCCTGGTTTTTCAATCCCCTTTTTTTCAACCTTTCACATGGTTTTTATGATGCCCTTTCAACTACCAGAGAAGGCTTTAAAATCGTTCTCATTTCTTTCTTTTGCATGGCTCTTCAACCTCTTCTGCCAATGTTTCTTGTCTCTTTTGTCTTTATTGTCGGCTACCTGAAATCTTCTATTTACCACCTGATATACGAATGTTCCCTTTTTGTCGCATATCTATTTTTTTTGTAAGAAAAAATCAATTATAATTTGAATGTTCCCTTTTTGTCGTACATTGACCTTTCTTCTATTTTCTGTCTTCCTCCCTATTTGTCGCACCTTAGGTCTCTTTTTGTTTGTAGTATTGTTCTGCCTGGCTTATTTTTTAAGTGAGAGAACGGACGAATATTTCCCTTTTTATGTTGTTTCTAACATGTTCCCCATTTGTCGCTCTCTACTGTTAAAAGTCCCATTACCACATCTTCCCTATTTGTCGCACCTTTGTTTATTTATCCTTCAGCATCTTTTTATTTTCTTGCTCTTTATCAGCTTTATTTCCCTTTCTACTATTATCTTCCCTATTTGTCGCCTCCTTCTTCTTTTCTCTATCTTCTCTTACCACCTTATATCTTCCCTATCTGTCGCCTGTCCTGCAGTTTTCTTTCAAAAAAGTCCTTTATATTAACTGCTTTCTTCCCTTTTCTGAAGCGACAAATATCGAAGATCTTTTTTCATGAATATAAGGTCTTAATGATTGCCTAAATATCTGTTTTATATCAGCTTATACTTCTTTAATACAACAAACACTATAAGTTGCAGACAAATTTTTCACTTTTTTGTCGCCAAACCCCTTTAATGATGCAGTTAACCCTACTGATATATAGCCACTTAAAGGCTATTCTACTCTTTTACTATTTTGTCGCCGTTCGTTCAACTCGTCCTTTTATTGTCGTTACTTCCCTATTTGTCGTACTTGATTTGAACTTTTTAGCTGATGGAAGCTCTCTTTTTATCCTCTTTTTTGGTTTTTCTTCCTTATCTTTATGTTTTCAAACGAGGTTTTTCTATCCATTTTTGATCTCATCATTTACTTTTCCTTGTTTTATAGCATGAATAGCTCTTTTATTTCTTTTCTTCTCTGTTATCCTCCGTTTTTGGTCTATTCATTTGCTCCTTTATATACTTTGTTTTTTCTCTAACTGATTTCTGGCTTTATAGTGTTCCCCCTTCTACCGTCTCTTTTTTCGCTTTTCACATTATACCATCTTTTAGTTCATCTGCACAAAAGACCATAATCCTTTCTCTCACGTCTTTCTCTTGATTTTTATTTAGCCGCTTTTTCTTTTAGTTTTTGTAAATAAAACATCATATATAACTTCTTCTTAAATAAACGCTACTTTACCCTTTTTACCTCTTTCCTTTCCTATTTTTCTACACTTTACCAATCATTGCATGAGAAGGACCTTATTACCATCATCCACTCCCCCACTCTTTCCTTTTAAATGTTTCCAAAAACAGTTTTTTAATATGTTGTTTGTTCTTTTTGTTTACCTTTTTCTTTCTTCTCATTCTTTTATTATTTTCCTCTACCCTACCCTTCTTTTGTTTTCTTTCTTTAGGCGTTAATTCCACTCGTTTTGGGTCTATAAAAAACCAGGATTATACACTTTGAAATAACTTTACAAACATTCACGGATGTTTATCTATCTTCTTCAGCTTCTTACCTTTCTTTTTTCATTTCGTTAGGCGTTTATTTTTAATTGCTTTTAGGGTATTATTCAACCTTATTATTTTCCTCCTTGTTATGCTGCTTTATATCTGTCTATTTTTCAAAGGAGTTTTTTAGATGATTCGTTTATGCAGTTCTATTGGTTTCTACCTACCCTTTTTTCCATACAACCTCCTACTCTTCTTTTCTGGGAATATGAATGGCATCAATCTATTTATACCCTCAGAATCCCCTATTTTTCCTTGCTTATCTTATTCTAATGCATAAAAGAGCTGCTATTTTCCTCTTTTTTATCCTTTACTCTCTCATGGCTCTTCTTTCTTTCAATAATTTCTTCCAAGAGATTTTGATAATTTTAGCCTTTTGTTTAGGCTTATTTATACATTTATTCTAAGATATATTTATATCTTTATTTAAATACGATCCTACCCAAACAACAATATAACTAAATATACATAAGTCTAAATGTGTGGCCAAATATTTGTTTTTATATGGAAATACATAAACATATAAAAGAACGAAAGTATAAAAACATAGATACGTCAAAACACAAATATACCTTTATATACGTACATAAAAGAAGATAAATACATATTATTAAATACGTATAACTATTAACAATGAAAAGCATAAATATATAAATAAATGCGCACATAAAAATATAACGATATAAAAATATAAATACACCAATAACCAAAACAATTTATATTGCAATATATAAATACACAAATAACCACCCGAATAAATAACTAAATAACATTATATATGAACACCTTAATGGCTGTAAATATAAAGATATAAAAGCATAAATACAAATATGCAAAGAAACCTAAATATAGTTTTATTCTTATATATAAATATCCTTATGTTTATTTGTATTTTTATGGCATTATGTTTTTGTCGCTTAATTTATTTGTTTAATTGCCTATTTATTCTTATATTTGCACTGTTAAAAATGCAAGTGGGTGTTTATAATATTATATTATGGTTTAAATATATATTTAACCAAAAATATATTTATACAACTATGGTGCTCCAAATAATAGCAACGAATGGCGTTCTTTTCACTCAGTTAGCATTTAAAAATATAAATATACAATTATATAAACCCTTTATTTATCGGGCATGAAGCGAAAATATTTTCATATTACTAAACAATACAACAAGTTGTTAAACTGGTTTTTAGGTGGTGTGGCTTTGTTTCCTGCACTGTCTTTTTTGGGAAATTTGGCTAATCCGGCTTTCTCAGACAATGGATTATTCTTGCATTATTTGCAGACTTTTATCCAATCAAAACCTGTTTCCGCTATCATTGGATTACTTTCTGTTGTGTGTCAATTGGGAATTTTTGAAATATTTCGCCGTTGTTTAAATAAGGATAAAAGTAAAATTCATTATGCTGTTTTGTTGTTGATGATCTTTTTAGGTCTCCAATTTTTGATAGTTGACCTGTTCCAGCCAGATGTTTTTGCTTCTACTAACTCATCTTCGGCTACTTATTGGACACAATTTCAACACAATTATGCTGTCAATTCCTCGTTTGTTATCTTTCTTATTACGGTGGTTTTGAGCATTTCTTTGATGGTGAAATATACAGGAAGACTGCTTTCGGCAGGAATTTCCCTTATTGCTTCTCCTGTTTTGATGTTTGTTTCCAATGGCGTTTTATATTATTTGGTTTATAAAAACGTTCTTTCTGGTTCAACTTATATGAATGTTAACTACTTGTTTTCCTTTATATCTTACATCTTGACGTTGCTTCCTTTCCTCTTTGTTCGCCGTTCAATGAGTGAAGAAGTAGAAATTTCCGATGGAAAAGATTCTGATCTTGGCCAAGATGTAAGAGGAGGTAAAGGTGAATAATGTGCTATTTTGGCAATAAGTATATATATAATAAGGTGAAAATTTAAAAACATAAATATATAAAAATATGAAAAATAGGAAAGTAGTCTTTGCTAATCAGAAGGGTGGAGTGGGTAAGTCAACCCTTTGCATCCTCTTTGCAAACTATTTGTCATACAAGAAAAAACAAGTGTGTGTGATAGATACTGACCTTCAGAAGACCATTCACATGCAGCGAAAGAAAGATGCTGCTGCTTATGAAGGCGTTGAAGAGCCTTATAGCGTGCAGGATTTTGATGTTACTGACCCTGAAATTATGCAGCAGTTGATGGACTCTGCATCACAAGTGGACGGTTTTGTGCTTTTCGATAGCCCAGGAAATGTTAGCGAGGATGGACTTGTTCCTATGTTTGCAGAAGCAGACTACATTGTTTGTCCTTACGAATATGAAGATAAGACCCTTGATTCTACTGGCACTTTTGTTCAGGTTCTGAATGCTTTGCGTGAACATAATCCTGAGATGAAGGCCGAACTTTTCTTTGTTCCAAACCGTATTGATGCACGAATCGGTACAAGTGAGGAAATGAAAATGTGGAAACAAACCGATGAAATCTTCAAACAGTTTGGCAAGGTAACACCTCGTATAGCCAGCCGCGCCACCCTCAAGCGCATTAACACCTTTGAGTTGCTTGCCACCCAACGTGATGCTGTGGCAGCTGCTTTCGACTTTATGATTAAGAAAATGTAACTAAAAATATGGCAAAGAAGCAAAAAATCACCGTTAACCTTCCTGGTGGTATTGCAGGATTGGTTCACACTGTGCAGCGTGGTGAGTCTGCGCCTGCACGCGAAGAGAGTAGGGTAGAGGAGCAGCCTGTAGCTCCCGAAAATGAACAAACCCCTCAGTCTATTACCGAAAAAACCGTTGAAAAACCGTCTGAAACTTCTCCATCACCTTCTGCAGAGGTGGAAAAACAGGAAAAAACGGCTCCTGTTAAGAAGGAAACGCCAGTAACGAAGCCTGCAGGAGACAAAAAACAGAAAAATGCAAAGGCGGAGCGTGAATATCACATCACTAAGGATGATAGTAAGGATTCTTGGGAGCTGTTCCTTGATTTGGCTCGTGATTTTAAAGAAAAAGACTCAAAACTTGCAACTATCTACATAGACAGAGATTTGAAGAACGTTCTTGACCGCTTAAAGGCAGCGACCAGTGTCAAGCTTCCAACTACTGCTTTGCTCTCTGCCATCGTGACTCGTTTTGTCTACGATCACGAGAAACAGATTAAGGATGCTATTTTTGGCGACCGCCTTATATAATATAATAAGGTGTAAAATAACCGCCACAATTTGTAAACAATACTTCACAGGGGTAGGCCTATCGGTCTGCCCCATATTTGTTTGTTTATATTTATATGCTAATATACATCTATATTAATATCTTTTCACACATATATCTAAATGTATAATCGGCCAGCTAATCGTATATTTAGGCACTTACTTGTTTCTTTATAGTCTTTTGTGTATGTGTAAATGGTTGTATGTGTATTTGATATTTTATACATATAAACATACAAATATACCTATGTGTAAACATGCAAATGTACAGATGTCTAATTATATATTCGTTTCTCTCATCGTTGATTTCTCCTTTCCATTTGTTGTTTGGCTGCCACCAAAGATGGAAGAAGGCACAGGGAGGAAATGGGGTAGGGAAGAGGCAGAAAAGAAAAAAGCGCATCTCATAAAGAAATACGCTTTGTTTTGAGAAGTGGGTGGTGATGGATTCGAACCACCGAAGGCATAGCCAGCAGATTTACAGTCTGCCCCATTTGGCCACTCTGGTAACCACCCGACTGTCTTAACGGATTGCAAAGGTAGAAAAAACTTTTGTAATAACCGCATTGTTTGCGACTTTTTTTCTACTTTTGTTGATAAAATAAGCAAATGAGAAACATTGTTTTAGACTTTGACGGAACGCTTGGTGATACACAAAAGCTGATTGTCAGTACGTTACAAGACACTATGCGGGCTATGTCGTTGCCGGTGAAAGGAGAGGCGGAGTGTGCTGCCACCATCGGCTTAAGGTTGGATGAAGCATTCTGCCAGCTCTTTGGTTTGTCGCAGGAAGCAGGCATGAAGTGTGCAGAAACCTATAGGAAGTTGTTTTTTCGAAACCAGAAAGTGTTGACGGTTACACCTTTTCCTCATGTGGTGGAGACGTTACGAAAGCTTCATGCCGATGGTTATGTGTTGGCGGTGGCCAGTAGTCGTGGTCGCGACTCGTTGTTATCTTATCTGCGCCAGTTACAGATAGCACCCTGCATCCGGGTGGTTGTGGCATCCGAAGATGTTGCCCATGCCAAGCCAGCCCCAGATATGGTGTTGAAAGCCGTTGACCAAATGGGAGGAACGGTGAGCGAAACGCTTGTTGTGGGCGATATGACGTATGATGTGGATATGGCCCATCATGCAGGAGCGATGGCCTGTACGGTGACTTATGGCAACGGAACGCGCAGTCAACTTGCAGCGGCAGACTTTCTGATAGACGATTTTGCAGCGCTTGTTGATGTTGTGAAAAAGTTGTAAAAGACCTTATTTGTCGTTTCTATACCAGTCTTTCAGGTAGTCGGCATAGTGCTTGGCAAATTCTTCGGCCTGGCCTGGTGCACACGCTTTTACTTTTCTTGCCGGAATGCCAGCCCATATTTCGTGGGGTGGAACGTGTGTTCCTTGTGTTACTACAGCGCCGGCTGCCACGATGGCCCCCTGTCCGATGTCGGCATGGTCGAGCACGGTGGCGTTCATTCCTATGAGTGCTCCCTGGTGGACAGTGGCCCCATGCACTACTGCTCCGTGGCCCACTGACACGTCGTCTTCGAGCACACAGGGGATGCCGGTGGTCTGATGAATGCAGGCGCAGTCCTGTATGTTGACGCGGTTTCCGCATGTAATGCCGTCTACATCCGAGCGGAGCACGGCTCCGAACCAGATGCTGCAGTCGTCGCCCAGCTGGCAGTTGCCAGTGAGAACGGCATTTTCGGCCAGAAAACAGTTTTCTCCCCATGTGGGAGTCATTCCTTTTACGGTTTTGATGATTGCCATTATTGTCTGTTGAAAGGTGAATGGTGTTTTGTGACGGGCAAAGTTACGTCAAATATTCGGGGCTGGCAAGCAAAGCGCATTTTTTTGTTTTTTGTTCTTTGCGGGAAGTTGTCGGCAACGAAAAACGGCTTTCGTCGTAAGAGCGAAAGCCGTTGTAAGGGGATAATGGAGTGGGGGAGACGCTTAGTCGGCCGACTCGAACTCGCGCAGGAAGCGCACGTCGTTTTCAGAGAACATACGTAGGTCGCTCACGCGATACTTTAAGTTGGTGATGCGTTCCACGCCCATTCCGAAGGCATAACCCGTGTAAACGCTTGAGTCGATGCCGCAAGCTTCAAGGTCGTGTGGGTCTACCATACCGCAACCGAGTATTTCCACCCATCCAGTGTGCTTGCAGAAACCACATCCTTTGCCACCGCAGATGTTGCAACTGATGTCCATTTCGGCGCTGGGTTCGGTGAAGGGGAAGTAGCTTGGGCGCAAGCGTATCTTGGTGTCTGCACCAAACATCTCGCGGGCGAACGTCAGAAGAATCTGTTTGAGGTCGGTAAACGACACGTTTTTGTCTACATACAGGCCTTCAACCTGGTGGAAGAAGCAGTGGGCGCGGGCCGAGATGGCCTCGTTGCGGTAGACACGTCCGGGGCAGAGCACGCGGATAGGAGGCTCGTGGGTCTCCATGTAGTGGGCTTCATCGCCACTGGTATGGCTGCGCAACAACACGTTCTTGGTGACGTCGTTAGGGTCGCTTTGCTCGATGAAGAAGGTGTCTTGCATGTCGCGTGCGGGATGGTCGGCAGCAAAGTTGAGCATTGTGAAGACGTGCTTGTCGTCGTCTATCTCCGGACCGTTATAGAGTATGAAGCCCATGCGCTGGAAAATGTCGATGATTTGATTGCGCACCAAGGTGAGCGGATGGCGTGTGCCAAGGCCGATAGGGTAAGCGGTGCGGGTCAAGTCGATGTCGTCGGCGGTGGCACTGGCGTCTTCCACCTGCTCTTTCAGTTCGTTGATGCGGGCAAGGGCAGCCTGTTTGAGCTCGTTAATCTTGATGCCCACCTCTTTCTTCTGCTCTTTGGGTACAGAGCGGAATTTACCCATCAGGGCGTTGATGGAGCCTTTCTTGCTGAGATATTTCAGGCGGAGGGCTTCCACTTCTTCGGCGTTGCTGGCCGTAAGCGTGCTCACTTCGTTGATGAGCGCTTCTATCTGTTCGAGTAACATATTCGTTCTGGATTTAGAATCGTTTCCTTTTTAAACTTCGTGCAAAGGTACAAATAAAAATAGAAACGTGTGTCGTTGTGACAAGAAAATTCCCCGTGCGCGTTCTTCTATATGGAAATAATATTGTAATTTTGCCCCCGATAATAAGAGATAGATTCAAAATAATGAAAAAATGTGTTTTTCTCTTCTTCCTCGCTTGCGTAGGAATGATGGTTGTTTCAACAGGATGTAACGACAAAAAACCAGAACCTGTAGATACCACTAAAACCGATTCGGTAGTCAAGGACACCGCTGATAGCGACACGGTAGCGCAAATCATTGCTGAGACACCTATGCCCAAGGCTGCCGACCAACTCTTTGATGACTTCTTCTTTAACTTCATTGCCAGTCCGAAAGTGCAGCGGGCACGCATCAACTTCCCGTTGCCGGTCACCATTACAACCGACCGTCAGCAACGCACAATGGAGATGAAGCGCAGTCAATGGAAGATGGACAAGTTCTTCCGCCCGCAAGGTTACTACACGCTCATCTTCGACAACGAAAATCAAATGAAGCTTGCCAAGTCTACAAAGCTTGACAGTGTCATCGTGGAACGCATCCACCTGCGTCGCGGAGAGGTTGAACAATACTGGTTTGACCACCAAAACGGCAAGTGGCGTATGTGCGCCATCAAGCGCATCAGCTTCTCCCAGAGCGTCAATGCATCGTTCTTGAAATTCCTGTCAAGGTTCTTCGAGAGTGACGGCAACGGCTATATCAAAGACCCCTTGCCCTATTCGGGACCCGACCCCAACGGCGAAGAGACCTCCATCGTCAACACCTCTATACCTGCTAACGAGTGGAAGACGTTCTTGCCCGAGATACCCGGAGACGAAATCTACAACATCCTGTACGGACAGAAATACAAAGAAGGCACACGAAAGATACTTTCATTCAAAGGCCTCTCCAACGGACTGGAAACCCAACTCGTCTTCAAGAAGAAGAAAGGCAACTGGCAACTGGTGAAACTCAATGCCTATTAACATTTTCGTATCGCCCAATGAAAGACCTTAAAGACTATTCGCTTTTGTCACATAACACGTTCGGCATCGACGCACGGTGCCGACGTTTTCTTGAATATGCTTCGGTGGAAGACGCCCAAGCCTTGGTAGCACAACTCTCCGACGATGACTTTCCGTTGCTGATTGTGGGAGCGGGCAGCAATCTCCTGCTCACAACCGACTATCCACACACGGTGGTCCACTCCGCTATCAAGGGTATCCGTCAGAACGGCAACCTGTTGGAGTGCGGAGCAGGAGAAACCTGGGACGACGTGGTGGTCTATGCCTTGCGCCATCAACTCTACGGAGCAGAGAACCTTTCCATCATCCCTGGTGAGGTGGGAGCGAGCGCAGTGCAGAACATCGGAGCCTACGGTGCAGAAGCCAAAGACCTTATCAAGCAAGTGGAAGCCGTGGAGATAGCCACCGGAAAGGTGTGCGTTTTCCAGCAAGAGGAGTGTGGCTATGCCTACAGACAGAGCCGATTTAAGCACGAATGGCGCGACCGCTACCTCATAACGCACGTCTCCTATGAGCTCTCTACCGACTTTCAGCCTCACTTGGACTATGGAGGCATTCGTGCAGCATTGGCACAACAAGGCATCGAAAGCCCTTCGCCAGAACAACTCCGGCAGACCATCATCGCCATCCGTCAGGCAAAGCTGCCCGATCCGGCCGTGCAAGGCAATGCAGGAAGCTTCTTTATGAATCCTATTGTAGAACGCGACAAATATGAAGAGTTGCTCCGCCACTATCCAGACATGCCCCATTACACCATTGACGCCCAACACGAGAAGATTCCTGCAGGGTGGATGATAGACCAGTGTGGCTGGAAAGGCCGTTCGTTAGGCCGTGCAGGCGTTCACGACCGGCAAGCCCTTGTGCTCGTCAACCTTGGCGGTGCCACTGGCAACGACGTGGTAACGCTCTGCCGTCAGGTGCAACACGACGTCTACGAACGCTTCGGCATACACATACATCCAGAAGTAAACATACGATGAAGCTCACTTTTTTAGGAACAGGAACCTCGTTTGGCGTGCCCGTCATCGGCTGCCGTTGTGCTGTGTGTCAGAGCAAAGACCCCTTAGACCATCGCCTTCGCACATCGGCATTGCTTGAAACGAAAACCACTCGTGTGCTTCTCGACTGTGGGCCCGACTTCCGCCAGCAACTGTTAGCGCAGCCCATACGACCCATCGACGGCGTTCTCGTCACCCATAGCCATTACGACCATGTGGGGGGAATAGACGACTTGCGTCCTTACACCTTCAAGAAGAGCATCAATATCTATGCCAACAGTCAGGCAGTGAGTGGCATCCATTCCATGATGCCCTATTGCTTTAAGTCGCAACTCTATCCCGGTGTGCCTCGACTGGCCCTCCACACCATACAAAAGCACCAGCCTTTCACCATTGGCGACATCCCCGTCATGCCCATAGAAGTGATGCACGACCAGTTGCCGATACTGGGCTATCGCTTCGGACCATTGGTCTATATCACCGATATGAAAACCATCAGTGACGAAGAGTTGCCTTATCTGGAAGGAGTGGACACGCTCGTGGTCAACGCTTTGCGCTTCGAAGGCGTCCACCATAGCCATCAACTCGTTGACGATGCCATCAGCTTTGCCCGCAAGATAGGGGCCCGTCGCACCTATTTTGTACACACCACGCACGATATAGGCTTCCATCGGGATGCCTGCAAACGATTGCCCGAAGGCTTCACCTTTGCCTACGATGGTCTGAAGATAGAGATTTAAGAAAGAAAAAGGGGAATTTCCACCATTGTTTATGCCGCCTGTGAAAAGGCAAATACCTCATAAACAATAATGACGTTTGTCGTTATTAGAAGAAACGGCCTTTGCGCTTGCCACCCAATTTACGGTAGAGTTTCCAAGCCAATAGGGCTCCGTCCACCACGCCCATACCCGTACTGAGCCATCCCGAGAACTTTTTTGTAGGTGAAGAATGTTTTTTCTTCTGATGGAACAGGCCATTCCACAACTCACCCATGCGGTGGGTGTCTTTCGATAGGTCAGTTCTGAGCTGCGCTTTGCGTAGGCGTATCTCGCTCAAAGAGGTGTAACGGGTGGTTTCTTCCATATTTTCCATGACTATTTGGACAACAAGAGTTCGGCTAAAAACTTTACCAGCGGACGCTCAAAGAGCCGGCGCCGGTTGAGCAAAAACAACAGGATGAGCACGATATAGCCGCCGCCCACCGTTACATAAGCCAATGTGGCACCCAAGCAAGGTTCCAACAAGTGGGCCACACCCACTGAAATGAAGATGAGCGCCACCAGAGCCAGAACGCTAAACACCACAATCAAGGCAATGGCCGTCAGCAGGCGCACCACCTTTTCTATTACGTCGAGCTTCACATATTCTTTTTGAAGCCCGACGTAATGCTTTAGCGTCTCCACCAGTTGGGCGAAGGTTTCCACGTTGTTGTCGTTCGAAAACATGCTTTCTGTGTGTTAAGCGTCCTCTGCAGAGTCCTTGATGTCGTCTACAAAGTCGTCCATTTCTTTGCGTGAAAGCTTTATGTCGTGCTTCTTGCAGAAGTCTTCTACAGCACCGGAAATCTTCGAACGGGTGTCTTCACCCTTTTCGGGAGCCAGCAACAGGCCAAGAGCAGCACCAGCAATAGCGCCACCAAGGAAAGCGCCAATGTAACCTAATGTCTTCATAATCGTTTGTTTTAAAGTTCTATTATCAATCGCAAATGTAGCGAATGTTTCCCAATGCGCCAAATGAGGTGTGCTTATTTTATGTTAAAAACTTTGCAAAAGACTTATTTAACAAACTTTATTCGATGCCAATTTGCCACGTTCGGCAAAGTTTTGTATCTTCGCAAAATCATCAAAATGATAATTTTAAAACAATAAATTAAAGATAACAGTTATGAAGAAAGTAATGCTTTTCGTTGGAGCCGTATGCATTGCACTCGGCTTTGCATCATGCAAGAGTTCGCAAGAGAGCGCTTATCAGAAAGCTTATAAGAAGGCTCAAGCACAAAATCAGGAGCAAACCCAACAGTCGGTATCGCCAGCAGAGAGCGAAATACCTATAGTAGCACCTGTTGAAACACCGGCTGCCACCACTCAGACTCAGCCCCAACCCGTCGAGAACTACGAGAACGTGCCCGTCCGTCATGAGAATGTTACCTATGAAAGCGGCCAAAACCTCAAGGCCTTCAGCGTGGTTATAGGTTCTTATTCGGTACATGCTAACGCTCAGGACTTGCTCTCTCGCTTGCAAAATGCCGGCTATCAAGCTGCAATAGCTTCTGCCACCGTCAACGGCACCAAGTTCTACCGCGTCATCAGCGGCACTTACGACACCAAGGCTGAAGCTGCCAAGAGCAAGAATGCCATCCTCGGCGGAACCTTCAACCCCAAGAGCGACGCTTGGATATTGGCCCGTTAAGCCCGTGTCACGCATCCTCTCCATCGATTACGGAAAGAAACGCACCGGCATAGCTGTCACCGACCCGCTCCAAATCATTGCCAGCGGGTTGGAAACAGTGCCCACAGCTACTTTGTTCGACTATCTCAAGGCCTATACCGGCAAGGAGACTGTCGAACGAATAGTGATAGGACGTCCTACACAACCCAACGGACAACCCAGCGAAAACCTCGACAGGGTGGAACAGTTTGTCAATCGTTGGCGCAAGGCCATGCCCTCCATTCCCATCGATTACTACGATGAGCGCTTCACATCTGTCATTGCCCACCAAGCCATGTTGGCCGGAGGCACCCGCAAAAAGGTGCGCCGCGACAACAAAGGATTGGTCGACGAGATTAGCGCCACCATCATCTTGAACGACTACCTCAAGTCGAAAGGCATTTTTTAGTATAGATTTAACACAACAAGAGTGATATTACCTATTTATATATATGGGCAACCTGTTCTGCGCAAGGTGGCCCAAGACATCCCCACCGACTATCCCGAGTTGAAAGAACTCGTCGCCAACATGTTTGAAACCCTTACCGCCAGCGATGGCATTGGCCTTGCCGCACCACAGATAGGCAAGGATATTCGCGTGGTGGTGATAGACCTTGACGTGCTCTCAGAGGATTTGCCAGAGTATAAAGGCTTTCGTCATGCCTTCATCAATGCCCACATCATCGAAGCCGACGATAGCGAAACTAAGTCGATGGAGGAGGGGTGTCTGTCCTTGCCGGGCATCCACGAAAGCGTAACACGCCCAACACGCATCCACGTAAAGTACCTTGATGAAGACCTGCAACCGCACGACGAGTGGGTGGAAGGCTATCTGGCACGTGTCATGCAGCACGAGTTCGACCATTTGGAAGGTCATATGTTCATCGATCATCTCAGTCCTTTCCGTAAGCAAATCATACGCAGCAAGCTCAAGAACCTGCTGCAAGGGCGCTTCCGCTGCACTTACCGCACCAAGATAGCCCATAAATGAGCCGTGGCGCACGCTTTTTTCTGACGTGCCTTCTGCTGTTTCTGCCCCTCGCCACCCAAGCGCAATACAACATGCGCAAGATGATGGAAGAGGGGCGGCGCACGCTTGACCAAGGCTACTACGTCGTGGCGATGCAGATTTTTCAGCGTGTGGTGTCGCTGAAACCCCATCTCTACGAGGCATGGTACCTAAGTGCGCTCAGCAAATACCACCTTGACGACTTCTTGGGTGCCGACGAAGACTGTACTCAGGCCATCGACTTAAACCCTTACATTGCCGATATCTTCGACCTGCGTGCCATGAGCCGCATTGCACTTGAACGCTACGATAGCGCTGCCACCGACTATACGCGTGCCTTAGACATCGACCACGACAACCGAAGCTACTGGTTCAACCGAGCCTATTGCTACTATATGGCAGGCGACAACCAGACAGCCCTCTCACAACTCAACTACATCCTTAAACGCTTCGGCCCCTTTGCTGAAGCACAAGACCTTGCCCGTGCCATCAACACCGGCAAGAAACCCGTTCGTCACACCACCGTTCCCATCAGCAATGCCTACAAGCTCACCGCCCTAAGCCAAGGCGGATGGCTTGCCAAACGTTTCCCCCAACCAGCCGAAACGCCATCTGCTGACAGCAGCCAGTTGCAACTGCCCATGCTGCCCGCCACAAGTGGCAAGACCGCCCGTTCCCCCTTCCCGATAAAAAAACAAACTTTTTCTCCTTAACATGAAGCCTTTACAGGGAAAAGTAGTAACTTTGCGCAACAATTGATTTTTAAAACTAAGTTGTATTATGGTTAAAATCACTTTTCCTGATGGCTCAGTTCGTGAGTACGAACAGGGCGTAACAGGGTTACAAATCGCCGAGAGCATTTCGCCGGCTCTCGCTCGCAACGTTGTATCTTGCGGTGTCAATGGCGAAACGGTAGAACTCAATCGCCCCATAAACGAGGACGCACAGGTAGAGCTCTACAAGTTTGAAGACGAAGAAGGCAAGCATACCTTCTGGCACACATCGGCCCATCTGCTGGCAGAAGCCCTGCAAGAGCTCTATCCCGGCATACAGTTTGGGTTTGGACCAGCTGTTGAAAACGGTTTCTTCTACGATGTGATGCCCGCTGAAGGTCAAACCATCAGCGAGAACGACTTCCCGAAAATAGAGGAAAAGATGCGTGAACTCGCCAAGAAAGACGAGCCCGTTGTACGTCGCGAAGTACCAAAAGCCGAAGCATTGAAGGAATTTCAAGCCGATGGACAGCAGTATAAATGCGAACACATCGAGCAAGATCTCGAGGACGGCACCATCACCACATACACCCAAGGCAACTTCACTGACCTCTGCCGTGGCCCTCACCTCATGAGCACAGGCGCCATCAAGGCCATCAAGATTACCAGTGTGGCAGGTGCATTTTGGCGCGGTGACGCCAAGCGCGAACAGATGACACGTATCTACGGCATCTCTTTCCCCAAGAAAAAGTTGCTTGACGAGTATCTCGTAATGCTCGAAGAAGCCAAGAAGCGCGACCACCGCAAGATTGGAAAGGAAATGGAACTCTTCATGTTCTCCGACCGAGTAGGTAAAGGTCTGCCCATCTGGCTGCCGAAGGGAACCCAGCTCCGTCTTCGCTTACAGGAGTTGTTGCGTGCCTTGCTCCGTCCTTACAACTATCAAGAGGTCATCACTCCGGGCATTGGCGGCAAGAGCCTCTATGTCACTTCGGGCCATTATGCCCACTACGGCAAAGACGCTTTCCAGCCCATCCACACTCCTGAAGAGGACGAAGAGTATATGCTCAAGCCAATGAACTGTCCTCACCACTGTGAAGTCTACGCCCGCAAGCCACGTTCCTACAAAGACTTGCCGTTGCGTATTGCCGAGTTTGGAACCGTGTTCCGTTACGAGAAGAGTGGCGAGCTCCACGGCCTCACCCGTGTGCGCACCTTCACTCAGGACGATGCCCACATCTTTGTACGTCCCGATCAGGTGAAGAAAGAGTTTGAAGCCATCATCGACATCATCCTCAAAGTGTTCTCTATCTTCGGCTTCGACAACTATGAAGCACAGATATCGTTGCGTGATCCGGCCGACAAGGAGAAGTATATAGGCTCTGACGAGATATGGGAAGAAAGCCAGAACGCCATCCGCGAGGCTTGCAAAGAGAAAGGACTGAAAGCCCACGAGGAGATTGGCGAGGCCGCTTTCTATGGTCCTAAGCTCGACTTTATGGTGAAAGACGCCATCGGACGCCGTTGGCAGTTGGGCACCATCCAGGTAGACTACAACCTTCCACAACGTTTCAAGTTGGAGTATACAGCCGAAGACAACTCAAAGAAGACTCCTGTGATGATTCACCGTGCGCCTTTCGGCAGCTTGGAGCGTTTCACCGCTGTCCTCATCGAGCACACGGCAGGTCACTTCCCATTGTGGCTCATCCCCGATCAGGTAGCTATTCTGCCCATTTCAGAGAAGTTCAACGACTATGCCCGCAAGGTGCAGAGCTATCTCGACGGCCAGGGTGTGCGTGCAGTGCTTGACAACCGCAACGAAAAAATCGGCCGCAAGATACGTGACAACGAGCTCAAGCGCGTCCCCTACATGGTTATCGTAGGCGAAAAGGAAGCTGCCGATGGTCTTGTAAGTATGCGTGTACAGGGCGGTGGCGAACAAGCCACGATGAAGATGGAAGACTTTGCCCGTCGCATCAACGACGAGGTAGCCAACCAGCTCAAAGCCGCCAAAGAATAAAATCGAATGTTTTTTCTGACAGAAAGCTTCTTTTGGCTTTCGGTCAAGAACCTTCAATAAATAGGGCCCCGACCTGTCGGGGCCTTTTTTTCTTTCTTTTCAATCCTCATTCCCATTTCCCAAGTTATGAAGAAAACTGTTTTTTCGCTTTTTTGCTTGTTGTTGTGCCTCGTAGAGGGTAGGGCACAGGATTTTGACAGTTGCTTTGTCGACACCACTCTGCGTATCGACTACACCTTTTCAGGCAACGCCACGGAGCAGCACATCGCCGTTGACCAACTCAAACGCATCCCTCGTTGGTATGGCAAACGCCACAACTTGTCTGAATTGCCCATGCAGGGCAACGGCCAAATCACCGTGCGCGACCACCTCTCAGGCCGCATCCTCTACCGCAACTCCTTCTCCACGCTGTTTCAGGAATGGCTCACCTATGATGAAGCCAAGACCTCCACGCAGTCGTTCGAGAATGTTTTTCTCGTGCCGATGCCCCGTCAGACTGTTGACATCACCATCGACCTGCGCAACAACCGCCGCGAAGTGGTGGCCACGCTCACCCATCAAGTCAACCCCAAGGACATTCTGATAGAACACATCGGCGAGCGTTCGGTTACACCTTATATATATATACAACATCCTGCCGATACCACTCGCTGCATTCATATAGCCTATTTGGCCGAAGGCTACCGTCCCGATGAGATGAAACAGTTTGAAGAAGACGCCCGCATTGCCAACGAAGCCCTCTTCGAACACGAACCCTTCAAAAGCCAGCGCAGCCGTTTCAGTGTGGTGGCCGTAGAGGCACCGTCGCAGGAAAGCGGCACCAGTCAGCCCTCTAAAGGCCTTTGGCGCAACACAGCCCTCGGCTCCCACTTCGACACTTTCTATAGCGACCGCTATCTGACTACCCTCCATCTGAAGAAACTCCACGACTGGTTGGCAGGCACTCCCTACGAACACATCATCGTTCTGGTAAACACTTCCGAGTATGGAGGCGGTGGCATTCTCAACAGTTACAACCTCTCCATGACCCATCATCCCGCCTTCCGCCCCGTGGTGGTGCACGAGTTCGGTCACAGTTTTGCCGGTCTTGCCGACGAATATGCCTATGAAAACGAAGCCATTCCCATGTATCCGCACGACATCGAACCCTGGGAGAAGAACATCACCACCCGTGTCGATTTCCACGACAAATGGGAAAACCTGCTGAAGACCGACCCCAAGTGCGGTTTCTATGAGGGAGCCGGCTATTCGCTCAAAGGCGTTTACCGGGCTTACGAGCGTTGCCGTATGCGCGACAACGGATGGCCTACGTTTTGTCCGGCTTGTCAACAAGCCATTAGAAACGTGATAGATTTTTATACTAAATAGGCGAAAAGACCCCAAAATTATTTGGCTAATTCGCTAAGAATCACTATCTTTGCAGCCGTTTAAAGAAAAAACCGAATTAAAATAGCTGGATGAAGAATGACAAAATGAAGAATCAGTACCGCGTGAACGAGCAAATTCACGTTAGGGAAGTACGTGTGGTAAGCGACAATGGCTCAGACGTTATGCCCACTCGCAAGGCCCTTGATATGGCTCGCAGGGAGGGTGTAGACCTCGTAGAGATATCTCCTAACGCTCAACCACCAGTTTGTCGTCTCATCGACTACTCCAAATTCCTCTATCAGCAGAAGCGCCGACAGAAGGAAATGAAGCAAAAGCAAGTCAAACAAGACATTAAGGAGATTCGGTTTGGACCGCAGACAGATGAGCACGACTACCAGTTTAAGCTCAAACATGCCCAAGAGTTCCTCAACGAGGGCAATAAGGTGCGGGCTTACGTGTTCTTCCGTGGACGTTCCATCCTGTTCAAAGAGCAGGGCGAAGTTTTGCTCTTGCGTTTCGCCAACGACCTTGAAGAGTTGGCAAAAGTAGAGCAGTTGCCCAAGCTCGAAGGCAAGAAGATGTTTCTCTACCTTGCTCCCAAGAAGGCGGGTGTAGCCAAACAGAGCCAGCAGAAGCGCGACCGCTTGGCAGCCGAGGCTATAGCCAAGGAGAAAGCCAAGCTTGAAAGCGAGGCTCATGCCAAAGACAACGGGCTCTTTGCCAACGCCAAAGGCGGTGCTTCAGCCCTCGACAAGCTTCAGGAGGCTTCCGAAGAATAAGAAAAAGATTGTGCGTAACGTCCTGGTATATACGTTGCCACAGAATTAAATAAACAACAATATTTAAACAAAAAGCAAAAATGCCAAAGCAAAAGACAAATTCCGGCGCAAAGAAGAGATTTACTTTCACCGGTACAGGAAAGATTAAGAGACATCATGCTTTCCACAGTCACATCTTGACTAAGAAGACAAAGAAGCAGAAGAGAAACCTCGTTCACCAGACAATGGTTGACAAGAGCAACCTCAGACAAGTACGCGACTTGCTCAATCTGCGTTAAGTAACATTAGTCAAACATTAAAAAGAAAAGAAAACTATGCCAAGATCAGTAAATCACGTTGCCTCTAAAGCAAAGAGAACAAGAATTCTGAAGCAGACAAAGGGTTACTATGGTGCCCGTAAGAATGTCTGGACGGTAGCTAAGAACACTTGGGAGAAGGGTTTGACTTATGCTTACCGCGATCGTCGTAACAAGAAGCGCAACTTCCGCGCATTGTGGATTCAGCGTATCAACGCTGCTGCTCGTCTTGAAGGATTGAGCTACAGCCAGTTGATGGGTGCCCTTCACAAGGCCGGAATTGAAATCAACCGTAAGGTGCTTGCTGACCTCGCTGTCAACAACCCCGAGGCTTTCAAAGCCATTGTTGACAAGGTGAAGTAAGCCGTTAGCGCGCTATTCATAGTAAAGCCGCAAGCTCCTATGGAACTTGCGGCTTTTTCCGTTGTTACAGGGGTGGGGGTGTGGTTATTGTTTCACCCCCTTCATGCTGAGCGATATGCGGTGGCGGACGGTGTCCACTCCTGTCACGCGCACTCTTACGTGCTGGTGTAGCTTCACCATTTTGTTCGGGTCGCTCACGTAGGAGTCTGACAGTTGTGAGATGTGTACCAGTCCGTCTTGGTGGACGCCGATGTCTACAAACGCTCCGAAGTTGGTGATGTTGGTCACGATGCCCGGTAGTTCCATTCCTTCTGTCAGGTCGTCGATGGTGTGTACGGTGTCGTCAAAGCTGAAAGCTTCCAGCTTTTGGCGCGGGTCGCGTCCAGGTTTTTCCAGTTCGCCCATGATGTCTTTCAGTGTGGGCAGTCCGGTCTCGTTGGTAACGTAGCGTTTCAGTTCGATGCTTTTCTGCTTGTTTTTGTCTGCCATCAGCTCGCTCACGGTGCAGTTCAGGTCTTTGGCCATCTGCTCCACTACGTGGTAGCTTTCAGGATGTACCGCCGAGTTGTCGAGTGGATTCTTGGCTCCGGGGATGCGCAGGAAGCCTGCACATTGGGTGAAAGCCGCTGGTCCGAGTCTTGGCACGTGTTTTAGTTGTGCCCGTGAGGCGAAGGCACCGTGTTCACGCCGGTAGTCCACGATGTTCTGTGCCAGTGTCTTGCCCAATCCGCTGACGTACATCAGCAGGTGGGCCGAGGCCGTATTGAGGTTCACGCCCACCTGGTTGACGCAGCTCTCCACGGTCAGGTCGAGCTGCTGCTTCAGTTTGGTTTGGTCGACGTCGTGTTGGTATTGTCCCACGCCGATGCTCTTGGGGTCTATTTTCACCAGTTCTGCCAGTGGGTCCATCAGTCTTCTGCCGATAGACACCGCCCCACGGGTGGTGACGTCCTCGTTGGGAAACTCCTCGCGTGCCGTTGCCGATGCCGAATAGATGCTTGCTCCGTCCTCGCTCACCACATATATCTCTATGCCTGTGCCCTCAATGGTCTGTCGGGCAAAGGCTTCCGTCTCGCGGCTTGCCGTTCCGTTGCCTATGGCGATGACCTCAATGCGGTAGCGTCTTGTCATCGACAGTAGGGCAGCAGCGGCTGCTTGCCGTTGGTTGCGTGGCGGATGGGGATAGATGATTTCGTGGTGGAGCAGGTTGCCTTCGGCATCCAACACCGCTGTTTTGCAGCCGTTAGCAAACCCAGGGTCGAGGGCCAGTGTGCGTTTCTGTCCCAATGGGGCCGAGAGCAGCAGTTGTCTTAGGTTTTCGGCAAACACGCTGATGGCTTCCTTGTCGGCCTTTTCCTTGCTCAAGGCGGCAAATTCGTTTTCCACTGATGGGGCGATGAGTCGTTTGAACGCGTCTTCCACCGCTTCGCCCACCAGTCGTTGGCATGGGCCGTTGCCTCTGACAAACTGTCGGTACAGTCTGCCGACACACGCTTCGTTGTCTGCCGAGATGCTTACGCGCAGGATGCCCGCCTCTTCGCCACGGCGCAATGCTAAAAGGCGGTGGGACGGACAGCGGCGGAGCGGTTCACTCCAGTCGAAATAGTCGGTAAACTTCTGTGCCTCGGGGGTGTCTTTTTGTTTCTTTATTACCTTTGATGTGATGACTGCTTCCCGCCTGTAGTGTGCTCTCACGGCCGAGCGAGCATCGGCATCTTCGCTCACCGTTTCGGCAATGATGTCCTTTGCGCCAGCCAAGGCAGCCGTTGTGTCAGCTACCTCTCCTTTTACAAAGCGGCGGGCAGCCTGTTCGGGGTGTTGTTCGCGCCCCATGAGCAGCAGTTGAGCCAGCGGTTCCAGTCCTTGTTGCCGTGCTGCCTGTGCCCGTGTGCGCCGTTTGGGCTTGTAGGGGAGATAGAGGTCTTCGAGCGTGGTTGCGTCCCAACAGTTGTTTATTTTCTTTTCCAGTTCTGGCGTGAGCAGTCCTTGTTCGTCAATGGTTTTCAGGATGGTGGCACGTCGTTTGTCCAGAGCTGTCAGCCGGTCGGCCGCTTCGCTCACGGCGGCTATCTGCACTTCGTCCATTTCGCCGGTGCGTTCCTTGCGGTAGCGGGCGATGAAGGGGATGGTGCATCCTTCGTTGAGGAGCGTCAGTGTGGCGTCAACGGCAGCAGGTTTTAGCCCGAGTGCCGTTGCAATATGTGTGGTGTAGTTGTTCATATCTTGTTTTTTGGTTTGTGGGGTGTATATGCAAAGATAGCGATTAGTTTGCTTTCGGGCAAACTAATCGCTATCTTTTGTTGTTGTCCTGTTGTTAGGTGGGCGAGCAGGAGTGCTTGCTTACATATTGATGTTGAAGGCTCTTTTCAAGTTTTCTTTGGCCGGTTGGTTTCCCTGCTTTGCTGCTTTCATCCACCATTCCTTTGCTTTTGCCAAGTCTTTCGTTACTCCTTTCCCTTCGTAATAGCAGTTTCCCAAGCAGTAAAATGCGTTGGGGTTTCCTTGTTGTGCCCCTTTTCTGAACCACTTCAATGCTTCTGCATAGTTTTCAGTTACTCCTAATCCTTCTAAATAGCAGATTCCCAAGTTGTTTTGTGCATCGCTGTGTCCTTGTTGTGCTGCTTTTGTGTACCATTTCACGGCTTCTGTGTAGTTTTGTGCTACTCCTTTTCCAATGTAATAGCAGTTTCCCAAGTGGAATTGTGCCTTAACATTTCCTGCTTCTGCCATTTTTCTGACAGAAGAGATGTCTGTGTTGCCTTGTGCAAAAGCTGCTGCTGATGTGATGATGAGGAGCAGGAAAAGGATAATTTTCTTTTTCATAATCGTTAGTTTTATAGTGTATTTATAATAATAAGGTAAAGAAGGGGCCTTTGCTGAACCGCTATTTTCTTTCGCAAAAATAGGAAAATTTTCTGTTTCAGTCAACGATTTTTGCCGAAATCTGCACTTTTTTAGAGATCGTAAGTGGTAGCCGTTTTAACCGCTTTGCAAGTGTTTGATTTTCAGCAGTTTATGTTTTGCATTCTAAAACCCTGTGTTTTAGCGTCTAAAACACAGGGTTTTAGGAGCCAACGGAGCCGGTTTTAGCGTCTAAAACACAGGGTTTTGTTTTGCAGCGAGTTTTTTGCCGCTTTATGGGAGGAAGCGTTTGGGTGATAGTTGGGGTGTGTGGCTTGTTTGAAAACAGGCACTGAAAGTGTTTTCTGCGCCCAGTTTTGTGGTCTATTTGATAAAAAAATGTAGTTTGTAGGTTTCATTTCTTCCTGAAAAAACTTACTTTGTTATATACTTAAAATCGCGTAACCATCTGACAATCAGTAGCCCGTTGTTCAATCGCATTTACTTTGCCGTTTACTTGCTGGTAAACTGTAAGAGAATAGTTGCTACTTTTGCAGCGAAAACCTAAATAACTGAAATCGTATGTTTAAGAAGACATTGTTAAGCGTTTGCACCGCTTGTATATGTATGAATGCAAGTGCACAGACTCCAAAGTTTGGAGTAGATCCGTTAGACAAAGTGATATCAGCCATGACGCTCGATGAAAAACTCGATGTGTTGATAGGCTCGAGTGGTAACCAGTCGACCGATGCTAATGCCACGATAGGCAACGCCTCAGAGTTGGTACCCGGTGCTGCCGGTCAGCTCAACGGTGTTCCACGCCTTGGCATCCCCTCAACAGTAGTGGCAGACGGTCCTGCAGGTCTGCGCATCCAGCCTAAACGCCAAGGCACCGACAAGACCTTCTATTGCACCCACTTCCCGGTAGCTATGCTGATGAGTGCCACTTGGAACACGCAACTTGTTAAAGAGGTTGGCGCAGCTATGGGTAACGAGGTTAAACACTACGGTGTGGACGTGCTGCTTGCCCCTGCCACCAACATCCAACGCAATCCGTTGAACGGCCGCAACTTCGAATACTATTCTGAAGATCCGTTGTTGGCCGGTAACATCTGTGCAGCCATGGTAGGTGGTGTGCAGAGCAATGGGGTAGGAACCAGCCTGAAACACTTTGCCCTGAACAACCAGGAGACCAACCGCACCAGCAATAACGTCATTGGAACACCCCGTACGTTCCGTGAAATCTATCTCAAACCTTTCGAGATAGTAGTAAAACAAGCACAGCCCTGGACGGTGATGACCTCCTACAACAAGGTTAACGGCACGATGACCAGTGAGCGCTGTGACCTCGTGACCGAGATTCTCCGTCACGAATGGGGTTTCAAGGGAATGGTAATGACCGACTGGTTTGGCGGTCAGAACGCTGTTGCCCAAATGGAAGCTGGCAACGACCTGCTCATGCCAGGCAAAGTGAACCAGCGTGAAGAAATAAGAAAAGCCGTGCTCAACGGCCGTCTCTCCATGGAGATAATAGACCGCAACGTGCGCCACATCCTTGAGTACATCCTCAAGACACCGCGCTATCAAGGCTATACAGCCGACAACAATCCCGACCTGAAAGCCCACGCCGTTGTGACACGCAACGCCGCTTTGGAAGGAATGGTATTGCTGAAGAACGCCAAGAACGCCCTTCCTGTAAGCAACAATGTGAAGAATGTAGCCGTCTTTGGCCGCACCTCTTATGACTTCATCGCCGGCGGTACCGGCTCGGGTGATGTCAACCATGCTTACGTAGTGAGCTTGATAGAAGGTCTCAACAACGCCGGCTTCACCGTTGACCCAGCTCTGAAGAAAGCTTATGAAGCTTACATTCCCGAGGCGCAGGCCAAGATGCCGAAATCTACCAACCAGTTTGCTGCATTCCTGCCCAAGCACCTCATTCCAGAAATGAACCTTTCGGCCAGCGAGCTGCAAGCTTCTGCCCGCAACAACGATGTAGCCCTCATCACCATTGGCAAGACCTCAGGCGAGTTTGCCGACCGTTACATCTCTGACAACTTCAACCTTACCGCTGCCGAGAAGAAGATGATAAGCGACGTCTGCGCCGCTTTCCACAAGGCAGGCAAGAAGGTAATCGTTGTGCTTAACGTTTGTGGCGTGATAGAAACCAAGAGTTGGATAGGTGGTCCAGACGCTGTTCTCACCTCATGGCTTCCTGGTCAGGAAGGTGGCAACTCTGTCTGCGACATCCTCACCGGCAAGGAGACCCCTTCAGGCCGGCTCCCCATGACTTGGCCAGTAAGCTATAACGATGTGCCCTCTAAGGCCGACTTCCCCACACCCGACGAAATCAGCGACGACCAACTTCTCGAAGCCCTCAAGGGATTTGCCGATGTACGCACCAGTGGCGAGCGCAAAAACTTCGACTACACCGAGTATAACGACGGCATCTATGTAGGCTACCGCTACTATACCACCAAGAACGTGCCCGTTTCCTATCCTTTTGGTTACGGCTTGAGCTACACCTCTTTCAAGTATGGCAAGCCCGTTGTTAGCAAAGATGCCCAAGGCAACCTCACCCTCACCGTGGAAGTGAAGAACACCGGTAAGGTAGCAGGCAAAGAAGTGGTACAGGTCTATGTGTCCGCACCGGGCAAAGATATGGACAAACCCGCTCGCGAACTCAAGGGTTTTGCCAAGACCCGCAAGCTTAACCCCGGCGAGAGCCAGACCGTCAGCATAGCCATTCCTTACGAGAGCCTTGCCTCCTTCAACGAGAAGGATAGCCAATGGCAGGTAGAAGCAGGCACCTACACCGTAATGGTAGCCAAGAATGCAGCCGACGCCAAGCCACTCAAGGCCACTGTTAGCGAGGAAGGTCGCGTTACCGAAACGGTTCGTCCCTGCCTCCTTCCTGAGCAGAAATGATTTAAAGAAGTCAACATTCTCAACCAGAAGGGTTGCTCAGGCTCTATCGGAGCTGCTGACCTGATTGAAGACGTATCGGCTTACAAGAACTATCTCATGGCAGGTACCTACATACGTCCGTTCTCCGTGGAGTTTGCAACCCACATCAACTTCTAACAGAAGAGCGGATATAAGCAAATCATTTACCGGTTATTCTAAAACAGAAGGAAATGATAAAGACCGTCTTAACAAGCATCGTTATGGGCCTCGTGCCCATAACCGTGTTTTCACAGAACACCATTCCGGGCTACACCATCAACTCCAGTACGGAAGCCTCTACCGTTTCCACCGAGTATGGAAAGGTGGCCGGATACATCGAGAATGGCATCTACAACTATAAAGGCATTCCCTATGCTGAGGCCGAACGCTTTGAAGAGCCTCACGCACCAGCCACCTGGAACGGCAATGGCGTTCCACAGTGGCCGGCTTACACCACAGGGAAGAAAGCCACCATGGTGTTCGACAAGGACTGCACCGTGAAGTATGGCTTCGACCAAGCGCTCATCAAGATAGCCACCAAGAAGCGTTAGCAAATAAAGGGCTTTCCGTCTATACGAAAAGCCCCGCTTGCAGCGTTAGTAAGAAAAAGCAGTTTATTGCCAAATAAAAAATCAACTAAATCAATAAACAATGAAAAAATCGTTTCTAACCTTTGTGCTTACCCTCTTTGCAGGGGCGTTGTTTGCACAACAATCAGTAAAAGTGACCACGGCAGACGGTGTGCTCGAAGGCACCGACGAGTCGGGCATTAAGACCTTTAAAGGCGTTCCTTTCGCTGCACCACCAGTTGGCAACCTCCGCTGGAAGGCTCCCCAACCCGTACAGAAGTGGCAAGGTGTGCGCCAAGCCAAGGAATATGGACCTAACCCTATGCAGGAAAACATCTTCGGCGACATGAACTTCGGCACCAAGAAGATGAGCGAAGACTGCCTATACCTTAATATATGGACACCAGCCAAGAAGATGAACGAGAAGCTTCCAGTGCTTATCTACTTCAATGGAGGCGGACTCATGTGTGGAAGCGGTAGTGAGCCACGTTATGCTGGCGACGCTATGGCCCGCAAAGGCATCATCTCCGTCACCGCCAACTACCGCGAGGGCATCTTCGGTTTCTTCACTCATCCTCAACTTTCTAAGGAGACTTCTTATAAAGGCTCCGGCAACTACGGCCTCCTCGATCAGGTGGCTGCCATCAAATGGGTGAAAGACAACATCGCAGCCTTCGGCGGCGATCCTAATCGCATTACCATCGTTGGTGAGTCAGCAGGCTCAATATCGGTGAGCTCACTCATGGCCTCGCCTTTGTGCAAGGGACTGTTTGCACAGGCTATGGGCTCAAGTGGCTCCGTAATCGGCACCAAGAAGGTTCCCACACTTAAAGAGGCCGAAGCTGCAGGAGTGGAGATGGCCAAGAAGATAGGATGCAAAAACATCAAGGACTTGCGCGCCATGTCGGCCGAGGAACTCATGAAGAAAGCTGGCGTTAAGAGTATGCCTACCTGCAATATCGACGGTTATTTCTGGACAAAGCAGCCCTATGACGTGTTTGCAGCAGGCGAGCAGACCAAGGTGCCCCTACTTATCGGTGGCAACAACGAGGAGATGAACGTCATGGCTGTTCTCTACGGAAAGGCTCCCACAGTGGAGAACTTGAAAGAAGCAGCACGTGCCATCTATGGAGATGCCACCGACCAGCTCTTCCAACTCTATGGCATCAACACCGATGCAGACGTATTGGGACAACCGGGCAACAACCTTGCTGGTGATATCTTCCTCGACTATTCAACCTGGAAGTGGGGTAATATGCACAAACTGACTGGTGGACAACCTGTCTACCGCTATCGCTATTGCCATCCACGCCCCGATATGCTAATGAAAGACAAGGTGGCAGGACTTGCAGGCGGCGTACAAGAAAAGACCGCTGACACACCAGCCATACCAAAAGCACTCGGTGCTGTCCACTCAGCCGACATCGAATATGCCATGGGAACACTGTCCACCAACCGCGTTTTCGACTGGCAGCCCGAAGACTACACCATCTCTGACATCTTCAGCAACTACTATGTAAACTTTGTAAAGACCGGCAACCCCAACGGATTGGGCCTCGTTGACTGGCCGACAACAAACGGAAAGACGGTTGCCCCCGTTCTTCAGATAGACGTTAACACCGTTGTCAAGGAAGACCCTGACATGGAAAAACGCTACGAAATAATGGACAACCTCTTCTGGAAATAATTCTCTCTGAAAGGCAACTTCCCGTCAGGACAGGCATATCCCGAGCCCGGCGGGAAGTTGTTGGTAAACAGTTCTTTCTTACAACACCTATTGACACCATTATGCGGATTTCACCAATCGCACCAATCAGGCCACTGAGTCGGTGGAGAAAACCAATGCCTTGCTTGACGTGATGGGCTTAAAGGGAAACTACAAGGTGGTGGCCGGTGCCGAAAGTGGCATGACCAGCGCTGACAAACCTGTTGATTCGGAAGGCGCACGCCTCCTTCTAATCAGCGTACATCTGCGCCACTGCATCCGCAAACGTCTTTTCTGGGATGCAGGCACAGTGTCGCACTTTTAGTCGGTAGTTGTAAATGGTTTGCGGAGAGTAGTGGAGAAACTCTGCAATACTAATGCTATCGGTGATGCCCATGCTGACAAGCGCATAGATACGAAGCTCTGGCGTGAGCTCGTTGTCGGACGGCGGGACGATGGCAGCCTCGGGTTTGAGCAGGCTATTGAAGCGTTTGACAAAGTCGGGATGGGACGACAGAAACGCCTTATCGAAGTGGCCGAAGAAGTTCTGCAGGTATTTTTCGGTGATAGACTGCGACCGTAGCTCACTACGGGCTTTGTCTATCTTGCCAGAAGCGATGAGGTTGAAGATAGACTTCTTGAAGTTCTGTACGTCAGCAATATACTTTGTGACCAACTGATACACCTGTAGGAAGTTCTTGTTGTGATAGTCTACCTCCTTGTGCATAACGATGTTGGCAGCTTTCAGTTGTCTTTGGGCTTCTTTCTCCTTGCCAATCATGGCCTCCAGCGAGTGGTTTTGTCGTTCAATCTTCTTGAGCAAGAGCACTTGGCGGTGGCGTTTCTTGATGACGTTCACCAGCAACAACACGATTGCCACCATTGTCAACGCCAGTACAATCAGGCTGATGATGAGGCTTTTGTAGGTCTTCACCATTGCTTTCTGATAGTTTGTGGTGACCGAAGCATGGGCTTTTACAATTTCAAGGCTACGCCCTGCGTCCTTGAACGTCTTGGCGTTTTCGGTGCAAAGCATGGTGTAGAGATATGCCCGCTTGCAGTTGAGGTGGATAAGAGGCGAGTTGACAAGGATGATGAGCGACTCTGCTTCGCGGTTACAGCTGCCAATGTCGTTGATGGCCGAGAGGATAAGGTAATGAAGATAGGCATTCTTGTTGTTAATTCGATAGCATTGTTTGGCATAGACATAGTAGAGCATGGCAGCTTTGATGGACGGTTGTTGCACACCCCGAAGGTCGGCTTCCACCCGTTTCCTTACATCTGTGTTAACAAGATTGGCCTCATAGTAGTCGCGTTGCCACATATCAGAGGGCAGATAGACGCTATATTTCTGCCAAGCGTCATAGTGTAGCTTCGTCTTGGATGACTTATCTTCTTTCAAATCGCGCAAAAAGCAGCGTATGGCATATTCCATCATGACGACAGCATACTTCGTTTGCACTGTCTTCGACTGGGTTTCGATAGCCGGAAGAGAGGGTAGGGCACGTTGCACCTCTTGCAGTTCGCCTTGAAGAATGTTGATGTAGATGCCGTCGAGCTGGGCCATCACGGCCAAATCGGTAAGACCTGCCTTGGTGGCGATGTGGTAGCACTGGGCCGAATAGTAGATTGCCGAGTCGGAATCGAACTTCATGTATTCGTCATAGAGGTGCTTGTTGTAGTTGTATTGTTCGGTAGGTGTAACAAAGAAGTTGTTGTCTTTTTTCCAGACAGCAATGGCTTGTCGCTTCTGTTGCTCGTAGCTACTGCTTGCATTCACTGCCGAGTCGAGCCGTAACAGGTCTTTTTCGATGTCGAACTTTTGCGCATGAAGGGTCGAAAGGGCGGTCAGTAGTATTACGACGATGGAAAATGTTCGTCTTTTCATGTTTGCAAAGATAAATAAAAAAATATTTTTCGCCAACTTTTTCTCTTTTCTTTACCTTTTCTCTTCCGGCATGTTGTGTGCTGATTGGCTATATGTAGGCTTTTCGCCCACTATATATATTATATAATAAGGTGTGCAACGAGTTGAAAGAAATCACTGAAAAAGAAGAGGAAAAGTTTGTGCCGTTCGTTTTTTTTACGTACGTTTGCATTCAATAAGCACGTCCCTTATGTGCAGCACACTGTGGGGCGGGCAGACAATCATTAACCGATAACCTAAATAATAACGACCTATGCCAACCGAAGAAAAACCTATGCTCGATGGCTCCTTCAGCGTTAAGCACGCTGTAATGTTTGCCATTGCCGTGGCAGTAACCCTTGTTTTGTGGAACTTACCGCTTGATGCCTATGGCATCGAAGGCATTACCGTCATTCAGCGCCGCATTATTGCCATCTTTGCTTTAGCCACTATCTTATGGATAACCGAGGCTATACCCTCCTGGGCCACCTCCGTCTCTGTCATCGGACTGCTTCTGTTCACCACCAGCAACAGTTCGTTCAACTTCATGAAAGCCGGTATTGATAAGTCGCAACTGCTCGACCACGAAGCAGTGATGGCCACTTTTGCCGACCCCATCATCATTCTTTTCCTTGGAGGATTTATCCTTGCCATTGCCGCCACCAAGTCGGGACTGGACGTCCTCTTGGCGCGAACGCTGATAAAGCCCTTCGGCAACAAGAGCGAAAACGTGCTTTTGGGCTTCCTGCTCATCACGGGCGTGTTCTCGATGTTTGTCAGCAACACCGCCACAGCGGCCATGATGCTCACCTTTCTTACGCCAGTCTTCAAGGCATTGCCTCCAGAAGGCAAAGGACGCGTCGCCCTGACGCTCAGCATTCCTGTAGCTGCCAACATTGGAGGTATGGGTACTCCCATCGGAACGCCCCCCAATGCGATAGCCTTGAAATACCTTAACGACCCCAACGGACTCAATCTTAACCTCGGCTTTGGCGAATGGATGATGTTTATGCTTCCGCTTACGATCGTCTTGCTGGTGATAGGCTGGTTACTGTTGAAGAAATTCTTCCCCTTCACCCAGAAGACCATTCGCCTCTCTATCGACGGTAATGTGCAGCGCAACTGGCGCACAGTGGTGGTTGCCGTGACGTTTGTGGTGACTGTTCTGTTGTGGGTTTTCGACAAGAAGACAGGTGTTGGTGCCAATACGGTGGCCATGTTGCCTATCGTGGTGTTTGCCGTGACTGGCGTAGTGACTGCACGCGACCTGCAGGACATCAACTGGAGTGTCATCTGGATGGTGGCTGGTGGTTTCGCTTTGGGCCTTGCCCTCAACGATTCTGGCCTTGCCGAGAATGCCATCAAGAGCATTCCTTTCGGTTCATGGTCGGCCATTGCCATCCTCATCATCTCGGGACTCATCTGCTATCTGCTCTCCAACTTCATTTCAAACACCGCCACTGCAGCCTTGTTGGTGCCTATCCTGGCAGTGGTTTGCCGCGGTATGGGCTCTGCTCTTGACGGCATCGGCGGTACGCCAACTGTGCTTATCGGCATTGCAGTGGCAGCATCAGTGGCTATGGCCCTGCCCATCAGTACGCCTCCTAACGCCATTGCCCATTCCACGGGCTTGGTAAAGCAGAACCAGATGATGAAGATTGGTCTCACCATGGGCATCATCGGTCTTGTGCTTGGCTATTCAATGTTATTCGTTCTCGGCGAATTGCACATCATATAAATGCGTTATTTGTGCTGCCAACGGCAGCAGCTATTAGTTCTTTCGGTCTCGTTCGGTCTCACTTCTGGGCGAGACCTTTTGGTGCAAATAGGGACGTGATAGAGCGTTTTAGCCAAGACGCACTTTTTAAAATGTTGCATTTTGTGTATGTAAATGTTGCAAATGTAGTGGAAGTTGTAAGAACTTAACAAAATAGTTTACCGTTTTAAGTGGCCGTTACACACTTTTTACTAACTTTGCACCCGATTAAGTATGAATGAATAATTTCACCTTTAAGTAATAATCTTTCGCCATGAGCAAGACAACAACCTCTTTTGTAAGGTACTTTTTCTTTTTAATTGCATGGTTGACTGCTTTCCCCATGATGGCCGACGAGCCAGCTATAGGGGTCAACTACCCAGTCACCACCATGAGTTTCCCCGGTTGGAGTAACGAGCCGATACCTGCAGCGGCCTTCAACAGTCAGGCGGTAGCAGCCAAAATCACCGTCAAAGGTGCCACCTACATCGCCTTTAGTCACATTGTCAACTACACCCCTACTGACCTTAAAACTGAAGGTGGTGTGTTCGAATGGAACGAAAACAACAAGCGCGGTGTGTCTCTGCTTGTTACAGGCGACCTCCTTGCCGAGGCAAAAGCCGGAGGATTGTCTGTACGTACCGACGGTGCTACTGGCATAACGCTCACCGTCAAGAACCTCAGCACCACCACCGACCCTGATGAAGGCTCGGGCGGTTCTGGCGAAAGCGGCGGTTCCGGCTCTGACGACGACCCCACTTCGCTTAGCTATAAGATAGCCCATCAGATGCAACTCACCGATGTGCCCACCTTATATATTACCATAGATGGGGTAGGGAGCACCGATGCAGACCTTGATAAAGCCCTTTATAAAGACCGGCAAACAGGCGTTGCCCCTTATAGCACGGCTGTCATCCTTGTGAAAGATGATGGATCGGACAAGAGCGATCGCCATCTCACCGAGTTTAGAGACACCGTTCAGATAAAGGTTCGCGGCAATTCCACCGCTAACCCCACCAACGGCAAGAAGGCTTACCGCCTGAAATTCCCCAAGAAACACAAGCATGACCTTCTTGGAAGTGGCTACGGCAAACGCAACTGGGCTCTCCTTGCCAACGATTTCGACCACTCCATGATACGCAACGCCCTCTCTTATCACCTTGAAAAAGAGGTAGGCATGGACTTCTGTCCCGGCTACAAGTTTGTTGATTTGGTCATCAACGGCAACTATCGCGGCACCTATCAGGTGTCCGACCATGTGGAAGCAGGAGCCAATCGTGTGGACATCAACGAAGACAACGGCTGGATGATAGAGTTTCAGGGCCGAGGGGATATGCTCGACAAGCCCTTGTGCTTTACCAAGAACGGCTTGATGATTAACATCAAGAACCCCGAGCCAGCCGACGAAACCGACGAAGCGCAGGTGAATGCCGTCATCGCTCCCGTTCAGGACTGGTTTGTCAACACGTGGGCACCCCTCTGGGAGAGCACGTCTGCCTACAGTCGCGACCACGGATGGCGTTCGGTCAACGACGAGGAGTCGCTGCTGAAGTTCTGGATTGTTACCGAGCTCACTGGCGACTACGATGGATGGATGACCACCAAGGCCTATAAGGACGCTGGCAGCAACCGTCTTTGCTACGGACCGGTATGGGATAAGGACCTTGCCTATGGCAACTGCAACTATGAGAAGTCGGATGCCCTTGTGTCAAACAACGGCAACGCCTCCAGTCTTGTCAACTATCTGAACAAAGATCTCCTGAAAGATCCACTGTTTGCCACACGTCTGAAGACCACGCTCGACTCGCTTTTGAGCCACGGACTCCTCGATAGGCTCACAGCAAAGGTGGACGAGTTGGCCGCCATTGTTGCACAAACGGAAGCCCTCAACAACACCAAGTTCCCCCGAAACGTGCAGGCAGGCATCGAATTGAACCACTACGAGACCTATGACAAGACCGTAGCCCAACTCAAAGACTATCTGCAGACGCGCTTTGCCACCGTGCAGACGCTCACCAACGACCTCTATACGGTTGCCACAACCAACGACGGCAACACCGTAAGCTACAACCCCGAAGCCAACATCTGGGACACCGGCTTCTATGGAAAAACCGGTAAGCTGACCACCGTTAGCGAAACCAACCGCACCTATAAGGCCGGTCAGTGGAACACGTTCTGCGTGCCTTTCGACCTCACCATCGACCAGTTGAAAGCTGTCTTCGGCACTTCTGTTGTAGCAAAAGAGCATACCGCCATTGCTGCCGACGGCAAGACAATGGTCTTCACCGACGTGACGGGCGACTATCTCAAGAGCGGCTATCCTTATCTTATCAAGTTCTCGGGTAGCGATATCGCCAATCCCACCTTCCAAAATGTCATTATCACCGACAATGCATCAAATTCCAACGGTGTTGTCTACAACGGACGCAGCGTCACCTGTGACAGTCTTCACTTCTTTACAGGAACCCTTTTCCAGGCATCATACCTCTCCACAGCCACCGACTATGTCTTTACCGACGACCAGTATCTCACCGATGCGTCGCTTGCAAAGACCACTTCTACTACCGTTCTCGGTGCTCGTGCTTTCATTCGAGTGCCCGAAGGGGAGACTCCGGCCATCAGTTTGACCTCTACACCCGAGGTTCCCACCCGTGCCCAGCTCACCGACGTGCCCACCATCTACCTCGACGGAACATGCACCGACAGTTGGTCGAAAGCCGAAATAGAGGTGTTCGATAAAGACGGCGTGCTGCCAGCCAACCTCACGGGGGCATCCCTGGAGTTCCAGTATCAAGGTTCTGGCTCTGGACACAAAGACTCTTACAAGCTGAAGTTTGCAGCTAAGACTGCTCTTCTGCCCTCGGGCAGCTACAAGCAATGGGTGCTTGCCTCCAACGACGACGACCCATCGATGGTCCGCAATGCCCTTACCACCGAGTTGGGCAAGGCTGTCGGTATGCACTTCCAGCCCGGCTATCGCTTTGTCGACCTCTATCTCAACGACGTCTATCAAGGCACTTACCAAATCACCGACCGCGTAAAGGTAGAAAAAGGACGCGCCCTTGTCTCTGGTGGCAAGAAAGATAACGACTGGCTGGTACAGTTAGCCGACAATGGCGAGGTGGAAGAAGAAGGCGATGTGTATATCCCTGCCACCGCTACCACCCCCAACATCATCCCCAAGAACCCTGACACAGACGACTATCTCGGCGACCAGACCAAGATAGACTCCCTCACCACCGCAATGAGAACGTGGTTCAACGATACCCTCTTTGCCGATATGGAGCAGTATGCCAACCACGACCAGCTCTTTGCATGGTACATTGCGCAGGAAATTCTTTGCACCTACAAGGGTCTTTCGGCCGTTGACGTCTACCGTTCCACCACTGCCAGCGACCGCACAGCCTACTTCGGGCCGCTATGGGACAGCGAACGTAGCTTCGATAACAACAGTAAGAAGAACAAGAAACACATTCTCGACATGAGCGACCTCGACACTGCAGGCTCCTATAACGGGCTCATCACCGAGTTTGCCGACTACAAGGTGATGCGTCGCATCTTGAAGAACCTGTGGCTTGAACCTTGGTTTGCAAACGGCGTATGGAACAAATGGCAGACCCTCTACGGCTCGTCAGCAGCTGGCAACCTCGAAACCACGCTCGAAACCCGCCTCGACGACATCGCTGCCCAGCTCAGTCAAACCCAGAAAAAGAACTATGCAGCTACTACCGAGGGTGGGGCAGGACACGAGAAGGAAGGTTTTACCGACTATTCTGAAACCATCACCGCCATCAAGACCTATCTCAAGAACCGCTTCCCCTATTTGGATGCTAAGTTCCGCGAGCTGCAGTCCGACCCCGTCTTGCGTTACAATGTGGTAAAGACCGATGCTCTTGCAGCATGGGCCATGAGCGACGGCAAGACACGCACCGTGCTTTTGAAGAACCGCAAGGACCTTCACGGCGGCGAATGGAACGCTCTCTGCCTGCCGTTCGACCTCGATGAGGCAGCCATCACCGCTGTCTTTGGCCAGGGAGTGCAGGTAAAGGCCTTCAGTAGCATCACCCGAAACGGAGAAAACTTCTCGCTCAACTTCACTCCCGTCACCCGAATGGAACATGGCGTGCCCTATATTGTGAAGCCAGTAGCCGACGTTGCCGAAGCCTCGTTGCGTTTTGCAGATGTCACCCTCAACCTTGAAGATGCCCAAATCGTCACCCGCGACGGTTGCCAGTTTGTGGGAACGCTCCAGAAAACCCCTCTGGCCAGCGACGGAACCTGTTGGGTGCTGATGCGCAACAACGTTGTCAAGCGACAGATGGCAGCAGCCCAGCTCCATGGATGCCGTGCCTACTTCATCATTCCCGCCACCAGTGAGGCCCAAAGTCTTTCAATCGGAGATGAAACAGTAGACCTCATCGACCATGTGGCAGCCGATGACGCCACAGCCACCAAGGTCTACAATCTTCAGGGCCAACTTGTTGGAACCAGCCTGTCGGCTCTTCCCCGTGGCATCTATATCGTTAACGGAAAGAAATTTACCAAATAAAACAAAGAAACATGCAGAAAAGCAAGTATGAAACACCCCAAGTAAAGGTCCATGCAGTGGCTATGGACGCAGGATTGTTGGCAGGAAGCAACGAAATCACCGGTGGAGGTGACAACACCGACGGAGATGTTAACACCTCAAAGGGCGGCACTTTCGAAGCCGACGACGACGTAGCATCCCCCTCTAAGAACTGTTGGGACTAATTGTTCTGACCCTATTGTCGTCCCCTACTGTGGAAACCACCCTCTTAGCGGAGGCGTTTCTGCGGTAGGGGACGATGTATTTAGGAGAGCGCTCCGCCAAAATTACCGAGCTTTCGTTAGGCGATGAGCGTGGAAAGCCGTACTTTTGCACCCGATTATGAATATCTCTCATCACGTTTTTCTTCCTGTAAGCGAATAATGGCGGCCATATTTGGCGGTACTGTTTATTCTTCGTAATTTTGCAATTCTAACATTGTACAATCACTTAAAGCAACATAATGATTTCGGTAGAGAACCTTCTTGTGGAGTTTAGCGCTAAGCCTTTGTTTCATGATGTGTCGTTTGTGGTCAACGACCACGACCGTATTGCCCTCGTAGGCAAGAACGGTGCCGGCAAGAGCACCATGCTCAAGATTCTCTGTGGCAAGCAGAAACCCACCGACGGAGTGGTGACTGTCTCCAATGACACCACCATTGGCTATCTGCCCCAGGTGATGCGGCTCACCGACGACACCACTGTGCGTGAGGAAACGCGCAAGGCTTTCGCCGCCAACCTCGACCTGAAAGCCCGTGTCGACAAGCTCAGTGAAGAGTTGTCGGCCCGCACCGACTATGAAAGCGATAGCTACATGGCTCTGGTGGAACGATTTACGGCCGAGCACGACCGCTTCATGATGATGGGAGGCGAAAACTATGAAGCCGAGATGGAGCGCACCCTCACCGGACTGGGCTTCCTCCGTACCGACTTCGACCGCCCCACCAGCGAGTTCTCGGGCGGTTGGCGTATGCGTATCGAGTTGGCCAAGATTCTGTTGAGCCGGCCTGACGTGCTGCTGCTTGACGAGCCCACCAACCATCTCGACATCGAGTCTATCCAGTGGTTGGAGCAGTTTCTCGCCCAAAGCGCCAAGGCAGTGGTGCTGGTTAGCCACGACCGGGCATTCATCAACAACGTCACCACACGCACATTGGAAATCAGTTGCGGCCGGGTGGTAGACTATCGCGTCAAGTACGATGAGTATATGCGCCTCAGGGCCGAACGCCGTGAACAACAGTTGCGGGCCTATGAGAACCAGCAGAAGGAAATTGCCGACATCAAGGACTTCATAGAGCGGTTCCGCTACAAGCCCACCAAGGCTGTACAGGTGCAGAGCCGCATCAAGCAACTGGAGAAAATAGTGCCCATCGAGGTGGACGATGTAGACACGTCTGCCATGCATCTGAAGTTCCCGCCCTGTCTCCGCAGCGGCGACTATCCCGTTATTTGTGACGGAGTGGGCAAGTCCTATGGCGACCACGTGGTTTTTGCCGGTGTGGACATGACCATCAAGCGGGGCGAGAAAGTTGCCTTTGTGGGCAAGAACGGCGAGGGTAAGTCCACCCTTGTGAAGTGCATCATGGGCGAGATACCCTTCACGGGCAACCTCAAGATAGGCCATAACGTCCAGATAGGCTACTTCGCACAGAATCAGGCCCAGCTTTTGGACGAGAACCTCACCATCTTCGAGACCATCGACAACGTTGCTAAGGGCGACATTCGCCTACGCATCAACAACATCCTCGGCGCTTTCATGTTTGGAGGCGAAACCTCCGACAAGAAGGTCAAGGTGCTTTCGGGTGGCGAACGCAGTCGTCTGGCCATGATAAAGCTGCTGCTCGAACCCGTCAACCTGCTCATCCTCGACGAGCCCACCAACCATCTTGACATGCCGTCAAAGGACGTGCTGAAAGAAGCCATCCGAGCCTTTGACGGGACAGCCATCGTGGTGAGCCACGACCGTGAGTTCCTTGACGGCCTTGTCACAAAGGTCTATGAGTTTGGCGGTGGCAAGGTGCGTGAGCATCTCGGTGGTATTTACGACTATCTGCGTGCCCACAATGCCGATAGCATACAGGCCGCGCTCACTTCCAACCAGGCCCAACCGTCGCCTTCTTCCGCCTCCGAGCCTTCTGCCCCCGTCTCGCAGGGCAAGCAGTCGTATGCCGAACACAAGGAGCAGCAGAAGCGCCTGCGCAAGGCCCAGCGCGAGGTGGAGCAGTGCGAGAGCCGTATTGCCCGTATGGAAGCCCGCATCAAGGAACTTGACGGCTTGTTTATGCAGCCCGAAAATGCCTCCGACATGACCCTCGTCACCGAGTACACGCAGCTCAAGCAAGACCTCGACCGCGAAAACGAGCTCTGGATGACCCTGTCGGAGCGGGTGGAAGAACTCTCGCAAGCATAAAGACAATTGCATAACGCAACATGATATAATTGATAAACAACGTACATTACAATGAACATGAAACGACTAATTCCCCTCATGATGATTGCTTCCACCCCTCTTGCCTCTATGGCTCAGGGACAGGCAGGCATCAAGGTGGCTAACCTCGACAAGAGCGTTAACCCCGCAGAGGACTTCTACCAGTTTGCCACAGGCGGCTGGCAGAAAAACAATCCGTTGCCGGCTGCCTTCTCACGCTTTGGCAGTTTCGACCAGTTGCAGGAAAACAACAACAAGCGCATCAACGGCATCCTTGCCAATCTGCTCAAGAAGAGCTACAAGCACGGAACAGATGAGCAGAAACTCTCCGACCTCTACAAGCTGGCCATGGACTCCACCCGTCGCAATAGCGAAGGAGTGGCACCACTGAAGCCCCTGTTGGACGAAATGGAAAACGCCAAAACGGTGGATGCCCTCTACGCCCTTCAGCTCAAGTATGCCGATTTTGGTTACGGCCTGCCCTTCAGCTACGGTTTCACCACCGACGAGAAAAACGCCAAGGAGAACATCCTTTTTGTCTATCAGGGCGGTCTGACCTTGGGACAGCGTGACTATTATGTTGACAACGACTCGGCTACGGCCCTCATCCGCAAGCAATATCAGCAGCACATCGTCAATATGTTCCGCCTGTTTGGCTTCAGCCAGCAGCAAGCTGAGCAGAAACGTGATGCCATTTTCCGCTTCGAGACCATGGTGGCCCTCATCAGCAAGAGCCGTACAGAGCTTCGTGACGTTGAGGCCAACTACAACAAGATGACCCTTCAGGAGTTTGCCACAGCCTATCCTCACCTCTGTCTGGAGCAGCATGCCAACGCCGAAGGCATCAACAGCCAGTACATTCAGTCGCTGGTAGTGGGACAACCCAAGTTTTTGGAAGGAGTTGACAAGCTCCTTGCCACACAGAAAGCCGATGAGTTGCGTGCTCTTATGGAGTGGGATGCCATCTGTTCGGCTTCAGGCTACCTCAGCGACGACGTTCGTGCCGAGGCTTTCGACTTCTTCAGCCACAAGATGCGTGGCGTGAAAGCCGACTATCCACGTTGGAAGCGCGCCACCTCGCAGGTAGAGAACCAGATGGGCGAGACGCTTGGCAAAATCTATTGCAAGCTCTACTTCCCGGCTTCGTCTAAGAAGCGCATGGAGGAACTCGTCCACAACCTGCAGGTCAGCCTTGCCGAACGCATCAAAGCACAAGACTGGATGAGCGACACCACCAAGCAGGCAGCCCTCGACAAGCTCTCTACCTTCTATGTAAAGATAGGTTATCCCAACAAGTGGAAAGACCTGAGCGGCCTCTCTGTCGATCCCTCAAAGTCTTATTATGACAACATTCAGGCTTGCCGCAAATACTGGAACCGCTATGACATTGCCCAGAAAGCCGGAAAGCCCGTCGACCGCGACGAGTGGTTTATGACCCCACAGACCGTCAATGCCTACTACAATCCGCCTACGAACGAGATTTGTTTCCCTGCCGGCATCCTGCAATATCCATTCTTCGATGCCAAGGCCGACGATGCTTTCAACTATGGTGCCATTGGTGTTGTCATCGGACACGAGATGACTCACGGCTTCGACGACCAAGGACGCCACTACGACAAGTCGGGCAACATGTGCGATTGGTGGACTTCTGCCGATGCCAACAACTTTGACGAGCGTACAGGAAAGTACGCCGACTTCTTCAGCAACATCAAGGTGCTGCCCGATCTCAATGGCAACGGCCGTCTCACCCTCGGCGAGAACCTTGCCGACCACGGAGGTCTTCAGGTGGCATGGACTGCCTACAAGAACGCCACAAAGGGCCAGAAACAGAAGACCCTCGACGGTTTCACCTCTGACCAGCGCTTCTTCCTTGCCTATGCAGGCGTTTGGGCTGCCAACATCACCCCCGAAGAGATACGTTCGCGCACCAAGAGCGATCCCCACTCGTTGGGCCGCTGGCGTGTCAACGGTGCTCTGCCACACATCGATGCGTGGTATGAAGCCTTTGGCGTAAAGCCAGGCGACAAGCTCTACTTGCCTTTAGAGCAACGCCTCAAGCTCTGGTAAGCCATTCCTCCTTACAAGGGGCAGCCATCTGTCGGCAATATGACAGGTGGCTGCCCCTTTGCTATTGTAGGGCCTCAAGCAGCAGACGAAATGTTAAAATCTGAAAAGAAGCAGGGTAGGGAAGCCTTTGGTGCAATTTTTTATGTATTTTTGCAAAGAAAGAAATTCACTTCTTTAAACACCTAATGTCTAACGCTTGACCTTCAAACCCCTGCCAGCCATGAAGAAAACGCCCATCCTCCTGTTGACTATCGTTGCCACCCTGACCCTGCCCATCCCCCTTTCGGCCCAAATACAGCCCTCCCGTTCCAGTGTCGCCGACCGCAAAGTGCGTCAGCCCTACGCCGATGACACCCTTGCCACCGTGCCCGTTGCCAGTGTGGTTGCCCCCGACTTGCAGAAGAAAGGAGTGCTCAACAACGCCTTGGACGTACTCAGCGGACAGACCGCAGGCGTCAACGTCACCACCAACGGCCTCGATCGCATTGCCATGCTCAACAGTGTGCGTGTGCGCGGAACCACCTCCATCACCGGGGGCAACGACCCGTTGGTAGTCATCGATGGCGTAACCTCAGACGTGGCCACCCTTGCCACCATCTATCCTGCTGACATCGAGAGTTTCACCGTGCTGAAGAATGCGTCCGAAACAGCCATGTACGGTTCGCGCGGAGCCTCGGGTGTCATCAGCGTCACCACCAAGAAAGGCTCTGGACGTGGCTTCCACATCGCCTATGAAGGCAACTATGGGCTCGAGACAATGTACAAAAGCATGGACATGCTCTCCGCCCAAGAGTATGTAGCCACCGCCCAACGCCTGGGACTGAGCTACATCGACAAGGGTTATAACACCGATTTTCATAAGGCCATGACACGCACCGGCACTGTCCAGAACCACTATCTTGCCTTTAGCGGCGGCACACCACAGGCCAACTACCGCGCTTCGTTCGGCTATATCGACCACAACACCATCATCAAGACCAAAGACTACCGCAACCTCGTGGCCAAGATTGACGTCACACAGAAAGCCTTTGACGACCGTCTCACCGGCGATTTCGGCGTCTTCGGTTCCTCGTTCAAGAACAACGACATCTTCGACAACCAGATGCTTTTCTACTCGATGGATGCCATGAACCCCACCTTTCCAGCCACACGCGATGCCGATGGCAACTGGACCAAGAACAGTGAAGCCTCGCAAATCAACCCTCCCGGTGCCCTCATCCAGGAACGCAACGACACCAAAAACCTCAACTTCAATGCCCACATCAAGCTCGCCTACGACCTCTTGTGCTCCCGCCACGCTGACAACCCCTCGTCTTCGGGCGTCGACCAGTCGCTGCAAGCCACGCTCTTCGGGTCTTATTCGTATGCCTCTAACGAGAACGACCAGTTCTGTCCAACGTGGGTGTGGGCCCAAGGCAATGTCTACCGTGGTGAGTTTAAGAACGAAACATGGCTTGCCAACCTCTCTTTGGCCTATCAGCTCCATTGGGGCATCCACCAGCTGAAGGCCACCGTGGGCACTGAATACCAGAAAACCATCGACAACAACTTCTGGACTCAGGCCAAAGGGTTTACCCTTAACGACTTCTCCTATTATAATATAGGTATAGCAGCCTCCCTTCCTCTCGGTGGCACCGATAGCAACTATGCCGACCAGTCGCTGGCTTCGGTCATGGGCGATGTGTCCTATACGCTCATGGACCGCTACACCCTTGGCATCACCATGCGCGGCGATGGCTCGTCGATGGTGGGCAACGACCATACGTGGGGCTTTTTCCCGTCCGTCTCGGCACAGTGGGATGTGCTGAAAGAACCCTGGATGCGCCGTGCAAGACAGCTATCGATGCTGAAGCTGCGCACCGGTTATGGCCACTCGGGCAACCTTGGCGGCATCACTCCCTACACCACACGCAACCTTGTTAGGCAGAACGGCGTGGTGTCGGTGGGCAGCACCCCAACGGTCACGATGGGCATCCTGTGCAACACCAATCCCGACTTGAAGTGGGAGACACGTTCGTCGTTCAACATAGGAGCCGACCTCGGACTGTGGAGAAACCTGCTCGTGCTGACGGCCGAATACTATTATTCAAAGACCACCGATATGCTCTATGCCTACGACGTGCCCGTTCCGCCTTTTCCCTACGACAAACTTCTGGCCAACATCGGCGCCATGTCCAACCAGGGATTCGAACTCGGCTTCTCGCTAACACCCATTGCACGGAAGGACGTAGACCTCAACATCAACATGAACGTGGCGTGGCAGAAAAACAAGCTGCTCTCCCTCAGCGGCAACTATAACGGCATGAAGATGTCGGCAGCCACCGTCACCGCCATTGGCTCGCTCTCGGGGGCAGGTCAGCACGGAGGCTACAACAACGTGGTCTACCAGATAGTGGGGCAGCCCCTCGGCGTTTTCTACCTGCCACACTGCACCGGCATCGTCGATGACGGCAACGGCCACCGCTGTTACAACCTTGCCGACCTCGATGGCAACGGCACCGTTGACCTCAGCGATGGTGGCGACCGATACATAGCCGGCCAGGCCACACCCAAGGTGACGCTCGCTTCCAACATCAGCTTGCGCTACCGTCAGTGCTATCTCGCCCTGCAGATGAACGGAGCTTTCGGCCATAAAATCTTCAATGGAACCGGACTTGCCTACACCAACATGTCCAGCTTCCCCATCTATAACGTCCTCAAGGGTGCTCCCGAACAGAACATTGTCGACCAAAACGTGTCAGACTATTGGCTCGAACGTGGCGACTATCTCAACATACAGTGCCTTACCGTCGGCTATGACGTGCCCCTAAAGCCCACCAGCCCCCTGCAGGCGCTGCGCCTTTCGTTCAGTGTTAACAACCTTGCCACCATCTCCGGCTACAGCGGACTCACCCCGATGATCAATAGCTATGTCGTCAACGCCACCATGGGCATAGACGACAAGCGCACCTATCCCCTCTACCGCACCTTCTCGATAGGCCTCAGTATGCAGTTCTAACCCCTTAATAGCGTTTCAGCCCTCCAGCTTTTCAACCTCAACCCAATCACCGCCCTATGAACCAGAGAAAGTTTCTGCCCCTGCTTTTGCTGCTCGCCATGAGCCTCACCGCCTGCCTTGACGAACATCCCAAGGACCGCGTGGACGAAGACGCCCTCTATTCCACGCCCCAAAACATCTATATCAATGCCGTTGCCTCCCTCTACAACTACATCGGGGGAGCCGAAGAGAGCCAGGGACTGCAAGGCACCTGCCGTGGCGTCTACGACTACAACACCCTCACCACCGACGAAGCCATCATCCCCATACGCGGTGGCGACTGGTATGACGGTGGCCTCTGGAACGCCATGTACCAGCACAAGTGGACCGCCAACGACGGTTCTCTCTACGACACATGGGCCTATCTGTACAAGGTGGTGGTGCTTGCCGACAAGTCGCTCGACGTTATTGCCGCCCACAGTAAGCTGCTCTCCGAAGCCCAAAGACAAGCCTATGAAGCCGAGGTGAGGGCCGTCCGCGCGATGATGTACTACTATCTGATGGACCTCTTCGGTCGTGTGCCCATCAATGGGAAGGAACAGTCGGAACGGAGCGTGGTGTTCCACCATGTCTTCAACGAGTTGCAGGAAGTAGCTCCCTATCTGCCAGACCGCCACAGCAACCTCGAAGGCGACTGCTATGGCCGCATCACCCGTCCGGTGGTCAACTTCCTCCTGGCCAAGCTCGCCCTCAATGCCGAAATATATACCTACGACAACTGGACTGCCGGCTACGACCAGCGTCCCAAAGGCGACCAGATATTCTTCAACGTAGAGGGTCAATGGCTCAACGCATGGCAGACCTGCATCCACTATTGCGACGCCCTTGCCGCCGAAGGCTATACCCTCGAGAGCGATTACGCCTACAACTTCTCCACTCACAACGAAAATTCCAGGGAGAACATCTTCACCATACCCATGGACAAAAACCTCTATTCAGCACAGTTCCACTACCTGTTCCGCTCGTTCCACTACAAGCATGGAGGTGCATTGGGGTGGGGCACCGAGAACGGAACCTGTGCCACCATTTCCACCATGCGCGCCAACAACTACGGACAACCCGACGAAGACGCACGCTGCCGCCTGAATTTCGTTGCCGGAAAGGTGACCGTCGACGGCCAGCAGGTCACTCTCGACGATGGAACCCCCTTAGAGTACCAACCCTTTGAGGTGGAACAGAACCTTACCAACAGTCCGTTCATCCTCACCGCCGGTGCACGCATGGGCAAGTACGAGGTGGACCGCACCGCCTATATGGACGGCAAACAGCAGAGCAACGACATTGTCCTCTATCGCTATGCCGACGTCTTGCTGATGAAAGCCGAAGCCAAGACACGCAACGGCGAAGACGGACAGGCCGAACTGAACGCCGTGCGGGCACGTGTGGGAATGCCCGCCAGAGCGTGCACGTTGGACAATGTGCTGGAAGAACGCCTGCTCGAACTGGTATGGGAAGGTTGGCGTCGGCAAGACCTCATACGTTTTGGCCGCTTCACCCAGGCCTACGACCTGCGCACTCCCGTCGACAACGAGCAGACCGGCTTTACCATTGTCTTCCCCATTCCGCAGAAATGCCTTGACCTTAACCATGAGTTTCAGCAGAACCCCGGCTACTGACAACAACCACAGTCGGGCTTTCAATTTGTAAACCATACACACCTGTTTTCTAAAACCGGCCGTTTCAGCTCCTAAAACACAGGGTTTTAGCATCAAAAAGAGCCGGTTTTAGGAGCTGAAACACGGCATATTGAAATTGTAAGTAAACCGCCCGAAAAACTAACAATTCTTAATTTTCTTTGCACTCTCCCGATTTTTACTTACCTTTGTGTGACTAATGAAAAAAGAAAGGATAGAAACAGATGCCGTTACGCTTACCCGATAAACTTCCAGCCATCGACCTTCTCAAGCGCGAGAACATCTTTGTTATGGACGACACTCGGGCCCACGGACAGGACATACGCCCCCTGCGCATTGTCATCCTTAACCTCATGCCCCTGAAGGTGACCACCGAAACCGACCTCATACGCCTGCTTTCCAACACTCCTTTGCAGATGGAAATCAACTTTATGAGGCTTCGTAGCCATACACCCAAGAACACGCCAATAGAGCACATGCTCCTTTTCTACAAGGACTTTGAGGTGCTCAGCAAGCAAAATTTTGACGGAATGATTATCACTGGTGCCCCCATAGAGCAGCTCCGCTTTGAAGACGTGCAGTATTGGGACGAGATTGTCAACATCTTCAACTGGGCCCACACCCACGTAACGTCCACTCTTTACATCTGTTGGGCAGCACAGGCAGGGCTCTACCACTACTATGGGGTGCCCAAATATCCCTTGAAGGAAAAGATGTTCGGCATCTTCCCGCAGACGCCGCTCGCTCCGCAAATACCCCTTTTCCGCGGTTTTGACGACGAGTTTTTCATGCCCCAGAGTCGCCACACCGAGGTGCACCGTGCCGACATAGAGCGTCATCCCGAACTGGAGATAGTGGCCGAAAGTCCTGAAAGCGGTGTAGGCATCGTGATAGCACGTGAAGGACGCGACATCTTTGTCACGGGTCATCTGGAATATGCGCCAGAAACGCTCGACAACGAATACCACCGCGACCTTGGCATCCGCTCGGATGTGGGTGTGCCCCGCCACTACTATCGCGACAACGACCCACAGAAAGGTCCCAAGGTGACATGGCGTGCCCATGCCAACCTATTGTTTGCCAACTGGATCAACTATTACGTCTACCAGGAAACCCCCTATAACATCGAAGAAATACGTTAGTCAGCCTGTCCCGTCTGTGGGCAGTCAGCCCCTAACCATCCATACATTCAAGTCATGAGAACCCTCGAACTGCTTGCCCCCGCCAAGAACTTAGAGATAGGCAAAGCTGCCATCGACCATGGGGCAGATGCCGTCTACATAGGAGCACCGCGTTTCGGAGCACGTGCCGCCGCCGGCAACAGTGTGGCCGACATAGCCGAGTTGTGCCAGTATGCCCACCGGTTTGGAGCGCGTGTGCACGTTACGGTCAACACCATCATCTACGACAACGAGATGGAAGACACTGTGCAGATGGTGGAACAGTTGTGCGAGGCAGGCGTAGATGCCTTGCTCGTGCAAGACATGGGGTTGCTCCTGCGCCTGAGCAACAAAGACCTTGGACGCACCGAGCTACATGCCTCCACCCAGTGTGATAGCCGCACGGCCGACAAGGTGGCGTGGCTCGGCAGCCTGGGCTTCCGTCGTGTGGTGCTGGCCCGTGAGCTCTCTATCGACGAGATTGCCCAGATACATGCCCATGTGCCCGGCGTAGAGTTGGAAGTGTTTGTTCACGGAGCTCTCTGCGTGAGCTATTCGGGGCTTTGCTACGCCTCACAATATGCCTTTCAGCGATCTGCCAACCGTGGAGCCTGTGCCCAGTTCTGTCGCATGAAGTTTGACCTTGTAGACGCCGAAGGCACCGTCATAGAGCGACAACGCCACTTGTTGTCGCTGAAAGACCTCTGCCAGGCAGACCGTCTGGAGGCATTGGCAGCTGCCGGAGCGTGCTCGTTCAAGATAGAAGGTAGGCTGAAAGACCTCGACTATGTGAAAAACGTGGTGGCTGCTTATAGCCAACGCCTTGACAAGATAGTGGAGCAGCACCCCGACCTCTACCGTCGTGCCTCGCTGGGCACCTGCCGTTATACGTTCACGCCCAACCTGCGGAAGACCTTCAACCGCGGCTTCACTCATTATTTTGCTGACGGGCGCCAGCCCGACATCTTCTCGCCCGACACACCCAAGGCCATCGGCGAGCTGGTGGGAACAGTGAAAGACGTTCGCCGCGACTGCGTGGTGGTAGCAGGAACAGCCGCCTTTGCCAATGGCGACGGACTGTGCTACCTCACCTCTCAGCGCCAACTGGAAGGTTTCAGGGTGAACACCGCACAGGGCAACAGGCTCTATCCCTACCGTATGCCCCATAGCATAGAACGTGGCATGAGCCTCTACCGCAACAACGACCAAGCCTTTGAACGGCAGATGGCAGGCACCACCGCCGAACGTCGCATCCCAGTCACCCTTCATTACGACGTTATCGACGAGGGGTTCAGCCTAACCGTTGCCACTGCATCAGGCCAACAGGCTGTAGCCACGGCGGTCTTTGCACATCAGAGAGCCAAGCGCCCCCAGGCAGACAACATTCGCAAGCAGCTCACTAAGCTTGGAACGACCGTCTTTATGTGCTCCCGCTTTACGATGGGAGAGGGCAGTGACGGCTGGTTTGTTCCCAACAGTGTGCTTTCCGACCTTCGCCGGCAGGCCTGTGAAGCCCTTATGCGGCAGTTGGTGCCCGAAACACGACCCCAAAAACTCCTGTCCGCCAACCGAGAGCAACTGGCTCCCCCTGCTTATCACCCCACCTATTTATATAATGCTGCCAACCGCTGGGCCGAAGAGTTCTACCGTCAGCAAGTTGTTGACCGCCTTCAGCCCGCCTACGAAGTAGCTCCTCCCAACGACGCTGTGGTTATGCAGTGTCGTCACTGCTTGCGTTATAGTCTGGGAGCATGTGTGCGCCGAGGGGGCAACAAGCCCACATGGCACGAACCGCTCTACCTTGTGCTTGGCGACGGAAGGCGTTTCCGCCTGGAGTTTGCTTGTAGTAACTGTCAAATGAACGTCTATGTCGACTAAAAATCTCTGTCGTTTCCTGCCCGTGTTGCTGATGATGATGGTGCTGTCGGGGTGCTACCGCAGTCCGCGTTCCCACCGTTTTCACCTGAAGACCGCAGCCGACTCGCTGCAGATGGCAGACACCCTCACCGCCCAACAGCAAGACTCGCTGCGCTTTGCACGGAAACATCACTTCTCGCAAGGCTTCAATTTTGTGGTGAAAGCCGACTCGCTCATGCTGCTCCGCCAGCAACCCGAAGAGCTGGTAGGTGGCTTTCAGACCGACTCGTTTGCCGTCAGCCACGGACAACGGCTCGTGGTGGTGGATGTACGCATACTGCAATCCGACCCCATAGACTCGGTGTGGGTGCAGATAGGCACCGAAGACAACCGCATAGGGTGGGCGCACGAACACAGACTGCTAAACCAGGTAGACCCCGACGACCCCATATCGCAGTTTATCTCGGTCTTCTCCAACACCCACATGCTCATCTTCCTTATCGTCATCTCGGTCATTGCAGTGGGCTATCTGTTGCGCAAGATATACAGGCGGCAGGCTCCGCTCGTTCATTTCAACGACATCGACTCGTTCTATCCCACGCTGCTCGCCCTCATTGTGGCGGCAGGCGCCACCTTCTATGCCAGTCTTCAGAACTTTGCCCCAGAGGCATGGCGCGATTTCTACTTCCATCCTTCGCTCAATCCGTTTGGACAACCTGTGCTGCTGAGCGTCTTCCTGTGCTCGGTGTGGGCCATGCTCATCGTGGCGTTGGCAGCCGTAGACGACGTGCGTCACCACCTGTCGCCCTCGGCAGGCTTCCTCTACCTGTGCGGACTGGCAGCCGTGTGTGCGTTCAACTACATCATCTTCTCGGTTTCTACGCTCTACTATGTGGGCTATGCACTGTTCCTTCTGTATGTGTGGTGGGCTCTCAGACGTTACTTCCGCCATGTGTTCAAACCCTATGTGTGCGGACATTGTGGCACAAGAATGCGGCGAAAGGGACGTTGCCCCGTCTGTGGTGCCGACAACGAATAGTGGAAAATCCTCATAAATAAGGATTTTCCACCTTGCAAATTTTTGCTAACTTTGCACCCGAATTCTAAAGATTAGCAAAAAAGATGAAGAAAACAACTATGCTATTGGCATTGTCGTGCCTGATGACAACCGCCAATCCAGCCTTTGCTACAAGTCCCGATGTTTATGAAGGAAACCAACTTGTGGTGGACACCTCACGTGTTTATGATATTGACGAAGTGGTGGTGGTAGACCAACCCAAGGAAACTTTCCAGCTGAGACAGCAGCCGCTTTCTTCCACCGCTTTCGGTGTCAGCCAGCTCTCAGGACTCGGCGTGCGCGACCTGCGCGACCTCTCCAACTTTGTTCCTTCGTTTGTTATGCCACAATATGGCTCGCGTTACACCAGTGCCATGTATGTGCGCGGCATCGGTTCACGCGTCAACTCCCCCGCAGTGGGCATCTATGTGGACGGAATGCCATTGCTCAACAAGGCCGCTTTCAACTTCCATACCTATAGCATCGACCGCGCTGATGTGCTCAGAGGCCCCCAAGGCACCCTCTACGGCATGAACACCGAGGGCGGATTAGTGCGTGTGTTCAGCAAAAACCCCATGAACTACCGTGGCACCGACGTCAACCTGTCGCTCGGCAAGGGACTCTACCGCAAGGTGGAGGTGGCCCATTATGCACGCTTGTCTGACAAGTTGGGGCTAACGGTGGCCGGATTCTATGACGGACAGAACGGTTTCTTCAAGAACCAAGCCGACCAAAGCCGTGCCGACCAAAGCAACGAGGCAGGCGCTAAGGCCCGTCTGACGTGGCAGGCCACCAACCGCCTGTCGGTGGATGTGTTGGCCGACTACCAGTTTGTACGCCAATATGACTTTCCATATGGCCTTATGGTGACCCGAGACATGATAGACCACGCCAACATCACCTCGCCCTACTACAACATGAAGCCCCATACCGAACAGCCAAACACCAATCTGCGCAACAACTATCAGCGCAATATGCTCAACACGGGCTTGGGACTGAAGTATGCTGGACAGGGTTTCGACTTCAACTCGATGACCACTTGGCAGTTCCTACGCGACAAGATGGCTATGGACATCGACTATCTGCCGCAAGACTTCCTCTCTATGGGACAGCGACAACTGCACAACGCCCTGACAGAAGAGCTCACGTTGAAGAGTCACAACCGTTCGGCCTGGCAATGGACGGTGGGAGCTTTCGGTTCTTACCAGTGGCTGCGCACAGATGCAACGGTGGGTTTCGGCAACGACATGAACAACTATCTCTCACAGCAGATTACCCAATATGCCTATAACGGAATACATTCGGCCATGGCAAAACGCATGGCACAGGCCATGATAGCACAAGGAATGCCCGAAGATGCCGCCAACGCAGCCGCTAATATCGCCGCTACGGCAGCCATTGCCAAGGCCGGTGGTTGCAACATAGCCATGCAGCTGAATGCCATCCCCGGTCTGTTCCGCACCCCAACGTTCAATACGGGCGTCTTTCATGAGTCGAATATTGCCTTGGGAAGCCGTTTCACAGCCACCCTCGGATTGCGTTACGACTACTCGAACGTGGCGCTCGACTATGCCACCAACGCCCTTGCCACCCTCAGCGAGGACGTGATGGGACAGCACGTAGACGCTTCTGTCAGCTCGTTGTTGGCACACAAGGAGCGTACCCACTTCTCGCAACTCCTGCCCAAGATAGGTCTTACCTACCGTTTCGGTGCCTATGCCAGCAACGTCTATGCCCTCGTGTCGAAAGGTTACCGCGCCGGCGGCTACAACATACAGATGTTTTCAGACATCCTTCAGAGCGAACTACAGGCTCAGGCCCAGTCGGCCCGTGGCGACGTCACCATTCCCCACGACGAAGCAGCCTATGAGCGCATCCGCCAAACCATTGCCTATAAGCCCGAAACATCGTGGAACTATGAAGTGGGAACCCACCTCAACCTCTTCGACAACCAGTTGCACGTAGACCTTGCAGCCTACTATATGCAGGTGCACAACCAGCAGCTGAGCGTGCTCGCCGGCAACTATGGCTTTGGGCGTATGATGGTGAACGCCGGAAAGAGCCACTCTTGCGGTTTGGAAGCCAGCGTCAGAGGAGCCGCCCTCGACAACAAGCTCAGCTACGGCATGAGCTACGGACTCACCATAGCCAAGTTTGACGAGTATGCCGACTCGCTTTCGGATGGCACCGTGCGCAGCTACAAGCACAACTACGTGCCCTTTGTGCCCATGCACACGTTGGCCGCCAGTGCCGACTACCGCATCGACATCGACCAAACGCAGATGTTGCCTACCCGTGGATTTACCTTCCGCAGCGTCACCGTGGGCCTCAACCTCACGGCGCAGGGGCAGACCTATTGGGATGAAGCCAACACCTGCAAGCAGAAGTTCTATGCCTTGCTGGGCGCTCATGCCGATGCCGACTTCGGCGTTTGCCACGTCAACCTGTGGATGCGCAACCTGTCGGACACTCGTTACAACACGTTTGCCATAGAGAGTGCTGCCACCGGCACCGCCCACACCTTTGCCCAAAGGGGCAATCCGTTCCAGATAGGAGTGGATCTTGGGTTCCGTTTCTAAGCATCCAGCCATAGCCTTGACCTCCTGTTACAGAACAAAGGGATACAGGAAGTCAAGGTTTTTTGTGATAAATGGTGGGTTTTCAGAAAAAAATCGTACTTTTGCAGCAGAATATAACGACATTAAGAAAATGGTAACACCAGTATTTGTTTTTATAGCATTCGTAGTGGTAGCCCTCGCAGGCTGGGGTGTGGCAGAGTTGAAAGCACGCACCATCCACTTTGAACATTCCGAGGAAGAACGCGAAGAGGCAGAACTCCTTGAGAACGAGCGTCGTGCAGAAGGCTTCGAAGAGAAGAACGTGCACGACATCATGCGCTCCAACAGCACTAAAGGCTTCAATGCCGTAGGCTAATAGCCCTTTTTCGATCTGTTGACAGACCTCTTTTTTTAGATTGTTTTTTGCTTACACTGATAAGCAGAATATAATGTTCCTTTTAAATCCAGCCACATTTCTTTTGAGAGGTGGCTTTTTTTGTGCATAAAAAAAGCCTTGTTCCCGCAGCTCCTTTGAAGGAAACTGCCTTGGAACAAGGTCTTTATTAGGTGGAAAGCCCCAAAGGGTGAGGGGCTTGTCGTCAGGCTTTCTTTATCTTCTCGACGTAAGCATCGATGACGGCAACGGCGGTGATGTTGACCACATCGCGCACCGAGCACTCGAAATCGGTGAAGTGTATAGGTTTGTTCAAGCCCATCTGGATAGGGCCAATGACCTCTATCTCGGGCGAAAGGGCCTGTAACAACTTGTAGCCGTTGTTGGCGCTACTCAGGTTGGGGAACACAAGCGTGTTCACATCTTTACCTTTCAGGCGTGTGAAAGGATACTTAGCGTCGCGCAACTCGCGGTTAAGTGCAAAGTTGACTTGCATTTCTCCGTCGATGGCAAGGTCGGGATATTCGGCTTGCAACTGCTCCACTGCGGTGTGAATCTTGGCTGGTGAGCCAATTTCGTCCGTCCCGAAGTTTGAGTAGGATATCATTGCTATCTTTGGTTCGTCGTTGAAGAAGCGCACACTCTGTGCTGCCAGCTTGGCAATATCCTTTAGAATGTCGCTGTCGGGGTGGCGATTGATGAGTGTGTCGGCAATGTAGAACGTTCCTTTCTTCGTATTGAGGATGTGCATCGTGCCGAATGTTTTGTACTCGGGACGTATGCCTATCACCTCTTTGGCCACCTTTATGGTGTTGGAATACTTGGTGTAGAGACCTGTGATGAACGCATCAGCATCACCGTTCTCCACCATGGACATGCCGAAATAGTTGCGCTCGTACATCTTGTCGTAGGCTTCCTCGAAGGTATAACCCTGTCGTGCACGTTTTTCAGCGAGGTGCTTGGCATAGGTGGCACGGTGTCCCTGCTCTTTGTCAGCACGCATGTCGATAATGTCGATGCCGGTAAGGTCGAGCTTTAGACGGCCCGCCAGACGTGCCAGACGGTCGGGGTTGCCCAAAAGGATGGGGTAGCAGATGCCTTCCTGCCGTGCCTGAACAGCAGCTTTCATCATGGTGGGGTGGCCACCTTCGGCAAACACCACTCTCTGTGGGTGTTGGGCAGCCGTGCTATGCAGGGTGCGCGTGAGCTTGGTTTCCTGTCCCAACAGCTGACGCAGGTGTTGCTTGTAGGCGTCCCAGTCGGTGATTTGCTTGCGGGCAACGCCACTTTCGATGGCAGCTTTGGCCACAGCGGCGCTCACCTCGGTGATAAGGCGCGGGTCTACCGGCTTCGGAATGAAGTATTTGGGGCCGAAGGTGAGGTCGTTGACGTGGTAAACTTCGTTCACAACGTCGGGAACGGGCTGCTTGGCAAGGTCGGCAATGGCCATGGCAGCAGCCATCTTCATCTCTTCGTTGATGGCTTTGGCGTGTACGTCGAGGGCTCCACGGAAGATGTAAGGGAAGCCGATGACGTTGTTTATCTGGTTGGGATAGTCGCTACGGCCGGTACTCATCAGTACATCGGGGCGTGCGGCCATGGCGTCTTCGTAGCTGATTTCGGGCACGGGGTTGGCCAGTGCAAAGACAATGGGGTTGTCGTTCATCGACCGTATCATGTCTTGCGTGAGCACATTGCCTTTTGACAAGCCTACAAAAACGTCAGCGCCCTTGATGGCTTCCTCCAGTGTGTGGACGTCACGGCGGCTTGTTGCAAAGAGCGCTTTTTGTGGAGTGAGGTGTTCGCGGTCGTCGGTGATGACGCCTTTCGAGTCGATCATGACGATGTTTTCGCGCTTGGCACCTAAGGCCACGTACAGTTTGGTGCACGAAATGGCGGCTGCGCCGGCGCCGTTGACAACTATCTGCACCTTGCTAATGTCTTTTCCGGCCACTTCGAGGGCGTTTTTCAAGCCTGCTGCCGAGATGATGGCGGTGCCGTGCTGGTCGTCGTGCATGACAGGAATGTCGAGATTCTTCTTCAAACGTTCCTCAATGGCAAAGCACTGGGGCGCTTTGATGTCTTCAAGGTTAATTCCTCCGAAAGAAGGAGCTATCTTTTCAACGGCTTCGCAGAACTTGTCGGGGTCTTTCTCGTCCACTTCTATATCGAAAACGTCGATGCCTCCATATATTTTAAAGAGGAGTCCCTTTCCTTCCATGACGGGTTTTCCGCTCATGGCACCAATGTCGCCAAGGCCCAAGACGGCCGTTCCGTTGCTGATGACGGCCACGAGGTTGCCCTTGTCGGTGTATTTATAGACGTCATCAGGGTTTTGTTGTATTTCAAGACACGGATAAGCCACACCGGGAGAGTAGGCCAACGACAGGTCGGTCTGTGTGCGGTAGGGCTTGGTGGGGGTGACTTCGATTTTGCCAGGGCGGCCTTTGTGGTGATATTCCAGTGCTGCCTCTTTAGTAATCTTTACCATAGTATTCTGTTTGTTTAAGTTTCTTGTTCTTTCAAATTCAGTCCAAAGTTACTGAAAAATCTGCTTTTTGTAGGGTGGAAGACTGTTAATATTTCTTTCTAAAACGTTTTGTCTGACAAAAAGGGACACTCCTTTTCTGTGGAATGTCCCTTTGTTGGTGTTACAAGGTTTGCTTGCGGGTTTTTTAGTTGACCGGTGTGAGCACAATGGCAAACACGTTGCGGCTGTCTGCCTTGGTGAGTGTGGTAGTGCCGTCGATAGTGGTTGTATAGGTGCTGGACGAGCCGGTTACCTTTGTTCCGTTTATTTTGATGCTGGCGGTTTCGCTGTCTCCAAACACAATGGTCATGGTGTAGCTTTGAGTAGCGTTGACAGTGATAGTGGTAGAGCTTTCCATCTTCACGCACATGGTGTAGGTCTTGCCGTTATAGGTGGCTGTTCCTTTCGAGTTGGAGTAGTTGCCCTGAACCGTAACAATGCTATTGCTAGGGGTTTTGTTGTCGAAACTTACGACGATGGTGCTATCCGACGGGGTCTCACCTCCGCCCTGGCCACCGCCAGGTTCTGTGCCACCTCCGGGCTCTTCGCCGCCTGGTTCACTTCCACCCGGTTCGGTTCCGCCGCCTTCACCTTCGTTGCCGAAGATGCCGACAAGCTGTGTATGGTAGGAGCCGAGTATCTCGTCGAGTGCAGCAATGCGCACATACTGGTTGTCATCGGTGTTTGGAATGATGTAACGGATGTCTCCTTTGTTGAGACGACCGGCACCGTAGTAGCCTGTTACTTTGGCGGGCACGTCTACGGCTGCGTCTGGTGTGTAGGCATACATTAGGGTATCGACGGTGTCGAAGTTGTTGTAGGTGGTTCCACCGCTGCGTGTTGTTTCGGTGGAAGGCACTTGCTCGTCACGTGTAGCGGTCTCGTAGGCGTCATAACCGGTTGTGGCGTTGGGGGCGTTCTGTGTGTAGTAGCTGAAGCTGGAAACCGTTCTGTCGAAGTAGTTGCCGAACGATTTGATGAGGCCACCTTTCTCGCCAGAGAACGTTCCTTCGCCTGTTGCATCGGTGCCTTGGCCTGAACTCATCATAGGACGTTTGGTTCCACGGAAGTAGTTGGCCTCGACAAAGACGCTGGATCCCATCGTTGCGCCCACGCCATACTTGGAAACGCCGTCGTAATAGTTGTTCCAAACGTGTACGGTGGAGGTGCGCACGCGTGGATGGCGGGAGTCTGAGTGGTCAAACCAGTTGTGATGATAGCTCAGAAGGTTGGCGGTGGTTTCGCTCTTCATGCCGCAGAGCATTGATTTGCCGGAGTCGTGGTAGCGGTTATAGGAGAAGGTGGCATACGAACAACCGTCCTTGGCGTCGAGCGAGCCGTCGCCTTTACCGTGGTCGCCGCCTCCTTTCTGTCCGTAGAAGTAGTCGTTGTTGTGTATCCACACGTGGATGGCGCCTTTCACCTCCATGTTGTCGTCGCTGGAGCCTTGCAGCATCACTGCCATATTGCGCACTTCGATGTCAGAACCGCTGACAATGCCGAGCCCGAAGCCGTTGAATACGGCGTCTTCGCCAATGCCTTCGATGGTGACGGCCATGTCTATGTCGGTGTCGTTGGCCTTAATGAGCAGTCCGCCCTGGTCTGACAGACGCTCGGAGGCAGCTGCATCAGCGGTGGTAATCTCTCCGATGATGCGGATAGCGAGGGGTGTGTGGTCGTAGCCTTTCTGTTTGGCCTTGAGAATTTGGCCCAATCCGGTGACAACGGTCTTGTTGCCTTTTTCCGATGTGGTCATTTCCAAGCTCACGGTATTAAAGGTGTTCTTGGTGATATAGAGCACTTTGGCTCCTTGCTTGAGGGTTCCGTCGTTGTTGTAGGCACCAATTCCGCCTGTCCACTTTTTGTGGGCGAAGCCTTGTCGGTCGTAGTTGACCACGTTGAGAACAGGAGTTTCGCTGGCAGCCGAAGCCACTTCGCTATTGTCTACCACGGGTACAACCTTCAAGGTGTAGTTGCCTGCTTTCAGTCCTACGACGTCTACGCGGCCGTAGGTGCCGTAGTTGCGCACGAGTTGCTGGTCCACCTTGGTGTAGTCGGCATAGTTTTCGCCCTTCACATAGACGTTGTAGGAGGTAGCGCCTTGGTAGAGGGCAAACGTGGCGTAGGCCGATTCCTGCCAGCCTTGGCTTTCCAGGATGTTGACGGCGCCTGTAGCCACTTTCTGGAACGAGATGTTCTCGGCGTCAGCAATGGTGAGTGTACCATCGGTGAGCGACTGTAGGGTGAGCGTGTTGCCGTTGATGGCTACGTTGGTAAGGTCTGTTGTGGCGAAAGTGCTTAGTCCTGAAGGGGTTTTCACCACCATTTTGTTTTGTGCCATGGCGGTAGTTGCCATGAAACAAGCCATATATAAGAATGTGGAAGTTTTCATTTTGCCTGTTGTTAGCGTTTAACGAATTTCACGACTTGGTTGCTTATGCGCAGCATATAGATGCCAGTACGGAGTTGACGGACATCGAGGCGCGTTTCTGAAGAGACCACACGGCCCGTGAAGAGTTGCTTGCCGGCGGTGTCGTAGACGGCATAACTGGAGCCTACGGGCAGTCCGCCCACCACCATTTCGCCGTTGATGATGCCTTTATATTCAAAAGTGGAGAGTGTGCCGATGCCGTTGGTGGCGGAAAAGGCAATCTGTACGGTGCCCATATCGACGGTTTGTGTGGTGCCGTCGCTATAGGTGAGAATGACGTTGTCGCCGTCAAAAGATAGCTGGGTAGCCACCTTTTCTACCGTTTCACCGTTGATGGTAATGCTCTGTACGCCGTCGGCTATGGCGCAAAGTCCCATCAAGGAAGCTACGCAGAGCGTAAGAAATCGTTTCTTCATTGTTTGTTCTGATTTGTTTTTAGTTATTTTTTGTTTGCTATGAACCGTTTTCACAAAGGCTCGGATGTGGCAACACGTCTTGCTGGTTGCCTGTTTTATATCATTGCAAATTTAGTAATTTAACGGTAATAAATCTTAAAACACAAGCCGAAAACTTACGCAAACGTTTTCGTTTCCCTTTTATCCTGTCCGTCAAAAACTTACATTTGGTGATGCAAAAAGTGCATTTGGGCTTGTCACAGGTCAAAAAAAGGAGAGGTTAGAGACTTTTTTAACATTATAATTGTATATTTATTAAAATAAAAGAGGTATATTTGCATCATATAATTGATAAACAAAACTCTGCAAAACACAATAGCAAGAGGTAGAAAAAGTAGTTTTTGTTATTTTCGAAGTAAGTATTTCTTAAAGTAATTGTTAGGTTATGAAAAGAACTATTCGGCATAGTTTTCTCGTAAAACTCGTTGGCGTAGTTGCTTTTTTGGCTTTATTGCCACATCCGCCTTTGCCCTTAATGATGGCGACGACAAAGATGTAGTAGCTCAACTGAAAGGAACGGTAGTGACAACCAGTAATGTCCATTCGCTTGTCAGCGTGAACCAGCCCATCAATCCAGACAGTATTTACTTGTTGTACAACGTTGGAACAAAGCAATTTCTCAACATGGGAGGCTATTGGGGAACTGGTGCCAGCTTGTCAGACCATCCCCGTTACTTTTGGATGCAGCGCCGTACCAAAGAAAAATCCAGTTTCGAGGACTTTATGCGCTATCCCGAGACGGCGGCAGATGCCTACGAAGCAAAAATGAAATTCGGCTCAAACGAACTCCTTCCGCTGCTGAAAATGTCGCAGGTGCAAGTGGGTTCGGTTGAAGGAAAAACCCGTTCTTTAGCCACTTACGTCAGTGCCAACATTGTTGAGGGCGATACTAAGACACCGTTGATAAAAGATGCTTACCAGCCCAATGGCCAAAGGTTCTACTTTACCACCACAGGCACGCCTTCATCTGCCGCCACAGCCCTGCCGATAGACTTCTCCAAGCAGTCGCTGAAGGTGAAGGTCAACCTTGACGGATGTACGAAAGACAATGAAAACATCCTTTCTGTAGGCTCGTCCATCAAGGACTGGGCAATTGGTCAGATACACCTCTACTATTCGAAAAGCAGTAAGAAGCTGGAAATAAACAGTTTGCTGAACAATACGTCGTGTACGGAAGGGCAGCAACGCTACCACTTATCCGGCATATCCGGCGAGATTACGATCACCCTTAGCGGGTCAGGACTGACTGTAAGCTACGGATCTGACAAGGAAAGCTTTTGGACCTCCTTCTATGCCACAGTCACCATTCCCTATGTGGCAGGCCAGGAAGGCGACATCATAAAGTTTAAATCAACCGACGGCACCACCCCCGACATTCAGGACGGAGCCCTCGTCATTGACCAGAACGGCAGCAACACCGTGAAGCTGAAGGCCACCTATGCCCATTACACCTATGCCACAGCCTGTCAGGACGACCTGCCTGCCGTCTTCTTCTCCAGCAAGTTCACCCATAATCCTCGTGGCGGTGAAGGCATATTCCTTGGCTATTCGTTCGATAATACGTTGCTTGACTTCCCTGGCGATGGCAAAAACAGTTATCTTCCAGCAGATATGCTCATCGGAATGTACGTTGACCGGAAGGCCGACCCCAAATATTCGCCCTACACATCGTTTACCCTTAGGAAGGTGGAAGGGACCGAAGACATCTATACGTTGTCACTCTATGCAGGGATAGACCTTAAGACTGGCAACCAGACAACCACCCCCAAAGAGCTTTTCCTGCAAAAAGACGACTACTACATACGGGGCTACAACTATAACACCCACTATGGAGTGACCACTTATGGCGACCATAACATCTACTACGACAGTGACCCCAATCACACAGGAGAGTTCACCGACAAGCCCAACGACGGCATAGAAATAAACGAAATGCCTACCAACAAGGAAGACGCCTATTGGAAAATCATCTCCCTGAGCGAGTATCGTAAACTGGAAAAGACCGCCGACAGCGAGTTGGAACACCTTGTTGATGTCTCCTATTTGATAGGTGATCCCGACTTCGACCGCAACAATACCTTCCTAAACTCTTGGCAGACAGACGGCTTTACCGACCAGTCCAATCAGCTACGCATAGGTATTGACGGCAGCTACAAGACCAATACCAGTGATAGAGAATATAGAGGATCTGACAACTACAATGGTTATATCATCAACCATGCCCGCTATATGGCGCTCAACATCCACAACGGAGGCCATGGAAAGGTCTACCAAGATGTGAAAATCTCCTATCCCGGTTGGTGGGTACTGCGTTGTAAGGGCTTAAGCAACGCCGGCGGACAACTTTTCATTCAACGCGAGGACGACGAAAAAGTTCTGATGCAGAAGAACACCAAGGAGCTGACAACCATCAGCGACGACGACAAGGCATTGATTAATGTTACCGATCCGGCAACAACCAACTGGCCCTTCTCGCCCAACCAGCCCATCTACAACTCTTCCGTGCTGCTCAACGACAACTTCCGGCTCAACTCCAACACCGCAAAATACATCGCGCAAACCCTTCTCTACATCGATGACGCCAGCGAAGAACACCCCGTTACGGTAAGAGTGGGCGTAGAGGTGAAAGGCAAGGACGGCGTGGCAGCAGCCGACGAGTGGACGGTGGTCGACGACTTCTCGCTCTATTTTGGCGGACTGTCCGAAGAACGCGAGCCTTTCATCGTGCTTGACGAGGACAAGACCGACCTCCACTACATTGACGACGGTATTCATCTCTACAAGAACAAGGCCCTTCTGCTGCATCGCACGCTGAAGAAAGACAAGTGGAACACCCTTGTCATGCCTGTCAACCTCACCACTGAGCAGTTTAAACTTGCCTTTGGCGATGGGGCAACGCTGGCAGAACTCTCCCACATCACCGCCTCTACCGTAGAGTTTAAGAGCGTAAAAGCGGATGCCGGCGTGTTCTTTAAGGCTGGAACCCCCTACATCATCAAGGTGACGGAAGACCAGAGTCTTGACGATAATGTCGATGCTGCCACCCAAACCATATGGACCTGGGAGAGCAACGGCACGCGGAGCGAGAAAGTAACCCTAAGTGGCAGCTTCTACAAGATATTGGGTGTGACCCTCGTTGGCGACATCATCACCGCCCCCAACGGCAACCCCCACTACAATTTCACGGGCACTTACGACAACGACAACAATCTCTACACCGTTGCCGGCAAGCATGTGGGCGACGAAAACGGTAGCGGACAGTTTGGTTATATGCAGATGAAGGGCACTTATTGCAAGACTTATGCTAACGACACGATACTGAAAAACCATCCAAGTCTCAACGATGGACAGGACAACTACATATGGGTAGACGACCAAATGCTGGAAGTTCCCTCCAACACCGAGTACGGACAGAAAGGTCTGCGCTGCTGGTTTACCTACACGCCGCCTGATAGTTCGCCCCAGTCGAGACTGCAAGTGGTGATAGACGGTGTGGCCACAGGCATCACCCTGCAACAGATTGATGAGTCGGAACAACCCGCCCGGCATTATTGTGAAGGTGTTTACAACCTTAGCGGTCAGCTCGTGCGCACCGGTGACTCCCTTCGTGGGTTGCCAGCCGGTATGTATATCGTGAACGGAAAGAAAACCATCGTAAACAACTGAGCCACATGAAAACATTGAAGAAGACTTACACGGCTCCCAAGACCGAGCTGATTAAGATGGAACCTGTGCTGATGCGGTTTGTCAGTGGTGTAAGGGTAGACAATAACAAGGTGGGCGATGTGGTAGACAAAAGTCAGGAACCCGTCAACGCATGGAACTGGGGAGTGGGCGAAAGAAAGCCCGATGGCTCAGGTGGACGTTGGGGCGAGAGCGACTGATGCGCCTTTCAGAAGACTTAACGTGCGACTTTCAACCCTTGGGTTGGAAGTCGCACGTTTTTGTTTCTCAATGAAACAAAATTTAAGACAAAGCGTCCCTATTGTGAAAAAACGAGAAAAACCGTTCCTACAACCCCAGCAAATGCCTGCAAATGCTTAACTTTGAAGAAACTGGAGCTATGGCTTTCCCGATAGGAAGTGAAAAAACGGCTCATCAACACATTATGAATTGACAATGGAACCCCAACAACATTATGAAGGACTCACCGATGCAGAGGTGCTGGAAAGCCGGCAGAAGTATGGCGCAAACGTTCTTACACCCCCTGCTACCGAAAGCGTTTGGGACAAGATAAAGGACTGTATGCACTTCTGGTTGGTAAAAGTGGAACTTGCCATCCTTGTTGTGGCCACCTTGTTTGCCACCGTTCTGCCCCTCACAGGCGCTTACAAGCACGACGGCCTGTGGATAGCGCCCGTGCTTTCGGCGGTGCTTTTCGCCATGACCTACCTCGTTGCCTATCTTGGTGGCAAGTGGAACGAGCGCGAAAAGACCTTCGCCATCGATTCCCTGTTTACCATTCTGCTCTTTGCCCTGCTGCTTTCGGGTGGCATAGCGTTCTATAACGGCGTCTATGGAGGCGTGGAAGGGTGGGAACCTTACCTCGAGTTGGTGGGCATTGCCGCCGCCGTGTTGTTGGCAACCGCCGTGGCGCACGTGCTGGAAGCCCAGAACGAGAAAACCTTCAAGAGCCTCAACGAAGTCAACGACGACACCCCCGTGAAGGTGGTGCGCAACAACAACGTCAGTCAAGTGGCCCGTCGTGACCTTGTGGTGGGCGACATCATCCTGCTGGAAGCCGGCGAGGAGGTGCCCGCCGATGCCGAACTGCTGCGCTCGATGCACCTCACCGTGAACGAATCGTCGCTCACTGGCGAGCCCCTTTGCACCAAGACCACCCGTCCCGAACAGTTTGACCGTGATGCAACCTATCCCTCCAACCACGTAATGAAGGGCTGTACGGTGATGGAAGGCGACTGCGTGGCCCGTGTGTTTGCCGTGGGCGACAACACCGCCAGCGGCAAAGTGTTTGAGGCCGCCCAGGTGAAAGACGGCGAAGCCACCCCCTTGAGCAAGAAGCTCAACACCCTTGCCGACCTCATCACCAAGGTGAGCTACGCCATTGCCGTGCTCATCGTGCTGGGACGTCTGGTGCGCCATGCCCTGTTGCTGCCTTGTCCCAATGTCAGGGCGCTTGTAGTGAGCCTGTCGGCATCGCTGCTTCTCGCCGCCATCGTGGCGTTTGCGCTTCAGCGCAAGAAGACTCCTGACAACGGCAGTCGCCTTGAACTCTGGCAGTTGCTCTCTTTTATGGTGCTTCCCATTGTGGGTGTGATGGCCTATTTTGCCGTCGGCACGACCACTCCCGTCAACTGGCCCAACCTCATTCAGTATGCTTTTGCCTCGGTGATGATAGCCGTTACGCTCATTGTGGTGGCGGTGCCAGAAGGTTTGCCCATGGCGGTGACGCTGAGTTTGGCCTTTAGCATGAAGCGGCTGATGAAGCAAAACACTCTTCCCCGTACGATGCACGCCTGTGAAACGATGGGCGCCGTGTCGGTCATCTGCTCCGACAAGACCGGTACGCTCACGCAAAACCGCATGACGGTGGTGGGCACTTGCTTTGCCAATCTGCCCCATCAGCAGTTGGGCGACGACCGTGTCTCGGCGTTGTTGAAGGAAGCTATCGCCGTCAACACCACGGCCAACCTCGACCATTCGGACGACAAAAAGGTGAAAATCATTGGCAACCCCACCGAAGGAGCCTTGTTGCTATGGCTCGACCGGCAGGGCGTCAGCTATCTGGAACTGCGCGAAAAGACTGTAGCCGTCAACCGACTGCAGTTCACCACCCAACTGAAATATATGGCTACCCTTGTGCGCTCGGTGGTCACTGGCCGACTGGTGGTGTATGTGAAGGGGGCTCCCGACATCCTGTTGGGCATGTGCCAGATTGGCGAAGCCGAACGGACACGCTACGATGCCCAACTCGCTACCTATCAGCAACATGCCAACCGTACGCTCGCTTTTGCCTTTAAGGAGGTTGACGACGGCGAAGAGGTGTTCCGTGACGGCCATCTTGCCGTGCAAGACCTCACCATGATGGGCATCGTAGGCATAGAAGACCCCGTCAGAAAGGAAGTGCCTGCCGCCATTGCCAGCTGTTTGAAAGCTGGCATACAGGTGAAGATTGTCACCGGCGATGCCCCTGGCACAGCCAAGGAGATAGGCCGCCAACTCGGCTTGTGGAACGAAGACGATACCGACGACCACCTTCTTGTGGGCACAGAGCTTGCCGGCATGAGCGATGAAGCCCTGCGCAAGCGCCTTCTCAAGGTGAAGATTATCTCTCGCGCCCGCCCCGACGATAAGGAACGGGCCGTTCGTCTGCTGAAAAGTATGGGCCATGTGGTGGCTGTCACTGGCGATGGCACCAACGATGCGCCCGCCCTCAACGCCGCCAACGTGGGCCTGTCGATGGGAGACGGTACGGCCGTGGCGAAGGAAGCCAGCGACATGACCATCCTCGACAGTTCGTTTGCCACCATTGCCAATGCCGTGATGTGGGGCCGTTCGCTCTACAAGAACATCAAACGGTTCATCCTTTTCCAGATGACCGTGAATGTGGCTGCCTGCATCATCGTGGGTGTGGGAGCCTTTATTGGCGAAGAGTCGCCCCTCACCGTCACGCAGATGCTGTGGGTGAACCTCATTATGGACACCTTTGCCGCCCTCGCCCTTGCCTCGTTGCCCCCCAGCCGAAAGGTGATGGACGAGCAGCCACGCTCCGAAAGCGAGCAACTGCTGAAGGGAATGGGCACCTTCATCATTGGTGTGGGCGGGTTGTTCTCCCTGTTCCTGTTGGGGTTGTGCATCTGTTTCCAGCACACTAACATCTCTTGTCTCACCGACTTTTTCACTGGAAAGGTGGTCTGGGGCGACAACAATGGGCTCTCGCCCTACGAGTTGGGACTGTTCTTCACCGTCTTTGTGATGTTGCAGTTTTGGAATCTTTTCAATGCCAAGGCCTTTATGACAGGCGAGTCGGCCCTGAAAGGCCTCTCTTGGAAGAACACCAAAGGCTTCCTCTTCATCGTGTTCATCATCTTTGCAGGACAGTTGCTCATCACCGAGCTTCCCGGCTTGCAGGAGATGTTCAACGTTTCTGCCGGTGGCGTGAAGGCGGTAGACTGGCTCATCATCGGCATTGGCAGCTCTCTTGTGCTCTGGGTAGGCGAGTTTCTTCGGCTGTTGAGGCGCCGTGGACGATAAGAAATATATCTATTTTAACTATAAACAGAAAGGAAAGACCATGAAGAAAAACTGTTTTCGTTTCCTGTTAGTGGCCCTTGTGGCTCTAACGACCGTTCCGATGTACGGACAAAGGCCCATACCAAAAGTTAAGACCCCTAATCTTCAGCTGAGAGGACTTCAGATAATAGCTCACGCGGCGGGTAGAAATCATTGGGTGAATCCCTCTCCGCCGGTTCCGAATCCGGGTCCAAAGCCACCGATTGTTCCTTCTGTATTGCCAAATGTGCACACTATTTCAAAAATAAAAATGCCTGATTTTAAAAAACCATTCCCCCACCTCTCTGCTGCCGAACGCCAAAAGGTGGAAGATTTCCGCAATCGTGAGCAACTCTACCGCCAAGGCCTTCAACAGCTTAAGAAAGGCAATCTGAAGAGTGCACGCTCCCTTTTCAAGCGGTCAGCCGACAACGGCCTATATGTTCCCGCCCAATATGAATATGGAAAAATGCTCATCGCCGACGGTGACACTGCGAGCATTAAAATGGGCATACAACAACTTATCTATGCCGCAGTCAAGGGCAATGAAGATGCCATGTTTGACCTTGGATGGGCTTATACCCAATGGCCTTCCTTCTCTCCCACGCCTTCTAAAAACCTCTTCTGGTTATGTAGAAGTGGCGAAAAGGGCAATCCGTTGGGCGATGCTTATGCTGGTAACATCTTGAACGAAAAGTACGACACTGCCAGAGCCTTGCTGTTGTGGGAAAGGGCCTACGCCAACAGGAAGAAAACCTATCGCGGTTCGATGCCGAAGGAGGAGGCTCGGCAGCTGATGAGCCTTGCCATGTATAACTTGGGCAGCCATATCACCTTAGCAAAGCACAACTATGCCCAAGCCGTGAGCTATCTCGACTATGCTCACACCTTGGGCAATGTAGATGCAGGAGCCATGTTGGGCTGGATTTATGCCACCGACAACACGGGTGTGAAAGACGTGCAGAAGGCTTTGCCCCTGCTGGAAGAAGGAGCGAAACAGAACAATGAAATAGCTTGTTGGGCGTTGGCCGAACTCTATATGAACGGCGAAGACGTGCCCCGCGATAGCGTGAAGGCTCTTCAATATTATAAGGTGGTAGCCGATAGCGGTGATGTCTATTCCACCGAAAGGGTTGTCTCATGCTACTATGAGGCCAACGACTACGATAACGCCCTAAGCTATGCCACCCGCGACTATATGGCTCAGGATCTTCAGACCATCTTCGTGGCTGGCCAGTGCCTCTATTTCACTAATCGGAGAATGGAAGCAGTGCCCTACATGAAGAAGGCATTGGCAGGAGGAATGGGCGAAGCCACAGGCTATCTCTACCGTATCTACGAAAAAGCCGACCAGCGCGACTCAGCCCTTGTCTACCTGCGTGAATCGATAAAGGAAGGCAGCAGCGAGGGAATGCGCATCTTGGCAAAGCACTATCTTGACGGCGACTGGATGAAGAAAGACGTTCAGGAGGCCATCAGCCTCTATCAGCGGGCAGCCCATCTCGAAGACGGATTGGCGTGTCGGAGCCTCGTTGACATCTACACCGCCAAGAAGAAAGTCTACGGACTGAAGCCCGATTACGAGCAAGCGCAACTCTATCTGCATGAAGGAATGCGCCTCAACGACCCTGTTTGCTACCGTCTTTTTGCCCAGTGGACTTGGGCTGGCAAGCATGGTGTGAAGAAAGACAAAGCCTTGGCCCGCACGCTGATGGAAGAGGCTGCCGAGTTGGGAGACGAGATAGCCAAGGCGTGGTTGACAACCCATGAAAAGTAACAGACCGAAAGCAAAGACTATAAGTTTGCTTACACATTTTCTTAACAACCGTTAAACAGGGTGTGCTCCTGTAAAACCGGCTTTTTTACGTTCCAACGGAGCCGGTTTTAGCACGTAAAAGCGGCTTTATGACCTGGTCATAAAGCCGCTTTCAGATTGTAAGTAAAGGGGTGTTAGGAAGTGATTACTTCATTTCCACCATTTTGACGCTCTTCTGTTGGATTTGCGGAACCATTCCGGGGCGTTTTTGAGCGTTGTCGTTGCCGAAGCGCTTGGGTGCAAACGGTACGACAGGAGCGGCAGCAGCGTCTGCGTCAGCAGGTGTGCTGTAAGCCTTTTTGGCCAGAGGACCCCATTCGCCGTTAGCGTTTTGTGCCAAGGCTAAGGCCAAGTAAGCGGTGCCCTTGTCAGCACTCCATGCGGCACTGTTGGCATCATACAGGCTCCAGTAGTTGTCCCATGGGTTGAACGGATTGGTTTCAGAGGTGAGCACGTTCTTGATGGTCTCATCGGTATAGTTTGCGTTATAGTAGGATTCTTGCATGATGAGAGCGTGGTAAACGGCTGTCTGGTCGTTGGGTGTGAAGGTAATGTTCTGATAGTAGCCGTTGGTTTCGTCGCCGCCGAAGTCACCTATGGTGATGTCTACTGTGGCTGTGCCGTTGCCGCCGAGCTTGGCAGTGGTGAACGGAATGATGACCATGTCGCCGAAGGTGCCGTTGACGTCGGTAGGAACAACATAGACTTCATATTCGGTGTTGGGAGCGAGTCCGTCCCATACCTTCTCTTGTGTGTCGGAATAGCCGTACCAACTGAAGCTCTTTATCATTTCTTCGATGTTGTTGAAGCCCATCATTGGTCCCCACTGTTCGAACTGTGTCTGTGCCTCTCCCTTCTTGAACTGGCACCAGTAGAACTCCGAGCAGTCAGCGTTGGGGGTGACGGTCATCTTCACGGCCTGAGCCCCGATGCTATCGATGGTGTAGGTGACGGTGGGGTTGCCCACGGTAGGAGTCTTTGGAGTGGTAAACTCAGCGCGTGAAGCCTGTCCCGGAACACCATACTGGTCGTAGGCCATGGTGACAATGGTGTAAGAGGTGTTGGCAGCGAAGGGCTTAGGGAAGCCAGTCATCTGTCCGCTGGTGAAGTCTTCGCCATATTGTGCGCTTTTGCTCATCTCCATGTAGCGAGCAATAATGTCGTCGGTGCTGTAGGCCTTTGCGGTGTTGGTGGGCAACACTTCAATGCTGAAGGTCTTGGCAGCCTCGGTGCGTTGTACCGAAACCCAAAGGGTGTCGGCCTCGCCGGTGGCAAATTTCAGGAACTGTACGTTGGCTTTTATCTCGCCGTCAACGCGTGCAAACGACAGGCTATCCACCTTGTCGATGGCAAAGGCCTTGGTGCCAAGTTGTGAGTTGACGAGTAAACGGTTGGGGGTAGTGCCGGTTTGTGCGCTTGCCAAAAGGGTGAACAGGGCGAGCGTCAGTAAGGATAATATCTTTTTCATTTCTTTATGAATTTAATTGCTTGTTGGTCTGCTTTGAAAATATAAACACCGTTGGGGAGTGACGAGGTGGCAACGGCAGTACCGTCCCAGTTGTTGAGTCTCATCAGACAGTTGCCGCTGACGGTGTAGAGGGCGGCGTTGACGTTGCCAGCCCCTTCCATGTAGAGGTTGCCGTTGGCATAGCGGAGCACTCCTTTGCCCTCGATGGCAACTGGCGCGATGGCATTCGGGTCGTTGTCGCTAAAGGTGAGGGTGGTGAGGTCGGCCAGATTGAAACTGGCTGCTGCCGCTGCGTCATAGGTGTTGACAACCAGCTTGCCGTCAGCGAAGGTCAGCGTGCGGATGTTGTCCAGGCTGAACGACTGTGGCGTTGCTTGGCTGTTTACCACCAGCCAGCTATCGGCACGTGCATGACTTACGGTTAAGAGCATCAATGCTCCTGCCATAAAAGTAAATGTTTTGTTCATGATTTTTGTTTATTTATTGTGATAACAAATGTTTGTTTCTTGATGGCTATGCCGTCGCCTGCGGCTATTTGGCATAATACTTTCTATACCATTCGGCGAAATCCCTAAGTCCTTGTCGCAGAGGCGTTGACGGTTTGTAGCCGAAGTCTTGCTCCAATGGTGTGGTATCGGCATAGGTGACGGGCACGTCCCCGGGTTGCATGGGCACGAGCTGGCGGTGTGCTTCAAAGTCGTAGTCGGCAGGCAGCACGCCAGCGCGCACAAGTTCCTCCTGCAGTATGCTGACAAATTCGAGCAAGCTTTCGGGATGGGAATTGCCAATGTTGTACACCTTGTAGGGCGGGATGGGCAGTCCGTCGTCGCCGTTCTGCTTTTCCGGTGCGTGCTTCATGACGCGCACGATGCCCTCCACAATGTCGTCGATGTAGGTAAAGTCGCGTTGGCAGTGGCCATAATTGAAGATTTTGATGGTGTCGCCCTTGACGAGTTTGTCGGTAAAGCCGAAGTAAGCCATGTCGGGACGGCCTGCCGGACCGTACACGGTGAAGAACCTTAGTCCGGTGGAAGGAATGTTGTAGAGCTTGGAATAGGCATGTGCCATGAGCTCGTTGCTCTTTTTGGTGGCCGCATAGAGGCTTACGGGGTTGTCCACTTTGTCGTCGGTGGAGTAGGGCACCTTCTTGTTGGAGCCGTAAACCGATGAAGATGATGCGTAGACAAGGTGTTCGACCTCGTGGTGACGGCACGCTTCAAGCAGGTTGTAGAAACCTATGAGGTTGCTCTGTATGTAGGCGTCAGGGTGGGTGATGGAGTAGCGCACGCCTGCCTGTGCGGCAAGGTTGACCACAACGGCTATGTGGTGGCTGCTGAAGAGCGAGTCTACGGCATTCTTGTCGGCGATGGAAGCCTCCACAAAGGTCCAGTTGCGCCCGAGTGCCTCTATCTGTTTGAGGCGTTCGTGCTTGATGTTCACGTCATAGTAGGGGGTGATGTTGTCGATGCCTATCACCCTGATATCGCTATAGTCGGCAAAGAGCCGCTTAACGAGATTGCTGCCGATGAAGCCGGCTGCCCCTGTTACGAGCACCGTCTTTCCGGACAGGTTTACATTAGATGGAAGCATATTGTTGTCAGTCTCTGCGGAAGATGTCGCGTGTATAGACCTTTTCTTTCACGTCGTCGAGGCATGCGTCATAGCGGTTGGCGATGATGGCGTGGCTCTGTGCCTTGAAGGTGGCAAGGTCGTTGACCACCTTACTGCCAAAGAAAGTTGTTCCGTTGTCGAGGGTAGGTTCGTAGATGATGACTTCGGCGCCCTTGGCTTTGATGCGTTTCATGATGCCTTGGATGGCACTTTGGCGGAAGTTGTCGGAGTTGGACTTCATAGTGAGGCGGTAGACGCCAATGATGCATTGGTGTTCGCGACCAGCTTCATAGCTGCTGTTCTCGTTGTAGTAGCCTGCCTTGCGGAGCACAGCGTCGGCGATGTAGTCTTTTCGTGTGCGGTTGCTCTCCACGATGGCCTCAATGAGGTTCTCTGGCACATCGGCATAGTTGGCAAGAAGCTGCTTGGTGTCTTTGGGCAGACAGTAGCCGCCATAGCCGAACGAAGGGTTGTTGTAGTGGGTTCCGATGCGGGGATCGAGGCCCACGCCTTCGATGATGGCCTTGGTGTCGAGGCCTTTCACCTCGGCATAGGTATCGAGTTCGTTGAAGTAGCTTACGCGCAGGGCCAAATAGGTGTTGGCAAAGAGCTTCACAGCTTCGGCTTCCTTCACTCCCATGAAGAGCGTGTCGACGTCTTTCTTGATGGCTCCTTCCTGTAAGAGGGCTGCAAAGGTCTGTGCGGCTTCCTTCATTCGGTTGACGTCAGTGACCGATTTGATGGCTTCGTTCTCTTCGGCAAACTCGGGGCGGTCGATGAGTTTTGGGTAGCCCACGATGATGCGGCTGGGATAGAGGTTGTCGTAGAGGGCCTTGCTTTCGCGCAGAAATTCGGGCGAGAAGAGCAGGTTGAGCTTCTTTACACCTTTCTTGGCATATTTCAGGTAGAGGCTACGGGTGTATCCCACGGGGATGGTGCTCTTGATTATCATTATCGCATCGGGGTTAACGTCCAGCACAAGGTCGATTACTTCTTCCACGTGGGTGGTGTCGAAGTAGTTCTTTACGGGGTCGTAGTTGGTGGGAGCGGCTATCACCACAAAGTCGGCATCGCTATATGCGGAGGCACCGTCGAGGGTGGCGGTGAGGTTCAAAGGCTTTTCAGCCAGGTATTTCTCGATGTAGTCGTCCTGGATGGGTGATATCCGGTGGTTGAGTTTCTCCACTTTTTCGGGGATAACATCCACGGCGCTTACGTGGTGATGCTGTGAAAGCAGGGTTGCAATGCTCAGGCCTACATAGCCTGTACCGGCAACTGCTATTTTCAAGTCTTTGAAATTTTTCATTTTTTTGTTGTATGTTATTTTTCTTGTCAGTCTTTAGCGGATAGTGAGCGTTTCGTATGAAAAAGTACGTTCTGCGGCAATGGTCTTTCAAAGAAGTGCCACATTTCTTGCAAAAGTCGGTAAAAATCTTCAATTAGGCAAGTTTTTCAGGCGATAAAACGAAGGTGGAAGAAAAATAATTGTATAACTTTGTGCCATACATGTACTAACATTCAAAAAACCTTTAAATCACTTTCCAGTTATGAAACATACCTATTTGTTTTCGATAGCGTTAGCCCTGATGACGGCAACCGTTGGCAATAGTTCTGCTCACGTGATACAGACGGCTTTCAGTCCGGCTGCTATTCAGGGGGAAGCAGCCGTACTTGGAGTGGCCGAAACGGAGGGTCAGCCCTTGACGTTCACCACCGTCACGTGTGCCGACTCTACCCAGTATGCTTCAACGCGCTATGTTGTGGCATATCCCACGGAAGGCTCAGAGCCGTTGCTCAGTGCGGTAAGAAACTACATTTGTCGTTTCATAGCTCCCACGCTATATAATGATGATGGCAGCGAAGGCACCCGTCCTGTCTTCACGGGCGACAAGAGCAATGCCAAAGCGGTGGTGAGCTTCTTCCAGCAGACCGACCAGGCCCAGTTGGAAAAAGGCGCCAAGGAGACCATCGCCCTCATGGAAGACGACAATCCGTGGGAAGGCCTTACGTCGACGAGTTATATGACGTTGCGTTTCTACCATCAGACAGCGAAGTTTCTCACCCTTACCCACGAGACCTACAACTATGATTTGGGTGCTGCCCACGGTTTAGAAACGGCTGGTGGCGTTACTTTTAGCAAACTTACAGGCAAGCAAGTGAAACACGTGGTAAACAGGCAGAAAACTCGTTTGATGCAAGCGTTGCTCAAACAGGGCATCTATCGTTTGTTCAAACGTCAGGATCCCACTATCACCCGTGCGCAAGCCCTTGCCTCGTTGCAGTGTGGCAACACCATTCCTTTGCCCGAGAGCGAGCCCTATTTCGGCAAGAACGGTGTGGTGTTCACCTATCAGCCCTACGAGATAGCTTGCTATGCAGCTGGCATCATCAGCTTTACGGTTCCCTATAGCCAAATGTTGCCCTATCTGACTGCCGAGGCCAAGGCGTTGGTGCCACAGGGGAAATGATGGACGCTAACGAGAGTTATGTTTTGTTCAAGCAGTAAATAGTTTATAAAAATTTAATGAATGTGAATTGTTTTTGCAATGCTAAAGTTGTTACATCTTTTTTTGTAATTTTGAAGTGCCGTTGCTGAAACCAGTGTAGCGGTGCAGAAAAAGAAGAACAAAAACGGAGTTGCTCTCCGCAAATAGATGGAAGAAACTAAAAAACCACAACCTATCACTCTCCCACATACAACTGCTGGTAGCACCTTCAGGGGCGATAGTCTCTCCAATTCTCTTTCCCACAGTGCTGAAAAACCTGTGGATGCAGGTTGGTATGTAGCGGTAGTAAGGGTGAACTGTGAGCAGCGGATAGCCGATTCCATCCGTTGTGACTTTATGCGTAAAGGCCATTGGTTTGACTGTTGGATACCAAAGGTGAAGCAGGCGACGGTAGACAAGCGGTCGCTGAAGCGCATCATCAAGGAACGGCTCATCCTTTCCACCTTCATTTTCTGTCATGTTTCACCGAAAAACCTTGACGAAATACGTTTCCGATCAGATGTCTACAAATTGCTGACCATGCCCGGGCGAAGGGAGATATACAGGATTCCGGATGAAGAATTCAATGGCTACCGCCAGTTGGTGGAAAACGGAGAGGTGCCAGTGACCAAGGCTTCGGTTTCTCTGAAGAAGGGAATGAAGGTGAGAATAGTGGAAGGAAGCCTGAAAGGTCTTGAGGCCTATGTGCAAAGGTTTACAGAGAAGAAAGCCGTTATCGGCAACGAAATCAGATTTGTCAGCGGTGCTACCATCGAGATAAGTAGGGAATTGCTGGAAACGGTGGAAGAATAAAACTGTTATGGAGCTGACCTTTACCACCTTATTATATATGTAAGTTTTGCTTGTAGTGATATTCGTGTTGTCATTAATCAAGGAGCAGCGCAGGAAAGACCACACCCAGACTCAACGAAGACGTATTGGGCAGACTGAAATCAGTTTCTTTTTTGTAATTTTGCATCCGCAAACAAAACGAAAGAAGAGTTATGGAATATATGTCAAAGGAAGGATTCGACAAGATTGCTTCCGAGCTACAACAATTGGAAACCGTGGAATTGGCCAAAGTGAAGGATGCCATTTCCGAGGCTCGCGACAAGGGCGACCTAAGCGAAAACTTCGAATATCATGCTGCAAAGCGTGAGCAAGGTCGGTTGCTGAGCCGTATCAGTTTTCTGCAAAAAGTGCTCAAGAACGCCCGCGTCATTGACAAGTCGGTGCTCAAGACCGGTGTGGTGGGACTATTGAGCCAGGTAGAGATAACCAATCTGACGGTCAACCGCCGTATGAAGTACACCATTGTCAGCCCCCACGAAGCCGACTTGAAAACCGGAAAGATATCTATACAGTCGCCCATTGCCAAAGCCATGCTCGGCAAGAAAGCCGGCGACGAGGTGAGTGTGCGCGTGCCCGCAGGTATGTTAAGTCTGCGCATAGAAAGCGTGACGCTTTAACCATGGGGCGGTTAAAGCGTTGTTAGGTCATGGTAGGCACACTTTTGCCTACCAACCCAACAGAAAAGTCAGTCCGCTCAGTCCGATATAAGCATAGATGATGTTTTTGAGTACAGCACCGGTGATGTGCTCAAAAACCCATGCCCCAATCAAGTTGCCGATTATTACTCCCGCTATGCCGTAAACGTAGCCCATTGCTACCGTCGAGGTAAAGAAGCCGTTGTAGGCCCTTGCCAAGGTCATCGTCAGGTTGCCCACAAGGAAATAGGTTTGCGTCATGGCCAGGTAATGCTCTTTGTCGGGCTCTGAGCTTACGAAGTAGAGCACTGCTGGAGGTCCCTGCATACCGAAGAAGCCTCCCAGGAGTCCACTCAGTGTTCCGGCACTGATTTGTACGGGAAGCGTGGTCTTCACCTTTATGCGTTTGCTGAAAAAGGCGAAGTAGATGCTTACGACAATCAAGGTGATGCCGAGGAGGACGTTCAGTACAGCATATTCCATGCGAGAGAGCAGGAAAATGGCCCCTACCGACACGATGGCAAACGTCAGCAGAATGGGCAGTAGCCTACTCCATGAGATGTAGCGGTGTTTTTGGAAGACGATGATGGACGAGGTGGTCAAAGCCAGGATGCCAGAGAGGGTGGTGGCTTCTCCGTAGGAAGGCATAATGGCCGGCAGCATTGTCATGATGAAAATGCCGAAGCCAAAGCCCGTGGTGCGTTGTACAAAACTCGCCCCGATGCTCAGCAGAAAAAGCGATATGGCCATACTGCCCATCATGTTTCCCCAGTGATATAACTTGTTATGTTGTCATTTCCTGTGTGTGGCCCTGTAGGGGGTGGTCAATAACGGAAAGCGTTAATCTTTTTCAGGAAGAAGGTGCGGAAGTCGCTCCAGCGGTAATAGCACCTGTTGACCGGCTTGAGGTCGGGCAAGGAAACTTCGTTTTCGTTGAGCAACACCTTTACGAGGACGTTGTCGGCTTGCTTGGGGTTGCGGTAGAACACCAGTTGGAGGTTAGAACCCATCGGAAAGATGCGGTGGCAAGCCCAGTCTGCATCAGCCAGTTCGTCCAACCGGCCCACCTGTTTGCCCCATCCGTTGATGTTGAGCAGCACCACCAAAGGCAAGAGCATGGTGTCGTGGCCGAAACGCAGGGTAGCTCCTGGGTGGTCAAATTGTAAGCACGAGTCGGCTTGGCTGATGATGTTGCGCAGCAGGTTGCGTTGCGAATAGGGCTGTTTGCCCCCGTTGAGCGGACAAGCTCCGCCATGAATGTACCAGAAGGCGTTGGAAACCAGCCATGCATTGTAGAGCTCGTCTTTGGTGAAGAGCGGGTAGAGAGAGTTGTGGCGTCCCAAATCGGAGTTGGGAAGGATGCCGGTGAGGTTGAACAGTTGTGAAAATAGCTTGTCGGCATCCACGTTCTGAGCCACATAGGCAGTGTCGTTGAACAAGGTGGCAGCCAACCGCTGGCCATGGATGTGCTGGTGGCTGAACTCCTGAAAGGCAGAAGTGGCTTCTGGAGTCCACCAGTGGTTGAACAACGTTGTGTCGTTGAAGTTCATGTAATACATATCGTGTTCGGAGGCATCCTGCTTTATCTGCAGTTGTGGATTGGCGAGCAGCAGGGTTTGGAGCTCGTTTTCCATCGACAAGATGCAGCGTATCACCACCGTAGAACGGGCATCGATGTTGGTCTTTCCCTCGAAAATCTGTGGAAAGCGTTCTATCATGCGTTTGGCAATCCCCTTGTGTTGTTCTGCTCCCAAAGGCGTCAGCTCGCCGTAACGGTTGAGGCTTTCGTCGTACATTCGGTGCACAATGGCCAGAGTGTGTTGTCCTTCAGGTGTGAGCAGACCGAGCGAGTCGGCTCGTGCCAGTGTGTTCATCACGTCGGTATAGTCGTGTGGGTCGATGAGGTAGCGTGACCCGTGGCGTCCGTAGTGGCTCAGATAGAACGGAGTGTAGCCCTTTGGTGCTGGCGTGAGCGCAGTGTTGTCTGGACCGGGGTAGGGCAGATAGTTGCCCGCCGACAGAAGGGGGTTGTTTAAGATGTCCTGCTTCACCTGTTGTGCCCAGGAGCCCAAGACGATGCAGGCGGAAAGGAGCAATAGTGTAAATCGGTGTTGCATGATAGAATCGGTTTTGTTTGATATTTACAATAGGTGGTCGAGCAACCCGCGACAACCGTCCTCGATTAGGTCGAGTGCGCGTTCAAAGTCCTTGGCGTCACCATAGTAGGGGTCGGGCACCGAGTTTGAGCCCCGATAGGTGACAAAGTAGTCTTTCATTTTCAGCACTTTTGAGCGTTGCTGTTCGTTGGTAGCTTGCTGTGTGATGTCGAGATAGTTGTCGTCGTCCATTACGATAATGTAGTCGAAACGGTCGAAGTCGGTGTGGCAGTCAAACTGTCTGACGCGGTGATTGACGAGGTAACCCCGTCGTGCTCCGAGTTCCCTCATACGGCGGTCGGGCAGTTGGCCGACATGCCAGCTGCCAATGCCAGCAGAATCTATTGAGAACAGGTTGTCAAGGTGGGCCTTGTCAACCATGTGCTGCATGACGGCATGTGCCGCAGGAGACCGGCAGATGTTGCCAAGACAGATAAATAGCAATTTTTTCTTTTCGTTTTTTGTCATAAAGTTGGTGTTTCAGTTGATGTAATATACCTTGCCCTTATGGCTTTGGGAAGTTTGCCCATCACCAGACGGTAGGCTTCAGCGATGAACGTTTCCACCAGTTGGGCTGGCAGTTGTCCGTAGTAGACGTCGCTCCAATGCTTTTTATTCCAGTGGAAAGCAGGCGTTACGGCCTCGTATTGGATGCGCAACTCTTCGTTTCTTTCGGGCAATAGCTTGCAGGCAAACCTTGGCTCACCGTCTTCGCAACCGTTCTTTCCTCCGCTCAACCACAGGCAAAGGAAAATCTTGCCCTCGATGCGGAAGGTGACAACGTCGTCGCCAAAGGGTTGGTCTTCGGTCACGCCAGGCAGCGACAAGGCGTATGTACGAACTTGTTCTATGTCCATAACTCGATGGCTTGTTTAACCTTAAAATGTTCTGACCGTGCGAAGATAGACAAAAAAGCTGAAAAACAGACAAAACACGACAGGATTTTTTCTTCTTCAGTACTGTGAATTGCTTTCAATTAATTATCTTTGTGAAATCAACAGCAACGGTAATAAAGCAATGAAAGAGATACTTGCACGTCGTCTCTCGCAAGACGATATAATGGAGATTTGCAGTCTTACACAAGGAAAACGTAATGACGGCATGAAGGAACGGCTCTACAAGTTGACTTTGGATGAAAACCGTCGCGTTGCTACCAACGCACTGTGGGCATTCACCCATTTCGCCCTTGCCGACAACGAGTGGCTTTACGGCAAGCACGATGACCTTATTGACCGTTGCCTAACCGAAAGCGACAATACAAAACTGCGTCTCATGCTTGCCTTGCTGCTGCGCCAGCCTTTTGAAGAGGAAGGTGTACGTACTGACTTTATTGATTTTTGTCTGAAGCATTTGTCTGATGCCAAGTGGCCGTATGCTGTACGTGCGCAATGCATGAAACTGGCTTACAGGCAGATGTGCCATTGGTCAGAACTGCTTGGTGAGTTGCAGCGTACGTTGGACTTGGTTTCCCGTGAGCCTCTGTCGCCCGGACTGCGGTCGGCATGGAAACAGGTGAGGGGGAAAATAGGTTGAAAATAAGCAAGAGAGGATTTTATTTTTTTATTCCGTTATATTAAAAAGGGAAGGATTGGAATTGTCTATCTTTGTCTCCAAGTAACAGAAACATTCATAGAACAATGGGAAACAAGGAGAATAAAGACCATATGGACAGCGTTGTAATAGACGATTTTGACTTTTCGCTAATAGCAGACTTCTTTAAGCGGGTAGACAGGCAAGGCCCTGGCGGAGAACGGGAGACCCTCCTCGCCACCAGTTTGATACCGGCATTTGACAAGCCTATTCATATTGCCGACATGGGATGTGGCAAGGGAAGCCAGACCTTTGTGCTTGCCGACAGATATGATGCAGAGATTGAAGCGGTAGATTTGTTGCCCGAGATGATGGATGGCATTCGTGAGCAAAGCCTACGGAGGGGAATGGAAAGCCGTGTGCATCCCGTTCAAGCTTCAATGGATGCGTTGCCGTTTCAGAGAGAATTGTTTGATTTGATTTGGGCGGAAGGTTCCATCTTCATCATGGGTTATGAGAAAGGCTTGCGCTATTGGCACCGTTTTTTGAAGCCTGGCGGTTTCGTTGCCGTAACAGACTGCACATGGTTTGGCAAGAAGCGCCCCGACAACATGAAGTGGATAGAAGACAACCTTCCAGAGATAGATACTGTTGAGCACAAGATTGGGTTGATGGAAGAGGCTGGCTATGAACCGTTCGCCCACTTCTTTCTTCCCGAGACGTGCTGGACGAAAAACTATTACGAGCCTATGCGTCCTGTGATGGATACGTTTCTGAAAGACCATGCAGGCGAAGCCGATGCTCAAATTTTCATCGACCGTCTGAAAGAAGAAATGGCTTATTATGAGGCAAACAAGGATTGCTTCGGTTATGTCTTTTACATTGGCAGAAAAGTGTAAAGACCTCATCCCCTCATAGGTAAACTTATAGCACATATTCATTAAAAAAACAACAAGGTGGAAATATCAGAAAGAATAGAAACAAGAAAGGACGTGAAAGCGATTGCCTTTCGTTTGGTGGGCAACTATCAGAAAGTTAACTACATGGAAGCCTGGAGCGCGCTTGTGGCTTATTGCCGAAAACACCATATCGACAACGATTGTCCTGAGGCAGAGTATATCAACATCTATCACGACAACCCAGCCACAACTCCGGCAGAGGCTTGTCGCACGGATGTTTGCATTGTGGCTCCAATTGTGGAACGGCTGAAACCAGAGGGAGACTTGAACATCATTACGGTTTATGGGGGCCGTTTTTTGGTTTACCGCTACCAAGGTCCCTACGAAAACTTGGGTGAAGTGAACGCCAAGATCTATGGTGAGCTTCTGCCCAAGTCGGGTGAGAAGGTGAAGATGGACGCCGGTGTGCTGGAGCATTGCCAGATGTTTGAACGTTATCTGAACGACCCTGAAACAACAGCTACTGAGAATTTATTGACAGAAATTTGGATTCCGATAGAGTAGATATTTGGTGTCAGTAGAATGAAAAATAGGTATAAATTGAGAATAGGAGCGACACTTCATTTCTTGATAGCCTTAGGCCATTTGGTGTGTCTCTTCTTCTTGGAGGAGGCATTCAAGGCTTATGGCATCTTGGAACTGATGAGGAAGCTTTGTTTCGGACAGGAATGGTTGTTGTATGTCTTGACTGTCGGCTTGTCGATAGGCTTTGCCATAGCCGGCCTTTATGCCCTTTCTGCATCTGGAGATATCAGAAGACTGCCCTTGCAGCGATGGGCGATAATCGCTATTGTTGCCATCTATACGGTACGGGTAGTGGCTGGTGCAGGTTGCCTTTTGGTCAACTTCTCCTCTTTGCAATTGTTTTCGACAATAGTTCCGGCTCTTCTGGTTTATTGTTATGTTCCAGGATTGAAACCACGGTGAGGGGTCTTTGTTGTCAAAACAGAGAGAAACAAAACCTGCAAATCGAGGTGGAGCGTTAGCGCTTCGCCTTTTTTTCTTGCCCACAAATTAGTAGGTCTCATCATTTTCGTTGGATTAATTGTGTTGGTGGAGGTAAAAGGGTAAGCGGCATAAAAAGATAAAGGTGACGCATCTCTTATGCGCCACCTTGAAAGAATGGGGAATCTGTATTTACATGGCAAAGGCATTGAAGCCTCCGTCCACTACTGCTACGGTGCCGGTAACAAATTTTGCAGCATCGCTCATAAGGTAATGGATGGTTCCACAGAGCTCTTCAGGGTTTCCCATGCGCCCAAAAGGCGTTTGACGTATGACGTCCTGCCCACGTTGGGTATAGCTGCCGTCGGGATTGGTCAGGAGCGACCGGTTCTGCTCTGTGATGAAAAAGCCCGGAGCAATGGCGTTGACGCGGATGCCTTCGCCAAACTTCTTGGCACATTCTGTGGCCATATAGGCAGTGAAATTGGAAATGCCGGCCTTGGCTGCCGCATATCCGCACACACGGGTCATAGGCCGGAAGGCAGCCATTGACGAGAAGTTGATAATCGAGCCCTTGCCTTGTTCCACCATAGGGCGTAGAAATACCTGTGTGGGGATGACGGTTCCGGTGAGGTTGAGGTTGAGCACGTTCTGAAACTGGTCGGCATCAAGGTCGAAAAAGGTTTGGTCGGGAGCGATGGTTGCACCTTTCTGGTTGCCTCCTGCTGCATTGAGCAGTGTGTCCACTCGTCCGTATTTGTCAACGATGGCGTCACAGTTGGCCTTCACCTTGTCCTGATTCATGACGTCGGTAGCTAAAAATTCGCAGGCGCCGCCAGATTTCTTGATGTCGGCCACGATGTGTTGCCCCATCTCGACGTTTCTGCCGAGGATGATCACTTGTGCTCCTTCTTGGGCAAGATATTTGGCGATGGTGCGTCCGAGCACACCTGTTCCGCCCGTAATGGCTACCACGTAGCCCTTAATATTAAATAGGTGATTCATAGCTATAAGATGTTTTGTTGTTTTTGTCGTAGATGATTGCATCCTGCCATAGGGAGGGCTTATTCGTAGAACCCCGGTTGCCGGTAGGGGATGCCGAGCTCACGGTCGACGGTGGCGAGGATGCCTTGCACTTGTCCCATGGCAAACATCCGCCCGAGAAACGAGTAACCGGCGTTGTAGCCACGGCTTTCGTCACCGAGCATGGTCATGCCGTGGTCTACGCGCATGGGCAGTTGGGGATTGGTGCGTTCGAAGATGCGGGCCAGTTCTATGAGGTCGGCTCGTCCTCCCAGGTGGCTGGCCTCTGTAAAGTCGCCGTTGGGGAAGATGTGGCAACTGCGCAGGTGGACAAACCACGTGCGGGCGGCATACTTGCGAGCCAGTTCCACCACGTTGTTATGGGCGCCTGCCGAGAGGCTACCAGCACAGAAGGTCAGTCCGTTGTGGGGGTTGTCCACCGCCTTGAGCAACCAGGCAATGTCGTCATCGCACGTCACGATGCGTGGCAATCCCAGTATCTGGAAGGGTGGGTCGTCTGGATGAACACACATGTTCATGTCGCAGGCGTCGCAGGTGGGCATGATGGCAGCGAGAAAGTAGCGCATGTTTTCGCGCAACTGTTCGCGGTTGATGCCGTCATAGAGGCTGAGCAACTGCCGAAAGAGTTCTACGGGATGTTCGTCGTCTTCCTTGATGTTGCCCGAAACAAAGCCCTGTGTTTTGACGATGATGGTGTCTACAAGGGCATGGTTGTCTTCTGGTGTCATCGTTTGTCGCAATTGTTCCACTTCTTTTAGCACTTCTTCGCTCCAGTCGTGTTCGGCGCCAGGGCGTTTCAAGATGCAGATGTCGAAGTAAGCAAACTGAGCGTGCGAGAAATAGAGGTTGGTAGAACCGTTGGGGTTGGGGTGCGACAAGTCGGTACGTGCCCAGTCGAGCACGGGCATGAAGTTGTAGCAAACGGTGTGTATGCCTTCTGCCGACAGGTTGCGCAGACTTTGGCAGTAGTTGTCGATGAGCTGGTCGCGGTCGACCCCGCCATATTTGATGCTTTCGCTCACGGGCAACGACTCAACGACAGACCATCTCATCCCGTAGCTTTCTATATAACTCTTCAGGTCGTGTATCTGTTCGCGGGTCCAAACATCTCCGTTGGGCACGTCATGCAGGGCCGTAACAATGCCCTCCACTCCTATCTGTTTGAGCATGGCAAGCGTTATTTTGTCGTTCTTGCCAAACCATCTCCATGTTCTTTCCATAGTCTCTATTTATTGTTTAGGAAGGTTTTCCCTTGTGTTCTTTTGTTCTATGCAAATATAGGCAAATTTTCCGAATTACAAGTTGGTTTTGGCTAAAAACGAAAAACATTGCCATTGTGTGGCGAAAGCAAGACCGTAAGCGTACGTAAGGTGTTGAAACAGAGTGGGGAAAGCAGAAGAAAAGGGGGTGGCCTTTGGTTGGTGTGCTTGCAATGTATGGCTTCTGTTTTGTCACAAAAAGGCATTTAATTCTTTTAAAATGCAAAAACTATTCAGAAAAACTTGTTAAATTGTTTAAAAAAGCGTACTTTTGCAGACAGCAATGCATAAAAGACAGAACGCCCGAAGAATGTTTCCCAACTGTCAGCTTGCTATCAGCTATCAGCCAACACACGGATTGACAAAACACACAACCCTAAGGAAGGCGAATTGACTTTATGGTCAGAACACACACAAATAACATAAATTTAACACATTAACTTCACTGTTTATGAAGAAAACACCTAATTCTAAGTTTCTGCTTTTGGCTCTTTTGTTGCTTGCGGCCTCGTCTCCTGTGGGGGCGCAACCTACACCGGACGTTTCCAAAGCCCGGTTGGCACTGAAGCTGACCTTGCAGCAGCAACAACAATTGGCCGAAGAGTTTCATCGTAAAAACCCGTTGCTGGCCTCCACCAAGTATCTTGGGGCGAAGAAGACCACCCTGCAACAGGCTCACACGGCCGGTGCTCCAGCCCTCATTGGCAGCCGCCGTCAGCAGAAGGCAGTGCCTTTTCGTGCCCCATCGGGAACGCAAATTTGGGCCGACATCTACTATTCCAGTGGGTGGGCAGGCCAAAACCAGTATGCCTACTATTCGTTTGCGCCCGCTTCCACCATCACCCCAACGATGCTCGGAGAGACTCCGCAAAGCTACATCTTTGCTAAGCAGGGCGTCCAACTGAAGGACTCCAAGATTTACGGACTGTATGCCGACATGACCTATGCCGAGTATGGTTCCGACTATGTAACGCCTTATTGCACCGTGTTTAATACATCAACGTGGGAGCAACTGTCCGACGAGAGCGGCACTGTGCCAAACAACGACTGCAAGTTTGTGGCCCTGGAAACCGCCAATGCTGCCGATGGCACGGTCTATGGCGAGTTCTACAAGTCTGACCTGAGCGGAATGGAGTGGGGCAAGGTGGACTATTCCACCAAGACACGCACCACCATCGGCGATGCCACCCACAAGTTTGTGGCCCTCGGCGTGACGAGCAAAAACGTGCTTTACGGCGTTGCCACAGACGGCAACCTCTACAAGATAAGCACCGACGACGGCACCGAAACCCTCGTGGGGGCTACAGGTCTGACGCTCACCGTGACCGACGAGACAGGCACCGCCAACTATGCACAGACCGGAGAGATAGACCAGCGCAACGATATCTTCTACTGGGCGGCTATCGACGCTTCGGCCAATACAGGCCTCTACACCGTTGACCTCACCACAGGCGAGGCAACCAAGGTGGGCGACTTCAACGGCACCACTGGTATGGTGGGCATGGTTATACCGCAAGACATGGCCGACGACAATGCCCCTGCCAAGGCCTCTGGGCTTGCTGTTGACTTCCAAGGCTCGTCGCTATCGGGCAACGTCTCGTTTACGGCTCCTTCCACCACCTATGGCGGTACGGCCCTTGCCGGCACTCTCACCTATTCGGTAAGCGTCAACGGCGAGGAAGTGGCCAACGGCACCACTACGGCGGGCGCAGCAGTGAGCGTGCCTGTCACTGTGCCAAGCAGCGGCTCCTACAACTTTTCTGTGGTCACCAAGAACGCAGTCGGAGCTTCTCCGCGCGCCAGCGTCACCAAGTGGGTGGGTAGAGAAGCCCCCAATCCAGTTACGGGCCTCACGATGACGGTGGATGCCACCTATCATGTCACCGTGTTCTGGACGGCTCCCACCACCACCGTGAGCGGAGCTCCCCTCAGCAACGTCACCTATGACGTCTATCGCTGCACGAAGACCAAGCGGACACTTGTGGCTGAAGACCTCTCCGACAACACTTTCACCGAACAACTCACCAATCCAGAACTCACCGAATACCACTATGAAGTGTATGCCAAGAACGGTGATGCACGTAGCGAGGTAGCCCGCTCGGAAGGAAAGGTATTCGGCTCGTCCATCGTTCCCGACTATTTTGAGGACTTCAAGACGGCCGATGCCGAAAAACTCTACACCAAGATAGATGCCAACGGCGACAACAAGACGTGGTCTTACCTGTCGTCCGACCACTGTATGCGTTCCAACTACAGTACTGCTTCGGCAGACGATGACTGGTTTATCACTCCGAGAATCCACCTCACGCCCGACCGCACCTACACCGTTTCGTTCAGTGCCAAGAACCGCTATCCGAAATATCTCAACAACTTGGAGGTGAAATGGGGCACAGGCAACACCGTTGCAGAACTCACCAACACCCTGCTTCCCTCTACCACCATCGACTCAAAGTATGTCAGATACTCCTATGTTATCGCTCCAACCGTTGAAGGCGACTACTATGTAGGCTTCCACGATATTGCCCCGCAGCCCGACAACGGTGTGCTCTATCTCGACAGCATCGCCGTAACTGCTAATGCCTTGCTGGTGGCACCAATGGCTCCTACCGACTTTACCGCCACTGCCGACCCCAACGGACAACTGAAAACCACCTTGAAGTTTACCGTTCCTGCCACCGACGTACAGGGCAATGCCCTCACCAGCGTCGACAAGGTGGTCATCAAGCGCAACGCCGAAGTCATCAAGGAGTTTGGCACCACTGCTGGTGGAACCACCCTTACCTATGTTGATGAGGACGTTCCTACCGAAGGCCTCAATGCCTATGAGGTGGCTGCCTATAGTGGCGACAACTGTGGCGACTGGGCTTTGGCCACCGTATGGGTGGGCAACGACACTCCCGTCAACCCCACCAACGTTCAGTTGCACGACAACGTGAACAACATTCTCACCACCTGGGACCCCATAAGTTCAAGAGGCGACCACGGCGGATATGTCAACACCAACGACGTGAAGGTGTCTGTCTATAGCGTGGAAAACACTGGCGGACAGGTCTACTTAGGCGACAAACTGGCTGTCAGCGATGCCGGAGCCAACAGCGTTGCCCTTGATGTCAACCCCGAAACCTCACAGTCGTCAGACGGAAAGCAGTCGCTCATGTCGGTTGTGGCACACACCGAGGGACGCAGCCTTTACGATGCATCCAACTTCGTGTTCTCGTCCGACCTTGTGGTGGGCCCATCCGTCAAGCTTCCTTTTGCCGAATCGTTCAAGAATGGATATGTTGACAACGGTCTTTGTTGGGTGGAAAACAACGAGGCTGTGAACAACCGCTCCAATGCCTCCGTATGGTCTACCTATACTTTTGACGCTTCCGACAACGACGGAGGATGCGTAATGTGGACTGCCTATAGCTCGGCCGACAATGTCTACACCATCGCTTCGGGCGACGAAAGCTCATTCTCGTTGGCCAAGGTGACGCTTGCCGGTTCGTCGAAGCCACGGCTCACCTTCGATGCCTATGCCACCGCCAACATGCCAGCCAAGCTTGTGGTGAGCGTGAAACTGCCCGATGGCTCTGAAAACGCCATTGCCACTGAGGACTTCTCGTCCAACACCACTTCAGGATGGAAAACCTATAGCGTAGACCTCACCCCCTATAAAGACCAACGCTACGTTGTTTGCAACTTTAAAGGCGTCAGCTACGGGTCGAACATCATCATGGGCGTTGACAACATCAACATTCTGGACGATGTGGACCACAACCTCAGTGCTAACAGCCTCACTGTGGCCGACAACCTCAAGGCAGGACGCAGAGCCAACGTCAAGGTGGGCGTGAAAAACCTCGGAACAAAACCTGCTAACAACTTCTCTGTAGCCCTCTATGACGGCGATAGCAAACTTGCAGAAACCGCTGTGGCAGAGCCTCTTGCCTCAATGGCAGAACAACAGGTAGACCTCTCCTTCGATGTCGCCCCCAACGCAACGGGCACGCTCAACCTGAAGGGTGTAGTATCTTATGCAGAAGACGTTAATGCAGCCGACAACGCCACCGACGTGAAGACCGTCACCGTGACACCCGTGCGCACGCCTGTTGTGGAAGACCTTGCTGCCACCTCGGCTTCGGGCAACGTTGCCCTTACCTGGTCGGCTCCTGTCACTCCACCCGCAGAAACCGTGACCGAAACCTTTGAAGAATATAAAGACTGGTCTACATCGTTTGGCGACTGGACGCTCATCAACGGCAATCCTGATGCAGAATCCTGCAACCTGTTTTCGGGTTACGACAGTCCGTACGCCCGTCAGAAGTTTGCCTACATCATCTTTAACGGCCACACCGTGGTGGATGCCTTCGATGGCGTACAGGCACAACCGGGCTTAGCAGCCCATGGGGGTGACAAGTTTGCAGCAGCTCCCTATGAGTGGACAGTCGATGGCTTCGTCGACGGCGACAACTGGCTCGTTTCGCCATTGCTCTCGGGCAACGGACAGACCGTGTCTTTCTATGCTGGCAACGTTCAACTGGACAACTCCTATGCCTATAACGAAACCTTTGATGTGCTCATTTCGTTCACCGACACAGCCAGGGACAGCTTTACCAAACTGGGTTCTTCCTTCGTTGCCGACGGACAAACCCTCTCGACCGAGGGTGCCAACTGGAAGGAAATATCCGTGTTTGTACCTAAGGGCACCAAGTATTTTGCCATCCACCAGACCACTCCGTCTGCCAACACCTATCTCTTCGGTATTGACGACGTTACCTACGAGGCCGGCACCGAGTGTGTTGACGACCAGGTTGTGGGCTACAATGTCTATCGCGACGGCGTGAAGATTGGCTCGGTAAGCGGACAGAACCTTGCCTTTAGTGACGATGCACTCGAAGGCGACCACTATTACAACGTTACCGTGGTCTTCAAGGACGCACAGGGCAATACCACCGAAAGTGCTTTCTCAAACACTGCCACTATCTCTACTTCGATAGAGGCCATCGAGAATGCCATTCAGGCATCGTCCTACAATGTTTATACGCTCGACGGCAAAGCTGTCATGCTGAACGCCAAGAGCCTGAAAGGACTGCAGAAGGGCGTTTACATCGTCAACGACCATAAGGTAGTATTGAAATAATCGCCGTGTAAGAAATTGTAATTGTTGTTTTATAAGTGTCCGTGATGTGCAGAACTGCTGCCGTTGCGGACACTTTTTTTGTGCTTGTTTTCTGACTTCCCTCCAAAGTCTTTTGGCGGAAATACGCACTCTTCGGGTACGGTAATTAAATGTTTGATTTTCAGCAACTTGTAAATGGCGTTGTAAAACCCTATGTTTTAGCCTCTAAAAGAGCCGGTTTTAGCTCCTAAAAGAGCCGGTTTTAGCGTGTAAAAAGGCCGGTATTGGAAACTGCCTGCTTACAGTGAATGGTTTGGGCAACTGGAGGAGGAGAGCTGGAGAACAAAAAAACAAGGCAAAGGGCATCGGTAAACACAAAAAAAATAGTCCCGGAATCACTTCCAAGACTATCTTAATATAATGAAAAAAAATTTTATTTTCAAATTATAGCGCGACGCTTTCGCGCTTTGTTATCCTTTCTTTCAATCTTTCTTTACCTTAACTAATCCTATTCAGAATTTCAATCTTTAACCTAAATAACTAAAAACCTATAATACTAACCCAAACAATTTTGTTTACCTTTTGATATTGCAAAGGTAGTCACCTTGTAAGTTTCAAACAAGAAAAAGGAGACAAAATGTTGCCATTTATCTCCTTTTTTGATATAAATCAATAGTATGTGTGCGAACACACGCCTATTTATGCTTTTTTTATGCGTTATTGCCTATTCGGGTTCGAGGCAGAGATCAAGCAGCCGTTTCAGCTCGGCTTTGTCGAGATGCTGGCCTATGAAGACGATCTTCTGCATACGGTCGCCGTATTTCTCGTCCCATTCGTCGCGCAATTGGGGATTGCGTTCCCACAGTTCGAGCCGTTCGTCTTCGGGCATTGTGGCATACCATAGTCCTGCATCGCGTACGGTTTTCTGTCTGCCGGCCTGTTCGAAGACGCAGCACATGTCGCGGTTGTCGCTGAAGTAGCACATGCCTTTGGCCCGAATAACATTCTTTGGCCATCCTTTGTCGCAGAAATAGTCGAACCGGTTCATATCCAATGCACGGCGAGCATAGTAGACATAGGTGCCTATGCCGTACTCTTCCACCTCGCCGCCTTCATGGTCGTGGTCGTGATGATGGTGGTGGTGATGGTGATCGTGGCCTTCTTCGTGGTCGTGATCATGGTGATGGTGGTCGTCGTGATCATGGTCTTCGTGGTGGTCGTCATGGTCATGATGGCTGTGTTCGTCCTCATGTTCGGGGTGGTTGTTCTCCATTTCCTGTATCCATCCTGCCGACATCGACACCTTGTTGAAGTCGAACAGGTGGGTGTTGATGATTTTGTCAAGGTCTACGTCGCCGTAGTTGCATTCCAAAATCTGGGCCTGCGGTTGCAGGGCACGCACGATTTGCTTGACATGGGCAAGCTCTTCGGGGGTGACCTCGGCGGCCTTGTTGATGAGGACGATGTTGCAGAACTCTATTTGCTGGATGACGAGGTTCTCAAGGTCTTCCTCGTCGATGTTCTTGCGTAGCAGGTCGCTGCCCAAACCGAACTCGTCGCGCATGCGCAGGGCGTCCACCACGGTGACAATGCAGTCCAGCCGTGCCACACCACCTTCTATATATTTCGGGCCGAGCGTGGGGATGGAACAGATGGTTTGTGCTATCGGGGCGGGCTCGCAGATGCCGCTGGCCTCAATGACGATGTAGTCGAAGCGTCCCTGATGGGTGATTTCGTGCAATTGCTCCACCAAATCCATCTTTAGCGTGCAGCAGATGCAGCCGTTCTGCAGGGCCACCAGACTGTCGTCTTTCTTTCCCACCACGCCTCCTTGTTCGATGAGGCTGGCGTCTATGTTCACTTCGCCGATGTCGTTGACAATGACGGCAAACTTAATGCCTTTCCGGTTGGAGAGTATCTTGTTGACCAAGGTGGTCTTGCCGCTGCCCAAGTAGCCCGTGAGCAGCAGGACGGGAATGTCTTTTGTTTTCATTTCTGTTGTGTCGTTTGTACGTACAAATGTTGTTATTGGAAACAGTGAGCAAATAATGTGCCAACCTTTTGCTTTGGCAGAAGTGTCACTGCCGTTGCTATGTGTCTCTGTCTTGACAAAAAAATAGCGGGACTCCCCACACTGTCTGTGGAGCAGTCCCGCAGGAATCCTATCGAAGAATGAATTCTTTCGCTTGAAGTTTATTCGTAGGCTTTGGGCCAGTCAGAACCAGAGAAGTCGGCTCCGAGGTTCTTGCCAGCTATGGCATCGCATACGCCTTTGTAGGCAATCTTGCGTGCATAGGTGCCGTCGAAGAGGTTGGGGCAGTCGTTCTTGAGCCAATACTCGTGTTCGTCGGCTGCGTCGGTAAGTGTCCAGATGACGATGCCACCGCGTTGGGCTTCAGGAATGTTGGCTTTATAGCTCTCAATTATCATCTGGTAGATGTCGCTTTGTGCTTGTTGCTGCTCGGCGCTGAGGCTCGAAGAACTCATGGCAACGTCGAGCTCGCTGATGCGGATGAGCTTGCCGGTGGCTGCCAGCTTCTGGAACATGGCGTCAACCTGCTCCTTGGTGATGCTCTTCGATACGTGCATTTGGGTGCCGATGCCGTCCACGTGGCCGCCGTTGGCGTCGATGTAGTTGACAAATCCGATGAGGGCGTCCAACTTGCCGGGCGATGTCTCGAGGTTATATTCGTTGACGTAGAGCTTGGCACCGTCACCGACAGCCTGACGAGCATACTGGAAGGCTTTCACGCCATAGTCTTTGCCGATGTAGTAGCCCCAGTAGAAGTGGCCGTTGCCCGTGCCGTTCTCCCAGTTGAGGTTGAGTCCGTCGGTTGTGGTCTCGGTGGGTTCCTTGTCGTCACCGCCCCAAGCACCCTTGTCAACACCGCGCCACAGGTTGGTGCCGTCGGTGATAGGCTCGTTCACTACGTCCCATTGCTTGACTGAAGGGAAGGCCTGTGCAGCACTGCTAATCCATGTCTGCATGGCGTTGAGCAGCAAGGCACGTTTCTCTTCTGCACTCTTCAGGGTGTAGGTAATCTTTGTGGCACGGCGTTGCGCCCGCATTATCTTGGCACCGTTGGCTTTCTTTACGCCAAACTTGATGTTGTCGATGTAGTATTTGGTGCCTATCTTGCCAAAGTTGATGAGGATGCGGTTCATGCCGTCCTTGCTGCAGGTGTACTCATACTCGCAGCGTGCCCACTCGGTGCCCACTTCCATGGTGTGATAACCCTCGCCGGCATAGGTTGAACTGTTTTGTGTGGCAAACTGAACACTGGCTGGCAGGTCGGCCTTGGCGTCAAACTGGATGATGTAGGTCTGGCCGTTGGTGAGCTCGTTGTCGAAGGTGTAGGCACATTGAGCTACATAATAGTCGCTGCCATCGGTGGGATTGTCAAGCACGAGACAGTAGTCGGAGTTGTGACCCTGGCCCTTTGCCGAAATCGAAGAGGTGCTGTTGTTGCCCCAAGAGCCCCAAGAGCCTTTCGTGCCGCCCTCAAAGTCGCTATTGTCGCCAGCAAGAACGTTGGTCATAGGGTCTTCAATCTTCGTGCCGAACTCGATGTTGTCGATGTAATAGGTACCGCTCACCTTTCCAAAGTTGAGGATGATGCGGTCTACATCGTCATACTTGGGTGTGAATGTGTACTCACACGTCACCCAGTCGGTGCCTACGGTGAACTCATTGTAGCCTCCCTGTGATGCGTATGAGGTGCTATTCTGGTATTGGAACTGGATGACGCCTGCCGGAGAGGAGGATTTTGCCTTGAAGCGGATGGTGTATTCCTTGCTTGCAGACAATGGGCTATCGAAGGTATAGGCACACTGGGCCTCCCAGTTGTTGCCATCGCCCTTGTTCTTGAGCACCAGACAGGGCGTGCCGTCGACACCTACGCCGCTCACAACCCCTGCGCTCTCTTTGTTGGAGCCCCATGAGCCCCAGCCACCGGTAGTGCCTCCGTTGAAGTCGCACGCATCGCCAGGCAGCAAATTGGCAATATCGCCGTCGCTGCTCACCACCATTGTGGGGGCAATGAGCGATTTTAGGTAGGTCTGGTTTTGCTGCGTGTGCCATATAAAGTTGTGGCCGAACACCTCAATACCGCTTTCTGCCGCCTTGCTGATAACGTTCTGTGCCTTCTGCACGGCATCTTGCTTGAGCGCACCATCGTTGCCGACAAGCGATATGTACTTCATGGCGTTGCCCATGGTGAATATCTGGAAGTTGGCGTTAGCTAACGAGGCGTAGTTTTCGTCGCTAAGATACTTGTCTGCCGACGCTCCAAGACCTATTTGCGTGGTGGGCATATACTCGGCGGCATAGTTCTTGATGTTGTCGTAGTTGGCTATCTGCTCGGCCAGAGCCAATGGTATCTCGCTGGACACAACGGCTCCCTGTCCATCGGGGCGTTGCCAGCTCATCTTCTCGTCGTAGCAGCCCGACAACATCATCGTGCCTGCCAACAAAGGAAGGGCTATCTGATAAATCTTCATGATTTCTTAGGTTTTTAAAAGGTTATTCTTCAGGGTAATCGGACACGATGGTGCTCTTGTTGGGAACTATGCGGAAGTTGTCTACATAGATTTTTTGGCTGAAGTCCAACGCGCTTATCGTGAGGTCGTTGTTAAAGACAATGTCGCTATTGACAAACATAAAGCCGAAGTTGCGGTAGCTTCCGCTGTTGCGGTCGTCAATAAGGTTCTGGAACGTATGGGCATCGTCGTCACCGCTATAGTTGCCGAACTTGGTCAGCGGAATGGTCACGGTCACCCAACGGTCGCCTGTTGTGAAGGCTTTGGTGGTGCCGTCGCTCTGCAACCAGGGAATCCACACCGTGGCTTGGTTGGTGTATTTCTCGGAAGGCTTGGTACAGTCAGAACCGTAACCCCAGTTGGAGAGGTTGTTCTGCAACGTTATTTCCATTTGGCCGGTGAGATTCCAGGGCTCGGGTACATAAACGTCAAACTGTAGGGCCAACTCGCTGACAGGCGTTTCGCCGGGGATGAAGTCCTTCATGCGGTTCCAGTCGTCGGCTGCATCATCGTTGCCAGCGGTCCAGTAGCCAGGGATGTTGCTTACGCCTGCCTTTACGCCACCTTCGTCAAGACGGCATTGTGGAACGAGCATAGCCACCTTTCCGCGGCCTGTTCCCAACGGGTCGTCAACGAGGTCGGTGTCTCTGTAAGTGGCACTCCAACCTCCCTGTGTTCCCTTGCCGTCGAAGTTGATGATGTAGCAGTCGTTGTTGTTGAAGAACTTGGCAGAGATGGCGGTGCCGTTGGCGCCTTCGCTGGTGATGGAACCGCTCTCGGTGACGCCTTGCGGCATGACAAACGAGAACCATTCTCCGTCTTCATCTTCCTCAGTGGCATTGGTGATGTCGGTCACCTCGACGCCGCCGGGCAGTGTAACCTTACTGGTCTCTTGCAAGTTGATGCCGTGAACGACAACCGTTTCGCCTGGTTGGGGCAGGGTGTTGTCCACACTTGTTATCTGTGGGGCTGCTGCACGGATAATGAAATCGTAGGTGTAGGTGCCGCTATCTTTCACAAACTGTATCTTGTTGCGTACCGAGTCGGGGGCAGTGCTCACCGGTGTCTTGCCCTGAAGGACAAGTATCATGGAGCGGTCGGTAACATACGTTGTGTTGAAATAGGTCTCGTAGCCGTTGACGTACACCTTGCGGGTGCCGCCAAAACCGCTTCCTTCCAAGCGGAGGGTTTGGCCAAGGCGGGCGAAAGTGACCTCGCGTTCAGCCACTGTGGCGTCGTCTGAATTGTCTTCGAGATAGACCTTGTTGACGGTCACCGGTCCGTTGCCGCCGGGGTAGGGGTCGCCGTCGTCGTCGGAGCAAGAACTGAAGCCTGCTGCAACGGCTAAGGCCATTATAATATATTTAAACTTGTTCATAATCGATGTGTTATTTCTGTTATGATAATTGTGGAATGGGTTTCTCGTTAGTTGAAGAGGCTTGCTTCGTCCACTTCCCTTTCACCGAACGAATAGGGTTGAGTGCTGAGCTTGCCGTTGGCGTCACGCTTCAGGTAGGAGTTCTTGTTGACGTCGGTGTCGGCATATGGCAGTATCAGGTTGGCAGCAGTGGCTGTGGCAACGCCCGTTCCAGGATTCTCGTTTGCCTCATATTTGCCGGTGTCGCTGTTGTACTTGTAGCTGCGGTTGCGGTCCTGATGGTTGAGATAGTTGACCACTTCTTGCTGACGGTAATAGGAGCGACGTACAAGATCGTACCAGTAGAGGCCTTCGAAGGCAAATTCCAGACGACGCTCGTGGCGCAGGTCTTCGTAAGTGATGAGCTTCAAGGGGTCGAGACCGGCACGCTGGTGAACAAGGTTGAAGTATTTCAGAGCGTCGCCGTCGCGGGTTTGTTCTTCATTGCCCATGCAGGCTTCAACGTAGTTGAGGTAGACTTCTGCCAAACGAATCATATGGGTGTTGATGCCGGAGCTCTGCTTGTAGCTCACTCCGTTGTCGTCGTGGGTGCCTACAACATACTTCTTGATGTTGGCTCCTTGGTTTCCAGGACTTTCGGTCACGCCGTAGGTGTAGCCACCGCCTTTTTGGTTGAGCTCGGGATAGGTCTCTCCGTAGCTGGCTACGCACTCATGCATACGCTTGTCGCCCTTGCTTTGCTGGAACTCTTGGAACAAATCCCACGAACAATAGGTGGCTCCGCCCCAGTTGGTGCCGTCGGCCACCATCGTAGACCAGCCGAAGAAAGCAGAGATAGACTGGTTGCAGCCCCATCCGATGGCATCGGTTGAACCGGTGTTCCATTGTAGCTGGAAGATATCTTCGGCGCAGTTGTTGTTGGAAATGAGGAACAGGTCGCCATATTTGTCCATCAACTTGTAGCCACCGTCATTGATTACTTTCAAAGCGGCCTTCTTGGCAAGGTCCAGATAGTAGGGGTTGCGGGTGCCGCGGTCAAAGTCTGTCGCTACATTATTGCCGTCATACTGGCCTTCGGTGGTGAGACCGGCCATGAAAAGGTAGACGCGCGACAACATGGCATACGCTGCATAGCGGTTGATGCGGCCGGTGGCTGGACTCTTCTCGGGAAGATATTTGGCTGCATACTCTAAATCGCGGATGGCAAATTCCAAAACGTCGGTACGCGGGTTGGCGGGTACAACATAGTTGTTGACCAGTGTGGTGGTCTTGTCATAGATGATGGCATCTCCCCAAAGGCAGGAAATGTACCAGTAGGCAACACCGCGCATGAAGCGAGCCTCGGCGGTGCCCTGTTGCTTCTTGGTGTCACTAACGCCCGAAGTAGACTTGTTTTGGATGTCGTCGATGGCATATCCCGATTGGGCAACCACTGAATAGAGCGATCCCCAGGCGTCGCTGAGGCCTGGACTCAAGGCCGTCTCGTTGAAATTGGTGTATGGATAGATGTAATCGGAATATTGTGCGGTGATATTATTGGCCCTGCCGTCACCCATTCCGTAATAGAACTTGCTATTAAAGTCGTTCCATACATAATTATATAAGGTGTACATCGCCTTGTCTACGGCAGCATCGCTATCGAAGAAGCCATCGGGGTTGGGCGAAGTGGTGTTCTTCTGTGTCAGGAAGTCATCGGTGCAGGAAGACAGGGTGAGGCCTGCTGCTGCGACGATGGTAGTTAATAATATTTTTGTATTCATGATAAGAGCTTGTTTAAAGTGATAGATTTACACCGAAAGTATAGATGCGTGGGGAAGGATAGCGGCCGTAGTCGACGCCTGTCATGAGGGCATCGCCATAGAGGGATCCCACTTCTGGGTCGTAGCCGTCATACTTTGTCCATGTATATACGTTTTGCAGATTGACGTAGAACTTGACATTCTCGAGCTTTATCTTGCGCACCAGCTTTTTGGGAAGGGTGTAGCTGAGCGAGATGTTCTGCAAACGAAGGTAGGAGCCGTCCTCTACATAGCGGTCGCTGACACGGTTATTGGCGTTGGTTGTTGACGCGCTGATGCGGGGCAGGTGGGTATCGGCAGCGTTTATGACGTAAAGGTTGCGGTAATCGTCTTGCGGAAGGTTGGGATCTATCACTCCAATCTGTGCATAATTGGCCGCACTCTTCAGCAAGTTGCTGTTGACACGGACGTCATCAAGATACTTTCGGCTCAGGTTGAGCACGTCGTTGCCGTACGATCCGCTGAAGAAGATGCTAAGGTCGAAGCCTTTCCACGAGAAAGTATTGCCGATGCCATAGGTGAAATCGGGTTGCGGGTTGCCTATGAAGTCGCAGTCGCTGGTGTTGATAACACCGTCTCCGTTCTTGTCATAGAAGATGTAGTCGCCTATCCACGCACCGTTCTTGTTGATGGTGACGCCTTCGGGAAGGGCAACAGGCTTGACATTGCCTTCTGCATCTTTGTAGTAGAAGTCTTCTGCTTTGTCAAAACGGCCTATCACCTTGTAGCCATAGAGCTGTCCGATGGGCTTGCCCACCACCGTGCGTGTGACGGTCATCTTGTCAGACCCTACCTGGAAGGTCTTGTCTATCGTTGCGCTCTCGGTGTCGAGCGAGAGAACCTTGTTGCGGTTGAGGGAGAACACGAAGTTGCTACGCCACTGGAAGCCGCTCTTGTCGATGTTGACGGTGTTCAAAGTCATTTCTATACCAGTGTTGCGGAGGCTTCCCACGTTACCCCAAGGGTTGGAAGCGGCTCCCTGACCAGACGAACCGAGGTAGGAGGGGAGAGGCAATTGCAGCAAGAGGTCTTTGGTCTTCTTGTAGTACCAGTCGAAGATAAACTCTATGCGGTTTTGGAAAAGGTTAAGGTCGAAGCCCACATTCCAAGATGTGGTGGTCTCCCATTTCAGATCGGGGTTGGCATTGTTGCCGGTCAGCACGCCTGTTCCCCATGGCGTACTCTTTGAGGCGAGGAGCGACATGTAAGCCCAATCGCTGACATTCTGGTTACCGGTAGAACCCCATCCCAAGCGCAACTTCATGTTGTTGATGACGTCTGAGGTCTTCTTCATCCACGGCTCGTTGGTGATTTTCCAAGCCAGGGCTGCTGATGGGAACCATCCCCAACGATTACCTTCGGCAAAATGGGAAGAACCGTCCCGACGAAGGGTGAACGTAGCAAGGTAGCGGTCGTCGTAAGAGTAGAAGGCACGGCCGAAATAAGAGAACAGTGAGTTGTTTATCTGCGAGCCTGTACCAGTTGATGCGGTGACGTCGCCGGCCGAAATGTCATGGGTGGCATTTGAAAGGAAGCCGGTTGCAGCACTTGCTTGGCTCTCCCAATGGGAGTGGCTCATTTCCTGTCCCACCATAAGGTTCACGTTGTGAACATCGTTAAACGTGTTGGCATAGGTGAGAATGTTGCGCCATGACCAGTACTTGGTGTCGGTCTTGGTCCAACGTCCGGTGCGGATGTTGCTTTCAAGTACACCGAATTTATAGTCGGGCTCGTAATAGTAGAACTTGTTGGCGTTGTAGTCGGCAGATAGCTCGGTCTTCAATGTAAGGCCTTTCGCCAGCGTTGCCTCCAAACTACCGTTGACGCGGAAGTTCATTTTCTTGTTGTAGTTTTCGCGCATGTTGGCCATTGCGATGGCATTAACCGGCATCCAGACGTCGTCTGGACCGTCGTAGCCACCCTCGGCGTTCTTTACTGCCACTGAAGGTTGTTGTTGCAAGGCATTCATGATGAGGCTGTTGTCAGCACCTACGTCCTGATGTGAGTCGGTAAGCGAGAAGCTCAAGCCGGCTTTCAACCATTTCTTTACTTGTGCATCGGTATTGCCACGAAGGGTGAGACGGCGGAATCCGGAACCTACGGCGATACCGTCCTGGTTGAGATAACCGCCACTTATAGAATAGGTGGAACGTTCTGAGCCACCGGTGATGGAGAGGTTGTGGCTCGTCATGAGGGCTTTGCGGAACAAAGCTTCCTGCCAATCGGTACCGTCGCCCAGTTCGTCGATGTTGACAAAGGCGTCGCTGGGGGCTACAATGCCTTCTGCGGCACGTGCATTATGGTGACGTGCATATTCGCGAAGGTTCATCATGTCGAGCTTCTTGGCTTGCTCTTGCCAGCCCACATAGCCGTCATAGGTAATGGTGGCTTCGCCAGCTTTACCGCGTTTGGTGGTAATCATGATGACACCGTTGGAAGCCCGGGCTCCATAGATGGCGGTGGCAGAAGCGTCTTTCAGTACGTCCATCGACACGATGTCGCTGGGGTTGATGCTGGCCAAGGGGTTGTTGGACGACAGAGGGTCGTTGGTGTCAACGCCGGCAGCGTCTACAACCACTCCGTCAATGACGAAAATAGGTTGGTTGGTGGCGTTGAGAGAGTTGATACCACGGATATGGATAGAGGTGTTTGCACCAGGTTGGCCAGAGTTGGCTTGTATTTGTACACCTGCGGCCCGGCCTTGTAGCACCTGGTCGATACTTGTTGGGACAGAGCGTTCAATAGATTTGGAGTTGACGGACACTACCGAGCCGGTTACGTCCGAGCGTTTCATTTGGCCATAACCCACTACCACCACTTCGCTAAGCTCTTCTGCGTTTTCGGTGAGGGTGATGTTGATGACAGGATTGGCTCCAACGGTTACCCGTTTGGTGTCGTAGCCTACGTAAGAAACTTCCAGTACGTCTCCTTTAGAGGCTTTTAGGGTGTAGTTTCCGTCGAGATCGGTCACTGCACCGCTGGTTGTTCCTTTCACTTTTACCGTTGCCCCGATGACAGGTCCGCTGTTATCGGTGACAGTACCCTTTACAGTGATGTCCTGAGCGTGTGCCCCTAAGGGAATCAACAACAACAGGAATAACATAAAGGCATACTTCATGACATTCTTAGTGCATTTCATGTCCATTGTTATTTGTTAGTTAAAAGATTATAGATATCCAATCGATTTAGGTTGATAGGTTTCTGCCAACAAAGTTAAATAAAAACATCGATGAACTATTTTTAATATGTTTCATCGATGTTTTAGAATGTTTCATAATGTTGAAAAACGCTTGTTTTTCAGTATTTATAGAGCTTTACGTGCAATATTTGGTAGGCGTCAACGCCTATTCGCACGTGACGGCCCTGATGGGTTTGGTCTCCACAGAGACGGCGGAGATAATTTAGCGATCCGTCGGGGTTGACACTCACTTCGTCTACCGTACCTATGCCGATGCGCTTGCCGGTGAACGACTTTTCTATAGCGGACGTATGAGGGGCGTTGCTGCCGTGCTGGGCAAAGCCGTCTTCGCCTAAAGTCTGCTGATGTTCTTGCTGAAACTCGGTAGCGGTTTTGAATTCGGCCACCACTCCTTTGCCAGCTATGAGATATTCGTAGGGGGAAAGACGCATGACAATGGCTCCTCCCTCGGGCCATTCCGAACCGTTGGTTGCGCGTGGGTCCCACGGAAGGGTGAAATAATGGCGCAGCGTGAGGGTGATGTCGCCGTCTGTGGTTTGACAGGATGGGTGTTCCTGGTCAACCAAAAATCCTTTTTTGCTGCCTTTTGCCGAGGACTTGAGCAGCAATGGAGCCAGAGAAGCGAGCAGGGAATAGGCATTTTTTACCTCTTCTTGTTCTTTCTGTCCAGACTGGTCGATGGCAAACGGACTGAAACCGATGGCTTCGTGGGCTCCAAACACATACAAGGCACGTACACCGCTGTTGGTACAACAACGCGATTCAGGGATGAACAGGGGGTTATCGTCCAGTGCATACTGCCCAGCCCAGTCCTTAAAGCCGGTGTCATAGATGTCGGGAGCGAGCAAATCGATGCTTGGCGCTGCCAAATGCCATATATCTATAAGGTGGGCCAACGGCCCGGCAGACGGGTATTCGCCCGGTTTTCGGCCGCGACTGTTCATGGCTGCGTTGACGTAGAGCGGCAAAGGGTAGATGGCGCGTGCCGATTGGGCCAGCCGTTCCACGTAACTTGCATAGTAATAGGCCATGAACACTTCGTCCTGAAGGGCGTCTTTGGGCAACCGTGTGGGTTTGCTGGTGGCTATGCGCTTACGCCAATCGCCCTGACGGAAGGCTTTTTCTGCCAACGGTGAGTGGTCGCGGGCATCTTCCAGCATACCTATTTCGTTTTCAACCTGCACCATGATAACTGTGTTTTGTTGTTGGTCAACGTCACGGATGTGTTTCATGAGTGCCGAAAAGGCCTTGTTGTCGGCTTGGAAGACGTTCTCTGAGAAGGCGGAAGCTATCTCCAAAGGTTTCCCTTGACGGGTCATGGCGCGTGGAAAGCGTTTGGTGTCTTTCTTAAACCATAGGGGAGCATAGCACGACATGGAGTTTTTCCATGCGCCAAACCACAGGAAGATGACTTTCAGGCGGTTAGCACGGGCCTGTTGGATGGTTTCGTCGATGAGCGAAAAGTCAAACTTTCCCTCGACAGGTTCTATCAGATCCCATTGTGCTGGCACGAGAACGGTGTTTAGGCCAAGGGCGCTCATGCGTGGCATCACTTCGTCGATGTCGGCTATGGAGGTGGCTGCCGAGTTGCTCAGTTCGCCTCCGAGGACGAGCATGGGTTGCCCTTTCACTTCTATCCAGGCGCGTGTGCCTTTACGGACGAGGCTCACTTGGGCTGAAATGGCATTGGCCACAAGCAGCAACAGGGCTATTAACAGGTGTTTCTTCATGGCATATATATTATATAAGGTGGGTTATTGAGGTGCTGAGGTGTTGATGGTGGGGGTGTCAAAGGACGGCATGGGCTGGCAGGCAAACTTCTGGAAGTAGGTTAGACAGGTACTTTCCCATTGGCGGGCGTCTTGACACTGAAGGGTGAGAAGGGAGTCGGTGTGCTGCCAAAGTTCGTCGTCGATGCGGCCTTTCACCTTGTCAGAGCGCCAAAGGGCCTGATAGTTGTCTACTGCCGTCACCCCTTTGTGATATTTGTAGCAGAGCTCTTGCCACAGTGTGCGTCCCGACTTCATGCGGTAGTTCCAGGCTACGTGGTGGAACCAGAGCAGATATTCTTCAGGACAACTGTTGATGTTGTCGTACATTGAGGCGTAAGGTTGCCGGTATTGGGCCGTTGCCCCGCTGCCGGTAGCCACTGTCCTGTCGAAGCCGATGCCGTTGCTATCGGCCCTGTGATAGTAGACGGGACACCATTCAATGGGATATTCGGCCTTGAAACCGTCTGGTTCGGGTCCGAAGTGGTGGTCGAATTTGAAGATATGGTGCAGTCCGAGCGGCATCATATAGTTGACACAGGTTTCTCTTGAGTCCATCATTATTTGGCAGGCAGTGTGCTCAAAGGCTGTGTCGGCATGGAAAGTTTGTCTCAACCATTCGTTGGCAATGTCTTCAGCCGATAGCGAAGGGTTCCAGGCGAGGCGTCCGAAGGCATACCAGTTGGCTTGCGAGAACGGGTGTCCGCACCAGTTGGCATCGTCGCCTGTGTTGGCTACGCCCGCAATGCCCTTGAGTTGGGAGGGTTGAACAAAGGAGAAAAACTCCTTCCACATGGTGGCAAGGTAGACAAGATGGCGTGACTGGCCTGTATATTCCTGTGTTATCTGGAACTCGGCCATTTGCGGAGTGTGCTTCATGTGGTCGAAGATGGGGGCGTAAGGTTCGCGCGGCTGGAAGTCGAGCGGTCCGTTTTTTGACTGTAGGATGACGTTTTTGCGAAATTTACCGTCGAATTTGGCAAACTCGCTGACGGCTTGTTTGACTCTGTCTTCGTCCTTGTGGTTGGCACCGTAGACGAAAGAGCGCCATATCACGAGCCCGTTGTAGGGTGAAAGGGCGTCGGCCAGCATGTTGGCACCTTGCACGTGGGTGCGGTGATAGTCGCCTGGACCTGGTTGTCCTTCGGAGTTGGCTTTCACCAGGAAACCTCCGAAGTCGGGAATGAGGGTATATATCTCCTTGGCTTTCTTCTTCCACCATCGCCGGACGTCCTTCTTTAGCGGGTCGGCAGTCTTTGTTGCCCCCAAAGCCATAGGCGATGCGAAGTTGACGGACAGGTAGACACGCAGTCCGTAGGGGCGCAATAGGTCGGCAATGGCCTTTACCTTGTTGAGATAGGCTGTTGTCAGGATGTTGGGTGAGGCGTTGACGTTGTTCAATACGGTGCCGTTGATGCCAATGGAGGCATTGGCACGGGCATAGACGATGAGGCGTTCACGCAGTGCAGGGCTGATGATGCCGTTGTTGATATCCTCCCATTTCCAGATGCTTTTGCCGGCATAACCACGTTCTACGCTGCCATCGAGGTTGTCCCAGTGGTTGAGCAGGCGGTAGGCGAAGGCTGGATGCTCGCTGGCCGAGAGCGTACCTCTTCCTGTAAGGTTGCGCCTTATAAGGTCGTAAGCGCCATAGAGCAGTCCGAGATGGGTGCCGGCAGTGATGACGGCGTTGTACCTTACGAGGCATCCCACGCGTTTCGGCCCGGCTTCTATCTGGTATCCGTCGTCAGCGGGGAGTTTTTTGTCGCATATCAGTTGGATGGTAGCTCCTGGAAGAAATGTTTCGAGCTCTTGGCGGGCAATCTTTAGCGTAGGCGAATCGTCGCCGTTGGTGTTGACGATGCATTTGTTGTGGCCTCTCACGTTGGGTTGCAACCAGAGCAGAGAGCCATCGTCGGCCCATGTTAGCAAGGGCAGTACGAGCAAGAGAGTTGTCAATAGCTTTTTCATCTTGTAGGTTTTGGGTTTTCTTTTTGTGCTTGATATTCGGTAGGCGTCATTCCGAAGCGCTTGTGGAAGACGGTAGAGAAGTGCGACTGGTTGTTGAAGCCGACGCTATAAGCGGCTTGTGTCACGGTGATGTCGGTTTCGCGTATGAGTCTTGCGGCTTCGTCCAGTCGCAGGTTGCGTATGAAGTCGGCGGTGGAGATGCCTGTCATTTCTTTCATTTTCCGGTGGAGTTGTGCTCGGGAGATGCCCACTTCCTGTGTAAGACGTTCCACGTTGAACGTCGAATCGGCCAAATGGCTGTTTACCGAGCGCATGATGCGTTCCATCAAGGCATCGTTGTTGCCCTTCACTTCCCTGTGTTCAAACTTGTCTTCCTGCTTTTGTGCGCCAGAGAACTTTCCTTTCAGTCTTCTTACGTTGTCTATAAGATTGTCGATATAGGTGTGCAGTTCTTCCATGCTGAACGGTTTTCCGAGATAGGCGTCAGCTCCGTACTTCAGTCCTTCGAGGCGATGATCGGCTTCGTTCTTCGAGGTGAGTAGTATCACTGGTATGTCGTTCACCGTGGTGTTGCTCTTGATAGCCTTCAATAGCTCTATTCCGTCCATTTCGGGCATGATTACATCGCTGACGATAAGGTCGTAGTGACCGGTCAAGAGCTCTTTTAGGGCTTCTTTGCCGTTGGCAAATGTGGTGCAGCGGTACCACTTGCCGAGTTCGTTGGCAATGTATTGTGCCAGCTCTCGATCGTCGTCCACCACCATGACGTTCATTCCTTTGTTTGACTGTCTGCGCTTTTGTGGCAGGTCGGAGGTTGTCTCTTCGGCTTTGGTGACTATCTGTGAGTTCTTCAGGTGGGCGTGTCCGCGTTGCAGGGTCACCTCAAAGCAGGCGCCCGAATGTCCGTCTTGCCGGTTGTAGGCCTTGATGGTTCCTCCGTGTAGTGCCACGATGGCTTTGCTCAGGTTCAGTCCGATGCCAGTTCCTTCGGTATGGGCGATTTGTGCGTTGTTGCCCTGATAGAAGCGTTCAAAGAGTTTTTCGGTTTTCGTTTCTTTCAGTCCTGTGCCACTGTCGGTGAGTGTTATCACGACGGTTTGTGGTGTTTCGTTGATGGTGAAGACGATTTCGCCCCCGTCGGGGGTGTATTTAAAGGCATTGGAGAGCAGGTTGGACAGCACCTTTTCGAAGTTGATGCGGTCTATCCATGCTTTCACCGTGGGACGGTTGTGGTCAAATCTCAGGTTGATGTGTCTCTGGCGGGCATTGTATTGGTACATCGAGCAAACAGCCCCAACGGTTTTCACCAGGTCGGTTGCCTGGCAGTGGAGTTGCAGCTGGTTTTTGTCAATGCGTCGTTCGTCCAGAATTTGGTTTACCAGAAGGAGCAAGCGTTGTGCGTTGCGGTCGATGGTGTCTATGCAAGACTGGCTTTCCTGATCGGTGAGACGTTCTTTCAGCTTGCGCAGCGGACCGAGAATGAGCGTCAACGGTGAGCGTATGTCGTGGGTGGCATTGATGAGAAAGCGCATCTTGGCCTCCTCCATCTCCACTTTTCTTCGGCGTTCAACGTAGTAGATTGCAAATGCCACGATGCCCGTAGCCGCGAGAATGTAGGTCAGCCATGCCCAGGTGGAAGCATACCATGGGTTGTTGACGCGGACGGTCACCACTGCCGAATGGGCGGAATAGGCTCCGCCGGTGGTGGCCCTCACCTCGATGCGGTAGGTTCCCGGCTTCATTTTGTTGAAGGTGATAACGTTTGAGCCTTCCGGAAAGGCTTCCCAGACTCCCTGTTTGCCTATGCGGTATTGGAAAGTGATGTTGTTGGTGTTTCGGTAGTTGAGCAGCGAGAAGCCTAAGGAGAACGTGTTGTCGTCATAGTCGAGATCGAACTGCCGACTTTGGCACCCTCTTTCTTTACCGTTCACCACCATTCGGGTGAGAAAGACGCGGCCAATGGCTTGGTTGCTGGCTTTTACGGCTTTAGGCAAAAAGGTGGTAACGCCGTCGTTGATGCCGAAGAAGATGCGGTCGTCGCTGGTATGTATCTGTGTGCCAATGACATATTCGGTGGTGGTGAGACCGTTTCCTCCGATGTAGCTAATCAGTTTTTTGCTTTTGTGGTCGTATTGCCAGATGCCCATGGACGTGCTCATCCACAGGTCGCCGTCAGCGTCTTGCACGATTGCATAGATGCTCTTGTCGGCCAGATTGTCGGAATTGGGGAAGCGTTGTGGGGCTTTTTGTCCTTCGGAGAGTTGGTAGAGCCCGTTCTCGGTGCCGATGAGCAAGGTGTTGGATTGGCGCAGTTGGCATAGCGACAGGCATTGCCGCCCGTCGAAGAGCGTTTCCCACCCGTTGATGCGGAAGTTTCCCGTTTTTGGGTTCATGCAAGACAGTCCGTCGGCACAGGCTATCCAGAGGCGTCCCTGCCGGTCGTAGAGCATGGTTTTGGCCCAGTCATTGTGTAGTTTGCCCAGTTTCTTGTTGTCATGCTGCATCGAGAAGGAGCGGCTCTTGCCCGTTTTTGTGTCGTAGATGACAAAGCCTTTGGCATAGTTGCTCACGAAGAGGGAGCCCTGTCCGTCGTCGCAGATATAGTTGACCCCCCATCCATCGAGTTTCAGACACTGTTGACTACTTCCGTTGGAGGGGTAGTAGCGGTAGAGGGCGTTCTCCGTTCCCACCCAGTATCGTCCTTGTCGGTCGCGATAGATGGTGTTTGCCCCTTCTGGCGAGAGGCGTTTGTCGGTGATGTTGCCGTGGGCATCGAAGTGGTAGATGCCGCTTTTCTGTACCGTACACCACACTCCGCCGTCATCGGCAGGGGCTATTGACGACACGCTGCTGCCCAAACGGATGGCCTGCGTGGAGAATAACCATGAAGAGAAGGCGTTTTTGCCCTCGGAGAGCAGGTAGAGTCCTTTATTGTAGCAGCTTGCCCATAGGTTGTGATCTTTGTCTTCGAAGAGCGCATTGACGTTGGCAGAGGCGAGGTCGAACTTCGGATGCATACTTTCTACGGGTTGCAGCCGTCGGCTTCCTTTGGGAATGACAAACACGCCACGTCCTGATGTGCCGATATAGATGTTGCCCTTGTGGTCTGTCAGGGCGGTTCGTATGGAGACTTGTCGGTCGAGCAGACTCATGTCGTAGTTGGTGTTGACAACGGTCTGTGTGCGGTAGTCGTAGCGAAGGATGCCATACATGCACACCAGGAGCAGTCCGTCGTGGGTGGGCAGATAGTTGGCCACCGGCCCGGCTTCGCCCAATGGAAAGTCTTTTGTGGCTTTAGCCGTAAGCGTTTCCACCTTGGTGCGGCTGGCGAAGGGCAGATGGCCGTTGCGCCAGAGGTGGTGTTGCCGGTCTTCAAACATGTGGCTGGCAAACTCGTCGTTGTTGTTGCGGGTGAAGGAGCGAAGTCGGCAGAGATTGTTTTCTCCTTTTTTAATGGCAAACAATCCGTATCCTGCCGTTCCGATGACGATGTCTCCATGGAAATTTTCGAGGATAGCCTCTACGCGTGGCGTTATCTTGTCGGGAAAGCGATAGCGTGTGAAGGTGTTATCATCGGGGTTGTAGGTGGCAAGGCCCTTGCTGCAGCCCACCCAAAGACGCCCTTTGCTGTCGGCTAAAAACGTGGTGACCTCGTTGCTGGGAATGGATAGGGAGTCGTTGGGGTTGTTGAGAAAAGTGGAGAAGTGGTAGCCGTCAAACTTGTTGAGGCCATATTCGGTGCCCACCCACAGGTAGCCGAAGCTGTCCTGTGTGATGCAGGAGATTTTGCTGCTTGACAATTGGTTTTCGGCAGTGAAGAGTTTGCCGTTGTCAGCGCGCATGATAACAAGCAAAAGCAGGGCGATTGTTAAGGTTAACGTGTATCGATAGGTTTTCATTCGTTTCGGTAATTCTTATGCAAATATACGTGTTTTTGTTGGAAATGGCGCACAAATCTGTTGGAAAATTGTCTTTTAAAAGTGAAAGGGACTGGTGGGCGGAAAACAAAAAAACCTTGGAAAAGACTTCCAAGGCTTTTAAGCGGTGCGTACGAGATTCGGACTCGTGACCTCCTGCGTGACAGGCAGGCATTCTAACCAACTGAACTAACGCACC
>OIZT01000005.1_pt1 | contig 240716 bp, 195 predicted proteins | sample 1588611 | NCBI WGS metagenome assembly OIZT01 (sample SAMN03283278) | human gut metagenome | biome: human-associated habitat; material: feces | host: Homo sapiens | place: Peru | collected 2012
ACCTAATTTAGAAATCAGAAAATGCTTTAAAAATGATATTCAAAAGAGATTTGATGATGTTATAAAAAAAGACAACCTAGCTTTAAACATTGCCAATGCTTTATTAGAAGGTAATGTTGATTTTGTACAAGGTAAGTTAGGACCATTATTACGTTCTTTCGTCTCAATCAGAGATACAGCAACTAGAGCACCTCACGAGAACTACTACCATGGATTCTTAAACGGTATCTTTACTAACTGTAAAGATAATCTAGGAGAATATCATTCTAACTTTGAATCTGGTGATGGATATCCTGATATTCTCTTTAAAGATATTGACTGTAGAAAGGCAGCAATCATTGAGATTAAATCAGCATCTATAGGTTCTGATATTGAAACTTTAAGTGAAAAAGCTATATCACAGATTATAGATAAGAACTACGCTGAGCCTTTGATGTCTAATAAGACTGTTAAACACATCCATGGCTATGGTATTGCTTTTGCAGGAAAGAGTTGCTTTATCTCAGTAAAAAAGATAAAGTAATTGTTTCTATAGGGATCATCTCCATGCTACAAGTGTAGATTGAGATGCTTAGTCATAATTGTGTGCATGATCTTGCAGGCTTTCTTATATCTCAAAAAGAAAAAACGGACTTAGTAAAGCCTTAAGCTTGCACCTTGTCAACAACAATCACATCGCTTGATTCAAAAGGATCTTCTTTTTTGTAGCGACTTATTATGTACTCAACTTCATCAGTTGTGCACGCTGTAAGAGATTTTATAAGATCAGAGCCTACTAAATGTTCTTCTCTTAAGTTATCTAATCTCTTGATAAAATCAAATCCCCTTTTGGCAACACCAAATTGCTTGCCTACCATTCTTACATTAACTCTACACTCACCAAGATCTTTTAATGCTTGTAACTCCATATCCATGCCCTTTACAAGCTTTGCATGACATGCGATTTCGAGCAAGATCACAAGATAAGCTTTAGCTTTTGAATGGATTGCAACCTCCGCGTTGTTTCCCATGATAGAGTATCTTATTTTGTCGGCAAACAACCCCTCAATATGCTCATAGATGGTTGAATCTTTTGCAATCTTATCTTCAGCTACATCTCTTAAAAACTCATACATTACCATGGTTAAGATAGGAGAAAGATTAGTCTTCTCTAAGATCTCTTGCAACTGCAAGGCACAGTAATATGGATCATGCTTATCATTTGGATTTTTCTTTGGAGCTTTGAGCATTTTTTAATCCGTAATCATGGTGAATCTTTATGAAATATTATAGGTAAACAAAGATAAAAAAAACAGAGCCCTTATTGATAGTATGAACTCTGTTTTTATAAGCTAGGATCTAGAAAAGCTCTAAAAGAGAAACTCTTTTAGTTAAGAGAACTAATTATCTTTATGTAAAGAGATAATGTAAGCGACCTCATCTACTAAGATCTTTGCAAAGCCAGGACCATAAGTTGCAGCACTTGAAAACATGTTGCAAGCTGAACTTGCGTTCTTAATGTAGTCTTTACCGCGCTCTGTTATCTTGATGTTAGCAGGATCAGTATGAATATCAATTGTAAGCTTGTCCTTGACTAAGGTAGGTACTAAATCAGCTTTAATTCCTTCAACTAATTTTGCATTATCTAAGACCTGAAAAGCAGCAATTACAAGACTGGTTACGGGGAATGGCTTTGGAGGCATCTCACTTGGATAAAGGTTATGCAATGCATGCTGTTTTTCGTTACATAGCACAGCTACAAACTGAGAGAAAGTCTTATCCTTTGGAGCTTTACCATCTTCAATAAATTTTAAAATTTCTGCACAGGATAAACCTACAGTTGCTGCAAATGGCATATTATTTTGCATTACAGCCATCAATTGCTGTGCGCAACCATATGGAGTAGCTTCTGCTACAGCTTTTTTAGCTCTCTTTAATTTAATCTCATTTTCTACACTTTTCTTTGACATAACGTGTCCTTATCTTGTCGATAGCGTATATTATTACAATATTGAATCAATTATTCATCTTGCTGTAAAAGATCTTCTAGTTTAGTAAGAATTCGATTAGCATCGCAGTCTATTTTGTCGCAGAAGTCTTTCATTAGCTTTTTAGTAGCTTCCTGAGTTTTATTTAACATTCCTTTATTAAATACTTGTTCATCACCAAAGCACATCTCCATGTACTCTTGTGCAGAAGCATGGGCGGACAGTTTTGAGGATTTTATCTGCAGATTAGTATTAGCGTCTTCATTTGAAACATCTATGAAGTCAATAGAAATTCCACCTACTAATGGATAAATTGATGCCACCTGCAGAACAGTAAAATAGATGATCCTTGAGATTGTATCTATCTCAGTTTTGTTAAGACCGGGATCATCGATTAATTGTCTTGTAAAATCTCTAAAATCATTTTTTATGTGAGACTTTGTGCTCCAAACTCCATTAGCAATATTTAATATCAAACTTAAAAGAGCCATTGAAAATGACATGCAATAATTTTCATCTTTTTCTATTGCTTCTTTTATTCCCTGAGCATACTCCAAATCTTGTTCAAATTTAGCTTTTATTGCTTCATATTGATTTTTGAGATCAAGTTTTTCCATCATATATTCCTAGTAAGCTTAATTACCTGTTTTTATAACACACCTTCAGGAATGACTCCTTTCATAAAATTATAATCATGAACTATTTTCTTAATGTTATTCTCAAGAAGACTTTCAACAGCTTTGATAATTTGCAGATTTTGCTCAGAACATGAATATGCTCTCTTAATCTCGTCAATATCTTCACATAAGACTTTTGCCTCATCATTAAGAGATAATTTCGCTGGCTTTATGACTGTGCTCAAATTAACATCGAATATATGAACTTGGTCTATATCTTTATTGGTGATAAAAATACCTTCTAGCCAAAACAGTTGAGTTAGATTTAACAATATAAGGTCGTAAAAAAACTTTGATTCCTTTTTTTTAAATTCCTCGTTCTGATATTTTCACCACCAAAATCTTTTAAACACTGTTTAATCTTGTCAAAAAATTTTTCTTTTAAATCAGCTTGTGTTTTCCAAGTTTTGTTTTTGATATTACTCAACAATTCGCAGGTACTAATAGCATAAGTAGCTCCAAAAGCATGATCTTCTAAAATCTTAGCTTTTATTTGTTTAAAATCTTCAATCTGTTTACTTAAGCGACCTAAAACTCTATTTCCCATAGCTCTAATATCATCCACCATGTCTGGATCAGACATCAATATTAGAGACAGCTTCACGCATACTGTTTACATCAAAAATTTCAATTTTACGGTTACCTTTTGACATGATATAAAACCAGTTTTGTGCTTTTCTCTTGCACGTTGAATTATATAAAACATTAGAATTCTTCTAGCTCTTCCATAAAAGTATCGCAAACATCTAAGAGCTTATCTTTATATTCAGTATCTTTAGGATTGAGCTTATCTGGCAGAGAATCAAAAAACTTACCATCAAGTGTAACATCATTACCTTCTTCAGTAATACGTAATCTTGAAGGTTTAATCACCAGATGAAGGTTGTCATTTTTTTCATCAAAGTTTCTAAAATCGATACTAATACCATCGACTAGTTCCAGTCTTGAAACTATCTGCAAAGCAAGGATGTAGAGATCAAAAGCAACTTTATCTTTTGAAGTATCTGCAATTGGATCAAAGCTAAATGGCTCTGTATATGCTTTAACGAAATTAAAGAAATCTACTTTAATGCTATCTTTTGTTTTCCACTTTCCTTTATGCAAGTTTTTAAAGAGTGTGCTTAAACTTGCCCCTAGAATCAGTGCATAATTCTCATTTTTTGAAAAAGTATCAACTAAAGCTCTAACATAAGATTCTTCTTGTTCGAGCTGAGAAAATATTTTTTTTGAGTATTCTTTATCGAGTTGTTCAAACGGATCTAGCATATAAGTTATTTCCACTTTTAGAAAATTCTGACATTGAATTCCTTTTAAAGAATGAAAACAATTACTATTATTGAACTACCAACTACTTAATCTTTAAGTAGCGGTTATCATAGACATCCAAAATAACTGTTATAACCTCTCCAAGCAATGTGCTCAGCTTATCTAATCTTTTTGAATAATCTCCTATTTCTTGAATGAACTTAAAATCATTTAAGAATGCATCTGCGTGATCTGTCAAACATATCTTTGATGATTTAACAGAGATATTCATATTGCTAGGAGCTGAATTGAATACATCAGTAAATTTAATGGTTACACCTTGCAACATGAAACCTTGCTCTGCTAGTTGTAACACAAGATAGGCACTGCTTTTTACAAGTTCTGAATCTAAAGAAAGATCTGTTGATTTTGGTAAAACATCTATTTTTCCCTTTATATATGAAAAATATTCAACGATTAATTTCTTTAAACTGTCAACAATGAGCTTATCTTTTTTGATGAGTCCACTTTCTAAACCTAAAAGAAAAAATGCCAGCACGTTGCAGTAAATAAAAGCAAAGTTTTTATTCGAAGAAAACATCTTTTCAAGATGCAAAGCATATTTTAGTTCGTCTGTTAGCTTGTCACTATGCTTTGAGGTTGCTTCATCAGCATAATGATATTCAGAGTAATCCTGATCAAATATATTCATTTTTATAATCTCATCAATCGTTCAGCCTTAATCTTAACAAAGATAAATTCAATTTAAAAAGAGGAGATGATTATTCTGTGATAGATCATAAGCTTATGGGCAAAAAAAATGGGGAGCTTACAAAGAATGTGATTGACAAGAACTCAATTTGATAAGAGTAAATTACGTCTTACTGAAATGTCTTCAAAAAAGCGGAGATTTTGATAAAATCTTTCAAAATTTGTATGTATATCAAATTTTTTAATTTTCAAACACTTATAATACTTGTCATAGATTTCAAATCTGAACAGATCAAACAAACATAAGGAATGTAGCGGTATTAAGAGCGATCTTAATACCGTTTTTCTTTTTAGGCTTTAAAACCTAAAGTTACCCTGTCGCGCCCTTCAAGATCTTTTATTGTAGCTATCTTTTGATAGCCCTCATTTTTAAAGATCTCCTGAACACTTGGTCCTTGTAAATAACCATGCTCTAAAAGGAGAGGTGCATTTTCTAAAAGGTAATCTTTTGCTTTTGACGCGATAGTTCTAATGTCATCTAAGCCATCAGGTCCAGAGGTTAATGCTGTAACAGGTTCAAAAGGAAGTGAAGATGCTTTTAAATGAGCGTCATTGTTCTCTATATAAGGAGGATTTGAAACTATCATTGAGAACTTTAAAGTTTTATCTATAGCACTAAACCAGTCAGACTCTATAAATTCAACCTCAAGATTTAAGTTTTTGGCATTCTCCTGAGCAACCTCTAAAGCCCCATGAGAAAAATCACAGGCATAAGCTTTGATGTTGTCTTTAAGCTCAGACTTTAAAGCTAAGATGATGGCGCCTGTTCCTGTTCCCATATCAAGAACATTACCAGATGGTCTGCATTCTAAAGCTGACTGTACCAAAGTTTCGGTATCAGGTCGCGGGATCAGAGTATGCTCATTTACCTTTAACTTTAAGCCCCAAAATTCTTTGTAACCTAAGATATAAGCTACAGGATAACCTTTAGCTCTTTTTTCAATTAATGCATTGAATTTAACTAAAAGAGAGTCATCTAATAACTCGTCATCATGAGTAATTAACTGAACTTTGGTGTAGTGGGTAAGATAAGAGAGTATTAAAGAGGCATCTAAGGATGAACTCTCAATGGAAGCGGCGCTAAGAGTTGCCCTAGCGCCTTTTAAAGCCATAGCGATACTTAGCACTAGAGAGCGCCTTGTGATGCCATCTGAGCTAACTGCTCAGCCTTAAACTCTTCGATAACTGGCTTTAAGATAAGATCAAGATTACCTGATAAAACCTCATCTAATCTGTATACAGTAAGATTGATTCTATGATCTGTAATACGGCTCTGTGGGAAGTTATAGGTTCTGATTCTGTCAGATCTGTCACCTGAGGATAAGATGCTGTGACGCATCTCAGTTGCCTGAGCATTACGCTTATCTTCTTCTAACTGAGCTAAACGAGAATATAAAACTTCCATTGCACGAGCTCTGTTCTGATGCTGTGAACGCTCATCCTGACACTCAACTACAATACCAGTTGGTAAGTGAGTAATACGGATTGCTGAATCGGTCTTGTTAATATGCTGACCACCGGCACCTGATGAACGATAAGTATCAATTCTCAAATCGGCTGGATTGATAACAGGAGCTTCAGCAGGTGGAATTTCAGGCAATACCATCACTGTACATGCTGAAGTATGAACACGGCCCTGAGTTTCAGTTACAGGGACACGCTGTACACGATGACCGCCTGACTCAAACTTCATATAACCGTAAGCTCCTTCACCTGAAAGTTTGGCGATAAGCTCTTTATAACCGCCCATTTCACCTTCAGACTCTGAAACAATCTCTAACTGCCAGCCCTTTGCATCAACATAGTGTGAGTACATCTTAAAGAGGTCGCCTGCAAATAAAGCAGCTTCGTCACCGCCTGTACCGGCGCGGATTTCTAAGAAGCAGTTACAATCATCTCTCTTGTCATGAGGTAACAGCAATAACTGTAATTCATGCTCTAACTTTGCAACTTTTTCCTGAGTAGGGCCAATTTCTTCTTCAGCCATAGCCTTCATATCAGGATCATCACCCTTTAACATCTCTTCCATCTCTTTGAGATCATCTGATGCTGTGGTGTATTCTTTAAATGAGGTTACAGTTACTTGTAATTGTGAATATTCACGGTTTAATTCGCGGAATTTATCCTGATCGGCAATAACATCAGGCTGGCTTAATAACTGCTCAACTTCCTGATGGCGCTCTACTAGAGCTTCTAATTTACGTAAAATAGACTCTTGCATAATTACTTTTCAACGTTAAAAAATTTTGGAGCTATTGTAGCAAATTTAAGATTTTTTTAAAGGCTGTAAGCGATTTTAAGGCGCTTTAGGATGAGTTGAAATGATGAACTAAAAAGGATGAACAGCAACTTTAGGTAATTACCGCAAATGTTGCTGTTCATGTGTCGACTGAAATAAATTTATAATCTTGAGTTAAAGCTAAAACTAGTCTTCCTGCTTTTCGTTTAACTTCTTGCGCAGAATATCAGCATAATCCTTTACTATATTTTCAGGTACATAACCTACAACAGTAAACAATGGATAGCCATCTACCTTAACTTCAACTACAGGCTCGGTTACATTGCGCTCTACTGGATTTGGTAAATAAGTATAAGTATGTACCTTTACGTAGTGGTATGAAACGAAGCCTTCAAAGTTTGAAACGCTGTAACCTGTTAAAGATACATAAACTAAATCTACAACCTGATCGATAGTAAGCTCAGGATAGGTGTACTTAGACTTTCCAAAATCCTCTTTTTGTTCTTCTATCTGTAGAGTATCTGCACTCTTTCCTTCTTCAGATTTAGGAGCCTCATTTACTTTATCAAAGGCTTTAATAATTCCCTTTAATGCATCTAATGCCTCTTCAGGGGTTAAAGTCTTTTGCTTGTTGAAAACATTTGTTCCGTCAATATCAACCTTTATACGCTGAACATGGTGGTGACCGTCTTCAGTTGCATTTGGAAGTCTTTTTCTCTGAGAAATCAGTTTTACTAAATGTCCATCAATAATAGAAACGATGTGGGCATAAGTTGGGGTTCCGGTGCTTAAATTAAAAAATGCCTCTTTAAAATTGGAACGATCCATTTGATCCTCCTTAATCTAATTGCTTGTCTTATTGCTTAGCAATAATCTTTTCAAATGTTTATATCGTATCTTCAAATCGTGTTTAACAGATTTTTTCACAATTAAATTTTGTGTTAAAACCGTGTAAATTTACGTTTTGCGTATTGAAACATAAGAAAAAGAAATTAAGTATAAGATAGATCACAAGATTTTCATTAGAAGAGAGATTTTTTGCAAATTATTTGACGCTCTGAACAAAAATCTTGTAAACAAAGAGAGGGTTAAAGCTGAGATTGGCTTTTCATAATTCTGAACAAGTATACTATTCTTGAATTGCAAAAATGCCTAAAACAAGGTGTTGACTATTGCTATAATTTTGCAACTTGTAAGTCTCTGCCTTATATAAACAAGGTTTAAGAAAGTCTTGATAACTGTATAAATCTACTCCTCGTCGTCTTCATAAAAGCTATCATCGTAGTCTTCAGCATCATAACCATACTGCTTTACCGTTCCAACACTTTTGATACACTTTGAACGTTTAGATAATGATTTATCTTTTTCTGCTTTTGAAACATGAATAACAAAATACCAGTCATCACCAAAATCATAATGAAAATAAAACTTTGTTCCCTTTTCAGGATTTAGGTGAGTTAATGGTCTGTGAATATCATATTCGCAAAAATCAGGAGCTGGATCTTCATATTCTATTTCTTCAGTACAATTTTCAGTCTTATCTGAGGAATTTGTTTCCTCAGTATCTTCAGCACTGTCTTCCCAAAAGTCATAGGGACAGTAACCTTCACCTAAACTATAGGTAATAATTTCTTCTACATTTCTTAGCTTTGTTCTAAATTCATAACAAATGCATTCAAAATATAGCCAGCTAGCTCATCGAACTCACTACTTCCATCTACTTGTAACGTTCTGTAACAAGTTCTAGCCATTCCATAAGGATATATTTTTAAGGTATAAAGCACGTTTTCCCTTTTGATTTTGTTATAGCTTATTTATAAATTCAAAAGGATAACGTTACAAGCGCTATCCTCAACTTTGAAAGTAAATGATTATTATTCACCTGCAGCAGCTTCAATCAGATCATCAAGATCATTTTGAACCTGTACTAACTCAGCTTTTTTCTGCATTACACTGGCATCATCAGGAGTAGAAACTGCCTTTTCTTTTGAAGCTCGTACTTTAGCAATTTTTTCTTGTAATGTCTTTGATAAAGCCTGTTTTTGCTTTAAGGAAGCTTCAACTTCATCTAACTTATTTGTAAGAGCATCTAACTCTTTTAGCTTTGCTTCTCGGTTATTAATAAGCTCTGCTCTCTTTTGTCCTAAAGCAATGACTCTTTCTGATAATTCATGCTGTTCCTGAGCCAAATCATGAATTTCCTGTTTTTTCTGTTCAGAGCGCTGTGAATATGAACCTGATACTACACAGCCTAATTTATCTAACATACCAGGATCGGTAATTTTAGGATCGCACTCTTCAGGTGTCATAGTGCAGGCAGTAAGCATTAATGGCACAGTACACATTAAGATTATTTTCTTCATAATAACTCCGTAATGAGCACTAAATTTAGTGCTCATGAGTATAAAACTGTTATCTACAAGCTTTTAATTTTTGCTATTTTATTAAGCTGTAGTAATTCCGTTAACTTTGTTCTTTACAGCCAAAGTCTTCTCTGAGTAGTCTGCGATAGCACCTTCAAGTGCATTGATACTCTCATTGGTCTTAGCAATTTCCTCTTCAAGAGCCTTTTGCTTTTTAAGAGCATTATCTGTATCAATAGCTCCAACTCCACCCTTGCCGTCTTTTAGACCTTGCATGGCATCAGTCTGAGCTTGTAAGTTCTCCTTATCAGCATTTAAACGCTCCTGCATATAAGCTAGGTTCTTTGACATTTCATCAGCCTTTTTCTCAAGATCTGCTTTGGTCTTAGTACCATCTTTAATGCCATTTTCAATCTGTTGAATCTCAGCTTCATCTGAAGCTAAAGTTTCATTAACAGATGCTTGCAAGCTCTGCGTACTCTTTAAAGAGTCCTGAACCTTAGCTTTAGTTGCATCTAACTGATCCTCAAGATTTGAGTAATTAGCACGCAATTTATCGAGCATGTAGTTACCAGTCATACCTACAGCACAGCCAGCTGCGGCAGCAGCAAGACATAATGCCTTTTTATCTTTCTTTAAAAGTAAGCATGAAAGACCTGCTAAAGCAGCACCACCTGCGCAGGCAACAGCACCTGATTTTGAGAAGAATGAAGGCTCATCCTTCTTTAATTCTGGATTTACATTAGAGTCACTTCCACCTAATGAAAAACCACCTGAGCTTGAACAGCCAGTGCCAGCTAAGGCTAAAGAAATTGCAACAGCTGCTGCTGTAAATTTGTTTTTAAATGACATATTGTTTTCCTTTGTTTGACCGTTTGTTTTGTGCATTTTAATTGATGAATACTATCTGTGAATATTCATTGGAAACTCATATTTCTTACCTGTATTAGACTTACTCTCAGAGTATGTTGAGATACACTCTGAGTTTCCATCCTTACCCTCTTTACATACTACTGTAGGCATTTCATAGCTTGAGCCATCAGTGCACTTTGCAACAGACTGACTGTTGATGTTAAAAGAGCCTGACTTTAAGCCTCCAGTTACTTTACCGGTGCATTTAATGCCGTTTTTCTGAGTGATGGTCGCAGTACCCTTACCATCTTTAAAATCATACTGAAGCTGTAAAGGCTTATTGGTATTTCTGTCAACGATTGGAGAATTTACTTTCCATGTTCCATCAAAGTTGCCAATATCTCCACTTTGTAAGTCTTTATTAGAAATTGAAGGACCATCTTCATGTAACTGAGGAGGTACTACTGTCTGATTGTTATCGGTTGCCAGCGCTACATTATCCTTGTCACTCAATTTTGGTGGATTTACACCATCTTGATTGTCAGAAGGTGAGGTGTTCTCTTCTGTATCAGGAGCTTTTTGATTATCATCTGCTGTATTGTTATCAGTAGTCTCTTGTGTTGTACTCTCATCCTGTGGCACTGCATTCTCATCAGGAACCATAGGTGTTTTGTCTCCAGTTCCATCTAGAACTACCCCATCATCAACGCTACCGTTCTTTACGACACCATCTGTTGTAATATCTGGTAACTTAGTCTCAAAGCCATCTGTGGACAGACCTAAATTATCACCGCGAATATCTGGTATTGGCAATGACAAATTGTATTTAGGATCTAAAGATGAATCTGGGAACACCTTAAATAAAGGCAAGCCTCTTGCAAAGAAGAACCACCATAAGAGGTATAGCAGCAAAGGTAATAAAAGTAACAGTAATAAAAGACCTAACAGCCAGCACCACTTGTGACTTCTTGTAGCTGCAGCAGTGGTAGCTGCAGTTGCAGCAACTGTAGTGGCAGTTCCTGAGATGTTGGTTGTTGCAGCAGTTGCTCCCAGAGCAGTTTTATTAGGAGCAAAATTGCCTACAGGTTTTAGACCGTCAAAAGGGCTGCCTGTAAGTTTGCTCCCAGCATTTAAAAAGCCCCAAAAGGTAATTACAGGCTCACCGTTTACAATATAGATACAGCTCTCATCAGGATAATGTATTGCAGGGAGCACAATGTTTGCTTTGTTATTACCGGTTAAAAAATGAGCAAATAACTTATCATTTGAGGATAATGAACGGGCCTCTAAGTTATAGCCAAAGTTTAAAAACTTCTCTTCTAACTCTTCAAATTTCTTTAAAGCTCTAGCTTTTTCATCAGGACTTGCAGCATTCCATGACACTACCTCATAGTCACCATCAGCTCTGTTTGACTGAAATGGAACAAACCAGTCTACATGAGTACCATCAGATGAGAAACGAGGTGTTGCAAGACAACGGGCATAGTGTTCACCTAAAATTGATGAATTCTCAATTGAAGCACGGAAGGCATCAGCTCTTTGCCATACTAAAACACCGTCTTCACCAATGGCCTGGTAATTTCTTAAATCACCACTGTTTAATAATCTTGTTGCCATGAAATATATCCTTTTGTATTACACAGTGCTCTTACTGGGTATTTTATTCTTCAAAAACTTTTATTCTTCACAAACTTTCTTTAAAGAAGCCCCTGCTTCTTTTAAAACTTTTTCAATCTGAACTGCATCTTTAGGCTTAAAGACCTTTCCACCAGTGTTTCTGGCAATACAGGCTGCGCTGTCAATATCATCTCCAATTAGGATGGTATGGATCTTAAGTTTAGGCTGACGCTCATGGATCTTTTTAGCTACATAACAAACATCCATCTGTTCAGTAAATGGACAGGTATCCTCTCCATCTGAAATTAAGATACCAACTGCATCAGAATTTACACCGTCTAAAGTCTTTGACAGTTCATTCAAACCGTTTACTAATGGTGTTTTACCATCATAAGCATAAGGATTAACGTTATTGATAGCGTTAATTAAAGCGCCTCTGCTGTTTGGTCCGAAAAAGCCTCTATTTTTAGCTACAGGACAGCCATTGATCTCAATAAAGCCAATCTTAACGTTTTTATCAACATTCGAGATTAAGTCAGTAGCTGCTTTTTGAGCTGCCTTTAATCTGTTGGTATAACCGTACTTTAAGAGCATAGATTGAGAACCGTCAAAGGCTATAGCAAGTTCAGGCATCTTGCCTTCTTGTTTTAAGGTCTTGCACTTTGGAACTTTGTTTTTCTCCTCAAGAGCTCTTTTAGTTGCTAATTCCTTTTGTTTTTGTTCTTCAGCCTTTCTCTTAGCCTCTGCCTCGGCTTTGGCTTTAGCTTCTGCCTTAGCTTTAGCTTGTGCCTTAGCTTTTGCCTTTGCTTCTTCCTGAGATTTTAGTGCATCAGCTTTTGCTTTCTCTTGAGCAGCCTTTGCCTCTTCATCTTCTACTGCTTCAGGCTCTGCTGTTTTTTCTTTTTCTTCTACAACAGGATCTTTTGACTCTTCTTCTACAGGCTCTGTTTTTTCTTCTGTAGTAGCAGGCTTAGCTTCATCCTCTTTTTTAGGCTCTACAACTTGAGTTGGAACTTCCTTTTGAGGAAACAGGGAATTAAATCTGTCTGTAAAATTGCCTTCAAATGGCCATGGCCTTAATAAGAACCACCACAGCAAAAAGAGTAATAACAATAAAAGCAGAAGTAAAAGTAAGAATGGCAGTAAGCACCCTCTTTTCTTTACAGGCACTGTTGTAGCTCCTGTTGGAGGCACAGCTACATCTTTATAGTGAGGATTAAATGACACCGGCGCAATTACAGCCTGTCCATTTACAATAAAGACTGTATTATCGCTTGCTATAATATCGGAGAATTCTTTGCGATGAGTTTCAAGAGCTCTATTAGACAGTGGAGTTGATGACTTTAAATACTCAATTACCTTATCACGGCGATGCTCTAATACATTCAAGGCATCCTGATACTTTATTTTATTAGCTTCAGTTACTTGATCTAATTCTCCTGAAAGTGGAGTTACAAAGTTTACATAGTCACCTGAGATTTCTGCTTTAGATATGATCTCTGAGTACTCTTCGCCTAAAGCACTTTTAATCTCTTTTTTAAAGTCATCAGCATAAAGAGCATATGACAGGATCTTAGGAGAAACTTTAGACTTTTCACATCTTAGAATTCTTAACATCTTACTTAGTTCCTATTGATTGGCACTGCTCTGACCACATCTTTTGATTTTTATCTCTGTCTTTTGATAAGTTCTTATAAGACATTAAATGAGAATAGTACTTGTCAACAAATTCGTCATAGCTTGTCTCAGCGCCAAAAGCTTCTTTTGAGGAGGCAAGCTGTGACTTAAAATCTTTTAAATTGTAGTTAGCTGAGGCATTTGCCATAGTGTCTCCATAATAGGTAATAATGGAGTGCAAAGCATGCTTATGACGAGTGTAGTTGTTGTTAATTTTTTCATAGAACTTACAACGCTCCTGATTTTCATCACAGCGCATCTTAGCTAACTTTCTGATACTCTCAAAATACTGTACAGAGCTAGTTTCATCTGCAATTGACTTACATAAGAAGCCACCTAGTCTTAAGTTTGCTGTAATGGCAACATCACGCATACTCTCGCGCTCATCGTTGGCTTTAACAATCTTTTCTTTCAATGAACCTAATTGACCGTTCAAATCGTCATTTGATTTTGCGAGTTTGTCATTTAAAGCCATCAAATCTGAGTTAATATTTTTAAGTTTTTCAGTCTTTTGCTCTAATGACGAATTCTGAGCAGACAATTCGTCATTAGCACTCTTTAACTTTTCCTGCTCTTTTTTAAAGACTTCTTTGTTCTTTTTATTCTCTGCATCTAATTTGGCAATTTTATCAGCTTCACCAGAAAGAGCATTATCATCGCTATCATCGTCGCCTAAGGATAAGATCTCTTCATTTAAGTTCTTAACTTCTTTTACAGAGGTAGCTACAGGCAGACCTAAAACGAATCGGGTACCTGTATCAGGTGCTGAAAGAGGCTTGCCATTAACATATAAAGGCTTTTCAGTTCTTAAAGCACTTGTAAGTGCACTCTCTTTTGACAGGTAACTGCCTCCTCTTACACAAATACCACCTGACAGGCCTAATAATCTTCCAGTTCTGACAGCTTTAAAAGGCTCTAATGTCATTTCCTGAGCATTACCTAACATGTCATATAAGCCTAATGGATTTGGCTTTTTTAAACCTGTAAGCTGGATCTTACCGTTAGCACTATTAGCCCCCTGATACCATGCATATAAAGAGATGTCATCGTTCTCCATAGGTGGACGCAGTGCTTCAAATTCACTTTGAGTAACTTTAGTACCGCCACGGGCAGCATATTCCCACTCTTCATCTGAAGGTAATCTTACGTAGGCTTTCTGCCCATCTACAGTTGGTACGTCTTTAGCTTTTTGCAGATAAATTGAATAAGCATTAGCTGCATTGATAAAATCAAAATAAGATACTTTTACAGCAGGCAGACGCGACATCTTATTTGGAGCCTTGCATTTAGAACTATCTGTTAAGGCATCGTACTGACCTTTCATGAGCTCATACTTAGACATTAAAAAGTAATAGCCATTTTTGTCATAAAAAGAGCCTTGTACATATCTCTTATTGGGATTCTGCCCCATAGGAGACTCGTTTTGCGCAGTGCCTGCGTTATATTTTTTATCTTTGATTTTTTTAGGATCATTTGAGGTATAGACTTTTCTGAAAACCATGATCCCATCACAAGGCATAGATAAAACTACGTCATCTTTTTGAGGATTTGGATTGTAAATTTCATTTACTTCATCTGCTATTGCGCTGTTTGTCAATGCAAGTGAACCTATACTTGCCAGCACTAAAGATAAACATAATTTTTTCATACTAAATTAACCTTAGTGTATCTGCAATCTTTAATGAAAATACCTTAAAGAAGCAGACTAAATAAGTAATTAAAAGAGTTACGACTATTGTTGAGAGATAGCCTGCAACTACATGCATAAGATTTAAGGTACTTACAACCGAGCCCTGACCTAATAAAGAGGTAAAGTAATGATTAAATACCCACATACCTGTGTAAAAGAGCAAAAGTGATAAGGCATAAGCTAATGATGATAAAATAGTGTTCTCAATTAAAACCATCATTAAAACTTTTGTCTTTTTAATGCCTGTTAATAATAAGAGAGCATAGCTTTTCTCTGCTCTTAGAACTGAGGTTAAAATTAAACCTGCACTTGCAAAGATTCCGCCTACAACCGAGGTTATGGCTATTGCGTAAAAGATAAATGAGAGCACACTTGAGATTGCCTTTAAGTTCTCTATTGATGAGAGCATACTAAAAGTCTGATAGTTCTTACTGCGCAAATACGTATCCACTGGAGCTACATCATCAAGTGTCTTTACATAAATTCTGGCTTTAGCAAAAAACTTTCTGTTTTCGTTTAACTTTGACCCATTTGAGAATACAGGAGGTTCATAGCCATCTTTAAAATCCTCCATATAAATAAGCGTATCAAAGTTAACTATAATAGCATTGGTAGATAAGTACTCCTTTTTAACAATACCTTTTACAGCAAAGTTAACTACAGAGTTTTGTCTTGCGCCATCGGTAATCCTTGAGACGATGTATTTAATGCTATCCCCTGATTTAATGCCTAAATCATGAGCTAAATTCTCGCTTAAATAAACTTCAGTTGCATCTAAAGTATCATCAAGTTTTGAAGCTCTTAAAAGAGGATCTCCTTTTTTAGTAGGAATAGCTGACAGCTCTCTTTTTATCTTGCCATTAAAAGCAATATCTACAGTTGTACTCAATGATCTTGTAAGCGGAAGTACAAAGTCGATTTTAGGATTATTCTCTAAATCCTTAAAAAAGCTCTCATCAAGCTTATACCCTGTCTTTAGCTTTAATTCTAAATTTACTGGAGATGACTTTAGGTTATTCTCAAGTGAGGAAATGATACCGTAACGCAAAGAGAATAAGAGTAAGAGAGGTGCAATTACCGAGCATAAAGCACCAATTAAACTTAAAGAGATCAGTCGATTAAAACGCAGTGAGGATACAGCTAACTTAAAGATCATGATTATCCTCACTAGATACGCTATCATCACAGATTACAAATTGACCTTCATTTGCATCAATCTTTGCATATGACAGCGACTTTAAATTGAAGTCTTTAACTAAGAGTAAATCATGTGTTACCACTAAAGCACACATATCAAGCTGTCTTGATAAGGAGACAATACTTTCAAATAAGATTTTGCCATGTTCAGGATCGAGTGATGAGGTAGGTTCATCAATAAAAACAATCTTAGGTTTGTGACTGATAGTTTTTAAGAACACCGCTCTTTGACGCTGACCTATAGACAATTCATGAGGATATCTATCTAAAAGAGAGTCCATTGAGAATTGGGACATCTTCTCATGTACCTCTTGATACAGAGCTTTTGTATCAAGTTTTTTACCTTCTAATTTATAAAAGGAATCCGCACTTACCTCAATTTGCAGTTTTAGATTATCTTTTATTGTAAGGTATGGGATAAGACCTCCTGTCTGTGGCATATACCCCATTAAAGATGAGCGAACTATACACTGCTCTTTTACAGACAGTTTTGACAGTTCATAACTATCTAAAAGAAGAGACTTTGAAACAAAGTCCTGACGCAATAGCCCCAAGCACTCTAAAAGCGTACTTTTACCGCAGCCAGAGACTCCAGTAATAGCATAGACATCACCAGAGTTTAAATTTAACTCTGGTAACTCTATCTTGTAGCCACAGGAGCCGTCTTTTTGTTTATAGGTATAAGACAGCTCTTTTACTTTAAAAGACACAGCCATAAATTATGGCAATACCTCTAAAGGAATTGGGTAAACAGCCTCAGATGAGTCTTCATCTTTATTAAGCTTTACCCAGCGGGTAGCATCATCATTACACTGCTGATAGTAGCGTAACTTATTCTCTAGATCTTCAACGGTCTGATTCTGTTCATCAGGTCCCATGCTTGACCAAGTATCTTCATCTAATTCCTGAAGTTTGCTCTTGTATGGAAGATCATCTAAATACTCGCCTAAAAGACCTAACTCACCTAACTTTAAGGTGCTCTCCTTACTGATTGAGTTAGGATCACGACCCATGGATACAGCAACCGAGCGTAACTGATTGAACATATCCTCTGGCTCTAAAATACCCTGATTTGCTGAATCTAAGATTTTTGAGGTTACATCTTTTAGTGATGACAACTCACCTTTAGTCAGTAAGACAACAGGTGTACTTGTTGCCTGACCGTGAGAGATTAAATCTCTGTCAGCAATCCAGCCTGATAAGAAATCAGGTGTCTTAGTACCAAGCTTTGAACCTAGATAAGCTAGCTGCATAGCATGGCCTAAAGCTACAGTATCCTGCTGCATCTGTGTATTCTCATTATCAGCAGGTACCTCAGGGGCAGCTCCTACAGCATCTTTACCAAAGGCTAAGAGTTTTACCTGATTGGTAATATTCTGTGCCAGTTCATCAATTTTTTTACCAAAGTTTTTAACGTCACCGGCATTTACTGGATAGTAAAGGGACTTATTGATGGTGTCGTTGTAGGTAAGTTCTTTATACTGACTTTTTGCTTTCTCATGATCGCCGTTACGCTTGCCAGAATCTGTTAAAAGATGCATTGCATACACTGCTACACCTTTGTGGGCTGCTTCTACTTTAAGTTCACGTGCATCTAAACCTGTAGATGAGAGTTTATCAGAGCCTTTAATACCGCCAGCATCGGTAATAAGCACGATATAACGACCGCCATAATTAGACCAGTCAACCTGCTCTAGAGCAGTGTTAATACCTGCAAAAGAGTCCTCATCAAAATACTTACTTGAAACTTTTGCCTGATTTAAAGTGTTTAACTTCTCTTTAAACTGCTTTTCATCTGTAGCTTCACCAGGTTTTACATAAATCTTTGAGGTGTACTCAAGACCAGGTGTTGCCTTAATGTTTGATCTGAAAGACACTAAACCAAAGTGCACACTGTCTGACAACTTTTGCTCTTTAATAGTCTTAGTAATGGCACTAATGGTCTCTTTGGTTCTATCAATGTAAGGCTGCATTGAAATACTTGAGTCAATAACAAATACTACCGCTGCTTTAAAGGTCTTTAATTCATTCTGCTCATTTGAAACATTAACCTTTTTACCTTCCTGTTTGGTAACAGAGGCAATCTTAAGCTCACGCACATAGTTGCCATCATCGAACATAGTCTCTTCAAAATCTAAGATAGGTAACAGATAGAACTGCTTTTGATAATCTACAAAGTGCTCAGGCTCAACTGAAACTACTCCGTCTACATTCTCTTTTGCTGCAACCTTTTTCATCATTGGATCAAAAAGAGCTTTAGGATCTTTTGCTTCAACTATGTTCTGCAAATTCTCTTTATTCTTAAAGATTAAAGCACGGTTTCTGTTAGCAGGATTTGTAAACATTAAAGCTGTCTGCATTTTCCAGTCAATGGTGCAATCCTTGTTTAAGTAGCCTGAGAGCTTACCGGTATCATCAGGACCTACTTTTAAAGTCTTACCATCATCAGCATAGACATAGAAGCGAGAAAAGGCATCTACAACTTTGCCATCCTTATCATCACTTTTAGCTTTTAATCTGCATGATGGAGTAGTTAAAACACGCTGATAAATAGAGCTTTTGCCTTCCATTAACAAAGGAGTATCAGCATAGGCTGAATTTATTGCAAAGGTTAAAAGAACTGCACCAGTTAAAACTTTTAATTTCATGTTATCTGTCCTTTAAAAGCTAATTCTTTAATGCTGACAAGGCGCTCTTAGCATTGTCATTACCTAATTGGGCTGCCTTTTCATACCAGTAAACAGCCTGGTTCTTGTCTTTAGATGCACAAGAGGTAGTCTCTTGAGAATTAGGATCAAAGTATTGTCCATAGGTATAAGCTACAGTTCCATCTTTTCTGCCATAGCTTGAGAACAGTCTCTTGCCTAAATCGCACTTATCTTTAGAAAAAGCATCTTTTGCAAAGGCAGATACTGTAGCACTATCAGGCTTTGAAGCAATACAGTTTTTAATCATGACGTTATCAGGATCTGAAGTGACGACACAAACTGAAGAACCTGCGCTTGAAGAAGCTGTTGCAGCTGAGTTGTCAGCTACATTAGGTTCTGTTTGAGCCGGTTCATTGTCTTGAGGCTCAGTAGTATTATCAGATGAGCTGTTATCTGAGGCTGTGTTATCTGATTGAGAGTTATCCTCAGTTGCAGCATTGTCATCTTTTGCTGAATTATCATTTGCCTCTTCTGTCTGCTCTTTAGGTGTAGGCTCATTAGCACTTGATGAGTTATCTTTTGAACCACCAAAGAAGCCTGCTAAGAACAGAGCTAACAGACCTAAGATAAAGAGTAACAGAATGATTGCACCAATAATGGCAAGGATTTTCCCCTTACCAGAACTCTTTGTAGCTACAGTGGTTGTAGCAGCAGTTGCAGCTTCATTTAAAACCGCATCTGATGATTTAATCTCATCAACTGTAGCTTTATCTTCAGTAAAAGTAGGGTCTTTTTTCTCATTATTCTCATTAAAGGTAGTAGCGTTAATGCTCTCACCTTCTTTTTTAACGTAATCCTGAATTACTTTTAGTGTTCCAGTTACGCTTGCATCAAAATAAGCAGGATCACCTACAGTTTTTAAACTTACAGGATCATATTCAAGAGCTTTTACTTTAAACTTGCCACCAAATGAATTTACCTTTTGAGCTAGTTCATTGTTAATTTCAGGGGGCAAAGGAGCACTAAAGCCATTATTATCAAATCCTATTTCCTCAGGTTTTAAGGTAACTCTTTTTAACTCTGTACTGCCGTTTGGGTCAAAAAAGGTTAGATCTAGACCTGTACTTACCATCAAGTCGTTTGAAAATGAATTTGACTTTAAAACGATAGAGCAACCATTACTTGTTGGTACTAACTCTGCAATTTTCTCTGCCATATTATCCTTCTTAAAATTCTGTTCACAGTTTTATCAGTGTCTTATGCTAAACCTGCAGCCTGTTCCATAGTATCTAAGTAAGAGCACAACTCATTGTTTTGAGCAGCACTTAGGTTGTACTTACTCTCTGCTGTGAGATTTCTTACACTCATCAAATCAATAAAGACACTAAAGTAATCGTGGTAATAGTGATCCTCAATATTATCAACTAGTGACTTGTCGATATTTGGAACCATACACATATCAGGATCTGAGTACTTAATGTTCTCTTTAAAGAAATCTCTGTCAGAATCATCTTTATCGACATGAGTAATTGATTCTCTATTTAAAGTACCTACATAAAGGTAAGTATTAAAATCAGAGATTAACTTTAAAGCACGCATGCACTGTCCTAAAGCTAGTGCATCTCGGCTTGACATATTGCCTTCATATGGCTCTAGTTTTGCAATGACCTCATCTTCGACTTTAAGCGCTGCATAGGCTTTTGATAACTCATTGGTGTAGTTTGTAAGTAATGACTTCAATCTCTCTTTTAAGTTTTTATCTGAGACAAACTGATTATTGTTATCTAAAAAGATTGAATAACAAGCTACAGCCTCAGGATCTTTTTGAACTTCACTTAAGATAGCCTTTCTCTTTTGCTCTGATAAGTTTCTTAACAAGTTTGCATAAATCTCATTAAAGAAATCACCATTACAGATTGATACAAGATTATCCTCTCTCATCTTAGTCAGTGCTCTGGCAAATCTGTAGGAGTTGTTGCTGTTACCATCTGACTGATTGTCAGTGTAATCTTTAAAGGCTTTATCTTTATCAATTTCAATAAAGTCGCGTAAGTAACTTAAAGTACCTGCTACTCTGTCACACTGTAACAGCTCCTGCATGAGTTTAAGCCCCTTAGCATAAGCTTCTTTTTGTGCCTTAGCGCCTTCGCGCTTAGCATACAAGGATAGAGCATCAACAATTTCTTTTACATCTTTTAGAACCAAATCACAGGTTCTGTCTTTGTTAACTTTGTAGTCAGCAAAGTTCTCTCGTAAGAAAGAAGCTAAATAGTTAACACCACCATCACTTGGCTTTAAAACCTCATCAATAGTCTTACAGCTACCGTCTTTTTCATGGTAAACGTACTTTAATTCTGGGCATGAGGAGATCCTAGTCTTGTACTCTTCTATCTGAGTTTTTACGTATTCATTAGGTAAGAAATCAACTTCTTTACCTTTTTCTTTTACGTACATATCATCAGTTTCAGGAATATTTGGCTTTCTTACAAAGAAGAACTGATTAAATGGAACACCTTTTACCCACTCATCAACCCAGGTATGATGGAATGACTCTAAAGCTTTGTTAATCTTTGAGCTGATACCTGAGTAATCCACTACTACAGTAGGATCCCCCTTTTCTTTAGCTCTTTCATTAGATTTTGCTTTATCAAGGCCTAAACATGAGCAACTGTCAAAACGGGTAAAAGCTCCAATTAAAGGAATTTTGCCAAATTTAGCTCTTTCATCAGCAGTTCTGCCTACATTCTCGTATACCCAGTGCTCAATGCTGTTAATCTGTTCTTCTAAAACTTCCTGCTGTTTAGATACAGCTACACACCATAAGAGCACATCAATTTCATGACGGTCACAGTAGAGTTCAAATAAGTAACCTACCTTACCACGACGCAAGTACTCAGTTGTGTCTGTATTTGGATCTTTAAATTTCTCAATTTCATCAGTTTTTCTTGAGCGACAGCCTGGGAAATCCAAAACATCAAAACCGTCGGCATTACTCTCTTTTGGTAATGGGAAGGAGAACTCACGGGCAGCAAAGGTCAATGAAGCAAAGGAGATGGTCTTTTTTATCTCATTGCCATCGTTTACTATCACCACCTCTACACTCTTACTTGGATCGTCTTTATCTTTAAAGACATTCTTTAAAACACCAATATCAAGTAAGGTACCATCCTCACGGCGACGGAAATCATTTTCATTGGTATTAGGATCTTCAATAAAGCAGTTTAAAGGTACATATACAGAACTTGCCCCTTCCAACTCCAAAAGCTGCTTTCCTAATTCAGTAAACAAAGTAGTAAAGGCATCTAACTCATTCCACAGGATTGAGAACATCTTTGCTCGTCCTACAAAGTTTAGTTTAGATACTAACTTTCTGCATTCAGACCAGAAATAACAGTCAATTGGGAATTTAGCATTATCACCAAAATCACTTTTAGACTTTCTAATTGCATATTTGGCAATAGAAACTACATCATAGTCATGGATGTAGCTTTTCTCATCTTTTAAAGCATATTTATCAGACTTTAAGTCCTCAAAGAAGTTCTTTAAAAACTCAGTAGAGCCAATTTTCTGGTTTTGAGCTGACAAGTAGTCGCTTTGAGAACCAGCAGGAACTGCTTTTAAGTTTAAATCTGAGTTATAAGAGTTAATGAGTACCTTGACTAAATCAGCCTCATTAAAGACTTTTACTTTAATTGGAAAGCCTGAAACGCCCTTATCATCAAACTTGGTAAAGCGGGTGACAATACCTGTTGCCTCAAAGTCACCGCCTATAGGGTTCATGTGATTGAAGAAACTTACCTTTTTACCGTCAAAAGTAGCTGTTAAATCATCACCACCAAAGGATGCTAAAGTTGAAACAAGGTAACTCTTACCTGCCTGAGAGGCGCCAAAGACACCTACAGTAGTCTTTACAGGCAGTACATCGTAAGCTGTTTTTGCCTCTTCAATTAAAGAGCAGAGTTTGACTTCAAGAGAATTTCTCTTTTCCTGTACATTCTTATCATCAATACCTTCAAACCAAGGAATTACCTTTTGACATGTTGATGCAACCTCATTGAGGCGGTTATTTGTAAATGTATTTAAAGTCATATGAAACCTTATTTTAGTAGTAAACCAGTATTGTTCCAGTATTCTTCATCATCACCTGAGACAGTCTTTAATCTCAGGTTTAAAAATTCCTTGATAGGAGTTTTATTACAGTCACTTTGAGTTGCATCTTCAATCTTCATTAAGAAAATTGATGGAGCATTGTCAGGATCTTCATCTCGCATAAACTTGATACATCCATATACAGGACTGCCGGTGCAAGCTTGCTTGCCTTCATAGGTCTGTCCCTGGATCTTCAAGTCATAACGCATTTTGCCATCTACATTGCCTGTCATAGCTTTCTTTGCGTCCTCTAAGCGACGGAGCTGATCGTCTTTGTAACTTGCAATACAAGGCTCTAAAAGAGAACTTAAAGTACGCAGGAACAGCATACGCTGTCTTTTTTTATTGGCATCTTTCTTTTGAGCAATGGTGTTTTCCAAATCACCCTGATATGAGGCTTTATAGTTTGCTATAGCCTGCTCTTTTAGTTCTGCTCTCTTCTTGTCAGCACCAAAGAGTTTTGACATACCACCTATTTTTGCGTTGTTAGCCTCATCATCGCCATACTTCTGAGCGCTTGCCTCAAATTGAGCTTCGATATTTTTAGCATCTTGTGAATTCATGCTTTCAAGGGCAATCTTGCCAGTATCAAAGGCCTCTTTCATCTTAGATAAGCACTCCTGGATATATTCTTTCTGATTATTAGTGTCTACTGCTCTTAATTTAGAGAAAAGCTCTTTATCTAAACGAGCATAGTACTCATCAGTAAAATCTACATCATCAGGGATGATCCACTCTTTAGTATCTTTTACTTTTTGCAGATCATTTACATCATTGTACAGACCTACACTAAAGAGCATTGCTGAATCAAAGTGAGGATCATAGAACTGTCTGTAACCTAGTTTTAAAGGCAACTCAGTGTTGAATTTTAGATTGCCGTCATCATCTGGTCTGGTAATTCCAGGAATGTTCTTTACAACATCGGCTCCAGCCTTGGTAAAGATAGTATCCATGTCATATTTTGATGAGCGCTTTTCTACAGGCTCTGATAACTCTGATTCAAATAGCTGTTCAGCCTTGGTACTGAATCGGTACAGAACCTCGTTCTTATGTAACATACTCTCATTATCTAGTGCGCCAAAGTAACGCATAGGAGTTGAGGATGGTAATGGATTAGTGTTAATTCTAAAGTTAATAAGCTTATTAGCATCAGCAATCTTGGTGTAGCCTAAAAGTGCACCAACAACCACTGTAGACTTAGGATCACCGATACGACCTTCTTTTACACCAAAGGATGGATACCAGCCATTACACTTATAGTTGTGCATAGAAATGATTCTATATGGTGATAAGGATGACTTACGCTCAATAAAGCGTCTTAAGCCAGGGATCTTTGAAGGACGTCCGGTTAAAAGCAGAACATCACAGCAGTAAGAATTTACGATGGTATTAAGGTAATTTAAACACTTGCTGATAACTGAATTCTCACCTCGAGAGATATCGTAATTTATCTGGTATAAGTCAAAGACTAATTTTCTAGATAAGAGATCATAGTCTTTACCTAACTGATTATTTAAGTACTCAATTACGCTCTCGTCTACAGCCTTTTTACCCTCTTCTAGAAACACCTCATCATTAGGATTATTCAGCATCTCAAGATTACACTTGTCTTTACACAGGATAAAGTCTTCAACTGTACCCTCAACAGAAATATCGGTATGACCTGCTGGTACTTTTTCTAAAGATTCAATCCTAGATAAAATTCTGTAGGCAACTTTCGAAAAGATCTGCTCTACTGTCTGTACACGGTTCTTACGATTTTTTACATCCTGTCCAGACATGTTACCTATAATCTTAGATAACTCCTCATTAGAGCCTAATTTTGGAATGATGTAGTTTCTTATGATATCTAAGACTAAATCATCACCTGCAATCTTAAAGCCATCACGTAAGACTTCTCTTATCTGAATTGATGCATTCTGATTGCTTACTTCTTCAGAAAAATTGCCGTTGTCATAATCAGTTGACTCTTCACACTTTCTGTCAGGGAAGCTGTAATCAGCAATTACTAAATCAGTAGTACCACCACCTATATCAATTGAAGCAATTCTAGCAGATACGGATGAGGCTATCAGATTGCTTGACTTTGGACGGCTGATTTCATTAAATCTGCCATCAGCGTCAGGGCGTCGGATCTCTTTAATAAAGGACTTACAGTTACCGTTGAAGACTCTTTGGGTCTCGTTATACAGATATACCATTTGACCTGCTAAGGTTTCATCCCATTTTAAGAAGATCTGAGGTACTTCAGGAAACATTAAGCGAGCCTTTTCTACATAATGGAACTCGTTAGCTGGAGTTGGATCGTAACCGTAAGCTTTCCAAATGACACCAATTGCCTGATAAGCACATGATCTGAAAATCTCTCGTTCAACATCTGGCATTGAAGGCGGTGTAGTTAGAACAATTGATTTTAGTTTTCTAGGCAAGGCATGATCTTCCATAGATGAACGGTAATAGTAACTGTTCATCTGCATCATTGCCTGCAAGATGATCTCAATTAACATGAAAGTCATAGCTGACTTTCCTGAGTAATTAGCCTTTAACTGACTGTCGTCACCTGTGCTTGCAAATAAGGCATCACCTGTTGAATTTAAGAACTTTGATACAGGCAGATAGGTAGCAGCCTTCTCTCCTTCTTTGTTCTTTAAAAGATCAAAGTACAGTTTTTCATTCTTTTCATTACGACGGTATACAGGTGTCTGATAATAGGTTGTATTAAATTTCCACTCAGATTTAGGGGTGTCGTTAATCTGCCATAAATAGCGCTTAGGAGAGTTAAGTCCGGTGTTGCCCTCATTACCCTTAGCCATAGCAGCAAGTTTGGTAGCCTCGGTTCCAACGCGGGCTAATGAAGGCCACTTAAAGGCATCTAATCTTGAGGAGATATCAGAGCAATAGTTAAAATCAAAATTTGCTCTCTGGAACTGAATTCTGCTTGCAAAGGCACCAGAATATACGTGCTCTGGAGCGTTTAAATCACGAATGATAAGAGGCGTACTGTTAGGGAAAGTATCAGAGCTGCTTAACATTGAAGTGCCCTCTTCTACTAACAGACCACAAGTACGTGAATTACCAATATCTAAGATTAAACTTACATCTAAAGAGCTGTCAGTCTCTGTATGAGTTTTATCAAAGTGAATGAGCTTAATATCATTAGGCATAAAGAAATGCTTAATGAAAGCTAAAACATTCAGATAGTGCTTTTCATAAACTCTGTTCTTAATGTATTGATCATCATCGGTGGTAGCTTTAGCCTTTTCTGCAGGATTGTTTGTAGATAAAGGATAAATCTCCTTCATGATGCTCTTAATCCACTCAGAGACAAAGCTGATACCATTTCTACCATTTAATAATGAGGTAGCTTCAATACCATCTCTAAAGGTAAAGCTTGTATCAATATCAACAGAAGATGGTGCATTGTGCAGAGCTTCATTATCCTGACTGTTATCTACAGTAGTGTCAAAGGCTAAGGTTAAGTGATAGCGACCGCCCTTTTCTTCAGCCTGTCTAGCTTCACTTAAATTGATGATTCTTGCTCGAGCCCAGTTAGCAGGACCTTCCATTTTACCTTTATTAAAGTAAGGAACAGGAAACCACACACCATTGAACAGCTTTAAAGACTCTAAAACTCTAACGTCATTTTCAGAATCAAACTCTTCAACAACTTCTCTAGACTGTTCATAATCAAGTGATTCATCGACAATATATTTATCCTGAGCACGATTTAATCTTAATCTTGCAAAATGATCACCCATGCCACTGATTTTTACGAATTTTCCGAATTTTACATAGGCAGGATAGGTATTCAGATCATCTGACTCAAAGTTGATTTCATTAGCAGGATTTTTGTCAGATTCAAAATTGATTTCAAAGTCTAAGAACTGAACTCCAGAATTTGCAATCAGATCAATTTCAGAATTTTCTTCAACTGTAGTGTCGCGAGATAAGACCTTGCTGAGTCTCTTGATTGTCAATGGCTGATTTTGCTTCACAAGAATCACCTTATATAAAATTGTTTACAAACTGTAAAATAATTTACCACAACAAAGATAAATGAGCTGAACAAAATCATCTAATTATTATACAGCGCACAAATAGTGCATTAAGAAATTGTAAAGACCTGGTAGGGCTTGATTTCTGGAGATTTTCCTAAATTTCAGGCATAAAAAAAGCGACATCTATGTCGCTTCTGAGATGGTGGATGCTATAGGACTCGAACCTATGACCCTCTGCTTGTAAGGCAGATGCTCTAACCAAACTGAGCTAAGCATCCTCATCAGAAAGTGAATGCATTATATAGATAATAATGCACTCTTGCAAGTAGTAATTTTAAACAAAATCAAAGGAATTCTCTCAAAGTGGCTTTTTAATGCACGTTAATGAGAGGTTAATTTTTTTTTAATTTTGCTTAAATTTTGCTCAATTCCTCGATTATAGCTTCATAAGCAATGTCCATTGCCTTTTTAAGCTCCTCTTTTTTGATATTCAATGGAGGATTAAAGTAAAGAATATCCCCTATTGGTCTTAAAAGTAATCCTTTCTTTAAGGCGTTTTGGTAAATTCTATAACCTAGTCTTAAAGAACTATCAAACGGCTCTTTGGTACTTCTGTCTTTTACAAGCTCTAGAGCATTGATAAGACCTATATGTCTTACACCACCTACTTTATCTATTTGCATAAAGCGCTGTTCGAATTCTTTTGAAAGCCACTGACCTAATTCATTGGCTTTTTCAATGATGTTATCGCGCTTTAAGATCTTGATAACAGCTAAAGCACAGCTACATGCTAGTGGGTTACCTGCATAAGTATGTGAATGCATGAAAGCTTTGCCTTCAGAGTACTCGGCTAAAAAGGCATTGTAGATACTGTCAGTTACACAGACTACAGACATTGGCATGTAACCGCCTGTAATTGCCTTAGACAGACACATAATGTCAGGTGTAATACCTGCATGATCACAGGCAAACCACTTACCGGTTCTACCAAAACCAGTTGCAATTTCATCTGCGATAAAGAGCACTCCGTGCTCTTTACACAAATCATATAAAGCCTTTAAGTACTCTTTTGGGTACATTCTCATGCCACCTGCACCTTGCAACAAAGGCTCTACAATTAAGGCACAGAGCTTGTCTCCATATTTATCAAAGCACTCTTTAGCTCTTTTCAGACACTTTTCTGGATAATCATCAGCATGACGGAACATATCAGGAGCTTCAATATGAATGTTATCCATCATCATAGGCTTATACATTAAGTTGTATAAATCCATACTGCCTACAGATAAGGCTCCAATGGTTTCTCCGTGATAACCTTCAGAGAGGCAGGCAAATTTGGTTCTGCCTTTTTGTCCTATCTGATGCTGATACTGGAAGGCAATCTTTAAAGCCATCTCTACAGATGATGAGCCGTTATCAGCATAATTAAAATGAGTTAATCCTTTTGGAACAATGGTCAGTAACTCTTTAGTTAACTCTACAGCCCATGGGTGAGTAAAGTTTGCAAAGATTACATGTTCTAAAGTATGAGCCTGCTTGGCAATAGCATCAGAGATTTCTTCATTGCAGTGACCTAACAGATTACACCACCAGGAACCTACGATATCTAAGATCTCTTTGCCTTCAGCTGTATATAGATATGGACCTTTTCCCTTTACGACTGGCACTGGAGGGAAAGAATCATAGTCTTTCATTTGGGCAGCAGGATGCCAAATATGCTTTAAATCAAAATCAATCAGTTCTTTAGAATTCATCAAAGTAATCTTCCATATTCTTGTCTAAAAGTTCGAGATCCTGTTTGCCATCAGCTAATGTAGCTATGACTTTTACATTAGAGATCTGCTCAATCATACTTAAATTGTCCTGATGCATAATTGAGTTCTTGTCAAACTTATTTAGAATTACGCCCTGAACTTTTACATCATTAGCATTAAGATAGCTGATAGTAAGCACGGTATGGTTAATAGTACCAAGACCTGCATCAGCTACAACTACACAAGGTAATTTCATTGCCTTTAAGATATCAAGATACATTAAATGGCAGTCTTTTTCCCAAACCACAGGACAGATGATGCCTCCTGCTCCTTCAGACAGGACATAATCATAGTTATCTCTTAAGGCATTGAACTTTTCTAGAATTTTATCTAATTTGGCAAAACGATTTTCACCACGACCTGCCAGATGTGGAGATAAAGGTTTTTCATAAAGATAGGATAATAGAGACTCTGTACTCTGTTTGATGCTGGCATGATCTCTAACATAGCCTGCATCAGAATGTTCAATACAATCAGAACCACTGACTGCAGCCTTGTAATAAGCTAATTTTAGATTTTTTTTAGTTAGTTCTCTTGCAATTGCAGCACTGACATAGGTCTTACCAATATCAGTACCGGTACCTGTAACAAATAATCCACGCATTTTTAAATCCTTAGTAAGTAGGATAATTCTACCACTTAACTAAGAATGTTTTTTTATTATCCACCGAGCAGACTTAGGATGATGGATTTACTGTTATTGATTTGTTTCATAATCGAGGCACAAACCTGCTGACGAACCATAAGTTCAGCAAGATTAGCAGCTTCTTCTGCATAATCTGTATCCTGAATTCTTGAGCGAGCATCAGACAAATTCTCTCTCATGGTGTCATTTAATCTGATTGCAGATTCAAAACGGTTTTGCACACCACCTAAAGTTCCTTTATAGGAGCTTACAGCTTTGATGTACTCATCTATATAGCCTAAGACTTCTTGAGCATTTTCAGCTGTAGATAAAGAGAATCTTAAGGAATCACCATCTTTTACAACTGAGCCTTTGCCGTCATTACCTGTATATGATGACAGTCCTGACATGGTAAAACCATTTTGAAAGCCAGGAATTGTAATAGTGTCATTAGCCATACCTGATGCTTGTATCTGAATGCCACCATTTGAATAGAAACCGCCCTGATTGCCATCTAAGATGACAGTACCGCCAAAAGTGGTCTTTTTACCAATTCTGGTAATTTCCTGACACAGTTGCTGTACTTGAGAATTGATTGCTGCACGGGATGCATCATCATAAGTACCATTAGCCGCCTGAACAGCTAGGGTTCTTATCTTTTGCAGCATATCGGTAGTTTCGTCTAAGGCGCCTTCCATGGTCTGAGCAAGAGCTAAACCATCACTTAAGTTTCTGCTACCTTGCTTATAGCCATTGATTTGAGAGGTTAATCTGTCAGCAATCTGAAGACCTGCAGGATCATCTTTAGCAGAATTGATCCTTTTACCTGAGGAGAGTCTTTTATAGACAGTATCAAGCCCTGCATTTATGCTGGATAAACTCCGCATATTATGCATAGCTGCAATATTGGTTAGATACAGTGCCATGGCTTTCTCTCTCAGAATTATTCTTATTGAACAAAAGCTGTTATTTTTTGAGTTATAAGGTATATCTTTTGTTCTTTTACTTTTGTTTATATTTTCATAACGGAAAGATGTATGTTTTCTTTAACATTTGACCGAAACAGGCAATAAACAGCAGGTATTTGTCAATGGTATCCTAGAAGTAATAAAACTGATTTAAAAAAAAGCTAAATTTCAAAAGCAAAATTAGGTGCATATTTACAGAAAAAAAAGCATCAATAAAAACTTGTCTAATACACTGCAAAACTTTGTGTGATCGATATCATAATAATTAGAACGATTTATTATTCATTAACAAAAATATTGATCATAAGCACTTTTTTATAGAATTAATCTGAATAAAATACCCCCATGAATTCAAGCTAAAGCTTAATTCGTAATGATTTTTTCCTAGGTTATGCTTCGCCCAACCGCGAAGCATTTTTTTTTATTTTCACATTCAACTTTTCTCAAAAAAAATCTTTAAAAGGCTCTTCTCAAAACTAATCTTCAAAACAGATAGTTAAGTCTGTGACTGCTCTCAAAATTTCATTTTAAAAATAGCCTACTTTTTTTAAATTTACGTTTGTATCAAATATTTATTAACGATTCCCCATTAAGATAGCTACATAACAAACAAAAATAAGGAGGCTATATGCCTAGATATCTATGGTTTATCCTTGCAGCTATTGCACTGATTATTGGATACAACGTTTATGGTCGTTTTGTAGAAAAGATCTTCGGACCTAATCCCAAGAAAGAAACCCCAGCTCATACCTTAAAAGATGGTGTTGACTTTGTGGCAATGCCTAAGTGGAAACTGTGGTTAATCCAGCTTTTAAATATCGCAGGTGTAGGCCCCGTATTCGGTCCTATTCTAGGTGCACTTTATGGTCCTACAGCTTTACTGTGGGTTGTTTTCGGTACCATTTTCGCAGGTGCTGTTCATGACTACTTCTCAGGCATGATGTCTGTTCGTTATGGCGGTGCTAATGTTCCTGAGATTGTAAGATATACCTTAGGCACTAAAGCAAGAAACTTCATGCGATTCTTTGCAACCTTACTACTGCTTTTAGTAGGTGTTGTGTTCGCTACAGCTCCAGCTGGTCTGCTAACTAAGTTATGTGCAGGTCACTTTGACGGTGTATTAAACTTCTGGGTTTGGATTACCATTATCTTTGCTTACTACTTCTTAGCAACCATCATTCCTATTGATAAGATCATTGGTCGTATTTACCCTATCTTTGGTGCTTTACTGATTATCATGGCTGTAGGAGTAACATTAGGTCTTCTAATCAATATGCCTGATAACTTCTATTCATGGGCTGATTTCAGTTCAAATCCACATCCAAATGATTTACCTATCTGGCCTCTAGTATTCATTACTATTGCTTGTGGTGCTCTGTCAGGCTTCCATTCAACTCAGTCTCCTCTAATGGCACGTTGCTTAGAGAATGAGTCAGAAGGCAGAATGGTATTCTACGGCGCAATGGTAGCTGAAGGCTTCATCGGCTTAGTATGGGTAACTGTTGGTATGACCTTCTACCCTGATGCTCAGGCTCTATTAGCTGATATTAAGGCAGGTGGTCCTGGCAACGTAGTTTACACCAGCTGTATTTCTCTAATGGGTACATTCGGTGGTGTATTAGCTATTCTAGGTGTTATTATCCTGCCTATTACCTCAGGTGATACTGCTTTCCGTGCTGCAAGACTTACCATTGCTGAGGCTATTAAATTACCTCAGGTAAAACCTGCTAAACGTCTTTTAATTGCAATTCCAGTATTCGTAATTGGTATTGTTCTATCTCAGGTTGATTTCAACATCATTTGGAGATATTTCGGTTGGTCTAATCAGACCTTATCAGCAATTATGTTATGGTCTGCATCTGCTTACTTATACAGAAAGAACAAGTTACACTGGGTAACCTCAATTCCTGCAACCTTCATTACAGCAATCTCTGTAAGCTACATTCTTTATGAGCCAAACATGGGCTTTGGTATCGATATTGATGTTTCTAACATCGTTGGTGTCGTATCAGGCTTAGTATGCTTATTCTTACTCTTAAAGTTTGGTAAGAAACCAATTGCAGGTGATCCTGAGGCAGAGACTACTGACAATGAGTAAATCAGATTTGAACAGATAATAATTTAATCTCCATTTTGAACCTAATTTAGCAGGCGCCACCTCGCCTGCTTTTTTATGCTCAAAATATATAAGATTTGATGTAAGAATATTTTTTGCTGAAAATTGAAATCTGTTGATGCTAAGAAGCATAAGGATTGTGTCTAAGTATAAAGACTCATACTCCTAAAAAGTACCTATATACCTTCTAATTGCCATAACCTAGCTTTAACTTTTAAGGGACCGTCGTAAGCTCTAAATCGAAATAGCTGAAAAAACAAAACCTGTGAGGAATTTAACTTCACAGGTTTTCTTATCGATATTTAGCTAATTTTGAATAATCTTAATTTACTTTAACTTCATGAGAAGCAGCACCTGAGTAGCTCTTGAACTCATCAACAAGCACGTCAGCAAAGCCTGGATACAGTCTTGAAACATCCTGAGATGGTAAAGGAGCATCCTTTTCATCATAGAAGGTAATAGCAGTTGATGAACCGTGGATACCTAAACGGATCTTGTACTTGCCATGTTTAATATCAAGACGGATATTAGCTCCTAACTTAATTAAGTCATCAGCACTGTCTAGAACTTCAACCTCGTACTCAGCCTTAGCTACCGAGTGAGAGTTAATCTTCCAACCACATCTTGGTAACATACCATTTAGAAGTTCCATGGTGGTTTCAAATGGAGCTTCAACTAAGATTGCGTCATGGTTGTTGTTATCCTGACCTAAAGATACGATTAAGTTATCAGGATCATATGCTGACTGTTGGTTCCTAGTGTCGATCTCATGGATGATCTGGTTTGAAAAGCCCATAGCAAAACGCTCTTGCTCAATCATGTCCAAAACATCTTTCATCTTGGTACCTGATGATAGAGATGTCATTGAGCCCACAAGCTTAGTTGCAATACCAATCTCGCCTTGAGCATTTCTACCAACACGGATCTGATAAATCTGCTTATAACGTTTTAGACCTAAATCAGCATCAGTGTCATCATATGGCTTACCAAACTCTGTAAAGTCACGAGCAATGGTAGTTAATACGTACTGTCCCTGAGCAATCTTACCTACAGCTACATTCATAGTCTTTAGAACTGATGCTAATAACATCCAAGCATCATCTTCGGTCTTAATGCCGTGTGAACCATCATTCTCAAACCAAACAATAGCCTCCCCTGAAGACCACTGTGTATGACAACCAACATCTGATCTGTAAGGAGCAGTAGGAGCTCTTACATCAACAGCTTCTCCTACAGAACCTGTTAATAACTTTTTATTTATAACAGGAATCTGTAATTCTGGGTTGATACCAGGATTATCAAGTGACTGAGGAACTACAATGCGATTATTTGTTACTTCGGCATCAGTATGTTCGTAATAACCTGTAGGTTCTCTTGAACTCTTATCCATGCCGAAATATTCTTGCCAGTAATTTCGAATGGTTACACAACCTGACAAGGTCAAAGCAGGAATAGCACCAATAGCTACTAATGCAGCTAGCTTTTTAATTTTATTCCTTGACAACTAATATCTCCTTAATGTGTATTCTGCAAGCTAAAAAAAGCATCTGAGAAACAATTTCTCAGATACTCTCTTAAATGATCAAAAATAAAACTTCCGCCTATAAAGGCGGAAATTAAATTTTAATCAAAATCCTGCTGTAAGAGAGGCTTTTGCAAATAGCTAAATAAATTATTGCTTACCATATTTAAGACTTCCTTAATTGAAGAAAGTTCAGGATCATAAGCATTAATATATGTAGGTTCTGCACCTGGCTCGTAATAGCATACTGAAGAGAACACAGCATCAACATCTGTATCTGACAGAGTTAACGAACAACGGAAATCAATCAGTCTCTCAACGCCAGCCTGAATTAACAGAGGATCACGCATTTCCTTACGGAAATTGATTACCCCCATTGATCTGTCGTCTAAGAAGATCTGATTTGGTTTTACACCGTTCTTTACCCAGTGATCAGCTTTATCAAATGATCTCTCTAGCTGATTATCAGAATGATAAGTGAATGCTACCTCATAATCACTTCCTGGTGGAGGAGCTACCTTCTCATCACTTTTTTGTACGTCATCATTTTCATAATCTGACATAATGTCTACTCCTTTCACTTATCGTTATACTGAAACTTTTTTATTTTCTCTTAAAGCCACGGTCATATTGAACTCTGGCTTATTAGGCTTAGAATTCTTGCTGTCTACACAGTAATAACCTTCACGCTCAAACTGGAAGCTCTGACCTACTACTGCACTCTCTAAGCTCTTTTCTAGAACTGCATTTTCAATTACAGTCTTTGAATCTTTGTTCACAGTAGCTAAGAAGTCTTCTGCTGCACCTGGATTTGGAACATTAAACAGGTTCTCATACAGGTTCACAATGCCACGATAGCAGTTGTTAGCATCAACCCAGTGGATTACCCCCTTTGGCTTGTGACCTTCAACATTAGCGCCAACAGAATTAGGAACTGCATTGCAGTGAACTACAGTTACCTTGCCGTTTTCATCTTTCTCACAAGATGTAGCCTCTACAATGTAAGAGTTTCTCAAACGAACTTCATGACCTAGTTTCAAACGCTTGTACTGCTTGTTAGCTTCTTCTCTAAAGTCAGATTCATCGATGTAAATTTCTTTACTGATGGTAATGGTTCTTGTACCCATTGCCTCATTCTCAGGATGATTATTTACTGTATATGAAGTGTCAGTTACACCTTCTTCACCATAGTTATCGATGATTAGCTTGATTGGATGTAATACAGCCATAGCTCTTGGAGCATTCTTGTTTAGATCATCACGAATACATGACTCTAAAGCGCTCATCTCGACAACGTTATCCTGCTTGGTAACGCCGATGCGACGGCAGAATTCTCTAATTGAAGCTGGTGTATAACCACGACGGCGAAGACCTGAAATGGTGGTAAGTCTAGGATCATCCCAACCATCAACAATGCCTTCTTTAACTAAAAGATTCAGCTTTCTCTTTGAAGTAATTGAGCCTTCTAAGTTCAAACGGCTCATCTCATACTGATGTGGTTTTGCTTCAATAGAAATATGCTCTAAAACCCAATCATACAGTCTTCTGTTATCTTGGAACTCAAGAGTACAGATTGAGTGGGTAATACCTTCGATTGCATCAGAGATACAGTGGGTAAAGTCATACATAGGATAAATGCACCATTTATCCTTGGTAATAGCGTGCTCTGCAAAACGGATACGGTAGATAACAGGATCACGCATACAGATGAATGGAGAAGACATGTCGATCTTAGCTCTTAGACAAGCCTGACCTTCCTTGAACTCACCGTTCTTCATCTTCTCAAACAGAGCTAAATTTTCATCAACAGTTCTGTTTCTGTAAGGGCTTTCTTTACCAGGCTTGGTTAAAGTACCACGGTACTCACGAATTTCATCTGGTGATAACTCATCAACATAAGCTAAACCTTTGTTAATAAGCTCAATAGCATAGCCGTATAATCTTTCAAAATAATCTGATGAGTGGCAAATTTTCGTCCACTTGAAGCCTAACCACTTAACATCATTCTGAATTGAATTGATGTACTCCATATCCTCTTTTTCAGGATTTGTATCATCGAATCTTAGGTTGCAGGTACCCTTATAGTCACGAGCTAAACCGAAGTTTAAGCAAATTGATTTAGCATGACCAATGTGAAGATAGCCATTTGGTTCTGGAGGAAATCTGGTAGCTACGTGATCTGTACGTCCTTCTTTAAGATCCTCATCAATAATGTCGGTTATAAAGTTGCGAGGGATCTTTTCCTCTTCACCAACAGTATTACTCATTTTTTTAACTCCAATTTCCCTGGGTAATAATATTTTTTCACTAAACTAATATGTGTCTATTAGTGTGTAATTCTAACAAATGGGCTCTAAACACTCAATTTTATTAGCAATTTATTGAACAGTTAAGCTTTTTTAATAAAATTTTATTATTTATTTTCAATATGTTACAAATTAGCATATCTTCAACAAAATAGAAGATTTGCGACACAGATTTGATTTTTCAGTTTATACGAGTGGTAGGAGATTTAAGACACTCTAGAGCCGGATTTTATCTAATGTCTTATGCTAAAACTCTTCAAATTGCGGTAAAACACTTATAAGCTCAATTATCTGCACATTTATCATGCTTGCATCTACACAACAAAATAAAAAAATTATATAATCTAATGATTATTGAAACGACATGAACTGTCTAAATATTGAGGATTAACAAATGAGCTTTGAGTCAGAAAAGCCTTTTAATGATTTCCAACACTTTGCACGTGGTATTCGTCGTAGTGGTGATTTCACAATTAATGAATCAAATCTTTTAGAGCAGTGTGGTACTGCTATGATGGAGCTTTACAAGGGCACTCGCAAACCAAAGACTCCAGAAGAAAAAGAGTTTGTAAAGCAGATTTCTTCTGATGATGTAATCACTGATCGTAATGCAAAGATCTTCAAGAAATACTTACAGGTTATTCAGCCTCGTCATTTACACCGTCTTTGCTCAGTTGGCAATGATGAAGACATAAATAACAGCTTTATGGGCGGCAGCTCATCATCAGATGAGTCAGCTTTAGACTAAGATTTAAACTTAGCTTAAGTCAGTTATTTAAAGAAACCTCGTTTCATAACGAGGTTTTTCATTCTTGAAGACTTTTCAAATCTCCTTCACTTTTGCTCTCAAAGGCCAAAGCTTATCTGTAAATACAGCTTTTGTTCTCAAGAACTTATAACTCTTGATTTAAAAAGTTTCTAATTTTGCCTAAAAGCCCACTACTCTCCTGCTTACTCTTATCAGAACAGTCAAAGTCGTAGTTTTGATAGAACTTCTTTTCAATTTCTAATCTTTTAATCATCATTTGCTTTTCAATGATATCTCTTTGTACTTTTAAGCTGTCGTTGCTGTCTGCTTTCATATCAATCTCATCCCTTTTAATCTCAAGTTTTCCATACTCAATAACATCATTAAAATCTTCAATTAAGTTTGCAAATTCAGCTTTAATCTTAGAGTCACTCACTTTTTCATTCTTATTGGTAATAAGATCAAAATTGTCATTTAAAAAAGCTTTTAAATTGTCTTTTTCTACGATAAAGCGGGCTTTGCCAGGATTCTTACTGTCAGTTGCAACAGTTGCTTTTAACTTGCCACTTTTAATCAGACGACGTAAGGTCCATTCAGGAATATTAGTAAAATCAGAAATATCCTTTACTGAATATTCATCTGCACCAGGGATTGCGTATTTACTGTAATTCCCTTGTGTACTCTTTTGGACACATTGAGTGTTGTCAGACAGTAAATCCTGCTCTGAGGCATAACCTTCTTTTATTCTTTTAGACTTTTCTAATAGTCTCTTTGCTAATTCTATAAATGTTTCCATAATAGCTCCTTTAAAGTAAACCAATAGATATCGAACATATTTTCATACTTTAAATATACATCAAATAAACAATTAAATAAACATTAAATATACAAATACATAAACACAATATTTTTATTCTTTGAAACAAAAATAAAAAAGGTCTGTTTTCTTTTGAAAAAACAGACCTTTTTTTTAATTATTTCTTTGCAACTAGACAGCTACAATAGCAATATAAGCTGCAGCTACCGCAACTAAAACCACAATAGATAAAGACATCTTAGCAATGGCAGCTACTAGAGCTACAGCAGTACCGATGTAAGCTGCGTACTGATTGTTATCAATACAGTAGAACACTCCAGGGAATACTAAAGCTGTAAGTGCTGTATATGGCACAAGATCTAAAAATCTCTGCCAGTAAGGCGAAAGCTCTAGCTTAGAAATAAAAAGAGCAGGAATACTTCTTATAGGATAAGTCATTAAAAATGACAGAAGTACAATTGAAATATAATACTTGCTCTCCATTAGTTTGCTCCTTTCTCTTCAGCTTTTACAAGCTCTTTTTCATTATTGTTACTATCTGAACTACTATCTGACTTTGGCTTATTATCAGTAAAGATGGCACCAATTAAAGAGCAGATGATAATGGTACTTAAAATTGCCCAGCAGCTGTCCATTACCTGTGATAAAGCAATATTTAAGATTGCAGCACAAATAACAATTACTAAAAGCTTGTTATTGCTCTTAGCAGCAGGTACTACAATTGCAATAAACAATGCATATAAAGCAATGTTCATTGCTTGAATTAAGTTTACTGGTAAGTAATTGGTTGCAAAAGCACCAATGACAGCACCTGATACCCAGGCACACCAAGAAACTAAGAAAAGTCCTGTAAAGTATGAAGAACTAATCAGTTCTTTTTTAGCTGTAGTAAAGATTGCAAAAGGCTCATCGGTAATAAAGTGTGAGAAGAAAGCTCTTCTTACATTACTCAATTTATCAAAACGGGCAAAAACACAGGTACTCATAATGAAATATCTGAAGTTTAAAATGATAAGGCCGATACAGATAGCTACTAAACTGGCACTGTCTTTAGCTGAAGTTACAGCAAAGAACTGACCAGAACCGCTATAGCAGATCATTGACATAAAAATGGTTTCAAAATCAGAATAACCTACCTGTTTTGCCATTACAGCATAAGCAGTACCAACAGATAGGTACCCCAAACAAATTGGAATTGAATGACGGGCACCTAACAGAAATAAATTCTTATTTAACACTTTTCTTACCAGATTTATTTTTCAAAAAGCTATATAAAGCTCAATAAAACTTCTTTAAAAAGTCTCTATAAACAGATTTTTAAGAAATAGTCTTCGATTAATTTCCATAAGGCAAACTAACAAAATTTACAGCATGTGTTTATGAGATTACAGAACCTTTTGCATATACTTATATGCGCAACCTTTTCTAGGTTGTTGAAGGTATTTGTTTTTAGAGAATGCACAATTATGCACCAAATTAGGCTAAAAGTATATTAGAATTGCCAGAAGTATTTTGTACTCATATCATTATGTTTCAACTTTCGTTTTTAATTTTTGGATTTTGTATTTATTAAAATGGAAAATTTAGATATAGCTAAATTCGGCGGTACTTCTGTTGGTAACTTTGATGCAATGACATCAAGCTACAAGGTAGTTGTCGGCAATAAGAACTCACGTATTGTAGTGATCTCAGCCTGCTCAGGCGTTACAAATCTGTTAGTAGAACTAGCATCAGGCAAATGCAGCGATTCAAAAATTAACGAAATTATTGAAAAACTGCGTGATATCCACGAGCAGATCATTATTCATTTAGAGAATCAGCATGAGCTTCGTAACTACATCGAAGGTCATTTAAAAGAGATCAAAGAGCAGACACTTTTAGCAAATAAAGGTACTAACGATCAGTTAACTGACAGCATTGTATCTCACGGAGAGTTAATGTCATCATACCTGTTCGTAGCTTTATTCAAGCACTACGGTACCGATGCTCAGTGGTTTGATGTTCGTTCAGTAATGCGTACAGACTCTAAGTTCAGCTGTGCAAAACCTATTTGTGATGAAATCAAAGTATTAGCTCATGATAAGTTATTACCTCTTATCAATGACAAGACCATCATCATTACACAGGGCTTTATCGGTTCTAACACCTTAGGAGAGACTACAACCTTAGGTCGAGGTGGTTCAGACTACACTGCAGCTTTATTAGGTGAAGCTTTAGGTGTAGCAACAATTTCAATCTGGACTGACGTAGCAGGTGTATTTACTACCGATCCTCGTGTTGTAAAAACAGCAAAACCAATTCCTGAGTTAACCTATATTGAAGCTGCTGAAATGGCAAACTTCGGAGCTAAGGTTTTACACCCATCAACCATGATCCCTGCTGTAAGACAGGAGATCCCTATTTTTGTTGGTTCTTCTAAAGAGCCTGAGAAGGGTGGTACCTGGGTTCGTCCAGTAACTAAGTCAGAGCCAAACTTCAGAGCTTTAGCTTTACGTAAAAACCAGACCTTAATCGTTTTATCATCACCTGTTATGGTAGGCGCTACTGGTTTCTTAGCAAACGTATTCTCTGTATTTGCAAAATACAATCACTCAATTGATCTTGTATCAACCTCTGAGATTTCTATTGCAGTTACCATCGATGCTGGTACTACCACTTCTGGTAAGGCTGAAATCAGCGAGAATATGTTAAATGAGCTTCGTCAGTTCTGCCATGTAAAGGTTGAAACTGGTCTGCCACTTATTGCCATTATCGGCAACAGAATGTCAGAGAATTCTGGTGTTATTACCAAGGCTTTTGATGCAATCAACAAGTTCTCTGTAAGAATGATCTGCTACGGCGCATCACGTCACAATCTATGCTTCCTTTTAAAGGATGGCGATACTACTGAAGCTTTAAATGAGCTACATAAGCAGTTATTAGAAGACTAATTCAATAACTGGCACATCAATTGCATCTCTCACTATCTAAAGTGAGAGATGTATTCTTAAATATTCAAAGTTTTCTCTCTAAAGATTAAAGTTACTCTCACCTGTGCCGTTATAGGGTTATAGAGGTGGGCGTTTAGCCTATAATAAATGTAGGTTAATTTAGAGGTTCAAAATGTCATCATCAACAATTACTAGTTCTGGTGTAGGTTCAGGCACAGACTTTGAGAGCATTATTTCTGCGTCAGTATCTGCCAAGAAAAAGCTGTACGAGAAACGTACTACTAAACGTAAGGGTGAAGCTGAGATCGAAAGAGACGGTCTTAATACCTTAAAGAGTGCTATGAGCACCTTTAAGGATGCTTGTGATAAGCTGACAAAAAAGAATTCGATGAATACTCATGCTATCACTACCACACAGAATAAAGACAATACCTGTTTTACCGTGACAGGTGAATCTGACTGCTCTAATACTAACTTTGATTTGGCTGTAACACAGCTTGCAAAAGCAGAATCTGTGACTCAGCAGTTCAAGACTGCTGACGGTTTTAAGAACAGCTTTTCAGCAGGTAAAATCACAATCGATTTAGGTCCTGAGACCTATAAAGATGATGATGGTATTGAACAGACACGTGAGAGAACCTTCTCTGTGGATATTCAGGAAGGCGATACCTTAGAGTTAATTCGCAAGCGCTTAAATCAGAACGATTATGATTTAAACGTTGGTTTAATTAAGACTGAAGACGGTTATTCTTTATCAATCACCTCAGGCTCAACCGGTAAAGATACCTCTAATCTTAAGATCACTACAGAGTCTACAGATACAGCTGATCATGACTCATTAAACGTATTTAATTTCGATCCTAGTTCCGAAACTACTACCGAAACTGATGACAAAGGTATGGAACACAAGGTATCAGCGTCTGGCTCTAAGTGGTCTTATCAGGAAGGTAAAGATGCCTGGATTGAAGTTGATGGCCATAAGGTTACAAGCCATACCAATAAGTTTGATGACAATCAGGTATCAGGCTTAAACATCACTGTAAATCAGTTAACTAAGGACTCTAACGGTAACTTTACGACCTACAATGTTGATGTTTCAACCGACGGTGATGCAGCTAAGAATAAGATGCAGGAATTCGTTGATGCATACAATACTTTGATGTCATCAATGGATAAGCTGTATAAGAGAAACTCTTATTCAGACGGTGAGAATCAGTACGATGGAGGTGACTTGGCTGGTGACTCTCAGTTAAAGTCAATTCAGAATACTCTGCAGACTATGGTTGTAAGATTTACCAAAGAGAATACTGGTAAATCAATCTTTGACTGCGGTCTTGAGTACAACAAGGATGGTACCCTATCTCTTGATTCTGATGCTTTCAAGAAGTCAATTGATAACTCCTTCAACTCAGTCGTAAGCTTGTTTACAGATGAGGATGATGGCTTAATCAAGCAGCTATCTGATTACGTAAAAGAATACACTCAGACTGGCGGTGTCTTATCTGATCGTATTGATGAAGTACAAAGCGAGATCGATGATTGGGAGCAAAAGATTAGTGATAATGAAGAGAAGCTGGAGAAATATGAAGCTTCATTACGTACCAAGTACGGTAACCTTGACTCTTTGATGTCTGGCTACAATACATCACTCTCATACATTTCATCAATTCTTTCAGGAAGCAAATAGTTTCTCCTGAAGTTTGTTTTTTAAAAGGCAGCCTTACAAAAGGTTGCCTTTTTTCGTCTGAGATGAAATGAAAGTCATCTCATATACGAAAAAGCCCCGCATAGCGGGGCTTTGATTAACATAATCTGACTTTACAGCCAAAAGTGTTAATTAGAAATCCTTATCTAAAGAACCTGCTGAACCTAAACGGTCAAAAGCTTCCTGTAGACGAGCGATCATAGACTCCTGCCCCTTACGTAACCAAACACGTGGGTCGTAGAACTTCTTGTTAGGAACATCTGGATCGGTACCGTCGCCTAACTGAGCCTGTAAACGGTTCTCATTAGCCTTGTAGTAATGTAAGATACCATCCCATGTTGCCCACTGAGTATCGGTATCGATGTTCATCTTGATAACACCGTATGATACTGACTCACGGATCTCCTGCTCGGTTGAACCTGAACCACCGTGGAATACCAGGTTGATTGGCTTGTCGGTAGGAGTATTGAACTTCTCGTGAACATACTTCTGAGAATCACGTAAGATGGTAGGCTTTAACTTAACGTTACCTGGCTTGTAAACACCATGTACGTTACCGAATGAAGCAGCGATTGTGAAGTTAGGAGAAATCTTTGATAACTCCTCGTATGCATATGCTACGTCTTCTGGCTGAGTATATAATGCTGACTCATCCTTATCTGAATTGTCAACGCCGTCTTCCTCACCACCGGTGCAACCTAACTCTAACTCAAGAGTCATGCCGATCTTTGACATACGCTCTAAATACTTGCAGCAAAGAGCAACGTTATCCTTTAATGACTCTTCTGATAAGTCGATCATGTGTGATGAGAATAATGGCTCACCGTGCTCTGCGTAGTACTTCTCACCAGCGTCTAATAGACCGTCGATCCATGGAAGTAACTTCTTAGCGCAGTGGTCAGTGTGAACAACAACAGGAACTCCGTAGTACTCAGCAACGTTACGTGCGTGTAAAGCTCCTGAAATAGCACCTAAGATAGCAGCGCCCTGTGGACGGTCAACTTTGATCCCCTTGCCAGCGATGAATGAAGCACCACCGTTAGAGAACTGTACCATAACTGGTGACTTAGCCTTGGCACCTGCCTCAATAACAGCATTGATTGAATCAGTACCAACGCAGTTTACTGAAGGGAATGCGAAACCATTCTCACGAGCAAAAGCGAATAACTTCTGTAAATTCTCACCGGTAACAGCACCAGGCTTTACAATATCAAGAATCTTAGTCATAAGATTATCTACCTGTAAATTAAATATATGAATGAAAAAAAACTAAATTTAAATGCCAGCAACATATGGCTGGCATTTATGAGCAATTATTCTGCAGCTCTCTTCTCAAGGATCTCAACAGCTGGTAACTTCTTGCCCTCAACGAACTCAAGGAAAGCACCACCACCAGTAGAGATGTAAGAAATCTTGTCAGTTACACCAAACTTCTGAATTGAGTTGATGGTATCACCACCACCTGCAACAGAGAAAGCATCTGAGTTAGCAATAGCATCAGCCATTGACTTGGTACCAGCAGCGAACTGATCGAACTCGAATACACCAACAGGGCCATTCCACAGGATGGTCTTTGCGTTCTTGATAACTTCGTTGATGTTAGCCATTGACTTAGGACCTAAATCGAAGATCATATCGTCGTCTGCAACATCCTTTAAGTCCTTAGTAACAGCTGGAGTCTTCTCATCGAACTCTTTACCAACTACTACGTCAACGAACTCTGGGATCTGAGTCTTTGCAGCTAATTCTTTAGCTGTATCGATTAAATCATTCTCGCATAGAGACTTACCAACTTTGTGACCTGCAGCTGCAATGAAGGTGTTAGCAATACCACCACCAACGATTAACTGATCGCAAACCTTTAATAGGCTGTTTAATACAGGTAACTTGGTTGAAACCTTAGAACCACCAACGATAGCAACCATAGGACGAGCAGGATTATCCATTGCCTTACCTAAAGCTTCTAACTCAGCCGCTAATAGAGGACCTGCACATGCTACTGGAGCAAACTGAGCTACACCGTAAGTTGTAGCCTGTGCACGGTGAGCAGTACCGAAAGCATCCATTACGAATACGTCACATAATGCAGCGTATTTCTTTGATAGGTCTTCAGCGTTCTTCTTCTCACCCTTGTTGAAACGGCAGTTCTCAAGAACAACTAGTTCACCTTCGTTAACTTCAACGCCGTTTAAGTAATCTTTCTCTAAACGAACTTTTACACCATTAAGCTTAGTTGCAATGTAATCTGCAACAGGCTTTAATGAGAACTCCTCAGCATAAACGCCTTCCTCTGGACGGCCTAAGTGAGAAATTACCATTACCTTAGCGCCCTTCTCAAGAGCTAACTTAATTGTAGGTAATGTAGCCATAATACGCTTGTCTGATGCAACCTTGCCATCCTTTAAAGGTACGTTAAGATCTGCACGGATAAGTACACGCTTGCCCTTTAAATCAAGGTCGGCCATCTTTAAAATTGCCATAGTTCGTTTTCCTCTTATAAAATCGTCTTTGTTAGACTTAAACTAAGCTTTTAACAACTCTTAATTTTATCACATGTTAAAAACTTTTCAATTTTTACTGTCGATTTTTGGTAATTTTGAAACATATTTTCAACATGTGATTTTAAGGTACATTTTATGATTGTGCTTTATGTCAAAAGTAAAACTCAACTGTGCAAAAATTTAAGCCTTTTTAGGTTAAATTTTGGGCAATAAAAAGGCTGGACCACTTATCATGGTTACCAGCCTTAATTAAAATAATTAGCTTTTAAAAGTATCGGTTATTACTTGATAACTTTCTTAGCAGTAGCTACAACATTCTCAACTGTGAAGCCGTACTTCTTGAACAGCTGAGCAGCTGGAGCTGATGCGCCGTAGTGGTCTAAGCATACGGTTGTACCATCTAAACCAACATACTTGAACCAGGTTGTTGACATAGCAGCTTCAACAGCAACACGAGCACGAACTGCCTTTGGAAGAACAGACTCTTTGTACTCTTCTGACTGACGGTCAAATACGTCGGTGCTTGGCATTGAAACAACACGTGCCTTCTTGCCTTCCTTTGCTAACTCTTCAGCTGCATGGAATGCTAAAGCAACCTCAGAACCTGTTGCCATTAAGATTACATCAGGAGTGCCATCACAATCTTTTAATACGTAACCGCCCTTAGCGATGTTATCAACCTGCTCCTGAGTACGTGGCATCTGCTCTAAGGTCTGACGAGACAGGATGATTGCGCTAGGACCATCCTGACGCTCAATCATATTTGCCCATGCAGCACCTGACTCAACCATATCACATGGACGCCACTCATCGAAGTTAGGTAAAACACGTAATGAAGCGATCTGCTCGATAGGCTCGTGGGTAGGACCATCCTCACCAACACCGATAGAATCGTGAGTGAATACGAATAATGTTGGGATCTTCATTAAAGCTGCCATACGCAGTGCGTTCTTTGCGTAGTCTGAGAAGATTAAGAAGGTGCCACCATAAGGACGGAAGCCACCATGTAACACCATACCGTTCATAGCAGCGCACATTGCGAACTCACGAACACCCCAGTGGATGTAATTACCATCTAAGTGGCCTGGTAAGATTTCCTTAGATTCTTTGTTCATGGTTAAGTTTGATGGAGCTAAGTCAGCTGAACCGCCAACTAACTCTGGTAGTAATGAACCGAAGAAGTCAAGAGCAATCTGACCTGCCTTACGGGTTGCAACCTTAGGATCTTCATTATGCTGTAATGAATCAACCCAAGCCTTTGCCTTAGCCTTGAAATCGACTGGTAACTTACCTGAAATACGACGCTCGAACTCTGAAGCTAACTCAGGGTACTGAGCCTTGTATTTAGCAAATAATGAATTCCAGTCACCTTCTAACTTAGCGCCATTCTCGGTAGCATCCCACTCTTTGTAGATCTCTGAAGGGATCTCGAATGGACCATACTTCCAACCTAAAGCAGCCTTAGTTGCAGCGATTTCTTCATCACCTAAAGGAGCACCGTGTGATGCTGCAGTACCTGCTTTCTTAGGAGAACCAAAGCCGATGGTGGTAGGACAAATAATGATTGATGGACGATCAGTATCAGCCTTAGCTAATTCGATAGCAGCACGAACCTGCTCACCGTCGTTACCATTCTTAACTTCGATTACCTGCCAGCCGTAGCCTTCAAAACGCTTCTTGGTATCATCAGCGAACCAGCCCTTTACAGAACCGTCAATCGAAATACCGTTTGAATCATATAATGCAATCAGTTTTCCTAAACCTAAAGTACCTGCTAATGAGCATGCTTCATGAGAAATACCTTCCATTAAGCAGCCATCGCCCATGAATACATAGGTGTAGTGGTCAACGATATCAAAACCGTCACGGTTGAATTCTCCAGCTAACATACGCTCAGCCATTGCCATACCAACAGCATTAGCTAACCCCATGCCTAAAGGACCTGTGGTAGTCTCAACACCTGGAACCTCACCATGCTCTGGGTGACCTGGAGTCTTTGAACCTAACTGACGGAAATTCTTTAAATCGTCAATTGATAAATCATAGCCAGTTAAGTGAAGCAGAGAATAGATAAGCATTGAAGCGTGACCGTTTGATAGAACGAAACGATCGCGGTTTGCCCAGTTAGGGTTCTTTGGATTGTGGTGTAAGAAACCTCTCCATAGTGCCTCTGCCATATCAGCCATACCCATAGGTGCACCAGGATGACCTGACTTAGCCTTCTGAACACCGTCCATGCTTAATGCACGTAGAGCATTAGCTAATTCTCTGTAATTTGCCATAAAAACTCCTCAGAAATAAGAAATCAAAAAACTTGTCCATTAAAAATAAGCTTGCCCTTGTCGATGGTAATTTCTGTTACCAGAGAATCCTTGTCCTCTCCTAACATTCGACCACCTACTTTCTTGACAAACTCATGACCAAAATCATTCATATGATCGAACTTGACATCAAACTTTCCTTTAACTGATGCCAAATTCTTAGATATACCATCTTCAGACTTTGGAGCTAAAACCTCACCCTTTGCAGTGGCTCTGTAAATTAACTTGCCACTTTCGGTATCCTGATTGACATTAAACGAAGAGTCAATAACTGTTGCCTGTAAATAGTCTTTATTAGTAAAGCTATTTAAAGAGCTGGGATTCAACACCACGTCAGTCCAGGATTTCAGTTTCTTCGCCATCAGGTAAGAACTTAAATTCTTAATTTTTCCCTTCACCATGCCAACACCTGATCTAGTATCAGCAATGGAGACTAAATCAATATCAAAGTCTCCTGTGGAGCGGACTTTTGGAACCTTAAGTTCTACATCAAAACTTTTTAACTGCCCTAAAAACTCATCATCAATTACAAGACCACTTGCATATAATCTTGCTTTCTTAGGGATCTGAAATCTGTCACCTTCTGTATAAGAGCTTAAAAAGAAAATCTTATCAGCGCTCAAGCCGGGGATGTACAGATTTCTGCATTCAACAGCTAACAGAAGCTGTCGTAAAAAATTGCGACTGAATAAAAAGTGCACATCAAGATCTGGTGTCATGCCATGAATATCTTTTAGAACACCTATATCCTTTACGTATTTTGTGTACTTACCTTTTACATCAGCTTCTAAGCTAATTGCAAAAGGTAACAAACGCACATGCATTCTACCTTTTGCGGTACTTTTTTCATCTAAGATCATCTTTCTTACAAAAAGACGCTCGATGACCTTATTTAAATCAAAATCAGCATCCATGGTTAAAAAGCCATGATCGATTTTTACAGGAACATCATAAACTTTATCTGTTCCAGCAAAATTTATCTCTACAAAACCTCTCTGTGAAAACAGATCCGTTTGTTTGGGTATATATCTTAGGGAAATTTTGTAGAGAAAAACTCCAGACTGGAATTTACTGTACAGAAGTTTATTACACCGTCGCAGTGCCACTTCCATACCTGTTTGCGAGTACGAAGAAACAATCGCTACACCTGATATCCAAACTCCGAGGATAAAAGCCATCAGAGCTAAACAACATGCCGCAAACTTTTTCTTCATTAATAAAAGCCTAAATTATTCATTGTGGGCTTAATTTTACCCAACAAGCAGACTTAAAACAACAAAAAAGGCAACAAAAAATGTCGACCTTGCGGTCGACACTTTGTTTAATTAACCAAACACTTTCTTATAGTCAGCCTGGAATTTAGCGATACCCTGATCGGTTAATGGATGGTGGATCATAGTTTCGATAACCTTGTAAGGAACAGTTGCAATATCAGCACCTGCTAGAGCGCACTGTAATACATGGATTGGGTTACGTACAGAAGCGCAGATGATCTGTGCATCGATATTGTTGATTGAGAACATGTCAGAAATAGTACGGATTAAGTCTAAGCCGTCTTCTGAAATATCGTCTAAACGACCGATAAATGGTGAAACGTAAGTAGCACCTGCACGTGCAGCTAATAAAGCCTGGTTAGCAGAGAAGATTAAGGTGATGTTGGTCTTAATACCTTCTTTCTTACACTGATGACAAGCCTTTAAGCCTTCAGCTGTCATAGGGATCTTTACAACCATGTTTGGATGGATAGCAGCAATCTCACGAGCTTCTTTCATCATACCTTCAAAGTCTAAGGTTGTAGGCTTAACTTCACCTGAGATAGGACCATCAACAATTGAAGTAATTTCCTTGATAACCTCTTTGAAATCCAAGCCTTCTTTAGCAATTAAAGATGGATTGGTGGTTACACCACAAATAACACCTAAGTCATTAGCCTTGCGAATGTCTTCTACATTTGCTGTGTCAATAAAAAAGCGCATGGTATCTCCTTTGCAGATTTTATCTATTACTTGAAAACTTTTTATGTTTTAATTGTAGCTCAAAACCACTCCGCAAACGTTTACAATTATTTAATTCTGTGACGTCATTCTATATTTTTCTAATATTTATTTGTTTTATAACGTTTTTATTTTCAAGTTTAAAAAAGCGAACTAAATCTTACTAAATAATTTTGCAGAGATTTTCGTAATTTATTTTCAATAATATTAATCCCACATATTTATTTATAATTAATCCCAAAAAATTCAATTTTAATTTCTTTATATTTCAATATATTAAACACAAAAGCAAAATTATTAATTTGTTAGAAGTTTTAAATTATTTTTTAAAGTATATAATCATCCTAAGTTAATTTAATTTTAGAGGACAGACTTTATGTCAAGATTATTTACCTCAGAGTCCGTATCAGAAGGACATCCAGACAAAATCTGTGACCAAGTGTCAGATGCAATCTTAGATGCAATCTTAGCTCAGGATAAAGATGCACACGTTGCTTGCGAAACTTTAGTAAAAACAGGTTTAATTTTAGTTGCAGGTGAAGTTACAACTTCTGCAAACGTAGACTTTGAAGCAATTGCACGTAAAACTGTCTGTGACATTGGTTATGACAATTCAGAGGTTGGCTTTGATGGTCATTACTGCGCATTCTTAAATGGTTTAGGAAAACAGTCACCTGATATCAATCAAGGTGTTTCAAGAGCTTTACCTGAAGATCAAGGCGCAGGCGATCAGGGCTTAATGTTCGGCTTTGCAACTAACGAAACTGAACACTTAATGCCTGCTGCTATTACCTATGCTCATGAGCTTGTAAAGAAACAGGCTACCTTACGCCGTAACGGTTCAATCTCATGGTTACGTCCTGATGCTAAGAGCCAGGTTACTGTCGCTTACAATGATGACGGCTCAGTTGATCATATTGATACTATTGTCTTATCAACACAGCATGATCCTGATGTAACTCAGGAAACTGTTCATGAAGCAGTATACGAAGAGATCATCAAGAAAGTAATTCCTGCAAACCTGTTACGTAAAGACACCAAGATCTTTATTAACCCAACAGGTCGTTTCGTTATCGGTGGTCCTGTAGGTGATGCTGGTGTTACCGGTAGAAAGATCATTGTTGATACTTACGGTGGTGCCGCTCGTCACGGTGGTGGTGCTTTCTCTGGTAAAGATCCTTCAAAGGTAGACAGATCAGCAGCTTACGCTGCTCGTTATGTAGCAAAGAACATTGTTGCAGCAGGTTTAGCAAAGAAAGCTGAGGTTCAGGTATCTTACGCTATTGGTGTTGCTCAGCCTGTTTCAGTATCAGTTAATACCTTTGGTACTGGAAAGATTGATGATGAGAAGATCGCAAGAGCAATTCCTCAGGTTTTCGACCTGCGCCCTTACGGCTTAATCAAGCAGTTAGATCTGTTAAGACCTATCTACTTAAAGACTGCAACCTATGGTCACTTTGGTCGTCCAAGCTTCAGCTGGGAACAGACTAATAAGGTTGATGACTTATTACAGGCTATTAAGTAATCCTGATTAAGTTTTAATAAGAAAGGCTCCGTACGGAGCCTTTCATTTTTTTATGAAGCTTGACTTATGAGGTTATAGCTCAACTTTCTGAGCTAATACGCTTACAGCATCATCATTTAATGAGTTGTTCTCAACACCTTTGATGATGTCTTCTTTTGAGTATTTATCCTCAGGATAGACAACTACAACAGCTAGATCACCATCCTGCAAGAAGTTCTTCTCTCCATACTCAGTATAACGGGTAGCACCTACAGATACCATTACTTTTTCAGGATAACCTGATTCTTTTAAATACTCACAGATAGGCTCAGCAGGACCTTCATCCTTCTGAGAGTTGAATTTCTCAATTAACCAGTCGATTAAGGTGCCGTAGATGTAGCTGTAGTCACGAACAGCACTGTCCTCACCGTAAGGGTTTACTTTACCATCACGTACTAAGAAACTTGCAATACGATAACGGTTTAAAGTTCCTTTCTCATCGAATGAATCAATAGCAATAGCATTATCAGAAAAGCCTTTTGATGCTTTGCCCCAGTTCTTTTTCTGACTAATCTTTTTAGCGCCTTCTTTTCTGATTGAGCAATCATTTGAAGCTCCAAAGACAACAGGTTCTAAAGCTACTACTTTGCCCTCTTTCCATGTTATATTGCAAACAATTGCACACTCAGGCTCAATCTGTAATTTCTGCTCACCATGAGGAAAGATAATGGTGTTGCTGTTAAATGGGAATACACCTAAAAATCTTGGGGTAACAGCAGCATCACCTTCTTTTAAATTCGGAATAAAGGTTGGGAAGACGGCTTTAGGAGCTTTAGCTTCTTTGGTTTTTACGTTTGTAAAGTCTACAGCTTCACCTGCCTGCTCTAAGTGGCCTGTAAAGTTACCTGCTACTCCAAAAGTAGCCATCTTGCTTAAATCGATTTTCATAAAAGATCCTTTATCCTCATGATTTTGTAAACAAGAGCATTTTAACAGGAAACATGGCCTAACTTAATATGTTCTTTGCATCCACTTATTCTTTGTCATTGATTTCTATATCATTGAATTGCTTTGTGCGGTTGATTTAAAGGAAGCTTTAGACTTTACAGATTACTTATATATGTCTCTAATTTGAGCTTAAATCTTGTTAAAATAGCACAATTAGGAGAGTTACCATGAAATTTAAAACACTCTTGTTAAGAACGCTTGCACTACCAGCTGTAGTGTTGACTCTTACCTGTTTTAACAGCGCCTTGGCACAAAGACTTAATTTAAACTTCAATTCAGCTAAAGGATATTTATTCAGGATAACATCTAAATTAGATGAGCCTAAAACTGTCTACTGTAGCTGTGACATTACTATTACTAAAAAATGGTACTACCCTAATCTTGAGAGCTGCGGATACATCATTCAGTACTCAAATCCAAAGCGTGCAAAAAGGATTGAAGCTGAACACATCGTACCTGCTTCATATTTTGGTAAAACAAGAGAGTGCTGGCTTAAAAAGTCAGGCAGACAGAATTGCGAGAATACCGATAAGTACTTTAACTTAATCGAATCTGATCTGCACAATCTTTACCCTTCAGTTGGTGAAGTAAACAACGAAAGACAGAATTTTGCCTTTTCTGATTCAATTAAAAAGACCTCTCCTTTTGGTCAATGCCAAATGTTAATTGACAGAAAAAGACAGAGAGTTACTCCTCCTGAACGCGCTCGTGGTGTGATTGCTCGAGCTTACCTGTACATGTCCATGATGTATGGTATTGAACTTGATGCTGAACATGTAAACTTATTCAACCGCTGGAATAAAAAATACAAACCAGATCAGAATGAGTGTAAGCGCAACCTTTTAATTAAAGAAATTCAAGGTAATGAGAACCCTTATATTTCTCAAAAATGTAAATACGGAAACGATAAATAATGAGAACAGTTAGAATTTGCCAGCTTAATGCCCCTTTAAATTTAACTGATGAATTTACCTTAGATGATGACGGTTACGGTCATCTTGTAAGAGTGCTTCGTTTTAAAGAAAACGATGAATTTGTAGTATTCGACGGTATCGGTCATGAGTATGAAGCTGTACTTACAAAAGTAGGTAAAAGCGCTAATTACAAATGTACAAAAGTAATTGAACGTAATGTTGAATCTCCTGTAAGAGTAGAGTTAGGTCAGGTTATCAGCCGTGGCGAGAGAATGGAATTTACCATTCAAAAGGCTGTTGAATTAGGTATCTACAAGATCACTCCTCTTTATTCATCACGCTGTGGTGTCAAGCTAGATGAAAAGCGTCAGCAAAAGAAAATTGAACAATGGCAAAAGATTGCTATCTCAGCCTGTGAGCAGTGTGGCCGTAATGTAGTACCTGTAGTTGAGAATATCGTCAATATAGAATCATGGTATGCAAGAAGTCCTGAAGCACTAAGCCTTACCCTTGATCCAAAAGCTGACAAAAAGTTAACAGAACTTGAACCTTCAGGTGATATAAGATTACTCATTGGTCCTGAAGGCGGCCTTGATGATAATGAAATTCAAAAGGCTGCTGAACACAATTTTGTGGGTGTAACTTTAGGTCCTAGAATTTTAAGAACAGAAACAGCTGCTCTTGCGGCTTTATGCATCTTAGGTTGCAAATACGGAGATTTATAATGGATAACAATGAAAACAAAGCTCCTGAGGTATCTTCAGGTATGAACAACCTAGTTTTAGGTAAAAATACTACCTACGATAATGAGTACGCTCCATCACGACTGCAAAGGATAGAAAGACAGCTAGGTCGTAGCCATATTGAAAGATTACAAAAGTTCGTAGGTTATGACATTTGGCGTCTTTATGAGATGACCTATTTAAACTTAAATGGTCTGCCTAAAGTTTGCATGGGTATTATGACAGTACCTGCTGACAGTAAATACATTGTTGAGTCTAAATCATTAAAACTCTATGAACTGTCATTTACCATGACCAAGTTTAAAGATTTAAAAGAGGTCGAAAGCGTATTTGAGCACGATCTTTCAGTACTTTTAGAGAGCAATGTGAAGGTAAGTTTATTCGAACTTGATAATGAGGAGTTCTCTACACGTGCCGTAAAAGGTACTTGTTTAGAAGAGTTAGATTGCTGTAAAGATTTATCTTTTAAAGGTTATGAATACTCCCCTTCTTTATTAACTTTTGATAAAGAAGATAAGGCCATTAAAAAGACTTACTACACCAATCTTTTCAGATCACTCTGTCCTGTAACCTCACAGCCAGATCATGCTGTTGTAAGAATCGATTATGAAGGTAAGAAACCTGATCTTAAAGGACTGCTATCTTACTTAGTTACTTTACGTAACCATCAGGGATTCCATGAGCAGTGTGTAGAGCTTATCTATTCAGACTTAATGTATTACTTAAAGCCATCAAAACTTACAGTATCAGCTTACTTTACCCGTCGTGGAGGTATTGATATCAATCCTGTCAGATCATCTGCTAAGTTAAACTGCAGTGAATCTGTAAGAACAATCAGACAGTAAGTAACTCTACTTATGACAGTTTTATCTTTAGCTATGAAACTGTCATTTGACACAAAAATTTAAATTTGGAACATCTGTCCTAAATTTCATTAAAAATTAAAAGGTTATATAAAGTTCATAACCTATAATGAAAGAGTGATAGAAAGTACTGATAAAAAAAATAAATCACAAACACAATACACATTACAAAAACAATAAAAAGGAGCATTTATGAGCGTTGTAGACGTTTGGCCAGTAGGCTCCATGTCACTTTTAACCCAATATGAGGCTGATTCACTATCACTGTCAAGTCAGGGAGAGCTATATGATTTGTACAGAAACTGCTCTCTTGCTGTCTTAAACAGTGGCAATATCACTGATAACTCCAAAGAACTTTTAGATAACTTCAAATCTTTTGAAATCAACATCATTAGAAATGAGCGAGGTCTAAAACTTGAGCTTATCAATCCACCAAAATCATCTCTAGTTGAAGGGCAGGTCATCAAGAAACTGCGCAAGCACTTATATGCAGTTTTACGTGATATTGTACAAATTCACTTATTCTCAGAGTTCTATAACGATAGTCTTAAAAAGAAATATAAGACTGAGTCTGATTACATCACTAATCTTATATTTATCATTTTAAGAAATGCCAGTGTCTTAAAGGCTGGGATGAAACCAAACCTCGCTGTATGCTGGGGTGGTCACTCAATCTCACAAGAAGAATATGATTATGCCTATCAGGTAGGTCTTGAATTAGGTTTACGCAAGATTGATATCTGCACAGGTTGCGGACCTGGTGTTATGGAAGCTCCTATGAAAGGCTCATTACAGGGCTATTCAGAGCAGTGTGAACAGGAAAAATGCCGTATGATTGGTCTTACAGAGCCATCTATCATTGCAGCAGAACCACCTAACGCCATGGTAACTGATCTTGTGATCATGCCTGATATTGAAAAGAGACTTGAGGCCTTTGTCCGTCTTGGTCATACGCTTATAATCTTCCCAGGTGGTCCAGGTACCGCTGAAGAATTACTCTATATTTTGAGCATCAAATTAAGTAAGGAGAACAAACACAACTTCTTACCTTTGATCTTAACTGGTACAAAATCATCAAAAGGCTACTTTGATGAATTACAGGACTTCTTAATTGAATGCTTTGGTAAAGAGATCACACGTTACTATGATCTTATAATCGATGATCCAATTGCTGTAGCTCAAAAGGTAAAGCAATACAATGACTCTGTACTGGATCATAGAACCATTACTCATGATTCTTATTGCTTTAACTGGACTTTACATATTCCTCTTGAATTGCAGATTGCATCTCAAATTACTCATGAGTTCATGGCAAATCTTGATTTAAGACGTGATCAGGAACCATGGAAGTTAGCATGCAACTTACGTTCTGCTTTCTCTGGAATTGTAACTGGTAATGTTAAAGAGAATGGCATCAAGCTAGTAGCTCAAAAAGGTCCATTTAAATTACATGGTGATAAAGATATCATCAAATCCATGGATGGTCTTTTAAGAAGCTATATTGATCAAGGTCGTGTGCTTTTATCTCAGAAAGAATACGTTCCTTGCTATGAGCTTGTTGAAGAATAGTTCTTTTTTAAAAGCCCTAAACTTGTTGGTATTAGGGCTTTTCTATTTCCTATCGTGCTAGGATTTCTTCCATATCCTGTTTGAAATCACTTATCCTATTTTCTTGTTTTCCATTGAAATTAGTAAAATGGAAGCCCCATATCTTGTAATTAGAATTCTCAGATAACAATGAAGGCTCTTCATTTGTCTTTTCTTTAATTTCTAACAAGAAATCTTCTTTCCATTTATCTTGTTTCAATAAGTTTTCACCTTTAGGTTCGATAAAGATCTGCATTTGCTCAAAATCTTTACCATCCACTTTTTGTAAAAACAGCACAAAATCAGGTTCAAACCTATTGCCATCTTTAAAAGAATATATGGACAGTTGCTGCTCATTTCTTACAAGATACAGCTTAGAGTAGACTTTTCTCAAATCATCCAAGTATGTTTTAAATTGTTTTACAAGAGCTTTTTCTTCATCTGTTCCGTAATTGTCATTGTAGACGTACCAGTCCTCAGATGATAAATCTAGTGGGTAGTTTAATGAATTTTTCTGAGAAATACCTTTACCACCTGTTGATACTGAAGCTTTAGCTACAGATATGGTCTTGTCAGTAAATACATTTCTAAATTTCTTTGGTTTAAATTTAATTGAACCTTCATATATCGACTCATTAAAGCCAATCTTTTTAGCAATTTCTGCAAAGTTTCTTACCAAAGCCTTCAATATTGTGGATTGAGATACATCTTTACCAAAATAATGAATTTGAATTTCAATATTGCCTAAGTATTCTTCTTTAAAGATAAAATCAGACATTGACTTTAAATCTTTGAAATGTTTCTTTAGGTTATCAAAATTAAATTCTCTAAATTGTCTAAGAGCTTTATGGACGACAGAGTAATTATCTTTAGCCTTCTCCTTAATTTTAAAATGATATACTTTATCTTTTAAGACAGAAGATTTGTTTTCGTCGCTGCCGAATAAATCCTCCAATTCAGATGCTCCTGATTGCTCTGTATAAGAGTATATTTTTGAAATTAACTTATCATCAAGACTTAAAAGATCCTTTGATTCCTTTTTGACTCGCTCGTTCAAGAAAACAAGACCTGAATTAAATAAGTCTGTGTTTTTGAAATCGTCTTTTAGCTTGTAAGAGCATCTAATCACATCTTTATCAAGATCTAAACCTTCATGTCTTAAAGCTTCTTTTAATTCAGAAATATACCTTTCTTCATCAAAGCAGTGATATAAAAGCGTTTCACAAATTCTTAACTCGTTATCTTCATCAGAGTCATATTTTCTTTTAAACAGCTCATCATCTTCGTTTATCTTAAAAGGACAATATCTTGCACCTCTTCCGATTAACTGAGCTTCGGATATCGTTGTTTTAGATATTTCTCTTTTTCCATTTTTAGTGTGACCAGCCTGACGAGTATCATACATGCGAACTATGTCGAATAAATTTAGAACATCCCAACCTTCATCAAGCATTTTGATTTCAAATATCGCTCTTATGCGATTTGAATCATCTTCCAATGAATTTAAAAGTAATTGTGATTTTTCGTTTAAATTTTTTTCATCAACAATTAAACAATGCTCATCAGAAAAATCAAACTTTATTTCTTGAACTAAGGATTCATGAGAAATTTCTTGGTTAGTCAAAAATTCACGTATTCTTTTAAAGATATCATTTTTAGAATTCAGAACTACTTCTAGTTTATCCACTGTTAAATTAGAAATTACTTTCTGAAATAATTCGTAACTATTTTCATTACTTTTTGTTGAATTGGCAGATTTAAATAAAATAACAGGTTTAACGTTTAATCCGTGCTTACTAAATAATTTTAATCTGTACTGGCTTAGCAAAACTGCTTGTATAATTCTATCTTTTAAGTCTAGATCAGATCTTAAACTCTTAATTTCTTTTGAATAACCATCCTTGTAAAACTGCTTTAACTCATAATCATAAATAAGTTTGCTTACATATTTGTTTTTTACAGCTTTATTAGACAATCCCGCTGTTGCAGTGAACTCGAGTAAAATATTTTGGTTATTTGATGACAATATGTTCTCTACAGTAATTTCCCATGAAGCATTATCATCCTTGACAGCTTTTGAGCTTTTAGTGTCTGCATTTAAGTGATGAGCTTCATCCGAAATCAAAACGACAGGATCCTCACTAAAATCATCAAAAGACATGCAATTTTCTTTGACGTTAATCAAATCACCATGCAATTTATGAATAGTTGCAAAGCAAATATTTATCGCATCAGGATCGGTATCTTGAAAGTTATTCACCTCATTAATATCAACATTCTTGCCATCAATGTGTATATTTTCCGCAAAAAGAAACTTTGATGAAAATTGATTCAAAAAGTTATCTTTTGTCTTATAAATGATGTTGTTAGTGTTAACAAAGAACAAAAAGTTTCTATAACCTTGTTTATACAGATACAAGATCAAACCTGCCATTAACAATGTTTTTCCACTTCCAGTTGCCATCTGAAACAAGACATGGGTTGGACTATTTTTTAAAGAAAGATCTTCATAAAAACTAATAAAATTACGAATCGCATTGCTCTGATAGTCTCGTAAAGGAAGTTCTTTTCTAAGGTTGCTTGCAATATAATCGGGACAAGATTTATACCATGATGTATTTGCAATGACTTTCTTTTCTATTTTTTGGTAGAGGTACTCTTGCTTATCTGACATCATGACTAATCTCCATAAAAACTTCTGTTAAATTGTTTGTCAATGTCTGATATGTCATATTCGTCATCATCAATATCTGAATAATTAACGTATAACATGTTCAAATCTAACAATTGAATAAGCAATTTTCTTTTATCTTCAAATGATAATTGCTCGAAGATCTCTACAGAAGAATCTAGCGTCTTGGGTGTTATTTTTGTACTAATAAACTTTGAATGTGAAACTATATTGAAAAGTTCTACAAGCTGAACATCTAATTCAGCATTATTAACTTTGTCTATATAATATTGATTAAGATCTTTTAACTCAAAGAACACAACCGAACCGCCTCCGTTCCATTTTGTGCTTTGAGAGATTCCGCCTTTTTCTCCATTAATTGTATTAACCAAACGAGAATAAGTAATCGAATTTATATAATCCATTTGCTCACAACAAATGAAATGACGTTTTAATTTTAATGCTACCGCTCCTGTTGTACCTGAGCCTGAAAAATAATCTAAAACAATATCATTTTCATTTGTAAATAATTTTATGATCCTTGCGATTAATTGCTCAGGTTTCTTTGCATTTGTGAAAGATACACCTCCTTGATTTTGAGTGTTCTGAAAATCTATGTCGGTCCACAAATCACCTAATAATTGAACTAGGCAAAGTTCACCATCAATAACTCTGATTGTTTTATCTAATGTTGATAATCTCTTTCCGTTTAGAGCTAATAATTCATTGCCTTCTTTTGTAGTATATTTGATGATCTTTTCAGGCTTATTTAAGCTGATTGTTTTTAATTCGTTAGGAATTGAATTGACCGTTCGAAAAATAAATTCTTTATTTTCTAAAGCAAACTTTCTGAAATTTTTATTTTTCCAACTATCTTCAGTTATTTTTTCTCCTTTTTTCAGGATTCCTAATTCAACAAGACGATCTGATAGTTTTAATTTTTTATATTCATTCTGTTCTTTGATTAAGAATGAGTTGTAGTGAGTATCCCATTTGTCCTTTTTTACATATTGAGGATTTATGATTATATTTTCTTTTTTGTAACAATGGATAGTATCTTTATTTTTTAGAATTGTTTTTTCTTTGTGCTGAGTTTTATTTCCTGAAATAGAATTAGATTTTACAGAAATACTTGCAATGAGATTTTCTCTTCCAAAAATTTCATCACACAACACCTTTAAATATGCCTGTTCATTATCATCGCACTGTATACAAATGACGCCATCTTCTCTTAGCAGGCGTTTTGAAATTTCTAAACGATTTTTCATAAACACTAACCAGGTGCTATGATTAAAAGTATCGTTATAACCAAAAGAATCATTTCCTGTGTTGTATGGAGGATCTATATAAATAAGTTTTACTTTGTTCTGATATCTCTTTTGCAAAGAACTCAATGCCAATAGGTTATTTCCCTTAATCAGTAAATTATCACTTGAAGATATTGAACTAACTGTTTCTTCACCATCTTTTGTATACTTTTTAATGTTCGTAAAAACTTTTGGAGCTAACAAACAATCGACATCTTCTGGAGCTAAAGTTTCATTGAAAAAGATTTCACTTCTCTTCTGATCATCTTTGGTTTGTCCTCCTTCTAAGACGCAGTCCTTATATGGAAAAGACAAAACAACATCGTTGTTTGAAGATATAAAGCGATCGTTAGAATCGATAAGACCGATCTTTTGTTTGAAACGGGTGTATGAATCAGGTAAGAATTCCTTATTTTCGATAGTCCAAGTAAACTTGTTTTTGTCGAAAACTAAGACACCATCGACGTCAGTAAAGAAATGATTTTTTAATTTAGGATTCCTAAGAAGGATATGAAGCAGCTCCTTGTTCATGTTCAGAGCATCTTCAATTACAACATTTCTTAATAACTTAGGATTTTCTGTATTTTGTTCTGAGTATTTGCTATTTTTTAGAAGGGTATTTTTTAATTCATCAAATAAATTAAGGTTACCCCCCCCCCGATAGAATTAAAAGTAGACATATAATTATTCCTTGAAAAGATATTGAAATTCAGTCATTAACGTATATAAATCAAAAAAGTTGCTAACCAAAATACCCTCAATCTGGATCAGAGTAAATCAGTTTGATGATATTCTTTGATTGTAAGCAATAAATTTACAAAATTCCCTCACAACTCATTCCAACTAAAGAACAGGCTGTATTGAATACACCATTAAAGTTATGTGTAAAGTTACTCATAAAGGCATTTAATGAAAGGAAGAGGACACACAGTCCTACAATCATTGTTACGGCAAAACCTAAAGAAAAGATATTTAACTGAGGAGCAGCTTTTGTCATTACACCTAAAGTAAAGTTAACCACGAGCATAGTACAAATCGCGCTCATGGACATGGCAAGACCTGCTTTGAACATGGAGCCTGAGAATATGACAAACTCTCTTATACCATACAATGGTAAAGCCTCACCCATAGGAAGAGCTTTAAAGCTCTCTAGCAATAATCTTAAAAAGATTAAATGACCATCTACACTGAAAAAGACTAAGGTACACAGTACTGTAAAAAACTGACCTACTACAGGAGAGTTGGTACCTGATACAGGATCAACTAAGGAAGCAAAGCCTAAACCTGTCTGCATCGCTACAGCCTGACCTGCAATAATAAAAGCCTGTGAGATAAAGAGCGTACACAAACCTAAAGCTAATCCGATTAAACACTCTTTTATAGTTACGATAATGCCGTATACAGTAAAAGGATCAGTGTTAGGTGCCAGATTGGGAATAGATGGCAGCATACAGACTGTAATTGTAAGAGCCAATAGAGCTCGTGTCATCATAGGAAAAGAGTTTCCAGAGACAGCGAACATTGTTGCTAAAAAGGCACTGATACGACACAGTGGCCAGACAAACTGAGCTACTGCTGTAAGAGTGATTGGCTCTAGTACGTCCATTAACCTACAGCCTGTGGTATTAAATCAATAATGGTCTTGAAAAAGGACATGAGCTTTTCAAGTCCCCAGTGAGAACCTACCATCAAAGCTCCTACTGTTACAAGCAGACGAGGTAAGAATGACAAAGTCTGCTCGTTAATTGAGGTTGCAGCCTGGAAGATAGATACACACAGACCTACACACAATGAAGGTACGATACTTGCGCTTACTAATAGTGCCACCAGACCTAAAGCTTCACGGACAATATCGACAAAGACTTCTGGTTCCATACACTACCCTCCTGCGACACCGAGTCCGAAACTGGACATCAGTGTTCCCATGATAAGAGACCAGCCATCTACCAGCACAAACAGCATCAATTTAAATGGCAACGACACAATCATAGGAGACAACATCATCATACCCATAGCCATCAGAATTGATGCTACCACAAGGTCGATGATAAGGAATGGTAAGAACAGCATAAAGCCGATTTGGAATGCTGTCTTTAATTCACTGACAATAAAAGCTGGAATTACCACTCTCATTGGCACATTCTCTAGTTTGTCAATCTTGATGTTGGCAAATTCTGAGAAGGCATTTAAATCTGTCATACGGGTCTGATCGAGCATGAACTTGTGCAAAGGCTTTTGTGCAATTTCAAAAGCATCTCTTGCCTGGATTTTATCATTCATATATGGCTCAATTGCCTGTGTATACATATCATCAAAAACAGGAGTCATCACAAAAATGGTCATAAAAAAGGCAATACCAATTAACACCTGATTTGATGGTGAGGTCTGTAAACCTATGGCCTGACGCAAAATTGCAAGCACAATGACAATACGTGTAAAGGAGGTCATCATTACTAAGATTGATGGTAAGAATGACAATAAAGTCATTAAGATCACAACCTGTAGTGATAATGAGTAATCCTGTGTACCGTCTGGATTGGTCTTTACTGTAAATGCTGATATATCGAGATTTGCCGCAATACTTTGAGTAGGCAATAAAAACAGAATAAGTCCTGTTATAAGAGTTAATACAGAACTTATAGCAAGACTCTTCTTTAAAGACCTGAGTTTTGACAGCATGGCTTTTGAATTTGCCATGTACTCTTTAGATTCAATTGCTCTTTGAAATATCATGTGAACCCTGCTCTATACTGTTTTCTGTATCTGTATTAGCCTTTGAGTGATCTTCTAATACCTTGTCAAACTCAGCTTTCTCATCATCTAAATCGGTTAAATAGGTGATTTGACTTTGAGTAACGCCCAGCATTATCTGTCTGTTCTTAGCCTTTACTACAACCACTCTTTGCTTAGGGCCTAAATATAGCTGATTTAATATAACAAGCTTGCCTGAATTATTTCTTACAAAACGTGTTTTCTTCAAAAGGTAAGCTACAACAAGGATTATAGCTAAAATTGCAAAGGTAGATAGAAGCCAAGTGAAAAGTTGACTTGCAGAGGATAATTCATGACCTGAGGTAGTCTCATCAGATACGGCAATGCCTGCATAAGACAGCAGGCATAGGGATAACAATAATCTCATCTTATTGAAGCTTTTTAATTCTCTCAACCTGGCTGATAACATCAGTCAATCTGATACCGAATTTGTCGTTAACTACAACAACTTCACCGTGAGCAATCAAAGTGCCGTTAACTAAAACATCTAAAGGCTCACCTGCTAATCTTTCAAGTTCGATTACAGAACCCTGATTTAACTGTAACAGGTTACGGATAGAGATCTTGGCATGACCTACTTCCATGGTAATGGTTACAGGAATATCCAAGATAGAATCTAACTTTTTACGCTCTTCAACTGAAAGCGGCGCTTTATTAGCTGAGCTATCCTCTTCAAACTCTTCAATAGGAGCTGCAGTTGGGTCAGAACCTGAATCCTGTGCTCCTAGAGCTGCGGCCCATTCATCTGCTAATTTCTGATCGTCTGACATATTTCACCTTAATCATCATCAAATTCTTCAACTTCTTCATCATCAGCTACATTCATATTATTGCCCTTGATGAAGCTCAAATCGTTCTTAGCACTCTTAGGTCTCTCAAGAACTTCGGAGATCTTAATTGCAAGCTTTTCTTTAGACTGGCCTAATTTAGCTCTGTAGCTTGGCAGATCCTCGATATAGACCAAGAGGTTTTCAGGGATCTCCACGTTGAGGATATCACCTGGCTGGAAATTCATAATGTCACGCAGTGAGACTAAAGTATCTAAGAGCTTTACTCTCATATCAACGTTAACATCCATAACTTCTTCACGTAAAGCCTTGTTCCAGCGAACATCGGTATCACCTTTATCTGACTGTACACCAGCATCTAAAAGTTCACGAATAGGCTCAATCATTGAATATGGGAAGCAGATATGCAGATCACCGCCACCACCATCAAGATCAATATGGAACTGGTTTACAACTAAGACTTCAGATGGACTGACAATATTTGCCATTGAAGGGTTAACTTCTGAGTCTAAGTATTCAAACTCGGCATCCATCACAGGAGCCCAGGCTTCCTTGTAATCGGCAAAAACCATCTTTAAGAGTTTTTGAATAATTCTTCTTTCAGTTGGGGTGAATTCACGACCTTCAATCTTGGTTCTAAAACGACCTTCACCACCAAAGAAGTTTTCTACAAGGATGAATACTAATCGAGCCTCTAAAGTAATTAGAGCAGTACCTTTTAAAGGTCTAAAGCGCACCATGTTCAATGAAGTTGGCACATACAGAGTCTGCAGGTATTCACCAAACTTCATCATGTTCACGCCAGTCCAGGTCACTTCAGCTGAATGACGCATCATGTTAAACAAACTGATACGCATGTGACGAGCAAAACGCTCATCAACAAGCTCAAGTGTTGGCATACGACCACGAACAATACGTTCCTGGGAACCAAAATCAAAGGTTTTGACGCCCGAGACGTCTTGCGGCTCTTCTGGCTCTACATCATCTGCTCCGTGTAACAGAGCATCAATTTCATCCTGCGTTAAAAATTCAGTCACAAATATTTCTCCTACTGCAGGACAAAGCTAGTAAAGAGGATCTTATCAACTACTGGAGCTTTAGCAATTTCAGACATTTTTGCTCTTGTAGCATCTAGTAACTCTCTTTTAAGTCTCTGACGTCCTGAAGGTAACAGCAGTCCTTCATAGGTCTGTGCGCTGAGTTTATCAAAAATAACACTATCGATTAAAGTCAGATGTTTCTTAGCTAAAGCTTCGTTCTCTTCGCCTTGAACTACTAACACAACATCTACCTGACCTGTATGTAATCTTCTTTCACTCTTGATGTTAAAAGAGAATTTCTCTGAGCACTTAACATAGATCTCGCGCTGCAGAAGTTTTTGAGATTTTTCTTCTTCAGCCTTTTGAGCAGCGATTTCTTCAGCGGTAGGCCCAGGAGGCTCAAATGGAGGTAACTGCAAGAAGTAAGCAGCACCAAAATAGCCACTAACACCTAAGATTAGCAACAACAAGGCTGCGATAAGAATAAATAGCTTCTTACCACGCTTTGGGCTATCCAGTTCGTCATCTTTTTTCTTTTCAGCCATAACTCTCTCCTAATTATTTATATTATGGCACAGAGAATTAAATAATCTGTTGATTTTTACGCAAAATAGCTTACAGAATCACCATTTTGTGAGTTCATTATATTTTCAGTCTGATTTTCTGTCAGATTTTCTGACTGATTATCATCCTCATCATTTGTTGCAAAGAATGCGCCGTAACTTAGTTCTTCATGATTTTGCTCTTGCTGACCATGTTGAGACTGTTGCTCATTGCCTGCAAATTCCTGATTTGAGTTCTGATTTGAATGGTTGTCTTCATATTCAGTAACCTCTGTCTTAGCATTGATGTCGTTATTTCTTAAGGTCTGTCTTAAAGCTTCCATGCCCTGCTCTACTAAAGCTTTAGTAGCAGGAGAACTTGCTGAAATAGAAATCTTGGTAACATCATCAGCAGAACCTACATCTAGAGAAATCTTCATCTTACCTAAACCATGAGGATTTAAAGTCAAATCCATAGTCTTTAAGTTCTTTGCTGCCATCTGCATTACTTTTTCAGTTAAAGCCTGCGCATTTTGCTTTAAGTTAGATGACATGCTCAATAAGTCAAACTGTTTTGAAATCTGGTTCTGAGTGTTTTCCTTATTAGTTGCAGCAGACTGCTGTAACATACTCTGGAATGACTGATTCTGATTAGTGTCAGAGTTACCTTCCTGTGATAAGTCTGATGACATTACTGAGCTTGAGTTTTCAAAAGCTGACTTTATAGCCTGCTCTAGACTTTGAAAACCACTTGAGCTTATCTTCTGATCTTGAGTATTATTTAAATTAACTCGATTTAATCCGGTGCTGTCAAGAGTAACTCTTGAGCTTGTATTAGTATCGCCCTGGGTTGTTCCCCTTAATAATTCTAAGGATTTAGCTAAAGTGTTTTCTGATGCTTCTTCTTTAGAATCCATAATAGCGTCAATCTTGCTCTTTACATCTGCTTTAGAAAGTTTTTCATCCAGTGATTTAGATAACTTTAAGCTCTGCTCAATTAAATCAAAATCATCAGCACCAAAATCAGTGTTTTCACTGTCATTGGAAGTTACTTTAACTGATTCAACCTCTGCATCACCTAAAAGTTCATTGAACCATGAATCAAGATTACTCTCTTCTGATGAACTTGCATTTAAAGCATTTTTTGATGCATTTACATCTGATTTTAAAGTGGCATCAATTGCTGTTTTGATAAATTCATTTAATTTAGTGTCATCTAAATTCTCAATGGAACTTAAATCCTCATTTGAAAGATTTAAAAGTGAATTCTTTAAATTCTCTGTATCGAATGAGCTAGACTGTAAGCTATCAGCGTCATTAGCATTAGAGCTAATTAAATTAGAGCTTCTCTGCACTATTTTATCTACTAACACAATTTTCTGATTTAAGGCATTAACATCACTTGCATCCATCAATTGATTTGAATTAGAAAAATCAACAGTATAGTTATCAGTATTGCCTAATAAGTCGGCTTTGTCTAATAAGTCGGCTTTGTCTAATAAGTCAGTATTATCTAAAACTAGCTCTGTATTCTCTGTACCTAAAAGATCTGAGATTAGGATTTCATCATTTGATGATAAGTTTTTATTTGATAAGTTTTCTTCATCATCTAAATTTGATCTAACATCTTCAACTTTAGCTGACTCTGTCTTTACAGCATGATTATTCTGCTTTACAGAATTTTTGTTAGATACAAGAGTATCAGTTTTCAAGTTAGATGATTTATCAAGAGTCTTATTAGAGCTTGTGCTCTTTACATTCTTCTTGATAGTTCTTACAGGACTTTTTACATTCATGGAGTTCTGTACTGATGAAGGTGCAGTCAGTGATTTTGAGTTAATGGCTCCAGTTAGAGAACAGAATAGATCACTAAAGTCAGAAGCATTCTGTTTAGACACTGTTGAATTAACGTTGCCGTTAGAGGCAACATTGTTTTTAATAGTCTGATATGTATTGCCGATGTTTTGCATTGCACATCCTCTCTTACAAGACAGCTGTATATTTTTATTTAATAATTCAATTAGTTATTTATTTTTTTTACATTTCATAAAGAAGTTTGTCTTTATATAAACTTATAGATGCAAATACTTTGCCAAGTTTAAATCTCGAGTCTATTTGTTGATATGAACCAGAGGCTGAACTTTTTTCTTAGATTTTTGATTAGGAAGAGAGATTGAGAACTTCAAAAGAAAAACATCTCTTGATGGCTTATTTAAGCAAATGTACTTTTGCTCAAAAAGAGCAGATCAAAAGGTAACTTTCAATCTGCAATATGACAGTTATTTTAAGCTCTTATTTATGAATATTGGGCATTGATCATAAAACGCAAAACTGCAGTTAATTCACTTTTACAGAAAAAGCTTTCAATTCTGTTATTTCTCCTCCATACAGAGAGAAAGCTTTGGTGTTCCAGTTCTGCCAGTTGTAATTTAAAAGTGTAGTATCAAAAGGAGCAGGCTCACTTACAGATACATAAGGCAAACCAAAATCTTTACCTTCATCAGCATAATCCAAAGCGGTTTTGACAATTCTTACATGAGGGATAAATTCTCCAGGCATATAAAAAGAAGCCATCTGAATTCCATATTCATAGCCTTGCAGTTTTTCAAATAAGCCAGCTGCTATTCTCTGTGTTGTTTCACCTTTGTTGTAGCCTGGAAACATTCTATTGATATCAGTATCATCCATGGCCCAAAAGCGTTTGCCGATGTTCATGGAAAAAGGGTTAGCACTTGGAATTACAGTAACACTAAGACCTTTTTGTAAAAATCCATGATTCTCTAACATGTTAAGTTCTTTTACAATCTGAGAACAAACATACTACTGAACTATTTTTACGTAAGCTAATATTGTGGACAGGTAAACTGAATTTTAACGTTTGATTTAGGAGATGTTTTTAGCTCAGCTGTTGCTTAAATGAAGGTAAAATACATCTTTGAAAAAGGTGGGACTAAAAAAGCTAGCTCTTAAAAAAAGATTAGCTGTTAACTTTATCTTTATCCATTAAAAGACGGGCTTGTTTTGAGCTTACGATATCATCAGTTAATTTTTGCTCAGCTTTAGCTTCTTTTAAAAGGCGTTCTTGCTTGTGCTTTTCTAATAAAGACTCAATGATCTTTCTTCTTTTTTGCTTATCTAAATAGTTTTGCTTAGCGCGCTCTTCCTGATTTTGCAGTTGAATAAGACCAGCTTCCTGGCGAATTTTAATCTTATCAAGCTTTGATAAAAACTGCTGATATGACATATACATGTTCATATCCATGCCATTTTTTGACTTTACGGTCATCTCATTTTCGTAGATTTTTTCAAACTGTTTTAACTGTTCGATTTGACGCTCAAAATTGATGACAGCATTCTTAGCATCAGTCCACATTTCAAGTGCACTGTCTTCTTCTTTTTTTCTTAAATCAAGAACCAAAAGTAGGGCTTTATCACCACTCATGACTTATTCCGTAAACCTATGATGTAAAACTAACCTTTAAAGTTATTGGTTATTTGTACTTTTGATGGTTTTAAGGTAGCGCCTGAAGCTCCGCCTGTTGCCTTTAAAGTAGCACCTTGAGCTGGTCTTTGTGCTTGACCATTTGCCTGTTGCATTGCGTTAATCTTATTCTGAGCATCGTTAATTAAAAGCATCGATAATTGTTTTAAACCATCTAAGGACTGCTTAAATGGAACAATATCTTTCATGCCCTGAACAGTAAACTCATCAATATAGGGCTTAATCATAATTGCCTGATCTACTCTAGGATCAGATCCTTTTTGATAAGCACCAATCTGAATTAACTCACGACTTTGAGTATATTGAGCTAAACACTGTCTAATGGTTCTTGCCATTACCATGTGCTCAGCACTTACAACAGCAGGCATAACACGGCTTACTGATTTTTCAACATCAATAGCAGGGAAGTGACCAGAGTCTGCTAATTGTCTTGATAACACAATATGACCGTCTAAGATAGCACGAGCAGAATCTGCAATAGGATCTTGCAGATCGTCACCTTCTACTAAAACTGTAAAGAAAGCTGTAATAGAGCCCTGACCTTCACCACCGTTACCTGCTCTTTCAACTAAGGCAGGTAATCTAGCAAATACTGATGGAGGATAACCTTTAGTAGCAGGAGGTTCACCTACAGCCAGAGCAATCTCACGCTGAGCCATGGCATAACGGGTTAATGAGTCGATCATCAACAGTACGTTATAGCCCTGATCTCTAAAGTACTCAGCAATAGATAGTGTCGTTTCACATCCTTTTAGACGCATTAAAGGAGAAGCATCAGCAGGAGCTGCAATTACCACAGAACGGGCTCTACCCTCTTCACCTAAAATATCATCAATGAATTCTTTAACCTCACGACCACGCTCGCCGATTAAACCTACTACAACAATATCAGCTGTAGTACCACGGGTCATCATACCTAAAAGCACTGACTTACCCACACCAGAGCCAGCGAACAAACCAATACGCTGACCTTGACCAATGGTTAAAAGAGCATTGATTGCTTTTACACCTACGTCTAATGGCTGTTTAATTGGGCGACGCGCCATAGGATTTAATTTGGTGGCATGCCAGCGGGTTGAATCTTTAGCTACTAAGGGGCCTTTGCCATCGATAGGATTGCCGATACCATCAACAACTCTTCCTAAAAGATGCAAACCATATGGATAGCTATCAGCACTGCTGATTGGAGTTACCAGATCACCGTTTTGAACATCGGTAATTTCTGTTGTAGGCATTAAAAAGGTAGTACCACCAGAGAAACCTACCACTTCAGCAGTCATAGGGCCTGAGGCAGTATCAATTCTGCAGCGCTGACCTAATGGTACTTTAATACCAACAGCCTCTAGAGTAAGACCTACTACTCTTGTCAAACGACCTGAGAGTACCGGCTCACTTTGCTTATCAGGCAAGTTAACTGATTGCAGTCTTGATAAAAGGTTATTCATGACAGTTACCTTTAAGCCTGAGGAGGGACCATTCCATTAGGATCTAATTGAGGATCTAATTGAGGCTCAACCTGAGTTTCATCAGAATCTGCTTGAGCCTGTAAATTCTCAGGATCACTTTGCTCATTTCTCTTTGGAAGCTGTTCATTTTGAGCCTCGGCATTGTTTTCAACAAAGGTTGGTGCAATATCAGATAAAACTCTCGGAGCTACTGGCTTTTTAGGAGTTTCATCATAATCAGGACAACCTTCAACAGGCTCTCTTAAAGCTTTATCTACACTAGGATAAACACTAGTTAAAAAATCCTGTAAAAGTGCATCGATTCTGTCATTTATTTTCCAGTTAATCTCTGATTGAGAATTTGTAACCTTAATGTCACCAACCTCAATTGAAGGATCTTCTTTTAAATCCCATTTTTGAGATTTGATGTACTCTTGACCAAAAGTTGCCTCAACGACAGATAAATCTTCTGGATTTAAGTAGATTTCAGCACCTTTTTGAGCATTAGGCAGGATAGATACCGCTTTTTCTATTGATTTTTGTAAAAATTGAGCGTTTTTCTTGATTTCTTTACAAGTAATCACTTTAACTAAGCGAGAAACAATATAAGCAAGTTCATCGGTGACATCTCTGTCAACTTCTCTTAAAGGATTAGCAAGACAATCGGCTAGATATCTGAATCTCTCAGACTGCTCTAATACGACCTGTTGACCTGACTCTAGTCCTTCATTATGACCTTTGACAAAGCCATCTTCATTGCCTTGTGAAAAACCTTGGTCATAACCTTTTTTAGAACCTTCTTCAAAGCCTTTGTCATAACCTTGCTTTTGGCCTTCACTCAAACCTTGTTCAAGTCCCTGCTTATAGCCATCGTCTCGACCTTGAGCTAAACCTTCCTCGTAAGCATCGTTTCTGATTTTATCCAGCTCTTCAACTGTAACTAATGGAGTTTGATTTTCAGCCTTTGTGTTTTCTAATTCCTCATCTAAAATGGAGTTGGCCTCTTCCATAGCCTTACGCTCTTCTTCGCGATCTTTAGCACGTCTTGCTATCTCCATTTCTTTACGTCTGCGCTCTAGAGCATCTATACTGATACCAAGCGCATTAGTACCGTTTTCTTCATCGGTTGACAAGGTAGGCCATTGCTTTACTTTGTAATCTGTTACTTTCTTTGCAGAGGTGACAGTTGTAACTTTTCTGTTATATCTAACATCGATCTTAGAGTGAACATAAGGATCGGTCTCTTCTGCAATAACAAAGTCATCGCCTTTAGCGTCTTTTACTGTCTTTAAAAAGTCATCCATGACTAAAAATCATCTCTTCTACATTAAGTAACAGCTTGCCTTCTCTTTAAAGCAAGCCCTGTACTCTGGTGACACCGTTACTATACGAAGTCGCCACCACCGCCACGATTTAGCATAATAGCGCCAGAATCTGACAGTTTTCTTGCAATAGTAAGGATCTCTTTTTGTGCTGCCTCAACATCGGAGAGCTTGGTAGGTCCCATAGATGCCAAATCTTCCTTTAAAGAAGCAGATGCACGTGAAGACATGTTCTTGAAGAACTTCTCCTTTAGAGTATCGTCTGCGCCCTTTAAAGCCTTCTGCAGAACGTCACTAGGGACATCACGCAACAAGGTCTGAATAGAACGATCGTCAACAGCGCCCAAGTTTTCGAATACGAACATAAGATCCTGGATCTGATTGCCGATTTCTTTATCCTGAGACTGAATAGCATTCATTAACTGAGTCTCAGTTGAGCTGTCTAAGTAGTTCATAATATCAGCAGCACTCTTCAGACCACCAATCTTGGCTGACTGAGAACCTGCAGCACCAGCAAACTGTTTTTCCATGATTTCGTTTAATTCCTGTAATGCAGCAGGCTGAACTTCCTCTAAGGTAGCAATACGCATGATTAGGTCCAAACGTACGGCCTCAGGGAACTGAGCTAAAATTTCAGCTGACTGTTCAGGCTCTAAGTAAGATAAAACGATAGTCTGAATCTGAGGGTGCTCATGCTGAATAATAGTAGCAACCTGACGGGCATCCATCCATTTTAGAGAATCTAGACCACGTGAACCTGTACCCAAAGAAATCTGTTCGATAAGGTTGTTTGCTTTTTCTGAACCTAAAGCTGCAACTAGGGCATGGCGTACGAAATCTGAATTGCCAAGACCTAAATTTGAATGCTTGGTTACATCCTTTAAGAAGGTCTTATGTACTGCATTTACCTGATCTTGAGAGAAAGCAGACATTTCTGACATTCTTATACCTAACTTTTGAACCTGTTTTGGTTCTAGGTTTTTGAAAATCTGTGCAGCATCTTCCTCAGAGAGAGATAACATTAGAAGCACGGCCTTATCCATGCCACTCATGTTCTCTAAGGCAGATTTTTCATCCTCAGTAAGTTCCAAAACTGCTTTGTTTGATACAGCAGTACTTACTGCGCCACCTGCATCAGTGGTTTGAGGTAATGATGGAGCGTTATCTGACATTTATAACTCCTAAGCCTTTTCTTTAAGATCTTCTTCTAACCAATCTTTAATAACCTCAGCTGTAAGCTGTGGTTCATTAGAGGCAAGAGTACGAACTGCTTTGAGCAGATCTGCTTCTTTATGGAGGTTAGGAAGCTCAATACCGCCTTCATGATTGATTGTATATACCTGATCTGCCAATTCCTTATTCTTAGCAATCAAGTTGAAATCGTCATAACCGTCTAAAGCTGACTGAGAATCCAACTCGTCCTGATCAACATCTGGATTGAGTTCGTCTTCGTCCTTGTGCAAGAGCTTGTTGAGCAATGGACGGATGATAAAGATGATTACAATCAGCACAATGATGATTGAGCCACCAATACGGACTAAGCGGTAGAAGAACTCCTGCTCGTACCATGGAAGAGGTGGTTTGATGTCACCATGTGGGAATGAAACTGTTTCTACTTTAACAAAGTCACCACGACTTTCATTTAAACCTAAACCGCCACGAACTAGGTCTGCAATCTTATCCAGATCTTCTTGTGAACGTGGAACATAGGTAATGTTACCATCTTTGTCTAATTGCTTTACATAATCAACAGCAACTGACACGGTCAATCTCTGAACTACGTTAGATGGTCTTACAGTATGACGTAAGGTGGTATCAACCTCATAGTTTCTTACTGCTTCACGACTTTCTTTTTTATTGTCTGAGGTTGTAGATGCCGCATTAGCAGTACCATTTTTCAACTGCTGAGGAATAGAAGCATTAGCAGGAGGCTGATTTGATAATGATCCTGGTACTCCATAAGGATTAGTCTTTTCATCATTACCAGACTGTTCTTTTAAAGTCTCAGAACGCACAGCCTGTGAGTCAGGGTTATATAACTGTGAAGTTTCTTCTTGAACTGTAGTATCTAGTGTTACATCAACTTCAGATGAGTAGTTACCCAAACCTAGCATTGGAGCTAAGATTGTATCTAACTTGTCTCGATACTGAGCTTCACGCATAGTACGGATTTCAAACTCGCGCTGTAACTTGTTTTCAGCTGTATCTGTCTTAACCTCAGCTGATAACTGTCTGCCCTGTTGGTCTGTTACAGAAACGTCTTTACTCATCAGATTATGAACTGATGAGGATACTAAAAAGCGAATTGAGTTTACGTTCTCAGGTGTCAAATAAGCATTTTGCTTTAATGTAACTACAACAGCGGCACTAGGTCTGCTCTTTTCACGAGCAAAAACATTCTCTTTTGGAATTGCTAAAAGCACTGTTGCATGCTGTACTCCATCAATTCTTTCAATGGCACGAGCTAACTGTACTTCTCGACCGTGCTTAATTCTCTCATTTTCCATTCTCTGAGAGACACCAAAGCCGGTATCTGACATGATAATTTGATCGCCCTCATCAGTTTTTTCCTGAGGGAGAGCAATACCCTTTCTTAACATCTTTTCAGTGATTTCATTGTAATCTTTAACATCAACTGAAATGGTATTACCTGATAATCTGTACTTGTAGCCTTCGTTTTCTAAGAAATCTAATACGCTACCAATATCCTGAGTTGAATACTGACCTAATTTGCGCTCTGACTCTGGAGATTTACCTGATGAGGAGAAACTGATTACAGCAAAGATAATAGCTGCAACAAAGATCACTAAGAAGCCTAAAATAATCAGACGGTGAACCATCTCACCATCTTTGAAAAAGCCCTTGATGCTAGATGTTTTAGAGGTATCAACATCTTCATCTGCCCCAACTGCAGGTATAGACTCAGTATTCTGTGCTACAAGATCTTTTGACTGACTGCTATCTGTAGTTGTCAGAGCTGATGATGTATCCTGCTCTTGACCGCCCTGCGCTACAGGAAAACCGTTGTCTGCCATTTTTTATCCTCACCGTAAAAGCATGCAGAATAAATTAGATCTGCATCTGAGATATTGTCTTATAAGCTTCAATCATTTTATTGCGAACCTGTAAGGTTGCATCAAATGAAATACTAGCTTTTTGGGATGCGAGCATAACATCTGATAGTGTCATTGTTCTGTCACCCAAATCAAAACGAGTCTGTTTATTTGATGAATCGTTTTGTAAATTATTAACTGTTTCAAAAGCTTCATGGAGCATGTTAGCAAATGCACCTACATTATCAGTTTGCTCTATAGGAGCAGCCCCTGATGTAGTGGTTACTTCAGGCTGATTAAATACAGGTGTGTTGTTAACATTCTGATTTAACATCTGGTTATCAGCTGATGCCATGCTTAAAGTACGCATCTGTTGTTGCATCTTCTGAAGCTGAGCTAACATTGAAGTTGCACCAAGACCATTTATTGACATACTCATATCTACCTCTAACTGTCAAAATTCAGACAGATTAATCTTTTACTGAGGTATATCTTTCAAGTTGTGTGCCAACTTTTATCTTTTGGTGTAAAACAACGTAAACATATAAGTAGATTGTGCCTTTTTCCTTGCTCTATTTCAAGAATTTAACTAAATGCTGGCTAAAAGAATTGATATTACTCACTGTTTCAATTGAACCTTTGTAAAAACGAAGATTGAAACAGTGTGAAACATAGAAATCTCAAAGGTATTAGCTGATATTAGGTTGTTATAAAGCTAAGCTAAAACTCCTTGTACAAAATTATTATTTATAAACTAATATTCTTTTGACAGATTTTTTTTATTATTATAAATTCAAATAGTTAGATAATAATTTTATGTAATACTATTTTGTATAAAATTACTGTTTTTGTTTAACCTTCAACTTTTTCTAAAGCAACAATCTCACAAACAGGAGTATCAGTCTTTTCTCTACTCTTAGAATTATTCTCTAAAACTAAAGCTACTGGTATTACAGTCTTATCTGTAAGACGTCTTGCGTACTTGTTCTTTATGATTTGATCTTTAGCTTCGGTAAGTTTTGTGTCAATGTCTTTACTGTTATCAGTTACCTTTAATTCAAAGACATACAGATACTTACCAGCTTCGGCTGTAATATCTGCTCTACCACAAGAGCCCATTACCTCTGTTGAGGCTGATACATTAAAGGTTAGCATGGCTAGCTTTAGTACACCTCTAAAACATGCTTCATTAAAGTTCTTTACTGTTTCATATGAAAACTCATTGATAAAGGTATTAAAAAGCTCTTTTATCTTGTCTAAGTTTCCTGATGCTAAAACTTCTTTAAATGGTTCAATGAATCTTAACTTGGTGTCTTGAGTTCTTGTTAGCTGGTTTAGTAAAAGGTTTGAATAAGCTTTCTTTACCTCAAGATTTGGAATTCCAACCTTAAAATATCCATCTTCAGCTGTCTTAATACAGAAATAACCAGCCTGATACAAGATAGCAAATAAATCAATATTAGCTATGTTTTCTATGCTTGGATATAAAGAATCAGTATCTTTATTGACTGTTGAGTCAATACTCAGCAGAGATTGCAATTCATTTGAATTGTATTTTTTTAATCCTTGTTTTAGATAATTAACTAAGAATGTTGGTGTTGCACCACCTGATGATACCCAGTAAGGAATAAAACCATCTTCAGGACTTTCTAAAAAGTTAATGATTGACCATGGGTTGAAGACATGAGCTTTACACTTTCTGTCAAAGCTATAACCGTCATAATTTCTTTGAAGTTCTTCAACTACCATTGCATGATCATATGCATCAGTATCATTCTCTTCATTTAAAACTGTAGCTGCGTTATCGATGTACTCGTAGAAGTATTTCTCCAACTCCTCTGTGGTATAACCTAACAGTGCACCATATTTTGTGGACAAAGTTAAATCTTTTAAATGGTTAAACGCTGAAAATATCGAGGTATGAGAGTAATAAGTTACACCTGTAATAAAGATGAAGCGGAATCTGCCTTGATACTGTTTAACTTTTGAGTAAAAGCTATGAAGTATATCTCTTCTTGCTATAAATTCTTTTTCATTGTTTAAAACAGCTGATAGAGGTGTGTCATATTCATCAATAAGTAAAACTATCTTTTGATCTGATGGATTATTTTTAAGAACATTATCAACAAGCAAAGCTGGAATTTTTGTATCTAGAGTACTGTCATTAACTTTTAATCCAATGCTTAAGAATTCTTGTTTTAAATCTTCATAGAAATAATCATTAAAATTTATCTCAGATGAAAAATTATAAGATGAGAAATCTAAATGAAGGACTTTATATGTTTTATCTTTCCACAATGGTTCAATCTCTAAACCTTTAAATTTCTCAAGACCATGAGCAAAGAGCTCATGTAAGGTATTGATAAGAGTCGATTTACCAAAGCGTCTTGGACGTGAAATGAAATAAGGACCTTTTTCATCTTTTGCAATTTGGCTTATTAAAGCTGTCTTATCTACATATATTCTATTATTGTCGATAAGATCTCTAAAATCGCATGAATTTGGCAGTAACTTTGTAAATTCCATTTTGTTGTCCTAAAAAAGCACGTTCTTAGTATAAGTATATCATCAGTGATAGTTTAATTTTTTAACAGAATAACTAAGGATTGAAGATAAGTAAGTTATTGGATGGAAATTAAGCTCAGGAAAGAACTCCTGAGCTTGAAATGAAGAGTTTAAAAGATTAGTTTCTCTTTAAAACTTTTACGCCTTCTTCAGTTGCGTAAAGAACGATGTCTGCACCTTTAGAAGCAAATAAACCTACGGTTACAACACCTGGGATCTGGTTAATTTTCTGCTCTAGAGCTACTGGATCAGTAATATGCAGACCATGAACATCTAAGATCTCACAACCATTATCGGTAATGCAGTCTTTACGTAATACAGGATCACCACCAAAGGTACGTAAGGTACGAGCTACCTGCTCACGAGCCATTGGGATCACTTCAACTGGTAATGGGAATTTACCTAAGCACTCAACTAGCTTTGATTTATCTACGATACAGATAAACTTTGATGCCATTGAAGTTAAGATCTTCTCACGGGTTAAACAAGCACCACCACCTTTAATCATATTAAAGTTAGGATCAACTTCATCAGCGCCGTCGATATAAACCTCATAAGGATCTGTCTTATTAGGATCAACAACTTTAACACCGATCTTGGTTAATGCTTCTGTGGTCTTGTTTGAAGAGCTTACAGCGGCTGCAACAGGAACTTTATTAAGACCAATCTGCTCAATAAACTTCATTACAGTAGAACCACTGCCTACACCTAAAACAGCATTCTTTGGAATATATTCTAATGCTGCCTTAGCAACCATTACCTTTAATTCATCCTGTGTCATTTGCATACCTCGATTAAGCAACAGTAACCTTTGCAAAGCGACGCTTACCAACCTGCCAAATAGCAGTTCCCTTCTCTACAGGAGCGCCCTTGTCGGTAATCACCTTACCATCACACTTAACAGCAGACTGCTTAATCATTCTCATAGCATCTGATGTTGAAGCGCATAAACCTGCGTCCTTTAATAGATTTGGAATAGTAGTTGAAGTTACAGTAACCTCAGGGATGTCGTCAGGTAATGCACCTTTAGCAAACTGAGACTTAAAGCCTTCAACAGCAGCATTAGCTGCATCTTCACCATGGTAGCGAGCTACAATTTCACGACCTAATTCAATCTTAGCATCACGTGGATTCATTTCACCACTGTTGCATTTGTCGTGAACAGCCTTGATTTCATCAATATTCTTGAATGACAGAAGATCATAGTATGACCACATCAGATCATCTGAAATAGACATAATCTTACCGAACATCTCTTTAGGAGCTTCGGTTACACCGATATAGTTGTGCTTAGACTTTGACATCTTAACTACGCCATCTAAACCAACTAACAGAGGCATCATCAGTACACACTGTGGCTCCATGCCGGCATCTTTTTGTAACTCACGGCCCATCAATAAGTTAAACTTCTGATCGGTACCACCTAACTCAACATCTGCTTTAATAGCTACAGAGTCATAGCCCTGGAATAATGGATATAAAAACTCATGAATAGCAATAGGCTGCTGTGAAGCAAAACGCTTTGAGAAATCATCACGCTCTAACATACGGGCTACGGTTAGTTTTGAAGCTAACTTAATGGTACCTGCAGCACCTAATTTCTCACACCACTCGCTGTTGTAGCGGATCTCTGTTAAATCTTTATCTAAGATCTTAAAAGCCTGTTCAGCATAGGTCTTAGCATTTTCAATGATCTGCTCACGAGGCAACTCAGGACGGGTTGCGTTCTTTCCAGAAGGGTCACCAATTGATGCTGTAAAGTCACCAATGATTAAAACGATCTTGTGACCTAACTTTTGGAAGGTTCTGAGCTTATTTAGGATCACAGTGTGACCTAAATGGATGTCAGGAGCGGTAGGATCCATACCCAGTTTAATAGTTAACTGACGACCTGATTCAAGTTTTTTCTTTAATTCGTCTAATGGAATAATTTCTTCTGCACCACGAGCAATTTCACGTAATGCGTTCTCGATATCTGACATCTGACTAATATCCTAAATTTATGAATTTCAAAAACAGACAATTATTCTCTTATTTTATATTAAAATGACTTCTAACTCCATTTAATCTTGTTTTCAGTTAAAAAAGGACCTTTATGTCAGAGTACTATATAGGACTGATGTCAGGCACCAGTGTCGACGGCATTGATGCTGTTTTAGTTGATTTTGGAAAAGAAGAATCCTCTGCCTCACTAAATGAGCAGAAATCTTCAAACTCTCAATACAACGTTAAAAGTAGGATTGTAGACTCTATAAGTATAGATTTTGATGAAGAGCTAAAACAGTTGCTACACAGTCTCTGCACAGGTACAGACAATGAAATTGAAAAAGCGGGAGTTGCAAGAGTAAAGCTTGCTGAATATGAAGCAAAAGCTGTTAATGAGCTTATAAAGAAAGCCGGTATTAAAAAGGATGATGTAGTAGCTGTAGGCTGTCACGGTCAGACTGTAAGACACCGTCCAGAAAAAGGATTTTCAATTCAGTTAGATGACGGACCTAGAGTTGCTGCTCTCACAGGAATTGATGTTATCAATAACTTTAGAGCTGCCGATATTGCTAACGGTGGTAATGGAGCTCCGCTTACCCAGGCTTTCCACAGAATTCAGTTTTCATCAGCGGACAAAGTATCCATGGTGCTAAATTTAGGCGGGATTGCAAATCTTACTGTTATTGATAAAGATGCAGAGCACTCTATCCTAGATGCATTTGATACGGGACCTGCTAATACCCTTATTGACTCAGCCACAAGATTATTATTAAAAAAGCCTTTTGATAAGGAAGGAGAAATTGCAAGATCTGGTAAAGTCATCCCTGCTTTACTTGCTAAATATCTATCTGAACCATATTTACAGTTGCCACCTCCAAAATCAACTGGTCGAGAAACTTTTAATCCTGAGTTCATCGCCGAAGAATTACTGCTTGCAACACAAGATAAGTCTTTTATTCCTGATTTAATTGCAACCTTAACGGAATTTACCGTGGTAGCCTCTGTAAATGCGATAAGACAGAGCCTCTTTAAATACAAAATTGATTCTGCTCGCCTGATCTTATGTGGCGGTGGCGCTTATAACTCTCTAATTGTGCAGAGATTTACAAAGTTACTGGAAAGACAACATGTAGAGGTCGTTTGTGCTGACAAGCTAGGGGTAAACTCAAAACTTATTGAAGCTCATGCCTTTGCTTTTTTTGCTTATATGTTCTGTCATAGAAAACCTTTAGAGTTAGGTAAGAGCACTGGAGCTTTAAGACCATCTATTCTTGGATGTCTTAATCCTAGTGCTTAAAGAATTGGCATACATCTGACACGATTAGGCATGTTTTGATAATTAAATCTAGGTAACATAAGCTAGGCTTTTGTTTCCTAGTTAAAGATATTTTGGTAACGTTGTTGATGACGTTTTAACTATTAATACTGATTTAATTATGTTAGCTTTTTTAATTTATCCTTTTGTTCAAGCACTTTTAATTATTCTGTTCTTTGTCTTACCTTTAAAGAAACTGTCAAAGACTGTAAGAATTATTCTGGCACTGCTCTTTGGTATTGGTTCACTTAAGATCTATTTCTACCTATTTACAGGTGGAACTTTTATGGATCCTAAACTTACAAGATATCCTGCAATCATCTCTGACAGCATCTATTTTTCAGCAATCTTTTTATGTATTCTAACCTTACTTAGAATGATGCTAAACGGTATCTTTAAGCTTGTTCGTTTGAACATTCATCGTTACTTAATTCCAGCTTTTTCTACAAGGTATGCTGTAGTTATGATGGTTATTGCCTGTTTTTTAGGAATTACAGGTGCCATAAATGGCTTTGCTCCACCTGAGGATATTACATACAATATCAAAATCAACAATCTGCCAAAAGAAGCTCAAGGATTTAAGCTTATTCATTTGGCTGATTTACACATCAGTGCTCCTACAACAGAATCTGAGATTGAGGATATTGTCAAAAGAACTAATGCTGAAGATCCCGATTTAATCGTAATCACCGGTGATTTTATTGATGGTGATATTGCCTATCTTGACCATATGACCAAGATCTTATTTAAGCTTAAAGCTAAATATGGCATCTATGCTGTCTCTGGCAACCATGAGTTCTATTCAGGCTATACCGAGTGGTTAAATTACTTTTCACGTGGTGGCATCAAGTTTTTAGAAAATGATGGAACCGTAATTACTGACGACAATGGAGCCCCACTTTTAAATCTCTGCGGTCTTATTGATCTGTCAGCTCCACGCTATGGTTTTGCCTCACCTGATATCAAAAAAGCTATAGAAGACATAAATTCTTCTGTTCCTACAGTATTTCTAATTCATCAGCCTAAATTTGCTCTAAAGTTAAAAGAGATCTCAGCACTTACCCTTGCAGGTCACACCCATGGAGGTTTAATGCCAGGCTTAAAACAGATTGTAGCAGCAGCTAACGGCGGTCTTGTCAGTGGCTATTACAGGCTTGATAACGAGCAGGTTATCGTAACTAACGGTACTCGTATTTGGGCAGGTGTTCCTTTAAGATTAAATACACCATCACAGCTGATTAAAATTGTCCTGAATTAAGAATTTTCTAAAGGCACAAACGTAAATGATGTACACATGGCACTACTTATCTCCTGTTGGCGATTTAACTATGACAGGAACTGAGAGTGCCCTAACTTCACTTTATTTTTCATCTCAAAAACACCTTCCTGATTTACTTGATGATGAACTCATCAAACGTGAAACCGAGATATTTACAAAAACTAAACTGTATCTAGATAGTTATTTTGAAGGGAAAAGGCCGTCACTGTTACCTAAGATTGAAATTCATACCACACCTTTTAGACATAAAGTTTATGAGATCTTGTCTACTATAGGTTACGGTAAGACTTTAACCTATGGAGATATTGCGAAAATTCTTATAGATAAGAACAAATTAAAAGCAATGTCGTCCCAAGCTGTGGGTAATGCTGTAGGCCATAATCCTATATGTATCATTATCCCCTGTCATAGAGTACTAGGTAAAGACGGTGCGCTTACTGGCTTTGCAGGAGGTCTTGAAACTAAGAAAAAATTACTGTCTTTAGAAGGAATTGTCTTTAAAGAGTAATTTTTCTTTATGGTAGATCTATCTTTTACTGATAGATAAAATTGTCCCTTTGCATTTAAAAACATACAGATACTTGTTAATATTTAATGTAATATGTCTGATGTCATTCTTCACTTGGTATGACTTTTTATACAGGTAATTATCTAGGATCATTAATGCAAACCATACCTCATATCGGACTTGAAACCGAGTCTATTGTTATCTTTTCTCTTCTTGCTATTGCAGGTCTTTTAATCGACTTATTTGCTCACCGTGCAGATAAACCTATCTCGGTTAAAGCTGCAGCCATGTGGTCAATATTTTGGATTGCTGTAGGAAGTTTATTTGGAGCTTTCTTGTGGTATCACTTTTCAAAAGAAGTGGCTTCTTTGTATTTTGCTGGCTACGCTTTTGAAATGGCAATTTCTGTAGATAACCTTTTTGCCATCATGGCCGTATTCTCATGGTTTGGAATTTCATCAGGTTATACCCACAGAGTTTTATACTGGGGAGTTTTAGGCGCTGTTGTTTTCAGACTCATCTTTGTTTTAATTGGAACAGAGCTCTTCTCATTAGGAGCTTATGTGGAGATTATCTTCGCGATTATGGTTGCTTTATCTGCAATCTTAATGATGAAGAAAAAAGAGAACACTGGCATTTCTGACTTTTCAAATCACCCTGCCTATAAGTTCGTTAAGTTCTTTGTTCCTCTATACCCAAAGTTAGTCGGTCATAATTTCTTTGTTTCAAACTCTCATGTTCAGGAAGAGCTCAAAAAAGATGAGAATAAGCATATTGTGTTAAAGAGAAAGGGGCTTGTTTATGCAACGCCTTTGTTCTTATGCTTAGCTATTGTTGAGACATCTGATGTGATGTTTGCTTTTGACTCAGTACCTGCTGTGATTGCTGTATCTAAAGATCCATTCATTGTGTATTCTTGTATGATTTTTGCTATCTTAGGATTACGTTCAATGTACTTTATCCTAGATGCTTTAAAGAATGCCTTAGCATATCTAGAAAAAGCTGTAATTGTGCTACTGTTCTTTGTAGCTTTCAAACTGGCAGCAGCTGCTTCTTTACACTTAACTGGTTACGGTCTTGATATAGATATATATACCTCTCTGATTGTGATTGTTGTTACACTTTCTGTAGGTATTGTTGCCAGTCTCCTGTTTGCTCCTAAAAAAGACAAATAATCATATAGCTCGGTCGATGCAGACCGAGCCTGTATTACAGACACTTTCTTTTAAACTATTTATTTTATTAAACAAACTATATTCAGATCATTGTCATTTTTTCAAAATTTACCTACCTATCGTTTTTACATACTGTTACAATCGTTCTATGGTCGAGACTATTTTGTTAGCTCTGTTGACTTTTACTAATAAGATTAAGCCTATAGGCTTTGCCCATATATATATTCACCACAAATAAGGATTTTCATAATGTCTGATAACTATCTTTTGAAGATCTTAAAAGATTCATCAAACAACTGTAGTTTTTCAATTATCAATAAAGGTAAAAATGAGTATCTTATAAGAAAACTTGTAACCACCTATGACTTTACAGGCAATCTTCACCTGTTCTCAGGAAAAGTAGCAGCCCCTGATGACAAACTTTATGCTGAAGGTTTCCAGATGCTCTCTCAGACTGGCGGTACTTTTAAAAATATAGAAAACATCGGTCGTTGCCCAGACGATGAACCTCCTTACAGTCATAAAAATAGAAATCCAGAATACAAAGAAGCTTATAACTTTATAATCTTCAAGCACGATGGTTTATGGCATCTATTAGGCTTTACCTCCTGTGAACATTACACTGGTCTTTTTAAGATCTTCAGAGATGGAAGCTTACAGATAGATCTTTTAACTGAAGGTAAAGAGTTTAAATGTGGGGATGTAATTGAATCTGAGTACTTCACCATTTTAGAAGGAACGAATAAGGCTCAAGTCTTAAAAGAATTTGCATCTCTTATCAATACTCACCACACACCTTTAAAGTTTGACCATACTCCTACAGGCTGGTGCTCATGGTACTGCTATTATGCAAATTTAACCGAGCATGCTGTTTATACCAATCTTGATGAGATGAAAGAGCATGATAATCTTGAGTATGTGCAGTTAGATGATGGCTATCAGACACATATGGGTGACTGGCTTAACTTTACTGATAAATTCCCATCAGGATTTGAAAGAGTTGTATCTGATATTTTAAAAGCAGGTAAGAAGCCTGCCTTGTGGTTAGCTCCATTTATTGCAAGCGAGAATTCAGAACTGTTTAAACAGCACCCTGACTGGTTTGCTACAGCACTAGATGGAAATTTGGTATCAGCAGATAAGATAACCTACGGAGGCTGGAGAGATTTAAACTGGTATCCACTGGATTTTTCTAAAGCAGAGGCTGTTGCCTATATTCAGAATGTCTTTAGCTATTTCCATGACAAACTCAATATAAAATACTTCAAATTAGATGCCTGTTACTGGGGCGCTATCAATGGCTACAAGTTTGCATCAGGAAACTCAAGGATAGACAATTACCGCGAAGGCTTAAAAGCAATTCTATCTGTTGTAGGAAAAGACAGCTTTGTACTAGGTTGCAATGCCCCTATCTGGCCTAGCTTAGGTTTAGTTCATGCAATGCGAGTAAGTGATGATATCCAAAGAACAAGATTCTGGATTGAGCATGATGCCAAAGAGACCTTCTCAAGACAATGGATGAACAGAGAGTTATGGATTAACGATCCTGATTGCCTGTGTCTTAGAAACTTTGAAAATCAGATTGCAGCTGAAGAGGACTTTAACTTCCACTTATGCGCAATTTTAGTTTCAGATGGCGTACTGATGTTAGGAGACTCTTTAAAAGAGCTTGAACCAAAAGATTTTAACCGAATTGATAAAATCATCGAAATTCAAAAATGGGATAAGAGCATCACTTATGATGATGACTTTACTCATTTTGTAATTAAGGACAACAACTCTTCACGTAAAATAGATGTTTTCTTTAACTGGATCAATCAACCAATTTCGGTTAAAGCAAACGGTAATGATCTGTTTACAGACTTACCTCTTGATGAGAAAGAAATTACCATAGCACCATTTAGCGCTAAAGCAGTACTTTCTGAATAACTTACACTTTTGAGTGTATCAGAGCCTAAACACCTTCTTTAGTGTTCCAGGCTCTGATATGTATCCTGTCTGTATAGAAAAACCCCTGTTCAATACACTTTTCTACCACAAATTGAGTATTATTCTGCAGACTTTTAAAATCTCCACCTAAAGGCATTAAATACACAGGGATTGATCTACCAGTGTTATCTAAGATTTCAAAGATCTCTTCTTTATCATGCTCCCAAGTATCTTTTGAAACAACAAACTTAAAGTATGACTGCTCTGTATTATCGACTATTGCTCTTATAGTGCTGTAGTTTATTCTTTTGTCACGACTCTCACCTGAGTTTGACAATTTTACACTCATTGAAAAACGAGCCTTAGTTAAGACTGTTTTATCGAAAGCAATAGGAAGAGAGGCATTAGTTTCTACTGTAAGAGTATGACCTAATCTGTAAAAGTGCTCTAGTGATTCAATTAAAACAGGATTATTAAAATGCAATAATGGCTCGCCACCAGTTAAAACAAGATCTTGCTTAAAATTTGAATGAGGATAAGTTTTTACATGCTCTTCTAACGCTTTTATAAGACTTAGGCTATCCTCATAATAAGTCCAGCTTTCTTTAAATTTAGGTGATACTGCTCTTATGGTGTCACATCCTGTAACTGTAGAACCGTCAGGAGCCATAAGAGAACAGTTAAAGCCTTTACACTTAAAACAACATAAAGCAGTTCTTAAAAAGATGGCAGGATGTAAATATGGACCTTCACCTTGCAATGAGTCGAAGATCTCTACTACAGGTAATTTTGCTGACATGATGAAAATTACTGTTTTTAACTACTCTTCATAAGAGCAGTGTGATTTAGGAGTTTCCTGAAACTCTACTTTTGATACATAGACATTAAGAGCATCTAACATCTCATTGGCAATATCATAGAGCCATTTGCAGATATTCTCTGAGGTAGGAATGAAATCTACAATCACAAAGCTGTCATACTTTTCTACAACTGACAGCTTTATCTCATCTGGAAGTGTTTCTGGGATAGAAAGTGTTGATAAGTCAACAGTTCTGTAAAAGCCATGATCAATATAATCATTGATGATGGCTGAATCTAATAAGAACAAAGGATCGTTTTCGTCAATGATAAAACGATGATCCAATACATCATCTAAAAACTGTTTGAAACAGTTTAAATGCTTGAAGTCAGTGACCATGCCATCTGTTAGTTCTTTTGCTGCAAGATGCAGTTTCACAATTGCATGGTGACCATGCAGATGGCGACAAATACATCTGTTATCAAGGCTGAATCTTTCATCAAGAGTCTGTGTCCACACTCTATGACCATATTCAAACTCAAACTGTTTATCGATGGTGTACATATCTTTGCCTATAGATCTGAAAAATTAAGAGTTTTACCTTGAGTGAGGGCAGCAAGACCTTCTAAAGCTCTTAACACCGTCTTGAGTCTTACCTCTTCTCTGTCACCTGTAAAATGGAAACAGTGAGCTATCGGTTCTTCCCCCTTTCTCATAAGTCCCATCCAGACAGTACCAACAGGTTTTGCCTCAGAACCTCCGTCAGGACCTGCTATACCACTTACAGAAACACCTACAGTTGCCAGTGATGAATGCAATAAAGCACCTCTTACCATTTGCTTTACTGTGTCTTCACTTACTGCTCCAACTGTCTTTAAAGTCTCATCTTTAACATCTAAAAGTTCCATCTTAGCTTCATTTGAGTAAGTAATAAAACCTCTGTCAAACCAAGCTGAACTTCCTGGAATTTCGACAATTGAAGCTCCAATAAAACCTGCAGTTAATGATTCTGCGGTTACATAAATATCATGGTATTTTGCATAAAGTGATTTGAACTCTAATGCTCGATTAGAGATCTCTTTTAATAGCTTATCTTTCATTTTATTCTTATCTTGGACGACGTAAAGCTGAACGAGTTCCAATACCATAAGCATCACGCGCTTTCATACTTGCTACATGATGAGTTGATCTTGGATTTGTTCCATGTTCGTTTAAAGCTGTATTGATAGCTTGTTGAGCAAACTTGGCTCTTTGCGCATTAACCTCATCTTCAATTGAACGAGGTATATCAGCTGATTGAGCAGGAGCTGTGTTTAGACCTGATGCTACTACAGAAGGAGGTGGAGACTGGAAGTTATGAACCTTAGCTAACATCTCTACTTCATAGCTTGGTAATGAAGTTCTAGCTATAACCTCATTGATGCTCATACCTTGAGCTAGAAGTCTTTTAGCCAGAATGATCGGTTGATTTTCAACAGAATTGTTTTCAAACTCTTTTTTCTGCTGTTCTAACTTTACATTGAGATTGTCAAAACGAGTGTTAATGTCATTTTGCTTATCGGTAATGTCTTGAAGTTTTCCTGTTAAATACTGAATAGAACTTTCAGATACTTTAGCCTTTCTTTCAAAAGCCTGTATCTGTTCTTCATGTTTATCTGTAAGCTCTTTTAAGGCTTTTAATGCCTCTTCAGCAGTTGCTTTTAATTTAGCATTCTCTTTTTCAAGCACTGAACAGCGATGAGTGGTTAAGATAAAAGAGACAAGAATAAACAGTAGCAGCACCACTGCTGTACTGATTACGATCATCATGGACATGTCTAAGTATGAATGCATAAAGCTCTCTTCTATCTGATTTACAATCAAATATATCACTACTTTTAAATCTTCGCAAAAAATCTTAAGTCCTACGCATAAAAGCATTGATATAGATCAAAAATCAATTGTTGGAAAATTAACACATTTAGCGATTATAATAAATCCTACTAAACTGATTAGTTTTATATAATTTAACAAATTTAACAAATTTGAGTAGCACATATGAAATCAAAACTTCTTATCAATAATAACTCAAAAGAGCTGATTATCTTTATGTCAGGATGGGGCTGTGACGACAAACAGTTTGCTGGTATCACCACATCAAAAGATCTGGTGATCTTTTATGACTATGATGATTTAAAGATTGATTTTGATTTTTCTAGATACCAAAATTTCTATCTTATTGCCTATTCAGCAGGTGTCTTTGTAACCACTCTTATAATCGACAAATTGCCAAAGGTTGAGCTTAAGGTTGCTATTAACGGTAATATCAATCTTTTTGATGAGAACTTAGGCTTAGATGATAATATTCTTAAAGTCTTCAGAAGCATTGATGTAACTAACTTTTTGGAATTTCGCGAAAAGTATTTATGTAAAACTCTTGAGGAGCTAGAGATCTTTAATGAACACTCTTGCATGCGTTCAGCCAAGTCTTGTAATCAGGAATTGGATGCACTACAAAGCTATTACAATGCCTTAGATAAGGACGAGAACTTTAAGTCTCGCTTTATCTATGACAGAATGCTGCTCTCTGATTCAGATATGATCTTCAAATTCAAATTCCAAAAAGAGTATTACACTTCTTTAAATAAAACTAAACTCTACCTAATCAAAAACGCTAATCACAATGTTTTCTCTATGCATATTACAGACTTTGATAAAGTTATTGAATGTAATTCTGATCTGTATACATATAGATTGAATTAGATCCTTTTAGTTTTAGGAATTTATAAATGAAAATGCAGTCAGGACTTAAGACCTAGCTGCATTTTTCTTAGGAGGTAACTTATTATGATATAAATTTGAAAGGATTTATCTACTAACCTAAGTTAGTTACTTCTTTCCACTCAGTTTCAGTAAATAGCTTGGTTAAATCGATTAAGATTAACAGATCATCCTTTCTATTGCATACGCCACTGATGAACTGAGCATTCTCCTCAGTACCTACATTAGGAGTATCATCGATATCTGCTGTATTAAGATCTGCAACTTCTGCAACAGAGTCAACCAAAATACCAATAACATGCTTCTCTGACTCGATGATCATGATTCTTGTGTTATCGGTTACCTCAGCAGGAGGAATACCAAAACGAGCTCTAGTATCAATAACAGTAACAACGTTACCACGTAAATTGATAATACCTAAAACGTAAGATGGAGCGCCTGGAACAGGAGCAATATCCGTATAACGCAAAACCTCACGGACTTGCATTACATTAACGCCGTAGATTTCATTTCCCAGTTTGAAAGTAACCCAACGTAACAGCTCACCGTTCTTCTCGTTAACTGCGCTGTTTTCTTCTTTTTTCTGCTCTTTATCTGACATCTAAAAAATCCTCATCATTGAATACGTTTTGTAACGAATTGCACCTTACAGATCGCTACATAACATTACGTTCCAATCTAATTACCAATTTTAATAGAGTTTAAAAAAATTTTAATGTGCTGATACTAAATATTTGATCAGTCACTCACTTGTTGCTCAAGATCTTTGAGGTTTACACCATTTTCAAACATCTTGATTAAAGCATCTACATGTAACAGCGCACACATTTCCTTTTTAACAATACCAGCAAGCCATGGTCTGTTACCGGCTGTCTGTCTCCAGGTCACACTGTCTTTGCTTAAAATACGATTTCCTTCTAATTCATCACAGCCAATTGACCACAATGTCTTATCTAGAGCAATCATATATTCATATTTATCGGACGCAGGTGCGTCAGACTTTACCCATTTTAATGTATCCACGACATTCATTTTCCTACCGCGGATATCAGCAATACCCATAAACCACTTTGGTTTTCCAAATAATGGTGTGATCTTCTCACACTGAAAAATACCGCCTAAGTTTACTAAAGGGACTGCAAAACGAATTCCTTTGACTAAGAAGAACAGAGCCTGGAATTCTGATGGCATCTCAATATTTTCCCATTCATATGGATTCTCATGAGGTGTTTCATCAATTTTATCTTTCACTACAGCAGGAGTTTCATCCTTAACATCTGCTACAGTTTGCTCTACTTTAGTCTTCTCTTCAGTTACAGGCTCAGCAATTTCAGTCTTAACCTCTGTTACAGGTTCTGCAATTTCTGTTTCTGTCTTAGTTTCTGCCTCAGTCTTAGTAGAAACATCATTTACATTCTCAAGCAAAGACTGTAAAGACCTGTGCTCAGCAAATGGTAAAGAGCTGGCTTCTTCTTGAGCTACACTCTGAGTCTGAAGTTCAGGTACGTAAACTTCTGGTTGTTCTGCAACTGGAGGCTCATAGTCATCTGCAGCATAATCAATATCCTCACTTGCAGATAAACTTTGAGTCTCTGAATTTTCATCATTTTCAATTGGTGTAACTTCCTGTTGTAGCGCAGAGAGTTCTTTCTCAGTCTCGGTCAAGCCCTCTTTTGAAGACTCATCTGTCTGAGCAGTCTCTTCATCAAGCATCTGCTTGAAGTAAGCTACCAAAGTGTCATCAATCTCATTAAATGACATAGATTATCCTTTTAATATTCTTTTACGGTTTAACCAAGCATAGAGCCCATATCATCAGCAACAATCTCTAGTTCACTGTCTTTCTTCTTTTTCTTTTCAGACTCTAAAGTCACTAAAGCTGCCGCATTAGGAGATATTCTATCTGGGTTTACAGATAACTCTTTTACAAGCTGATCAGTTAATAGCTTTCTGTAAGCTACAGCACCACGGCATTTTTCATCTAACATGGTAATAGGCATTCCCTTTTGTGATGATTCTCTAAATAGAGTATCCACAGGGATCTGACCATCCCAAAGATTATCTGTATAGTGTGCTTTTAAAAATTCTAAAGAGGTTCTGCTAGCCTTAGTACGTTTATCAAACATAGTAGGCACCACAGTGAAATTGATATTACACTGCCCGTCAGCTTTCTTCATGATACTGAAAGTACGAACCATACCTTCAAGACCTTTTAAAGATAAGAATTCAGTTTGAGTAGGAACTAATACAAAAGTGCTTGCAACTAAAGCATTAACCATCAGCGCACCTAAAACAGGAGGACAATCAATTAAAGCTACATCATACTCATCATCAATTAAAGCTAGAGCTTTAGTTAGAATTCTACCTACACCTACTCTACCAGATAACTTTCTGTCGATCGTAGCAAGTGTCATGCTTGAAGCAATAATATCAAGATTTGGGAAATTGGTATGAGTAATACACTGCTCTACACCTTCTTTGGTGAGTTCTTTTGCAGTGTACAGATCATAGAGACTATTTGCTACATTGTTGTAGTCAAAACCTAAATAACTTGTAAGAGAGGCATGAGGATCTGTATCAATCATGAGTACTCGCAGATTCTCTTTTTGAAACCAACCTGCTAATGAAGCGACAGTTGTTGTTTTACCAACACCACCTTTCTGACTTGCAATTGACCAGACTAACACTTGTGCTCCCCTACTCTTTAATTATCTCTTCTAAATAAGTCTTCAAATACTATTCAATTATTTCTGATTGAAATTCAATTCAATTGAGTTGCCTTCACCGCGAACCACTTCAATATCTGAAGATCCAGCCTTACCACTTACTTCACCTGTCTGAGCTGAATTATTCTGTGGCATGCTTGTAACCTCCTGCTCAGGCTTTCTTTCCATTGCGTATCTTGAGATTGCAATTACCACCTTGCGGTTTAGTGCACGACCTGCAGCAGTCTTATTTGAGTATTTATTTGAAAACTGACCGAAAGCTTCCACTGCCATTCTCTCAGGTTCAATACCTGCCTTTTCAAGTTCTTCTAAAACTGATACAGAACGGTTAGCTGAAAGATCCCAACTGTTTCTAAAGATACCGTTAGGAATAAAGGTATTATCGGTATAGCCTCTAACTCTAATGTAGTTGTTAATATTTGACAAAGCTACAGCAATTCTTGCAATTACCGGACGTGACGCTGCCAAAACAGAAGCACTGTCTTTAGCAAAGAGCATACCCGAGTTGATATTGATTGATAACCAGTGAGGGTCTTCTTCAATATCAATATACTTTTCCATACCTGATTCTGAAATAGCTTCTGATATAGAACGTCTTACAGCATCAAAATGAGTTCCAACCTTACCTTCAGCCTGAGTGTCAGCATCCACATCGGTTCTACCGCCGTTTTCAAATTTATCAGCACTCCCACCTGCCTGGAAACCACCATCACCGGTTTGAGCACCACCATCAGGATTATTAGATTTTGGATTTTGATTTTTAGATACAGTGTTCTCAGAGATCACCAACTCGCCTGCTGATGTTGCAGAATCAGAGTTATTCTGACCATCTCTTTCATCATCAGAGCCAGAGGTCGTATCATCACGATTTTCATTTGATACAGTTGAAGTGGTCTGGAAATTCATCATCACTCCACCATCTTCAATGATCTGCTTACCAGTATCACCCTGATTAGCATCAAGTTGAGCCTTTACAGCTTCTTGAACGTCCTCAGAGAGCTTTGAAGCCATTGAACCAGGAACTAAAAGAGCGCCACCTGGAGAATTGACAACTGAAGCTTCTGTGAAAGCTTGAGCGATACTCTCAGCAATTGACTTGGCATCAGATTGTTTTGCCATAGCGAATGCATACAGAACTACGAACAATGCGAACAGCAGTGTCATAAAGTCAGCATATGACACCATCCATCGCTCAAGGTTTTCATGCTCAGGAGGTTTCTTTTTCATTTCTATCCATTAGCCCTTAAGCATTCTCGTTCTTCTCACCAGCATAGACGGCTAATCTACGCTTCAACATCATGGTATTTTCTCCAGCGGCGATTGAAACCAATCCCTCAAGAGTCATATATTTATATAGTGTTTGATTTGCAACAATACCTTTTATAAGGTTTGAGGCAGGAAGACAGATTAGATTTGCTAAAACCAGACCATAAATGGTTGCAACGAATGCAACCGCAATCGCAGGTCCTAACTCATCAGGTCTATCAAGAAGTGACATCGCGTGAATAAGACCTAGCACCGCACCGATAATACCCATGGTTGGAGAATAACCGCCCATAGCTTCTAGCATCTTTGCATAAGGCTCGTATTTAGCTTCTTCAACAGCAATCCCCTGCTCTAAGATCTCTTTTAAAGCATCCTTATCCACACCGTCAACGATCATCTGAATACCGTCACGAGTAAAATCATCAGATGCTGATGCAATTGAGTTTTCCAGTGCTAACAGACCCTGCTGACGAGCTGTAGTTGAAAGACCAACTAATAGCTCTACCTGAGCATCCATATTATTGCGTGGAGGTGCAATAGTCCAAATAAAGCACTTTAAAGCCCCCATGATAGTGGCTAGTGGGAACTGTACAACACAGGCAAAGAATGATGCTCCGAACACAACTAGGAAGGCAGGCAAAACCAGCATCATGGTAGGATTGGTACCTTCCATCATCATTGCCGCAACAATACAGCCGATAGCTAAGAAAATGCCTAAAAAGTTCATATGTCCGCCTTACTTAGTGTCTTAATCCTAGAATTAGCCAGGATTTGCTTTATGTTTTAGTCAAGCTCTTTTACGATGCAGCTTGCAATTTCATTTAAAGGCAGAACCAAATCAGCAACGTTTGCGTTTACAACAGCCTGAGGCATACCGTAAACCACACATGATTCTTCGTTCTGAGCCCAAATTACAGAGCCTTTCTTCTTTAACAGAGAGCAACCTTCACAACCATCAGATCCCATACCAGTTAGGATCATAGCTAGTACCTTGCCACCATAGATTTGACATAATGAAGCAAATGAAACGTCAACGCAAGGATTGTATGAAACTCGACCTGTATCAGAGATGATGCGAACACGAGTCTTTACACCAACTCTTTCAAAGATCATCTGTTTACCTCCTGGTGCAATATAGCAGGTACCAGGCTCTAAGATGTCACCATCTTTTGCTTCAACAACATGCAACTGTGACATTGCATCAAGGCGAGCCGCGAAGGTAGTTGTAAATGATGCAGGCATATGCTGAACAATTACAACAGGAACAGATAGTTTTGGTAACTTAGGAATGATCTGTTGCAAAGCGATAGGACCACCGGTTGAGCTACCGATTGCTACAAGTGAATGTAACTTACCTGATTTCTTAAATGCGGTTGTTTCTGACTTATGATCACCAAAAGTGAACTTTCTGGCAGCAGCTGGCACTCCCTGCTCTGAAGACAACATCTCATTGATCTTTTTGTACTGCCCCATAGCAGCACCAGCAGTAGCTGCTGGAGTGGTGGTTGTTCTTGAAGATAAAGTTGAGCTACCTAAAGTTGAGGTAGTACGAGATGTCAGAGTAGAAGCTGGTCTTGTTGTACCTAAAGTTGAAGTTCTTGTGGTACTGGTTGATAGACCTGAAGATAATGTTGAAGTACGACGCAGTGTTGAGGTAGCACTAGATGTACCTGTAGTTGCACTTAAAGCTGAACGGGCAAGAGTAGAACTTGCAGCCCTAAAACCACGTACACGACTGCGTGAAACTGCCTTAATAGAACCAATTAAAGTTTTGATAGCCTCTTCACGACGGTGAGCTATGTCATCGAAGTTCTTAGGCATAAAATCAATAGCACCAGCTTCTAGTGCTTTAAAAGTTGAATTTGCGCCTTCGAATGTCAAAGATGAGAACATCAAAATAGGTGTTGGACACTTTGACATGATCTCTTTAACAGCAGTAATACCATCCATCACAGGCATTTCAACATCCATAGTAATTACATCAGGATGAAGTTTCTGTGTTAAATCAACACCTTCTTTTCCATCTTTAGCTTCTCCTACAACCTGCATTGTAGGATCTGACTCAACAATCTCTTTCAGACGCTTCCTAAAGAAGGTCGAATCGTCCACAATCAAAACCTTGGTGGCCATATAGATAGTTCCTTAATAATTCTTATAATTATAATTTAATTTATTTTTCTTCTTTTAGCTCTGGTAATGGCTGTACTCTCTCAGCATTCTTATGAGCATAAGCTCTCATTAAACCAGGAATATCAAGAATTAAAGCAATACCACCATCTGATGTTACGGTAGCACCTGCCATACCCGGAGTATGACGGAGAACGTCATCTAATGGTTTAATCACAACTTCTTCCTGACCTAGAAGCTCATCAACAACGAAACCAACTAGCTGTGCTGCTGATACCTGAACTAAAACAATATGAGCTTTATGCTTCATATATTCCTGGATTGATACATTCTCAAACCACTGTTTCAAGAAGAATAAAGGAATTGCTTTATCACGAATTACGATAGTATTTAAACCATCAACGTTTCTCATTGAATCTAGCTCTAAGTAGAAGATTTCAGATACTGAAGTCAATGGCAGAGCGAAGGTTCTGTGAGATACAGAAATCATCAATGTAGGTAGAATTGCTAAGGTTAATGGAACCTTAATCTCAATAGTTGTGCCCTTACCGTATGTTGATACAACATGCACAATACCATTTAACTTAGAGATGTTGGTCTTAACCACATCCATACCCACGCCACGACCTGAAATATCAGTTACAACCTTGTTGGTTGAAAAACCAGGAGCAAAGATTAAGTTTAAAGCATCTGCATCAGATAATCTGTCAGCTGCGCTCTCGTCCATAAGACCTTTCTTAACAGCTACAGCTCTTAACTGATCAGGATCCATACCCTGACCGTCATCAGAAATCTTCAACAAGATGTGATCACCTTGCTGAAATGCTGACAGTAAAACTACACCAGTCTCTGGTTTGCCTGCCTTAATACGATCTGCAGGAGACTCAATACCATGGTCACAGCAGTTACGAACCATATGGATCATAGGATCTGCTAGGGCATCAACTAGGTTCTTATCTAGCTCAGTATCCTCACCTTCCATACGCAATTCGATCTTCTTGCCAAGTTTTCTTGCAAGGTCACGAACCACACGAGGGAATCTACCGAATACTTTCTTAACAGGTTGCATTCTGGTCTTCATTACAGAATTCTGTAAGTCACCAGTTACAACATCAAGGTTAGAAATAGCTTTTGACATTTCCTGATCAGAACGACGTGATGCCATATTAACAAGACGGTTTCTGACTAGAACTAACTCACCTACTAAGTTCATGATGTCATCTAAGATCTTAGTATCAACACGAACAGTAGTATCAGCTTCAACAGCTGACTTTCCTTCATTTGCCTTAGCAGCAGGTTTCTTTAAATCTGATGAAGGAGCAGGTGCAGCAGCCTTTGGAGCTTCAGCGGCAGCTTTAGCAGCTTCATTTGCCTTATTGTAATCTTCGCCTGATGCTACCTTTAACTCTGACTTATCATCTTTATTCTCTGCCTCATGAGCCTTTTCAACTTCCTCATGAGCATTAGCAATCATCTTGTCGAAGTCTGCATCAGTTGCATCACGTGCAGCATCATCGTCAGCACCAGGAGCATGACCTTTACCATGTAACTGATCAAGTAAAGCTTCGAACTCTTCTTCTGTAATATCATCAATTGAAGAATCACCTGAAGCTTCTTCCTTAGCAGGTTCTGCTTTTGGTTCTTCTTTTACAGGCTCTGGTTCTGGAGCAGGTGCTGGTTCTGGAGCAGGTGCTGCTACAGGAGCTGCAACTGTCTTACCGGCTGCTAGTGCATGTAATCTATCAATCAGATCAGCTGGCGCATCTTCTGGAGTATCACCATTCTTAACAGCATCAAACATGGTGGTTATTTCATCATAAGCCTGAAGCACTGCGTCCATTAAATCTGGAGACATGCTGATTCTGCCGTTTCTTAATTCATCAAATAAGCTTTCAGCAGCATGACAAACTTCAACGAGACTGCTTAGCTGTAAGAAACCTGCGCCTCCCTTAACAGTATGGAATCCTCTGAAGATAGCATTCAAAAGATCCTTATCGTCAGGGGTCTTCTCAATCTGGACTAGCTGTTCATTAAGATTTTCAATAATCTCACCAGCTTCTACTATAAAGTCTTGTAGAATCTCGTCATCCATTTTCAGTCTCCGTTATTATTAGAATCCTAAACTTGCTAACAGGTCATCAACATCGTCCTGACTTGTAGCTACATTGTCTGATTGTTCTTTTACGCTCTCCAATGCAGGACCTTGAGGGTTAATACCTGAAGTTGCATCATCTAGCAGTGACAATCTGTCTTCATCAGAAAAGTTCATCAAGAACTTAAGCAACTTATCTTCTACCTCAGATACCAAGGCGATGACTTTCTGAATCATCTGTCCTGTTAGATCCTGATAATCTTGAGCCATCAGAATTGCATTTAACTGTTCACATACCTTTTCGGCATTTATTTTAGTATCATGAATGAGTCCATCAACATTTCTGCACAAGGTCACAAAATTATCTCTATCAATGCGACCGTGCATCAATGAGCTCCATGCTGGCAGTAATTTTTCTACTGCAGTCTGTAGACTCTTCACCATTGGTTCACACGCATCGACTGCATCTAAGGTTCTTGATGCTGCAGAATCTGTCATTTTGATAATAGATGACAGTCTTTCGGAAGCTCTTGGCATATCAACATTTGCAATTACTCTTAATCTTTCATCTTCGGCAAAAGATTTAATTGCATTATGAAGATCACGTGTAAGAGTACCTACTTCAGCAAAGATTTCATCCTCTTTAGGAGTTGAAAATACTCTTGAAAGAGCCAACAACTTAGACTGGGCTTCTTCTTGCATTCCTGCTTCTACTAGAGCCTTGATATCGTCTAAATCTTCGACAGTCAGTTCTTTCGCTACCTCGTCAGCCATTACATCAACCTTATTCAAAACGCTCAAAGATCTTATCTAACTTAGCTTTCAAGGTGGCAGCGGTAAATGGTTTAACAATATAACCATTAACACCAGCCTTAGCTGCTTCAATGATCTGCTCGCGCTTTGCTTCAGCAGTAACCATGAGAACTGGTAGAGCCTTTAATTTAGGGCTCTTACGGATAGCCTTAAGAAGGTCAATTCCCTGCATAATAGGCATATTCCAATCGGTTACAACAAAATCAAAATCTCCTGACTCTAACATTGGTAGAGCAGTAGCGCCATCGTCAGCTTCATGAGTATTGTTAAATCCTAGATCACGAAGTAGATTTTTAATAATACGTCTCATTGTTGAGAAGTCATCAACAATCAGAATCTTGATATTCTTGTCCAAGATTTTCTCCTTTACACAGATTGAGGGTCATGTTGATCCGTCTATCTTTATACTTATAGGCAGTTTAATTTTAAATTACCACCTAATTCAAAAAAAAATGTTAACTGTCACTACTTAGAACACCAATCTTTGAGCAGAGATCTCAATCTTGCCATAGACTGGGAAATTAGCTGACTAATTCTTGACTCACTCAAATCAAGAACTTTACCTATTTCTTTTAAGTTCAATTCTTCATCATAATACAAAGAAAGAACCTGTTGTTCTCGCTCTGGAAGCTTTTTAATAGCTTCTACAAGCGATACCTTAAACTTTGATGTTGCAAGAGTATCAAATAATTTATCTTTGGTGTTATCACCACCCTCTGCAATAACATCGGCACTTACGCCAAGATCTTCAATACCAATCATCTGACTTGATGAAGAATCATTAAGCATCTGATGATATTTATCAATATCAACTCCAAGTTCGTTTGCAATTTCAAAATCTCTAGGCTCTCTACCTAATTTGTTAGACAGTCTTGAGATTGCATCTGAAATGCTTCTTGTATTCTGATGGACTGAACGAGGTGCCCAATCTGACTGACGTAACTCATCAATCATAGCGCCACGAATTCTGATGGAAGCATATGTTTCAAACACAGCTCCATGCCCATCCTCATAATGTGAAGCCGCATCCATAAGTCCAATCATGCCAGATTGGATCAGATCATCAACTTCAACGCATGCAGGTAGTCTTGCCTTCAAATGAAGAGCAATTCTTTTTACCAATGGCGCATAAGACTCTACAAGTCTGTTCATATCCAGACGCTGTTGAGCCTGATAAGCTTTTGCTCCGTTTAACATACCTGCCATATACTATTCTTTCTTTTGTAAACGCTATCTTCTTTTATAATAAGCGTTTTTGTTCTTATTACTTATTGTTTTTGATCAAATTTTCAACAAAAAATTCCAAATGACCGCCAGCTACTTCTGGAATTGGCCAAGTAGTAATTCTATTTGCTAGAGTTCTAAATGCTCTTGCAGCAGGTGAAGTTGGGAACACCTCAACTACACATGAACGCTGACGAATAGCTTTTCTCATATTCATATCTACAGGAATACAAGCTACTAACTCTAGTGTTGCATCAATAAAGCGCTCGGTTACGGTAACAAGTTTCTGGTACATCAGCTTACCCTCATCTAATGAATGTAACTGATTACCAATAATCTTGAATTTCTTGACACCATAATCACGGGATAAAACTTTCATCTGAGCATAAGCATCCGCTACAGAAGTTGGCTCGTTGCATACAACCATCAGAACATCTTGAGCTGCACGGCAGAAGGATAGAACCATGTCAGAGATGCCAGCTGCGGTATCAACAATGAAATAATCAATATCTTCTTTTAAGGTTGAGAAAGCTCTGATTAAACCTGCATGCTGCTCTACAGTTAATTCAACCATTTGCTTTAAACCTGACGAAGCAGGAACAATTCTCAAGCCATGAGGTCCAGTCTGCAGGATATCTTGCAGTTCACACTCACCGTTTAACACATGACCTAAGTTCTTATCTACTTTAAGACCTAACATAACATCGATGTTAGCAAGTCCTAAGTCAGCATCAAACAGCATAACTTTTTTGCCCATTTGGCATAATGCTACAGCAAGATTCAGTGAAACACTGGACTTGCCCACACCACCTTTACCACCGGTTACAGTGATTACTTTTACTTTGCGTCTGCCGTTTGCTAGTTCTGCCATTTTTTATCCTTCTTATAATAAAATCTGTTAGGCTTCTTTATCTAAAGCTATCTTTGCAACATCATTTTCAACAGCACTTAAAGCCTTGACAGCTAAAGTTCTTGAAACTGGAACAGACAGATCCTCTGGAACTCTTTGTCCATCTGTTATATATGAAAGTGTCAAATTTTGCTTTATGCATAAAGATAAAGCATCTGCTAAAGATTCACTTTCATCTACCTTAGTCAAGATCAATCCTTTAAGGCCTATTGAGTTAAAGTGCTCATAAGCCTGTTCTAGTACCCTGCGTTGAGCAGTTGCAGGCAATACTAAATAGTGCTTGAGTTTTAACTTTGACTGCTGTTTTAACTGTGCAATTTGTGTGCCAAATCTTTCATCATGTAGACCGACACCCACAGTATCAACTAGAACTAAACTTTTATCTCTTAGTGTATATAACATCTCAGGGAGCTCATCTAGCGATTTTATAGCAAAAGTTGAACATCCCATGATCCTTCCGTAAGTCTTTACCTGCTCTACAGCACCAATTCTATAATGATCAGCTGTAATTAAAGCAACTCTGTCAGGTCCATATCTCATTACAAATCTAGCAGCTAATTTCGCCAGAGTTGTTGTTTTACCGACACCTGCTGGACCTATAAGTGTCACTATTCCGCCTTCATTGACAATTTCATCCTGTCCTACAGTAAGTCTCTTCTCAACAATAGAGGCTAACTGTCTCCAAGCAAAATTAAATGAAGCATCAGCATCAATATTTTCAGATAGTTCTTGTGAAAGGTGTTTTTCAAAACCTGAACTTAATAGCAGTTCGTAAATCATGGCTCTTACAGGCTCTTCCCTTTTCTTACTATCTGACATGAGGCCTGCAAGCTCAAATTGCAAGAGACGACGAATAGAATCTACTTCCTGACGCATCTTAGAGAGCTCATTTTTCTCATTTAGAGACTCTTTAGATTCGTAAGATGAAATTCCGTGTGTTGTTTCTACCTTTTTAGCTAAATCTCTGTCTTTTTCTTTAACAAAAAGATCTTTTAGACCTGATTGCTCTGAAAGAGGTGCAGGTGGAACTTTATTTGTATAAGAGGTATTTGCAACCTTTTTAGCTTCTTGAGCCTTATTCTGCTCTTGCTTTTGACGCTCTAAGATCTCTAACAGGCTTCTGGCAAAGCCTTCAGCTTTTGAACCGCCAACGATATTTTTGTTGGCAGAAGCTTCTTTTGAAGGTTGTGCTTTAGCTACTATTTTAGATGAGGTTAAAGTAACTTCATCATCTTTGATTATTCTAGATAGAGGAGAATCCTCTTTGAGGACTTTACTGGTGATACTGTCGTTATCTGCTGTAGTAGACAGATCTTCTACACTTACTGTCTTAGTTTCAACGCCAGCAATGATTTCAACACCATTTGCAACACGCTTGTTAGACATAATAACAGCCTCTGCACCTAGCTCTTCTTTTATTTTTGCAAGAGCTGAGCGCATATCTGCAGCAACAAAGCGTTTTAATTTCATTTAGAACTCGTTCTTTTTATAATTTAGTGACACTTCTGAAAATCTGTACAATTTTCTGTAAAAGTGCGATTTAAGTCAATGACTAAACGTATAATAAATTCAATATTGTTAAGTAGATTGTGCTATTTTAGATAAAAAAATTTCAATATTCACGATTTTTTCTAGCGCATACCAAGATTCTGCTGATTATTCTGATTTCCAACCACACTGACAATCTTAATCTGTTTGTCATCAGGTACCTCCTGATAAGAAAGTACTCTCAATCCTGGAATTGTATTCTTAACAAATCTTGATAAGGTTGATCTTAGGATACCTGATGTCAATAAGATAGCAGGCTCGCCTTCCATTTCCTGATTTGAGGTAGCATCCATAAGTGAGCGCTGTAATCTGTCAGCCATACCAGGCTCAATACCAATACCTTCGGCGCCACCTGTTTCTAAGGACTTATGTAGAACTTTCTCTAAATCTGGAGCTAAGGTAATTACAGGAATAGTATTTTCTGAACCTACTATATCCTGAATAATCAGACGGCGTAAACCGATGCGACAAGCTGCGGTTAACACCTCAGGATCCTGACTCTTAGGACCGTACTCAACTAAGGTTTCAAGTACAGTTCTCATATCACGAATAGGCACACCTTCGTTCAGAAGGTTCTGCAGAATATGAGTTAAAAGGCCTAAATTGATAACTGATGGAACCAAACCATTTACAAGTTTTGGCTGAGACTTTGCCACAATATCGAGAATATTTTGGACTTCTTCTTGGCCTAACAAAGAAGCACAGTTATTTACTAAAATCTGAGATAAATGAGTTGCAATTACAGTTGAACAATCAACAACGGTATAACCTAAACCTAAAGCCTTGTCATTATCGTTTTTGCTGATCCAAACTGCATCAAGACCAAAGGCAGGATCTTTTGCCTTAAGACCAGGTATGTCACCGAATACCTGACCTGGATTAATTGCCATGTCGCGCTCTGGCTGAATTTCAGCTTCACCGAAGGTTACGCCCATGATGGTAATTCTGTAGAAGTTTGGTCCTAAATCAAGATTATCTCTGATATGTACAGGTGGAATTAAAAAGCCTAAATCCTGAGATAACTTCTTTCTTACACCTTTTACACGATTTAAAAGTTCACCATTTTGATTTTTATCCACCATAGGAATAAGTCTGTAACCTACTTCAAGGCCGATAACATCAACTTCAGATACATCATCCCATGACAGTTCTTTTTGCTCAGCATTAGGAGCACCAGCTTTAGCTCCACCCTTTTGTACTTCTGTTTTAGCCTTAAGTTCTAATGCTTCTTTATGTTTCTTAATAATTACACCGATAATGGCGCAAATTGAAGCTAACATTAGGAAAGCTACATGAGGCATACCAGGTACTACACCCATCACTGCTAAAACAGATGCTACGATATACATAGTCTTAGGTTTTGAGAACAGATCGGTAACAACCTGCTGTCCCATTTCCTGTTTAGAGCTACTCTGACGGGTCACAATAATAGCTGATGCTACAGATAAGAGTAGGGAAGGGATCTGTGCTACCAGACCATCACCGATGGTTAGGATAGCAAAGATTGAGGCTGCTTCTCCTACAGATAGACCGTGATTGAAAGTACCGATGATAATACCGCCTACAAGGTTGATTAACATAATCAAAAGACCTGCAACAGCATCACCTTTTACGAATTTTGAAGCACCGTCCATGGAACCATAGAAGTCAGCTTCTCTTGTAACATCTATACGTCTTTGTCTTGCTGTATCCTGATCGATAATACCAGCATTCAAGTCAGCATCAATAGACATCTGCTTGCCAGGCATAGCATCCAAGGTAAATCTTGCAGATACTTCAGCGATACGACCTGCACCTTTGGTTACAACCTGGAAGTTAATGATGATCAAGATAGCAAATACGATGATACCTACTGTGTAGTTACCACCCATAACCACATTACCGAAAGCTTCAATAACTTTACCTGCAGCTGAGGTACCATCCTGTCCATGCAACAGGATCACACGAGTTGAAGCTACATTTAAGGACAATCTTAAGATAGTGGTTAACAGTAGAACTGAAGGAAAAGAGCCAAAGTCTAATGGTTTTTGTGAATAAATTGCAACCAATAATACAATCATGGATAAAGCGATGTTCAAAGAGAACAGCATATCCAAAAGAAATGGAGGCATTGGCAAAGTGATCATGGACAGACAAGCTAGCACCAGGATAGGAGTACCTATCTTGAACATAGAGATCTTCTTATAGGCGGTATTGCCTATAGCAAGACCTTTTGCTACTTTCTCGTTACGCTTTGCTGCTCCAATAAAATTGGTAATAGCAGCAGGAACCTTTATCTTATCTAGAACTGCCACGTGTCAAAATTCCGTAAATTAGTATTTATTGGCTGTAATAAGCATTTTATGTGCCTTACAGTTCAAAAATCTTATCAAACTCTATCAAGGTTTTTATAAGATCTTTATATTCTTGCCACCTACCTCTATATATTTCTTGGGCATATGTGTGAATGAGCACTTTTTGAGGTAGCGGATTATCTGAATTTACAATTTCCATCATTCTTGGGAACAGCACAAATTCTAACCATTGATGAAATTCCATGGTATCCATGAAAAAAGGAGTGTTGGTATTAAAGGCACTGTCATCAGGTCGGTTCATTCCATTTGACCACAGTCCTAATTTATCAAGTTCAGTCTTGATATTAGATAAAGACAAAACTACTTGTTCTTTTTTATTAAGTTTACTCATTTTCTGAAAAATACTGCTCAAGAATAGCTACAGCTGACAAACAATCAATGGAACCTTTATCTTTAGCTAAAGCTTTAAAACCACCTTTTGAGAAGATCTCTTCTTTTGCCTGAGCAGAGGTCAATCTTTCATCCACAAAAGAAACCTTTATTTTAAAGTTCTGAGACAGTCTATTTCCAAATTTTCTGGCTCTTTTGGTCATCAACTGCTCAGTACCATCCATATTCAAGGGAAGTCCAACCACAAACAGAGATGGACGCCAGTCAGAAACTAGTTTTTTTAGCTGGGTCTCATTAGGGATACCATCTTTAGCAACAATTGCTTTTTGAGGAGTGCAGGTTTTAGTAACAGTGTTTCCTGTAGCTACGCCTATATGTGAGGTTCCAAAGTCAAAACAGATAATGGTACTCAATTTAATCTTGCTCCTCCGAAGAGAATAGGTTGTCTTCTGCTTGTACCAAATAAAGCTGCAGTTAGTACAGAATAGTCCTTTAAAGACTCAAAACACTCATCACCTAAATGATTGTGCATCATAGTAGGATGCAGTGGAGTAGTAATTACCATAGGCAGGTTATTTGATCTTCTTACTCTTAAAAGCTCAGGTAAAACCTGTCTGTCATAAGCTGTTAAAGCCTCATTGTTCTTGCAAAGACCATCTAGGATTAAAAGATCAACTGAAATAAAACGCTGCCATGATTTATTCTTAGCTTCAATGTCATAGCTTGTATCAGCCTGACTTGGAACTCTAGCTTTCTTGATTTGACCGTAATCACAGATTTCAACATCTTTGAATTTTTTATTTAAGACTTCGTTTGCAATGCAATTACAAATATAGGTTTTGCCGGTTCCAGCAGGCCCCTGCAATAAAAATAAAGGAGGGGCTGCTGAAAATTGTCCTGATAAAAAAGCCATATAACAAAAAGACTTGGCAGCTGCGATAGCATCTTTGTTCATCTCATCTTGTATAGCTTTTTCAAAATTATTGTCAGGTAATACCTTTTTGCTTTCGTAGATGCTATTTACAAAAGATTTGTGATTTTCAAGACGCTCTTTAGCAAGTTCTATACTTGCCCTTTTTGCATCCATTGCTCGCAATGTTGCTACATCATCTTTCTTACTCAAAGAAGAAAGATCAACCTTATTACCTGCAAGCTCTTCAATAGCTTTGACTAAAGTTTCAAAGCCATTGTGCATTCCCTTTTTGTTAATATCTTCTGCCATACCATCCTCAAAAAATCTTGGCTTAATTCTACCAAATTACAGAGGATTAAACTCTATTATTCATAGATATTATTTAACAGAACGGGGGTTATTGTAGTTAAAAATACCTCTGTAAATCTGTAAAGAGGTATCTTACATACATCCACTTTACAGAGGTTTTAAGTTAAGTAAACGTGTTTAGTCAAAATATTAAAACTACAAAGATGTGAGTTTGAAACTTACAGGCACATAGACATTAAGCTCTCTATCTACAATCTTACTGTCAAAGCCAACAGCCTTTGAGGCTAGATTATTACATTCTCTATCTAACAGAGGATAGTCTGACGATTTTTTAAGACTTGCGCTTACAACTTTGCCAGTTTTATCAACCTTAATGTCAATGACGCACTCTCCTTCCTGATTTAATCTTTTAGCTTTAAGTGGGTACTGCTTTTTTGAAGATAAAAAAGCTAACAGAGAATTAAAAGCCTGATTATAAGAAAGCTTTGCTTGTGCTCTCTCAACAGCTTCTTTTGCTATCTTCTTGTTTTCACTGTCAGATACAGCTTCTTTACTGGTTCCAGTTTTAGCTAATTTTGTGTCATTTTTTATCTCATTTTTCTCACTTTTTATTGGTTTTTCTTTGTTTTTTACAATTTTTTTCTCTTTTTTAGAGGTTAATTTCTTTTCTATTTTCTTTTTATCTTTTACCTTAGTGTCAATTTTCTCTTCACTTTGAAATTCATCTTTTACAGGACTAGTGCTTTGTGCTGTCTTTACCTCTTCAACTGTCTTTGGTTCTTCTAAAATTGCACTAGAGTCTAAAACTGTTACCTCATAAGAAGCAGGAGCCTCAACCTCTGCCTGAACTTCCATAGAAGTATTAAATTCAAAGAAAGACAATAGAACTATCAACACCAAAACTGTAATTAGAAAAGATGCTCTATTGGCTTTTTGCTCGTACTTATCATATAGATTCATTTTTACAGCTATAACGTACTTTTGCTTTGACTTTAATTAGATGCAGTTGCTTGAGTCTTATCAGGTTTACTTTCAACCTGTCTGTTGCCCTTGTTATTAGTTGCAAGAATAAACTTGCCCTGTCTCTTACTTTTAGCAAGATCTACAAGATTAAGGAAAGACTGAAAAGGACAATTTGCATCAGCTACAATATTCAGTTGTGTATCTTTATTTTCTTCTAACATCAAGGAAATCTTTTCGAGTGTTACCTCGTCATTTTTGATGAGGTATTTACCTTCATCACTTACGGTAATGCTCAACAGATTATTTTCTCTTATCTTTTCAGAGTACTGACTTTTTGGCAGAGTGATCTTTAAAGCGGTCTGAGAGAAGCTCATAGTTAAGATAAAAAAGATGAGCAGCATAAAGATCACATCGATTAAAGGAGTCAGATCGATATGCGCATCATCTGAAATGAGGTTAATGTCTTTATCAAGTTTCATTTAATTACCTTTATGGTATTAGCTTGTGTTACCTAAGAGTGTTCGCTTATGCTCTTCTATCAACCTTATTAAAAGAGCTTATAGCTTGATAGGTATGCTCGATAGTCTCCATTAAAAAGATCTTCATACGCATTGATAAAAGGTAAAACATAACCAAAGTTGGAATTGCCACGCACAAGCCCATTACTGTAGTAATAAGTGCTTGCCAGATGCCTAAAGCCAATATTTGAGGATCCTGATTTGAGAGTTTTGAAATCTCTTCAAAGATGGTGAGCATACCTAAAACTGTACCTAAGAGGCCTAATAAAGGCGAAATCACAGTAATTAGCTTTAAGACAATCAAGCCATTGGTAACAGAGCGAAAGTTCTTATTAAAAAGGTAGACTACCTCTGCACGCAAATCATCTGAATGCTGTTGATGTGTTGTCACCATTGCATAGATAATGTTTAAAAAGGGATTGCCACCCTGATAATCTTTTAAACACTTTTCTTCGTTAGTTGAGGTATTTACAAAAGTTTTTTTAAAGTTCTTCCAGGCAAAGCTTGTATAAAGGTAATTTCTAATACTGATATATACTGCAACAATACCGATTAGTACAATTACAAGTCCACATGGACCAGACAAGTCATAGAGTTTTTCTAAATTCATTTTATAAGTTTTCTAACCACTTTCTTGCTGTCATTGCTGCCATCTCAAGATCAGTTGCATCAGGATGAGTTGCAGCCTCTTTAATCCTCTTTTGATGATTCTCATCATCCTTTAAATGAGGAAAGGCAACATACATTTTCTTTAAGACCTCAGAGCTTACTTTGCCCTGAATAAACATGTTGCCTAAAAGGACATTACTGTTATCTAAACTCTCACAGGTCTTTTGCATCACCTCAAAAGCACCTTTAGAATCGGGTCTGCCTCCTAAAGTACCAAAGATACCGACTTTTTTATCTTTTAATGACTTTATTACCTCTAAGGCTTTAATGTCAGCATGTCCTGAGTCTAACCAGAAGCCTACCAAGACATTTTCAAAATCATCTGAGTTTTTATAATCCTCAACCTTAACTAAAGCACATTTATCAACCTTATTTGAGTTTACCAGACTCTCAAAGATGGCTTTTGCTACTTTTAAAGTATTACCGGTAACAGAACTTACTACAATTTGGGTATTCATTTTTTTTCTTTTCTAATTTAATGTGAATAGACTTTTAAACAGGAGCTTTTAATCTTTGTTGTTCAAGATAAAAGACATGAATTGCTCTATTTCACTTTCATCATGCTGATGGTTTTCGCGACCTAAATACAGTGAAAAGATTGAATTACCATCTTTTCCTAAGAAGACTACCTGGTAGGAGGTAAGATGCATAAAAGGAAGCTTTAAAAAAGCTATGTGTGAGACAGAGTCTTTGACTAAATGACCATTTAGACAACCTTTTTCAAAGAGATTGAAATAGCCCATTCCCTCTTTACCAGAACCTATCCTTGTATCGATTTCAAAGATATTGCCTGCTTTTTCTAAAAATAAAGTTAACTTTTTAAAGGTGGTTAAAAACTCCCAAACCTTATCAAAAGAAGCATTACCTAAAATCAAGGTCTCCTTTTCATCAAGATTTTGTAATACTTCAAGTTCACTTGTCTTTAAAGTGTTCTTTAGCATCATAAGCCCCATGCATTTGCCTGAGGATACAATCTCATCAATTTTTGTTTTTAATTCATTCATGATTTATCTCACTTATTGTTTTATTTCTGATTCTTAATTTCGATAGCATCGATGTAGTCTTCATCTATTAACTCAAGATCATGAGTAATCACCACTACACAGTGCCCTTTTTTAGAATAATCAAGCAGGATCTGCTTGATTTTGCGCATATTCAGTCCATCAAGACCTGAGGTAGGTTCATCGAGAATAAGGATCTTAGGATTTTTGCACAAAGCACAACCTATGACTAAGCGCTGCTTTTGACCGCCTGATAAAGATTGAGGATGGCGATATTCAAAGTTTTCTAAAGAAAGCTCTTTTAAGAGCTCTTTTATGCGTTCTTTACTGTATTTTTGACCAGACAGTTCAAAACATGATTTAAGCTCATTGTGAACAGAACTCATGTTTAACTGGTAATCTGTATTCTGCAGCACAATTGAGCCATAACTTAAAGGATGTTTTACCTTGTCATCTTTAAAAATAACCTTGCCAGATGATGGCTTTTCAAGTCCAAAGACAAGTCTTGATAAGGTAGTTTTTCCAATACCGTTACGACCTAATAGCACATGAAAACCAAGAGGGAAAGACAGATTCAGACCATGAAAAATCTCTTTGCCATTTTTGTATTTAAATGAAAGATTTTGACAATAGGCAATGCAATCATCAGTTGTCTGAAGTCTATTTAAGCTTTGCCGTCTGTCTGTAACCGAGGTCTTTCTTAATCCATACTTTTTAATAACTTCGTTTGAGATAACATTAAAGCAGCCCTCTTCAACGACACTGCCCTGATCTAGGATATATACCTTGTCGGCATAATCTTTTAAGTAATAAAGGCGATGATCTACTACCATAATGCAGTAGTTCTCTTTTTTCAGTCTTTGAAGAATTTTAGCTAACTCCTCAGTTGACTCAGGATCAAGATTGGCTGTAGGTTCATCTAAAATGATGTTTTTTATCTGCATTGCAACTACTGTAGCTAATCCTACCTTTTGCTTTTGTCCTTCAGATAAAGAATCGATGGCCTGATTTCTAATCTCACCAAGAGAGAACATCTCGATTACGTCATTAACTCTTTGTATTATTTCTGCTTTATTAAGACCTTTCCATTCAAGTGCGAAAGCAATTTCATCTTCAACATTTAAAGCAAAAAACTGCCTTTCAGGATCCTGAAATAAAGTGCCGACAAGAGAGCTTACATAAGCTAACTCCTCTCCTACAACGTTAATTCCATCAATTAAAATTTCACCTTCTAATGAGCCCCCATAGTAGTTAGGACAAAGGCTGTTTATTACTCTTAATAAAGTTGACTTACCACAGCCTGACACTCCGGTACATAAGGTAATTTCGCCATCATAAGCTGTAAGTGAAATGTCTTTTAAATTGTTCGTTGTTTCATGAGCATAAGCATAACTTACATGTTTTAATTCAATCATGGATGTCCTGCCTTGTTAATAAATGAACCTCCACATACAAACTCAAGATACAAACTTGCAGCGCATACAATTACAGCCAGAGCTATAAGTGAATAATCACGACGGTGCAGACACTGATTTTTCATATTGCAGTGCTTGTTCTGTCCTATGCCTTTTAACTCACAGGCAATTCCAAGATCTTCTGAAGAGCGCAGTGACATAAAGACTAATGGAGAGAAACTTAATCTTATAAGTAAAAAAGGATGCTTTAGAATGTTCTTTAATGAAAACTCAAAACCTCTTATCTTCATAGCCTCAAAGACTTGTTTAATGTCATTGATAAAGGTAGGCACAAAGCGGATCATGACAGCACCTGGTAGATAAATCATAAAAGGCAGATGCAGGTTCTGCAGTGTAGTCAAAAGATTTTGCATCCTTATAGTAAGAGTAAGTGGCATCACCACGTTCATCACGCAGGCACCACGCATAAAAGGAACAGCTAATTTTGTAAAATCAGCACTGTCTTTTACCATGGGGAGATAGATTGCAATGATGTTGACACAAGTCATTGAAATTAGCATGACCACAGTCATAAACATATAACTTACAAATAAGATCCTGTAACGCTGCATCAGCAGTGAATAACTCAATGTCACCACAAACATTAATAACAGGGGCTCAAACTTTGTCATGAACAAAGCGCAGATAGAGCAGATAACAGACAAAAGCATTTTGCTTTTGACGTTATATTTATATAAAACTGAGTTGTTAACGGTTAATGATGCCAGCATGTTTTAATTCTCTTGCACAGTACACACCTGTACCTAAACCTAAAAATGAACCTATATAGCCAATAGCGACAATTCCTACGACCATAAAAATTACGCCTGGAGTTTCACGGACCATAATGTAGCTGACACACAGTGAAGCTGTTTTGGAGATGAGATCATAGAAAAATGCACCTACTACAGGGGCATAACTACGCTTGCAACCTCCAGTTAAAATTACACATAACTCTGTGAGCATGGCTGAACAAAGACTTGAAGGAATTGAGGTAATACCTCCACCTAGAAGTACAAAACTTATGAGTGCACTTACTAAAGAAAACAAAGTTAAAGCACCTGTTTTTCTTACTTTGTACAAAAGAACAACCATAAGTGTTGTAAAAACCAGGTTCTTTAGGATAAGCGAAACTGGATTTAGCCCACCACCTGCCAAAGCAATTAACATGGTCACTACTTTTACAGAGGCGGCAAAAACTCCAATTACTACCAATTCTCTACAGTTAAAGTATCTTTTTTTCATAATTATTTGCTTAAAGCAGAAGCAGAATTTCTGCTTCTGCTTTTCACTTACTTTTATTAGAACTTAGCTGATACAGTTACAAAGCCGTGAGAACCAGGCTCTGCAATTGCATCGGTGGTGTAGTAACGCTTGTTGAAAATGTTCAGCCAGCCTGCGGTTACTACATATTGACGCTTTTCACCAAAGCTTCCTGATACTTCAAAGTTACCAGTGGTAAAACCACCCTGATGAGTGGTTGCAACCGCATCTTCAACTACCTTAGTGTAGTTTCTAGCACTCTGAGAGCGTGCATAAGCATCGGTATTTAAAGTCCAGTTACCAAAGTCGTGCTCATAACGTAAGCCTAATCTTGTGATAAGTTTTGGAGTATTGGTGTCATAGGTAGAACCTAAGATAGAGCTGTCATTGTCAAAGCGACGGCGCATATAGGTAATGCTTGTATATGGGGTGATACCTGTTTCAAAATCGTATGAAAGCACTGTTTCTAAACCAAAGGTCTTAGCACTTGCAACGTTGTAGTACTGACGCAATGCCTGCAGATTTGATACTGTTTCTTTAGTTGCAATAAAGTTCTTTGATTTAGTTAAGAAAGCACTTACATCAGCAAAGAATTTATCTGAAGCATGTCGGATACCTAATTCATAGCTGTTTGAGGTCTCTGCTTTAAGATCTGGATTACCATAGACAGTAGCGCCTCCCATTGAGGTTGAGAAATATCTCTCCTGTAAAATAGGAGCTCTAAAGCCCTGACCGAAGTTGAATCTTACAGCGGTATCTTCAAGACCATTCCAGACTAAACCTGCGTTAAATACGGTGCGGTTGTTTGTTGAGTCTCCTGTCTCTGATGAGGTAATAAGACCATTTAAGTTGTTTACTTTAAGGTTGGTATCAGCATTTGATTTTACTTTGGTATAGCGCAGACCATAGTTTGCAACTAAATCAAATGGTAACTGAGTTTCATTTGATAAGAAGCCGTAAATGGTCTTCTGACCACCAGATAAAATACCTCTGTTATTTACAACATCCTGAGATACATTCTGATGAACATTCTGATTCACCATACCTGACATTTTTACATCAACAGTCATATCCATATGACCTTTGGTGGTAGTCTCTGAGGTAAAACTGTCATTCTCAACACCGGCACCTGCAATTAAGTAGTTAGAGTCACCTAAAGTCCACTCGGTCTGAGCTGTTGCAGCATTTGTTAAAATGGTATTTTTGGCACCAGAGTTAACAGACATTGAAGTTAGAAGCTCTTTTTGAGTAGTGATACTGCCTCTTGGAGTTGTTTTAACTGTAGTTGAAGAACTGCTCTCTGACTGCTTAATTCTGTTTACCATGATCTTTTGATTTACCTGGTGATAAGCGTCAACTCTTACTCTTGCTAAAGTATCAGTTAAATTTTTAAGTTCAGCAAACATGTTTACTTTGCTACGCTTCCATACAGGGATCTCAACCCCAAAGTCATCATAGCTTCCGGTGTCCTCTGTGGTGGAGTTAATGTCTGAATCAAAATACTCACCATTTACACCTAAAGTTACCTTGTCAGAAAAATCGTAAGATAACAGACCATCAAAGCTCTTTTGACGGTATGAAGTGCCTTCAATTACTTTATGAGGTACACGCAGATTACCAGCTTCTACATTAGCAGCACCTAATCTGTAGCCTACACCTGAAACCTTACCTGAAACACCTGCACTTTCACGCCATGCATCGCCTGAACCGTCATAGCCAGCTGCAATATCAGCAGTAAATTGCTTATCCGCATTCTTTTTGGTAATGATGTTGATTACACCACCAATTGCATCAGAACCGTATAAAACAGAATTAGGTCCCTTAATAACCTCAATTCTCTCAACTGAAGCAGGATCGATGAGCATAGGAGTACCAGACATAGACTTATGCTCTGAAATCTTTTGACCATCAACTAAAACTAAGGTTCTGTATGCATCTTCACCACGGATACCAATACGCTTTAAACCTTGAGAACCATCATTATTAACCTCAACACCAGGAACATCTTTTAAAAGATCACCGATAGTGCTGGCTCCTGATTTTTTAATCTGTTTTTCTGATACTACGCTTACACTTACAGGTACCTGTAATAAGTCACGCTCAACTCTGGTTGCTGTAACTTCAATACCTTTAGTCTTTACCTCCTCTGAATATGCTTTTGATAGAGCAGATGTCAAAATAAGAGTGCAAGCTAAAGCAAGTTTAGTTTTTCTCATAATGATTATTCCTTGTTTTTAGTTGGATGTTTTGTAGTTGCGCAGGATCACTCCTGCTTGTTTTGTGAAATTTATTTATTGAGCATTTGGTACAAGCACACGATGTTGCAGATAGTTAATTAAAAGCTGCACCATAGTCACGGCATAGAAGCGACCTGCTAGAGTAAGATCAGCAAACTTACCCTTATCAAGCAATAAACCAGCCTGCTGCCATTGAGAGATCACCTCTTTTAAGCTGTCTTTTAAATTGATATTAAAGGTCTTTTCAAAGTACTCCCAATTGATAAAACCAAGTTCTACCTGTTCTCCGAGCTTTTTATATAAGCGCCAGTTTTTTTCGGGAACGAACATCATCAAAGCACTCTTTTTACCTTCATCTATCTTTGCAAGCCATTTTTCATAGCTTCTTACATTCATAAAACTAATGCCCTGGATTTTGCCACCTGCCCCTGGTCCGAAGGCTAAGGTATCAGCATCAGATTTAGCAAGAACGTTATAAAGATTTCTTTCTCTAAAGGTCTTTCCAAAGTGAGAAACACTAAGATCTCTAAAATGGTTATCTAAAAGGAACTCAAAACCACGTTTGTACATTCTGGCTCTTTGTTCTTTTGTTGGAGCTTCAGGCATCTTGCCTGCTTTTACTAGTTTCTCTAGAGGAGAGCCTTCGAGCATGATCAGCTGATAGAGATCCACGCCGTCAATTGGTAATGATGAGACTATCTTTAAATCCTCATCCCAGTTTTCATCATTTTGACCAGGTAAACCAAAGATAAGATCGATAATGACTGCAGCTGCGTCATAAGAGCAAAGATGCTCAAGTCCTCGGATTAAATCTTCTTTTGAGCTTAATCGGCCCATACGTCTGCGAACTTCTGTGTCAAATGACTGAACTCCTAGAGAAAAACGATTAGCACCAGCCTCAAGACAAGATTCAATCTTGTCATCAGTAAAATATGAAAGACGACCTTCAACAGTAAATTCACAATCATTCGCTAATGGGAAAAGTTCATGACAGGTTTTAATAATGCGATGTAAATCCTCTGCCTCTAATGCGGTTGGAGTACCACCACCAATATACACCGCATGAACAGGAGAGGTACCAACAGATTTTGACTTTTCCCACATGCGCATTTCTTTAATCAGAGCATCTGTATAGCGCTTTGACTCTTCTTTCTTGTAAGGAGAGATATAAAACATGCAGAATGAGCAGCGGGTCTGACAAAATGGAACGTTAATATAAATAGCGCTTTTAGTTGTTCTTTTTACATTTGAAAGAATGTCAATTGCATATGGAACAAATGGAGGTGGAACTACCTTAACATTAGAGCTGTTATGAGACATGCTCTTTTCACCAAAAGCATTTTCTATAGGATCTTTGCTTATCTTGGCTCGATAATCTAATTCAGTGATCTTGGCTTTAGCCATTTGCTCCATCATTTTTTCCATAGGCATCTTAGGTGCAACACCTAATTTTGGCATGAGCATTTTGCCCATCTTTTTAAACTCATCGATAAGCTCAGAGAAATCAACTTCACCTGTAGGAGAGGTATGTTTTTTTAAATAATGCTCAAATGGAAATTCAATTATCTTAGATAAGCTCATAGTCGTTTGGATAAAACTCTTTGATTTAAAACAAAAATTAAATTAGCTATACATAATTATAGTTAGCCTTTTATAATTCTCATTAGTCACTGCTAACTAATAAAAATAAAATTGCACTATACAGAATTATTTTTAAAAGATCAATAAAATGGCCTAGAATTTATTTTTTTAAGAAGTCTTTTACAGTAAGGATTTTTTGGTTAAGTAGTTTAAAAAGCACAGCTGATAATTCTCTGCTGTGCTTTAAGAAGTGTGTAGTAAGACTTTTATATCATGCTATTCAGATTTAGCGGTCATTAGTGATGAATTATTTTCCTTATGCAAGATTGCTCCAACATAAACTAGTAACATTAAATTCATGACTAAAGCATAAAGGATTGGAGGAATAGTCATTATCTCTGAGTTAAAGACGAATGGGCTTGAGGCAATTGCTATTGCCTGAGCAGCATTTTGCATAGCAACTTCAATAACAATAGTGCGTCTTGTCTTTGATGATTGATGACATAGTCTTGAAAGTAAAGATGCAGCAATCACAGCAAAAACAACTAACAACAGCACGCTTAAACCTAATTTATCTAAATGATTTGCAATGTTCTGATAGTGCTTGATAAAGAAGATTGAGGCTAAAAGAATTAAACAAGGAAAAGCAAACTTTGAAAGAACTTTAGAGATCTTATGAGCTGTATTCTTAAAATAGAGTTGTGTAAGTACGCCTAAGATAATAGGAATTAACATCAAGACTACGTTTTGAACCAAAAGCTTACCCACAGGCAACTGCACAGTTCCAAATTCGGACTCTACCCCACTTGTGTTAAGGATAGATACACATACAGACATGATAATAGGCAGGGTTACTAATGTAACAATTGAGCTTACAGCTGTCATGGATACAGATAAAGCAACATCACCTTTAGCAATATAAGAAAAGATATTTGATGATGAACCGCCTGGACAACAGGCAATTAAGACTAAACCTATAAAGAAAACAGTGTCTAGCTGCATAAAATATGCAATTACAATTGCAATTACAGGAAGAACTACTAACTGTCCTGTAAGACCTACCGCCATTGGCAGAGGCTTTTTTAATAACATTTTAAAGTCGTCAGACTTTAAAGTAAGACCTAATGAATAAGTAAGGATGGTTAAAATTGGCAAAACAATAAAGATTGGATTCACTTTTTATTCCTCATAAAGTTGCCTCATTGTACTTATAAATGCCGTTTTAATAAAGTCATGCATTCTTTATTTTACAAAAAGAAAAATATTGTCATATCATGTATCAAAATGTGACGTAAAAAGAAAATTTTTGAGAAAATTCGACATTTTTTTGTTCTATTTTTAAATATTTTCAAAAAAATTTACATTTTGAACTATAGAAGAGTAAAATAATTTTCAATACTTAAATTATGTACTAAACCTTACAAGAAAATACTAAAAGTTAGGACAAGACCGTGAGCATTCTAAAGAAACTAAGTAACCCCCAGATTAAAGCATCCAAATCTGATAACAAACTCATTCACTACTTTTTATCTAACGGTCTTAAAGCGTGTTCCTCATCAATTTCAGAGATTTCTGCTGATTGTGACATCAGCCATGCTACTGTAACCAGATTTGCAAGAAAGTTTGGCTTTGAGACTTTAAAAGATTTTAAGATTTCCCTTGCCCAGGATCTTGGAGCTCAAGATAGCGATAACAAAGGTAAAAGATCTGCTATCAACTTGAAAGAAAGTTGTGAAACTACTGCGCAGAAACTATTACAGCTAAACCAGACTCTTTTGTCTCAAACCGCAGTTGAGATTGGTTATGAGTCAGTTACCAAGCTTGCAAAAGAGATGGTATCAGCTCGACATGTGTTCTTCTTTGGTATTGGAAGTTCAGGCTTTTTGGCTCGAGACGCAGCCAGAAAGTTTGCCCGTATCGGAGTAGATGCTCGTTGCTATACTGATTCTCATGAAATCATGACCCACTCTGTAATGACCAACAGCCAGGATTTGGTAATCTATATATCTAATTCTGGTAAAACAGGAGAACTGGTTAAGTCAGCATCAATCTGTGCTAAAAAAGGCGCTATGATTTGTGCGATTACCGCAGAGACAGCCTCACCTCTTTACACCTTTACTGATATTACAGTTTTGCATGCTGTACATGATTATGATCTGGCTCATGGCTATGCAGACTCAAGATTAAGCGTCTTCTTTATCATTGATCTAATCTACATAGAACTCATTAAAGTAATCGGTGAGAAAGCTATTAAGATTAAACAAGATACTCAGGATGCTATCGAGTCTCTATCCTCTGGAGACTAAATCTAATTACATCTACTGCAATGAAATATGTGCAGTAGAAAATTAAAAATCACAATTCGTTACACTTTTCTTAAAATTATTCCTGTAAATTGCACTTATTGTCAGTAAATTAAGCTCTTGTAAGTTTTATTACCTTAGAATGAATTCTGGAGGTAATATGAAAATTAAACACTACAAATCTAACCTAAAAAAGCGCCCAAAACATAAGACAGCAAAATTACTAAAACTCTTATTCATATCTGTGCTGTCTATATACGTATTCACCTTGTTACCAAGTATTCTCAATCTATGGATAAATATTTCTTCATCTATCCCCCATGGTGTATATAAAAGAGTAGACAAATATCCACAAAAAGAAGATTACATCTTGTTTTGCCTTGAAGATGAGCTTGCCAAAGTCAGTGTAAAAAGACGATACACAACAACAGGTAATTGCTCTTTTCAATCAGCTCCCATAGGAAAGAAAGTTGTTGCTGCGCAAGGTGATCTTGTAAAGATAAGCAAAGATGGTATTGAGGTTAATGGAAAGTTACTTTCAAACACTAGACCTTCAACTTATGACTTGTTAGAGCGCAAAATGCCTGAATATAGCATGAATAGATATCTTGATAATAATGAATTTATCGTAGCATCAACAAAAGAGAATTCCTATGACAGCAGATATTTTGGGATCGTAAGAGGAGAACAGATAAAAGGAGTGATTGAAATGATAATCCCGTCATAAAGACGGGATTAAAAGCGATAAAACAGACTAAAACTTAGTCATCAACACGCTTGAATAGTAATGAGCCGTTAGTGCCACCGAAACCGAAGTTATTTGACATAGCGTACTCAATATCATGTTTCTGAGCTGTACCAGGAACAAGATTAAAATCACCAACTTCATCCTCAGGATTCTGAAGATTGATAGTAGGAGGACAAATCTGATCCTTGATTGACATAACGGTAATAACAGCCTCAATAGCACCAGCAGCACCTAATAAGTGACCGGTCATTGACTTTGTTGAGCTCATGCAGCAGTTCTTAGGTGCATCACCAAAGATACTCTTAACAGCACGTAACTCTGATAAGTCGCCAACTGAAGTTGAAGTACCGTGAGCGTTAATATAATTAACCTGCTCTGGTTTTACACCAGCATCCTTCAATGCGTGTACCATTGAACGAGCTGCACCTTCACCTTCTGAAGGAGTTGCAGTCATATGATAAGCATCACCTGACATACCAAAGCCAACTAATTCAGCGTAAATCTTAGCACCACGTGCCTTTGCGTGCTCGTACTCTTCAAGGACTAATACACCTGAACCGTCGCCTAATACGAATCCATCACGATCCTTATCCCAAGGACGAGATGCGTGCTCAGGATCATCGTTACGATGTGATAGAGCCTTCATAGCAGCGAAACCGCCGATACCCATAGGTGTAGAAGCCTTTTCAGCACCACCACAAATCATTACATCAGCATCACCGTAAGCAACTAAGCGAGCTGATAAACCAATAGCATGAGTACCAGTAGCACAAGCTGTTACAGTTGATAAGTTAGGACCACGAAGGCCTTTCATGATAGATAGCTGACCTGAAACCATGTTAATAATGGTTGATGGTACGAAGAATGGGCTGATACCGTGTGGACCACGAGCAGCAAGACCATTGATATTTTTCTCAATTAAGGTCAAACCACCAATACCAGAACCAATCATGGTTCCGATTCTATCGCGGTTCTGATCATTGATTTCTAGACCAGAATCATTGATAGCCATGATACCTGCAGCGATGCCGTACTGGATGAATAAATCCATCTTACGCTCATCTTTACGAGCAATGCCCCACTGTTCAGCATTAAAATCTTTAACAAGACCAGCGATTTTAACTGTGAAATCTGAAGTATCAAAGTGATCTATAGTGCCGATACCGCTTTTACCAGCTAATAGGTTCTTCCATGATTCTTCAAGTGTACCGCCTACTGGGCTTAGCATGCCCATACCGGTAACTACAACCCTACGTAATTGCACCGTTGGATCTCCGTAAATGTATTTGAAAAAAGAATGGAGATGAAATTCATCTCCAGTCTATTTAATAAATAACAGAAGATGGGATCCCCATCCCTATTGATGGATAATAACTAAAAGTTATTATTCCTTGTGATTTGTAATGTAATCAATAGCAGCCTGAACAGTATTGATCTTCTCTGCTTCCTCATCAGGAATATCAGTACCAAACTCTTCCTCTAAAGCCATAACTAGCTCTACAGTGTCCAGTGAGTCAGCGCCTAAATCATCTACGAAAGATGCCTCAGGTACAACATCTTCAGGCTTAACGCCTAACATGTCTACGATAATCTTCTTTACGCGCTCTTCAATATTGCTGTTGCTCATTTCTTTCCTTGATCAGACTGCAAAATGCAGATACTGTCCTATTCAAATTAAAAGGGCCTGCCCAATGCTAGGTCCCAAACAAACTTGTGCTAATTATATATGTTTTCTTTCAGTTTTGGTAGTAAATTATGCTTATATTTACAATAAAAAGTGACAGATCACATTATTAGCACAAAATTTAGTAAATATGACCATAACTGATACCCAATTATGGTCACCAAAAATTAGTTGCAGTGTAAACCGCCATTTACATCAATAGTAGAACCAGTGATGTATGATGCCATATCTGAAGCTAAGAAAACTGCTGAAGCTGCAATATCATCAGCTGTTGCTGCTCTCTTTAAAGGAATGGTGTTTGTCCAAGCCTTTAACTGCTCTTCATTTAATGCAGCAGTCATATCTGTTGCAACAAAACCTGGAGCAATACAGTTTACAGTAATTCCACGAGAACCAACTTCTTTAGCTAATGATTTGCTAAAACCGATTAAACCAGCCTTAGCTGCTGAGTAGTTACACTGACCTGCATTACCATCCTGGCCTACGATTGAAGCGATGTTGATAATTCTACCTGCACGCTTTTTCATCATAGGAGTTACACATAACTTAGATAACTGTACGCAAGCGAATAAGTTGCACTGTAAAACATCATTCCAGTCATTGTCCTTCATTCTCATGAAAAGACCATCTCTGGTAATACCAGCATTGTTAATTAAAACATCTGGGCAAGTACCAGCTTCTGCAACAACAGCATTGAAGCAATCTTCAACAGACTGCTTATCTAATGAGTTCATTACAAAGCCTTTACCGTGACCATTTAAGTACTCAGTAATACCCTGTGCACCATTTTCAGAGGTTGCTGTACCGTATACTGTTGCACCTAACTGCTCAAAATTCTGAGCAATAGCTTTACCGATACCACGGCTAGCACCAGTTACGAAAACAACTTTGCCTTTAAAATCTAAATTAAACATGTCTTCTTACCTTTAAGCTAATTCTTCTAATGCCTTTGCTAAAGTAGCTTCGTTGCATACATTAGCTGTACCTAGAGATCTGTCGATTCTACGAGCAAGACCGCTTAAAACTTTATTAGGACCAACTTCAACTAAAGCCTCAACACCTTCTGCCTTTAAAGCCTGTACAGTCTCAACCCAACGTACTGGCTGAGTTAACTGTTTTACTAGAGCATCGATGATGTCAGATGCTTTTACAACAGGCTTTGCATATGCATTTGCATATACAGGGATCTGTGCATCTTTTACATTGATCTCTTTTAAAGCTGCTTCTAATCTGTCAGCAGCAGGCTGCATTAGAGGACAGTGAGATGGAGCAGATACTGCTAAAGGTACAACTCTTTTTGCACCTAAAGTTGTAAATTCAGCACAAGCCTTATCAACAGCTTCTTTATTACCTGAAATTACAACCTGACCTGGAGTATTGAAATTCGCTGCCCAAACTTTGAATTTATCATCAGATACTTTCTTGCAGGTATCAATGATAACTTGATCTTCTAAACCTAAAATTGCAGCCATAGCGCCAACGCCAGCAGGAACAGCTTCCTGCATTGCTTGACCACGCAGTCTCACTAACTTAACAGCATCTTTAAAATCAATAGCACCAGCTGCAACTAATGCACTGTACTCGCCTAATGAGTGACCAGCTAAAGCTGCTGGTTTTTCAGCCTTTGACATTAAAACTCTAAATGCTGCAACAGATGCAGTTAAAATAGCAGGTTGAGTTACTTCAGTCTTATTTAACTCAGCCTCAGGGCCATTTAAAGTGATGTTCTTCAAATCATAGCCTAATGCTTCATTAGCCTCAGCATAAGTTTTTGCAACAATTTCATTGTCCATGAAATCAGCAAACATACCTACACTCTGGGATCCCTGACCAGGAAATACAGCTGCATATTTTTTCATATTTATCTCCTAAAAAAAGCACAGTAAATTTCACTGCGCTTTTGATTGAAAAGATTAGTAGCGGATAAGAGCAGAGCCCCAGGTAAAACCACCACCAAAAGACTCTAGTAACAGAACATCGCCACGCTTAATTCTGCCTGAACGGATACCTTCATCTAAAGCTAAGCCTACAGAAGGAGCTGAGGTATTACCCTGTTTATCTAGAGTAACGATAACTTGAGACATATCCATCTTTAACTTTCTTGCAGTAGCTGCAATAATTCTCAAGTTAGCCTGATGAGGTACTAAGAAATCAAGATCTTCAGCACTCATGTTACCTTTCTCTAAAGTTTTGGTCACAAGAGATGCTAAAACTGTAACTGCATGTTTGAATACATCATTACCTTTCATGTATAACCATGAACTGTTTGATGTGTCTTCACCACGCTTTGGATATGCTAAAGAAAGTAATGGACCATACTTAGCATCTGCTGACATATGAACAGCAATGGTGCCTTCTGTCTCTGATTGGCCTAATACACAAGCAGCTGCACCGTCACCAAATAGAACAATAGTAGTTCTGTCATTTGGATCACATGCTCTAGACATTAAGTCAGCTGCAACAACAAGAACTTTCTTAGCCTGACCTGACATAATCATAGAATGAGCTAAGGCATAGCCATAGCTAAAGCCTGAACAAGCTGCTGCAAGATCAAAAGCAGGACAATCTGAAATTCCTATTAATCCAGAAATTTCACAAGCTGTTGAAGGGAAAGCATTCTGTGATGAGGTTGTAGCACAGATAACTAAATCAATCTCGCTAGGATCTGTATTAGCTGCTTCTAAGGCTCTACGAGCAGCGATTGCGCCCATAGATGCAGCAGTTTCGTCAGGAGCAGCGATTCTTCTCTCACTAATACCTGTACGTTCTAAAATCCACTCGTTTGATGTGTCTACCATACGCTCTAAATCAGCGTTGGTACGTATCTGTTCTGGCAAGTAACTGCCTGTTCCAAGAATTCTGGTAAACAATGAATTCTCCAAATAATGCAATTAAACAATTTGTCTATTTTATACAAGATGAGGCTAAATTTCCATGAACTAGACGGATTTTTTCAGCTCTTCCTTGATAGAATCAATAAGATTAAGCCTTGCAAGTTTGACTGTACCTGCCAGAGCCACAGCTACAGCTTCTTTACCTGCACTAGCATGGCTCTTAACAACTAAACCATCTACACCTAATAGTAGAGAACCGTTGTACTGCCAAGGAACTAGCCAATCAGGTCTTGCCAGCTTTGAAAAGAATTTTTTGATGCCAGATGCATTCAAGAATGCAGAAGCTACACCTTCAGCTGCCTTTAGTGCAACATTTCCGGTAAAGCCATCAGTTACGATTACATCTGCTTCATCTGTAAAGAGTTTGTCTGCTTCAACAAAACCACAACAGTTGATGCGTTTTACCTGTTCTATAAGGTCACGTCCCTCTTTTACTAAAGGGTTACCTTTATTACGCTCAGATCCTACATTTAACACACATACTCGAGGATGTTCCTCAGAATACATAACTTTATATGCAGCATTGCCTAATAGCGCAAAAGACAGAAGATCTTTACTCTTACTTTGGGCATTAGCGCCTAAGTCTAACATCAAAGAATACTTCTCAGGACCAGCTGGAATTCTAGCGCATAAAGCAGGTCTCATGTTTTCTACAGTTCCCAGAATATGTCTTGATAAGGCTACCAAAGGACCTGTGCCGCCACTAGAAACAACAACATCAGCTTTCTTGTCACGTACAGCTTCAATAGCTTTACGCATTGCAGAATTGTAATAACCTTCTAAAACCTTGCGAGGGTCTTCATCTTGAGGAATACATTCTGGCGCTGAAAAAAAATCATAACGCTTAGCATCGATTTTTTCTTGAGACAAAGCTTGCTTAAGTTTTTGTCCACCATAGACCAAAACTCTTAAGCTAGGATTCAAAACTAAAGCGAAACGAACGGCACTTGCAACGCTTCTAGCATCAACGTTATCACCACCGGTTCCATCTAAAGCTACAGTTACTAAATTCTGATCCTGCACAATTTAAAAAGGGCGTAGCGAGACTTAGTCTCGACGCCCTTCTCCATAAAATACTTAAAAAGAATTATTTGTTCTCACAAATTATTTCTTTGATGCTAAGAACTCTTTCTTAGACATTAAAGGATTTGCTGGGGTAAGATTTAACTTCTCACCACGATAGTAACCGCCCTCGGTAACATTGTGACGAATATGAACTTCTTCTGAAGTCTTATCTACTGATAATGCTAATGCTGATAAAGCATCGTGTGAACGACGCATGTCACGACGTGAACGGGACTTATGGGTCTGCTGAACAGCCATGTTTTTGTCTCCTAAATATTACTACTTTTGCGGAGATCAATAACCCCGCTAACTTTATTTATTAACCAACTGCAGCCACAGTCTGTGGCACTAATCGCGGTATTATACTGATAATGATTTACCATTTCAAGCAAAAATTGAACATTCAAAACATTAATAGCCATGTTCAAGCTATACCGCAATCCGTAATGCAATCAACTAATTAATAAGATCCTATTAATTGACCTTATTAATTTCCTTTTAATTGATCTTTTAGTGATGCTAACTTTGCAAATGGGTTATCATCATCGCTTTTTTCAATTTTACCAAAAGACCAATCACTATCCTGAAATACACAATTTTCATCACCTTCATCATGAGAAGTAATGTATGGTATTTCAAGTAACAGACAATCTTCTAAAAAGTTTAAAAGATTAAAGGAGCCATCTTCGTTAAGTTCAACGATATCCAACTTTTCATCAATCTTTAAGCTCTTAGCTTTCTGCTCATCACAGGTTGAGAGGAAAGAACTTTCTAAATCTTTATCAAATTCTTTTTGGCATCTTTGGCAGATGAAAGTTACATTTGCCTTAATGGTTCCTTCAATGGTTCTTAACCCCTGCATATCAACATAGAATTTGAAGTCTGCCTGAACAGGACCATTTACTCTTACACAGGCGCCCTGTAGTCTTTTCAGGTTCTCAGGATCAATTTTGGTACTGTAACTAGACTCTTGAGAAGCTAGCTTGTCAAAATTAACATTTTCTGTAAATGACAAATCTGTCATATATTCGTATCTCCTGACCTTTATTTTCAAATTTTGCGATACAAGTTTCGATACAAACTATGTATATTGAACACAAAAGTATACACTAGTGTTATGTATTTATCGAATTTTGGGTGCATTATGTTTTCAAAGGCTCTCTTAAAAATCTGCATTACTACCTCTGTACTCTTCGGAGCAAGCTTTAGTTTTGCTGCTAATGCTTACACTCTTACTGAAAAAGTTGCTACAAAACACTTTGCTTTATATGAGGTAATTTTAGGTAAAGGAGAAGTTTACGACAGTAGCTTAAAAAACATAATTGCAAATGATGTTGCAAGAAAAGGTAAGTACCAGGCAACAGCCGCAATCTTTGATACAGGATCAAAAGGTTTGTCTGGCACCATCGCAGAACCTATGTTAGGTGTTATTACTGCAGAGAACTATTCACAAAACGCAAGTTCTAACATTACCTTTGACGATAATGCTAAGCATGCTACCTATGCAGGTATCTATCTTACCTTCAAACAGTTCTCAACTTTGGCTGATAATAAGAATTTAAGTCAGCTTATCTCAGAGTTAGTTTCTTTTCCTCTTGTGATCTCTCAAGTTCCACTTGAAATGGTCTCAAAGAACTATCGAGGGGAGCTGTTCTATACCACAGACAGCAGAGCTTTAATTTTCGATTTTGCTCCAATTGACAGTGTTTACTATACAAAAGCTCAGATGGCAAAAGTAAAGAAAGACTGCAAAGTTAATCTTCTTGCAATTGCTGATAGAACAGTAAACAGACTTCCTTTCTTTATAAGCGCTCATGGTGCTGTTAACGATATTTTATGTAATTAGTTGAATAACATGTAAAAAAGCAGATCTAAAAGATCTGCCTTTTTGTTTTTGTAGGAGTTTACGCTAATTGAAGTAAGCTGTTAAGTCACCAACTTCCTTAAGTAGAATGTTTGGTTTTAATTTCGTAAGAGCATCACCACTCCAAACACCTGTCTGTACACCTAAAGAGAAACAACCGGCATTTTGATACATCTTAATATCAAGACCAGAGTCACCTACACCTAAGACTCTTGATTCTTCAACCTTCAGTCTTTTACATAAGATATGCATCATTGTAGGATCAGGTTTTGATGGCACTTCAGAGCCAGCACAGATGCCATCACAATATTTTCCTAAGAAAGTTGCATTCATAGTCCTTTCTATGCCCTGCATAGAACGACCGGAGGCATAACCTATCTTGATATCAAGTTCTCTTAACTTTTTCATAAGAGGCTCTATTCCTAAAAACAGAGTATCTAACTGTAAATCACGTCTTGATTTGAAAATCTCTCGGTAATCTTTTGTAACGCTAGGTCCTAAGTGCTTTTTATCCTCTGGCAGTAAGCTTGTTAAAGCTTCACCTAACTCAAGACCGATAGTGCTCATAATAGCTTTATCGTCAGGCTGAGGAAGAGAAAGATATTCAAAAGTTGTATGAGTACAGCTTAAGATCTGTCCTATGCTATCGGTTAAGGTTCCATCAAGATCAAAGACAACAGCATCAATCTTTCCAAGAATACTCTTTGCATTAACATCAAAAACGATGTCGCGTCTTCCTTCAATATGAGCATAGCGAGAATTATCTGACATCGTTATTAGTCCTTATTGTCATCTTTCTTAATACGTAAAGCTTCTACAGTTGCTTCAAGTTCATCAGGCAGAGGTGCTTCAACTTTTAGAACATGGTTATCAGCTGGATTTAAGAAAGTAATTCTAAAAGCATGCAGGAACATTCTCTTTAGACCAATTTCTTTTAAATGGGCATTAAATTCCTTATCACCGTACTTTTCATCCCCGCCTACAGGATGCTTTACATAGGCAGTATGAACTCTAATTTGGTGGGTACGACCTGTATGAGGCATAGCAGCTACTAAAGATGCACCATTTAAAAACTCAACTACGTCAAAGCCTGTTGAGGATGGAGCTCCGTTCTTAAAGCTTACCTCAACCATTCTCTCTCCTGATCTTAATTCGTTTCTAACTAATGGAGCATCAACTAAATGGACTCTTCTGTCCCATTTACCCGGCACTAAAGTTAAATATCTTTTTTTAACAATTCTCTGTCTGAACTGCTCATGTAAATTTCTTAAAGCAGATCTTCTTTTAGCGACAATCAGACAGCCAGAGGTTTCTTTATCAAGACGATGGGCTAATTCTAAAAATCTTTGTTCAGGCTTTAGAGCTCGTAGTGCCTCAATTAAGCCAAATTCAATGCCACTACCACCATGAGCCGCAAGGCCTGCAGGCTTATTTACAACCAATAAATCATCATTCTCAAAAAGAATGCGATTTTTTAAATCCTGCACTAGATGTAAATTTGAAGATGGAATAGTAACAGGGCCTTCGGTCACTTTTACAGGAGGAATTCTAATGGTATCTCCTTTCTTTAACTTATAAGAAGGAGTTACTCTTCCTTTGTTAACTCTAACCTCACCGCGACGCAAGATTCTGTACAGCATGCTGCGAGGCACCCCTTTTAAGATGCGAGCCAAATAATTATCTAGTCTCTGACCATCATCATTTTCATCTGCGGTTCTATATGTAACTGAGTGGGATACTACTTGCTTTTCAGACATTGCCTTAACCTTGTTTATGCTGTTTTACTCGCGGTATTTTAATCAAAATTGCGGCTAAAAGGTAATTTTTAGAAAAAATCATTTTAAATAAGCTATCTTCCTTGAGATTTTGTACTCATGATGCAGTTCAAAAATATAAAAATATTTCCTCTCATCAAAGCTCCGCTCATTAAATATTAATCCGATTTATGGCATAATATTGTCAGTCGGGTACGGTAACCCCTTTGTTCATGGTTTCTACTCGATTTTAGTTAATCTTAGATCTGTAGGGGATGCCCTGCGGTCACTGCTGTGAATGCGTAGCATTCTGTAAAAAGCAGTGGATAAAGATTGAGGATTACGGTTGTTCTTAAAATTAACCCCTCTTTAAAGAAAGCATTGGCGCGTTGGTTTAAGAATGTAATAAAAACTTGTTCTCTCAGACCTAGGGCTTGGACGGTTTCTGTCTAAAAAAGCTAAGAGCCCTCGCAAGTCTTGTATTGCCTGTTAGAACTTAAAAAAGGAATTTTTCTCGTGAAGAGAATGCTTATTAATGCGACCCAACTTGAAGAGGTTCGCGTTGCTCTAGTTGACGGTCAAAAGCTGTATGATCTCGACATTGAATCCCCACAGCATGCAAATAAGAAAGCAAACATCTACAAAGGTACCATTACTCGTATCGAACCAAGTCTAGAAGCTGCTTTCGTTGACTACGGTGTAGAAAGACACGGCTTTCTTCCATTAAAAGAAATTGCTAAAGAGTATTACCCTGCTGGCACTAACTTTAGCGATCATGCACAAGTACGTTCTGCTCTAAAAGAGGGTCAGGAAGTTATTGTTCAGATCGAAAAAGAAGAGCGTGGTCTTAAGGGTGCAGCTCTTACAACTTTTGTTTCTTTAGCTGGTAGTTATTTAGTTTTAATGCCAAATAACCCTCGTGCTGGCGGTATTTCTCGCCGTATTGAAGGTGAGGACAGAACTGAATTAAAGGCTGCTCTAAAAGGTCTTACTGTACCTGATGGTATGGGCGTTATCGTTCGTACAGCAGGTGTTGGAAAAAGTGCTGAAGAACTAGAATGGGATTTATCAATTCTAACTAAACTTTGGGGCATGATTAAGCAGGCTGCTGCAACTCGTCCAGCACCATTCTTAATTCACCAAGAGTCAAATATTGCTCTAAGAGCAATTCGTGATTACTTACGACCAGATATTGGTGAAATCCTAGTTGACAGCACTGATGCTTACAAGCAGATCCTTCACTACATTGAGTTAGTTCGTCCAGAGTTTGCTTCAAAGGTTCACCTCTATAATGGTGATATTCCTTTATTCAGCAAATTCCAGATTGAAAGCCAAATCGATACTGCCTACAAGAGAGAAGTAAGACTTCCATCTGGAGGTGCAATTGTTATCGATCCTACTGAAGCTTTAACCTCTATCGATGTTAACTCAGCAAAGGCAACTCGTGGCGGTGATATTGAAGAGACTGCTCTTCAGACTAATATCGAAGCTGCTGAAGAAATTGCTCGTCAGTTAAGATTACGTGACGTTGGTGGCTTGGTTGTTATCGACTTCATCGATATGAGTCCATTAAAGAATCAGCGTGAGATTGAAAACAGAATGCGTGAAGCTGTTCGTCAGGATAGAGCTCGTATTCAGTTCAGCAGATTATCACGTTTTGGTCTGTTAGAGATGTCAAGACAGAGACTCCGTCCTTCATTAGAGGAGAGTAGCTCTCACGTATGTCCAATGTGTAACGGACAAGGCACTTGCCGTGATACCTCATCACTTGCTTTATCAATCTTAAGATTGATCGAGGAGGAGGCACACAAAGAGAACGCAGGTGACGTATTTGCTATTGCTTCAGTTGAAGTTGCAACCTTCATTCTAAATGAGAAGCGTGCAGCACTTGCTGCTATTGAAGATAGAACTAAGACTCGTATTACTATCGTTCCTGAGAAGACTTATATGCCTCAGGAATATACAGTAAACCGCTGCATTCAGACTCCAACCAGCAAAGAAAGCAACATCAATAGCTTAGAAGTATTACGCGATCTTGATAAAGAGAACCGTAAAAAGGCTGAAAACTTCTTAGAGAATCCTTTCTTAAAGAAAGTTGTAGAGAACTCAGGTATCACTCAGAATACTAGCGATACTCCTGCTATCAATGCAGACATTCTCTCTTCAACTATGTCAACTCCTAAGGTTGCTCCTAAGAAAGAGACAAAACCTCAGCGTAAACAGTCTAAGAACAATGAGCCTTCTTTAATTGATTCAATAAAGTCATTCTTTGGTACTCTCTTTGGTGCAAATGAGAAGAAAGAGCCTACAAAGAAGAACAACAGACAGGGTCAGAGAAAGAACTCTACTAGAGGTCCTCGTGCAGAAGGTCAGAAGAACCGTCCTACTCGCAAGCCACGTCCAGCTAAGACTGAGCGTCCAGAGAGACAGGAAAGAGCTGAGAAAACAGAACGTAATACACGTAATGAAGCTGAGCGTGAGAACGCAAAGCCTCAGCGCGCTCCTAAACAGACTCGTCAGAAAAAGAATACTGAAGAAGGTCAGGTAAAAGAGCCACGTACACGTCGTCAGCCAAAAGAAAGTGCTCAAACTCAGGCTAACGCAGAGCAGACAACTGCACCAGCTAAGCCAAGAAGAATCAGCACTCCTCCAAAGCCTGTAGCTCCTAAGAGCAAGATTGTTGAGGTAAAGCCTTACACTCCTGTAGAAAGAGTTTATACAGAACAAGAGATGGGTCAGGGCTATGACTATAACGTAGACTTCTCTAATGTTCCATCATCGAAGAATGAGGATACAATTTCTGTAGAACATTCTTCAAAGGCTGGTGGGCTTCGTGATGTTACCTTATCAGGCATCGAAGGTATCTCAGAGCCAAATGTAGAACCAGTTGATTACTCAAATGTACCTGCAGGACGCAATGACGATAATGCTAAGCCATTTGAGAAAGCAGATAGAGCTGGCGGTTTTGCTCAGCGAACAGCTAGTGCTGCAACAAAATCAATCGACACTCAAAGAGATTCAGATCCATTTATTGATTAGAAAATAGATTATCTTTGAATGTTTTTAATGGCCCCTCATGAAAAATTGAGGAGCCATTTTTTTTGACCGCTATCAAATTTTTAAAGTCTGTCTCATTAACATTATTACAATTTTCATATACTTAGATATTGTAAAAACATAACAAAATACATCTTTATGAAAAGCGATGTTTTATTTTACACCGCAGGATAATGAGGTCAGTCATGGATAAATCATTACTTCCTAACATATACGAATTCATTTCACATACCTACCCTTTTTCTCAATTAAACGATCTTGAAAAAGATGCTACCGCCACCAAAATTCAGATCACCTACCATACTCCAGGTGAAGAGCTTAATAATGAAACTCTAGCCGGTATCGGTCTATTTATGATCCGTACAGGTGTGGTTGAAGAGCGTAATAAGTCAGACGGCTCACTTAGAGCAAAATTTAGTGCCGGAGACACCTTTGGTTTTACTCAAATTGATAAAGAAGGTGACAGTGACTATAAGGTCGTTTTCTTAGAAAATACCCTGCTCTATGTATTACCAAAGAATGTTCTGCATTTCTTGATTGAAAAGAATAAAGAGGTTGGCGATTACTTTAATGCTAAAGAGTGGATTAGATTGTCATCCTCTCATAACTACGCTGATGAGGTTACAGCTGACGAGAAAGGTACATCTAATAAGAGTATTGAAAAAGTTTGTTCTCATGATTTGGCTATCGTTACAGCTGATACCACTATTTGCCATACAGCAATTAAATTAGGTGAGAATAATACTGATCTTGCGATGGTAATGGATGGAGATAACCTTTTAGGTATTGTTACCAAGTCTGATATTACCTTAAAGGCTGTAGCAAAATGTATGGATATCAATGCTCCCATCTCCAACATTATGACATCTAATGTCATGACTATTGATGCTGATAAGACCATCTTTGATGCTCTAGAGATCATGGTAATGTACAACATCAAAAACCTGCCTGTTCTAAAAGACGGCAAGGTCTTTGGTACTGTATCAACTACAAGTCTGTTACAGAATTCACAGCTACAGGCTGTTTATCTCTGTCAGGAAATAACAAGAGCTCATTCAGAAGAGAAGATCATCGAGTTATCTAGTCAGAAACAGGAAATCTTCCAGACACTTGTACAGACTAACGTAAAGCCTCATACCATTCAGAAAGTTATGAGCCATATTGCAGATACATTCTGCAGAGCTTTTGTAAAGATGGCTGAAGAAAAGTTCGGAACAGCTCCTGTTGACTTTGCCTTTGTTGCAGCAGGCTCACAAGCTCGTTCTGAAGTTCAATTCCTATCAGATCAGGATAACTGCATTATCACTAAACGTGATCTTACAGATGAAGAGCACGAATACTTTGCTAAATTAGCAGACTACGTAAATCAGAATCTTGATAAATGTGGTTACACCTTATGTGAAGGTCATTTCATGGCCAATAACCCTCGCTGGCTTGCAAGTTTAGATAAATGGAAAGAGTACTACAGTGACTGGGTTTTAAATACCACTGAGGATGCTATCTTATGCAGCTCTGTATTCTTAGATATGAGATGTCTGTACGGTAACACTTCATTAGTAAAACAGTTAAGACAGCACTTAATTGAAAAAGCTAATGATAACAGCAGATTCTTAGCTACCTTGATTAGCATCTCTACAGCTGTAGCTCCTCCATTAGGAACCTTCAGACAGTTTGTTCTAACTAAAGATGGAGACAACAAACCATATCTTAATATTAAGAAACAAGCTATCAACCTTATCATCGAGATTGCTCGTGTTTATGGTATTGCAGCAAAATCAGACAGTACCGACACTTACGAGAGAATGAAAGCAGCGGTTAAAGAAGAGCTTATCAAAGAAGATGATTATCAAGAGTTAAAAGAAGCTTATACTTTCTTAAACCATGTAAGATTCAGACATCAGTTAAGAGCATTGGAACACCACGAGAAACTTTCTAATAACTTAAACCCAGATGAGTTATCTCAGTTTGAAAGAAATCACTTAAGAGATGCCTTTAGAATTATTGCAAAACATCAAAAGGCTGCTTCTTTTAGATTTGCTTCAGGCAGAGGTGTTCTATAAAAATGAGCTTGTTTTCTAGATTTACACCGATTGAGATTCATAGAAGACGCTGTTTAAAATTTGCAAACTCTAAAAATTGCCCTGACTATTTAAAGGCTTTTTATCAAAGAGAACTACCAAATGCCAACAGCTTTATTGATGAGTGCCATTTCACCTCCATAGACTTTGAAACTACAGGAATCGATCCTAAAAAGGACTATGTTCTGTCCATAGGAGGTATCTGTTTGAGAAAGGGTGCTATCGATTTTACGACTTCATTCCATTACTATGTGAATAACTCTAAGTTTATCAAGAAAGATTCTGCTGTAATCAACCATATAACTCCAGAACAGCTAGAGCAAGGTAAAGAACCAGTCACTGCGATGATTGAACTTTTAGATAAGATCTCAGGTGGTTTAGTCTTAATGCACTGCATGTACATTGAAACTAACTTTATAAAAAGTACTTTAGGTCTTAGAAAAAAAGATCCTCTGCCTTTTATCTCACTAGATACTATGGCAATAGAAAGACAGCTTCATCATGACGCATCTGTTGAGGATGTTAGATTATCTGCAATCAGAGAAAGAAGAGGCTTTCCTGCCTATGAAGCACATAACGCATTAGTAGACAGTTTAGCTACAGCTGAAGTGTTCTTAGCCCAGGAAAAAGATGTCTTTAAAAACAAAAGACCTTATTTACTGCCTCTGTATAAGAGATCACTGTAACAAGGTCTATTAATAGCAAAGGGCGCCAAATGGCGCCACTTTTATGTTCAATTGCGATTATTTTAAGATTGCAGGTAAGTTCTGAACGTCGCAGATTTTTAATAATGCGCGTAACATCTTAGGATTACCTGATACTAAGTTGCCGCTCTTTACGTAACCTGTCTCACCCATAAAGTCTGATACGATACCACCAGCTTCACGTAGGATTAAGTCACCTGCAGCAAAATCCCATGGCTTTAAGCCCTGCTCTAAGTAGCCATCAAAACGACCACATGCTACATAGCATAAATCTAGGCTTGCACTGCCCATACGACGTACGTCAGCACAATTTGCGATAAGTCTTGAGAATAGATCAAGATATGCAGGCATTCTGTCACGATATCTTGTAGGGAAAGCGGTACCGATAATAGCACCGTCTAATGAATCACGTGGAGAAACACGGATTCTGTGGCCATTTAAAAATGCACCTTCACCTCTTGCTGATGTAAACATCTCATTTAACATCGGATCAAATACAACGCCAACTTCAGTCTTACCGTTGTGACGTAAAGCAATTGATACTGCACAATGAGCAATACCCTTAACAAAGTTTGTAGTACCATCGATAGGATCGATTACCCACTGATACTCTGAATCAGGATTACCAACAACACCAGATTCCTCAGCTAATACACTGTGATCGCGATATGACTTTAACAATGTGTCAATGATTACTTTCTCACACTGTTTATCAATAGTTGTAACTAAGTCGTCTTTGTTCTTTTCTTCAACTTCAAAAGAACCTTGCTGACCTAAGTTACGAGCAATTAAATTACCGGCAGAACGTGCAGCGCGGGCTGCGATATTAAGCATTGGATGCATCTTTAAATTCCATTTGTCAAAAAGCATTGCATCGCGAAGTGTCTCATACACTCGGATGTCTGAAAAAACTTGAGTGCATTATAATATAAAAAAGCGAAATTTATGCATTCTTGTAAGACTATTTTCAAATCTTTTGAAAAAGCGAGGTCTTAACTTTAATGTATAATGTACGAACTTAAGAAAACAGAAGAGATGAGATTTAGATTTCATTTATAATCTGCAAAGTTTTTACTCTGAATTCTATCAAAGTTGCAAAAGTAAAATTTAAAAATCACAGGATAAAAGATGACTGTAAAGAACGGAAATTACAAGAAAGTATTAGATGATTTAACCAAAGCAGGTGTTACTGAGAATCAATTCTCATGGTTCTCTTTAATGGTTGGTGTGCTTGCTAAAGGCGTTGAACCAGGTAGTAGGATCTTTATCAGTGTCTTCTCAAACCTTTTAAATGATGGTCAGCCTTTGCCTGGAGCACTAGTTGCTACTCTGACTAATCTTGCTATGGATACTAAAGAGAAATTAGAAAATGCTGATCAGGATTTATTTGCAATGCCTGACGATTCTTATGAAAAGCAAGACCGATTAAAGACATTAGCTGACTTATCTTATGGTTTGAGCTTAGGTCTTACAGTAAATGCCAAAGACGGTTCATTAGAAAAGATCTCCGATCGTGAAGTTTTAGGAGATCTCAATACAATTTCTGAAGTTGCTAAAGTTGACGTTGAAGCTGAGCTTGATGAAGATGATCTTGATAATGTACTTGAATTTATGATTGATGTTGCCACCAAGAATTATCAAATTCACTCAAAGGAATAAACTACTCCGATCTATAAAAAGAGCCTCAATAGAGGCTCTTTTTATATCTGTTGATACTATTACTAATCCTCAATTCCAGGCATTAAAAGCAAAGCCTGTTTTAAGTCATTGATTTCATCACGAACAGAAGCTGCCTCTTCAAACTTAAGCTCACGGGCATATTTAGTCATAGAGGCTGTAAGCTCATCAATTCTCATAGTGATTTCTTTAGCGCTCATGTGAGAAACATTATTCTTTTTCTCCCACTCCTTACGAGAAATAGGCTTCTTGCGAGGTTCATCCGGAACTTTAAAGGAATCAGTATCACGCAGAGCAACTTCCATAATATCAACAATCTTTTTCTTGATTTGTTGTGGAGTGATACCGTGTTCTTTATTGTATTTTTCCTGGATTTCACGTCTTTTGGCGGTGACCTCAATAGTCTCTTTCATTGAGTCAGTTATCTTGTCAGCATAGAAGATAGCTTTTCCATTGACGTTACGGGCAGCTCGACCTACGGTCTGAATTAAAGAACGGGCTGAACGCAAAAATCCTTCTTTATCAGCATCTAAAATTGCAACTAAGGAGACTTCAGGCATATCAAGACCTTCTCTTAATAAGTTAATACCTACTAGGGCATCAAACTCACCTAATCTAAGATCTCGGATAATATCCATTCTCTCTACAGCATCAATATCAGAGTGAAGATACCTTACTCTAATATCATGCTCGCTTAAGTATGCTGTAAGCTCTTCAGCCATCTTCTTAGTTAAAGTGGTGATTAAAACTCTTTCATTGCGTTTGGCACACGCTCTAATCTCACCCATGACATCATCGACCTGAGTTGCTACAGGACGCACTTCAATAATGGGATCTAAAAGACCTGTAGGCCTTATGATCTGCTCTACAACCTGACTTGATTCTTTTATCTCTAGCTCTGCTGGAGTTGCTGAAACATATAATGTTCTAGGTTGCAGAGCTTTAAACTCTTCAAATTTTAAAGGACGGTTGTCATAAGCTGATGGTAATCTAAAACCAAAGTTAACTAAGCTTTCTTTTCTTGAATGGTCACCTTTATACATAGCGCCAATTTGTGGCACTGTCACATGAGACTCATCGATGATTAAAAGACCGTCTTTTGGTAAATAATCAAACAGACAAGGTGGCGGATCACCTTCTTTTCTACCGGTTAGATATCTTGAATAGTTCTCAATACCAGAGCAGTAACCTAATTCATTGATCATCTCAATATCATAGGAAGTTCTCTCGCGGATACGCTGCTCTTCTAATAATTTATTGTTCTCTAAAAAATACTGACATCTGTCATTCAACTCATCTTTAATCTGCTCTACAGCATGATCAAGAATATTCTTTGGAGTTACATAGTGAGTTTTTGGAAAGATTGTGGTTCTGGCTAACTTTTGGAAAGTCTCACCTGTTAGAGGATCAAAGGTTTTAATAGACTCGATCTCATCATCAAATAATTCTAGTCGCACGGCATATCCATCAGAGTCAGATGGATAGATATCAATCACATCTCCCCTTACTCTAAAGGTAGAACGGGCAAAACCTAAATCATTTCTTGTATATTGAAGATCGGATAAGCGTCTAGTGATTTGTTCTTGAGTTATCTGCTCCCCTACTGAAACATGCAACATCATCTTTAAGTAGGTTTCAGGTTCACCTAAGCCATAAATAGCTGATACAGAACAAACTACAATAACATCTTTACGCTCCATCAGAGCCTTAGTTGCAGAAAGACGCATCTGATCTATGTGATCATTTACCTTAGCATCCTTTTCGATAAAGGTATCAGATGAAGGAACATAAGCTTCTGGCTGATAATAATCATAGTATGAGACAAAGTACTCAACAGCATTTTCTGGGAAGAACTCTTTCATCTCACCGTAAAGCTGAGCTGCTAAGGTTTTATTGTGAGATAGGATCATGGTAGGCTTGTTAAGTTTTGCAATGACATTTGCCATGGTAAAAGTCTTACCAGATCCTGTTACACCTAACAGAGTTTGAAATTTATCACCTTGGTTAAAACCATTAACCAGGGATTCTATAGCTTCAGGCTGATCGCCTGTAGGCTTATATTGAGAATGTAATTTTAAATTCATATGTCAAAAGCAAACGGATGACCAACTGATTATAGTTCTCATGTTAGCAAATGGAATTCCACTTGCAATCACATATCTGAAAAATCCTATAAAATAATCAATATCAATCTTCACTAAAGCACTATACTTTATAGTGAACTTGTTGATAGATAAAGGTTCAAGGCGATTTAGTCAGAATAACTAAAATTCACGTTTGTAAATGTAGAATAAAGCAAGATAGATTAATATTGTGTAACCGTATTCATTGAGATAAAAATCACATTATTAACAAGACAAAACAAAATTAATGTGATCTATAGTCAAAGTTTATAGTAAATTACACGGCACAATAGAGAATGGACTTTTGTTTTAATCTTTGCTGTGCGTAAATTGTGCTATTTTCACACAACATAGTTTTATTGGAATAAAATTCAATATAAAACAAGGCAATAACAGTAAAGTTACAACGTTAATAAAGTTATTCTCTTAATATAATAAAAAAAATATATAACAATCAATGAATACACAAAAACGTCATTTAGAAATAAAGACCAAGCTTGCTGGATCTCAGACTCTTGAAGATGAATTGTCTTTAAAAGAAAAGACTGATCCCAAACTTCTAGGTTCTTTTGACAAACTGTGTGCCCTGCCAGGGGACATTGCAACTTTGTCTGTCTCAAATGATTGTATAATTTCTGACTATGTCGATTTTCACGGTACAAACAAGGTGAATAATGCAAAAGCCAACTACCAGGAGCTTATTTCATCTTTGGGAAAATTGTTTTAGTTAGAAACATATGTATACAATAGTTTTACAAGGTTTAAATCACTTTACTGGAGTTAGTTCATTAGCTGTAGCTATGACTTATTCTTTGTCATTGCAGGGACTAAAGACTGTATGCATTGATGCTGATAACAGTAGAAATTCAGTAAGTTCTTCTCTTTTATTTGGTCTTGAAAGACAAGATTACGGTTTTTTAAATGCCTTAAAAGACAATTCTTTTAATAAAGACAATAACAATTTACTATTCAAATATACAGAAAACTCTTATTTCATACCTTTTGGAAATTCTGTTGAACTTATACAAACACCTGACTATTGTATATATACAGCAAACTCTCTAATTAAAGCTCTTGATGCTTTTAAAGCTATCGATTATGTAGTCATTGACGCTGGTAACAGAGAATCACAATTTGCTAAAGCCTTAGCTTCTATTTCAACTATGACGGTTACAGTCATTGAAGCAGAGCAAAATTCCTTAGTCAGATTGAACAGCATTGAAGTTCAAGACAATGAGTATTTTCTTGTAAATAAGATTTTGGCCTCAAGTAAGATCATGAATGATGTATTCATGCTTATGAAAAAAAGCAAGGTTGGTAACTGTATTTTAAATTCTGCAATTGAATTGGATGAATCAGTAATTGACGCCAACATGCATCAAGAACCATTCTCAAGATTTCTGCCAATAAGCGCCTCAACTAATGCCTTAGAGCGAGTACTCTTTGACATCATTCTTATCTGTAAAAATGTAGGAGCAGAAGAATAATGTTACAAAGGGTTAGAGATGAGGCTATAAATCCTCTTGATTTATATGACAGCTGGAGGCTGAACGGTGCTAAGAAAATCACCTGTTTAGTAAATTTCTTCTTTCTAACTCTTGTGTTAGCAATTCTCCCTGTAGAGAACAGATACTATAAAAATTTAAGACAGCACTTTTATTTCTTTTATCCTCAAATTCAAAGAAACAGACCTAAGTTATTAGATCCTCTAAGAATACTTATTCAAACTGTATTTTTACTTTTTGTAAGATTTGATCCTAAAAAAGGACAGCGCAGTGCTCAAGCTGTCAACGTGCTGATTGAATTTTTTAGAAAGTACATAGGAGAGCCTGTACTTAAAAAGGTTACCAGACTCACTGTAAAAGTTGACGATAGAGCAAATTCTAAAAAAGGCATTCTTTTGAATAAAAAGAATTATGTACTTTTAAGAGTTTTACTCGTAGGCTCACTATTGAGCTGTATCCTTGCTGTAACACAGCCTTTTGATGTTACTTATCAGTTAATCTTCGTGGGACTGATGTGGCTTTTGGCGGTTCTTTTAAAGCCAGTAAAGAATAATGTCGCCCTGATGTTGCTGATTTTTATCTCAATCATCATTTCAACTCGTTACATCTACTGGCGTATTACCAAAACTGTACTGCTCACAGATCCTGTAACTGCAGTATGCGCGCTCTTACTGTTAGCTGCCGAAATCTATGCCTATATAGTCTTGGTTTTATCCTATTTTCAGGTATGTTGGGTCTTAGACAGAAAACCATATCCCCTGCCCAAAGATACCAGTCTATGGCCTACTGTGGATATTTTTATACCAAGCTACAATGAACCTCTTGAAGTAGTAAAACCTTGTCTTTTAGCAGCACTTGATCTTGACTGGCCTCAGGATAAGTTAAAAGTGCATATGCTAGATGACGGTACCAGAAAAGATTTTGAAAATTACTGCAAAGAAATTGGTGTTAACTACATCATAAGAAAAGAGCATAACCATGCAAAAGCCGGTAACATCAACCATGCTTTGACCGTAACTAATGGTGAGATTATCGCCATCTTTGACTGTGACCACGTACCTACAAGGGCTTTCTTACAGATGACTGTAGGTTGGATGGTTCATGATCAGAAGATAGCTTTAGTGCAAACACCTCACCACTTTTATTCTGATGATCCTTTTGAAAAGAACCTTTCAATTAAGGGTGATGTTCCAGCTGAAAATTCACTCTTCCATGACTTCATTCAAAAAGGTAATGATACCTGGAACGCAACCATGTTCTGTGGTTCGTGTGCCATCATCAGACGTAAGCCATTAGAAGAGATTGGTGGTATTGCAGTAGAAACTGTTACTGAAGATGCTCATACCTCATTAAGATTAAACAGAAAAGGTTATTCATCAGCTTTTATTAGTATGCCTTTAGCAGCTGGTCTTGCAACCGAGTCACTTGCCGATCACATCAATCAACGTATTCGATGGGCTCGTGGTATGGTACAGATTTTTAGAATTGATAATCCTCTGTTTGGTAAAGGACTTACCATTCCACAGCGTATCTGCTTTGCTAATGCGATGATCCACTTCTTACATGGACTGCCTCGTATTATCTTCTTGTTAGCGCCTCTACCATTTCTGTTCTTTAATGTATATGTAATTTTCGCCTCAGGTCTTATGATCTTTGCTTACGTGTTACCACATATGGTTCACTCAACCATTACCAATCAAAAGATTCAAGATAACAAGCGCTTCTATTTCTGGGGAGTTATCTATGAGACGATTTTGTCCTGGTACATCACTGTACCTACCCTTGTGGCTTTAATTTCACCTAAACACGGAAAATTTAACGTAACAGCTAAAGGCGAATCCAATGAGGAAACCTATTTTGACTGGACCGTGTCAAAGTCATATATCTTTTTGATTATTTTAAACTTTGCAGGTCTCATCTACGGTTTTTACAGAATTGCAACCGATCCTTATGCAGAGGTATGGATCATTCTTATCAATATTGCTTGGGTTTGCTATAACCTCTTAGTTTTAGGTGCAGCATCTGCTGTAGCATTAGAGAAAAAACAGGTAAGAAGTTCTCCTCGTGTAGCTTGCAACATTAGAGCACAGCTAGAGCTTAAAAATGAGAACTCTATTTCTGTTGTAATTACAGATTTCTCAAAAGAAGGTCTTGGAATCAAACTTCCTACACCTAACTTAGATGGCAAGTCTGTAGCAGATCTCCTATATTTAGATATGCCCTTGCATATCACCATCGCTAATGCTGGTATAAGATACCGCTTTATAGGAACGGTGCGTTTCTTTAACAAAAGCAAAATTGGTTTGAAGCTGCATTTAAACGGCTTAAAAGAGAACATCGAATATATTAGAACCACTTTTGCCTGTGCTGACAGATGGTCACACAGCTTTGAAAATTTACATCAGGATGGATTACTGCATGGTATCCATACCTTGGTTAAATTCGGCCTGAACGGCTATTTAAAAATGATAAAAAATGCTCCTCCTGTTTTCAGAGAGGTGCTTTTTGTGATTGTGCGCTCAATGCTTTTTGTCTTCAGTCTGTTACCACAGCCACTTGATCTGACAAAAGATCTGCCATTGAACAGACAGCTTAACAAGACAGAGTGTTAACGGAGTACTTATGCTATCTAAATCTTATAAGTTAGTAACAGCACTATTACTTGCAACCTATGTAACTACTGGTGCTTATGCAGCTGACAAAGTAAAAAAAGAAGAGTCTAAAGAAGCTATTACAGTTGAAAACGTTACTCCAGTAAGAATTGAATCAATTCCTAGCACTGTAACCAACTACCCTTTATCAAGTCTTGACTGGGTTGATCCTAGCGGTGGCTTAGGTCTATCAGGTGTTACCCCTAAAAGAAGCGTGCATTTTTCAATTAAGAAAGATGAGTTAATCACTGACTCAGCTCTGCTTCTGTACTACACTCCATCTCCATCTTTAATTCCTGTAAGATCACAGCTAAATGTTTACCTAAATGGTCTTTTAGTAAAAACTCTGCCAATTGAAAAAGTTGATTTAGGTAATAAGGTAGAAAAGGAAATACATCTTGATCCTCGAGCTATTGGAGACGACAACATCATTGAATTTGAGTTTATAGGTCACTATACGGATATCTGCGAAAACCCAGTAGACTCAACCTTATGGTTAAACATCGGTGCAGCTTCAAACTTAAGATTAAACAAGCAAAAACTACATATTGCTAATGATTTAGCTAACTTTCCTGTACCTTTCTTTAATATAACTACCTCAGATAAAACTGTACTGCCAATTGTATTTGCAACAGTTCCTGATGAAAGCACAATTAAGGCTGCTTCAATCGTAAGTTCATATGGTGGTGTACTCACCAAGTGGAGAGGTATTGATTACCCTGTTTTTATTAACAGTCTACCTGATGATGGCAATGCTATTGTCTTTATAACTAATGACAATCGCCCATATTTCCTGCAGGAATATCCAAAGACTGATGTTCCTGCAATTGAAATGGCAGATATTTCTTCAACACTTACAGGCAAGATGCTGATTGTTTCAGCTCCTGATTCTGAAGGACTAGTAACTGCAGCAAAAGCTTTAGCAATGGGTAACGTTCTTTTCAACGGTCCTTTGAGTAAGATTTTAGAATATAAGGAAATTGAAAAGAGAAAACCTTATGATGCACCAAACTGGATTGATACTTCAAAAAAGGTAACCTTTGGCTCTCTTGCTACCTATGACGAACAATTAAGTTCACAGGGCTTTAAACCTATACCTATTAACTTAGAGCTGAACTTACCACCAGATCTGTACTTTGTGAATGGTTCAAGAATTGATATGAACCTTCTGTATAAGTACTCTAAGCCATCTCCTTTAGGAATGTCTCAGTTAAGATTCTTAGTTAATGATCATTTACTAAGATCATACCCATTAAAACCAGAAAATGAGTCTGATGTCATTACTGAGAATATGCCTCTTTTAGGCACATTAAACTTGTTTACCAAGTCAAAGGTTGAAACTTCATTCTTAAAACCAATGAACAAGTTAACTTTTGATTTTAATTACTCAATGCTCTACACCTCAAAGGTTAACGAGTGTACTACTCAGTTACCTATTCCAAATCGTGTAGAAATTGATCCTGCTTCAAACATAGATTTCTCAGGCTTATATCACTTTACTTTAATGCCAAATCTAGAGTTGTTCTGGAAGAGTGGTTACCCATTCTCAATCTATGCTGATTTACAGGAAACTGCAGCTGTAATCACCACTCCAGCTGATACTAGTGATTTATGCGCTCTATTCAATACATTAGGCAGAATTGGCGCTCAGTTAGGCTACAGTTCAACTAATATTGAAATTGTTACCGATATTTCAGAAAAAACTGAAGACAGACTTGCCCTTAAAGATATTTTAGTGATAGGTCAGGTGCCAGATTTCTTAAAGACTGATGATAATGCAACCTTAGTGTTAAATAAGACTCGTCAGGCAATTTCAACCTCATTTAACAATCAGATGCCTAACAGTTTTTCTAGTGAAAAGAGAGATGTTACCCAAAAGATGACTGCTCAAAGCTCTGAAGGTTTAGGTGCAATTATTTCATTCAGATCACCGCTTAACAAAGATAAGACTGTAGTTGCAATTCTCTCTGACAGTCCATCCGGTATGGAAATTGTAAATGAGAACCTTATTCTAAATGCCTCATCTAGTGAAGCTCGTGGATCTATTACCCTCTTTAAAGAAGACAGAAGCAGAAGCTTTGATGTTGGTGAAAGCTATTATGTAGGTGATTTACCTTGGTATCAGCGTGTGTACTACGTAATGCTTGATAATCCTTGGATGTTGATGATTTTGTCACTATTCAGCTCAGTAGTATTCTGTATAATCTGCTATAAGGTTTTAAAGAGAATTCAAAAGGCAAGATTACTAAAGAAGTCACAGAGAAAGGCCCAATAAGGACACAAGTTATGACAATTAAGAAAACTCTTTTATCTTTAATTCTCTGTACTTGTGTTGCAAGTGCTAATGCAGGCAATTTGTACAGTTATGATAAGTACCTTACTTACCATTATGGTCAGGGCAGAATCACTGAAAATGCCAAGGCAGAGGATACAATCTTTGCAAAATACCAAGCTTATAACCTGTTTTTTGCAATTGTTGACACAAACAAAGAATTGTTTGCAACCTTGCTGCACAATTTTGAGAGAATCCTATGCATGGGATCTGTGGATTTATATATTCCCAATAAAAGCTCAACATTAGGCCAAAACAGTGATACTTTCGATGTTGGTGCAGCCCTGTTTACAGCTTATTCTCTGTTAGAAGCTTCAGAAAAATTTTCTGAACCAGAATACAAGAGCAAAGCTCTGAACATCATAAAATGCATTAAAACCAATTTTGTTGTAAAAAATGAAATCTTAGGTGAGCTTATAGTTTCAGCTTATGATAAAAATCAGAACCTTTACATTAGACCATCTGATTTTCCTTTGTTTGTAGTGCAAAGATTATCTGAACTTGATCCTGATCTGAAAAAACTCTTACATAACTCATATGTAGCCATTGTAAAGGGTGCAGGAGACGGCTTTGTAGCAGACGAGCTTCAATTCAATGCCGATGGCAATCTTGTCATTAAGAAAAATACGATTGGAGCCGCTGATGCCCTGAAGTTTTATTTATTCTTAAATATTAGTTCAAAGGCTGATGCTAACTTTAGGTTATTAAAACCTTTATATGACAATATGGAGAAATCTTTAAATAAAGATTTAAAGGCTCCTTTAGAGTACAATTTTTTTGATAAAGTAGAAAGTGGTGATGGCTCAATTGCCTATACAGCCGCCTTAATGCCAGATGCTAAAGGAAAAATAAAAGATTATTTAAGAACAAAACTTAAAAGTTATGTATTTAAACCTCATGACTTTTATGCTCATACATTAGCTCTCTTCTCATTAGGCTATGACAGAAACTGTTTTTCATTAGCACCTGATGGCAGGATTGTGGTTAAACATTAGTTCAGAATAGATTAGTGCTTTTATAAGTTTTATGAAATTTTTGCGATTACTTTTTTTAGCAAGCTCTCTAGCATGCTTAGCGTCATTTAGCGCTCAGGCAAGTGACGGCTTGTCTTTAAAAAAAGAAGATCTGCACATTAAGATGGAACAGCCAAATCTACCTGCAACTAAGAACTATGAGTATTTAGAACAGATTAAAAAGCTAAAAAAGAGTCAGGATTATGCTAAGAAAACTTATAATCCAACTCTTGAATTAAATGCTTTAGAAAAACTTGCCCTTATCTCAGGCCGTTCTTCAAAAGAATACCTGATTGCTTATGTTCGCTTTAAGGTAAATCAAGGTGGCAAAGCTAGAGAAGAAGCTAAAGAAGCAGTAGACAAATTGTGCAAAATGGGCAAATACACCTATGAATGTATTCAAGGTAAAGCCCTTTATGATATTTCATCGCCTCAGATGAAAATCAAGCTTCAATCTTTTAACATGCATGAAACTAACCGCGACTATGAAGCAGCGGTAAAAGACATGAATGAGCTTATGGGCATTCCTCTTGAGCATTCTTTGAGACATCGTTACTTTGTGATGATGGGTAATATTGAAGGAAGAGAGAGGGAAGCCATCACTGGCTTGGAAGCTATCGTAAAAGAAGATCCTACTGACAGTACTTTCAAGTTTGAAGTAAAAAAAGACATCAATACATTCAAAGCACAATTGCTAGCTAATCAGGCTATAAAAGTAATTGATGATACCAAACAGTCTACAGTTGCTCAAAATAAGCTAAAAAAAGCAATCAGCATTGATCCTGACAACTCTAATGCTTCTTACTGGAAAGAAATTTTAAGCTACAGCACCTACTACAGAATGATTGAACAGGCTGACAAACTGCTTGAACAAAATAATGTAAAAGCAGCCTCAGCTCTATATCTAAAAGCTACAAACATCTTAAAAGACAGTCCTTATGCTTATGTAGGATTAACTAGATGTGCTGTTTTAGATAAAGATGTGCCGTCCTTTGAGAAATACTCAAATTTAGCGATTACAAATTCTAAAAAAGAATCAGATGCTGAAAGAAAGAGAATTGCCACTTCCATGGTCTCATTAAAAGGCAATCTCTATTCAAATATTGCAGATGACTATCAGCAAAAAGGTGATAGAGAGAATGCTGTTTTCTATTACATGAGAGCCTTAAAGATAGACAACACCTCTGTATGGAATGCTTATGCTTTATCTAACTTACTTTTAGATAAAGGTGATCGCTACACTGCCTTAAAGACTATTGATGAGGTATCACCTTCTGTTAAAAATACATCTGAATATGCTTTCGCTCATGCATTGATCTTAGATAAAACTGGAGACACAAAAAAAGCTTTTGAAGTCTTAAGTCCGTATAAACATGCAAGTCAGAGTATCGATGAGAATATCGAACGTTTTGAGCAAACTTTAGCTTTAGAAAAAGCAAATAAACTTTATGCTTCAGGTGATCTTAATGGGGCTATAGAAGCTATTGAAAAATATAAAGTTCCTTATATTGAAACAACCAAAGCACAATACCAGTATGAAGCAGGTGATCTCAATCATGCTGTAGAATCTTTAAAAGATGCTATTGCTAAAGATAATACTCAAACCTATTCAAAATTACGTTTAGCTCAGATTTATCATGAATTAGGTGATGATGAGAACGCATCTGCTGTAGCTTTATCCTTAAAAGAAGAATCATCAAACTTGTCTTTGGATAATCAGAGAGCTTTAGGTGAGTTATTCTCAGATCTTAAAAGATTTGATGATGCCATTGCTGTATATGAAACAGGCTTAAAAAATAACAGCCTAGATCATAGCCTTGAAGATTCAGCTTTAGTTTTAGATTTAGTAACCTCATCAAATAACAATAAAACAGCTAATAACTTTAAGGCACAGGATCTTGAAGTGTCTGAAAGTGAAAAGCGTATGACCAAAGCTTGGATGCAAAGAAATATTGCGGTAATTGAAGGTGATCTTTATAAGAACGGAACCAAAGCTTTAGAAGACTACAGAAAAGCTCTGGCTATTTATGATGACAAGATTGGTCTTTACAGTGATGACAAGCTTTACACTAAAGCATTAAGAACTCCTGAAGATCCACAGGATTGGCTGCGTCAATCAATTGCCTCTCGTGGTGCTGAATACTATCAGGAGCATAATACTGTAATTACTGATGCCATTAGATTTATTAGAGATTCAGGTCATGGCGGTTACTCTGATAACAAAGGCTTTATCAATGTCTTAAATATCTCTTTCCATATGTTAAGTGGCAGAGTAGCATTCCAAACCGACAGAACTGTAACCGATGCTGGAACCTTAACTGGTGGAGCCTATAACGATATGTTCGGTTCATGCTTTGCTACAGGATGTAATGATTCTTCAAAACACAAAAGAAGCATCAACACTTATGCCTTATCTTATGACAATGAAGTATTCCATATAGATGTCGGTACAGCTCCAAAGATTTCAGGCAACAAAGTTACCTCAAATGCTCTTGTAGGTGGCTTTAGAACCTATTTTGATTATAAAGACTGGTCATTTACTCCATATGTATACCACAGAGCTGTAGATAATTCTCTACTCTCATACTTTGGTGACAGAGATCCTGTAGATGGCAAGTTATGGGGCGCTGTTAAGAAGACAGGTGTTTCTCTTACAGTAAGTAACTATATCAATGAATATTCAGGTATCTGGCTAAAAGGCGGTATAGATGTCCTAAAAGGAACAGATGTAGCCTCAAACACCAAGTTCTCTTTCATGGGAGGATATTACTTCCATTTAATCTACAGACCTAATGAGAGATTAACCCTCTCCCCTAGTGCTATGTATATGCACTATAACAAAGATCTGTCAGGTTATACATTCTCACAGGGTGGTTACTATTCACCTCAGCAGTACTATTCAACCTCACTATCATTGGCTTATATGAGAAGATATGACGATTTTTCATATTCAGTTGAAGCTTCATTGTCATTAAGCCATGCTACAACCGATAGTATTGACCGTTATCCATTAAAATCAAAATATTATTTGGCGGAAGACTATGATGCTGTAACTACTAAAAGTTCATCTACTACTATAGGTGGCGGTATCACTGCAGTTGCTGAAAAGCGCTTTGGTAGCCACTTCGTATTAGGAGCTCAGTTAAAAGCAATCAAATCTGACGATTACTCTCCTTTAAACGGAACTTTATACTTTAGATATTACATGGATGCCTGGGAGGGAGATTTACCAATGCCTCCTTCAGGACCTACCCCTTATGTGGAGTGGTAAACAATGGATTTAGGCATTAATAATCTAATTTTCCAGCTTCAAGAGTTTCAGCAAAACGGTTTCTATCTTTTAACCACTTCAGGTAAGCAGATAGCTGTAAATCTTGCATTAAACTGTTTATATCACAACAGTAACGAAGACTGTTTAAGATTTTTTATAACAGGTGGAATTGAACCTCAAAAGATGCTCTCATATCTAGAGAATAAAGATATGGCATCATCTATTAAAGCTCATGTTTATGAATATAATGAGAACACACTTGATGTTACCAAGATTGTAAAAGATCTCTTGTTACAGAAGGTAAATGATGAAAAATCATTAGTTGTACTTTTGTTACAGGACAGTCTTTTAACTAAGCTCTCAAAAAGACAGTTGCAACATACCTTATTATCTTTAGAAGAGTTTGCAACTGAGTACTCTCTATCGGTTGTGCTCATTACCCATGGACTGTTTGAAAACGATCTTGTAAAAAGACTTTTAAGTGAAAGTAATCACTACTCAGGATTGGTTTCTTTTACAGACAGACCAAATGGTATTTTAATGAATACCCTCTTTTGGAGAGAAGCTGACGGTCATTTCATTCAGTCAAACAACCAAATCAAAATTGATGAAAATGGAATTGAGGTAGTAGTACCTGATACTAATCTTATTGCTTCAATAGATGAAAATACCTGTTACATTACTGATAACACATTCACTCCAGACAGTGCTGTTTACAGCACTGTAAAAAGATTTAACTCTAATCAGGAGCTTTTTGCTGATGCCATTGAAAATGCGACAGCAGCATCTGTATTCTTAACTGTTACCTCACGTGAAACCATTGATGAAACAGCTGAATATGTTTATAAGCTGAGAACTGCCAGAGGAAGCAACCTCAAGATCATCGTAATTGAAAAAGTAAGAGGCATTAGAGCTAATTCAGAACAGTTTTTAATTACTTGCGGCGCTAACTTTATCTTTGAAACTGATGCTAAAGGCACTTACATCAATGCGATGCTGCCTACTCTAAAAACACTAGTATTCCAAAAGAATATCAGTAAGAGCTTTAATGAAATTAAAGATAACTACCACTTGATTGATAATGAAGGTAAAGGATTTTTGATGCCTCAGGACTTTATTTTAAAAGTGCAGAATTTAATTTCACATAATCTTGAAGGATCTAATTTAAGGGGCACTTTAGCAAAGCTTACTGTAAAAGACGGACTTACCGAAAAGATGTGTGTAAGTCAGTTCAAACCTAAGCGTGGTGGTGACTACTGTACCGTTATGCAAGGATTCATTATTCTTTACTTACCAAGTTGCCGTGAAGGTGAGCTTGCCATTACTCTAGAACATACTTTTAATACCCCCCCAGCTACGTTATTTAAGACTTGCTCTGCTGTATATACATATCAGGAAATCGTTTCAGAAATCAAAGATCTTGGATCAACTGAGTTTGATTCCTTTGAAGATGTAAACATCATGCACGAAATCATCATTAAACAAAGACAAGAAGAGTTGATGAAAAAGAAAGCAAAGAGTATCTATGACTTAGCAGATACTTCTCTTGTAACAGCAGTTCCTGTATCCATGAAAGAATTGTGGAAGGAAGAACAAGATGCTTGATACTCTACCATTAACAGATATCGTAGAACTGGTTGCATTATGTGGAGTTTTATTTATTCCATTAGGTTTCTTTTTGAGAAAAACTTTTGATAAATATCGCCTGATTTTCAGAATATCAACAAAATTTCGCTCAAAATTAAAAGACAAAGGCACTTTTAAAGACTTCATTAAGAAATAAAAGTATGAAAACTGAGCTTAATGCGATACAGCCAAAAGTAGTATTTAGGGGATCTTTATTTTTCGCCTCTTTATACATTTTTAAAGTAGGTCTGTACTTAACTGGTTTTATTGATTTTTCCTTACTGCTAAACCTCTTAGGTTTTACAGCCGTTTGTCTTTATTTTAAGCATAAATACCTCAACAAGCTCTACAGAACAATAGCGATTATCTTAACCTTCGCTCTGTTTTATCATGACAGCTATCTGCCTTCTGTTGAACAGATGATTGCTCAAAGAAACAACATTACTGATTTCTCTTTAGGATATATAGTCGAGTTTATTGAAGGATTTATAAACTTAAAAATGATCTTTGCTTTTATACTTGCGATCATCATTTTGTATTTTTCCTCAAGATTTGTAAGAGTAATTACGGTTACTTATGTGCTTATTATGGCAACAGTAGTAACTCCTGACGATTTCTTTAAAAACATTATTGATAACGATGACAGTATTAAGGTTAACGAAAACTTTATCTCAACTAAAATCAATAAAGGTCTGGTCGAGCAAAGAGGTAATTTCACCAAAACCAATCTGCAACGTTATTTAGAGACTTTCTACGAAAAAGAAAGTGAAAGAAAAATTGATTTTCCGACCCATTTAAGAAAAAACTTCAAACCATTTAATATTGTAGTTTTACAAGTAAATAGCATGTCTAACAAAGACCTCTATGTACATAATGCTAAAGAGCATGCTGTATTAAAAAGATTTGATATCTATTTAAGTGATTTTAATTCTGCAACTACAGACAAAAATGAGGCTACTTTACGTTTATTTGATGCTGTATGCGGTCAGAAATCTCGTGATGAGCTCTTAAAAGACAATAAAAGCTGCTCACTGTTTAGAGCATTAGAAAAATTAGGCTATTCTGGACAGTATTTATTTGACAGAAAAGAAGACAACCTGAAAGTTGCTAAATTCTTACAAGAAAAAACTGTTTTTCCTCAAGCTAAGATTGAGACTAAAGAAAAGCCAAATCAGTTACTCTCAACCTTAAATCGTATTGATGTTATGTATGAGTACATTGAAGCTCAAAGATTAGAGCATAACAATCAGATGTTCTCATTTTTAAGAACAACACTTGCAGACAATGTACGTGGTGAAACTGAATACGATTTGATATTAAAGAACTTTTTATTAAATCTTGATAAATTTGTAGATTACTTATCAGGACTTCCTAACGATACCCTGTTTGTACTTATACCTGCAGATGGATCTGCACTGCAGGGTGATAGAACTCAGTTAAAAGGAGTAAAGGAGATCCCATCACATACTCTTACAAATGTGACCGCAATGGTTAAGTTTATAAGTCACAAACAGAGAGCTTCAGCTATCAATGTAACCTCTCCTACAAGCTACATGGGTATTGCTCATTTAATCAAGAGAGCTATTGATGGCAACATCTTCTATGAAGACAATGTGATGTCAAATTTAGCTTTAACTGAAGATCTGTCTCAGACCTCCCCTGTATCAGAAAACGAGCAAGCGGTATTTTTAAAGTTTAAAGATCGTTTCTTCTACAAGAGTGCATCTGAGGACTGGACTCAATATACAGAGTAGTTTATTACATATTAAAAAAACAAAACTTCTTTTAAAGAAGTAAACAAGACAACAATCAGCAAACATAAGTTAAATAAAACGAAGAGATTAGGCAGTATGTTTAAGGCTTTAAAGAAAATTCCTCAAAATAAGCTTTCATTTTCCTTAAGAATTGGAAGTTTAGCGGGAACTTATTTTCTATTTAAATTCGGACTCTACTTTATGGCCATGTCTGGATTTGATTTTGCCTTCAATTTTGTGCTCTTTTTACTATGTCTGTTTTCATTTAGACAAAAGACTTTAAATAAACTTTACAAGAGCTTTTTAATTATCTTTGGACTGCTATTGCTTTATCATGACAGCTACCTGCCTATGTTCACACCGCAGGTTATTTATGAGGAAAAAGGCTTTACTGGAGTATTTGAGCTAGTATCTACATTTATCACAGAATACTTTGATTTTGCCTATTTTGGGCTATTTATAATACTGTTTATTGCAATATTCTTCCTAAATGACTTTTTAAAGATAACTTCTTTTGTAATGGTTGGATTTATTACAGTATCTGCGCTTAATATTTCAGCTTTGAGTGTATCTAAAGAAGCTAATTCTCAAGCTGTGCAGAATGTAGTAGCAGACAGCGCTGATATTCCTCCTCAGATAGGAACAGCCGACAGTCAGAGCATCGAGAATTACTTGCAGACATTTTTAGAGCTTGAAAGACAGCGTATTGTCACCTTGCCTTCTGCCCTTCCAGAGCAATTTACACCGTTTGACATTGTGATTGTAAATATCTGTTCTATGGCAACAGATGATATTGAGGCATCTAACCTTTTAAAGCATCCTTTATTTAGAACTTTTGATTTTAGTTTTGAAACCTTTAATTCTGTATCCTCATATTCAACACCATCTTCATTAAGACTGTTACGATCTAACTGTGGTCAAATGACTGAATCTCAGATGTACAAAGAAAGAAGATCTGAATGTGAACTTATTACCTCATTAGAGCAGTTAGGCTATCAAAGTGAGGTCTATTTTGACCATAATGGTAAGTACGGCGACTATTTAAAGACCTTACATGATTTAGGTGGACTAAAAGAGAATATCCATGATCTTTCAAAGCTTGCTGTAAAATACAATGCCTTTGACGGTAGTGCCATTAGAAGTGATGCAGATTTATTTACAGCCTATATAAATAACGTTGCCAATAACGGTAGCGTCAATAACATTACATTTATGAATCTCTTATCCCTCCATGACGGTAACAGACTTGCTGGCGAAAAGAAATCTCAAAGCTATGCTCCTCGTTTAAAGCTCTTATTAGATGATCTTGAGGATTTTATTGAAAACATCAAAAAGTCTAAGAGAAATACTATCTTTATCATGGTGCCAGAGCATGGAGCGGCCATCCGTAGCGATAAGATGCAGATAGCAAAGCTAAGAGAAATACCTACAGATAAGATCACCAGAATTCCTGTAGGTGTAAGTTTCTTAGGTGCACAGAGAAATGCTGTAGGTGGTGGTATAGCTAAGGATCACAAGACAAAGAGGATCAAAGGATTCTATAGCTATTTAGCTATTTCTGAGATTGTAAAGCGCTCAATTGAGGACAATGTCTTTGCTAACAATGAAGAAGAGAGCAAAACAGATAAGATTGAAGATATTTTCTACGATTTACCTCAAACAGCATTTATTGCTGAATCAACTAATGCTTACTATATGAATTTCCAACATCAGGACTTTTATAAATTAAAGGGTGAGCATTGGGAAAAATACATAAAGTAACAGAAGGCATTTATATCGCTTTTATAAGCTAAATGTCGTTTTGATGATTGTTTTATAAAAAATTTTTTACCAAAAAGTGTTGACACCATTACACTTTGTCTTTATAATCATCAGCGTTTTCACGGTGTTCCTCCTTAGTTCAGTCGGTAGAACGGCGGACTGTTAATCCGTATGTCGCAGGTTCAAGTCCCGCAGGAGGAGCCAAAATAATCAAGGCAACCATTAGGTTGCTTTTTTTATTCCTTCTATCTCGCATTTTTTAAATCTTCTTATTGAATTTTCTAATGAAAATTTTATGATGTTAAATATATTACATAAGGAGATAACCATGTCAAAAGCTTTAATTGTATATACTCATGGAACAGAAGACATTGAGTCTACTGCTGTATTAGATATCTTAAAAAGAGGCGGTGTAAATGTAGTAACCGCATCTGTAAGTGCAGATGGTTCTCGCTTGGTAAACCTAGCTCATGGATCCACACTCTTATGTCAGCAGAACATTGAAGATGTTAATGAGGACTTTGATCTTATCGTCGTTCCTGGTGGGCCTGGTACTAAGAGTTATTCAGGCTGTCAAAAGCTAATTGATATGTTAAAGTCTCAAAAAGAAAAGAAAGGACTAATTGGAGCTATCTGTGCTGCTCCTGGATTCATTCTCTATTCATGCGGTATTTTAAAGAATACTGAAAAAGCATCAACCTACCCTGGCTGTGAGTGTGGAGCTAAATTCAGTGAAAAGCCTGTAAGTGTAAATCCTGAAGAGAATATCATTACAGGTCGTGGTCCTAACTATGCTATTCCATTTGCTCTGGAGCTGTTAAAAGCGCTTGAAGGTGAAGCTAAGGCTAAAGAAGTTGCCGACGGAATTTTATTTAACGAATAAGCTTAATTGTCGTTAATCACGTCATTGTGATCTTTAATACAAATGGGAGGTTTTCACCTCCCATCTTCATTAAACAAATCGTTCAGATTATTTTACTTGAACCACTTGTTGTAGATCTTATCATAAGTACCATCTTCTTTAATCTTTTTAAGACCAGCATTAATTTTTTTCATTAAAGCTGTATTGTTCTTATTTGTTACAATACCCAAGTCTGCTGCGCGAACTACACTCTCAGGAACATGTACAAGATCTTTATCGCCTGTTTGTACTAAATAGAACTGATTTACAGGAGTACCGGTTATAACAGCTTCACACCCGTGCTTTTTAAGTTCCATATAAGCTTCAGTTACATTGTTAAAATTTTTTACATCAGCATCTTTAATACTGCCGGCTACAATTGCCCCCACAGAACCTAACTGAACACAAACACCTTTACCCTCTAAAGATTCCATATTCTTGTATTTACCTACAGAATCTTTTCTTACCATTAAATCCTGACCTGCTACATAGTAAGGATCTGAGAATAGAACCATCTTCTCGCGCTCAGGATTCTTAGTCATACCAGAGATAGCCGCATCAATTGAATTAGACAGAATTGATGGAATTAAACCATCGAACTGCATTGATTCAATAACAACCTTCATACCTTCAGCTTTGCCGATAGCATTGATAACATCGATATCAAACCCTACAATTTCTGAAGTTTTATCATCAACAAAACCAAATGGAGCAAAGGTAGGCTCTGTTCCTACATGGATGGTTTCCTGTGCATAAGAGCTAAATGAATACATAGAAACAATAGCGCCTAAAAGTGCGCCACATAAAGTTGATTTTACTGACATGAGTTTTCTCCATAGAAGTTGATGTCATTATTATGGAGCTTTAATGGTTAATTGTACTAATTTTATGAAAATTGAACTATTTTGCATATAAAGAGTGCATTAGAAAATTTTAATGCTCTGTTTTGTAACTTAATTACAAGATCTCCCACAAAGTTGAAAGGTAAGATTAATAAAGCGTAAGAGATAAAAAAATCAAGAGAGCCTTGATTAAGACTCTCTTTTCTAAGGTTAGCGGAAATGTCTATGATGGTGACCATGTGGACCACGTGGAGGTGGAGGTGGAGCAAAACCTCTTGGACCATTCCAATGACCAGGGCCGAACTTACGAGGAGGAGGTGGTGGTGGAGCAAAACCTCTTGGACCATCCCAAGAACCAGGACCGAACTCACGAGGAGGAGGAGGTGGTGGAGGTGCGTAGTGAGGACCAGGAGCTGGTGGCAATACCACTACTGAAGGAGGAGGCGGAGGCGCATAATGATGTCCACGACCAGAACTTATTGAAAATGAAGTATCGTCATCATCAAAGTAGAAGCCCATACCAGCTTGCGCCTGAGAAATTAGGCCTAAAGTGATGAGGACTAATAAGACAATCTTTAACTTCATAAATAAACCTTTTGTCATTATCAAAGTTGTTTCAAAAGTATTTTTTAAACTTATATTTCTTGTCTAGAACTAAAGCAATTAGCCTAGATTTCATTTAATTCTGTCTTTTAATAATGCTCTACAAAACGAGGTCTTAAATCATGACCGAATCGGCGTGGAGGAGGAGCCAAGCGATGCTCTGGGCCATCATGTTTTGGCTCAAAATGTGGAGCTGGAGCCACAGGAGCTGAATGGGCACCTGATTTACCTATAGAGATACTAGAATCTCCATCATCATAAAAGAAACCATAGCTTCCATGTGCTGAAGCTACTGATACGCAGCCTAATAAACAAATTACAGCTAAAAAGTTTCTAACTTTCATATGAACTCCTTTATGGTTATTCATTCTTTATGTCTTTAAGAATAATTAGTTATTCTTAGAAATAACTTAGCGTTAAGTATTATTTACAGATAGAGTCATCTCATAAATGAATCTTATGTTTTACAAATACGATAAATAAGCGCTCTTTAAAACGTAAAAATTCAGATTTGAAAATTGTGTAAGGTAAAATTTAACTTAGGATTCGAGTACAAAGTAAGGATAGAGTTGAGCCTGCTTTATTGTGTCTTGCAGGCTCAAAATAGATTAGATATTTTAAGGCTTGATAAGATTACTTACCACAAATGCCACCATGGTTTTGAGGCTTTAACCGCACTTAGATCATCTAAGCGGGTGCAGATCTTGCCACAGATAGACTCATTGTCATCAGGCTCTCCCCAATTAGTCTTCATCAGAACTTTAGAAGCGCCTGTTACATGTCCTACCACATAAATGTGGAAACGACCTTCTTTTACAGCTTTTACAACTGATGGACGGAGAACAAGCTGATGAATACATGAGTAAGGGATGATTACGCCCTGTGTTCCTGTAAGTCCATGTAAGCGGCAGATCTTAAAGAAACCTTCTATCTTTTCGTTAACACCACCTACAGGCTGTACGTCACCAAACTGATCGACTGCACCTGTTACAGCTAGATCCTGTCTTATAGGCAAGTCTGCCAAACTTGAAATTACTGCACACAAACCTGTTAATGAGGCAGAATCACCATCGATTTCACTATAGGATTGCTCAAATACTAAGCTTGCAGATACTGGCAGTGGCTGTTCAGAACCAAATTCTGTTGCTAAAAAGCCATTGATGATCATCATTGCTTTAGCGTGAATTTGACCAGCTAGTTCTGCTTTTCTTTCAATATCGATGACGTCTCCATCACCTCCAGCTCTTAATGTAGCTGTAATTCTTACAGGCTCACCGTACTCATAAGAGGTACCGGCAGTTTCAATGACACTCAGGCCATTGATTTGTCCTGTAACCTCACCTTTGGTCTCTAATATAATCTGATTGTCTCGATGATTTCTAAGTTCAGATTCAGCTAGAGAATTTACTCTAAAGTCAGCAGCGCCAATAGCCTTTAGAACATCATGTTCTGTAACTATAAAGTCTTCACTGCCATGAGCTTTTAAAGATGCATAGCGATTAGCTTCAATGACTAATGAGAGTAGCTTTGCCTCAGGAATACCTAAATAGCGTCTGTCACCACTTTGTCTGCATGACCAGATACATAAAAGACTTATTGCTTTATCATCAAAAGCGTTGACGTGGTACTTTTCACTGTAAGAGGTTACTAACGAGCCCATTAAGGTCATAGCTCCTAGTATTGGATACTCAAGGACAATATCAGCTCGCACAGCATTATCTAATGTCTGCCACATCATATTTAAAGTAGCACAGTCAGTTGCATCACCGCATAGAACCAGCTTTAGTCCTTCATTCATCGCAATGCAAGCATCAGCCATACCGAGCCACTTTGGATGATCAATAAAGTGAGAACAAGGCATAACCACAAAGCCTGGTTCTGTTAAAACACCACTTTCCTTTTCTGAACCGAAAAGCTCAAATTTTGTAGGAGCAATAGCTATAGTAGGTGTAATTGAAGCTACATCTTTGAAAAGGTCACAAGCAATATCAATAGTATCGACACTGGTGCTTCCACATAAGAGCATTACTTTTGATAGAGGGTTATTTAAAAGAGACTTTAAAGCATTACGCGCTCTTAACTGTAATTTAGAAAATGAACGAGGTGTAAGATCTTTTGTAGTCTTAAAAGAGTATTCCCCAAGATTAGTTAAAAGATCATTATATTCAAGCTCTAAAACCGCATCTTCAGCATTCTGAGCTTCTGTTGTATTGTCAGTAAAAACGTATTTCAATATGGTTCACCTAAAGTTCTTTAAACTTTATTTATGATTCTGTATTACTTGAGTCTATATTACTTATGTCTAAATTTCTTGTATATGAAATTCTAGTCAACTTCAAAGCTGTAAATCAAATCTACAGACTGATCAAGTGATGAAATAAATTCAGCATAAAGTCTGCGCATTATCTCATAACGTAACTTAAATTCATTTACAGAATTAAATACACCATAACCATAGGATAATCTAATTCTGTTACTTAAATAGGTTTGTACTTCAACCTGGGTATCGTCACCTGTTCCTGATGAGCCTAACTGCACTCCATCCATACCAAAGATACCTACAACTGAATTTAATATACCTGTAGTGGTGCCTAAACCTAATGTCATTAAAAGTTGAGCACTGCTGTTATCAGAATTACCTGTAACTGTAGACTTTTCAAGTCCATGCCCGTATAAGAGGTATGACAGGATCTCGTTCTGACTCATAGCTGGCATTGAGAATAGGGAGATATTCAAATCGTCACTTCTGCCCTTTACTCTTACACCTGCCACAACATCATCTTCAATTGAGGAAGGATCAACTACAACCTCTGAATTGATTAAAGGTGTAAAGAGATTACCTTTAAATTTAGCCTCAGCATTGTTTACGATGAACTTATGACCGTAGAGTTCTGCTCTACCATGCTCTAAATAAACTAAACCACTGCCTCTTACAGTATTACTATCTGTTACCTTATGGATTTTTACACTACCTAAGACATCAGCTTTTAATCCAATAGCATCAACTTTAACGTCATTTCCAAGATTTACATCCACATCAATAGACATGTCGTTGTTAATGCCATTTTCATTGAGTTTGGTGATCACGCTTTTTAAATTGCTCTCATCATCTACAAAGATCTCATCTTTAGAAGGAGCTATAGCGCTGTTCTCAATGGACTTGAACTTAATTAGGCCTTTTGGAATTTCTACATTGCCGGTGACTTTTAAAATTTTATCTAAGGTAACCTTAGTATGGACATTAGCCTGAGCTTCACCATAGCTTAATAAGAAGATTGGCAGATTGTCAGCATCAACATTAAGCTGACCTAAAGCTTCATTCTCCCAATTTAAATTACCATTTAAACTTGCCTTTGAACCGTTCAAAGACAGGTCACCGTCTAAGATTCCGGTCGAACCATTAGCATTAACGGTAATATCAAAGTCATCAACGGTACCTACGTTGTAGCTAGGATTTGCACTGCCTTTAACAGAAACTTTTCCAAAGAATAAAGGTTTAGCTAAAGTACCATCTAAAGAGCCTTCAATATTGGCTTTGCCTTTTAGGGAATTTAATGAATTAGTAGATGCTGTAAACAGATCTAAGGACAGATCTTTTAACTTTACCTTGCCTGATAAGTTTTTCTTATTGTAAGGATCGGCTACATCAGCATGGACTGAGAGTAGTCCATTGTCCTTTTTAAGATTAGCTGTAAGATCAGTTGTAAGTAGACTTGAGTTAGCATTCAAATCAAAGTTTACAGTATCATATGGGAAAATAGATGACTTATAAACTACCACACCGTCTTGAGCTTTAACCTTAGCATTTATTAAAGGCACCTTACCGTTAACACTGATCTCTGAATGTAATGATAAGAGACCTGAAACAAAACTGTCTTTTGGTAAGTACTTTTTAAGCAGCTTTAACTGTAACTTATTTAAATCAACAATGGCTGATACTGAATTAGGAGCAATCTTAATCTCAGAGATATCTAAATTAGCATTACCATCTGTAAGTTTAATCGTACTTACAGAGCCTTTGTGAGTTGCGTTGTTATATGTAAGCTCCACAGGATCAGCAATTGAAATAGGATCAATAACATTGCTTACCACAATAAGGTTAGAGACAGAACCAGAATAAACCTTACTCTTTTTGTTATAGCCACCGTTTGCTGCTAGATAGCTTCCTGAATCAGAACCGCAGGATAAAGTAAGGCTGTGCTTTTCAAGCGTACCTTCAACATCTAAAGAGCACTTCTTGTAAGCTTTAATGTCTTTAGCAAGACGTATGGTATTAGAGATGACTGATAAATTAACGGTACCTGCTGCCACTTTTACATTACTGTCAAAGACAAGTTTTTTTACTAACAGCTCACCATAATTTATCTTTTCACTCTTTCCTGAAACAATGACATTAGGCTCGTCTAAGGCACCTTCAATTAGCAGTTTTCCTGTAACTGCGCCTTTTGCTTTTGGATCAAGTTTTGAAAGATCAGAAATTGATACCCAGCCTTCAAGATAAGAGTCTTCTGAGACATCACCTTTTAATACTACATAATTATCATTCTGAGATAACTTAAAGACATCTACAGAGAAACCATCTTTAACTGACCCTAAAAAATTCTCAACATTCAGATTGGCTTTATGAGAGTTGAAGTAAAAATCTGATTTTAATGACGCTACATCAAAGATAACCTCATCTCTGTCAAGATCATAGCCAATTGAAAGATCAGAGTTTAGAGAGAACTCACCTTTTAACTTTTCATGTAAACCTGAGGCATCATCAGCTTTAATCTTAATGTTACCCTGATAGCTAGGTCCATCTGTAAAGGTAAGATCACCTTCAATCTTTGATGAAAAATTTCTCTTACCTAAAAGTCCTTCTAAAGAGAAGTTATTAAAATGAGCTTTATCTAAAGTTACTGTAGCATCAATATCTGTTTTTAAGTCTGTAAAACCATGTCCTGAGATTTCAGAATCAAAAGTCAGATGCATCTCTTTAAAAACAGCTCCTGTAAGCAGGAGTTTCATGTTTTGAGCTTTAATTCTGTCTTTTAAGAGATCCTCTTTTTCAAGATTTGGAGATAAAGACTTTTCAACTGCACTGAATACATCAGAGAGTTCAGATAAGGACAGCTCTTTGGTTTTACTCTTTAAAGACTGCGTATTCTGCAGAGGATAAAAAATTTTGTCTGATTCAATTGATAAATAGCAAGGCAACTCATTTGAAAGTGGATTTAATCTGCCTTTTACCTTGACCTTATAAGGGCTGTCAATTGACATATCCACATTCATGTTCACTAAGTCACCGGTAAGAGAGAAGCTACCTTTTAAACCGTATAATGAGCCGTCATAATTCTTAAGGTTATATTCAGACTTTGCGCCCTCACCTGTTAATTTGAAGTTTAGATTGTAATAGTCAATAAAATCCATTGAGCCTTTTAAGGAGGCTTTACCTAATTGATGCTCAATATCGATTGTTTTTACTTTTAGTAAAGATTGAGACCAGAACACATCTACAAAGGCATTGAAATTACCTGTGTCATAGCCATCCATATAGTAGCGGGCATTTTTTAACTTCAGGTTATGTAATGCAGCATCTAAGGGTAAAAAGATGTCATAGATTTTTTCGATGGCTCCATCGCCATTATCAAAGCTTAAGATCTCAGGTAAGTTATTAGGAGTGTCATCCTCTGACTCGTACTTTAAGTGAACCGTAGGATTGTCTATTTCACCTTTATCTACTGCAGCATAGTCTTTATAGGTTTGCAGTGACAAATCAGCTTTTTTAACTAAAACATCTACTACTGATGACAAATAAGCAAAATCTTTAAGATTTAACTTGTTAATAAAGATTTTTACAGGAATGTTGAGTCTGAAATCCTCACCATCATCTGTTTCGTCATCACTTGAAGTGTCATCTGAGTCTAATAACTCAACTTCAAGTGTATCAGCATCGATTAAATTGATATCTAGTCTTGAGATAGCAAGATAGCCTAAACCGTCATATTCAATATTGAGTTTTTTAGCTCTGACATCAACTACATCATAGACTAAGACCTCAAATGGTTTGGTAGTTTTAAATCCTGTTAATACCGAGCCTTTTTCAATATCAGCTGTAATTTTTACATAATCACTTAAAGCTGAATTTACTCTTGCAATCACAAAGCGCAGACCGCTTGTAGTAGCAAAAAGGTAAAAGAGTGCTGATAAGATCAGAATTGAAATTACTGATCCTACAAGAGCTGCTATTTTAATAGTCTTTTTTGCACTCATGATTTAACTCTTTATTTTCTATCTTTTCCTGTTAGAACTCAGGGCCGAATGACAGATGAAGCTTAAACTGTCGATTGTCATTTTTGTTATCAATGCCATAGGCAAGATCGACTTTGAAGGTTCCGTACTTTGACATATATCTAAAGCCGATACCTGGTCCGTAGAGTACCGATTTATCTTTTGAATAGGAATTAGTACAAATTGCTGAATCTAAAAATACTGCACCGCGAGAATTCTCAATACCAACAGGGAACATATATTCTAGTGTTCCTGCTGTTAGGTAGCGAGAACCTGTAAGATAACCTAAACGTCTTGATGACTGGGTCTTATAGCCAAAGCCTCTTAAGGTCTGCTCACCACCTACAAAGAATCTCATTGACGGAGGCACTTTATTTGCATCTGAGCCAAAAATTCCCCCCTGCATTAACTTATACAAGACTCTGGTTCTCTCTGTAGGCGAGAACACACCTTTAATCACAAGTTCTGATCTAAAGAAATTAGCATCTGTTACCGCTTTGGTACCAAAACGGTTATCAAAACTGATACTGTAACCTGTCTTAGGATCTAAACCTCCGGTGGTGGTTCGTCTTGAAAGAATAACACCTGGAGTTAAATTCAATGCCTTATCTTTTTCAAGACCTTGAATAAAGTCTTCATACTCTAGAGCTAAATAATAATCACGTCTCCAGACACCTGTCATATTAGCTACATAATGGAATGAAGCATGAGATAAGTCTGATAAGGTATCATTAAAGTCAGTATGAGTTTGAGCTAACTTGATATAGAAATAATCTAAATTGGGATTCTTATGAGGGATCTTATAAATTGCCTGAGCATCCTGCTTTATACTTGATACTCTAAAGTATGAGCTAAAAGAATGCCCTTTTGAGTTAATTAAAGGCTTGTCCCAAGCTAAAATACCACGAACACTCTCATCTGTTGAGTAACCTAAACCTACTCTGAATAAATTTTTAGATTGTCGTTCAAGCGCTACTGATACAGGAATTTTGCCATCTTTTTTCTCTTCAACCAACGGTCTTACATCAACTGATTTGTAGAAATTAGTTTGAGATAAAGCTGAAGTATAATCTGAGAGTTTTTTCGATGAGAAATACTCACCTTCTACAAAGTTCTGTAAAGATAATGATGGTTGCATCAGCTCTTTTGTTTTAGCATCCGCAATCACAGCGCCGAACTGATAACGTTTACCTGTATCAAAAACTAATTGGATATCAGCTACGTTCTGCTCTTTGTAGACCAAAATACGTGAAGAGATAATCTTTGCATCAAAAAAGCCTATTTCTAGAGCTCTTCTTTTTAGAGCTTCTTTTAACTTTTCGTAATTACCATGTCTTAAGAGGGTGTATGACTTTAGTCCGCTCTCATCAATGATCTTGGCAAAGGAGCTGTAATAAGCGCCTTCACCTATAACTTCAATCTGACAATTACGAATAAATAAAGGCTTACCTAAATCAACATTAGCTTTTAAGCTTCTGTCAAAAAGACTTTCCTTTTTAGGAAAATCTAAAGTAACCGTAGGATGGTAGTAGCCAAAGGAATGCATAGCTGTAGTGATCTTATCGGTGATCTCTCGGCTGTACAGTCTTGCTCTTGATTTAGAAATGGTAGGCAGAGTTGCTAAATAAGCGTTGATATTCTGTTCAACCTCTTCACTTTGCACTCCTTTAACCTCAATACTTACAGGATCATCTACCCCTGATTTAATTTTTAAAGGTTTACCATCTGATGAGCAGGCTGACAGAGCAATGCTCATTAAAACAGAGGAAAGTGCTATTGAGAGAAGAGATTTTTTAATTGAATCAAGTACAAATGATTTTGAAATTGCGTTTGTAAATGTGCTTGTAACAGGTGCAAAAGACACTGCTGACAGTAAATGTCTGCAAGAACAGTGCTTATGATTTGACTTGTTAAAACTCATTTATCTAATCTTTGTAACGTTACTAGTAATTTTGGCTATAAAGACTTAAAGCTTGGCTTATATAGCTTGTCATTATACTAAAGAATGAGCTTGATTTTTTACTAAAAACTCGCAATAACATAATCAAATTCAAGGATTTTTTTCAGCTTTGTTTTTAGCTGTCTTTTACCTTATACGCTAGCAAAAAATTCTGAGTTTATGTTTAGAGCCTATCAAAATGGCTCGTGATTTTTTAATTTATTGTTTTATAAGTAAAAAATAAACGAGACTAAGATCGCATTTTTATCTTGAAAAAAAACAGGATTCGTCTAAAATATCCCAGACTAAGATCAGTGTATTTAACAAGCAAATATTCGATCTGCGTCACTTGGTGTACTCAATAACATTTTTGGGGGTCTTTGTGGTCGCATCCGCAATTTTGGCTCTTGCTGACGGTACAGTATTCAAAGGTAAAGCTTTTGGTGCTGAGAATACAACAACTGTTGGTGAAGTCGTTTTCAACACATCTATGACCGGCTATCAGGAAATTTTAACCGATCCTTCATACGCTAGCCAAATCGTTACATTAACTTATCCACATATTGGTAATTACGGTACTAATGACGAAGACGTTGAGTCTCGTGATATATTCGCAATGGGTTTAATCATTCGTGATTTATCATTAGTTGCATCAAACTTCCGTAGCACACAGAATTTAAGCGATTTCTTAGCAAAATACAAAAAGCCAGGTATCTACGGCATTGACACTCGTATGCTGACAAGAATTCTTCGTGAGAAGGGAGCTCAGAACGGCTGTCTATCAACAGATCCTAATATGACTGAAGAAAAGGCTGTTGAATTAGCTCGTAAGTTCCCAGGTCTTAAAGGCATGGATCTAGCTAAGGTAGTTACAACTCCTGAAATCTACACCTGGACTGAAGGTACATGGGAGTTAGGTCAGGGTTATGTAAACAAGAGCCGTACAGAATTCAACGTTGTAGCTTATGATTTCGGTATCAAGCGCAACATTCTCCGCATTTTAGCCTCTCTAGGTTGCAAGGTAACAGTCGTTCCTGCAATGACCCCTGCAAGTGAAGTTATCAAGATGAACCCTGATGGCGTATTCCTGTCAAATGGTCCTGGTGATCCAGAGCCTTGTACTTATGCACAGGAAGCAATTAAAGAATTTATTGAGCACAAGATCCCTCTGTTCGGTATTTGTTTAGGTCACCAGTTATTATCATTAGCTTCTGGTGCTAAGACAATCAAGATGAAGTGTGGTCACCACGGTGCTAACCACCCTGTTCGTGATTTAGCAACTGGTGTTGTTTACATCACTTCACAGAACCACGGCTTCTGCGTTGATGAGGCTACACTGCCTGCAAATCTGAAGGCAACTCATAAATCTCTGTTTGACGGCACCTTACAGGGTGTTGAGCGTACTGATGTTCCTGCATTCAGCTTCCAGGGGCACCCTGAAGCAAGTCCTGGTCCACATGATCCAATGTATCTATTCCAGCACTTTGTAGAACTAATGCGCAATTACCGTAAGAAAGACTAGGGGATAACAGATGCCAAAGCGTACTGATATAAAGAAGATTTTGATCCTAGGTGCAGGTCCTATCGTTATTGGACAGGCTTGTGAGTTTGACTATTCTGGTACTCAGGCTTGTAGAGCACTTCGTGAAGAAGGCTACGAGGTAATTCTAGTTAACTCAAACCCTGCAACCATCATGACTGATCCTGATGTTGCAGACGTAACCTACATCGAACCAATTCACTGGAAAGTTGTTGAGAACATCATCGCTAAAGAGCGCCCTGATGTAATCCTACCTACCATGGGTGGTCAGACAGCATTAAACTGTGCTCTAGACCTTGAAAAGCACGGCGTTCTAGCTAAATACAATGTTGAGATGATCGGTGCAAAAGCTGATGCTATCGACAAGGCAGAGAATCGTGAGCGTTTTGACAAGGCCATGAAGAAGATTGGTCTTGAGTGCCCACGTGCTGGTATTGCTCACAGCATGGAAGAAGCTTGGGATGTTCAAAAACAGGTAGGTTTTCCTTGCATCATCCGTCCATCATTCACCATGGGTGGTACTGGTGGCGGTATTGCTTACAATCCTGAAGAATTCGAAGAGATTTGTAACAAGGGTTTAGAACTGTCCCCTACTCATGAACTTTTAATCGATGAGTCACTTATCGGTTGGAAAGAGTACGAGATGGAGGTTGTTCGTGACCGCAAAGACAATTGTATTATTGTCTGCTCAATTGAAAACCTTGACCCAATGGGTATTCACACCGGTGACTCAATCACAGTTGCACCTGCTCAGACTCTGACAGATAAGGAATACCAGATCATGCGTGATGCTGCTATGGCAGTTTTACGTGAAATTGGTGTTGAAACCGGTGGTTCTAACGTTCAGTTCGGTATTAACCCACAGAACGGCCGTATGGTTATCATTGAGATGAACCCTCGTGTTTCACGTTCATCAGCTTTAGCTTCAAAAGCTACTGGTTTCCCTATCGCTAAGATCGCAGCAAAGCTTGCTGTAGGTTATACCTTAGATGAGTTAGGCAATGATATTACTGGTGATAAGACTCCTGCATCATTCGAGCCAAGCTTAGACTATGTTGTAACTAAAATTCCTCGTTTCAACTTCGAGAAATTCCCTAACTCTGATGACAGACTAACCACTCAGATGAAGTCTGTAGGTGAGGTTATGGCTATCGGTCGTACCTTTGAAGAGTCATTACAGAAAGCTCTTCGTGGTCTTGAGACTGGTAAGTTAGGCTTTGATCCTCGTTTAGACATGAAGAAACCTGATGCACGTCAGAAGTTACTTCATGAATTAGAGAGCGCCGGTGCTCACAGAATCTGGTACTTAGGCGATGCTTTCCGTATCGGCATGACCGTTGAAGAAGTATTTGACTACACCAAGATCGATCCTTGGTTCTTAAGCCAGATTAAAGAGATCATCGACATTGAGCAGTCTTTAAGTGGTAGAACACTAAAGTCAATCGATGCTGACGAAATGCACGACTTAAAGGCTCGTGGTTTCTCTGATGCAAGATTAGCAACTCTGTTAAAGACCACAGAAGATAAAGTTCGCGCTCGTCGCTGGTTGTTTGAAGTTTATCCAACCTACAAGAGAGTTGATACCTGCGCTGCTGAATTTGCTACTTCAACTGCTTATATGTACTCAACCTATGAGCAGGAATGTGAAGCAAGACCTACTGACAGAAAGAAGGTTATCGTTCTAGGTGGTGGTCCTAACAGAATTGGTCAGGGTATCGAGTTCGACTACTGTTGCGTTCATGCTTCAATGGCATTACGTGAAGATGGCTATGAGTCAATCATGGTTAACTGCAACCCTGAGACCGTATCTACTGACTATGACATCTCAGACAGACTGTACTTTGAGCCTGTAACTCTAGAAGACGTTCTTGAGATTGCAAGAATCGAGAAACCTGTTGGTGTTATCGTTCAGTTCGGTGGTCAGACCCCATTAAAATTAGCTAAGAAGTTAGAGCAGGAAGGAGTGCCTATTATCGGTACTTCACCTGATGACATCGATAGAGCTGAGGATCGTAAGTTATTCCAGGAAGTTGTAAACAAGTTGAACTTATTACAGCCTCGTAACGGTACTGCAACCTCTCTATCACAGGCTATCTCTGTAGCTAATGACATCGGTTACCCTCTAGTTGTTCGTCCATCATACGTTTTAGGTGGTCGTGCAATGGAAGTTGTATACGGTGAAGAGGACTTAAAGAGATACTTCGCTGAAGCTGTTAAAGTTTCAAACAAGTCACCTGTTCTATTAGATAAGTTCCTAGATCATGCAACTGAGATCGACGTTGATGCTGTAGCAGACGGCAAGGATGTTGTTATCGGCGGTATTATGGAGCACATCGAAGAGTGTGGTGTTCACTCAGGTGACGCAAGTTGCGTATTACCTCCATACCACTTAACACAGGATCAGATTGAAAGATTAACTAAGATCTCTAAAGAATTAGCTTTAGCACTGAACGTTAAAGGTCTGATGAACGTACAGTTAGCAATTAGAGAGGACAAGATTTACTTAATCGAAGTTAACCCTCGTGCTGCACGTACTGTTCCATTCGTATCAAAGGCAACTGGTCTTCCATTAGCTAAGATTGCAGCTCGTGTAATGACCGGTAAGACCTTAGCTGAGCAGGGTGTTACCCATGAGGTAATTCCTCCATATTACTCAGTAAAGGAAGTTGTATTACCATTTGCTAAGTTCCCAGGTTCAGATCCTCTATTAGGACCTGAAATGAGATCAACCGGTGAGACTATGGGTACAGCTACAACCTTCCCTGAGGCTTATGCTAAGTCACAGTTAGCAGCTAAAGCTCCTGTACAGAGAAGCGGTACTATCTTACTGTCAATAAAGAAGTCAGATCAGGACAGATTACCTGCTTTAGGTAAGTTGTTAGTAGCAGCTGGCTTCAAGCTAGAAGGTACTAAGGGTACATGTAACGTATTAAAGGCTGCAGGTCTTGATTGCGTGCTTGTAAACAAGGTATACGAAGGCAGACCAAACTTACTTGATTTCATCAAGTCAGGTCGTTACAGCTGGGTTATCAACACTACAGAAGGCCGTCAGTCTGTTGAAGACTCTCGTTCATTACGTAGAAGCTGCTTACGTTACGGCATCTACTACACTACAACCTTAAATGCTGCATTTGCATGTATCGAGGCTGTAGGTGCAGATGAGTACGCATCAGTACACTCTCTACAGGAACTTCACAAGTTAGTTGATGAGAAGTATTCAAAGTAAGCTTAAGATCTTAAGCTAAAGAAGAGGCTCTATAGGATAACTTTAGGGCCTCTTGTGTTTTTAGGTGATCATGTTCATTAAATTTCTGCAAAACACAATAAGGGACATCAGCAGAGCTTATCGCATGTATATGCAGGAGATCTATCATATTCGTTTGTGAATTTTTAGTTAAGAGAAACTTTTGGTGGACTTTATCTTTACTACGCATATGGTAAATATTATGTTTTCACATAAATACACCATAGAGAAATATGTTCTAAATGAAGATTTTCCTGGGGTTAAGGCAACACCTCTTTTGCCGAAGCCCCCACAAAAAAAACTATGATTTCACATTTAGGATTTAATGCTCTTATATTATTCAGAGTAGATTTTATTGCAAAGTGAGACGCAGAAATATCAGCTATAAGCAACAAGTAATCTTTTTGAACAGCTTCAAATGCTTCTGCTTGTCTTTGAGACTTAAACGTAAAGAACTTATTTAAAAAGTCTACATATTTAGCTTTTGTATTTTGTGCACTCATAAAATAGGCTTTTGTACTTTCTACTACCTTAAAATATGGCAGGTTATGGAGATTTCCAACCATAGCTTTAACTACATTGCAAGATTCAGTAATGTCATTTTCATTCACATTATGTTGTCTTAAAAACAATGTATATCCGTCATAATCAAATTCTATATTTTTGGTCAATTCTGTAATCAGCAGATCTGATACAAAATAACCTGCATTGATATGATAAGCAGTAACAGAAAATAAATAATCAAATCTTGATTTAGTTGTTTGATAAACAACTGTTTTAAAATCAAAGATATTTAATTCTCTGTCTAAGGTCCATATGCTTCCTCTTGCCAGTTTGCAGAAAGTCTTATAATCTAATGATGTTTCAAGATAATCTATTGCTTTTTTTCTAAGAGTTTCATCTATATTATCTTCAAACTTGTATCCAAAAAATGTACATGGAGCGTAAGCATCAATCTTATCGATCTCTTTTGTTAATCTTATGGTTTTGATTGTACCGTTATGCTCTAAATCAAATTCAAATGCATTCAAAATCTGAGTATAAATACATCTATCTTTAATAGAATAGATAAATCTCATAAAGTCCACCTTTCATTATATTTTCTGTTTTATTTACATCTGTTATTTTATATAACATCATTCCATAATCTGATTACCATTGCTTTAATTTAGTTAAGAAGAAAACATTGAGTTGTTTATCATATGAATCATATTTTCGACAGTTTTACTAATGTGTACAAATGCACTATTCTTCAATTTTTGATGTGTATGACTTAGAGGAGCTCCTTGTCTTAACCATCAACAATCGTTTCAGTTGTTTTTTTTATTTTATGAGTGCTATAGGCTGTAGTTGTTGAGTGAGGAAAATTAACTCTAACCAAGGTAGGATTTTTCTGGGTCTACATGGAGATCACCAAAAGAAATAAGATGAGCATTCTGACTAGTTACCAAAGCTAAAGAAGAGGCTCTAAAGTGTTCCTTAGAGCATCTCGTGTTTTATGGCAATCTTATTTAATGAATTTTTACAAACTTACTATCTAATCTTTTACTTTACGTACTTTTTAAACTCCCCGTAGCCTTTCTCATCTAATTCTTCAAAAGGAATAAAACTTAAGGCGGCGCTGTTAATGCAGTAGCGCAAACCACCTGTTTCTTTAGGACCGTCAGTAAAGACATGACCTAAATGAGCATTACTGGTCTTACTTCTAACCTCAATTCTCTGACGATTTAAAGAAGTATCTAAATGCCGTGACAGGACAGTGTCATCAATTGGCTTTGAAAAAGCAGGCCAACCGCATCCGGATTCGTATTTATCTGTTGAGACAAATAGTGGGGCTCCTGTAATAGGATCAACGTAAATACCTTTCTTAAAATTGTCATTGTGCTCTCCTTTAAATTTAGGTTCAGTTGCTGCATGCTGTGTAACTTCATAAGCTTGAGCTGAAAGTTTGGTCTTTAGAGTTTCTCTGTCAGGTGCTTGATATTTATCAGGATCTACAAACAGCTTTTTATCCTCTTTAAGATCATTTAGTGAGGAAAAATCGATATGGCAATAACCTTGAGGATTCTTTTTTAAATAATCCTGATGGTAATCCTCAGCGTTGTAGAAGTTACGTAATCTGCCCCTTTCAGTTACTATCTTTTTCTCGTACTTTCTCTGCTCATCAGCAAAGACTTCGTCTATGGTTGCAATGTCATCATCATAGAAGTAGTAAATACCGGTTCTGTACTGAGTACCGCTATCCTCGCCCTGCTTATTTAAGGACACAGGATCGATTATCTTAAAGAACTGACGTAACAGTGTTTTTAGAGCTACCTTATCTGAATCGTAGGTAACCTCTACAGTTTCAGCAGCACCGGTAATGCCTGACTTTACCTCTTCATAAGCTGGAGACTTTACATCTGAGTTTGCATAACCTGTAACTGCAAAAAGCACTCCATCTATACGTGAGAAGTACTCTGATACTCCCCAAAAGCAACCACCTGCTAGATAAATAACCTTTTTTGACATTCTCTTATCCCTTGTACACCTATGTACGAATTCTTATTGTTATGAGCTGTTGCTAGTACTTAAAAGCAGGAATCAATGCGCCTTTGTAGGAATTTGAGATGATGTCAGCTACCTCTTTTGTGTGGTATAACTCAACAATGTGCTGATACAGAGGATCATCTTTTTCTGCCTCTCTTGCGGCAATCACATTCACAAATGGATTTTCAAGTCCCCAGCCTTCAGTCTTTTCTGTATAGATAGCATCAGTACGAGGGTTTAAGCCATGATCTACAGCATAGCCACCGTTAATAAAGCCTGCGGTTACATCTGGTAGTGTGTTGTAAGTATTAGCAGCATCTACAAAAAAGAAGTTTAAGTTCTGTTTGTTCTCAACTACATCTGAAAGACCTGGTAAGTAACCTGCTCCATCCTTAATCTTTATAAAACCAAGATCTTCTAATACACGAAGACCTCGACCTGTAGAGATAGGATCATTAGCTAAGGATACGGTATCACCAGCTTTTATGTCTTTTGGTGACTTAATCTTGTCAGAGTATAAAGATAAAGGAGCAATCACAGTGGTGCCGATAGCAACTAAATGGTAGTTATGCTCTTTAGACTCTGTCTTTAAAAAAGCGCCGGTTTGGAAAGCATTTAAATCAATCTCGCCATCTTCTAATGCTCGATTTGGCAATGGATAAGTTGCAAAACGAACTAACTCTAGATTTACGCCCTCTTTTCTTAACTTATCGATAATAGGTTGCCAGAATTCGTTGTTTTCACCTACTACACCAACCTTTACATTGGTCTTGTCCCAAGCTTGAGCCTGAGTTGATACTAGAGCTAAAACTACTGATGCTAAAACTGACTTTACTGATAATTTCATGATGTTCTCCAATTCTTTTAAATCAATATGTGCATTTACTTTGAAAATTTAGGTAAAAAAAAGAGCTCATTGAGAGCCCTTCTTTTGTTTTTTTTGCTTGCTATGTGTTAATTACAAGGCTCCACTTGACATTGACAGATAACACATACACATAGCACACATGAACATCATTGAAGAGAACACGGTTAATTTAGGATCTTGTTTTGCAAGCTTTGCAATGCTTATTGCATTGTCTGTGCTGTCAATTAAATATGTGTTAACTTCGTTTTTCATTTTTACTATCCCTCGTTGATATGAATTTAGTCTAATCAAACAAAAAAACTTTGGCTAATACTATATTTGAATTGTCGGCTATAGCTATTTTCTATATTTAAACACTATTCAATAGTTTTTGTGAGAAAACAAAGAGATAGCTAAATCTAAAAACTGAACATTTTGCACACGGTAAAATAAATTGTTCAGTAAAAAATATGAGCAATGTTAAATATTTTCAAGGGAGTTTAAGAAAATTTTGGTGCAAAAATAGATATTCTCTAAATTATTCCTATACTTAAGTTAGGTTTTAGATAAGGAGGTCACTATGATCTCAATTAGAAAAGCAGATTTTTCGGATGTAAAAGTTTTAAAACAATTAGCTGATGTCTTAGTACCGAACACTTTCAAGAGTGTTTTAAATACTTCTCAGATAGACTTTATGTTAGACAAGTACTATTCACAGGAAGCTTTGCAGGATGCTATCAACTCAGGCAAAGTTTACTTTATAGCTAACTTAGATGGTGAAGATACAGCTGCAGTTTCAGTTATACAGCATGGACCTGATCTTTTCTTGATGCAAAAGATCTATGTTGAGATAAAAAACCAGGGAAAAGGTGTAGGAACTGCTCTTTTTAATCATGTTGTAGAATATGTTAAGGAAAATCATCCAAAACCTTGCACAATAGAGTTACTAATTAACAAGCATAATCCTGGTCTTGATTTCTATGTAAAACAGGGAATGGAAAAAGTAAGAGACACTGGATTAGACATGGGTGATTTCTTTATTAACGAAGAGGTCTACTCTATGAAGGTTAATGGATAAATTCTCTTAGAAGAGGATTTAATAATGATATTTGTCTCGTTCTAGCTTAATTCACACAAGCTAGAACGTATTGAGAGTTTTATGTGCAATGAGTAGGTGTACTAAAAGCAATTCTTATCGTGCACTGGTGCGCTCGCATTTGTGATATTTTACTGCTACACAAATAATAAAAGTGACTCTTGTCTTGTCGTAATGATTTCTGCACTGATATTTATTACGATAGGTTCTTTTTGGATCATAAGCAAGTTGATCTATAAGTTAGGAGATTTCAAAGATGCTCGATAGCATTTCTAGCAGCACTAATAGCAAGAAAGCTCAGAATGCTATGGAAACAATCTCGTAAGAGCATCAAGTTTCTCCAATATCTTTTGAGTGGAGAAAACACTTAATAAGATAACTAAAAATCAAAACAAACATCATAGAAGTCTAGATAGAAAATCTAAAAAAAGGATCTTAAAAGCTAAAATCTTCCCATAAGAGCCCTCCCCCTTCAAACAAAACTCTCAAAACAAATTTTCTTAACACAGTCTTTAGAATAAAAACAAAATACAGCATCCAAATGCCACAAAAAAATGCATTAATTATCAAAATTAGCGCTCTAAAAATGTGCAATGCGCTTTTTTAACAAATTTCCTGTTGTTTTCAAATTATCTTTAAAAATCAATTAAATAATAATTTTGCGATTTCTTTGAAAAATAGACTTTACTTCAATTTTCTTTACTACACTTAAGATATTTATTCTATCTTTTTGTTTTATCTATATTTTTTAAGTATCGCACCATAATGCAACATATAGTAAAATAAGACGTGTAGTTTTAGTGCCAGTACAAATATGCTTTGACAGAGTTCACTATAACCACGAAAATTTACTCAGACATTAAAGAACGGGTACGTAATACCCCATCAATTGAAAAATTAGGAGCACCTAAATGGCAATCAAGGATTACAGTGAAGTAAAAAAACTCATCGAAGATAACGACGTTGTTTTTGCTGATTTAAGATTTACTGACACTAAAGGTAAAGAGCAGCATATTTCTCTACCTATTTCTTGCATCGATGAGAAATTCTTCGAGCAGGGCAAGATGTTTGACGGTTCTTCAATCGCAGGCTGGCGTGGTATTGATAAGTCAGACATGATCTTAATGCCTGATATCACCACCGTTATGTTAGATCCTTTCTATGCCGATCCAACCATTATCGTTCGTTGCGATATCTTAGAGCCACAGACCTTAACTGGTTACGACCGTGACCCTCGTTCAGTTGCAAAGCGCGCTGAGGATTACTTAAAGTCAACCGGTATCGGTGACAAGGCTTTCTTCGGTCCAGAGCCAGAATTCTTCTTATTTGATGATGTTCGTTTCAAGTCTGATATTTCAGGTTCATTCGTAGCTATCGATGATATCGAAGCTGCTTGGAACTCAGCTACTGAGTACGAAGGCGGTAACAAAGGCTATCGTCCAGCAGTTAAAGGCGGTTACTTCCCAGTTCCTCCAGTAGATTCATCACAGGACATCCGTTCTGCAATGTGTAAAGTAATGCAGGAGATGGGCTTAGTTATCGAAGCACACCACCACGAAGTTGCAACTGCCGGTCAGAACGAAATCGCTACTGAATTCAACTCATTAACCAAGAAGGCTGATGAGGTTCAGATTTACAAGTATGTTGTACAGAACGTAGCAAACCAGTATGGTAAGACAGCTACCTTCATGCCAAAGCCAATTTACGGAGACAACGGTTCAGGTATGCACTGCCACCAGTCAATCGGTAAAGATGGCAAGAACATCTTCGCAGGTAACTTATACGGCGGTCTATCACAGGAAGCTTTATGGTACATCGGTGGTATCATCAAGCACGCTAAGTCATTAAATGCTTTCACAAACCCATCAACCAACTCATACAAGCGTTTGGTTCCTGGTTTCGAGGCTCCTTTAATGTTAGCTTACTCAGCTGCTAACCGTTCAGCTTCAATCCGTATTCCATATGCAATCAATCCTAAGACTGCTCATATTGAGGTACGTTTCCCAGATTGTATGGCAAACCCATACTTAGCATTCGCTGCAATGTTAATGGCTGGCCTTGACGGTATCTTAAACAAGTTAGACCCAGGTGAGGCTATGGATAAGAATCTATACGACTTACCACCTGAGGAAGCTGCTAACATTCCACAGGTTTGCGGTTCTTTAGATGAGGCTCTAAAGGCTTTACAGGCTGACCACGACTACTTAACTGCTGGTGGCGTATTCTCTGAGGATATGATTAACGCTTACATTGAGTTAAAGGCAGCTGAAGATACCCGCGTACGTTCAACTCCACATCCTGCTGAGTTCGAGCTGTACTACAGCCTATAATTTAACGAAATGGGTTAAAAACACCCCATCAAAAATGGGGTGATAATAATAAGAAAACTGTAAAAGTTTTCAAAAAAGGGCCCGTTTAGGGCCCTTATTGTATATATACCACTCGCAAAAGGTGACACATAAATGACTAATTCTGGCTTATACAGAAGTGAAAATGAACACGATGCATGCGGTGTCGGTTTCATTGCTCACATCAAAGGTCAAAGGAGCCACAGCATCGTAAGTCAGGGACTAGAAGTCCTAAAGAACCTGACTCACCGCGGAGCAGTAGGTGCAGATCCACTGCAGGGCGATGGTGCCGGCATTTTGATTCAGATCCCTGATCAGATCTTCCGTGATGATATGATGGCTCAGGGCGTAAAACTTCCTCCTCCTGGTGAATACGGTGTAGGTATGATTTTCCTGCCACGTGAGGAAGCATCAAGACACGCTTGCCAAGAAGAAATTGAACGCGCTATTTTAGCAGAAGGACAGATTATCTTAGGTTGGAGAGACGTTCCTCTAAATGAGACTATCCCAATGTCCCCTGTTGTTCGCGAAAAAGAGCCTGTAATTAGACAGATTTTCGTAGGTCACTCTCCAGACGTCTTAGTAACCGACGCTCTAGAGCGTAAGCTGTACATCATCCGTAAGTCAGCTTCAATTGCGATTGCAAACCTAAAATTAAAACACTGCAAAGAATTCTATATTCCATCATTCTCAGCTCGTACCATTGTTTATAAAGGTCAGTTATTAGCAAATCAGGTTGGTGAATACTACCGTGATTTAAACGATAGCCGCTGCACTAGTGCTATTGCTCTAATCCACCAGCGTTTCTCAACTAATACTTTCCCTCAATGGTCACTAGCACACCCATTCAGAATGATTGCCCACAATGGTGAAATTAACACCTTACGTGGTAACTTTAACTGGATTAAAGCTCGTGAAAAGAACATTTCTTCACCTGTATTTGGTAAAGATTTAGAGAAATTATGGCCTTTAATCTTCCAGGGTCAGTCAGATTCAGCTTCATTTGATAACGTATTTGAGCTACTAACTATGTCTGGTTACTCATTAGCTCAGGCTGCAATGATGATGATCCCTTCAGCATGGGAAAAAGATGCTCTGATGGATCCAAAACTCAGAGCTTTCTATGAATACTATGCTGCAATGATGGAGCCATGGGACGGTCCTGCTGCTGTTGCCTTTACTGATGGTCGTCAGATCGGTGCAACATTAGACAGAAACGGTCTGCGTCCTGCTCGTTACATCGTAACTAAAGACGATCTTGTAATTCTAGCTTCAGAAGAAGGTACTCTAAAGATTGACGAGAGCAGAATCGCTCGTCACTGGAGACTAGAACCAGGTCGTATGCTTTTAATCGATACTGAACAGGGTCGTATCATCGATGATAAGGAAATCAAGTTAAGCTTGGCTACACTACGTCCTTATCAAGAGTGGACAGACAAGGTTCGTATCAAGTTAACCGATATTAAGGATGAAACCTCAACTGTAGGTTTGAACTTAAATACCAAAGCTCTAATGGGCGTATTCGGTTATACCCGTGAAGATGTTGAAAGATTATTAAAGCCTAAGGCTGTAAATGGTCAAGAGCCTGTTCTTTCAATGGGTAATGATGCTCCTTTAGCTGTTTTATCTAACAAGCCAAAGAGCTTATATGACTACTTCCGTCAGCTCTTCGCTCAGGTTACAAACCCTGCTATCGATCCTATTCGTGAAGAGATGGTAACCTCACTGGTGTCATTCATCGGTCCTCGTCCTGATCTTCTAAATATTATGGATAACAACCCTCCTGTAAGACTGGAGGTTCAGCAGCCTATACTTGATGCTGTTGAAATGGAAAAGATCCGCAACATCAGCAAGTTTACCGATAACAAATTCCGTTCTAAAGAATTGGATATCACCTACCCTCTTTCTTGGGGTAAAGACGGTATCGAAGCAAGATTAGCTTCTATTAGAGCTGCAGCTATCGATGCTGTAAAGACTGGTCACAATATCCTAATCATTTCTGATAGAAATGTAGCAGCTGATAGACTTGCAATTCCAGCTCTGTTAGCAACATCAGCTGTTCACTTATGCTTAGTTGAGAACGGCTTACGTACAAGCACAGGCTTAGTTGTTGAAACAGGTTCTGCTCGTACAGTTCATCACTTTGCCCTCTTAGGCGGTTATGGTGCTGAAGCTATCCACCCATATGTAGCATTACGTGTAGTATCAGAATTAGCACCAGATGCTAAGACTGCTAAACAATATCAGGATAACTACATCCACGCTATTGATAAGGGGCTTTACAAGACTATGGCTAAGATGGGTATCTGTACCTACATGTCATACATCGGTGCACAGATCTTTGAAGCTGTAGGTCTATCCTCAGAATTTGTTGATAAGTACTTTACAAATACTCCAAGCCCAATCGAAGGTGTAGGTCTGTTTGATATTGCTCAAGAAGCAGTAGAAACTCACAAAGCAGCCTTCAGAAAGATTGAGCTAAAAGATCCATCACTATTACAGGGTGGCGATCTGAACTGGAGATATGACGGTGAAGAGCATATGTGGACTCCTGATGCTGTAGTTCACCTGCAAAGAGCAGTTCGTTCTGGCTCATACGATGAGTACAAGAAATATGCACAGATCATCAACGATCAGTCAAAGCGTTTGATGACCATCCGTGGTTTATTCAAATTCAAGAAGACTAATCCTATCGATATTAGCGAAGTTGAAAGCGAAGAGAGCATTATCCACCGCTTTGCCTGTTCTGCTATGTCAATGGGTGCTATTTCAACTGAAGCTCACACCACCATGGCCATTGCCATGAACAGATTAGGTGCGATGTCAAACTCAGGTGAAGGTGGTGAAGATCCTCGCCGTGATGGCATCATCGATAAAGAAACCTCTACTAAGGCTATCTTAGGTGATGATGTAGTAGTTGATATTCCTCTGCACAAGGGAGATTCATTACGTTCACGTACCAAGCAGGTAGCATCTGGTCGTTTTGGTGTAACCACCGATTATCTGTCAACTGCTGATTTAATTCAGATTAAACTGGCACAGGGTGCAAAACCTGGTGAAGGTGGTCAGTTACCAGGTCACAAGGTATCAAAATACATTGGTAAACTGCGTCACTCATTACCTGGTATTGGTTTGATTTCTCCTCCACCACACCACGATATTTACTCAATTGAGGATCTGGCTCAGCTGATTTTCGATCTGAAACTTGCTAATACCAAGGCAGACATCTCAGTAAAACTGGTATCTGAAGTTGGTATCGGCACTGTTGCAGCTGGTGTTGCAAAGTGTAAGGCAGACCATATCGTAATTTCAGGTCACGATGGTGGTACAGGTGCAGCTCCAGCTTCATCTGTAAAACACGCAGGTTCTGCTTGGGAAATTGGTCTTGCTGACGTACAACAGACTCTAGTTATGAACAAGTTACGTTCACGTGTAACCTTACAGGTTGACGGTCAGATTAAGACAGGTCGTGACGTAATCATCGGTGCTTTGTTAGGTGCTGATGAGTTCGGTTTCGGTACTGCTCCATTAGTATGTATGGGTTGTACCATCATGAGAAAGTGCCAGAAGAACACCTGTCCTACTGGTATTGCAACTCAAGATCCTGAACTGCGTAAACAGTTCATCGGTACTCCAGAGCAGCTTGAGAATTACTTCCACTATGTAGCTCGTGAAGTACGTGAGATCATGGCTGAACTTGGCTTTAAGAAGTTTGAAGACTTAATCGGTCATGCTGAACTTCTAACCAAGATATCAGACAGCGAATTTGCTAAAGCTAGAAACTTAAGCTTTGAGAGAATTTTCTTTAAGGATCCTGCTTTTGCTAATGAGGTTGCTCACCATGCAATCGCTCAGCAGCATGAGATTGATAAGGCTCTAGATAAGAAGTTTGAAGCTAAAGTTCTAAAGGCTATTGAAGATAACAAGCCAATTACTATTGACTCACCAGTTGTTAATGTAAACCGTTCAGTTGGTACTTATACCTCTGGCTTAATTGCATCTTTAAAGAAGGAATTACCAGACAACTTTATTACCTTTAAGTTATCAGGTACAGCAGGTCAGTCATTTGGCGCCTTCCTTGAAAAGGGTGTTACCTTAAATCTGTCAGGTCTTGCTAACGACTATGTCGGTAAGGGTATGTCAGGCGGTATCATCGCTGTTCATGAGAGTGCAGCTTTTGATGGAGATCCTCAACAGAACATCATCGGTGGTAACACCTGCTTATACGGTGCTACATCTGGTGAAGCTTACTTTAGCGGTGTTTGCGGAGAACGTTTTGCTGTAAGAAACTCTGGCGCTGATGCTGTAACCGAAGGTTGCGGTGACCACGGTTGTGAATATATGACAGGTGGTACAGTCGTAGTCTTAGGAACTACTGGTAGAAACTTTGCTGCCGGTATGTCAGGTGGTATGGCTTACGTTTACGATAAGGACGCTACCTTCAGATCACGCCTTGCCAAGGGTGCATTTAACGTAAGCAATGTGGTTAAGGCAAACAAGGCCGATCCTGCAATTCCTCTGCATCAGGGTAAATCAGACGAAGAGGTTCTAAAGACTCTGTTAACACGTCACTTGAATATGACATCAAGTAAGGTTGCCAAGAAGATCTTAGAGAACTTCGATGTTGAACTGCAACACTTCGTCAAGGTATTCCCTGTTGAATACTTCAACGCATTAAACGCAATGAAGGAGGCACACTAAGATGGGCTTTTTAAGAGGATTTATTGAATTTGAGCGTATCGAACAGCCTCATGTTCCAGTTGAAGAGCGTGTAAAGAGCTTCTGTGAAATCTACGGTACCTTAACTGACGAGCAGGCTAAAATTCAGGCTGGTCGTTGCATGGACTGCGGTATTCCATTCTGTATGCATGAGTGCCCATTACACAATGATTCACCTGACTTTAACGAGTTTGTATCTGAAGAGCAGATGAGCAAGGCTTACAACGTACTGTCAGCTACCAATAACTTCCCTGAGATCACAGGTCGTATCTGCCCTGCTCTGTGTGAAGAGGGTTGTACCTTAGGTATTCACCGTAAAGCTGTAGGCATTAAGTCTGTTGAAAGAAAGATTGCTGAATACGCATTTGAGCATGGTCTGGTAAAACCTGTTATCACTGAGCACCGTTCAGGTAAAAAAGTATGTGTAGTAGGTTCAGGTCCAGCAGCCCTTGCTGCAGCTCAGCAGTTAAACCGTTTTGGTCACACTGTAACTGTAGTTGAAAAGATGAACAAGATTGGTGGACTGTTACGCTACGGTATTCCAGATTTCAAACTGCCAAAAGAAATTCTAGACAGAAGAATTTCTCAGTTAGAGCAGGAAGGCATTACCTTTAAGACCTCAACTATCGTCGGTGCTATCAAGAACTTAGAGCACGGTGTTCATAACGACTCATTAAATGAAGTTCGTGGTCAGGAGTTATTAGATAACTATGACGCTATCGTTCTAGCTCCAGGCTCTGAGGCTCCACGTGATTTAAGATTACCTGGTCGTGATTTAAAGGGCATCTACTTTGCTTTAGATTTCTTAATCGCTCAGAACCGTGAGAACAATGGTGACTGCGAGAATCCTATTGATGTTCGTGGTAAGAATGTTGTAGTAATCGGTGGTGGTGAAACTGCATCAGACTGTATCGGTGTTTCAATCCGTAAAGGTGCAGCCTCAGTAACTCAGTTAGATTACCATGACGAGTTACCAGAGAGTGTTGATTTAACCATGGCATGGCCTGATTGGAGAAAGATCAAGCGTACTTCTACTTCACATGAAGAAGGTTGCACAAGATTATTCTCAACTAACACCACCGCTTTTGAAGGTAAAGACAAGCTAGAAGCTGTTGTAACCGAGAAAGTAAAGTGGGGTGAAGGTCGCCACTTTGAGGGTATCAAGGGTACTGAAAGCAAGATTAAAGCTGACGTAGTCCTGATTGCTATGGGGTACTCACATCCTTCATCTGCTTTAATTAAAGAGTTTGCATTAGAGACAGACAAACGCGGCAATATCAAAGCTGAAGTTCAAGGTGAGAGTGCATATCAAACCTCAAACAAGAAAGTATTCGCAGCAGGTGACGGCAGAAAGGGCCAGTCACTAGTTGTCTACGCCATCGCAGAAGGTAGACAATGTGCTGCTGCAGTTGACGATTTCTTAAAAGGAAATTAGTCACTAAACATTTGCCTGTTGGTAGTTGCCTCCTATACAAATAGGAGGCTTTTTTTATCCCTCATCTTTAATTTACTAATGCACTGTTTAAGGGAAATTTAATTACATTTAACTTTAAATAATCTAAATTCAGTGCACTAAATTTAATCACAGTTCTCATTTCTTAAATATTCTATTAACTACTTGATCTTAATTTATTTTACTAAAGTCATTTTTGAAAAATGCTCTTTAAAATTGCATAAAAAGTTATGATTTCGTCACAATTTTTTTTCTTATTTGATAATGAGTTACATTGTATTTACATAGCTTTCACTAACAATGTGCACTGTTTTAAATCAGATCTGCACCAAATATGTGAATATTCAATTTGGTATTGCAAGCTAAAATTAAGAATTGTAAATTTGATTTCAACAAATTAAAACAAACTTTTCTTATATCGGTCCTAAGACCGGTAAAACGATTTTATCAACAGGTAAACAGGAGACATTAAATGTCATACACACAGAGAGTATTAGACTCTTTAAAAGCTAAGTATCCATACCAGCCAGAATTCTTACAGGCAGCTGAGGAAATCTTAAACACATTACAGCCTGTAGTAGATAAAGAGCCTAAGTATGAGAAGTACAAGATCTTAGAGCGTATGACTGAGCCTGAGAGAACTATTTCTTTCCGTATTGAGTGGGTTGATGATAAGGGCGAAGTTCAGGTTAACAAGGGCTACCGTGTACAGTTCAATTCAGCAATTGGACCATACAAGGGTGGTATCCGTTTACACCCAACAGTAAATGAAGGCGTATTAAAGTTCTTAGGTTTAGAGCAGATCTTAAAGAACTCATTAACTGGTACCCCTATCGGTGGTGCAAAGGGTGGTTCTGATTTCGATCCTAAGGGCAAGTCAGAGACTGAAATCATGCGTTTCTGCCAGGCTTTCATGATCCAGTTACACCGTTACATTGGTGCTACTATCGACGTTCCAGCTGGTGATATCGGTACTGGTGGTCGTGAGATCGGTTACATGTACGGCGCTTACAAGCGTTTAACCACTCGTTATGAGGGTGTTTTAACTGGTAAAGGTTTAACCTACGGTGGTTCTTTAGCACGTACTGAGGCTACAGGTTACGGTACCGTTTACTTCACTGATGCTATGTTAAAGGATCGTGGCGATTCATTAAAGGGCAAGAAGTGCGCTGTATCAGGTTCAGGTAACGTAGCTATCTACTGCTGCGAGAAGTTAATCCAGTTAGGTGCAACTCCTGTTACCGTATCAGATTCTAACGGTACTATCTATGATCCAAATGGCATCAAGGTAGACGTATTAAAGCAGGTTAAGGAAGTTGAGCGTGCACGTTTAACCCGTTATGCAGAGTTAGTTCCAACAGCTCAGTACACTCCAGTTGATAAGTACCCAGCAGGCAAACACCAGGTTTGGACTTACAACGTAGATTGTGCTTTCCCTTGCGCAACTCAGAACGAGTTAAATGAGGAAGATGCTAAGACCCTATTAGCTAACGGCTGCAAGGTTGTAGCAGAAGGTGCTAACATGCCTTCAACCTTAGGTGCTATCGAGCAGTTCTTAAAGGCTAAGATTGCTTATGGTCCTGCAAAGGCAGCTAACGCTGGTGGTGTTGCTACTTCTCAGTTAGAGATGGAGCAGAACGCTGGTATGACAGCTTGGACCTTCGAGGAAGTTGATCAGAAGTTACACACCATTATGACCAACCTATACAAGAACGTTGCTGATACCGCTCGTGAGTTCGGTGTTGAAGGCAACCTAGTATTAGGTGCTAACATCGCTGGCTTCCGTAAAGTAGCTGATGCAATGATTGCTCAGGGTGTAATCTAATAGATTTACTCCTCTAAATAATTAAGTTCAAAATGCCCCAAAATTGAATATTTTGGGGCTTTTTTTGTCAATTTTCGAAGATTTGTATATATTTCCGCGTCATTTTGTGAAAAATTGATTAAATGCTCATAGCGGAATTTATATTGGCTCTGTTCGTATCATTAGTTGATTATAATCTTTGTAACAAAATTAAAAGATAAAATAAAGCCAAACAGGCTGTATGACAATATTCACAGGTCTGTTTGGACTTATATAACAAACAATTTGATCTTTTTAGAGAAAACTACAATGTAAAATTCTTATAGTTTTTCTGATCCCATAACGAATAGCCTGAATCATAATTAGACTTTTTAATATTGCATTCAGTACACAACATCTGCAAATTTTCAAAGCTTGTTGGACCACCTTTAGACCATGGTATTATATGATCTGCATGCATCTGATCTTGAGCAAAGTATTTTTTGCAAAGAGGACATATTCCCTTTTGAATTGCATAGGCTTTTGACTTGTCTTTATCACTAAAAGCTCTGACATGTAATGCTGAAGGTTTGCCTGTTATGAGATATTCATAAACTCCTGACGTTTTTTCTACATCACATTTTGTAAGTACATCAATAACTTTGGCAGCTAAACTTGTTTTAATTACTTTTGAATATTTGTTGTACCATATTCCCCATTTTAACCCCTTCATCTCTTTAGGTGTTTTTTCTCCTTTTGGAGTTGGATATATTGTTTCAGTCCATTTAATGACCGATTTAAAGTAATCTATGAGTTCATTTGCATCCTCATCATATTGATGATTTGCCATGTATTGTTCAATTGAAATACCATCTCGATCTGCTATCCATGAAAGTGCTGTTTCCAAGTAATCCTGCCTGATGGCAACACCATTTATGTAATTTTGAGCAATTTTATAGGCTGTACATTGATTCTTTGAAAAGAAGCTTTTTGCAGAGGAAAGCCAGCTACCAGTATAAACGGCGTTTCTCAGTTCTTGTGCAGTTAAAACTTCTCCTGCAATATTAATTATTTTGAACCAATCAAGTTTTTCTGAATCAGTACCTTCACATATGTATACAGAAAGCTCGTAATTAAGAATTTGTTCTTTTTCATCTTCAGTTAAATTCGCATAGCCGTAAGGAGTCTTTTTGCTTTTATCAAATATGATTGAGTAATCACCTTGAATATATTGACAGATACTGATAGTTCTTTGTTGCCCATCCATAAGTTCAAATTTTAAATTTGAATTAAGCAATTCTTCAGTGCATTGAATTTTTGAAATGTCGATCTTATTTGGATTATTGCTAACAGCCCAATACATTACATTTAAAGGAAAACCTTTTTTTACTGTGCGCATAACCTCATTTCGTTGTTCATCTTTATAAATAAACTCTCGCTGAAACGCCGGTCTTACATTTAATAATCCATGAAAACCTACTATACCATTGTCTTGACTATCAAGATAATTATCTACAAGATCTCTAATTTTGATTTTTTGAATTTGAATTTTCATTAGTTAATTCTCCTTATAAATATTCTTTCACAAGAACCTGCTTGAATTGTCCTTTCTCCGTTAGAATAATAAATCCCTTTTTTATCATTTCGTTCAAATACTGGGCATGCTCCAAAAGTGCTTCCTGTTCGCCCTGTTTTATCACCATTTTGTTTATAGCCGATATATTTTGAATAATCATTATTTAAATTTAAAGAATTTTCATTAGAAGCGGCTGTTGGGAAGCCTATAATCTCGAACTGATCTGGGCTGTATTTTTCTAAAAAAGAAATTGGTACCCCCATCATACCGTTGTAATCAAAAGGAATTAAATCGACTTTTTTTACTTCTATGGCATCATAATTATCATATTTAGGATATTCTTTAGGATCAAAGCTTTTGTATAAATCTATTTTTTCATGTCTTTTAGGAATATCTAGGTTTGTGTACCATAAAATGTTGCCAAATTTTTTTATTGTTCCATCTGCGTGTTTAAACGAACTTACATGATTATATCCAAGCCAAATTTCATTGTTTTTTATCCAAGGAAACACTTCTTTGTAAGTAATTGCATGTAAATTTCCAATTACAATAAACTTCTTTTTGTATTTCATTAGCAATGATAAATAATCTCTAAAAAGAGAAAATGGAGGATTCGTGACCACAATGTCTGCCTTTTTTAAAAGTTCTATGCTTTCTTCAGATTGAAAACTACCATCACCATTTAAGTAACGAATTCTATGTTTAATTATTTCTTGAACATCAAACAAATCTTCACTACCGTCGTTATTAGTATCTTTCAGTTCAGACATTGATACTTTATATGCCACTTTATTTTGAATTTTCTGTTCTTTATCAAATTCAACAAAACAATTTAATTCTTTTCCAACTACAGGTGAGCCACTATAACTTGTTGCTATCAATTTTTTTAACTTTAATGCGTTAAAATTCATAGCAAAATATTTAAAAAAATTGCTTTCATAAGGATCGTCGCAGTTACAAAAAACTACTTTATTTTGAAAGTAATGTTTGTAATGTTTTAGTTCATTTTCAATGTCACCTAATTGTGTATAAAATTCGTCATCTTTTTTTGCTTTAGCAGAAGTCAAACTTTTATTGTTACTCATGAGACACCTCATGAGCAGTGTTTAAAGAAAGAAAAGATGAATTAAATTTCTGAAGACAAAGACTTGACTTAGAAAAGTCAACTACTAGGCTACTAGTGAGTGAGTGAGTGAGTGAGTGAGTGAGTGAGTGAGTGAGTGAGTGAGTGAGTGCATAATCTGTACCTTATACTGGAATAGCAGCTCTTTTGCTTACATTGTGAGATTTTTCATAAAATCTGTTTGTAAATACAAAGTCTGCAAAGATCTTCTCTTTATCTTCCATTGAACCTAAAGAATAATTTTTGATGTTGTTCCAAATCAGATAGTTATTCAGATATTTAGTTGAAACACCTCTAAAATTGTAGATGATAAACATCTTTAATATACAGTGATAGCTGTTGATTTTTGCTATATTAAAGGTTCCTTTAGAGCCTTTACCTGACTTAATTTGAACTAACTGTAAGTTATGTTCACTGGCAATCTTATTGTAAGCTGAATTTCTGTCAGTAACCAGAACAGAGCTCTCAACTATTGACCTAGAGAAAACTTTTCTTAAGTCTTTAACTGTAGGTTTACCTAAATTGGTAATTACAGATTTTGAAAGACCGTTAAGATTGATTGCACAAGGTACACATACCTGCTCTGATGAAATACCACGAGTATGAGTACACTTTTCTCTATGATGACTTTCTCTAGGTAAACTAAAATTTGATTTTTTATGATTTCCTTTGAAACTTAAGGGAAAGAATGTTTCATCAGCTTCAACAACGCCATCCAGTTTTACTTCATCGTGCATTGTTTGCAGAGAATCTAAAATCCTATGTCTCCATTTAAAAGCTGTATCAGCATTGATGCCACATTCCTTAGCACTCTTTCTGATACTCATTCCCTGCATCATGCAGTTAATGTATTTTCTCCATACTTTCTCTGAATAAGGTGATTTATAGAGAATAGTATTAGTTTTGGCTGTGAAAGTTTTATCGCAGTCTTTACATAAATATCTTTGGTCACCTTTATCAGATTTTCCAAATTTAACTATATGCTGAGATTTGCAATAAGCGCAATTACAGGTAGCTCTAGCCTTAGATTGTATTGTAGAATTTTCACCTTTTACTTTTCTTAAAAAGGCTTTCTTTTCAGATTCTGAAAGGTTATTGAAAAGTTGAAATAATGTATTAAGCTCTGTCATATCATCACCATAATTATTTCTATTAACTATTTAAATTATAGAAAAAAAAATAGCGATTTATCAACTGATGATACGAACAGAGCCTTTATATTTTTAATTGCTACCTTACATATTGGTAGCAGATTTGACGGTATGGGACTGGGTGTAGTCTCAGGCGTAGGCTTATGTATTGAAGTATTTGTATTAAGAATGCCTCCTACCTTCCCTCAGTTGATGTAATGCTTATCATCATCGCAGTTGTAAGCTGTGCTTCTATCTTAGAAGCTTCAGGCGGTCTTGAGTGTATGTTGCAGTACGCAGAGCGTATGTTACGTAAAGATCCTAAAAAGATCACTTTCTTTGGACCAATGGTTACATATGCTTTAACCTTAATGTTAGGTACAGGCCTTGCTGTATATACCATCATGCCTATCATTGGCGATATTGCGCTAAAGAATAAAATTCGTCCTGAAAGACCGATGACAGCAGCTTCTGATGTCTCTCAAATGTGACTTGTAGCATCCCCTATTTCAGCTGTAGTATCCTGTTATTTGGGTAAAGATGTGCTGCAGCTCCCCGGACTTGAGGATTTGACCTTATTTAAGATCTTACTTGTAAACATCCCTGCTAACTTAGTAGGTGTATTCTTACTGTCTTTATACTCTAACTTTAGAGGTAAAGATCTTGAAAAAGATTCTGTCTTTAGTATCAATCGCAGTAAACTAACAGGCAGTAACTACTAAAATCTTAATACCAGTTGCAACAGCAATAGGTCTGCTTGGTCCAATTCTAATTGGTTTAATGCCTGATACTTATGCTTACTTCTTTATTCCTAATTACCCTTCAGATATTGCAACTGTAAACTTTGATATCTCAGACGCCCCACAAAGATTGGAAAATACTATTTAAACCACTCTTTTATGCTCACTAGACTTATCAGTCTTACATGTGCCTGTCTTCTAGGTGTGACTTTAGCTGAGCTGATAATCTAAGGTATAGCTCATTTAAGGCTTTTTTAAAGTTAGTAGACAAATGTCTACTAACTTTTATTTAGTCTCTGTCTTTTCAATTTCATTCATCCCATAGCACCTTTTTACAATAAAAAAAATCCATTAAATCAAAACTTTGTTACAGCTAACAAAATTAGCATTAGATTTATCACTTCACTTTAAATACTCAAAATCTGACCTAAACTTTAGAAAAGATAAGAATAAAACTAAGGAGCTTTTTATGTTACTTGAAGGCAAAACCGCACTAGTTACTGGTGCAAGTCAAGGTATAGGTAAAGAGATTGCCCGCATTCTAAATAAGAATGGAGCTAAGATCTATATCATGGCAAGGAGTGCTGACAAGCTCTCTACCACAGCAAAGGAGTTAGATCCTACAGGTAAAGAAGTATTTGCTGTTCCTTGTGACATTACTTCTAATACTGCTGTAGAAGAGGTATTCAAGCGCTTTAAAGCTGACGGTATTTCTATTGATATTCTGGTTAACGCAGCAGGCACTGCTAACTCAAATTCTATTGAAACTACTGATATTGAGCTTTGGGATAAAGTTCTAGATACCAATCTTACAGCAGCCTTAAATTTAAGTCAGAAATGTTTCCCGATGATGAAAGAAAAAGGTGCTGGCAAAATCATAAATCTTGCATCTATCTTAGCTGATGTTACCAGTCCTGGTATGGCAGCTTATAGTGCTTCAAAAGGTGCAATTAAGATGTTAACCAAGACTCAATCTGTAGAGTGGGCAAAATACAATATTCAGTCAAATGCGATTGCTCCTGGCTACATTAAAACAGATATGACCAAAGGCATTTTAAACAACAAAGAGCTTACTCAAAAGTTAGTGGGCAGAACTCCTATGGGCAGAATTGGTGAACCAGAGGATGTAGCAAAAGTAGCTTTATTCTTAGCTTCCCCTCTATCTGACTTTGTAACAGGTACAGAGATCCCTGTAGATGGAGGTATTTTAGCGGCTTTAATGTAATTGAAATAATTAATGTAAGATAGTTCTTTGATGTAAGTATTGATGTGAAAAAGCCAGAACCACGATTTTAGGTTCTGGCTTTTGTATGAATAAAGGTAAGCTTAAGCCTTATTCAGACCTAAAACTTCATTCATATCATATAAACCAGGTTTCTTGTTCTCAAGCCATAGAGCAGCTCTGAATGCTCCACGAGCGAAGGTCTGACGTGAGGTTGCAATATGGCTTAACTCAACGCGCTCACCTTCTGAGCAGAACATAGCAGTATGCTCACCTACGATATCACCACCACGGATTGATGAGAAACCAATAGAACCGTAGATACGCTCGCCAGTAATACCGTTACGACCTGCTACCATAACGTCTTTTAGATTTACGTGACGACCTTCAGCAGCTGCCTCGCCAATTGCTAAAGCAGTGCCTGATGGGCTGTCTACCTTATAACGGTGGTGAGCTTCAACAATTTCGATATCAGCATCAGCCATGATCTGAGCTGTCTTTTTAACAAGGTTTAATAAAACGTTAACACCAACAGAGAAGTTAGCAGCAAAAACGATAGGAATATGCTTTGAGTATTCCTTAATCTTATCGCGCTGCTCGTAATCGAAACCTGTGGTACCTAAGATAACTTTGCAGTTATGCTGCTTTGCATATTCAAGAATATTTAATGAGCACTCTGGACGAGAGAAATCGATGAACATGTCAGGAGCTGCTGACAGTTTTGAAGGCTCATCTACAACTTCAACATTGCAGCCTGATGGTAGTGTATCGGTGCTCTTATCAATGCCGCATACAACCTTTGCGCCATCAAGACCTAAACAGCAGTCCCACAGTGCGTGGCCCATGCGTCCGCCTAAACCTACAATACCAACCTTAAGCATTATAAAACTCCTTTCGCATAACAATTAAGTGGTCTAATTTTACACTTACTTTTGCAAATTGTAACGAGGTATAGAAGCTGATTGCCCCTTTATTGAGCACTTCTACATCAACTTCGATTGATGATCCGCCCTTCATTCTAACCATCTGTTCTGCTGTCTGAAGTAAGAGTTTACCTATTCCAAGTCGCATATAAAGCGGATCGATATACAGTGCGAGAATTTTACCTGACTCTATTTCATTTTTAAAAGTTAAGAAACCATAGAGATTTTTTGCACCACAAGCAAGCACTGTCCGATAATTTTCATCAGAAAGACGGTTCTCCCATAGTGCAGTAAATTGAGGATGGGTAAAGGTAAAAGGTTCCTTGCGATTCTCATAATGAGAGGCATTAAGCTCTAAGCGCGCAATGTTACTAGCATCAGTTACATTAGCCCAGCGGATATGAACCTTAAGATTTCCTTTTACAAAGACGGTATTGTTTTTCACGTAAGCTACCTGTATTAAGCTTTTTGATTGGCTTTATTTAACAGTGCTTGAGCGCTTTGACGAGTAGCTTCTGTTACAACATTACCGCCCATCATACGAGAGATTTCCTCGACACGACCATCATTATCAAGCTCAGATACATTTGAGACTACATTCTGCCCCTGCTGAGATTTGGAGACTAAGAGCTGATGATCAGCAGCAGCTGCAACCTGTGGTAAATGAGTTACGGTAATTACCTGCACATCCTTACCTAAAAGGTGTAACAACTCACCTACAGCAGAAGCCGTACGACCTGAGATACCAGTATCAACCTCATCAAAGATCAATGTCTGTGTCGAGCCTTTACGTGAGGTTAAAACCTCAATTGCTAAAGCAAGACGTGATAACTCACCACCTGAGGCTACAGCACCTAAATCTTTTGGTGCTTCTCCTAGGTTTGCTGAGAACAAAAATTCAGCATTGTCGCGACCTGTAGCTCTAGGTCTTATAGTCTCATCACGAGTTACTTTAACCTCAAACACGCCATCTGGCATTGCTAAGGTTCTAATCTTTAAAGTTACATCCTGAGACATCTTTTTAGCAGCTTTTGCTCTTAAGTCTGATAACTCTCTAGCTTCTGTCTCATAGGCATCTCTTAACTTTTTAACGTTAGCAGTTAATGATGCTATCTGCTCTTTTAAAGATAAAAAGTGCTCTATATCTTTTTCTAACTTGTCTTTAATCTTATAAAGCTCGTTTGGCTTTATCTCAAAACGGCGAGCTAATTCGTGGCATTTTGAGAGTTTGTCAGATAACTCTTCAACTAAAGCAGGATTTGCCTTTAAGGTAAGTGAATCTAACTTTTCACGAGCTAAATCCAAATGCTCACAAGCAGTTGAAAGATCTGCAACAATAGGATCGATACTGTCTTTAGCAAAGACAGCTACTTTTGATAAATCGGTAATTCTTGCAGAAATGATATCAATGATGTTGTGCTCTTCGTTCTCAAGCACACCTTGAGCTAAAGCTACAGCATCTGATGCCTGTGTCTGATGCTGCAGGGCATCATAATCTGAGCTTATCTGCTCATAGTCGCCTTCGTGCAGATCAAGCTTATTTAATAAGTCTAATTCATAACGTAAGGTCTTATAGGTCTGAGCGCCAGCTAACTGCTCGTCTGCTAGTTCCTGCAAATGCTGACGGTTCTTATTATATTTATCAAAGGATAGTTTTACAGCTTCAACTTTGTCTTTTAATCTGCCAAAGCTATCTACTAAGGATAGCTGATTGTTCTTATCAATAAGCTTAATGCTTGCATGCTGTCCGTGAATTGCCACAATGTAAGAGCCTAGCTCTTTTAGTAAGGCTAAAGTACAAGGAGAGCCGTTAATATAAGACTTTGACTTACCATCTGCTCCTATAACACGGCGGAGCATTAGAGTGTTATCCTCTGCTGTAAGCTCACGCTCGTTTAGAAAATCGATAACAGCCTGATTGTTCTCAATTGAAAACACCGCATCAAGCTCAGCTTTAGCACAGCCTGTTCTTACGCACATAGCATCTGCTCTTGCACCTAAGAGCATAGATAAAGCATCTACAGTTAATGATTTACCAGCACCGGTTTCACCTGTAATACAGGTCATGCCACTATGAAAATCAAGGGTATTTTTATCACTTAAAGCAAAGTCTTTTACGATTAATTGTTCAAGCATAACTACTCCAAAAACAGACTCAAACTGAAAGTTTGGTCCTAAACAAGACTTTGAGCCCAGCCTAATTTCTGACGTAACAGGCTGTAATAGTCATAACCTTGAGGGTGAATAAGTGTCAAAGGTATGTGATGCTGTCTTATAAGTACAGAGCTTTTAGTATCAGCTCTCATGGTTACCTGACCATCACAGTTGATTGCAATTAACTCTGCCATATCATCAGGACATTCAAAGTCGATTCTAACCTCTGATTTTCCTGGAATGATAATAGGAGAGCAGTTTAGTGACTGTGGGAACATTGGCACTAGTGACAGAACATCAAGATTTGGTTCAATAATAGGACCACCTGCTGATAATGAATATGCAGTTGAGCCTGTAGGTGTATTGACGATAATACCGTCACCTCTTAGGGTGTACATATAGGTACCATCAATAGTTACTCTAAACACCATCATATGAGCCATGGTGCCTGAGTGAATAACGGTTTCGTTAGTTGCTAATGACTGACCGATTAACTCACCTACTCCATCTTCAGAATCACGAGAGACACGAACATCAATCATGGTTCTGTCCTCTAATGAGTAGTAGCCTTTTACAACCTTTTTTAAGCTCTCATCAAGATTGTCAGGATTGACATCGGTAAGCAGACCTAAATGTCCGCGGTTAATACCTAATACTGGAACTTTCAAATCTACTAAGGTTCTGGCTGCACCTAAAACAGAGCCATCTCCACCTACAACGATGATAAGGTCAAGATCTCGCATCTGACGACGGGTAATACTTTCAATTTCAGGAATATTAAAGCCTACAGATGTATTAGCCTCAAGATATACTTTTACACCTAATTTGGTTAGTTTTGAAGCAATATCTCTGATAGCTCCAGACACTGGACGCTTATATACTTTAGATACAATTACAGCTGATTTAATTGGCTTTTGCTGTACCATTGAAGCTACCACGACTCTCTCCTAAAATTATATTATTCAAGCCTCTATTGTACATTCTGCTTACGTCTTTTTCAAAGTTACAGAACTTACCGATAAAAAGCTGTATAAACGATCATAATTTGACAAGATAATTAATCTATACTTATGCTAACTGTTAGGCGATATGATATGAACTACCGTATTGGACTGCCCTTTTGGAAAATTGCCTACAAATTCGGCTTTACCCTAACTTTTAGGTTGTTATTCATAAAGATAATGAAAATAAGGTTTATTGCTGCGAAAGTCCAGATCTTCCAGGATTGATTGCTAAGATGCCTACAATTGAGGGACTTATCAAAGAAGTTAACATCTCTGCAGAAGAACTTCTTGAGCTCAATTACAACTTGAAGCCACGTCATACTAAGTTTTATTTTCTCAACAATATGGAACGTTTGGCTTAAATGGGAACAGATTACTACGATAAACTTATAGCTTCCCTCAAGGACAAAGGGTGCTATTTAGTCAGACAAGCAAAGGTTCCCACGAAATATGGTTCAGTCCTATCACAAACAGACATTTTCCTGTTGCTTATACAATTCACAGCAGAAGCACTGCTAACGGGGGATGCAAATAAGCAGGCTTGGAAAAGCACTTTTAACAACTCCTTTCATTGCTCATTGAAATTAAAACACTTTCCTCTATCTCAAAAAAAATACCCTGAACTTTTTATGATTCAGGGTACCTTTCTGTGTGTATACAGACTAGTTCTTGTTTAAGCCTTTAGCAATCAGAGCATCAAGTTTCATTGACTCTGTGAGTAATGAATCATAACGCAGATCAAGATCAGGCATATAACGTAAGTTTAGTCTTGAAGCTAACTGTGAACGTAAAAAGCCTTTAGCGCTCTTTAAGCCTTTCATAGCAGCATCAATTTCTTCTTTCTTATCTGTTAAAAAAGAAATGTAAACACGAGCATTTCTAAGATCAGGTGAAACATCAACTTCAGTGATAGTTGCATTCTTCACACGAGGATCATGAAGCTCATTTTGCAGCACATCCGCAAGCTCACGTCTTACAGCTGCTGCAACTCTTTCATTTCTACCGTAACTTCTTGGCATAATTTCCTTTAATCAAGAGTACGTGCAACTTCAACCTTCTCGAAGCACTCGATACGGTCGCCTACACGAACATCCTGGTAGTTCTTAACACAGATACCGCACTCGTTGTTCTGCTTAACCTCAGATACGTCATCCTTGAAACGACGTAATGAATCAAGCTCACCTTCGAAGATAACGGTATTGTCACGCAGCACACGGATAGGAGCTGAACGCTTTACGATGCCTTCAACAACCATACAGCCTGCGATTGCACCATACTTAGGGTGACGGAAGATTTCACGAACTTCAGCATAACCGATGAAGTTTTCTCTGATCTCTTTCTTGAGCAGACCAGACATAGCCTTCTTCACATCATCAATCAAGTCGTAAATAACACTGTAGTAGTGTAAGTCAACTGACTCTGAATCGATTACCTGACGGGCAGGACCATCAGCACGAACGTTAAAGCCGATTACAACAGCACCATCAGCAGCAGCTAAGGTTGCGTCGTTTGCGGTAATACCACCAACACCTGAGCCGATAATCTTAACCTGCACTTCTTCGTTACCAAGTTTTAGCAGAGCATCAGAAATAGCTTCAACAGAACCCTGAGTATCAGCCTTTAGAACAACCTTCAACTCTGAAGCATTGCTCTCCTTGAACATAGAAGCTAACTGTGCACTCTTCTGTTTTGCAATCTTTAACTCACGGTATTTACCCTGACGGAATAAAGCAACTTCACGAGCCTTTCTTTCATCAGCTACAACGGTAACCTCGTCACCTGCTGCAGGAACACCTGACAGACCGAATACCTCAACAGGGATTGAAGGACCAGCCTCGGTTACTTCCTTGCCGTTTTCGTTTCTCATTGAACGAACACGACCGTACTGCAGACCGCAAAGGATAATGTCTCCCTTCTTTAAGGTACCAGAACGCACAAGAACTGTTGCTACAGGACCACGACCTTTATCAAGACGAGACTCAATGGTTACGCCTTCAGCCATACCATCATGAACAGCCTTTAACTCTAAAACTTCAGCCTGTAGAGTAATAGCCTCTAACAGATCATCAACGCCCATACCAGTCTTTGCTGAAACTTCAACGAACTGGTTCTCACCACCCATTGACTCAGGAATAACACTGTGCTGCATTAACTCATTGATAACTCTCTGAGGGTCTGCACCTGGCTTATCCATCTTGTTGATAGCAACAATCATAGGAACCTTAGCTGCCTGAGCATGCTGAATTGCTTCTAAGGTCTGAGGCATTACACCGTCATCTGCTGCTACAACTAAAACTACAATATCAGTACACTGAGCACCACGAGCACGCATTGCAGTAAATGCTGCGTGACCTGGGGTATCTAAGAAGGTGATACCGTCATTACGAGTCTGTACGTGATAAGCACCGATACGCTGGGTAATACCACCAGCTTCGCCTACTGCTACCTTTGACTTTCTGATGTAGTCAAGTAAAGAGGTCTTACCATGGTCAACGTGACCCATGATGGTAACAACAGGAGCACGAGGAGTTGCCTCCGCTTTTGAATCCTTGTTGCCGTTTAATAACTCGTCTTCAAGTTCATTCTCTTTACGCAGAATTACCTTGTGTCCCATTTCTTCAGCAACTAGCTGAGCTGTTGCCTGATCTAAAACCTGGTTGATAGTTACCATTTCACCTAATTTCATTAAGGTCTTGATAACTTCAGTTGCCTTAACAGCCATCTTAGCTGCTAATTCAGCTACAGTGATGGTCTCACCGATCTCAACATCACGGTTTACAGGAACAGCAGGACGGTTAAAGCCGTGTTGCTGCTGATTTAATTTTGCAGCACCCTTTACGCTCTTACCACCTTTACCGCCTTTCTGACGGCGATTGTTTGAATTCTGCTCATTCTCTTCAAAGCGCTTAGCTGAACGTCTGTCACCATTTCTGTCGCGGTGACGGCCTCTGTTTTCAGCCTCACGCTCCTGGCGAGCCTCAGCTTCACGAACATACTGAGAAGTTGTTGAATCGTCGTCATCATTCTCGTGAGAGCGAGCCTCTTCTTCTGCTGCCCAACGAGCCTCATTTTCTTCAGCTAACTTTCTGGCCTGCTCAGCAAGTCTCTTTGACTCTTCTTCAGACTTACGCTTTTGTTGCTCTTCTTGAGCACGACGTAACTCTTCAGTTGCCTTATCCTCATGCTTCTCTTTATGAGGAGCAGGAGTTGGCTTTGGCTGAGTTTTAACAGCCGCAGCTTTAGCAGCTTCCTTAGCCTTCTTGTCAGCCTCAGCTTTAGCAGCTGCAGCCTTGCGAGCTTCTTCGGCTTTTTTAGCTTCTTCAGCCTTACGAGCCTCTTCAGCTTTTCTAGCCTCTTCTTCAGCCTTTTGCTTAGCAATAGCTTCCTGCTCCAACTGAGCCTTACGCTCTTTAGGGTCGAAGTTAAATTTCTTTTTACGAACTTCAACCTGAACTTTCTTAGCACCGCCTGCATTCTGCAAAGTCATAGTGCCAGAAGACTTCTTCTTTAAAGACATACGCTTTGGTGCATTGCCCTGATTTTCTTCATTCATCATTCAAGTCTTCCTGTATTATTTGTTTTCTTCTTTGAACCAGTACTCATTACGAGCTGCCATAATGATTTCACCAGCTTTCTTCTCATCTAAGCCTTCGATGTCAGTTAAATCATCGGTAGCCTGATCTGCAAGATCTTCACCTGACTTGATACCGTGAGCTACTAACTTAGCAGCTAATTCTTTATCAATACCGTCTAGTGATGTAAGCTGTTTGATAGCTTCAGCTGTTTCTGCGTTTTCTTTGCTCTCAACAACCTTTCTTGCTATTTCCTGTAACTGAGATGCTGTTTCCTCATCCATACCATCGATAGCTAAAAGCTCTTCTGGTTCAACGTATGCAACTTCTTCTAAAGTGGTGAAGCCTGCATCTGACAGAGCAGTTGCGAACTCTTCATCAACATTTAAAGAATCTTCAAATAGCTTTACTACCTTACCTACTTCCTGCTGAATGCTTGACTCAAGTTCTTTCTCAGTCATAACCTTCAGATCCCAACCGATAAGCTGTGAAGCTAAACGTACATTCTGACCGTTTCTACCGATTGCTAAAGCTAAGTTCTCTTCAGCTACAGCAATTAAGATAGTGTGGTCATCTTCGTTGATGATAATACGTGATACTTCAGCAGGTTCCATAGCATTGGTTACGTACTGAGCTAAGTTCTCGTCGTATAAAACAACGTCAATCTTTTCACCTGACAGCTCGTTAGATACTGCCATTACACGAGCGCCACGCATACCGATACATGCGCCACGAGGATCGATTCTTCTGTCCTTGGATCTTACAGCGATCTTTGCACGTGAACCAGGATCACGAGCTGCACCCATGATTTCGATTACGTCTTCACCAATCTCAGGTACTTCGATTCTGAATAACTCTTTTAAGAAATCAGGTGAAGTTCTTGAGCAGATGATCTGGGGACCACGATTTGGCTCTGAACGGATATCCTGTAATAAAACCTTAACTCTGTCACCACGACCATAGGTCTCATGAGGAATGATCTGCTCACGCTTTAGAACAGCTTCAGCGTTGTTGCCCAAATCTAAAACCATGATGTCATGAGTCTGCTTTTTAACGGTTGCATTTACAACATGACCGATTCTGTCACGCTGCTCTGCTACAACCTGCTCGCGCTCAGCATCTTTAACTTTCTGAGATAGAACCTGCTTTGCTGTCTGAATTGTAATACGGTCAAACTCAACAGAAGGGATCTGCTCTTCAACAATATCACCAGCTTTAATACCAGGATGGTCAACAGCGGCTGCTGCAAGTGATATTTCCTGAGCAGGCTTCTCTAGTGGACCGTCAGTATCAACTACTTCCCAACGGCGGAAGGTGTCATATGAGCCGTCTTTTTTGTCAATTACAACACGAACTAAGATATCAACCGGATACTTTTTCTTGGTTGCAGTTGCTAATGCAGTCTCTAAAGCTTCAAAAATCTTATCTCTAGGAATAGCACGCTCGTTTGATAGTGCCTCTGCGATGGCAATGATCTCTTTACCCATTTTTAATTTAAGACCTCTCTATGATCCGCTTTTAGGAGCTTTTTTGTTGTTAGTTGGAAACTCTGGGACAACACGTGCTGTAGATACATTTGAGAATGCAACTTCGATAAGACCTGAGATCTTATCGTTAATCTTCAGCATGCCATCATCAGTTACTTCATCTAAAGTACCTTGAAGCTTATGTCTGCCCTGAGTAGGAATTCTAAGTTCAGCTTTTACAGTTTTACCTGTATAAGCCTTAGCTTGCTCAAGTGTGAACAAAATTCTGTCAAGACCAGGTGAAGATACCTCAAGTGTATATTTAGGAGCGATAAGGTCAGCTGCATCTAAAGCAGGAGATAATACATCCATTAACTCGCCACACTTATCTGCGCTTACACCTTGCTCAGAATCAACAAACACCTGCAACATCGCATGATCATTACCGCCACGGAATCTGATACCCCATACAGTAAGATCCATAGACTCCACCAGAGGAGTTACTAGCTCTGCTACTTTCTCTTCAATGGTTCCTGCCATTAGTACCTCAATTTATTTAATTTTAAACACAAAAAAAGGACCTCAACTAGGGTCCCTTTCTTTATGAAGTTCCACTATATCTATCAGTAATAAACTCGTTTATTACTGAAGGTTCAAGCTCACACTTGAACAGGCTTGAAACGCTATCAGCTTCAAGCCCTTTATTTATAGCAAAAGTAAGGATAAAAATCAAGTTTTTTCCTACTTTATCCTATAGAGTTTTAAGACGTTAATTGCAGTTGCATCAGCGCTGAAAACTTCAATCTTCCAGTCACCAACATCTAAAGTTTCGCCTTGCTTTGGAACTCTCTGCAATCTGTCTAAAACGTAACCTGCAATAGTCTGATAATGCTCTGATGGAGGTAAGTCTAAACCAGTTATTCTTGCAACATCAGGTAAGATAGCATCACCATCTACTCTAAATGACTTACCATCTTTACCAAAACGTACAATCTCTGGAGTTTCACTCTTTTCAGGCATCTCACCTGTGATCTCTTCAACCACATCATGAACAGTAACAATACCTTCAAAACCTCCGAACTCATCAAAGACAAATCCAAAGTATTTCTTTGACTGCCTAAATTGATCTAGGGCACTTAAGATGTTAATTGTTTGCGGAAGATATAAAGGCTCCTGGACAATCTTTTCCATGTGGGCAACATCAACCTTGTCTTCGACAAAAAGGCCTAAAACATCTGCTCTTGAAACAAAACCTAAAGGCTGATCTTTGTGACCGCTTCTGTAAGCAATCAATAATGACTTAGTGCAAGATAATGCCTTGTTTAAGATGTACTCTTTTGAGCCATCAACTTTAATTGTTTGCAGATCAGTTCTTGCTGTCATTACAGCCTTTACAGGCAGTGATGACATTTCAAGAACACGAGATACCATCTCTTTTTCCTGCTTGTTAAAGACATAGGCACTAGGACGTGAAACAATAGCTTCCTTAATTGAATGCACATCGTCGTCATTTTTTGAGCCTAACAGTCTTAAGACCAGATGAGCTGCTACCTGACGGGCCTGCATGTTATTAGAGTGCTTTAAGTTCAAAACAGTCTTTCTTGAGGCCTGGTTGAAGATCTCGATTAACAATGAGAAGCCAATTGCTGAGTATAAGTATCCCTTTGGTACTTCAATATGGAATGATTCCATAATCAGGCTGAAACCGATAAGCAACAGGAAGCCTAAACACAATATAACTACTGTAGGATGCTTTGAAACAAAGACTGCAATAAAGCCTGAAGCCCACATCAATAATGCCATAGCAATAGTTACAGCTATGATCATGATGTAAACATGATTGGTCATACCAACTGCGGTGATGATTGAATCACCTGAGAAGAGTACATCTAGGATCATAATCTGTGTGGCTACAATAACAAATGAATGGCCTGCTGACTTGCTTACAGAAACAGACTCTTCATTGCTTTGGTCTTCTAACTTTGAATGAAGCTCTTCTGTAGATTTGTATATCAAGAAAGCACCACCTAAGAACATCATTAAGTCTCGAACTGAAACTTCAAAGTTTAAGACAGTGAACAATGGCTCTGACATTGCCATTACGTAAGCGGCGAAGATCATCAAGATAATTCTGATGATTAAAGCACCACCTAAACCAATGTAGCGAGCTGTCTTACCTTGTCTTGCAGGAAGTCTTGCTGACAGAATAGCAATGAATAATAAGTTATCAATGCCTAAAACAATCTGAATTGCTGTTAAGGTCAATAGACCTAACCATGCGGTAGGATCTAATACCCACAGCATATCGAATAATAAAGTTGGATGAGCTAGAGCCTGTTCTTGCATAGTTATTTAGCTCCTAGCTTTGAAAATGAAAAAATAGAGAAGTTAGATAGAATGGTGTGACTAAATATAGTCGGGTCTGCGTTCATTTTAAGTTTTAATTTCTCAAGTAAAATCAAAAGAATGTATAACGATGTAAATATAGCAATTATAAGCAACAAATGTTAACAACATGTATTAATTATGTGAAGTAACGTCATTTGCTTGCTTATATATATTACAGTTGCTGTTCATAATTAGCATAGAGCAATTATCAATATTGCTCAATTTGGTTGCTATTTCCAGGATTTGATTCATAGGAGAACTGACAGAGAGAGGAAGAGGATAATTAAAGGCACTGCTCTTCTAATTAAGTATGAATAAAATTTTTCTATAGTGTGCAGTGATCTTTTACTAAGTAGAACTTTTTACCCTCTCACATAAGAAATACAAAACAGATACATATTTAGTTTTTCATCACTCATTAGATTTCTTTAGACAAAAAGGAGCCTTAAGAAAACAAAATCAAAGAACACTTCTGAGCCAGAGCTATAATTTTATCTTTATATTTTATATATAAACACTCATGCTAAAAAAAACACGAGTACATTTATTGCTTAATTAGCAGTTGAGAAACCCTATCTTTTGAGTGAATTTCACTGATAAATTCATTAATATTCAAAGGCAAAATATCAACATCATATTTCATTTTTTGCCATTCAACAGCTTCTTTTGTATCTGAATGTATCACTGGAGCTACAAAAACAGAAAAAGATTCATTTCTTCTTTTCTCTTTTAATTCCCTTAAGTGACGGCTGATAGGCAAAATTTCATTATTAACCTGATCATGTCGTCCACACATTAAGGTAACCTCAAAATAGCTATCATAATCTGAATCATAACACTCAATATCGGCATATCCTCCAGCAGCGGTGAACGTTGGTAAGCCTTCATCATCAACTGAATAATTTGGATTTACATCAAGACCTTTAAAGTTTTGAACTAAGGCAATACTTGTCAAAAATTCTAATCTTGTCGGAGCATTGATATATTTTAATACAGCATCTTTGCTCTCTTTTTTTGAGCAAACAGCAATTAACTCTTTTATTATTTCCTCTCTGCTCTTTTCATCGGCATAGCGATAAAGAGTTTGCTTTCTTATATCAGATAAATCAATCTCAATATGTTCTTCTATTTGTAATATATATGAGTCAATTTCGCCCATATAATCAATATAATCATCTTCAGAATCAAATTTAGGATAAGAAGAATAATTTGAAATTACATAATTAGCTTTATCTTTTTCGAAACTATTTATATCTAAAAATCTGCCATTTCCTCGCAATGATAAAAGTCCTGACATTCTCATTTTTCTAATGTATTCATCTACAGACTCATGGCATATTTTTTCAATTTTTAAGTAACGTTTGTTATTACTACCTAGAATTTCTAAGCATTTTTCATATATATATTCATCTGAACATTTAAATCCAACTTCTTTTCTAATTTCTTTTATGTATTTGTAGGCACTAAAGGCATCATTATTTCTCCAGCAGATAAGGATAGGTAACTCATGCCTTGCTAATCCAGCATTATTTTCTTCTGGATCATCATGAAGATATTGAATTACTTTTAATAATAAAACCAATGGAACATTTTCATTTAAATTTCTACGAAGAGGATTATTTGTTTGATATTTCATAAATGAATTAAGAAAAATTAGCTGTATTTTCTTATCATTTTTTGGAGTTTCTAAATACGCATCTACTATCATATGCCCAGTTTTGGTAATTTCAATATTTTTTCCCATGGCATATTTAATAAAGCCAAATTCTTTTAGCATTTTGTACCAGGTATCAAATCTTGAATCCCAACCATGAGCAAAGCCTGCTTCCTTATGATCTTGTGGAGAATTTTCAATTATTTCTTCAAGTTGCTCTTCAGAAAAAGTTAATTCCTCACTGTTTAAAATAGCTTTTAACCTAGGCTCTTTTTTAGAGTACATAGTTGAATATTCTTTTTCTTTAAGCAAATTTTTAATTACCTTATGGATAATTTCTGAAGTTAATATCATGCCTTCATAAGGCATGATACATCTTAAAAAATTAGGTATTCTTTCAGGATTTCTAATTGTAGTAGAAAAAGATAATGGTTTTGCTTTATGCTTTACTTTTCTAGTTGACATAATTCGTAACAAATACCTCGTTAGAATTTTGCTTGATTGTATTATCATTAAAGCTAATATAATTGCTTTTTACATCAAAAAGATGATAGTTTTTTGACCATTCCTTAAAAATTTCGTTGTTTTTCCCCTTATGACTTACTAAATTGGATATTCCGAATCTTACGCCTTTTTGATTCAACTCATCTAGCAGAGTGCAAAGTCTTTTTTCTTCATCAACACTCCATAGTTTGTTATATTCAGAGCCCGATATTAAATATGGAGGATCTAAATAAATATATGAATCATTGTCATAATCTGCATTCTTTAAGAAGGATTCAAAATCTTGATTCTCAAATTTAATATTCTTATTTTCAACAAAATCCAGATAGTTAATAATTGCCTTATATACATTTTTATTAAAATCTACATTGCCCACTGGTAGATTAAATTTGCCAGATCGATTAAATCTAATCATGTGATTAAAGCCGTAGATTAGTAAAAGATATAACAAAATATCATCATTACTTGAATTGTAATCTTCTTTTAGTTGGTTATAAGCGAACTTATTAAACTGTGAGTAATATGTTTTCACATATTTTTTCTTTAATTCATCAGGGACGGTTATTCCTTTATTTGAACAAGATAGACCATATTTATCAATTAAATAATATAACTCATCAATAAACATACTTTGATTATTTGAATATCTGCATAAAAGCTTATGAAGCTTAATTACATAAATATCAATATCATTTAATAAATAATTGTTAGCAGCTGTATTTAAAAAAGAGCTTCCTCCACCAACAAAAGGTTCAATATAAGTTGAAATATTTTTAGGAAATAACTTACCTAACTGAGGCATTAGCTTATATTTATCCCCAACATAAAAAAAAGGAGAACGTAATACATTACTTTTCATCAAATAAACCAACTTTAGTAATAAAAACTAATTCCTTATGATTTGAAGCTTCAGTTTTACCAGCATTAAACCTATGATAACCAGTTTCAAATATTTCTGTTTTTCCCTTCTTTTCAAGTATTGATTGAATTTGCTCTAAAGTAATTTTATTTTTTGATGATGAACTTTTTGAGTCATAAGTATTATTATATGTGACGACAATATTTTTTACATTTAAATTATTTATTAAATCAGAGAAAATCTGAGGTGCAGAATGTCTGCAATAATCAGACATATTTTCTTCAGGAGGTTTCATTGCAACCCCTGACAATTTTGGTTTATCCCATTTAACTATAGTTTCCAATACGTGATAAAACCTGGAATATTGTCTGCTATTGTATGGAGGATCTATGAATGCAACATCAGCACTAATATTTCTTGCTAATTTATTAGAATCTTCACGGAAAATTTCAATTTTATTTTCTGTGAAAATAGGTTCAATTAGCTCAAATATAAAATCAGTTCTAATTTCTTTGTTTTTGATAAATGCTTCATAATGGCCTACTGTATTTGCGCATCTATCAAAAGAGTATAGAAGAGAAGCAAGAAGAATATAATATTCTTTGTGATTTATATTATTCTTTTCTAATTCTTTTTCTATTTCATCTCTAATAAAACCGATTAACTTAGCATCAGCATTTTTAAAATACTTATCGCCATAATTATCAGAGACATAATTATCAGCTAAATCAAATTTGTTAATGCTATTAAAGTTAGATTCATAGGAATTCAATTTTTCGTTGCTATAACTATTCTGTTCAAAAAATGCCTTATAAAACACTTCGTTAGAATATAAAAAGTCGTTTATGTAGTTAATTTTTGTAATATCAAGTAATTCTGAAGTAACAACCCCTGTTCCCCCAAAAACATCAAACAAGCTGTCATGCTCTTTACAATTTTTTAATATAAGCTCTTTAATCCATGGCATCAGCTTATACTTGCTACCAGTATACCGACGATTATTAATTTTCATATTCTAACTATATTTTCAAACTAAAAAGCCCTGACTCCAGGGCTAAAAAGCTAACAAACAAAACTACTCAGATTTACTTTCATCTTCAAAGAGTTCTTCTTTTGGATCTATCATAACATGGCATTAACCTACTATAAATCAAATTGCTTCTGAGATTCTGTAAGAAGCATACATTCCTGCAGTACCTTTAATAGTGTGAACTGAGCCATTTTTCCAATTATCGTAAATAACAGAGGCTTAGATAATGAGCTTTGATATCAGAATGTACAATACCGATCTCATGATGAAAGCTTACTTAATATAAGAGCTGAAATCTGTTACCCGTATCTAAGAAATTTCTTTTATTTCTTAGAGTAAGATACTTTTCAGGTTGAAGCTAAATTAGATCGTTGAATGGGCTTACGAAGGATTTTTGATAGAAGTTAAGTCTCATCTGTCATGGATTTGAAGAGACAAGGCAGAAAGTCAGACACAGAGTTTAATTTGAGGTCAAATGAAGTCGTCTTCGTTTTCTGCCTTTAGATTCGTATTAAAGCCTAGTAATAACCTCTATTTGTCCTTCTTGGCTTTGCAAAAGAAGACTTTGATACAGCACTACCTCTGCTCTTTACAGCATAGCCTTTGTTAAAAGACTGACCTTCTTTTTCAGAGCGAAGATTTGTGTGTGAAACAAAGTGCTTTGCAGAGTTGTTTGACTTAGGACCAAACTTTCTTGAAGAATCATCTTTAGTAAAAGTCTTTCTTCTGTCATTCTTATCAAAAGAAGATTCTTTTGAGAACTTGCGGCCTTTGCTATCTCCAAAAGTTTTACCTTTCTTAGGGAAAGCAGACTTATCCCCTCTTGCAGGACGAGATTGTGGCTTACCGTATGGAGATCTTCTTGAAGACTTATCATCATTATCTTCTTTAGAAGAATTAAATGAAACAGGCTTTCTTACAGGAGCTTTTGTAGCTTTTCTTCCTTTATTTGAAGATGAGGCTTTTAAGTCTAATGCAGGAGCCAACTCTTCAACTGGCTCTAAATGAACAGCTTTTCTTAAACGATTTAATTCATTTAAGGTAAGTTCTCTGAACTGTCCTGTCTTTAAGTCAGGATCAAGATCGATACCTGCGTACTTAATTCTGATAAGACGAGAAACTTTAAGACCTACAGCTTCCCAAAGACGGCGGACCTCTCTCTTACGACCTTCTTTTAAGGTTACGTGGTACCAGGCATTGCGACCTTCACCACCTACATAAGTAACTTTATTAAAGCGAGCTTTGCCATCTTCTAGCATTACGCCTTGGGTTAACTGATCGATTTGATCTTCACTTACTTCACCATAGATACGAGCTGCGTATACACGTTCAACCTCATATTTAGGATGCATCAGCGCATTAGCTAACTCACCGTCAGTGGTAAATAAGAGTAAACCAGAGGTATTGATATCAAGACGGCCAATGTAGATCCAGCGACCGGTAGGAGGCTTTGGAATATGGTCGAATACTGTTGGTCTGTTTTCTGGATCTGATAATGTAGTAAGTTCACCTTCAGGCTTATGATACATTAAGACTCTGCAAGATACTTTTTGACTGTCAGGTGTTAATACTACCTTACCGTCAATTTTAACTAAAATGTCATCTGCTTCATATCTGTCACCGATGGTAGCCATCTTACCGTTTACGGTAACTCTGCCCTGATCAATCATCTGCTCAAGAGCTCTACGTGAAGCAATTCCAGCGCGGGATAAAATTTTCTGTAACTTCTCAGTCATATATTATTTTCTACTTTAAAAGCATAAATTGAAATTTCATGTTCTATTTTACATGAGAGCTTTGAAAATATGAAATTCTCAGTAAGAATTAATAAATAAAGCTTCTGAAAGTAGTCTTTAGTCAATTCTAACTAGACGTTTTAATCAAAGAACTCATCATTATCAAAATCTTCATCTTCTTGAATATAGCCAAATTCAGCGGCATCCTCAATATACTCTTCATCAGTCATTTCATCATCTTTGTAGAACTCACCTGAAGCGATTGATGCGTTAATCTCTTTAATAATTCTGTCCCAGTCTTTTGAATCGATTTTGTTTGAAGCTGAACTCTTTTTTACTCTCCAAAAGTTCTTTTATGGAGCAATTATATCATGTTATATTTATTATATGTGTGATTTAATTACAAATTTAATTTCTATACATGTATTTTATTATTTCATTGATTTATAGAGCAATTACTGGATACTACGTCTTATTTTAAAAGCTATCTTTGATTATGCTATGGATATTTTGTTAAATAACTTTACAATAGGATGTGCAAAAGGAATTACATATGTCAGATCAAAACACACAGGACTTCGTTCAATGTGCACTCTTTGGTGAGAGCTTTAACTTAAGATGCGCAAAAGAACAAAAAGAAAATCTTCAAAGAGCGATAGCTTCATTACAAACTAAAGCATCCTCTATGATGCGAGATAATCCTAATTTAACTCCTACACAAGCAGCTATCTTAATTGCGCTTGACTCAGAGAGTACCTTGCAAGGATATCTAAACGACAAAACTCCATTTGAAAATGAAGCATTAAAACTAATCACCAAGATGAAAACTTCTCTTCAAAGAGCTAACAATGACTGATTTTTTTGATAACAAAGTTTTACGCAAGTCGCTGCGTCAGCAGATCTTAGAACAGAGAAGACAGGTAACACCTATTAAAGCCTATGAGGCTGGTGTTGAGATTGTAAAAATCTTAAGTCACCACAAACACTTCTTGCAAAAGAAAATGGTGGGATCATATTTAAGCTTAGGTGGTGAGTTATCTACAGAGCCTATCAACGAGTATCTTCTAGAACACCATGAATTAGCTCTACCTTTTATGGATGTTCACGTAAAAGGTCATATGGACTTTTATTCCTATAAGAAAGGTGACAGGTTAATTGAAAACCGCTTCCACATTCTAGAGCCTGAGAATTTACCAGAGAATCTGGTAACTCCTGATAAATTTGAAGCTTTGATTGTGCCATTAGTTGGATTTGATAATAAAGGCAACAGATTAGGTATGGGTGGAGGCTATTACGATAGAATGTTAAAGAAGCTCTCTGCTCAATGTCTTTTAATAGGTGTAGCTTATGACTTCCAACTTTTAGATGCTGTACCTATTGAGCATTGGGATATGCCTTTGCATGAAGTCATAACTCCTACCAAGCACTACGTCTTCTAATCAATTTATCTAAAATCGCCAATAAAAAACCCACCGTACGGTGGGTCTTTTTTAGTAGAAACTTTTATTACTTAGTCTCTGGAGCGTCAGTCTTAGGAGCATCTGTTGTGTCTGAAACTGCAGGTGCATCTGTATCAACTACAGGAGCATCAGTGTTAACAACAGTCTTCTCTTCAACCTGCTCTGTTGCAGGAGTCTCAGAAATATTGCTGAAACTTGACTTCTCTTCGTGAGCTGACTTCTGTAAGTAACCTAAGAATAAGCAAACACCGAAGAACAGAATAATTAAAGTCCAAGTTGATCTAGTCAGGAAGTTACCAGATCCTACTGAACCGAATACTGTATTTGATGCACCAGCACCAAATGAAGCGCCCATGCCAGCACCTTTACCCTGCTGAACAAGGATCAAAGCAATCATTGCAATTGCAATTAGTAATAAAACTACAATACCAATTTCGTACATAATAAAAACGCATCCTATTTTGCGTATACAAAGCTGTGCAAATATTACAGGTTATTATGCTTTTTTTCAAGCATTTTCACAGCCTGCCTGATGGATGATCACATCAGCAATTCTTTGAGCTTTAGTATGAACGTCCTGTGCATTCTCACCTTCAACCATTACACGAACCACAGGCTCAGTTCCTGATTTGCGTAAAAGCACACGACCAGTTGAGCCTAACTCTTTTTCAACTTCAGCTACAACAGTCTGAACTTTCTCGTCACGAGTTACATCAAGACCTGCTGTTAATCTTACGTTGATAAGATCCTGTGGGTACATGGTCAGACCTTCAGATAACTCTTCAACTGTCTTGCCTGCATACATACAAGCCTTTAGGACCTGTAGTGCTGATACGATACCATCACCTGTGGTTGCATGGTTTAAGCTGATGATGTGACCGCTGTTCTCTCCGCCTAGAGTCCAGTTCTTCTCTAACAACTGCTCCATAACGTATCTATCACCAACCTTAGCACGAGAGAAAGGAATACCTTCACGCTTTAAAGCTAACTCAAGACCTAAGTTTGTCATTAAAGTACCTACTACACCACCTGGCAGACGTCCACGCTTTTTAGTGTCGTTAGCAATGATATACAGAAGGTTGTCACCGTCACGTAAGTTACCGTGACTGTCGCACATTAAAACGCGGTCACCGTCGCCATCAAAAGCAATACCAAGATCAGCTTTTTCTGAAAGGACTTTAGCAACTAAAGCCTCTGGATGAGTAGAACCTACACCATCATTGATATTAATGCCATTAGGCTTATCACCGATGGTGATAACAGTTGCTCCTAACTCTCTGAAAACCAGTGGAGCGATGTGATAGGTAGCGCCGTTAGCACAATCTAAAACAATCTTCATGCCCTCTAATGAGAAGTGGCTTGCAAAGGTACTCTTGCAGTACTCAATGTAACGACCTGGAGCATCATCCTGTCTGAAGGCACGACCAAAGTCTGATGAAGCTGCTAAAGGAATATCCTTAGCATCTAATACAGACTCAATCTCAAGTTCAACCTCATCAGGTAACTTGGTACCATGAGCTGAGAAGAACTTAATACCATTGTCATAGTATGGGTTATGTGAAGCACTGATTACAACGCCTAGGTCTGCTCTGAATGCTCGAGTTAAATATGCTACAGCAGGAGTTGGCATAGGGCCTAACATTACAGGAGACATACCACCTGCTGAAAAGCCTGACTCTAAGGCAGCTTCTAGCATATAACCTGACAGACGAGTATCTTTACCAATGATAACTTTACCGCCATGTTTCTTACCTAAAACTTTACCTGCAGCTAAACCTAGTCTTACTGCAAAATCAGGAGTAATAGGATATTGACCTACACGGCCACGTACACCGTCTGTACCAAAATATTTTCTTTTCATCTTTGTTTTCTTTTTTTCTAAAAGTTATTTACCTTTAAAAGATTAGACTTTTAAAGATGTTGGATTTTAATTCTTTTCTTTGTTCTTTCTTAAGTCATGAATTGCATCACGTAGAAGTCTTAGACGTCTTACGATAGTCTTTGATAACTTAAATGGCTTAGTCTTACTTGCCATAATCTGCCAAAAACCAATTGCAATTGCAACTTCACCTACATCTGCTGTTCTGATGATTTGAACTGGACTTACAGATGAACAGAATAAAGCTGTAGTTAAGGTAAGCACTCTATTATCTTTCATGAATCTGTCTTCTTTTGGTAAAGAACGAGGCAGAGCAATACAGATTGGCAGAGCAAAACTCTTAAAGCTCTCAAGTCTTCCTAACAGTCTTAATCTGTTACTTACAGAAGCATTTACAACTGATGGGTCAATGAGTAATCTCTTTCTTTCAATACCGGCATTTAAAAGAGTATCGATTCTTTCAAAGAAGTATTCAGAAATGATACTTACCACATCGCTGTCATCTTCAATTTTTTCTTTTGGATCAAAGTGAAGGCATACTGCAACATTAGAGCGTTTTATAAGGTCAATCATGCCCTCAGTTGCAAGGCCATTGGTGGTAATAACCATGGAGACACCGGCCTTAACAGCCTGTGAAACAATTTCATAGTTGTTTGAGTTTAGTGCTACAGGAACATCTACACTGTTCATCACAGCGCACAACACAGAGATCACACGAGTTTCGTTGATGCCGTTAGCACCAGCTTTAGCTCCAATCTCCAGTAGCTCAGCACCAGCTTTAACATAGCTATTTGCAAGTAAAACTAGATCTTCAATTGAACGGGTATCATTCTCTTCTAAAGCAATGGTTCCCATTACTTTTGTAAAAGACAAATCAAGGCTTTTACTATTTGGCAGTCTTAATTTCATCGAATATCCCACACTAAACTTGTACAAAACTGATATAAATCAGCTTACCCATTTAACCTACATTAAAAGCAAAGGATCTCCTGTCAAGAGATCCTTCATGAGACGATGGTAATTTTGACAAGTTGTCCTGTCTAATTACTGCTCTGAATTATTGTCATTATCGTCTTTTTTTGTCTCTGATGCATTGTCAGAGTTCTCAGTCTTAGCTTTTTCAGACTGATTGTCAGTTGACTTATCCTCAGTCTTTACATCATTTGATTTCTCATCTTTTGAGTTATCATCTGATTTCTGATCTGAAGATTTAGCATCTCCTACCTTACGAGGTGGACGAACTTCTTTACGATTCATCAAATCGTCAATCTGATCAGCATCAATGGTCTCATACTTTAATAGAGCATCCTTCATATTCTCAAGAATGTCCTTATTAGCTTCAAGTAAGTCCTGAGCTTTCTTGTAGCATGAGTTGATGATTTCTGTTACTTCCTCATCGATGATCTTAGCTGTTTCATCTGACATTGAAATCATAGTAGTAGATGAACCACCTAAGTATGCAGAACCTTCATTGTCCTTTTCATACTGCATTGGAGCCAATCTCTTTGAGAAGCCCCAACGGGTTACCATGCTACGAGCAATCTGAGTCGCTCTTTCAATATCATTTGAAGCACCTGTAGTTACAGCATCAGTACCAAACATTAACTCTTCGGCGATACGGCCAGCGAACAGAGTAGAAATGTTTGATAACAGACCGATACGGCTTTGAGATACCTTATCCTGTTCAGGCAGATACATGGTTACACCTAAAGCTCTGCCACGAGGAATAATAGATACCTTGTATACAGGATCGTGCTCTGGAACCAATTTACCTACGATAGCATGACCTGCCTCATGATAAGCAGTGTTGATCTTTTCATGCTCATTCATAGCCATGCTTCTGCGCTCAGCACCCATTAAGAGTTTATCTTTAGCTTCTTCAAACTCATTCATGCTTACTACACGCTTGTTATGACGTGCTGCGTTTAAGGCAGCTTCGTTTACCAAGTTTGCTAATTCGGCACCAGAGAAGCCTGGGGTACCTCTTGCGATAGTTGCAGTATCAACATCTTTACCTAAAGGTACTTTCTTTACATGAACATTTAAGATCTGCTCACGACCACGTACATCAGGTAAACCTACCACGACCTGTCTGTCAAAACGACCAGGACGTAACAGTGCTGGATCAAGAACATCAGGTCTGTTAGTTGCAGCGATGATAATTACAGCTTCAAAGCCTTCAAAACCATCCATCTCAACTAGTAACTGGTTTAAGGTCTGCTCTCTTTCGTCATGACCACCGCCCATGCCGACGCCACGCTTGCGACCTACGGCATCAATTTCGTCGATGAAGATAATACATGGAGCATTCTTCTTAGCCTGAGCGAACATGTCTCTTACACGAGAAGCACCAACACCTACGAACATCTCCACGAAATCAGAACCTGAAATTGAGAAGAAAGGCACTTTAGCTTCACCTGCAATTGCTCTTGCTAATAAAGTTTTACCGGTACCTGGAGGACCTACCATTAACACACCACGTGGAATGCGGCCTCCTAACTTAGAGTACTTGGTTGGATCTTTTAAGAAGTCTACTAATTCAACTACGTCATCTTTTGCCTCATCACAACCTGCTACATCATCAAAGGTTGTTTTAATCTGATTCTCAGAGAGTAGTTTTGCTTTTGACTTACCAAATGACAGAGGATTGCCTTTAGAACCACCCTGCATTTGACGTGAGAAAAAGATCCACACACCAATTAAAAGCAACATTGGGAACCATGACACAAAGATTGAGAGCAATAAGCTCTGCTCTTCAGGCTTAGTACCAGATGCTCTTACATTGTGTGATAAAAGAGAGTCGATAATTGCAGGATCGCTCAATGGCATAACAGTTAAGAATCTTTCACCGTTCTTTTTAACACCATTGATAACCTTGCCATCAAATACAACTTCCTGTATCTGATCTGACTGCACTTCTCTTACGAAACTAGTGTAGTCTTCCATACGACCTGAATTGTCTGATGAGTTAAATGACTCAAAGAGAGTCATTAAAATCACAGCAATGACTAGCCATAATATTAGGTTTTTTGTCATATTTACTCACTTACTCCAAAGTCTTATCTTCAGACTCTTCAAATTCAGCACCTGGTGCAACACCATTTAAAGGATGACCTTTAAAGCCCATTGCTACCATATAAACTTCACGAGAACGGTCTCTTGAAGCATCAGGTTTTCTTACTTTAACAGTGGTAAAGTCCTGATGTAATTCTTTTAAAAACTCTTGAGAACCTACACCCTGGAAAACTTTTACAGCAAAACTACCACCAATACGCAGTACACGTCTTGCCATATCTAAGGCTAATTCTGATAACAGCATGGCTCTTGGCTGATCAATAGCTAGGTTACCTGACATATTAGGAGCCATGTCAGAGAGTACTACATGAGCACCGACACCGATCATTGAATACAGTTTTTTGAAGACCTCATCTTCTCTGAAGTCACCCTGCAAAAACTGTACGTTACGAATAGGTCTTATTGGCAGAATGTCACAGGCGATAACTCGACCGCTATCTCCGATGCACTTTACGGCATACTCAGACCAACCGCCAGGAGCGGCACCAAGATCAACTACGATATTACCCTGACGGATCAGGTGATCTTTTTTCTGCAACTCTTCTAGCTTAAATGAAGCGCGTGAACGCAGTCCTAACTTGTGGGCCTGCTTCACATAAGGATCGGAAAAGTGTTCCTGTAACCATCTAGTTTGGCTGGCAGTTCTTTTCTTTGCTGGCATTAAATTTAAATCCCAAATATTACTATAGATTTTTCAGTTTAAAATTACTCGATAATATTATACAATTTGCACAACATTTATGCGAAGTCTAAATCACAATAGATTAAGCTTTTAACAGATATTTTTTCTTATTATAGGTTTTGTATGTCATTGAATTCACATCAGCGCCAGTTTTTAAAGGCACAAGCTCATTCATTAAAGCCAGTTGTCTTACTAGGCAATGACGGTCTTTCAGAATCAGTGCTTAAAGAGCTAGACAGCAGCATTGAGCATCACGAGCTTATCAAGATCCGTTTAAATGCTGGTGAAGGTAGAAAAGAGCAGGCTGAAACTGCTGCTAAAACTGTTAATGCTGAATTAGTATCTCTAGTTGGTAGAATTGCAGTTCTATTCAGACAGAGAAAAGACGACAGCAGATTCATTCTTCCTCGCTAGTTTTAAGTTGAACTTCTAGGTTCACTCAAATTGTAAAAGGCGCCTTTTAATAAGGCGTTTTTTATTTCAGTTGGATGCTACAATCCAACGACCATTCTTTTTAGCCCCACTTCTTGAGATTAAATTAAGCTCTTGTAACTTTTGCATGATCTTTTTCACTCCTGCTAAACTTACTGAGGTCTTATCAGACAGCTCTTTTTGAGTAAGTTCGCCATTACCTTTTAACAACTCTAAGATCTTCTTTTGCTTGATGGTCAGTTTATAAATAGCTTTCTCTTTATGCTTTCGTGCTACAACATCATCACGTTCAAAGTTAAAGTTTAGAGTCACCTTAATTAAGCCACTACCTATTGAAAAAGCATCTTTTGTATATTTAGAAACAATTGTAGATATACCGTTACTTTCATTAGTCAAAGTAGTCGATTTTAAAATAGCATACAATTCTCTATTTACTGGAAAACTTTTACCACAAAAGAATTCTTTACATGATAATCCATATGGTAACCCACCATTTGAGAGGATCTCCAATCTATCGTCGTATATAAAAACAATTGGAGGAATCATCTCAATCCACAAGTTATGAATACATGCATTTATCCAAGCCTCTCTAAAAGCTTCATAATCTAAAAGTGGTGTTTCTTTTCTTATACCGTCTGATAGATCTACTTTTACTGCATTGTTTACTTTTACATACTCAAGAACTTCTTGAACAGATCTTAAAAGACATTGAGATCCAAAATCTGTTCTCTCTGACATTGTGCTTTTATCGGTACCTTCAAATTTAACAACTTTAATGCTTACATTGTTTTGATCAGACAACAGATAAGCCATTAGATTGAACTCACCTTCATCATTTTTTAAACCGTAATTTTTATGGAAAGAAATAGAGGATTCTGTATGAATGCCATACTTAGACATAAAACTATCAAATTGGTTAAAAGTAAGATCTTGATCTTCAGAAGGTATGCGTCTTATGATGTCAGTCTCTGATGTAGTTAACATTTTGCGTAATATTTCATTAGATACAGTCTCATCTGCAGCCACATTTCTAATGTAGTAACGACCATCGCAACTGTAAGGAATATCTGAGCCATTAGCGGTTACCTTGATGTAATCAAGCTTTCCAACTGTCACTTTTTCTATAAGAACCAGAGCCTGAGGACTGATAAGAAACTTAATCTTATTTCTAATATCCATTAAGGTATTAGGACCAACGGTTAACCCTTTAACATCTCCATTGTCTAATACACCAAAGCAAACACAACCATAGCCAGATCTGTTTAGCATTGCAGTTATAGACTTTAGACCTTTGTCAAGCTGACCTAAACTCTCTTTGAACTCAAGAGTTTCGTTTTCATGTCCTAAATTCATAATCGTTACCTCTAGATAAAGTCTACTTTTAAAGTCTACAATTATCTTAAGATCAAAAAAAACGGAGGCACTTTTTGGTACTTCCGTTTTGTTAAATTGGATTATGCAACCAAGATTTTCCAGTTACATATGAGTTCTAAGTTATCTCTTAGATATACTCAACCTTTTCAATTTCGTAGCAGATTGTTCCCTTAGGGATCTTAATTTCAATCTCGTCTTCTTCGCACTTGCCTAATAAGCCTTTAGCGATAGGAGTCTTGTATGAAATTAAGTTAGCCTGAATGTCGGCCTCATCTTCACCTACGATTCTGTAAGTTGTCTCTTTGTCAGTATCAACATCAACAACAGTTACTGTTGCACCAAAGATAACCTTTAGCTTGCCACCGTTAGGAGTCTTTAACTTAGATACATCGATAACGTTAGCACTTGCTAGCTTGCCTTCGATGTCTTTAATTCTTGCTTCGCAAAGGCCCTGCTCTTCTTTTGCTGCATCGTACTCTGCGTTTTCGCTAAGATCACCATGGCTTCTAGCCTCGGCAATTGCAGCTACAATGCGAGGTCTCTCTACTGTCTTTAAGCGCTGTAATTCATTGCGAAGTAAATCCTCGCCACGAGGAGTCATTGGAGTCTGATCCATGATAATAGCCTCAATTTAAAATATAAAAAAATGACGCCTAACTGTTACATCAGGCGTCCTCATGATCATATGAGTTGATAATAACCTAATCTATAACTTAGTTCAATATGAAAACTTATGATTAGCTGTACAACTCACATTATTAACTTGATAGATCCTCAAAGAACTTCTTAACACCTTTTATGAAGCCTGCTGACTTTGGCTTATGCTTGGCTGCGGTGTCAGTTTTCTTTTTACTATCACCTGTTGTAGAAGCTTTGTCATCACCGTTTAATGATTCCTCAAACTTCTTTAACAGATCTTTCTGTTCTTTAGTTAAGTTTACAGGTGTCTCAACTACAATCTTGCAGTACAGGTTACCTTTAAAGGTTGAGTTATAAGACTTAACTCCCTTGCCTGACAGACGCATCATTACGCCGGTCTGTGTCTCAGGATGTACTGTAATATTTACAGGACCATCTAATGTAGGAACTTCAACCTTGCCACCTAGTGCTGCTGTTGTAAAGCTGATTGGTACTTCACAGTACAAATCATTGCCATCACGAGTAAAGATCTCATGATCTTTTACTTCGATTACAACATATAAATCACCAGAACCAGCACCGTTTAAACCAGCCTCACCTTCGCCACTTAAGCGAATTCTATCGCCAGTATCAACACCAGCAGGAATATCAACAGATAAGGTCTTTAAGTCAACTACACGGCCAGTGCCACCGCAGGTCTTACAACCGTTGGTGATAATAGTACCTGTACCATTACAACGTGAACAGGTCTGAGAAAAAGCCATAAAGCCCTGACGTACATGAACAGTACCGCTACCCTTACAATCAGGGCAAGTCTCTTTCTTACCGTTCTTGCCTAAGCCTGAGCCTCCGCAGTCCTTACACTTAACATAAGTCTTAACACTTAACTTCTTCTTGCAGCCTTTTACAGCTTCTTCTAAAGTTAAGGTTAACTTAGCTCTGATATCACGACCTCTAATTTCACGTGGTCCCTGGTTACGAGAACCAAAACCGCCACGACCACCGAAGAGATCAGAGAAAGCATCACCGAAAATATCACTGAAATCAGCGCCGCTGAAACCACCACCGCCGAATGGATTACCACCACCGGCCTGTGAACCATCAGCACCAGCAAAACCATACTGATCGTAAGCAGCTCTCTTTTGAGGATCAGACAACACCTGATAAGCTTCGTTAATTTCACGGAACTTATCACCTGCACCAGGATCCTTATTTCTGTCAGGGTGATACTTTATAGCAAGACGCTTGAACGCACGCTTGATTGTTGCATCATCTGCCCCTTTGTCTACGCCAAGCACCTCATAGTAATCACGTTTTTCGGCCATTTTATCCTCTTTATAACTGACAAAAGGCAGGTGGAATACTCCACCCACCTTTTAAACTAATCTTTATGATTTAAGATTATTTCTTGTCGTCTTTAACTTCTTCGAACTCAGCATCAACAACATTGTCATCCTTTGATGAATTACCCTGTTGTGCCTGTTGCTGTGAAGCCTGTTGAGCCTGCTGAGCTTGAGCCTGTGCCTGACCTGCCTGTAATAAAGCGGTTGCAGCTTCCATTACAGCCTTTTCAGCCTGCTCAATCTTATCCTTGTCGTCACCACGAGCAGCTAACTCTAGGTCAGCTAATGCCTTGTTAACCTTAGTCTTATCAGCATCTGATACCTTGTCACCAAGATCAGCTAACTGCTTCTTAACCTGATGAGCGGTAGCATCAGCTCTGTTACGTGCGTTTGCTAACTCCTCAAACTTCTTATCCTCAGCTGAGTGCTCTTCTGCCTCACGTACCATACGCTTGATATCGTCGTCTGACAGACCTGAAGATGACTTAATAGTGATCTTCTGCTCTTTGCCAGTCTTCTTATCCTTAGCAGATACGTGGATTAAACCATCAGCATCGATATCGAAGGTAACTTCAATCTGTGCCATTCCACGTGGCTGAGGCTCAATACCCTCTAAGTTGAACTGACCTAATGACTTGTTGTCAGCAGCTCTCTTACGCTCACCCTGTAATACATGAATGGTTACAGCTGGCTGGTTATCCTCAGCAGTTGAGAATACCTGTGACTTCTTAGTTGGGATAGTGGTGTTCTTCTCAATTAAGGTAGTCATAACACCGCCTAAGGTCTCAATACCTAATGACAGTGGAGTAACATCTAGTAACAGAACGTCTTTCTTATCACCAGTTAAAACACCACCCTGAATTGCAGCACCGATAGCAACTGCCTCATCTGGGTTTACGTCCTTACGTGGCTCTTTACCGAAGAAGTCAGCTACTAACTTCTGAACCATAGGCATACGTGACTGGCCACCAACTAAGATTACGTCGTTAACATCTGATGGTGATAAACCAGCATCTGATAAAGCAGTCTTAACTGGCTCTAAGGTCTTAGTTACTAACTCTTCAACTAATGACTCTAACTTAGCACGTGTGATCTTAATGTTCATGTGCTTAGGACCAGTAGCATCAGCAGTGATGTAAGGTAAGTTTACATCGGTCTGCTGTGATGATGACAACTCAATCTTTGCCTTCTCAGCAGCTTCCTTCAAACGCTGTAAAGCTAATGGATCAGTACGTAAGTCAACGCCCTGTTCAGTCTTGAACTCGTCAATCAAGTAGTCAACGATACGGTTATCGAAATCCTCACCACCTAAGTGAGTATCACCGTTAGTTGCTAAAACTTCGAAGGTCTTCTCACCGTCAACTTCATCAATATCAATAATTGAGATATCGAAGGTACCACCACCTAAGTCGTAAACAGCAATCTTCTGCTCACCCTTAGCCTTGTCCTCACCGTAAGCAATAGCAGCTGCAGTAGGCTCGTTGATGATACGCTTTACGTTTAAGCCTGCGATACGACCAGCATCCTTAGTTGCCTGACGCTGTGAATCGTTGAAGTATGCAGGGCAGGTAATAACAGCTTCTGTTACTTCCTCACCTAAGATATCTTCAGCAGTCTTCTTCATCTTCTTTAAAACTTCAGCTGAAATCTGTGGTGGAGCTAACTTCTTGTCATCAACCTCAACCCAAGCATCACCATTGTCTGCCTTGGTGATCTTGAATGGCATAATGCCGATATCACGCTGAACCTCAGCATCGTCATAACGACGACCGATTAAACGCTTAATAGCGAACAGTGTATTCTTTGGGTTTGTAACAGCCTGACGCTTAGCAGCATCACCAACGATGATTTCGCCATCTTTTGCGTAAGCTACGATAGAAGGAGTGGTACGACGACCTTCTGAGTTCTCTAATACACGAACTTTGTCACCATCTAAAACGGCAACGCATGAATTAGTAGTACCTAAGTCAATACCAATAATCTTTCCCATTTTAAAATCCTCTTAAATTCTGTTTTTCGTTATCTTTAATAATCAGTCTTTTAAACTTACTGTTATTTTTAATAACTTCCTAAATCTTTTCTGTCTTACTAAATGGAGCTTAATTTTTCTTTTTCAAGTCTAAGCTTCAATATTTATAGAATTTTTTTGCTCACCGTTATCCTGTGATGCACTCTCATTTGGTTTAGCACCAGCAGGAGCACCAGCTGATACAATTACCATTGCAGGTCTTACTACACGACCGTTTAAGGTATAACCTTTTTGCATTACAGATAGAACGTGCTGAGCTTCAACCTCTGGTGATGGCACCATTGATATTGCCTGATGCAGATTTGGATCAAATGGCTGACCTTGAGGGTCAACTGCTTCAACACCAAACTTGCCTAACTCTTTTAGAAGTAATGTAGTAGTGTTCTGAACACCTTCTACAATAGGCTTAATTGCAGGATCGTTAACATCTGAATGCTTTAGAGCAAGCTCTAAAGAATCAACTACTGGAATTAAAGCCTTTAAAATCTTTTCATTGCCGAATTTACGCTCACGCTCAACGTCAGCTTCAATTCTCTTTTTCTGGTTCTCACACTCAGCTAAAGCTCTGACTAATTTATCGTTATCAGCCTTGTACTTAGCTTCAAGTGCAGATAACTGAGACTTTAACTGCTCGTTTTCAGTTACAAGCTCTTTTGGATCAAAATCAATTTCTGACTCATTGTCATTAGGTGTAGCATTTGCTGCATCTTGTGGAGCTTGGTTTTCACCATTAGTCTGGACATCTTGAGCCTTTTCTTCTTGCTTTTGCTCTCTTTCTTGAGCTTCTGCCTGTGCTTTTTCAAAAGCCTGTTGCATTTGTGTTTCTTCAGTCTGCATTTTTATCTCTTAAAAAATTCGTAGAATTAACGCTTATGAGTACATGGGGTTACGCTAAATAAAATTCAAGACCGGTATCAGAAATTTAGTAAAAATCTTTGCTTTTCTAATTTTAAGCAATGATTTTTTTGCTACAATTTCCAAAGTAACAAAGGATTTATTATGCAAATTAAGAAATTACTATCTGTAGCTGTTTTTGCCACCACAGTTTCCCTTCTGACAACTTCTTGTGCTTATAGAGCTGATCTGAACCAAGGTAACTATGTTGAGCAGGATCTAGTAAACCAGCTAGCTTATGGAATGTCTGCAGAACAGGTTCGTTTCGTTCTGGGAACTCCAATGCTCATCGATCCTTATGACAAGTCACGCTGGTATTACGTTTGTTTCAAACGTGAAGGTTGGAGCTCTCCTACTGTACAGAAGCTAGTATTACTCTTCAATGGTGATACCTTAGTTGATATGTCAGGTGACTACAAGAAACCTACAACCTTCGGTGAAGGGCTGAAGAGCGCACCTAACGGTGGAAAGGCAGCAGACTTTGATCTTCCTGAATAGCAAAAACTCATCAAGATTAAATAAAAAAGGCGAAAATTCTTTCGCTTTTTTTAGACGTAGTTTTGTAAAATCTGCGTCTTTTATTTTTTCTGTAGCGATAGTTATCTGCTCTTCTGTTTTTATTCAGGGCTGTACCCTTGAAGATGAGACTGAGGATAAGATTGTTGTCCCTCTAAAAGACACATCTACTCAAAAAGACAGTCCCCTCTCCTTAAAGTTTTTAGACTTAACTAAAAAGTGCACTACAGGTGACATGAATGCTGCACCTGATGTTTTATCAATGTATCTCTCATCCCTTCCTCCTAAGGATGTACCTGATAATGCCAAGTCTTTTTACAGAGGACTGATTGAGGATAAGTACTTTTTCCAAAGAAAAGCTCTGAACCTAGAATTTGAAAAGTGTCTGCAAAAGGCAGCAGTTTCAGGACTTACTGAATATCGTGGCTATTATCTTACCAAAGCTACTGTCTCAGCTAAGATATCTCAACTTTACTATGCTCATAATGACTATGAGAATGGAGCTTACTGGTCTTTACGTGTAATTAACCTTTTAGGTATCAGTAAAGGCTACAACATTTTGGGCAGAATTTTTGTAAAAGATCCTAAGACTGTAAAGATTGGTGCTCAAATGTTAAGTGAGTCAGCCAAGCATGACAACGTCAATGCTTCAGTCTTTTTGTCAGATTCTGTCTTATTCAGAAACGTCTTTGATATTGTCTCTGAAGAAGAGAGCAATAACGCTCAAATTCAAGATAATTCCTTTGAAAATAAACAAGAAATTTCTGATGATACAGAAAATCATTTAAAAAAATAAAGCTGTATCAAAACAATTTTGTCTAAATTGTCTTAACATAAACTTAACATTTGATAAGACTTTTTGTTAACAATCTGTTTGTATGATCCTTACCTGTTTTATCAGGTTACAGTTTCATTGTTCAAACAACGTCCATATTACAAACAACTTTGCGCTCACATTATTACTTTTTGAGGTTTTTATGACAGACGTAAATTACGATAACGAAATCATGCCAAAAGAGCTGTCATGGCTTTCATTTAACGGAAGAGTTTTACAGGAAGCAGCCGATCCTTCAGTTCCTTTAATTGAAAGAGTTAGATTTTTAGGTATCTATTCAAGCAACCTAGACGAGTTCTTTAAAGTTAGAGTTGCTGAGTTAAAAAGACAGATTATTATCAATAAAGCTCAGGGTGATAATGAGGATAAAGTACATCTTTTAAGAAATGTACAAAATGAAGCTAACCGTTATCAGAAAACCTTAAACCATATTTATAAGCAGCTTTTAATAGAGTTAGCTGATCATAATATCTTTATGAGAGACCAAGACTCTATTACCAAAGAGCAAAAAGACTGGGTTATCGCTTACTTTAAGCACCATGTATTAAAGCACATCAACCCAGTTATCATTGATGAAGACACCGACTTAGTTGCTTTCTTAAAAGACGAGTTTACCTACCTTCTAGTTGATATGACAGAAGGAGACACTGTACATCATGCTCTAATTGAGATCCCTACAGACAAGCTCCCAAGATTTATCAGACTGCCTTCAGTTGATAAATCAGTTACCTTCATGTTCTTAGATGATGTAATTCGTGTAGGTATTCATAAGATCTTCAGCGGTTTATTCTCATATGACAAAATTGAAGCTTACTCAATTAAAATGAATCGTGATGCTGAATATGACCTTTTAGGAAATATTGACAGATCAGTGCTTGAGAATATGTCTGAGGCTTTAAAACAACGCTTGAACGCTATGCCTGTACGTTTCTCATATGATGCTCAGATGCCTGAAAACATGGTTAAATTCATGGCAAAAGAACTTAAGATGAGTTCTATTGACTCCATGATGGCAGGTAACCGTTACCACAATTTCAAAGACTTCCTGTCATTCCCAAGCTTAGGCAGTGATGACATGGAAAATCCTACCTTATCTGAGATTAAGTCATCACAGTTTGAAATGGCTGAAACTCCTTTTGAAGCTATTTCTAAAAAGGATATTTTACTCTACTACCCATACTACTCATTTGATTACTTCACTGAGTTCTTACGTTATGCTTCATATGATCCAAAGGTAAGCTCAATTAAGATCAATATTTACCGCGTTGCAAGCAACAGCCGTGTAATTAACTCTTTAATTCATGCAGCTAACAACGGTAAGAGTGTAACCGTAGTGGTAGAGTTAAAAGCTCGTTTTGATGAGGCTAACAACGTAAAGTGGGCTTCACGTTTAACTCAGGCTGGTGTTAAGGTTCTGTTCGGTTTACCAACCTTAAAGATCCATTCAAAACTATGCTTAGTTACCCGTCATGAGGATGACGACAGAATCGTACGTTATGCTCACGTAGGTACCGGTAACTTCAATGAAAAGACAGCTAAGATCTATACAGACTTTGCCCTCTTTACTGCTAATGAGAAGATCACCAAAGAAGTTGATGATGTCTTTAGCTTTATTGAATACCCATATACAAGACCTGTGTTTGAGAACTTATTAGTATCACCACTAAATGCTCGTGACAGAATTAAGTTCATGATTGACCGTGAAATTGATTTTGCAAAACAGGGTCAGTATGCATCAATTCACTTTAAGGTAAATGCTTTAGTTGATGTACCTTTAATCAACAAACTTTATGAAGCTTCACAGGTTGGTGTAAAGATCCGCGGTGTGGTTCGTGGTATGTGCTCTCTCAAACCTGGTGTTGAAGGTTTATCTGAGAATATCTATATCACCTCTATTGTTGACAGATACCTAGAGCACCCTCGTGTAATGCTGTTTAATAACGGCGGTGATGAGGAGTTATTCATCTCATCTGCTGACTGGATGAAGAGAAACCTTGATTTAAGAATTGAAGTTGGTGCAAGAATATTAGATCCTGAACTGCAGAAACGTATCAAGGGTATCTTAAAACTTCAGGAACAGGATAACCGTAAGGCAAGAATCATTGATGCCGAGCAGAAGAACGTTTATGTTCAGGCTCAGCCAGGTGATCCTCAAGTAAGAGCTCAGATTGATATTCATGAGTATCTGGCTCAGGAAGAGGAAAAGATCGCAAAAGAGTTTGCCAATGGTGACAGGAAAGACTAGCAGTCAAATCTCTGTTGATAAATAAGTTTAACTGTAAAAGCCTGCTTCAAGCAGGCTTTTGTATTTTTAATGAAAGCTGAAAATGCTCATTTCTGAAGATTTCTTTCTTTAACAAACCTTACCAGTTGCTGTACATTATATTGCACAATATTTGAACATAAAACGCATAAAATTCAAATAACACAGACATTCGGATATGATGGTAAAAACTTGGGCTTGTAAGCCTTTTTTATATTTACTACTTTTTTACAGAGGTCATTATGACATTTTTAGATTCAGTTAATACCTGTCTTAAAAAGACTCTTACCATTTCAGGCAGAGCATCACGCTCTGAGTTCTGGTGGTTTCAGCTGTCATTTTTCGTTATCGGTTTAATCGTTGGACTCATTGTTGCAGCTTTAGGAGCAGATTCTACTTTAGCTTCAATTATTGGAATTATATTTGCTCTTTACGTTATTGTAGGTTCAATTGCATCATTCACAGCAGGTATCAGAAGACTGCACGACACCAACAGATCAGGGTGGCTGGTTTTGGTATTCTGGCTGTTAGGTATGATTCCATTTGTAAACTTCATCTCATGGATTGTTTACATTGTATTTATCTGTCAGGCAGGTACTCCTGGAGATAACCGTTTTGGTCCACAGCCTGAATAAATAGAATAACCTTAACTTATCTCAATAAAAAAGCGGCTAAATATAGTATGGTCCGCTTTTTTAATTGTTTTAAAGTTTACCTGCCCCCATGAGAATGTATAATCGCATTTACACTGTGCTTTTAATGATAGAGCAACAGATGATCAAATGTTAACAAGGACAACCTCATGGAAACCTTAATTTCATATTTCAAGCTGGCATTGAATTCAGTTAAAAACAACTATGTCAACTTCAGCGGCAGAGCTACAAGAACAGAGTACTTTTCTGTACTGGTAAGCATTCTTTTCCTATTCATAATCGCAGGCATACTTTTAATTGTTCCAGTTTTGGGAACAATTATTTTTGTGCTTTACACTCTTGCAGTAATTCTTCCACTTCTTGCAGTAAGTGCTAGACGTCTGCATGATGTGGGTAAGCCTGCCTGGTACATTCTGGTACCTTTTGGGCTTGGTATTGTGGCACTTGTAATTGCTGGTATGGGCTATTCTTCATTCAGTGTTGGACTTTTGAGTTTTTCACAGTTTTTAGGTGCTTTAAGTGCCCTTTTCAACGCATATATAGCCTACCTTGTAGTGCTTCCATCTGATCCTGCATCTGCTTACGGAAAGGCTGAAAATCTGCCTGCACCTTTAAAGCTTGAATTTTTAGATGTCATGAAAAAGGTTTACATAAAGAACTATCTTAACTTCAGTGGACGTGCAGGCCGTGCTGAGTTCTGGTGGCCAACCTATTTCTTTGTGTTTATCTATGCATCTTTAATCAGTTTCTTAAATGTAATCCCTTTCCTGGGAACAGCTGTCTCCATTATTGTATCGCTGGCTGTGATCATTCCTAATATTGCTGTAGCAGTTCGCCGTATGCACGATATTAACAAATCAGGCTTCTTTGTTTTAATCCCTTATGCAGCTCTGATAATTTCTATAATTATGATTGCAAGTGCATACTCAAATGTTGTCTCAAATCCATATTCATCATATGCAGCATTAGGTTTAATGATCTTCCTGGGAGTAATTATTACTCTTGCAGGATGGATCTTTTATTTCATTCTTACCATTAGAAAAGGTGATGAGACCGAAAACAGATTTGGGCCTGTACCTGATGAGACCAATGCTAAAACAGCTGTTATCTCCAGAACTGATGGTGAATAGTCAGACGATCCTGACAAAAAAAAGCATTGTTAAAATCCTTATAAAAAGGTTCAGTCCTGTGACTGAACCTTTTTTGTAACCTTTGTATTGTTGAATGCAAAGATGTAAAAACATGTTTTACAGTTACTAATACAAATTCTTTATAATACAATATGTTAAAACATATTTTTTTGTAGTAATATTTTGGGAGACAAATAAAAATTCTGACTTTTTTATACCTGCTACATATTCAAAAAGCACAGTTTCACAATCTAATCTAATTGTCAGAATCAGTATATTCACTTTCAGAAAAAAAGTTCCTTCGTGCAGTTTTCCCTGTACAGCTTAAAAACAGTATTATTTTCCGTATCAGTTCAAAAAGCCCAAATTAAAATTTATCACAAAATATTACAATTCTGATACGGTAAATGTGACCTAATGGGAATTTTTCTAAACATTAAGTTTATTTTATTGGTCATAAGTGTATATTTTTGTGTTGTGGCAAAATCTGACACTGCATAACGATATTACAAAAAATACGATATACTCGGGACAAAAACATGAATCTTTTTGAAAAACTGTCCATAAAAGGAAAATTTACTTTTATACTTTCTGTCAGCTTTATCCTGCTTTTACTTGCAGGAATGATATCAACCTACAAAGCTGTTAAGGCAAGTAATTCATCAGACACTGTAGTAAATGAGATTATTCCTTCTGTCAATGAGTTAGGAGTGCTTACGGGACTGTTTAAGGAACTGAGAATCACTGCCATCAAAATGCCTACTGCCAAAAATGGTGATGTCTCTGCACTGAAGGAAAAATACGCTAAAGACTACGGCAGCATTACTGATACTGTAAATGCGTTAAACGTTGTCTTTACTAAAGAAGAAACCCAGACTCTGTTAAAGGATCTGTCAGATTACGACTCTGTAGTTAAAAATGAACTTACAGCACTCTGCACTCAGGGAAAGGTTCCAGAGGCTACAGCTGTGATCCGTAACAAACTGGTTCCTATCGGAAACAGTTTTGATAAACATACAGCCACACTTGAAAAGAAGCTTGAAGAATATTCAAAACAGTCATCAGAAAATTTAAGCTCAGACGTAAATCCTACAGTTACAATTGTATTTCTGCTGCTTGTACTTGTTTTAAATGCTTTCTTCTTTATCAAACTTTCAAAATCAATCACTTCAAGAATACGCATTCTTGCAGAAGCATCCGACAGATTCAGTGACGGAAATCTTACACAGGAAGTGGGATATTTAGGTTCTGATGAACTTGGAAAACTAAGAAAGAATCTTAACCATCTGCGTGAAAGTCTGCAGAAAATAATCGGGGAAATGAGTTCTGACGCTTCCGTCCTTGGAACATCATCTTCTGAAATGACCAGGATATCAGAAGACATAGATACCAAGGCAAGCAATGTTCTTGATAAACTGATTTCTGTTTCATCTGCATCCGAGGAGATGGCTGCAACATCTCAGGAAATCTCATCCAACTGTAATCTTGCAGCTGCAAGCTCAGAGCAGAGCATGGCTATGGCTCACGATGGTATGCTGTCAGTTGAGAACACGGTCAATGAGATAAGAGCCCATTCACAAAAGACAAAAGAGGATGCCCAGCTGATTCTTGCTCTTGATAAAAAGACACAGGAAATCAACACCATTATTACAACCATCGACGAGATTGCATCTCAAACCAATCTTCTGGCACTCAATGCTGCTATTGAAGCTGCCCGTGCAGGAGAATACGGAAAGGGATTTGCTGTCGTGGCCGATGAAGTCAGAGCTCTGGCTGTAAGATCAGCATCAGCTACAAAACAGATTTCATCTATGATTACAACAGTATCTGACGGTGTGAATAAAGCCAATGAATCCATCACTCAGACCGTGGAGAAAATGGTTAAGATTGCTGAAAATGCCGAACAGCTGCAAAATACTCTTACACAGATGACTTCCAAGATAGGTGATGTCAACATGGAAATAACTCAAATTGCCACTGCAACCGAACAGCAGTCAAGCACCTCCAAGGAAATGTCATCAAATCTGCAGTCAATCAAGGAAATTACAAAGGATATGGCAGATACAGCCCATAATGTTGAATCATGTTCTTCATCCTTCAGTAACATCACTGTCAGAATGAACAATACTGTCGGTAAATTCAGGATCTGACAGTAATAAACTCATTCTACGGATTTGCAGAGTTTTATGACACACAAATCCGAGTCTAAAAAGTCCGTTCACGACCATGAACGGGCTTTATAACAGCTCCTCATCAGAACTTTTCAGATCATCTCACTCCACTTCATAAGAAGAATATATTCTGTCTAAATTCAGATGCTCTTTATATATTGACCAACTTAAATCTGAGTGAAGCTTAATACTTCTGGACTGCCACACATTTTCTGACATCGATTTGAAATTTATCATCTTAAGAAATCGTTCATTTTGCTTTTCCTGTAAAACAAATACGCTCTGAAATCATAAATCTTCAGATACAGCTAACAAAAATTCAAAGAGAAAAAAACATGTCAAAAAAAGCTTTAAAGGTAATGTGTGTAGCATCATTATGTCTGTCTCTTGCTACAGGCTGTTCCGTGTACAACGGTTTTATAAAAGTGGGACAGAGTGCTGTTCACGGTACACTCAGTTCAATCGGTATATCTGGTGACAAAGATCTTAGCTATATGATCGACAACTATGGAGACAGTCTGTATGGAGTTCCTTATGCAAAGATTAACGCAGCTCTTGATAACAGATTAACTCTAGGAACAAGAAAAGATGAATCCTATGCTAAGAGCATGGGAGTTTTGTCTGTCTACTATTTTCTTGACGAGGACTGCAATATGGCTATGTACTTTGATCAGGATGATAACTTTAACGTGTTCACCTTGATTGCACCAGAAAATGTTGACTTAACAGACCTGCCATTTAGGAATCATACTGACGTACAAATGCATACCGCCGCTATCTTAACTGAAGAGAAACTGCCGTTTGGTCACTGTACTTTTGCAAGAGAAAGGTTTAAAAAATTCAATGAGATTAACGGCAAGGACAAGACGCTTCTCGAAATCCAGCAGGTCATGGATGAGGAAAGAGCAAAACAGCGTGAAAAGAATAAACAGGAAGCCAGAGCCAGTCTTGAAGCCCAGAACGGACAGTCTGCTTCTTCAGATGGTCTGAACAGCGAAGTTCTTAACAATCCAGGCTTGCAGCAGCTTGCCATGGTAGGTCAGATGCAGCAGGAGTTAATCAAAAAGAACACTGTCAACGGCAAGATAAGAATGTGCACAATCGACACTAAGGAGCCTGGACTTATACTTGAAGGTACAAAAGATGGTAAATTCAGGTTTGAAAAGGAAAGCGACAAAAGTGTTGTAGAAATTGATCCTGAGAACCTGGAGCTATGTCAGGATAAATAACCACCACTTCTTTCCTGTTTGCTCCAGTCAGTATGGCTGGAGCCTTATCTTATAAACGTTTTAAAATTCGCTGTTCTGATTCCGTTCTTACGTGAAACAAACTTGACGATAAAGCTGTTTTCTTCATCACCTTTTCATTTATCATATTTTGTGAATTTATTTCAATATAATAACTATTTGTATAGGTTTTGTTATATAATAAAACTACACTTAATGCTTATTAAGGAATTTACTTGTGAAAGTAAAATCTCTTATTTATCCGTCTGTATCAGCTGTGTTTTGAATTAGTTTGCTGATGCAAAAAGATATATTTTAGTCTTTATGGAAATTAGGGCTTATCAATGGAAAACCTGCTTACCCTTTCTAATCTTGTGATGGTGCTGCTGGCACTGCTGCTCTGTTTTTTTATTTATAAATTTACTGAAATTTCAAAAGAAAATTCAAAACTTACCGAACAGAGTGCAACCGATGCTGCCAACCTGCATTCGGCTCAAGAGGCACTTACAAAGAGCAGTGAATATGTAAAAGTCCTGCAGGATAACCTCAATAATTTAAATACTGAGAGAACCTCTCTTGTCTCGGAACGCGACAGATTGGATTTTGACAACAGCCGTCTTACAAAAGAATTGTCTGAGTTAAAGGTAAAGTATGACGATGCAGTATCCAGCGTAAATTCACTCAATGCCATGAATGCGTCACTGCGTTCGGATATTGAGTCCAACAGAGTACTGAACCAGGAACTGCAAAAGCGCTTTGACACTTCATATAAAGAGTTGCAGGAACAGCTAAAGGTAATGGGGCACAACCTTGTGAAGGCAGGAACCGAAGATCTGAGCAAAACATCTAAAGAGAACTTCAGTCAAGTTGTTAATCCTCTAAAAGAGGAGTTAGTTAACTTTAAGAACTTTATTGCAGCAACTCAGGAGAGTAATGCAAGACGCTCAGGTGAACTGCAAAAGGAAATAAAAATCTTAGAAGAATCACATTCCACACTGTCAAAACAGGCCGAAGAGCTTGCCAAAGCTCTGCGCTCTGGAGGTAAATCTCAGGGTATGTGGGGTGAGTTACAGCTAGAAAGAGTTCTAAATGCTTCAGGTTTAAGATTAGGCATTGAGTATGAACGAGAGGTAGCTGGTGACAGAAGTTTAGGAGAGAGAGGTCGTCCGGATGCTGTCGTTAGACTGCCTGATAACCATTGCTTAATCATTGATGCTAAGTGCTCACTTACTGCTTATACCTCATTTATCAATGCTCAAAGTGAGAGTGATAAAAGTACAGCAATGAAAGCTCATATTGATTCATTAAATTCTCACTTAAATGAGCTTATCAAAAAGGATTACAGCTCATATGAATCTCTGAACAGTCCAAGCTTTGTCTTTATGTTTGTACCAGTTGATGCTGCGTTAACTGATGCTTTATATGCTGACTCTGCCCTATATGATAGAGCTGCGCAGAATAAGATCTTTTTAGTATCCCCTTCTACTTTATTACCTGCTCTAAGAGTAGTGGGCAACTTATGGGTATTAGCAGAGCAATCTAACAGAATGAGGGATTTAGCTTCATTTGCTCAAAAGATTAACGCAAAGTTCAATAACGTCATCGACTCTTGTGAAAAAATAACCTCTGCTGAAAAGAAATTAAGAGACAGCGTAGATGAGCTTGAGAACAGACTTTATAAAGGCAAAGGTAATTTTAAATCCATGATAGATAAGTTTGATGCCAACTCATCTAGAGAGTTAAAAGCTCTTGAGAATAATAAGGTTATCGATGTTGATGGAGAGAGTAAAGAAGAGGATAAATCAGAAGGTCCTTCTGTTGGCTTTACTATCGATAATTAGATTTGCTTTGTTAGATTTGCTTTGAATGTTAATCAAAAGGCTAGCTTGCGCTAGCCTTTTGTTTACCTTAATTTATAGGTAATTAAGGCTTCATGTAGTGAGTGCCTTTAGCAATACCTAAGACACCAGAACGTACAACTTCGATTACTTCAGCTAACTTGCAGATGGTGCTGATAAAGTTATCAGTTTCATCTGAATTGCCTACATACTCTAAAGTAAAGATCTCAGCATTAACATCAATGATCTTGGCATTAAAGATATCAGCTAAACTCTTAACTTCATCTCTTACATTACGGTTAGGAGTGCTTACCTTTACTAGGACCATTTCGCGCTCAATACCACCTTCAGCTTCATCTAAAAGTGCTGATACACGGTATACACAAACAAGCTTATGCAACTGCTTGGTGATTTGCTCAGCCTCACTTTTATCTCCGGAGGTTAGGATAGTACAGCGTGATAAGGTTGCATCATCTGTAGGAGCTACGGTTAAGCTATCGATGTTATAACCGCGCTGTGAGAACAAACCTACGACACGTGACAGAGCACCAGCCTCATTTTCAATCAGAATGGAAATTACGTGTCTCATTATTTGTTCTCCTCATCATTTAACATCATATCAACCATTGAGCCATTAGCTCTTAACCATGGCATTACCTTTGTATTAGTATCAGTGATAACGTCCACTAAGATAAACTCATCTTTAGCCTTGAGTACTTCTCTTACAGTGCTCTCAAGTTTACTCTCATCAGTTACTCTAATACCCTTAAAGCCATATGCTTCAACCAGTTTTACAAAGTCAGGATTTCCATCAAGATTTGTAGCACTGTAGCGGTGATCATAGAACACAGTCTGGAACTGACGAACCATACCTAATACAGAGTTATCCAGAATGAAAACTTTAACTGGTAAATTGTACTTTCTGCAAACGGCCAATTCCTGCATATTCATCTGGAAAGAGCCGTCACCTGAGATACAAAGTACTGTTGCATCTGGAAGTGCAAACTTGGCACCGATAGCTGCTGGGAAGCCCAAGCCCATAGTTCCTAAACCACCTGATGTAATGAAATGACGTGGCTTTTCAAACTTAAAGTACTGAGCTGTAAACATCTGATGCTGACCTACATCAGTGGTTACGTATGGGTCAATTCCTAACTCATGACTTACTCTTGAGATAGTCTCGATTACTTCCTGTGGTCTGATGATGCCGTCTTTTTTAGCATAAGCTAAGCAGTGCTTTTGCTTATAGGTGTTAATCTCATCCCACCAAGGCTTTAAGTCAGGCTGCTTTGAAGTATCAGACTCATCTAATGTAGAAATGATCTGATTTAAAACAGTCTTAGCATCACCTACAATTGGGATATCTGCCTGAACTGTCTTTGAAATTGAAGCAGGATCAACATCGATATGAACGATAGTTGCATCAGGGCAGAACTTAGATACTTTATTAGTTGCTCTATCAGCAAAACGAGTACCTACTGCAAAGATTAAATCTGAGTGGTGCATGGTTTCATTAGCTTCATACAAGCCATGCATACCTAACATACCTAAATAGTTAGGATCTGAAGCTGGATAGCCTGAGATACCCATAAGAGTACTTACAACAGGTAAGTTTAATCTTTTAGCAATCTTATAAACTTCTCCTGTTGCATCTCCCTGCACTACACCTCCACCGATTAACATTACTGGGTGCAAAGCTTTTAAGATCTCGTTTACAGCTCTTTTTATCTGTCCTTTATGACCATAAACGGTAGGATTATAGGAGCGGATCTTTACATCAGGGTTGGTATCATAATCAAAGAAATAGTTTCTGCTCTGACAGTTCTTTGGAATATCAACTACTACAGGGCCTTTTCTGCCAGTTGAAGCAATAAAGAAGGCTTTACGTAAATTTTTAGCGATATCCTCAGGCTTTTTACATAAGAAGCTGTACTTTACAACAGGTCTTGTAACACCCATAGTATCAACTTCCTGGAAAGCATCAGTACCGATTAAATCTGTACTTACCTGACCTGTAATTAAAACCAGTGGAATTGAATCTCCATAAGCTGTAGCTAAAGCTGTAACAGTGTTAGTAGCACCAGGACCTGAAGTTACGATAGCTACACCTACGTTACCTGTAGCTCTGGCATAACCGTCAGCCATGTGAACTGCGCCCTGCTCGTGACGGGCTAGAGTATGAACAACTTTCTTTGAGTCATATAACTCATCATAAATATCTGTAACAGCAGCACCTGGATAACCAAAAATTCTGGTTACTCCAAGATCTTCTAAAACTCTAACAACCTGCTGTGCACCGTTTAACTGTTCCATATTTTTATCTCTAAAATCTTTTTTAATCTTTAAAACATCAAATCAAATATGCCATGTAAGGCAAACAGTCATTAGCGCACTCGTACTAGTAAGCAATAGTTTATTGTGATCTGTCGGTTATATTTCATAGCTGCAGCCTCCTCTTTTTTCGCTTACTACAAATAAAATTCTGTAATCTGGCATTTAACCAGATTTAATGACCTACTATTCTACTCTTTATTCAGTCTCTGGCAGACATCATCTCGAGTACTGATAAAAGGTGTCAGTTTTATAAGATGCTCTTTGAAAAGCTCTAACAGTTCATGCGCACTGTGAGTTTTTCTAAAATTAAGTTCCATAGGACGCAGTGGCAACAATTCATAGAAATTGACATTGCGACCAGAGGATAAGATAACCGACTGGCTCTCTTTAGGATATTCTCCTAATGAAGCTAGCATCGCACCGGTAAAAGCAGTTCTCTTTGAAAAGCCATTTTCCTTTTCAAGATAATAGCCAAAACCTACAGGATTTTTCTCAGTTATAAGATAGCTTATTATCTCAATTAACATATAAATCTCAAATGCTGATTTTGAGTCTTTATTAAATCTGTAGTCTTTTGGCAGTGCAAGACAGAGCTCTATATTCTCTTGTTTTAGCTCTGAACTTGACTCTGTGTTTTTACCACTCAAACCAACACTTACAATCAGGTTGTAGTCATGCTCTTTTGTAGGTGCAATTTGATACAGAGAAACATGTGAGAACTCACATAAGTGATTTACTTTACCAAAGTTCTTTTCTACAAAAGATAAAAGCTCTTTTGAGTCCTTCTCATCTAAACCTTTAAACTCAGCTTTATCTAAAAGACGTTTGGCATTATCAATCATGATGGTGATGTTTGAGAACAGCTGACCATCCATAACTGAAGCATGTTTTAGTGCTTCTTCAAAACGGATTAAGCTATCGGAAATAAGTCCTTTCTTAAAGAGGATATAGCCTCTTAAAAAATGGTATTTAGCTGAAATCTTACCTTCTAATGAGAACTTATCTAATAAAATCTCAGATTTTTCAAATAAAGAAAAAGGATCAGAGGTTCTGTTAGCTGCATTGATATAGGTTCTAACTAGCTCCATGCACAGCTCAAAATCAAGCTCACTGTTCTCTAAAAGGTCGATGATTTTAAATAATTCATCGTTTTTATAAAGCTTTTCTACTTTTGCTAAAAGCTCAGTTTTGTAAGTTGTAAATTCTTGCTCTGTCATAATTTAAAAAGCCCCGCACTGCGAGGCTCTATACTTAAATATTGTAAATTAAGAATGCAGTGAATGCTCGCCTCTGAAGATACCACACACACCTGAGCGCACGGTTTCAATGACTTCAGCTTGCTCTGAGACAGCCTTTAAAAATCTGTCCACTTCAAATGAAGTGTTCACAAACTGCAGGATGTAAAGCTCTGGAGTAATATCCACGATTTCAGCTTTAAAGATATCACATAAAGTCTTAATTTCTTCTCTTAAGGTATGACCTACTGCCTGTACCTTAACAAAGAGGATCTCGCGCTCTACGATATCACAGGAATTATCCTGCTGGCTTGACACCTTAATTACATTAACTAACTTATGTAACTGCTTGGTAATTCTTTCAACTACAGTACCATCACCTTCTGTTAAGATGGTGATTCTTGAGATGGATTTATCCTCAGTTGGAGCTGCGGTAATATTCTCAATGTTGTAGCCACGCTGAGAGAACAGTCCTACGACTCTTGATAAAGCTCCAGCTTCGTTTTCTAATAAGATTGAAATAACCTGGCGCATACTAATCCTCATTTAGGAACATGTCTGACATACTGCCACCCATCTGTTGCATAGGCAGAACCTTAGCATCAGTGTTGCAGACAATATCTACAATCACTAATTTATCTTTCATAGCTAATGCTTTCTTTACTCCAGTTTCAAGATCTTTAGGATCTTCAATTCTGATGCCTTCATGACCATAAGCTTTAGCTAAAGCGATAAAGTCAGGATTTGAGTTTAAGTTAGTAGAACTGATGTGTCCGTGATAGAACATTTTCTGCCACTGACGAACCATACCTAATGTGTGGTTATCTAAGATAAAGATCTTAAGTGGAATACCAAACTCTAAACAGGTTGATAACTCCTGAATATTCATCTGGAATGAACCGTCACCTGTAAATAAGCAAACCTCTTTATCAGGCTCACCTACTTTAGCACCGATTGCAGCTGGGAAACCATAGCCCATAGTACCTAAGCCACCTGAGGTTAACAGATGACGAGGTTCATCGAACTTATAGTATAAAGCTGTAAACATCTGATGCTGACCTACGTCGGTTGCAATGATAGCCTTACCGTCAGTTGCCTTATAAACAGCTTCAATGATTTCCTGAGGCTGAATTAAATTCTCGTCATGGCGGTAATTCAGGCAATCGATATGACGCCACTTCTCAATCTCAGCCCACCACTGTTTCATCGCAGTCTCGTTCTCTTTTAAATCAAACTCATTGAAAGCATCAATGAACTGATTTAAAACGGTCTTAGCATCACCTACGATTGGAATATCAGCATTTACTGTCTTTGAGATTGAAGCAGGATCAATATCAATATGAACAATCTTAGCAGCAGGACAGAATTTAGATAAGTTATTGGTTACACGGTCATCAAAACGGCAACCCACAGCAAAGACCAAGTCTGCCTTATCCATAGCAAGGTTTGCTTCATAAGTACCGTGCATACCTAACATGCCCAAGAACTGTCTATCAGTACTTGGATATACACCTAAGCCCATTAAGGTTGCAGTTACTGGTACATTAAAGCGATGAGCAATTGAACGCACTTCATCAGTTGCACCTGATAACTGAGCACCACCACCGATTAGCATTACAGGGTGATTGGCCTCAGCTAATAATTTAGCAGCTCTCTTTACCTGACCGCGGTGCCCCTGCATGGTTGGGTTGTATGAACGTAACTTTACAGGACCTTTCTGTTCTGGGTATTCAAAGCGTAATGAAGGTCTTACACAATCCTTTGGAATATCAACTACAACAGGGCCTGGTCTGCCGGATGCAGCTAAATAGAAAGCCTGTCTTATATACTTTGGAATATCCAGTGCGCACTGACATAAGTATGAGTGCTTTACTATAGGTCTTGTGATACCTACAGTATCAACTTCTTGGAAAGCATCTGATCCAATAAGTGGAGTACCTACCTGACCTGTAAGAACTACCATTGGGATTGAATCCATATAAGCTGTAGCAATTGAAGTTACAGTATTAGTAGCGCCAGGACCTGAGGTAACTAAACATACACCGACTTTACCTGTTGCTCTTGCATAGCCGTCGGCAGCATGGGCTACTCCCTGCTCATGACGTCCTAGAATGTGTTTAATCTTTGTAGACTCGAGCAGAGCATCATAAATATCAAGCACAGCTCCACCAGGATAACCAAATAAACGATCAACACCTAAATCTTCTAAGGTGCGCACTACCATCTGTGCGCCCGACATCATGGTCATGAAAATCTCCTTTTATAATCAGCCTTTTTTAGGTTTAGGCCAGAACCTTTGAGGTACTTTTTGTACCCACTGTGAATATTCTTCAGGGAAATCTCTTTTAAGTCTTGGCTCATCAATATAAACAGCTACGATTTGAGCAAAGATTAAAAATAAACAAGGGATCACTAAAGTTATAAGTGAATTTATAGCACAACACAGACCTAAATAAAACAGGACAATACCCATATGCATAGGATTTCTGCAAAGAGAGTATGGGCCTTCGGTTACCAAGCGGTCAGTTTGTTTAGTTAATTTTAAATTACCTAAAACTACAGCTCCACCGTGTCCTTTTTTAATCAATTCATAATTAGACCAAATGACAAAAAACAGACCAACGGCTGAACAGATTGCACCAAAGATACTGCTAGTCAAACCTATGGGCATGAAATCATATGTATAATTTACCCCAAGATAAATCATCACAGATGGTACTGCTATAAACAGTACCGCACTTCCAAAGATATAGGCTAGCAGATCTTTAAAATTCATTTCTTCAATGCCTTATTTAATAAGTCATTTAAGACAAATAATGGATGCACAGCTTCCTTGCCTTCCATTCTGTGTACCTGTGAACGGCAACTAAATCCTGTAATTAAGCAGTGCTTGAAGTCATGAGACTTAATCTTACCCTTCCAGTTTTTCTCATAAACTGCATAGGTTTCATCATGATTTTTGGCAATATGACCGAATAAACCTGCCATACCGCAACAGGCTACTGTTTCAGGAATTACATTGATGAAAAAGTGCTGCATTAAAGTCTGCCATAAGACTGGAGACTGGGTAATTAGAGCTCTTTCGGTGCAGTGAGTAAATAAGAAATAAGGAGCTTTAAACTCATCTGTTTTTGAAGTCTGTTCAACTTTGTCTTTAATTTTAGCAAAACGCTCTACAAATGTCTGAGTGCCAAACTGCTCATTTAACCACTCTTCAGGGAGCTTTACGTCAAACTCACCGCGTCTGTCACCTAACATCTGAGTATATTCATCACGGTAACAGATTGTCAAAGCAGGGTCATAACCTACAAGTGCCTTACCTGATTTTGCAATTAGCTCAAGTCTTGCTGCCTGCTTGGCTGCAAAATGAACAAAGCTTCTTCTCTGACCACGGATAACTTTGATCTTACCGTTTACATAAGCGCGTAAGAAAGCTACCTTATAGCCAATGTTTCTCATAAATGAAGCCATTGCAATCAAGCCATGAGCTTCATAACTTACAGTAAACGGATCGGTGACAATGATAACTTCATAGTCTGACTTAGCAGCCTTATCCGCAGTTAAGATTTCAAAACCATTGTCATGACATTCTTTGTGGAAAGTCTTTTCACTGAACAGAGGAATATCCACAAAACCAAAGATCTTTTTAGTTAATGACTTGATGATGCTGTTGCTCAAGAAGGCATTGGATAACTTAGGTACTTTGGCCATTAAAGGCAGAGTAAACTCAGCATTTAGGATTAAGATATCCATTAAAGGTCTTAGATAGCGACTGTAGTACAGAGCTAAGAAACGAGAGTTCATATCTGCTGCATTTACGTGAGCAGGACAGATACTCTTACATGATTTACATGACAGACAGGTCTGAATATTCTCTAAATACTCAGTTGAGTAATCCTCTTTTTTAGTTGTAAGAGTGTTGATAACTCTCTTTACAAAGTTAATTGGATTTGGAGAAGAGGTCATTAGTGACACTTCTTCAGAGGCAATATTATAACCTCTGTCATTCATCAGTCTCATCCACTCACGCATTAACTCACTAAAGCCTTTTGGTGAACGGATGTGGTTCTTGGTATAACGGTAGCTAGGACACATTAGAGCACTGGTCTGATAGCTAAAGCACTGACCATTACCGTTACAGCTTACAGCACCTTTAAAAGACTGTCTTACAGTCAATGGTATGGTTCTATCAAGATCGCCTCTCATAAGAGAGTCAATTGAAACAATCTTGTCGGTCTCATTACCGAATGGAACGCAGATCTTGCCAGGATTTAAGATATTCTTTGCATCAAACAGAGCTTTTACCTTACGTGCTACAGGATATAATGTTTTAAAGAAAACCTCACCAAAGCATGAACGGTAACCACGACCGTGCTCACCCCACATCTGTCCTTGGTATTTATTAACCAGTTCTACAACCTTATTAGAGATAGTAACTAATTTTTCTCTGTCCTCATCAGTTGTAAGATCAAGAGCAGGACGTACATGCATTAGACCAGTGTCCACGTGACCGAACATACCGTAGGTTACATGTAATGAGTCTAATAAAGATCTAAACTCTAAAATATAGTCAGCTAAATTTCTTGGAGGTACTACAGTATCTTCGGTGAAGGCAACCAGTTTCTTGTCACCTGCTGCTGCACCTAACAGACCTACAGCCTTTTTACGCATACCGTAAATAGCACTCACAGCTTTTGGAGTTTGAGCTAACTGTGCTCCTAAAATACCGTTTTCAAAAGTCTCTGCCTTTTTATTTACAGCAGCAAAGATTTTTTCTAACTTACTTCTTTCTGTATCAGCATCATAACCGTTGAACTCAACGATATTGATACCTAAGATCTCATGGCCTTCAACTTCATGGATATAGTCTTTAACTGATGACCAGATGGTGTCTTTTTTAGCTAAAGATAAAACTCTTGAATCTACTGTTTCAACTGAGAACACACCAGCATCAATCAGATCTACAGCATGACGCAGGGCACTGTCAAAGTTCTCATACTTTACAACCATCAGCTCTCTAAAATCAGGGATCTTGGTTAAATCTAAGGTGGCACCGCAGATCACTGCTAAAGTACCTTCAGCACCGCAGATTAGGCGTGCTAAATTTAAGGTATCAGTCTTTGGATCATATGAGTGGTCTAAATCATAACCTGTCATAAAACGGTTTAATTTAGGGAAGATCTTTTCAATCTCATCACGGTTGTCTTTTAATAAAGCGTAGCAACCACGGTAGATATCACCTTCTAAACCTTCTTTTTTCAGGCACTCCTGCAGTTTTTCTCCACTTACAGGGCCAAAGGTAGTGATAGTACCGTCAGCTAAAACTACGGTTACATCTTTAATATGAGTTGAAGTTCTTCCATAGCGTAATGAGCCCTGACCTGCTGCATCATTACTAATCATGCCTCCTAAGCAGGCTCTGCTTGAGGTTGATAACTCAGGTGAGAAAAACAGACCGTATGGTTTTAAAAATTCGTTTAACTCATCTTTGATGACACCTGACTGGGCATAAATTTCTCTTTTATCAGCATCAAAGTTTGAGGTTGCTTTCATATAGCGAGAGCAGTCAATAGTAATACCGTCATTTAATGACTGACCATTAGTACCGGTACCACCACCTCTTGGAGTGATAATTAAGCGCTCATAAACAGGAGTTGCTCTTAACTTTAAAGCAATAGAGATATCTTCATTATCTTTTGGGAAGATTACACCCTGAGGCATTCTCTGATATACAGAGTTATCTGTTGCAACTAGCAATCTTGATGCATGTGCACTTTCCACATCACCTTTAAAAGCTGATACTTTTAAAGCATTTAGATATTGTGCATAGATAGGATCTAACTGTGGAAGGTCAGATATCTTAGGGATCATTTGCTTGCCTCTTTGATAAATTTCGTTTTAGCCTGTGTCTTATTGTTTAATTTAATGGCTTCAATGAGTTTTTATATTCAAAAGTTGTCGAAAAGAAGTTTACTTTCCGTCCTTATGTGGAACATTGTAATGTATTTTGTGAACTGTGGCTCTATTTCATAAGATCGTTAAAATTCTCACCAATATGGAGAGTAGTTAGCATAAGGTAAGTTAAATTTCATGGTAAAGTTTTTAAAGTAAGTTCAAATGACGTAATGACACAGAGGATACTAGGATGACCGAGCTTGAAAAGAAAGATGAAATCTTAAAGCTGTTAACAAAAGCACTTATCATTGCCATAGACGATGATGTAAATCTTACCTTAAGAGGAAACCGTGTCTATGTTGATTATGGTTGTTCTCAATTTGCTATTGATATTGAAGGCAACTCTTTAGTTGAGATGGTAAAGAAAGTGGTAGCTCAGCTCTAGGAGTTTTGACTTTGATTTTTCAGCTTGAGATTGAACCTGAAATCTAGGCTCAAAATAGCGTTAAGACTAGGTAAAGACAATAATCCCTGTGCGCAAAATTTTAGACTTTGGGAAATCAAGATGGCTGGGGTACTAGGATTCGAACCTAGGTAATGGCGGAATCAGAATCCGCTG